>Ga0315336_1000103_pt1 | contig 407218 bp, 326 predicted proteins | sample ASW5metaG_FD_204512 | JGI IMG/M metagenome (GOLD analysis project Ga0315336, IMG submission 204512) | Ammonia-oxidizing marine archaeal communities from Monterey Bay, California, United States - ASW #5 | ecosystem: Environmental > Aquatic > Marine > Intertidal zone | place: USA: California... | reverse complement strand
GCTTGAGAAGAGCGCCCGCCGCCTCTCCGGAAGCTTCCGGGTCCGCAAACGGGGTTCCGATCCGCCGGCCTCGCCGGCGACCTCTTGCCTTACTTGCCGCGAAGATCTTCGCTGTTTCTCGCTCTCCGCTCCTCTCAGCCTTTCGGAGAAAGACCGATGCGGTCGGAGACGTGTCTGTTTTACCGTGAACCGTTGATCCGAAATCCACTGACCTGCCAATCAGTCGGTTCGGACGGACTCGACTCCCCAGACGCGAAAAACGCCTTTCGAACGATGAGATGCTCGGCCGAGCTTGTTTCCCACTTCCAGGGTCTCACGGCTGACCAAGCTTTTTTTGGGACTCGATTTCTTAAGTTGTTTGTTTTGTGCTGGAAGAAAATTTTCAACTGCTGTGAGGGCCGGGAAGAGGGGTTGTTGGCGATCGGGTCTACCGTGGTCCGCCAAGCTGGCCCCGAGCGGCGGTTGGCTGCAATGCGCGCCGTCAGGCGAAGTCAGCCAGCCTGTGCTTTGGGCGGTGCGATACTCCATGTTTGCAGCGACTTGCGTGGAAAAGCGCCTGTCACCAGACGCTCCAGACGCTACCATGTCGTCGTCCACGCAGACGGTCGTGACCTGCACCCCGAAAATGAGACAAGGAGAATAGGTGACGGCGGTTCAAAGGAGGAGCCGCCGCATTCAACAAGAACGAAAGTACCGCCGCTATGGCCTAGCCTTCAAGGTGCAAGCGATGAAGCGGATGCAAGAGGGCGAGTCGCCGTCGGCGCTGGCTCGGGAGCTGGGAATCCGGCGCAAGCTGCTCTATGAATGGAAGCAGCGCATCGAGCAACTCGGCGGCGAGGCCCTGTGGTTGGCTCGGGCGGCGAAAGAAAGATGTGGAACGTCGGCTAGGCCTTGCGCGCGACCGCCAGAATCATCCCGAAGATGCGCGGCGCCGCGCTGCGTATTCGAAAGTAGGCTTGGCGCAATCGGCGAGCATAGCCCGGTAGGAATTTCATCTTCCAACTCGAGGGCGGCAGCACGGGACGGCTCAAGCGAGCGACCTGTAGCCCGGCCTCGCTGGCCAGCATACGGATCCGTGCTTCGCTAAAGCTCGTCTCGATGAAGCCGTGAAAGTAGTCTCGAATTTCCGATAGCCTGCGCCAAGGGTCGTAGGCATAGGGTTCGTAGAGGATCACGGCGCCGTCGTCGGCAAGCACTCGGTTGGCCTCGCCCAATGACTTTGCCGGGTCGGGCATGTGGTGCAGCGACTCGCAATAGACGACCGAAGAGATCGAGCCGTCTCGAAACGGCAGATTTTGTCCGTCGCATACCGCATAGACCGGCGTGCGGCGTGCGAAAGACTCGCAGCGTCTGCGCGAGATGGATAGGGCCAGATCGTTGATATCCGTGGCGATGATGGCGTGACCTCGGTGGGTCAGGTATTCGCTCTCGCCGCAGGTGTTCGAGCCGATGTCGAGCACCCAACCGTCAGGCTCTCCCAACTGCTGCTCAATCTGTTCGACCTTCTTGCGATAGCCGTCGTCGCGAGCGACTTTGTCCATCACGTCGGCCTGCAGATAGCGCTCTTCCAGGGAGCGGATGTGGCGAATCTCGCTCTCCCGCTCTTGTCGGGTCGAACGTACCAAGAAGCTCATCGCCGGGCTCCCAGCGCGGCAAGGACGGGGAAATCCGCCGCCCACGGATCGAGCGCGAGGCCCGTCGTTTCTCTTAATCGAGCCACGTCGTCGCAGTAATAGGAGGCGACCCAGGCGCGATCGTCCGAGCTAAGGGAGAGCGGCGGCGTGAGTCGGCTTCCGGAGATCAAGGGGCTCAATCGGCGGCTGAGCCGAACCAGGCTTCGGTACAACCGCCCCGACAGCAGATCCTGCATCGCAAGACCAGCCGCGCGAGACAAGCGTGCGTAGGCCTGGGTCAGGCGCGGGCGCTTCCAGACCAACGTCGGATTCGAGCGAATCGCCTTGACGTAGCTGGTCTCGGCTAACCCTAGAAAGCGGAAGATCGCATTGATCTGTTCAGTAGGAGCGGCCACAAGATGCTCGAAGAGCAAGACGTGGACCCTATCGCGGCCAAAGGCGTCTTGGTAGAGCTGAAGCCACTTTGCATAGCGGCCGGTCTGGTAGTAGTGTCTGTTGAGTGAGCGGGCGAGCTCGGTCGCCGCAGGCGTTCGTCCGATGTCGTCACGAAACGCCTCTCGAAAGCCGCGCGGCTCGGCGTCGTACTGGTCGCGAATCCAGCGGTAGTGAGACCATGCGCGGTCGGCCGGATTGCGCAGTACGAAGACAAATCGCGGATCGGGAACCGACCGGCGGATACGCTCCACGACCTCGGGCAGCAGCATGTAGCTCGTGCTTGATTCGCCGTAGTAGCGGTAGGAACCGTCGTCGAAGAGCTTGCCGAACTGGTCGAGCCGCTTGTCGCGCCGCCAGAAGTAGCTCGGCTCTTTGTTGACGCACATGCAGATGTCGGGATGAAGGTTCAGATAGTCGTGTAAGGTCGAAGTCCCCGACTTGGCCGCACCGGGGATGAACAGATTCGGCAGGATGGAGGAAAAAACTCGCAATGGGCGTCTCATAGTCTCTCGGCGGTTCGAGCGATCTTGTGTACTCTCGCCGCGCTCCTCGGGTTTTCCATTCCGCAACGATTTTTGAGACACTGGTCTCCGCACGCGATCGGAGGAAAGAACATGTCTCGCTCAGCGATTTTGGCGCTATCGATACTCTCGATGATTGGAATGGGATGCAGCGGCGGCGAACCGGCCGGGCCGCGCGGCGGATCGCCCGAATGGCATTGGGAGAACGCCTCCGCCTACTACGACCGCTCCGAGTACAAGAAAATGGTCGCTGAGCTCGACGTAGTCGCCGAACGCGACACGCCGCTCAACGAGCGCGCGGTCCTCTGGCGGACAGCTATCCTGGCGGGCCTCGCGCAAGGCTACATGGAGCTGGGCGACGCCTACCGCGAAGCGATTGAGGAGAAGGAGGACCTGCGCTCGGCATACCAGAACCCGATGCAACAAGCCGACAGTTATGCTCGGCAGTACTCGATCGAACTGGCCGAATCTCTGGGCGAGGTCGAGAAGGCGATGAGCGGCGAGAAGCTGGTCTGTGATTTTCCGTTCCCCGGCGGCGCTGCGACTCCACCTCCGGACCTTGAGGCGATTCGCTCGGCCAAGCCGACCAAGCGAGAACAGCTCTTCACCGCGACCGAGCTCACGCTGCGCCGCGGCATGATTCTGGCGGTAACCGAGCTGTGCGGCTTCGGCGATGGGCCTGAATTTGCGCCAGCGGCTCGCTCCTCGTTCGAATCCGGCCCAACGGAGTCTCCTCTCGATGAAGCTCGCCTCACTGTCGCCAAGATTCTGCTTGATACTTCGCTCGTCTTCAGCCGAACTCGCCTGAACCAGGGCGACGTTCGCAAGATCTTCATCGACCGGGCCGAACAATGGAACAAGCCCTATCTGGAATCCGAGGACGAGGCGCTTAAGAAACGCTCGGAGGAGTTCCTGGCGGAGGTTGAGGACGAACGGCGTGACATGACAGGCAAGGCCCGCAGACTGAAGAAGCGTGAGTAGATCGACTCGCCGGATCTCATCTTCCAGCGAATCCAGCCTAGTGCAGCCGATCGGCTCTCCCCGCTTCGGGCGGATATGTAGGGCGCCCTTCCGCAGCGTTCGAGATCGGCCGAGCCTTGCTATGCTGAGGAGATTCGGGGTCTCGCAATTTACTAGTGGGTTGGTTTGAAAAGGCGTCGCGGCCCACTCGGTCGACGGTAGCGTTTATATTGCTGAGCTTGGTCGCCCTTGGGCCTCTGGGCGCGCAGCAGCAAGATTGGGAAGCTCTGCTTGCCGAGGGCGATCGTGCGCTTGAGGCTAGCGACTACGAGACTGCGAAGCTGCACTATCAGGCCGCATTGAGCCGTTCCCGAGCTTTTACCGACCAGGATCCTCGCAAGGTCGCGGCCCTGGTGCACCTGGCGCGGCTCTACCGCGCCGAGGGCGACTTCGCCGAGCCCGAAAAGCTTTACCACAGCGCATTGCGTCTCTCACGGGCGTCCTCGGACAAAGAGAGCCAAGAGCTGGCCCGGCTGATCTTCGAGATCGGCAGTTATTACCACCTGCGCCGAAAGTACGAAGAGGCCGAGAGCTACTACCTCGAGGCCTTCGGCGCGCGGGTTCGCCTGCTCGGGCGCGAGCACCACGAGGTCGCCGACAGCATCAATAACTTGGCGATCCTCTACGAGAACCAGGCGCGCTTCTCGAAGGCAGAGAGCTACTACGACACTGCGATCAAGATTCGTGAAAAGACGCTCGGGCCGGATCATCTCAAAACGGCCGTCACCCGTGAGAACTTCGCCCGTCTGCTGCACAAGATGCAGCGCGGCGTGGAAGCACGCACGCTGCAGGAACAAGCAGCGGAGGTTCGGCGCCCGTTGATCGAGAAAGCAGCCGGGAAGCCGGTGGACCTCGGCGAGATCTACTCGGCGCAGGCAGGTCTGCGTCCGCCCGAGATCGACGAGCAGTTCGAGCCTGAGTACACTCTAGAGGCGCGCATCGCACGTCATGAGGGAGCCTCAGTTCTTGAGGTGGAGATCGACGCCGAGGGCCGCGCCCGCAACGTGCGTGTCGTTCGGCCGCTGGGCCTAGGCCTCGACGAAAAGGCAATCGAAGCGGTGCGCCGCTGGCGCTTCAAGCCTGCCAGCCTACAAGGCAAGCGAGTCCCGTTCCGCACACGGCTCGAGATCAAGTTCCAACTGCTGTAGCGAAGCTGCGTTTCCCGCCGCCTGGCGGTCGAGGTGCGCGAGAGCCGCCGGCTGGTAGAGTCGCCGCATGCGAGTCCCAAGCGCCGCATAGTACCATCGGGTGAATGTCTGCCTTCCTCACTTCGATCGTTGAGCGCGCGCGGCTGCTCAACAAGCGAATCGTCTTCCCCGAAGGTGATGACGAGCGGACCCGCGAGGCCGCCGAACGATTGGCCCGCGACCGCGTGGTGCAGCCGGTGCTGGTCAGCTCAAACACGCAGTGTGCGCCCGGAGTGAGCTGCATCGACCCGAAGTCGTCGGAGCTGATGCGGCGCTACGCTTCGCTGCTCTACCAACGCCGCCGCGCCAAGGGCATGACCGAGCACGAAGCCGAGCGGCATGCGGCCGACCCGCTCTACTTTGCCGCGCTCGCGCTCGCCGACGGTGCGGTCGACGGCTTCGTCGGCGGGGCCTCCACCTCGACCGGCGTCACCGTACGCGCCCTGTTCCATGCCGTGGGTGTCGCGGAGGGCCATAAGCTGGTTTCGAGTTTCATGATCCAGGTGCATCCCGATCCGCGTTGGGGGGACAACGGCGTGATCCTCTTCGCCGACCCCGCCGTCGTTCCAGAGCCTAACTCGACTGAGCTCGCCGAGATTGCGATCGCCGCCGCCGAAAATGCTAGCCGCTTCCTCAACGACACGCCGCGAGTGGCAATGCTCTCGTTCTCGACCAAGGGCAGCGCCAAGCACGCCAAGGCGAATGCCGTGATCGAGGCGGTCAAGATCATTCGCGCGAGGGCGCCGTGGGTCAACGTGGACGGGGAGTTACAGGTCGACGCCGCCCTGGTGCCGCACGTCGGCGCATCGAAGGCGCCCGGATCCCCACTAGCAGGGAAGGCGAACGTGCTAATCTTTCCGGATCTCAACGCAGCGAACATCGGCTACAAGCTGGCCGAGAGGCTCGGCGGTTGCCAGTCGCTGGGTCCGTTTCTTCAAGGGCTGGCGAAACCGGGCAACGATCTTTCGCGCGGTTGCTCGGTTGACGATATTTACTACGTCGCGGCGGTGACGGCGTTGCAGTCGGCGCCGGACGCGTAAGGCCACGCCACGATCAGAGCCGCACCCGCGAGGGCGCGGTTGAGTTGCCGACGATCTCGGGTTCCGCCCGGCTGCTCGGCGATTTCGGCCTCACCCGCGGGCTCTCGCCAGCGGCTCCTTGGGCACCGTGTCCGTCTCGTCAGTCCTGAGGCGGGAACACGTCCGGCTCGACTTGATAACCTTCGGCCAACGCGTTCGTCGAATTGAACAGCGCGACGACGCTGAGCGCTTCTCCCAACGCTTCGCGGTCCAGGCCGAGTTTCATCGCGGCGGCGGTGTGGGAGTTGATGCAGTAGGAACAGCCGTTGGTCGCCGAAACGGCGATCGCCAGCAGCTCACGCGTCAGCGGATCAAGCTTCGCTTTCCGTCCGACGGCCTCGGGATGCATCAGCGTCTTGAGCCGACCCCAGACGAGATCGAGCTGATCAGGATTGGTCGCCAGCACACGCCAGAAATTCGGAATGAAGTCGATGTTTTTCGTCCGCTTGATGTCGGCGTAGATCTCGGCGACTTTGCCTTCCGCCTCTTCTTCAGACACGGGACGAACCAGGGCTACGGGCTTTTCAGACACGGCGGTCTCCTTTCGACGCGCGAAACGGCTCAACGATTTGGCCGAGGACGGCGGGGCCTCGGGCGCCAGTGGCGGACGGCAAATTCGACGGCCTTCCATGGCGACTCTCGTGCGCCAAGACGGCGAAGGCAATCGCCTCTTTGGCGTCAGAGTCCACGTCAAATTCGTTCGACGACAGAACCTTCGTACCAGGCAGCTTCTCGGCGAGACGCCGCATCAGCACCGGGTTCTTGACTCCGCCGCCGGAGGCGATCAACTCATCGATCGGCATCCGTGGACGCACGTAACGTTCGAGTCCGAAAGCGATCGAGTCGGCGCTGAACGCCGTAACGGTGGCGACCAGATCAACAGGTGTGAAACTATCGCTCAAGAGCTCGGCAACCATGTCGCCCCCGTATTGCTCTCGCCCGCAGCTCTTCGGCGGGGCAATCCGCAGATAGGCGCTGCGCATCAGCTCAGCCAACAAATCGTCGAGCACCTGCCCTTGCTCGGCCATGCGGCCGCCCTCGTCGAAGCGCCTGGCTCCCTGCGAGAACTGCGCAACGAGTGCATCGATCAGCATGTTGCCGGGACCCGTATCGAAGGCGACGACTTGATCGGGCTCGGCGGCGGGCGGAATAGCGGTGACGTTGGCAATGCCGCCGATATTGAGCGCGACTCGGCCCCGCTCGGCATCGCGATACAGCATGTAGTCGACGTAGGGCACTAGAGGGGCGCCTTGTCCCCCAGCGGCCATGTCAGCGGGCCGGAAGTTCGCGGCGACAGGAACGCCTGTCTTGGCGGCGATCACAGCGGGCTCGCCGATCTGCAATGTACTTGCGATCATGCGTCCGCAGAATGCGCTCGGCTCGGCTTGGTGGTAGATCGTCTGTCCGTGCGAACCGATCAAGTCGACGTCGTCGAGAGCGACGTTAGACAGGCGGCAGGCCTCGACGACGGCTTCGCCGAAGAGTTCGCCGAGCAAGAAATTGAGCTGGCTGATTTTTGAGGTGTGGGTGTCGGCGTCGGACGCGGCGAATACCGCGCGCCGCACCGCCGCAGGAAAGGGAATCTCGTGAAAGGCTACAGGACGGACTCGCTGCTCAAATCCCTCGCCGCTGATCTCGACCAGCGCTACGTCAATGCCGTCGACCGAGGTTCCGCTAATAAGTCCGGCAACCAGCATTCAGCTCTTTGCGGGGGCCGCAGCACGCCGCTTCCACTCGCTCAGCAGCGTCAAGGCTTCGATCGGCTTCATCTCATCCAGGTTGATCGCGCGAAGCTCCTCAAGCACGCCGGCCTCGTCGGCGTTGAAGATCGAAACCTGCACGGGCCTCTGACTCGGCTCCGGCGAGAGCTCGTCTCTCACCGACTCTTCGCGTTGCTCGTGGCGGCGGAGCACTTCGCGGGCGCGCTCGATGAGTTCAATCGGCAAGCCCGCCAGGCGCGCCACCTCAATGCCGTAGCTGCGGTCGGCCTTGCCGGGCTCCACACGTCTCAGAAAGACGATGCCGGCGCCGGAGTCCTTGACCGCGACGTTGAGGTTCGCGACGCCGGTCAGCGTGTCGGCCAGCTCGGTGAGCTCGTGGTAGTGCGTTGCGAAGAGCGTCTTCGATCGCGTGCGAGAACAGATCCGCTCGACCACGGCCCAGGCGATCGACAGGCCGTCAAAGGTCGACGTGCCGCGGCCGACCTCATCGAGCAGGATAAGGCTGGACGGAGTCGCGGTGTTGAGAATCTCGGCCGTCTCGGTCATCTCGACCATGAACGTCGATCGCCCAAGGGCGAGGTTGTCGCTCGCGCCGATGCGCGTGAAGATGCGGTCGACGATTGGCAGCAAGGCGCGCCGGGCGGGGACGAACGATCCGATCTGGGCTAGGATCTGGATCAGGGCGGCTTGCCGCAAATAGGTGGACTTGCCGCCCATATTCGGTCCGGTGATCACGGCAAGTAGATGATCGCTGTCGTTGAGGAAGACGTCGTTGGGGATGAACCGTCCCCCGCCCTCTTCGTCGGCGAGACGTTCAATGACCGGGTGACGTCCGGCGGCGATCTGAATCAAGCCGTTGTCATTAAGCTCCGGGCGCACATAGTCTCGTTCGGCCGCAACGAGGGCTAGGGCGTGCAGCACATCGAGCTCGGCCAGAGCGGAGGCGACGGCTCGGATGCGGCGCGCCTCGGCTGCCGTCGCGGCGCGAGTCTGCTCGAAGATCGCTTTCTCCCGCTCGAGGATGCGCTCTTCGGCGGCGAGCACCTTGGCCTCGTATTCCTTCAGCTCGGGAGTGATGAAACGCTCGGCATTGACCAGGGTTTGCTTGCGGTCGTAGTCGTCGGGAACGCGTGCGCTGTTGGCCTTCGAGACTTCGATATAGAAGCCGAAGACGTTGTTGAACCGAACTTTGAGCGAGCCGATTCCGGTGCGCTCGCGCTCACGGGTTTCCATCTGAGCGATGTAGCCGCGACTATTCTTGCGGATATCGCGCAGCTCATCGAGCTCGGGGTCGATGCCGGGCGCGACGACGCCTCCCTCGGAGATCTGTAGCGGCGGGGTCTCGGCGAGCGTGGTGAGAATCCGGTCGCGAACGTCGGCGAGCTCTTCGATGCGCTCACACAGCTCGGCAAGCCGCGGCGAGGTGAGTTGGGCGAGCAGAGCCCGCAGCATCGGCAAGCAGCGTAGCGAAGACCCCAGCGCGACGAGATCGCGCGGCGTGGCCGAGCCCAGCGTAGTCCTGGCGAGCAGCCGCTCGATGTCGAGCACGCTGTCGAGCTCACGGCGAATCTCGGTACGCGCGATGAGGTTCTTCTCAAGCTCACCGACGGCTCCATGGCGCGCCTCGATCTCGACGCGACTCATCGACGGCCGCAGCACCCATTGGCGAAGTAGGCGCGCTCCCATCGGCGTGGCGGATCGGTCGATCACGTTCAGCAAGGTCGACTTGGGCGGACCGCCGAAGAGCGCCTCGGTCAGCTCCAGATTACGCACCGTCACCGGGTCGAGCGCCATCCAGTCTTGACGGCGATAGTACGAAGGCCGGTCGATGTGCTCAAGGGCGGCGCGCTGGGTATCGCGCAGGTAGTGCAGCAACGCCCCGGCCGCCGACACGGCCACGTCCTTGCCGCTTGCGCCCAGCCCGTCAAGCGAATGCAACTTGAAATGCTCGCAGAGCAGGCGGCGTGCGTAGTCGAGATCAAAGACCCACGAATCGAGCTCGGTTCGCAGCCGTCTGGAGCCGACGCCGTTGGATGCGGCGTGGCCCGCGAACAGCGGCTCGACCTGAGGCATGAGAACCTCGCGCGCGCCAATCGTCTCCAGCGCCGACTCGACCTCGCCGGGCGGCAGCTCGGTCATCCGAAACTCCCCGGTCGAGACGTCGACATAGGCCAAGCCGGCGTTCTCACGGCGCTCTACGACGGCGGCCAGATAGTTGTTCTCGCCGGACTTGAGCAGCGACAGGTCGCTTGCCGTCCCCGGCGTCACGACGCGGGTGATCTCCCGCCGCACGATCGTCTTGGTCTTCTTGGCGTCCTCGACTTGATCGCAGATTGCGACGCGGTGGCCTTTTTCAATCAGCTTGGCGATGTAGCCGTCAACGGCGCGAACCGGCACGCCGCACATCGGAACCGGCTCGCCGCGCTCCTTGTTGCGCGATGTCAATGTGATCTGAAGGTCGCGCGAGGCCGTCAGGGCGTCTTCGTAAAAAAGCTCGTAGAAGTCCCCCAAGCGGAACATCAAGAGGGCGTCAGGGACCTGCTGCTTCACAGCATGGTACTGACGCATGAGCGGAGTGGTCGAGGCGCGGGAGGACATCAAGCGTGGGCCGGGGATCTCCCGATTATAGCCGCCCGGGAATCGGTTTCGAGACCGTTGCGCCCATCAAAGACGCGAGCCCTACGAACTGTTTAGAACAAGCTTGCGCGGCTATGCTGTGCGCACGGGTTATTTTGGGCTCCTGGCCCTCGAATCGACGCTTGCCGGCTGGAGCGGCCGGAGGGACGGGCGGAGGAGTAGCCGCAGCGATCCATCCGCCTCATCCGCGTCTTGGAACATCTGAGCGCGCTATTATGCCCCCGCACCAACAAAAGGGGACGCTCAAACGTTTAACAGGGTATGAGTGGACAGCCTTTGGCGCACGGCCTCCTTCACAACCTAGCCCCCGGCGCAACCGACCGCCTCGCCTTGTTGTTCGATGTTCATCACGATCGGCTCTACCGCATTGCCAGGCGCCTCGTACGCACGAGAGACGACGCGCTCGACCTCGTCCAAGAAACGTTCCTGAAGGCGGCCCGATCCCCCTCGTCGATACCCTCCGGCTTCCGGCAGGAAGAGGCCTGGCTGGTGCGGGTGCTGATCAACATCCAGCGTGATCAATGGCGCAAGACATCGACCCGCGAACGCTACGACAGAGCCGAGACGGCGACCGGCGCTGCAGACCCCGAGGCTGACTTGATCGCCAAGAACATGGTTTGGGAGGCGCTCAGCATATTGCCTCCCCGCCGTCGCGCCATTGTCGTCATGTATGAACTCGAGGGCTTGACGATCCCCGCCATCGCCTCCCTCCTCGGCATCACCAGCATTACCGTTCGTTGGCACTTGTCGGTAGCCAGGCGGAAGCTGACCGACGCACTGAAGGCATTCAGAGGAGACGGCAAATGAAGAGTATTGGAGAGCTACTACAGCAAGCGGACCCGCTGGAGCGCGAGCCAGCCCAGCTAATCGGGGACCGCGGTCTCCGTCGTCAAGCCGTTCTCGAGGCGGCGTCCGCAGCTCAATCGCCCGCCGGCGCGCGACCGCGATCGCGACTCGCCGCTCTGGCATCGCTGTGCTTGATCCTCGTCGCCGTCTTGTTCGTCGGCTCGCGCAGCGGTCCGCTTTTCGTGAACGATCTGCAAGCGGCCGTGCTTTTCGAAGTTAGGCTGGCCGAGGACGAACCCTCCCCCGGTCTGGTTGAGGTCAAAATCTCGGCTACTGAGAAACCGGTGTACATGTACCTGCAAACGGTCGTGACCAACAGCGACATTGCATCCGCCCGAGTCCGTCCCGGCAATACGCCGGAGCATTACGCCGTGCACGTAGAGTTAAACGCCGCCGGAGCAGAGAAGATGCGACGGGCTACCGCGGACCACGTCGGCGGACCCATGGCGATTCTCATCGACGGCAAGGTCGTGATGACTCCGATCGTCCGGACCCCGATCAGCGGATCTGCGGCAATAACCGGCAATTTCACCAAGGGGGAGGCTGAAAGGATCGCCAACGGGATTGGGCTGCGGTAGCAGCCGTCGCCGGCATCTCGAATCAAGAGGGAATAGCCTGGACGGCGCGCAGCCGGACAAAAAACGGCCGGCGATCAGGGAGGGAAACCGCCGGCCATTCCTTCGATTGGGTGAGAGAAGACTCAGGGCCCGATCGGAATTTTGATGATCTTCTTCTGGATCGCGTACTGCACCAACTGCGCCTTGTTGTGAATGTCGAGCTTGCGCATCAAGTTGAACTTGTGCGCCTCGACCGTCTTCACGCTCAGGTTGAGATGCTGGGCGATCTCCTTGACGGACTGACCTTCGGCCAGGAACTTGAGAATCTCTTTCTCGCGGGGAGTCAGAGTCGCGAAGCGGGGCTGACGGTGCGTCGACTTGATCCGGGAGCGGAAATCGTCGACGAGCTGCGAAAGCATCTTCGGGCTCAGGTAACTTCCACCACGGAAGACGTCTCGGATGGCGGCGAGCAACTGCGGCGCCGGGGAGTCCTTGAGCACGTAGCCCGAGCCTCCCACTTCCATGCACTCCACGAGGTAGTCCTCGTCGTCATACATGGTCAGAAACAGCACCTTCGTCTCGGGGCGGATTTTTTTGATCTGCCGCGTCGCCTCGAAGCTCGAAAGGCCAGGCATGCCGATGTCCATCAGGACGACATCGGGGCGCAGTGGCCCAACCTGATTGACGCTTTCCGTGCCGTTGGCGGCTTCGCCGACTACCTCGATATCGCTCTCGGTGGCAAGCAAAGTATGGATCCCCTGTCGAAACAGAGTGTGATCGTCGGTCAAAAGGACCCTGATCTTGGACATGTGATATTTACCTCAACTGCTGCAGACTCTTACTCCCCAAACTGTTCGCGTGCTACACCGGAATCGCGATCGACACCTTGGTCCCCTTTCCGGGACCGCTCTGGATGTCGATGTCGCCGCCCAAAAGAGCGACGCGCTCACGCATCCCGGCCAAACCGAAGGACTCGCGTTTGCGCAAGGCCTCCGCCAAATCAAAACCAACGCCGTCGTCTCGCATCCGCATCTCGACCGAGCCGTTGCTGCGCATCAGGTCGACCCGGACGTTGTTCGCGCTGGAGTGCTTGACGGCGTTGCTGAAGCACTCCTGAACCAAGCGGTACATCATGATCTTCGGACCGGCGGGCAATTCCTCAACGTCCGACATATTGAGCTGAATTTCGCCAGGGAATGTGCGCCCGAGATTCTTCACAAACTGACGAATGCTCGCCGGTAGACCAAGATCGGCCAGCACGCTCGGGCTCAGCGCCGAGATCAGGCGCCGCATCTCCGAGATCGTTGTTTCGGCGATGGTGCGCGCCGCTTCGACCTTGGCCTTGACCTCAGGCTGATCCTCTCGCAGATTGCTCTGAACGGTCTCAAGGTAGAGTCGGACTACGAGAAGGCTTTGGCCGACCTCGTCGTGCAGCTCGCGGCTGATCCGCCGGCGCTCTTCTTCCTCGACCTTCATCATGTGCTCGCCGAGCCTGCGAATCCGCTCTTCGCGCTCATGCAGCTCTTCGAGCAATTGCGCCTTGTCGATCGCCAGCGCGCAACGTTCGGCGATCGCCTCAAAGAGCTTCATCTCGCGCGGCAGACAAAGGTACTCACGCTCGAAGGCCAGTTGCACGACGCCGGTAACCTTGCCGCCGACGCTCAGAGGAACTCCCCACAGGCTACAGAAGGAATTGCGGATCTCGGCGGAACCCACCAACCCTCGAGCCTCTTCGGCCCCGGCGTCGACGACGACCCGCGGCTTACCGGTCGACGAGATGTCCGCCGCCAAGCCACACTTCTTTTCCGAGCTGAAGCAGCGCGCCAACTTGGCGCTCATCCCTCGCCAAGCCCTTACCTCGAGCTTGTCCGACTCGCTGTCGCGAAGTACAATCGCCCCGGCGTCGGCTCGGAAGGTCCGCGCGAGCGTCTCGAGAACGCGCTTGAGCAGATCATCCACTCGCAACGTTTCAAGCTGATCCTGGAGCACGGCGAAGAACGCCGTCGCCTCCAAGTCTCGAACTTGGTAGTAGGCGTCATTTAAGGTGAGCTTGACGGCGAAGAAGAGGTGGCTAAGGGCGGATTCGTCGCTTTCCCAGTCGCTTGCGAACTCTTGCTTGAGCTGACTCTTGAGCGCCTTTTCGTATTCCCCGATCGAGGCCAGAGCGGCCCCCGGAGCCACGTCAAGCTTCGCCAAGCGCCTCGCGTGGTACTCGACGTTCTCCAAATACTCGGTCAAGCCGCCCTTCGCTAGGCGTTGAAACCAATCTCCCGGGTTCATGGCCCCGAGCGCTTTGAGGCGCGGTTCGTCAAGACCTTCGCCGAAGGCACGGCCTAGATGGCGGCGCCATTTCTGGTCGACGGACGGGGCAACGCCCGACAGCCGAACGGCTGCGCGACGTAAACGTCCCTGGACCTTTCGGCCTAGGACTACCCCATCCAACGACAGGATGGGAGTACGCTCTAGGTCTCGTAGCATTACCACGGTGAGTATACAGCCATTTAGCTCCATTGCCAAGAGTTTCCCCTATATTTCAGGTGTATCCCTTAGGTCGTGAGGGCTCTCTTACAGCATCGACCGCCCATCGAGAAACCTTAACGGTTCTGGTACTGAAGTACCTCAAGATGAGGAAATTCCGCGTTTTGCCACCCTGTGGAAAAATCTGTGAATTGAACGCTCTAGTACCACTTTGGTCCAGCGGGCCCCCAGCGCGGAAGCCTACTTACGACGCTCTTAGGGTGGCTTGGCGGGATTCTCCTAAGTTTGGCCCCGAGCAGGCGCAACTGCGTCAACGGCTCCGCCTGGAGCCGCAACGAGAGTTCGGCTGCCGGGAATACCGCTGCTGAGTGTGACGAGTCGCGGTTTTCAAGCGATTCGCCTAGCTGGCGCGTCCCGGCCGATATGATAAGATCGCTAACTCGCCGTGGAGTCCCCCGCCTCGTTCGTCGGCGCCGCCGACGCAGCCCAGTCCCCCATTCGCGCCGAATCGGCCGGCCGCACCTCTGTGCGTTCGATTCTGCTCGTCGTGCTTTGTACGGCAATCGGCGCGGCGGCCCAGATTCTGGTGCGGCACGGCGCCGACTACGTGGACGGCGCTCTGCTGGAGCAGAGCCCTTGGCTGTTCGCGGTCTCGCTGGCCACCAACTGGACCTTGATTGGCGGCTACGCGTGTTTGGCTCTGAACATGGTGTTGCTGGTAGTGGCGCTGCGCGAGGGCCAGCTCTCGATCTTGTATCCGATCATCGCGCTCACCTACGTTTGGGTCACGATCCTCTCTCCGATGTTCTTCCACGACGTGATTAACGTCTACAAGGTCGTCGGCGTGGGCATCATCGTCCTGGGGGTTTCGCTGATCGGGATGGGCAGCCGCTCGTGAAAACGCCTCTCTCATCGATGCTGCTGGTGCTGTTGGCGAGCTTTCTGGGCTCGATCGCGGCCGTGCTGCTCAAGTCGGGGGCGGACGCCTTCGACGAATGCAAGAAGAAATCGGCCAAGTGGATCGTCGCCGGCATCGTCTTCTTCGGGGCGTCATCGGTGTTCTACATCATGGGCATTAAAGAAGGCAGCCTGACAGTGCTCTACCCGCTGATCTCGCTTGGCTACGTCTGGACGCTCATTTGGTCGCGGCTTTTCCTCAACGAACCGTTCAACAAGCACAAGATATGGGGTTTGGCGCTGGTGCTCGTCGGCGTTCTTTTCATTGGTCTGGGCAATCGCTAACGATCCCCGCGAACGACGTACTCGCGTTGGACGTCGGAGGCGATATCCGACTCCTCAAACAGCACCGGGCGGAGTTGCTTGCGTGAGAAAAGCTCGGTCTGATCGGCGAAATGATCGGAGGCCGGATCCCCAGACTGCGAATAGGTGAGAATCGCTTTGGCGCGCGGTCCTTCGGGCCGGTACTCGACCCCGAGCAAGTAGCTCGTACCGGTACCGATCGGATAACCCTCTTCGGTGAGCAAGCGGCTTCCCTTGATGCGTCTCGGGCGCGCCAAGGGCTCGAGCGTGGTCGCGTTCCCGGCGTTGACCACCACATTGAGCAATCCTTCCGAGGTCGATGTACCGCCGTGGATCGGGATCCGCTTCCCCGCTTTGTCGGCGTACTGCAACTCGCCGAGCGGAACGTCGAGAGCGATGCCTCGCGATTGCAGCAGCAGAATTGCTTCGGCGAGGTTGCTTCGAGCCGCCTCGGCATCCAGATCGTGCACAGCGGGAGTACCTACCGGATCGTCGGCGCCGAAACCGCCGTCGAAGAGCTTGCCGCGGTCCACGAGATCGCCGCGATCGTAGCGCGCCATCATTTCGCGAAACAGGACGGCGCCGCGGCTCTCGATGTCGAATCGGCCGTCCCAGGCATCAAGCGTCTCGCATGCCTCCGCGAGATCGATAGGTCGGCCGTCAACCTCGACGCGCTGCCTGTCGCGGCAAGCAGCGACCACGGCGGGCTTGAACAGCTCCGCAGCCAAGCTGCGGTTGCTCAGCGCGGCGGCGAGCATCTCATCGAGACTGAGCTTGCCGTCCTCTCCGGCGGGCCGATCCGGGCTGCGGTTCGAGAGCGTGAGGTCGTTGTTGCGGGTGCGCAATGAACGCGCCGTGCGCTGTTCGCCGTGAAGCGGGGAGTAGGGGCCCTCAATTGGCTGGCGGGAATTGGCGAGCCAGAAGCTGTCATTGGCGTTAAAGACATAGTCGACGCGCTCAAGCTGAGGCATCAGCCGGTAGGGCACAACACCCGGATCGCGAGCCTCGGCATCGTCGACCCATTCAAAGCGCGAGTCGCCGCCGTCGAGCAACACGATGCCGGCGCCTCGCCAAAGCCTTTCCGTCAGACCTTCGGCTCGACGAGCCAACCAGAGCTTGATGGCTTCAGGGCTAAGATGCGGTGTCGAAGCCGTATCCGCATACCAAGCACGCCCGTCGGATCCGGCGGCGACGGTGTTTACGAAGGGCAATGCCTGGCGGCGAGCATGGGCCTCGATCAGCTCATCAAGGCTCCCTGCCAGATTCATTTCGAGCCATTGCAGCCCACTGTACTCGTTGTCCAAGTTGGCATCCCGCAAGGCCAGCACCCTCTCCTCGCTCCAGCCGACATCTGGAAAGTTAAGTACTGGGCCATAGTGACTGAAGTAGACGTTGCGCTCGACCGTTTCCGTCGAACCCTCCTCGCTGAGGACCTGAACCTTAACGAGGCGCGGCGTCAGTTCACGTTCTTCCAAACCATAGCGATACTTGAGCGAGCTGCCGGCTGAGAGCTCAAGCTCGTAGAGGGTAGTGCGCTCGCCGGCGGAGACCGTGTGCGTCCAGGCGACTCCGCGATTGAAACCAATAGCGACCCCTGGTATACCGACCAGGTGCGCACCGTAGACGTCGAGCTCTCCAGGAATGGCCAGATGCTTCTCCCAAAAGCGGTTCGAGCCAACCCAGGGATAGTGCGGGTTGGCAAGCAGCATTCCCTGCCCTGCTTCTGAGAGGTCGCGGCCGATCCCCCAGCCGTTGCTGCCAAGGCCCGGCTCGTTGAACGGCTGGGGCTTATACGCCACGGCCTGCGCGACACCGTTGTCGTCCGGCGGCGCCGCGGTAGCAATCGCGTCGACTAAGTAGCTCCCAGTCATGATGAACATGCGCTGGTAAGCGAACAAGTCCTCGGCTGTTATCGACTGGACCCAATCCTCACCGCGACACCAACCTGGGATGTCTTGGACGCCGGTTTCCATTAGGTAGCTGTTGTATCCGGCCACAAAACCGCGCAGCCATTCTCGAAATCGCTCGGGCATGCTCGCGAGCTCGGCCTCAGCGCGGGCCCGAACGGCGAGCGCTCGCATCGTGATGTCGCTGTTGAGATGACGATCGCTTTCTCCGCGGCCGAAGTAGCGAGCGCGTTCACCCCGCACCCGGACGACCTGATCGGCGATCGAGCAGAGATGGTCCTCTGCCTGGGCATAGCCTTCGCCAAAACCTAGACCGCCCCAGTCGGACGCCTCGATGTGAGGGATGCCGTAGCTCGTGCGCCGAATTCGGGCTTCGTAGCCGTGTGGAGTGTCCCCGCAGCCCGCCAAGACAGCGAACACCGCCGCCGTTAAGATCGCAAGCGCTACGCGCGTAGACAATGCCATGACCACAACCCAGCTAGTCCGTCCCTGCCGAGTCGCGTTCAACCATCAGCTTATTCTCCCCACGTTGTACGACCTCGCCGTCTTGGTTGGCGACCTCCAACTCGAGGGTAACGACACCGCGATCGGGTTTACTGCGTGAGGCCTTCTTGTCGGCGACCCGCAGTCGTACTTGCAACGTGTCGCCGACGAAGACGGGCCCGACGAAATCCCAGCTCCAGTGCAGCGAGGCAATCGCCCGTACCTGAAATTCGGAGCGATTCTTGAGCCCATCGGCAATCGCGAGCCCGAGCAAACCATGCGCCACACGACGGCCAAAGCCGCTCTTCTTGGCGAACTCATCATTCGTGTGAAGCTCGAAGTAATCCATAGATAGTCCAGCAAAACCCATCACATGCCAGTCCGTGATTGTTATGCCTGGAGTGAGGTGCGACTCGCCGATCTCGATCTCGTCGAAGCTGCGTTTGGGCATGGAATCTCTCCTGGTGGCCGCTGGCCGTCCCCTAACTGTAGAACGTTGAGCGTTCGGCCGCGTAACCGACCACTCGCAACATGAGAAGCTACAGGCGAAGCGAATGATACGAAAGGCCCTAATCCTCCTCGCTGCATTGATCGTCGTCGGAACCGCTTGTGTGGGCTGGTTCTTCCTCGGGCGCGGCTGGGAATTCCAGTGGCGCGCGGTGGACGGCACGTTGCTGTTCGCAGAGCATATCAGCTCAGGACCGGGCACCGTCTACAGCGCGGCGGAGAATGCTGAAATGACGCGGCAGATCGACGTGATTCGCTTCGTGACCGATGCGCGGAAGCGCGCCGAGTTTCCGGCTCTGCTGTGGTTTGGCTCCGAGGTGGGCGTAGGGGAGGCCGCGCCCGAGTTCGAGCTGCGCACCGTCGGCGGCGAGGTGCTGCGCCTCTCCGATCTGCGCGGCAAGAACGCCGTCTTCATGTTCGCGGCGATGACCTGCCCCCCGGCGCGCGCCCAAACGCCGCGTCTTGAGGCCCTTCGCGCGAAATACGATCCCGAAGACGTCGTCTTTTTCCTGATCTACTCCCGCGAGCGGCATCCCGGCGAGCCGGGCTTTCGTGAGTTCTCCTACGCCAAGAACGACGCCGAGAAGAGAGCCTACGCCCAGATGCTGTCCGAGCTGACGACCTTGCCGATCGCGGTCGACGACTTCGACGAGAGTGTACTGAAACTCTATGGAGAGGTCCCGAACGCCGCCTACGTGCTCGATCCCGAGGGGACAATCGTGTTTCGGTCGACCTGGGCGGACTCTCGCAAGGTCGAGCAGGTGCTCGACAAACTGCTCGAGTTCCAGGGCGCGACAGGGACTTGACCCACGGGCTCGACGAGGACGCGCGGCCCAGGCAAAGTTGCACCTCAGCCATAGCTCAGATATGCTGACCATGCTGCTTCTCTTCAAGGCGTAGACGGACGCGGATCGCTCCTCGACAGGGCGTCGTAAAACGCCAAGCACTCAATGTCGCCGCTTCGTTCGTTACTCCGAAAATTCGTACCCGCTCGCTTTTTGGCGCGCGTGAACTACATCTCGCACGCCGACGACCGGGCAATCGACTTGGAATACCGCCTACAGAAGGTGACCCGGCTGTTCCTTCAGCAGCATTATCCAGAGATCACCGGTGCTAGTTCGGATTCAGACAGGCTTAGCGAACACGAGCTCAGCATCTATTCGCAAGAGGGCGTCGACGGCTTGCTGTTGCAGATCTTCTCGAAGATCGGCGCAGCGCAGCGAAAGTTCGTCGAGATCGGCTGCGGAGACGGACGCGAATGCAACACCGCCAACCTGAGCCTGAACCTCGGCTGGTCCGGCGCGCTCATCGACTCCGATGAGCTCAGGCTCGCCTCCGCCCGCAAGTTCTACGGCCGCATGCTGCAGCACAAGAGCGCCGAGGTGCGGATCCTCGACGCTCACCTGACCCGCGCCAACGTCAACCAGGTCGTTGCCGCAGCGGGAGAATCCGGCGAAATCGATCTGCTTTCGATCGACGTCGACGGCAACGACTATTGGATCTGGAAAGCGCTGACCGTTGTCGAGCCGCGCGTCGTTGTGGCCGAGTACAACGCCTCGTTCGGCCCCGGGCAGGCTGTGACGGTGCCTTACGACCCGAACTTTGATTGTTCGAAGGCGCACCCAAGCGGCTTCTACCACGGCGCCTCGCTCGCCGCCCTCACGAGACTCGGCGCCGAAAAAGGATACGCTCTGGTCGCCGTCGATTCGCAGGGCGTCAACGCTGTCTTCGTTAAACAGGAGCTGGCCGATGGAGTCTTTCCAACGCTCGACCCGACGCAGGCCTATGTACGTCACTTCCAAAGAGGCAAGAAAATGAGCCAGGCTGAACAATACGCCCTGGTTAAAGATCTCGAGCTTGTGAAGGTCTGATCACTCTGTGGCGCACGTCTCCGACCTGCCGAGTCGACGCCCACCTCGACGATCGGGAGACCGACTCACGGCTGGTGCGTCGCCGAGGCCAATTGGATCGTCAACCCATTAGGGTCCTGGAAGTACAGCCTCTCGCCCTCGCGGCGCGGCTTGAGCCCTTCCTTCGAGAGCGCCCCAGCGGCCGCGGCAGGCTCATAGCCCTCAATCGAGATGCAGAAGTGGTCCATGCCCGGACGCTCGCCGCGAAACAACGCCAAGAAGTTCTCGCCGATCCCGAGGAAACAGTTGTTCTGGCTTTGCCTGACTACGGGTAGCCCGAACAAGCTTTGGTAGAAGTCCCTGGAGCGGTCGACATCGCTGACGCGCAGCGCGACGTGATTGACGCCCGTGCCGCGGAAGATCGACGACGCTGGGGCTTCACGCACGACCGGCGAATGAACTTCGTGTTCGGGGTGAGCGATTTGAACTTCAATGCCGTCGGGATCGTGCACGTAGACGAACGCACTCGACCGGCGAGGCTTGAGCCCCAGGTCGGCGATTGTCTTCTCAACGGCGTCGGCGTCGTAGCCCTTAACCGAGATCGCGAAATGATCCATAGCAGGTTCGCCCTTCTGGAAGAGCGCAACAAAGTTCTGCCCCATGCGCATGTAGCGCTGCCCGGGCCGCTCGAAAATTATGCCGGGCGAGCCGAACATCTTGCGATAGAACTCTTCGGAAGTCTTGAGCTCGGCCACGCGCAGAGCGACATGGTTGACCTCGATGGCTTCGAAAGTTCCAGCCGCGTCGGCGCGGCGCGTTGTAACCCCGGCGGCCGCCAACGCGGTGATCCATTCGCGGCGAGAGAGAAACCCGGCTTGATTCATAAAGGCTCCTTCGGCCTCGCACATTGTACCGCCCGCGAGCCGACGTTGACCGATCAGACGCAGGCTTGCTGGAATGGTCTGATTCGGGCTCGTCAGAAGCTCGACCAGGAGGCCCAGCATGTCCCCTCAAGAAGCGAAGACTATGTCGGAGTTCTTTCTCTCCGTGATCGACCAGGAGATCCCGACGACGCGTCGAGTGATCGAGGCCGTACCCGACGATAAGGGCGACTACCGGCCGGACGAGAACAGCCGTACCGCACTTGAGCTGGCCCGTCACGTAGCTGTCAGCGACATATGGTTTCTCGACGCGATCGCCGAGGGAGAATTCAGCCAGCCCGGCGGCGAAGCCGAGAAGAAGATTGAAACGACAAGTCAAGCAGTCGCCGCGCTTGACGAGCTCTGGCCGGCGGCGCTCGACCGCGTACGCAACCTGCCCGGCGAAGCCCTGGCGAAAGAGATCAACATGATGGGCGCCTTCAACCTACCAGCCGTGATCTATTTATCGTTTGCGATTCGGCATCAAGTGCATCACCGCGGACAGCTCAGCGTTTATCTTCGCCCGATGGGCGGCAAGGTACCCTCGATATACGGCGGAAGCTTCGACGAACCCTGGCAGGGCTAGCCGCTACGCCGCCGGCGGCAATCGCACGAGAGGCCCGAAGCCGGGCCCAACCTCAATCGTCCCTACCACCTCTTGGCTCGAAAGACTAATCACGGTGATGAAGTCGGAGTCGCGATTACTGACATAGAGGGCTTCGCCGATTGGGCCGACGGCAAGGCCCAGCGGCATGTCCCCAACGTCCCATTCGGCCGTTGCACGGTCGGCGCCGACGTCAAACATCGTCACTTTGCCGGGCGTGTCGGCACTGGTGACAAACACGCTCTTCCCATACGGATGGAACGCAACGGCGTACGCGTCGCGGACGCTCAGTGCTGTGATGACGGTATTCGTAAGCACGTCGATGACATGGACGCGCCCATCGTCCCTGCTGGTGACGTAGGCGAGCGTTCCGTCCGGGCTGATGGCCACATTGAGCGCACGCTGACCCGCGCGAATCGTCGCCGCAACGCTTCGGGTCTCAACGTCGATGACGAATACTCTACCGCTAGCTTCCGCGCTCGCGACATAGAGGGCGGAGCCGTCGGGAGTCAGGGCAATTCCCGCCGGGACGGCTCCGTTCGGCAGATCGATCGTTTCGACGACCTCCAGCGGCTCAGTTTGGATCACCGAAACGACCCCTCGGGCTTCGCTCGCTACATAGAGGAACCGACCGTCCGGTGCAACAGCTAACCCTAGCGGTTCGCCCGCCACTTGAACTCGGTCGACGACTTCATCGGCCCTGCGGTCAAATGCGACCACTTCGTTTCCGGGCTTGTTGGTGAAGTAGACCAGTGCGGGCGGCGCCGTCTCCGGGGCCGGATCGCCCGAGCGGATGCGATCTCGAGCTCGCGTCAGCGGATGCGCCACGCCTCCGCCGCTCTCTGCTACAACGTCTTCCTGGTGAATGACCGGGTTGGAGAGGTCAAACGGCGCGAAATGTAGTTGAGTCATTCGAGTCGGCAGATCCTGGGACGGCGGAGTGTACGGCGGCTCATCATCTTCGGCAAGCGCGGCCGCGAGAGCGGCCAGAGCGAAAGAGCTCATTCTCCAACAGCTCTCCTCGATTTCTGTTACGAAGTTGACGTCGACTCTCCCTTCAGGGCTGATTGTGACGTCGACCCTAACGTCAGTCTCCTGGATGCACGAGAGTTCGCAGCTACTCCACGCCAACACGGCAGCCAACAACACGTTTCGAATCGCAAGCGGATGCTTCATGTTGCCGCGCCTCCGCCTCTCATTCGAAGATCACCGTCTTCCCTGTCAAAGAGAAGGCCAGGGCCGTACCGCCGTCTAGACCCTCGGCGCTGAAGGAGCTAACGGAAGCCGCCGGCAAGTTCCATAGCAACACCATTGCTTCCGACAGCTCCGCTTGGGCACGCGACGCGGGAATCGTCGACAGCACCATCGCCGGAACGCTGAATTGTTCCTCGTTCGCCGGCGCCAAGCAGAAAAAACCCGCCGTCGAGTCTGTCGGACCGTCAAACGCCCCTCCGAGAATGCCGACGAGGCCGGAGCCGTTCGCGCCCGTCCATCTCAGAGTCAGATCCTGAGCGCGGTCAACGACGTCGACTTCGTCCCGATTGCTCCACACAACGGGCGCTCCCACGGTCACATCCGTTTCGAACGCTCCTACGTCGGCGCCTCCTTCGGCGGAGATCGAGTAGCCACCCTCATTCAGATACGGCGTAACTCCGACGCGAATCCCAAAAGGTCCTTCTACCTCGTATCGACCTCCGAGCAGCCCTCCGAAATGGTTTGCCACGTTCGCTAGCCTCGACACGGAACGCCGCCCTCGAGCGCCGAACACGGTAAGCTCATCTCCGCCGTCAAGCGACGGTTCAGCCTGAGGCAAGAACGGGAACCCCTCGCCCCTCCAGACCGACCCTTTCGCCGCGTAGGCCGCACAAGACCCGGGAGGAGGCATGGCGGTGAGCCGCTCGAACGGAAAGTCCGTGGCCGTCTCCCTCCGCAGGCTCCCGACCGCGAAATCCGCCCGCAGCTCGAAGGGCTGAGGGACGTCGACCGTCATCTCGACTTCCGCCCGAATGAGGACTACGGTCCCGAAGGCGCCGTCGCGGAATGGAGTCTCTCCAAACGGATTCGCCGGGTCCGCGCACTGTCCGCCGGTGTCGCCCACGGCCATCGTTACACCATTGCTGACGATGTCTCGGTTCGTCCGAATCATCACCGGAACGTAGCAGCCTCGCGGCGAATCGGCCGGCAATCGAAACACGATCTGATCTACTCCGGCACAACACGGACTGCGGCCCGAGTAATTGATGTCTAATTGAGGGACTTGCACTCCACCGACGAAAATCTCCACCTCGGTAGGCAGAGTCTTCCCCTCCGGAGCCTCGTTGTCGGGGAAGTCGGCCGGCCCCAAGCCCGTCGCCCACACGGTGACCAACTGTCCTGGAGCCGCCGCCACGCGCGGCGAGTTGATAGGTCGGTCCGTCGATGTATTGACGTTCTGGACGATCCCCGGGCCCATGCCCGACCCGATCGCCGTAAAGATTCCAACACTGCTCTCCACGATTTCTACCGACGAGGGATTGCTCAGGCGTCCGCGCGAGATCACGCGAACCGAAGCCCTCCCGAGTTGAACGCCCGACGGCATGATCGCGTTGACCTGACCTGGACCGACGAATATCGGAATCGCGTTGACCGTAACATCGCCCTGGGTGACGCTGACCGCGACGCCGCCCAGCGTGTCTCCCAGAGGAAACGACAAGGGAGGCGACCCTCCCTCGGACCCAAGATCCGAGCCGAAGATCGTAAAGATGGACCCGCGGGCGATACCGCCGCCCGGCAACCCTGGCCGAGCGAAGCTGGCCGCGTTCACAATGCCCTTCGGATGGATTCGCGGCAGAGCGAGCAACTCGGAGCCCGTCAAGACAAGCAGCCAAGCGAGCCGAAAAACATTTCGTCGCATGAAGTGCACGCTCTGTGCCGTCTAGACCCCGACGGCAAGGATAGAGTAGCCGGGCCGCTGCACAAATGCAATACGCCTCGCTGCCTTATTGCGCCTTCCCGTTCCTCTCGCACCTACTTGCGCTTGCGGCGAGCGAAGCACACCCCCGACCAGTCGTCGTCGACGGCGCAGATCTTGTAGTCGACAAGGCCGTCGGCCAAGCCCTTCGCGCGGACGAACTGTTGCGTCAGGTCGGCGGCGAGCGGCGAGGTCTTCTTGGGCCACACGATCTAGAGACCGCCGTCTTCCGCCACGGCGCGCTTTGCGACCGGGAGACGCCGGCGGATGTCTTTCTTCGAGCGAACGAACAACAAGACGCGATGAGCCGGACGTCCGCGCGCACCGCGACGCAGCGTCGCCCCCTCCGGCAGTGGGCAAAGCGTCTCCTCGAAACCATCGGGCGCGTCGAGAAGAGTCACGCTGCCGCCCGCCTTGATGCCGAGCTTACGCGGCAACGGCGTACCCGAATAGCCGGCCAAGACGGAGGGAGGCTTGGCCGCGGTCGAGGGGCGAGCGGCGATCGCTTGGCGCAGGCCGCCGCGCCAGCGCCGCCAGGTCATGCAGGCGGAGTCGGGCAAGGCGCGGCGAACGTGCTCGATCATCTCTGGCTTGCCCTCCATGAACACGATCGGCGTGGTGCGGCTGGCCTTGCGGTTGCGCAGCCAGAGAGCCGCATCGCGGCCTTGCGAGGGAGCACGGGACAGATCAATGACAAAAGCGTCCGTTAGTTTGCCGAGCTCAACTTTCCGCCTTTCCGCGGACAGTGAGTCCAGGATCGCGACCTCATAGCCGGCCTTCTCGAGTATTGCGGCACGCTCAGCGGCTTCGGTCGGTTCCAGTGAATCAGCGTCAGTCGCAGCATAACGGCGGGATATCGTTGGACGAAACCTATAATAGGGAAAGCGGGCATGGAAACGCTTGAAGCTCAGCCCAGCGCCTTTGTCCCCGAGGTGCTGGGGCGGCGCGACTATCGCATCATCGGCGAAATCGTCGACGACGGTGCGCGCGTGCTCGATCTCGGCTGCGGCGAGGGTGACTTGCTGGCCTGGCTTGAGCAGCGCAAGCACGCCGAGGCGCGCGGCGTCGAGATCAGTACCGAGAAGGTTCGCAAGTGCGTCGCGCAAGGGCTCTCGGTCTACCAGAGCGACATCGACGCCGGGCTGGCTGACTACCCCGATCACTGCTTCGACTTCGTCATCCTCAGCCAGACGCTGCAGGAAGCACGCAAGCCGCAAATTGTCTTGCGCGAGATGGTGCGCGTGGGCCATCGGGCGATCGTCGCCTTCCCGAACTTCGGCCACTGGTCGGTTCGGCTATCGCTTGCATGGCGAGGGCGCGCGCCGAAGACCGGCCATCTGCCATATGAATGGTACGAGACGCCGAACATTCACTTTGTGACGATTCCCGACTTCGAGGACTTGGTTCATCATGAAGGCCTCGAAATCGAGCGCAGCTACTTCTTGCGTGGAGATCGCCAGGTGACGTTGCGGCCGTCGTTGCTGGCTGATAGCGCGGTGTATCTGATTCGCAATCCGTAGAAGTCCTGGAAACAGAAGAGCGACGGGAGAACCGGGCTGACATTCTGCCCGTCCATCTGCCGTTCATGTGAGCAATCCCCTCCAGCAGTGCTGCCAGCAGGATCTGGAGAAACAAGGGACCCCCAAGAGTACGTAACATGAAGGCAAGACTCAACGCCTAAGAAGTACGTCTTTATGCGCCTTCAAAGCCATCGGCTCGTTCTGATCGTTACCGCCGCCGGATCTCTGCTCGCGGCTGATCCACCCCAAATAGCGCACCCTGCGCCCGACCCCGCGGCTTTCGAGAAAAACGTCTCGCCCTTGCTTGAAAACTCGTGCGCAATGTGCCACAACTCTTCGCTGGCCTCGGGCGGCCTCAGCGTAGCGCCCTACGCAACGCCGAGCTCGCTCGCCGAGCATCGTGAGGGCTGGGAGAAGATCGTCGCTAAGCTGCGTTCGGGCGAGATGCCTCCGCGCGGCATTCCGCGCCCGGCCGAGGATCAAGTCAACGCCCTGCTGAGCTACATCCAGGACGAGTTTGAGCGCGCCGACCGCAATGTGAAGCCCGACCCGGGCCGCGTCACCGCCCGCCGTCTCAACCGCAACGAATACGCGAACACGATTCGCGACCTGCTCGGCGTTGGGTTCCGCGCCGAGAACGACTTCCCCTCCGACGATTCAGGCTACGGCTTCGACAACATCGGCGACGTACTGACCATCTCTCCTGTCTTGATGGAGAAGTATCTCAACGCCGCCGAGTCCATCGCCTCGCGCGCGATCGGCGCCGACCCGCTGCCTGAGGAGCCGATCGAGACGGGGTACCGCTTCAAAGAGAAGACGATTCGCCGACTTGACCCGAGCACCATCGAAGCGATGCACCGGGTCGACTGGGACGGCGAGTATCTGATCCGCATCGAGCTTCCCGGCGAACGCGCCGAGGACGCTTTGCCGGTTACCCTCGGCTTCTGGATGAACGGCACGCTCCTGCACACGCAACAAGTGGAGACCAAGCCTTCCGGGCTGGTCTACTTCAATCCGCTGTCGATTGAAGAGATGCGGCTGCACCTGCCCGCCGGCGATCACCTGTTTCGCGCCGGATTTATAGACGATCCGTTCGTAGACACGCTGTCCGAGGACGACGTCTACGACCGCGACAAGAACAAATTTCTCACCTCGATCACGTTTGTCGGACCCTATCCGAGCGACGTCGTACCGCCGAGCCGTAAGAAGATTCTGATCTGCGATCCGAGCTCGGGAGACGCCTGCATCGAGAAGATTCTATCTACCTTGGCTCGGCAGGCCTACCGTCGGCCGGTATCCGACGAAGACGTCGCTCCGCTGATGGGCTTCGTCGAGGCGGGCCGCGCCGAGGGCCTCAGCGTGGAGCAAGGCGTTCAGCTTGCTATTCAGGCGATGCTGGTTTCGCCGCACTTCCTGTTCCGCATTGAGAACGATCCTGACCCGACCAACCCGGATGCGGTTCACAATATCTCTGACATCGAGCTGGCCTCTCGGCTGAGCTACTTCTTATGGAGCTCGACGCCCGACGAAGAGCTGCTCTCGCTGGCTGAGGCAGGCAAGCTGACTCAGCCCGCCGTACTCGACGCTCAAGTTCAACGGCTGCTGGCCGACGAGCGCTCGGCGGCTTTGGCGGCGAACTTCGCCGGCCAATGGCTCGAAACTCGCAACCTCGACAGCGTCAATCCCGATCCTGAGCTTTTTCCGGAGTGGGGAGCGGATCTGCGCGAGGACATGAAGACCGAGACACGGCTGTTCTTCGAGGCCGTCTTACGCGAGGACCTGCCGCTGTCGACCTTCCTCGACTCTGACTTCACGTTCCTGAATAGCCGCCTGGCGAAGCACTACGGCATCGAAGGGGTGAAGGGTCCCGGCTTCCGGAAGGTCGCGCTGAGCGGCGGTCAGCGCGGCGGCGTTCTCGGTCAAGCCGCCGTCCTCACGGTGACGAGCTACCCCACACGGACTTCGCCCGTCATTCGCGGCAAATACGTGCTGGAGGCGATCCTCGGAACTCCGCCCCCTCCTCCGCCGCCCGATGTGCCGGCACTCGAGGAAGAAGGCTTGGGCGAGGATGTGTCGCTACGCAAACAGCTTGAGCAGCACCGCGCCAACCCGGCTTGTGCGACTTGCCACGATCGCATGGATGCTCTCGGCTTCGGCCTCGAAAACTTTGATGCGATCGGGCGTTGGCGCGACAAGGACGGCAAGTTCGACATCGACTCAGCCGGGACGCTGCCCAACGGAAAGAGCTTTGCTTCGCCCGCCGAAATGCGCCAGATCCTGCTGTCGGACTTCGATCCGTTTGTCCGCAACATGACCGAGAAAATGATGATTTACTCCCTCGGACGGGGTTTGGAGCGTTACGATAGAAACACTGTACGCAGCATCATGCGTAAGGTTGAAGCCTCGGACTATCGCTTCCAGGCGTTGATTGGCGAGGTGGTGCGCAGCCTTCCGTTCCAGCAGCGGCGCGGAGAGGCGATTGAGACAGCGGCAATGGCAGGCGAGGTAGGTGCACGATGATTGTCGGCAAGAAGCTCTCGAGACGAACCTTGCTCCGAGGAATGGGCGCTGCGGTGGCGCTGCCGCTCTTCGACGCGATGGCCCCGGCGCTGGCGTCCAGCCGCATTCCCGGTGGAAATCCGGTGCGCATGGGTTGGGTCTACGTACCCAACGGCATCGACATGCGCTATTGGACGCCCGATTACGAGGGCGCCCTGCGCGAGCTGCCGGACACGCTCAAACCGCTTGACCCGTTTAAGAATCAACTCACCCTGCTGAGCAACCTTACTCAAAACAACGGCCGCGCGCTGCTTGACGGAGCCGGTGATCACGGCCGATGCTGCGGCGCGTACCTCACCGGCGTGCAGCCGCGCAAGTCGGCGGTCGATATCAAGGCGGGAATCTCTTGCGATCAGATCACGGCTAACGAGGTCGGCCGCACCACTCGATTCCCGTCGCTCGAGCTTGGCCTCGAAGACGCACGTCAGGCAGGCAATTGCGACTCAGGCTATTCCTGCGCTTACACGAACAACTTGGCCTGGCGCAGCGAAACGCAGCCGATGCCGCCGATTCTCAATCCTCGCGAGCTTTTCGAGCGGCTCTTTGGCCAGGACGCTCATCTCAGCCCAGCCGAGCGGGCTCAGCGCAACCGCTTCCGCAAGAGCATTCTGGACTTTGTCTCCGACGATACGCGCAAGCTGCGCGGAGACCTCGGGCCGACCGACCAGCGCAAGCTCGACGAGTACCTTTCCTCAATCCGCGAGATCGAGCGTCAGATCGACCGCGCCGAACTCGACAACGAGCGCATCGATCCAGGCCTGAACAAGCCTTATGGGGTGCCGCCGGATTTCGCCGAGCACTTCAAGCTGATGACCGATATGCTCACTGTCGCGCTGCAGGCCGACATGAGCCGCATCTTCACCTTCCTAGTCACGCGCGAAGGCAGCTCGCGTCCCTACCGCGAGATCGGAATCGCAGACGGCCACCATCCGCTCACGCACCATCAAAACAAACCCGAGCGAATGGAAAAGGTCGTGAAGATCAACCGCTATCATGTCCACCAACTCGCGAAGTGGATCGGCAAGCTGAACGCGATCGAGGAAGGCGACGGCAGCTTGCTCGACAACTCGATGATCATTTACGGCGCAGGCCTCTCCGACGGCAACCGCCACACTCACCACGATCTGCCGACCTTGATGGTGGGCGGCGGCGGGGGCACGATCAAGTCTGGACGGCGGGTGACGTATCGCAAGGAAACGCCGATCTCAAACCTGTACCTCTCCATGATGGATCGCATGGGCGTCCACGTTGAGCACTTCGGCGATTCGACCGGACGGCTCGAAGGCCTGGATCTTACGTAGACCCTGTACCACCTGTATCCCGGCAGCGTGCCTCGGAATACAGAAAACTGTTGCTCAAAGCGGGCCGTTCCGCTACTCTATCCAAACTGGGATTGCCACGAACGAAGTCCCAGGTTCGAGGAGAGGTCTATGTTTCGATTCGCAACTCGCGGAGTGCTCACGGTAGGTCTTGCAGCGTTCACGGCCTTATGTTTCTCACCCGCGCCTCTTGCCGGCCAAAGTGTCGCAACGGGGCTGAACTCACTCGCCGCCGGGGGAAACACCATCGCCGGCCCGGGCATTCTCAGGGGGCCGACGCCGCTCAGCTTAGCCGTATGGAGGTCCACATTTCCGATGACGGTCTGCATCACCGCAACCAATGTCGGCGGCGCCGTGATCAGTACCGAATTCGTACCGGGACCTCCCGATTCCCTCGCTGTCCCACGAGGGCAGACGATTTCCAACTGCAAACAGAACGTTACTTCCGCGCTTGTGAAATGTTCCGCGATTCCGCCGGGGGGCGCCTGTCAGGCGGTTTGGCGAGTGGATTTGGCGCCGCAGCCATAGCGGTCCACCCGCACGCCTCGGTTGCGCCAACCTCGAAGCGTCGCGGAACAGAACGCACGTCCGTTAGCCGCTCAGTAGATGGGTGGTTCGCCTTCCGGTCGACGTTTCCAGCGCCGGTGAATCCATAGCCACTGGTCGGGGTGCTCGCGGATGGCGGCCTCGATCGCCGCCTGGCATCGCTGAGTGTTCTCGACGAGGTCGGCGGCGCGATCGCCCGTCGAGGCCATCTCCAGGGCCGGATAGAACTTCAGAGAATAGCGCTGCTCATCCTGCAGCCAGAAGGCGAACCCGGGAATAACCGCCGCTCCGCTGTGTGCCGCAAGCAAGGCCACGCCCTTCGTCGCACTGGCAGGCGTACCAAAGAAATCGACAAACAAGCCGTCGTCGCCGGCCGTGTTCTGGTCAGCCAGGATCCCGACGGAGCGATTCGCTCGCAATGCCCGCAAGATCTTCCCTGCGGAGTTCGTCTTTTCGATCACGCCGTTGCCATGCAGGGCGCGCCGCTCCCGCACGAATCGATCTAGTACAGGGTTGTCCAACCGCCGAACGACAACGTCCATGGGATGACCGTAGAGCGCATGCGCTGTCGAGCTCAGCTCCCAATTGCCGAGATGCGCCGTGAGGAAGATGGTCCCGCATCCAAGTTTCTCAGCCTCCAAAAAGTGATCGAGTCCGTCGTACTCGATCCAGTCTCCAATATTGGCGGGGTTGAGACGCCGCGTTCGCGCCAGCGCCAGTATGACCCGTCCCAAGTTCTGGTAGGAACCTCGCAAGATCGCCTCCCGCTGGGCGGGAACGAGTTCGGGAAAGGCGATCTCGAGATTGCGGCGGCCGACCCGGCGCCAAACGGGCGTCGCCCAATAGGCCAAGCGTGCCAAGATCGAGGCCAGGCCCCGCACGACGGAGCGCGGAACCCAGGCGAGCCCAAAGAAAACAACCCGCGCGAGAAGAAGCTCGAGGCGGTCGCGCAAAGCCGAGCGCGTCGACATTCTTTCCCACGTTAGCAAACCGCTGCGGAGAGCCATGTCGCGCAGCGGGCGCCACGAGGACGTGACTCCGCCTGAGCCTCCCAACGTGAGCCGACTGGCCGTTAAGCTCCTCTGTCCTTCGGCCGATAGAGCCTAGGAGAGATAACTCCCGGACAGGAGTCCATGTCAAGACGCATCGTCATCATTTGGCCGGAGACCGGCCCTGCCTGCGAGCTGGCCGAGGCGCTCACTCGAACCGAGCTTGGCTTCGAGCTCGAAACCATCGAGGCTTATCCCTCTTCATGGGAAGAGCTCGAAAAGATCATCGGACGCGACGGCCAAACCAAGGTCATCGTCGTCGGCTTGACTGACCGCCGGCGAGCGACGGAACTGCTCGAAGTACTGCACGTCCAGCGGCGCGAGATCTTGACCATCGCGGCGGACCGGGTCGAGAGTTCCGATGCGCTCAGGGCAGCGCTACGTGCGGGTGCAGGGGACTTCTGGTCGCCGCCGTTCCAGGTCGACTCCTTGCGAGAAACCTTGCGCGAGCTTGACTCCCCAGAGGGCGGCGCTGGACGAGACGGCCAGGCGACGGCGTTTATCCCATGTCACGCCGGCGACGGCGCCTCCACCGTCGCACTTCACATCGCCTACTTCCTCTCCAGGCAGATTCAGGAGCAAGTGCTGCTGGCCGATCTCGACTTCCAGTGCGGGACGACGGGCTTTCGGCTCGGCCTCAAACCTGAGTACACGTTACTCGACGCGCTGCTGCACGCCGACGGCCTCGACGACCTATGGCCTAAACTCGCGCTGGACTGGAAGGGGCTGGCTACCCTTGCCGGCCCGGATTACGGAACAACGTTTCCTGACTCGAACTTGGTCCGCATTCCCGGTCTATTGCTCTCGGCGCGTCGAAACTTTGATTGGATCATCGCGGATCTTCCCGCGGCGCTCTATCGCTCCAGCGAGGAACTGCTTCTGACCGCGCACTCAGTCTGCCTGGTCTGTACGCCCGAGCTAATCTCGCTCCACATGGCCCGCCGCCGCGTAAACGACCTGCTCGAGCTCGGAGTCAATCGCGAGCACTTGCGGCTAATCGTCAATCGCTCCGACTCCCGTAATTCCATCGCCGCGGGAGAACTGGAAAAAGCAGTAGGGATCGAGCCCTACGCAATGCTCGCCAACGACTACGCCACGGTCACAGAGGCCGCAGTCAGAGGCGCCGTCGTGCCTGCGGAGAGCAAGCTCGGCGCCCAGTATCAGAAACTCGCTGTGCGCCTGTGCGGCGTCCAAACTAAGCCAAAGCGTAGTGCCTCGACCACTTGGCGGAAGATCCTCAAGCTTGGCTAGAAGACCCGAACTTGCACTCCGCCCCGAATCCAGCGGCCCGGCTGCTGAAGCCCCTGGAAGGCCTCATGACTCGTATCGAGCAAGTTCGACGCCTGAATGAAAGGCTCCCAGCGGCCCAGAGTTCCGATCAGCGACGCGTCCCAAAGCGGCTTGACCGACTGCCACTCTCGCGTATAGGCGCCGAAGCGCATCTTTACCAGCAGGTACTTGCCCAACGGTCCACGATAAACCGCGCTTAGTTGCTCCCGCGGGAAATTGAAGGTGTAGCGCGAGACGGCGTTGACGGGGAGCTTGCGTGAGGCGCGAATCAGGGTGAAGCCGGCGCCGACGCTCGCCGAGCGCCCGAAACGCTTCTCCGCAAAAAACTCTCCGCCGTTGAAATTGAGCTCTTGAAAGTTGCGAGCCTGAAAGACGGGCGAGCCTTCATCGCGAACCCAATCAATCGTATTGTTCTCGCGGCGCTGGAACCAGACCGCCGAGAGCTTGGTTCCCGAGCCGTGATACCAATCGGCGCCGACCTCGTAGTTCCAAGCCGTTTCGGGTACGAGGTTCTCGTTGCCGACGTTGCCCGGGTCGCGATGGTAGAGATCAGTATAGGTCGGTATGCGGAACGCCCGCCCAAGTTGTCCTCGCACCTTAACCCCGCGGCCCAGCCAGTAGCCGACGGCCACGGTGGGGCTCGTCTCTCCGCGCCATTTCTTCCAAACTTCCTCGCGCAGCCCAAGAGACAACGTCAGACGATCGCTCGGTCGCAAGTTAAACATCACGAACGCGGACCCGCGCTCGCGGCGGCGCTGACCGGCAACGTTCGAGTCGATGCCCTCGGAGAGGAACTGCGCGCCGGCGGACCAGGTGACCCGATCGTTGAGGCTCTTGGTGAAACTGTAGTTTCCTTGGTAGACGTTGGTCTGGTGCCGGTTTTCGAAGTCTTCGGGGAGGAACTGCGTGCCGCCGAAGACACAGCCCGGCTTGCAAAGCAAGAAGCGATCGTTGTGACGGCGGAAAGCGAAGCCGAATCGATGTTGACCGCTCCCGCCGTCGCGGCCGACCGTCTGTGACACGCTGAGAAACTTCGTTCCAGTCTCCTCCCAAGAGTTCCACGGCCCGTAGAAACCGTTGGCGCCGAAAGGGCGATCGTTGTAAGCGAAAAGAATGCTTGTTGAGCCGAAGCTCTCGTCGATAAACGTCTCGCTCGATACCGCCAGGTTGCGAAAGTCGCGGCCCACGTCAAAGCCAGTCGAGAAGTCGCGAGACACGGACACCTGCTGCCCCCAGGCGCCGACGCGGAAGCCGCCGACGGCGCTGAAGCGGTTCCAGCCGAAACCGCCGAGCCCGCCCATCAGCTTGAGGTTTCGGCCCAAGGGCGTCTTGGTGACGAAGTTTACGGTGCCGCCAACCGCGTCGGAGCCGTAGAGCGTCGCCCCGCTGCCGTGCAGGACCTCAACCTGTTGCACCGATTCGAACGGCAGCGGCAGGTCCATCGAGTGGTGGCCGGTCTGGGGGTCGTTGACGCGAAATCCGTTGATCAACACCAGCACCTGGTCGAACGAGGAGCCGCGAATCGAAAGGTCCGCCTGGGCTCCGTCGGACCCGCGTTCGCGCATGTCGACCGAGGAGTCTTGCTTGAGCAGGTCGGGGAACGACCAAGCGGGCACGTCTGGATCGTCGGCGTTCAACAGCTGCAGGGTGCGATTGACCTCGCGAAGCTGAATCGGCTTGATCTCTCCGGTAACGACAGTGCTCTCGGCGCGCCGCGCGGCAAGCTCGAGACGAACGGTAACGGCCGTTTCACCGGACGAGACGATGATCGTTTGGGAGGCGAACTCGTCCGCCTCGACAAGGATCTTGGGTCCCGGATCGACAGCGCAAATGCGGGCTTCTCCCGACGCAGCGGTCTCAGTTTGCTGCGAGCCCGTCGACAGTCGCGCCCCGGAGACGGCGAGACCGTCGGGGTCGAGCACCGTGATGAGGAGGCAACCCTGGGCCTGATCTTGCGCAAAGGCAGGGCTCGCCCAGCAACAGAGCGCAACGAGCCCGAATAGACGAACCACCGAAGCAGGGGCCCTGACGCAGGCCCAAGTTGCTGACATCTCTCCCCCAGACCCCCGCCGCCTTGGAATGACGGCCTTCTCCGATCTTAGCGAAGCTGACCCGCGACTAGGCGGTGGAACCTGCAGCCACGGTCGCCATTGCCTCGTCGACGGCTTCGGCGAACGCCGCAACCGACTCGTCGACGGCCTCTTCGCTGATACACAGAGGGGGCGCGATCTTCACCGTTCCGCCGCCGAAGCCGACTGGGCTGAACATCAATACCCCTTTCTGCATCGAGCGGAGCACGATTTGGAAAGCGATATCCGCTGCCGGAGCGCCGCTCGCCGGATCGACCAATACAACGCCGGCTACCAGCCCTTTCCCGAACACGCGGACGATCTGTTCATGCTTCGCAGCGACCTCGGCCAAGCGAGCGTGCAGGAGATCGCCGGCGATCCGGGCGTTTTCGACCAAGCCGTCTTGGAGAATCGTCTCGATGGAGGCCAGGGCAGCTGCACAACAAACCGGGTTCCCGCTGTGCGTCGAGGTCATCGAACCCGCCGGATGCATATCCATGATCTCCGGACGGCCAGCCACCGCGGCCAGAGGCAGCGAACTTGAGATTCCTTTTCCGAAGCAGGTCAGGTCGGGCAACACTCCATAGTGCTCGAAACCCCAGAGAGTCCCGGTGCGGCCAAATCCGGCTTGCACTTCGTCGCAGACCAGCAACGCCTCCTGAGCGTTGCACCACTGCCGCAGCTTGCGCATGTATTCAATGGGAGCAAAGCAGGCATCGCCGCCTTGGTAGGTCTCGAGCATAACGCCGGCAACGTTGCGCGGCGAAATGCCTGACTCCGCGAGAGCACGCTCAAAAAATTCGAACGAATCATCTGGGCAGCGATACCCGTCGGGGAACGGGACCTGAACAAAACCGGGATCGAGGTGACCGATCCAATCCTTGAGAGCGGGAATACCGCCCGCCTGCTGCGACCCCAACGTACGTCCGTGGAAGGAGTTCGAGAAAGAGACGACTACGTTCTTTTCGCTTCCTCCGACACGCGCTCCGTGGGTACGGCAGAGCTTGATCGCGCACTCGACCGTCTCCGACCCGGTGGTCAAGAGAAAGATCTTTTTCAGCGGCTCCGGCAATAGATCGCGCAGCTTCTCAACCAAGGCCAGGCGGGCGACATTCGGGAAGCAATAGCTGGTCAGAAGCTTCTGGTCGAGAACGCCGCGGACGGCGTCGATGATGCGCCGATCGCCGTGGCCCGCGTTAGTAATCAACACTCCCGAAGACCAGTCGATCCACTGGTTGCCCCAGGCGTCGCGCACCAAGAATCCTTCGGCGGAGTCCCACAACACGGGCGGCTGGCCTCGCATGGCGACCGGCTCAGCCGCTTGCAGACGCTCAAGCAGCGGAATCGATTCCGGAACAGGGAGCTGGGTTCGAATTTGCCGTAGGCGAGTGTCGACGGGAGCGACGTCGCGGGGCGTCAGGTCATAGACAGGCACGAAGACTATTCTAGCGACCTGCCGCGGGGCTGGATCGCCGACGAATCGGATGCGGCCGGGCGGCGGCCATCGTGCACGAAGCAAAAAGAGTGTATGCCGCCCGCCGATCCGCCGATCTAGGTCATAGGGAAACCTGCGAGAGAGCCGTGAACGAACGAGCATGGAGAGCTACGCCGCCCGCTTTCGCCATGCTCGCAGCCGTCGCGGCCCTAGGCGCCGGTTGGAGCGGGGTTGACGCACCGGTCGTTGCCCTGAGGCTCTTAGCGACCGGAGGCGCGGTGTTGGCGTCGATCGAGGCTGCGCGACGTGGTGAGACGCTTGCCTGGCGCCTGGTGGCCGCGGGCCTCGCGGGCCAAGCGATCGATGCCGCGTTCGGCTCACCCGAGGCGAGTTGGGTTTGGCCGGCGGCGGCGCTTACGTCGTTCTATCTGATTCAAGCCTACGAGCGAAGCGGCGATCGTTCCTCTGCCCTGCTTCGAGTCGACCTGATCATCAACGTCGTCGCCTACTCGGCGGCGCGTTTGATTCTTATCTCGCTGGACGCCGGAACTGCCTCTCGGCTGGCGCCCGCGGCCGCCCTAGCGGCGCTGCCGGCAATTGCCGTGATGTGGCGCTGGATGCATCGATACGAGCGACGATCTTCGATAACTTGGCTAGGATCAGCGGCGCTTTTCGAATCCCTTTTGGCCGCCGCTCCGTTCTACGACCGGGCATCGTTCGTCACGCCCGTGTATCTCGCGGCGGCGGCGTGCTTCGCCGTCGCAGCCGCGGAGTACGAGCCGGTCTCCGGCCCGGAGCGCGCCCCGCCGGGCGGGCGTTCAGTCTCGGCGGCGCCCATGCTGGCCGTGCTGATAGTGGTCTCGGCGGCTGCGTTGACCCCGGCCGTCAACTCGCTGCAATCATGGGCGTTCGCGCTGTTGGCGCCCGTTTGTCTGGCGCTGTTCCTACTTAGAGGCCGGATCGCCGAGACCAGCGGCCGAAGAACAGCTCGCCAGATGGAACGCGATGCGGCTCGCCTGCGCAGTCTCATTGACGGCATCAACGACGCCGTCGCTACTGAAGATCTCAACGGCCGCATCCTTTATGCCAATCAGCGCTTTCGGGTGTTGTTCGGCTTGCGCGAAGATCCTCGCGGCCGTCGCATCGAAGAGTTTCTTCACCGCGACGAATCGACTTTGTTGTCGCGGCAGTGGCAATACGCTGTCGAGCGGCGCCGAGAGGTGGCCGGGGTCGAGTACCGAGCCGTTCGTCCCGACGGCGTGCTCGTGCCGGTCGAGTGCACCGTACGCTCGATCGAATCCGGCGCGCTCCGCATCGGCATGCAAGCAGTCTTCCGCGACATCTCTCCCCAACGCCTGATCGAGACATCGCAGCGCGCCCTGGCTCAGCGGCTTGAGTTCTTCTTCAGCGAGATGCCGCTCGGCTGCATCATTTGGAATCTCGACTTTACGGTCCAAGAGTGGAACGATCAGGCCGAGAAGATCTTCGGTTGGACTCATTCCGAAGCGCTCGACCGACGCTACGGAGAGCTTTTGGCTGAAAGACCCGACGACCCGGTCGAGCTTGGCTGGCGGGAGCTTAGGCTCTCCAAGGCCACCAGCCATCAGAGCAGCGTCAACCGAACCAAGCGTGGCGGTACGCTTGATTGCGAGTGGTTCCACACCTCGCTCGTCGACGAAGACGGCTCGGTCGTCGCCGTCGCTTCCATGGTGCAAGACGTCACCGAGCGACGCAATCTCGAACGCCAACTGCTGCAAGCGCAAAAGCTCGAAGCGGTGGGCACTCTGGCCGGCGGCATTGCGCACGACTTCAACAATCTGCTCACGACCATCCTCGGCAACATCACTCTGGCGAGGATGAAGCTGGGCCCCTCGAACCCCGTCGCTGACGGGCTTGCCGCAACCGAAACCGCCGCCGAGCGCGCCGCTGAGCTGACGCAACAGTTACTGCGTTTCAGCCGCAAGAGCCCCGTCGAGCTCAAAGCGACTCCAATCAACGACTGTCTCGACGAGGTCGTTCAGCTCGTGCGGCATTCGTTTCCGAGCAGCATTGTGGTCACTACCGATCTCGAGCAGAAACTCTGGAACGCCGAGGCTGACGCCGGTCAGATCCAACAAGTCGTGATGAACCTTTGCGTCAACGCCCGCGACGCGATCGGCGACCGCGGAAAAATTGAGCTTCGTTCGCGCAATCGGAGCATCGATCGCGAATTCTGCCGCTCTCGTCCCTGGGCGCGTCCCGGAGAGTGGATCGAGATCGCAGTCGAAGACGACGGCAGCGGCATCGATGCCGACACCCAAGCCCGCATCTTCGAACCGTTCTTCACCACCAAGGCGCTTGGCAAGGGGACTGGTCTCGGGCTCTCCACCGCGTACGGAATTATCAAGAACCACTGCGGCGGGATGGAGGTCGAGAGCAGCGTCCCCCGCGGCTCGACCTTCTCGATCTTCCTGCCGCGCAGCACCCGAGAAGTCCAGCCCAACCGCCCTGCGGCCTCCTTGCTCGAGACCCGCACCGGCAGCGGAACGATCTTGGTTGCCGACGATGAGCCCGACATTCTCGCTCTTGCCCGAGGGGTGCTCGAAGAGCAAGGGTATAGAGTCATCAGCGCCGCCAACGGCCAGGAAGCCGTCGACTGCTTTCGGCGAGAAAAAGATCGCCTCGATCTCATGATTCTCGACCTGACAATGCCCGTCAAAACCGGCTGGGAAGCGATCGAGGAGATTCAAGCGATTGATCCGGACGTGACCATCATCCTCTCGAGCGGATACTCACGCGAACTGATGCATCGAGACGCGCAGAGGTTCCTGGCAAAACCCTATCGGCGCGATCAGTTGCTGGCGGCCGTGCGAGACGCCCTCGAGAAGCAGTCCGCCCCGAGCACCGGGACTTGAGCCAGCGGGCGCCTCGTTTGTAACCTGCCCAGCGAACAGTTCGTCTCTAGTGCGATGGGGTGAATCTAACCTCAACAGGGACAATCGTCTGATAAGATTAGAGATAGGTAGCAGCCTGAACCTGGGCCAAGAGGGGCTGTCGACATGAACGCAACACATCTTCCGGCTGGACGCTTTTTCAGCGCCTCGCCGCTTTCGCCGCAACCTGTGGAGCCCGAGCCGAACTCGCCGGGACCGGCGCTCGCCCCACCCTCTGATCCCAAACGACGCGGTCGTGGATGGATCGCGGTGCTAGTCGTAGCTTTGCTGGCCGTCGCTGGACTGACGTGGTTCCTCGGCAACCGGGGCGCTCAGCCCGCTTCTCCCGGGGCCGCCCTGCGCACCGCCGTTGTAGGTCCTGCCGCGCTTGAACCTACCCTACGTGTCGGCGGCGCCATCACCGCGAAGAACTACTCAGCCATTCGCGCGCCGCGCATGCGTGGCCCGCGCGACGCCGGCCGTCAGACGCTGACTCTGATGAACCTTGCCGAGCCCGGCTCGATCGTCGAGGCGGGAGCCCTTATCGCCGAATTCGAGCTCAAGTGGCTCGAAGATCACATCGACGACCAACGGTCCGCTCTGGTCCAAGCCAAGTCGAACGTCGACAAACGCCGCGCCGAGCTGATGATCCTTGAGGAAACCGAGCGCCAGGCCGCGGCGACATCCAAGGGCGATCATGGCAAAGCCGCACTCGACTTGCGCACGATCGAGGTTCGATCGGCGATCGAAGGAGAGGTCCTCAAGCTCAATGAGCAAGAAACCGAGGCTGCCTACAAACAGCTTGAGGAGCAGCTTACCCTCCGCCGGATCGCCAACGAAGCAGACCTGGCGAAGCTCAAGATCACCGTACAAGAGAGCCGGCTCCACCTTGAGCGCCACGAACGCGACCACGAGAAAATGCGCGTGACGTCGCCGCTCGCGGGCTTGGTCGTTATGGAGCCGATGTACAAGGGCGGCGGGCAGTTCCAACAGACCTCGTCAGGTGATCAGGTCTATCCCGGCGCGCTGTTCATGCGCGTTGTCGATCTCTCGGAGATGATCGTTTCCGCCTCGGTGAACCAAGTCGACGTGCAGAGCGTACGGATCGGCCAGAAAGCCTTGGTGCGGCTCGACGCCTATCCAGACCTTCGGCTAGAGGGCCGCGTGATCGGCATCGGTGCAATGGCGACCTCGGGCGGAGGGCGCTTCAACCGAGGCTCCTCGGGCCTCTTCTTGAAGCAGATCCCCATACAGATTGCGATCTCGAGCGACGACGACCGAGTGATTCCTGACCTCTCAGCCAGCGCCGACATCTTGCTCAATCACTTTGAGGCCGACGTGGTCGCACCACGCGAAGCGATTCGGCGCGACGGGGAACGGACTTTCGTCTACGTTCGCAACGGCGACGACTTCGCCGAGCGCGACGTGGAGCTTGGCGAGCTCACCGCCACAACAGTCGCCGTCGTCTCCGGCCTTTCCAGCGGCGACGAAGTATTGCTCAGCAAACCTCCTTCGACGTCGTAAACTGCCCTTGTGGAGCAGGCGCGAAGATCGACCGCCGGCGTCTTAGCCGCGGCAGCCACCGCAACTCTGTTCGGCATCCTGCTCTCTTGGAGCCGCGTAGGGGCCCAGATTGACGCTCGCGCTTACGACACCTTGCTGCAGTTCTTCCCTCCCCCCGAGCGCAGTTCCGCTGCAGTCATCCTAGCGATCGACGAAGACAGTCTCGCAGCCTATGGCGGCATACTGCGGATGCGCGAGCCGTTGGCCGAAGCGCTACAGATCGCGGCGGAGAATGAGCCGGCGGCTATCGCTGTCGACCTCGTGCTCTCGGAGCCCCGCGGAGAAGCTGTCGACCGACTACTGGCCCAATCGTTCGCGGCGATCCCGAATCTTGTCCTGGCCACGAGCCTACGCGCCGACGCCGAGGTTGGAGACGGCGAATGGGAGCAACCGCTGCCGATCTTCGCCGAACAGGCCGCCGCCCTCGGCCACGTGCACGCCGAGCCCGACGACGACGGCATCTGCCGCAGGATTCTGTTGGGAAAAGTCGCCGGCCGCGACCGGCGTTGGGCGTTGGCACTGGAGACGTATCGGCTAGCCTCCGGCAATGGGAGTCTCACCCTTGACGAAGAGGGGCTATCGCTTGAGAGCGGAGAGGGGGGCCAGGCGATCTTCATCCCCGCCGCGCGTCGCCGCGACCGCGAAATGCGCATCCGATACCCCAATCCGCTGAGCCCAATCGAGCGTATCTCGCTACGCCAAGTGATCGAAGACCCCGCCCAAGCCGAGATCATTCGCGGGCGCGCCGTCTTCGTCGGGGTCTATGTACTGGGCGGCCTCGACCAGTACTTGATGACTCCGCTCTCCTACGGAAGAGCAATGTCGGGCGTAGAGATCAACGCCTCGGCTTATGAGACGCTTGCTGCCCGCGAGTATCTCCGTGATCTCTCCGAATCAAGCGCGTTCGCGATCGCCCTACTGTTGTCTCTCGCCCTCGCGGCTGGTTTCATACTGCTCGAAGGGCGCCCCGCTCTGTTCACCGCCGGTGCATTGCTGCTGGGCGCGCACTTGATTCCACCAGCGATCTTCGTGACCGGGCGGGTCATTTCGGCTTCCCTGCCGCTGCTGGTTGGTTGGTCGTGTTTCCTGGCCCTGGCGGCCTTGCAGTACTTGACGATGCGGCGGCGCATGGTCGGCGCCGAGCAGAGCAGCGAGCGCTACCAGCGCGCGGTGCACTACGTCACGCACGAGATGCGTACGCCACTGACCGCCATCCAGGGTTCGAGCGAGCTGATCAGCCGCTACGAGCTCCCAGAACAGAAACGCAAAGAGATCGCCGAGCTGATCCACAGCGAATCCGAGCGTCTCGGACGCATGGTTGAAATGTTCCTGAGCGTTGAGCGCCTCCGCTCGGGGCAGCTCGACCTGCGACGCGAGGATGTAGACGCGGACGAAGCGGTCGCCGCCGCGATCGAGCGCAACCGTCCGCTGGCCGAGCGAAAGCATATCGAGATCGATCACGACCGCAACGGCGGTTCTTCTATCTGGGCGGACCGCGAGTTTTTGGAATATGCTTGTTATAATCTGATCTCGAACGCCGTCAAATACTCGCCCGCTCAGACGGCGGTCACGGTCCGCGTCCGGCGCGCCGACAGCGGCGTGCTGATCTTGGTGGAAGACCAAGGCTACGGCATGGACGAGGACGATCTCAAGAACGTCTTCAAGAGGTTCTATCGCGCCCGGCGCGCTCAAGCATCAGGCGAGTCCGGAAGCGGTTTGGGACTAGCTCTCGTCGAAGAGATCGTTTTGCAGCACGGCGGCACGATCGAAGTCGAAAGCCGGGTCGGCCACGGTTCGCGTTTCACCGTCAAGCTTCCGCGCGTTGAACAAACCGCGGCAGCCGACGGTCGAAACGACGCGGAGCGCGCCTGATGAGTGAGAAGCCAGCAATTCTATTTGTCGAGGACGACCCGGCCGTCCTCATGACGTTTTCGACGGGCCTGGAAGCTGAAGGTTACGCGGTCGATACCGCCTCGACGACCGAAGCCGCCCTAGAGCGGCTGGCCCAACGCGACTACCCGATCGTCATCACCGACATCTATATTGACGAGCGCAGCGGGCTGGACGTTCTACGCACCGCGCGCGACTCCAATCCCCAATGCGCGGTCATCGTCATCACCGGACAAGGCACGATGGAAACGGTGATGCAAGCGACCGAACGCGGTGCGTTTGAGTATATCGCCAAACCGTTCGACCTGAGCCGACTGCTCGAAGCGGTACGGCGCGTCGAGAGCCGTCTTGCCGAGAAGACGTTCAAGAAAGAGGAGCCGATCGAGATCCCGCCCACGGAAATGGTTGGCTTCTCGGCGGAGATGGTTGAGGTCTATAAGACGATCTCACTGGCCGCCCCTACCGATGCGCCGGTCCTGATACTAGGCGAGAGCGGATCGGGAAAAGAGCTGGTCGCCAGCCTGCTCCATCGCCACAGTACACGCGCCCACGGCCCCTTCATCGCCGTCGACTGCGGCTCGGTCGCTCCCGGCGTGATCGAGAGCGAGCTGTTTGGAGCCGTGCGCGGCGCCTACACCGGCGCCGACCGTGACCGCGCCGGACTTTTTGAGGCGGCCGAGGGCGGCACGGTGTTTCTCGACGAGATCGGAGAGACCGACGCGGCGTTTCAGCTCAAGCTGTTGCGTTTCTTGCAGGAGCGTGAGATTCGGCCGCTTGGCTCCTCGCGTTCAAAAAAGCTCGACGTACGCGTAGTCGCGGCGACGCATCGCAACCTCCCGGCGATGATCGAAGAAGGTGAATTTCGTCAGGATCTCTGGTTCCGACTCAACGTCGTCGAGATTCGCCTACCCGCCCTACGCGAGCGCCGTTCCGACGTGCCGCCGCTGGTACAACACTTCCTCGACCGCTTCGCCGCACAATACGGACGCTCGCTGCGACCGACCCCAGCGGCAATGCGAACGCTCGAAGAGCACCCCTGGCCCGGCAACGTGCGGCAACTACAACATGTTCTCGAACGGATGGTTATCCTGCACCCGGGCGACGTAGTCGAGGCCGAAGCCGTTGCGGAAGCGCTGCGCAGCTTCGAGCCGCGAGAGAAACCGGTCGAATCGCTCGCCGACGCTGAAGAGGAGCAGATTCGCAAGGTTCTAGCGGCCACCAGCGGCAACAAGACCCGCGCCGCGAAGATCCTCAACATCGAGCGCAAGACGCTCTACCGCAAGATCGAAAAGATGAGCCTCTAGGGGCGCCGTCGAAGACTTCTCCACGGTTCGCGAACGACAGTGAGCAGCACGATGCTTGGCGACTTGATGCTCCAACCCGATAACCGCCCGACCCGCGTATCACATTACTCACTATCGATTGCGGCTCCAACCGGCTGCGCGCCTTGACGGGCGCCCGCCTCCAGCGTCGGCGGCAAGAGCTAAACCATTGCGCGACGCCGCTCTGGCCTAGCGTTGTGCGAACCGAACGTGTCGGAACTAGACTGACACTGCCGGCCAGGACTGTTCGGGTACCGACGATATCCGTATCGCCGACCACTGCCCTAGACTGGTTCTGAGGGACTTCTATTGGCTTTAGGTTTGGATTCAGACCGCGTGGTGCTCGCTCGAGAGCACCGGGTATGGGCTGCCGAGTTTCTGTGTGAGCGTCAGCGCATCCTCAATTCTCTTTCCGGGCATGCAGCGGTGGTCGAGCACGTTGGCAGCACGGCCGTGCGTGGCGTACCCGCGAAGCCGATCTTGGACATCCTAATTGGAGTCGCAAGTTTCGAGAAGGCCCGCGTCTGCATCGGCCCGATGGAGTCGTTGGGCTACGAGTATCGTGGCGAGTACGGTATTCCCGGCCGCCACTACTTCGTCAAAGGCGCTCCGAGGACTCACCATGTTCACATGCTGGAAGTGGGCGGAGAGAGTTGGGGCCGCATGATCGCGTTCCGCGACGCGCTCTTAACATGCCCCGGCATTGCGAACGACTACGCCGATGCGAAGCTTCGCATTGCCGCCTCGAACAGCGAGAACCGAGCCGCGTACCAACGGGCGAAGGACACAGTGATTGAGCGCATCCTGAAAGGGCTTTCAACTCACGGAAAACCGACCGACGGGCGTACCGCTTAGGTCAAATGCGGAACCCACTCGCTGGCGTTCTCTCAGCCGGACTATCCGGATGCGGGGATCCCGGACCTACTCCCCTCGCATGGCGAGAAAGACCCTGGCCCCGTCCCCGCGAAACAAGTCAACGGCATGGACGACATCACCGAACGGCGTCGTGCCGTCCGCCTGCAGAATGATCAGCATACCCTGTCCCGCTAGCTGTTTGAGTTCGGCGTCCGAGGTTTGGCCGTCGCTTGCTTTCAGAATCACCGTCTGTGCCGCATCCGGCGACGGCGGAAGCAGCACCTCGAGTCCCATTGGCGGAACGTATGAGGCGCGTGTAGAGTCTTGCTGGGAGGTCAGCAGAATCGGAGCATTGACGCCGGCACTCTGAAGAGCGTCCAGGACAGTCACTACGGTTGAGTACGGCGTGCGGGCATCCCCCTTGACGTAAACCCGCCTGCCGGGGCGTGCTGCGAGGCGGGCCTTCACGTTTTCGGACAGTTGCGCGGGCGTTTCCCGGGTGACGTTCAAGAATGCACTGCCGTCGCGAGTAACTGCCACTACCAAGGAATCTGTCAGGTCCGCATCCGGCGCCGCTGCAGCATTCGTCGTGACCGGCATTTTCACGCTGACGCCTTTTCGCAGGGCTGGAGTCTGTGCGGCGATCGCTGCCGTCAGCAGGGCGCCGGCAATCAAGAATCGAAGTACTCGGCTCATCGGTACATGCTCCTATCTGTCAACAAAAGGGTACGAACGGTCCCCGCCTTCGATCGACCGCTCGCCTACCGGTGTTCGGCACATCAGGTTGACGCGCGAGCGCGAAAGTCGCATTCAGAAACAACGACACCGGCACACTCCATAATGTTCCCGGCCTGGCCCCCTTCTGCGAATACCAGGCCGCCAGTGCGCTTCATCGCTGTGTTCACCGAGCTACTTCTTGGCAACGAGAAGCCCGAGAAGTGCAGCCAGCGTAACACCATGAAACGCTAGCATCGACCGAAGGCCCTGTCGATGCTCCTCCGTGAAAGCGAAATGGTGCGGGAAGAACCCGTAGAGAACTAGCTGCGAAGCAGCTCCTAGGGCAAAGCAGCCTACGCCCCAGGGTTTTCGAAACCAAAGGCCAATGGCAGCTCCTGTGTCAAGGAATGCGTACGCCACGTCCGCGACCCGCCAGCTCAGTGGGCTATCGAACCACGGGCTCCCACCGAAGCCGAGGATGTTCGAAACGTGTACGAGGCCCCCCATGGCGTAAAGGACCGCCATCACACGCAGGAAGAACCCCATCCAAGGCCTTTGCAGCGATTCGAACATTGCGGGTCTCTTCTAAGATACGCGGTAGATCCGCGAATCAAGCCGCGGAAGGAAACGTTCCTGCCGGCCGGCTAGCGTCTGCGAACCGGAGGCGTCGGAATCGACGCGAAGGCATTTCTACTCCACGCTCGTTCACACAGCCGCGTCATAGGATGCATGATGGCTTCTTGCCTCTTGGCTGCCACGATCCTTATCGCAGCTCTACCCTACAACGCTCTCGGCCAAACCGCTCCGACACCAGTAGATCCAGCGTTTGAGGCGGTTTCAGTGAAGCCGAGCGTTGGACGTGGGGGGCGCGGCATGGTCCAGTTCGGGATCGTTGCAAACAACGTGACCATCAAGCAGCTGATTCGGTACGCCTATCGAATGCAGGTACCTCGGATTCTCGGGCCGGACTGGATCGGTACGGAACGCTTCAACGTCACCGCTCAGCCAAAGGGCCTCGAGACAACTGTCGACGACGGCGAGGGGGTCTATTCGACCCAGACACTGACCGCGTTACTGACGCGTCCGCCTTCGAGAATCGCCAGAGGCATCAGCTTTTCGATGCCTGCCGCCGCCGGGATGAGCGCGTTGATCTGCCACAAGCCGGGGAATTCCGGACTGGCCCCGCTGAATTCCACGTGCATGTCCCATTGGCCGATCAGGACTCGCGGCGTCGAACGGGTCCGGGCTAGTGTTCCCGTGGGCGGGGCGCTTCCGGGCTCGACTGGCACGGCCAATTCCGGGTAGCCGGTGGCGAAAATCTGGATCCGTTCCCCCCGGCGCGCGGGATTCTCTTGCGAATTTAGCGAGCCGTCTTGATTGAGAACGGCCCCCGGTTTTCTGAAGTTGGAGAAGTCGGAAGTAAAGAGCGCGGGGGCGGACGGCGCCGTCGCTTCAACTCCCGTCCACGCATCCTCGCCCTCTTTCCGCACGACGACCGTCTCACTCTGCCCGAAGGGACCGGCGGGTTGCTGAAAGTTGATCTGAAAAGGGCTCACGAGCAGCAATGGAACTGCTTGATCGCCGACAAAGACTTCGACGTCAGCCAGCCGGCGCGGCAACGGGACACTGGGTGCCGCGACAGTCGGGATTCCAGCACCGAAGTCGCCGAAGACAGAGGACAGCGCGCCCGGCGATTGGACGCCTCCCACCCGAAACGCCGCGGCGCTCACAACCGAGCTGGAGGGCGCCGTTGTTCCGGCGCTGGACCCAGTGCGCCCAGCGAGTGCGAAGACGGCGAACACGATGGGGTCGAATCGTGCGAACACGTCGCCGCTATAGCGAGGGACCGGCAAGTCCGGCTCTACGGTGGGAGGCGTAACCCCCGGCCCAAACGCACGGAAGAACCTCGTCGAGACGGACAGGAAGGCGTTTCTCAGATTGGGCAGGCGGAAAGAGACCGGTTGGCCGAAGTGTTCCGGATTGCCCCCCGTGCCCTCGCCGACCAGTAGGGCGCCGGGAAACCGTTTGATCTCCTGCGCGGCGAACATGCCGGAAGAAAACGTGAGACGAGAGATCAGACCGTAGAAACCAAACGATGGGTTCGCGGCTCGCAGGGCGGCGTAGCGGGCGTTGAGACCGTTCAGGAACGGCCGCCAGAGCTCGGAGTTGCCGCCGGTGTTGTCGCGTAGGTCAACGACCAGATGATCGACGGTTTCAGCGTCGAGAGTACGAAGGAGGTCGGCCGCGAACGCGGCAAACGGAAGGCCGGCTCGCGGGCGGCAACGATTGTACTTGAAGAACAGCAGTTTCTGCTCGGGGTAGTAGCGAAACCAGTATTCGAGCCCTAGGTCGCTGTAAGTCGGCGAAAGGTATCCGACCGAGGGATCGTTGACCACGTGCACGAAGCTCTCGTCGCTGCCGAACACTTGGAGGCTCTCGCGGCGCCCGAGCCCGTCCTCGAGCACGATGTCCGCAGCCTCGGGATTAGCGCCGAGCCCGGCGGCTTGGAGCAGCTGTGGAGAGACGAGGATGTTGTTCAAGCTTTGTTTCAAGAACTGCTCGTTGTCGAACGATACCCACGGGCGAATCCCGTCGATGAGCTCCGGCGGAGTCCGCCCGTTTACCGTAACGACGCGGCGGCCAAGGTAGGCGCCGAAGGACTCGGCCGTGTGCGAAACGAACAGGCCGTCGTCGTACAGGGTGAACCGAATGGGAAACCGGCGGACGCCGAGATCGCTGTAGGCAGATCTGAGAAACAGTGTCGTGTGCGCATCGCCAATCGCCGCCGCAATACCCTTCATCCGGAGGTAAGCCTGGACATCGGTCAGGGAGGGAATGTCATTGGAAAGCTCCTCCCTGAGGCGGTCGAGATCGGCGGAGGAAACCTTGGTGTAAGGATTCGGATGCCGGGCGCGAATCGAAGAGACGAGGAAGTCGAGATCCCGACGGACGCGCAAGTCGCGCCCGGCGTCCGCGTAAGTCGTCGTAGCGCCGGCAATCGCGAGGACGCCCAGAAGAATGAGCCGCCCGGGCACGGCCGTCAAGCCCGGACTCTCCATCTTGACATCCCACCGCATTTAGCGTCTTAGACTCGCCTCTCGGCGCAACGGTTTCCCGCCTCGTGTGTAAAGACTCGATAGAAAGGTCCCCCAGGAATCGTCCTCGGGGCTGTAGGAATGTGGGAATCGCCGCACTAGGGCCCGGAGCGGATCCATGCCACTCTGACGGCAAGCCATGGCTAGCGCTCGGCGGCACCCGGTTTGGGGTTTGGCTGGGCTCGGGGAATGTCACTCACCGGCACATCGAGCGTACCGTAGCGGCCGGTGAGACGGTCGAGCACGATTAGGCGAACGGTGGTGGCGTCGGGCGTCAGCTCCCAGGTATGGCGGACCACGGCAAACTCGCCGTCTTGGTCCCCGGGAGCGGGAACCTCCACCTGATTGCGCTGCATTTCATACTCCGCATTCGGTAGCTTGTCGACGATGGCCATGTCCACTGCGGCGGCCGATCGCCCCTCCACCTGGCGGAAATGGAGATCACTGGCCTCGATCAGCATGATCATGCTGACCGTTTTGGCGTCGGCGCCGGCGCTGAGTTGCAACCGCCCATCGAGCCGTACGGCAGTCGAACCGACTGGATTGTAGACCGCGGCTCGCCACTGGTCGACAGTCCAATTCAGCGGTACGTCCGGCGGCGCCGCCGACAAGTATCCTTTGCGGTGCTGAAGCTTGACGCCCTTGCGCGCGACGCGCACGTCGAGGCCGTGCCACTTGTCGTCGGGCTCGCCGTCGGCGTAGTAGCCGAGCGAGTAAGTGCCTTGGGAATCGGCGACGATCGCGGCCACTGCCCGGCCCATGTCGTTGGTGTTCCAGAAAAATCGTCCGCCGGTGACCTCAGCGAATTTGGCCATCGCCGGCACCGGATCCGCGCTGATCGCCGCGTTCACTTCCAGGCGTTCAAAGAGGGAGACCTGGCCCGTGCCGCTCGAGGCTGCCCTACTCCTCTCGACCGCTAAATCGTCCTGCGCTTGCATGCCGCGCGCGTCGAACATATACATCGTGATTCCCTGCTGCGCCAGCCGACGCGAAGTGTTGCGCACCAAATCCTCGTGGGATCTGAAGCTGCCGGGCGACCCGAGTCTCATCTCTCCGGTGATCGACAGCATCGTGATGCCGCTGCCGAACCACACGATGCTCTTGCGTCCCGGGATGCCGGCCAGATGATCACCGAGCGCTTCGAGCGAAGCCAGCGTTTTTCGCACCCGCTGCTCGTCAGCCGATTCGTGGGCGCGCATCTCGGCCTGGAGCAGCCGGCGAATCATCGCGGCCGATTGTTGCTGATCTATCAACCATTGGATCAGAGTCTGCATCTCACGGGCCATATCGTCGATGTATCCGAGCGTCGGCGCCGCCAATTTGACCGGCGCCTGCTCGATGCGTTCCCGCAGGGACTCGGCGTCGTCGGTAAAATCGTGCAGCACGGCCAAGATCTGTCCCAACAGATAGACGGCGACGCGTGTGCCAGGCGGAAGCGCGCGCAGGTGGCGCATCGCTTGCGCCTTCACCCAGACCTGGTGGCGCGGCTGCGTGTTGAGCGTGTCCAGCACGATGGCGGTGATGTTGCGCGGCGGCCCGGGAGTCAGATCAGGAGTATTGGTAAAAACGCCCGGCAGCCGCGGCGGGACACTTCGGGGTTGCTCGCCGCCCTCGTACCGGAACAATGCCAGATCGCGCGGGCGCCCTTTGTCCTTGACGACCACCTCTTCTTTCTTGAGATCGGTGACCGGGTTTCCGTCCTTATCAAGCGCGATGAGGGTGAACTCGATCAGCGTGGTTCGCGTCCGAAAAACCGGAGTCTGATCCTGACCGGCGGCGGCGATGGCAAACAGCACGCCCAGAACCCCGATGGAGCGAGTCATGCGACCCTCAGTCGGAACCCTTTCAGCCCATTTGTCCGGAACGCCATGGCTCGATCGTATTGGCGTGGGACGTGCCCTACGGGCATAGAGTTTCCGGTTTCCGACGGCACTTGTCTTACTAGACGACGAGAATCATTGTCGTCTAGTAACTCCTCGCCCCGCTCTAGCCGGCGCAACCAGGAACGACCTTCGAGGATGCGGCTATTCGGCGGGAGTCGCAGAGGCGAGCCACTCCTCGAGAGGCAGTCCCTTGGGGGATCACCCGGCCTTTCTTGCCACCCTTCGCCGTGAGAGTGCGCTACCCATTAGCAGGAGCGCGACCGCCAGAGCCAAGAAAAGCAACCGAAGGTCGCCGGTTCCCCCATAAGGTTGGGGGGCGAAGAGAATGAGTGAGAGAGCGGGGATGGACGCGAAAGCAAGGACGACGGAGGCGTACATTCCGCGGACAGGGAATGCCCGTCCCAGAATGATCCCGGTCAGCAAGGCCCCGAGAAGAAGGACCGACCGGCCTGACAGATTTATGGGCGCGCCTAGATAAGGCGAAACAAGCTCGACCGCGACCAGGAGAACCGTCATCAAGACCCACGTCGCGCCGCCGGAAAGGGTCAATCCAAGAATGGCCAACGGAGACTGCATGAATCCGTGCCGCCAGAGCGCGCCTGTGGTCCGAATCACCTGTGACCAGAACCAGATCCGCCCGCGGGTTCGAGCCTCTTCGGTCAGATCGCCCTGGATCGATGCGGCGCGTTCCGGCGACGTAAACAAGGTAAGCAACGTGAAGGACACGGACGAACTAAACATTGGGCCCTCCTAGGATCTCCAACCTCTCCAGACCCTTGAGCAGGCTCTGGTATGCACTCTGCGCCCTTTTGAGAGCGCTGAGACCCGACGCGCTCACCTTGTAGTACCGCTTGGCCCGGCCTCCGCGCTCCGGAGTCGGATCTCCGACACGGGAGGTCACGAACCCTTTGTCCTCCAAGCGGTCAAGTGCCGTATACAGGGCTCCGGGAGCGACGCTACGGCCGGCGTGCTCGGCAATCTCGGCTCGGATGCTTACTCCGTAGGCAGTCTCGTCCAGACGAAGAATCGACAAGAGCACCATCTGTTCGAACTCTCCGAGATTTTGCGCGCGGGACATAATAACTTCATTGTAGAATAAATATACTTGGCGATCAACCCGAAAGTGCAGCCCCAACCATCGAGACTTTGGTCCGGGGTTTGCGACTCTTGGAGTCCACGTCAGCTAGCCAGGCGGGACTGGCCTTGGCACAGATTGATACGCCGCAAGCCTGTGACGCGTTCTTTGAGTTTTGGAGATCGCATTGGTAGACATTTCTTCGGGGCGCGCCGTTGCCCGCATCATAGGCGTCGACGTCTAGGCCGGAGCGAGTGCGATTAGGCAAACGCGGCCGCCACGTACCATCTATCGGCCCAGGCGATCGAGCATTCCTTTCAGCTGGGCCGATACTTTGGGTGAACGCTCCACTACGCCGGCCATCGTATCGTCAACCACAGCCGATGCATCATTGACCAGTTCCCGACCGGCCGCAGTCAGGGTAGCAATCGCGAGGCGTGCATCACGATCGCTCTTTACGGTCGATACGACACCTAGTTTTTCCAGTGGACGAAGAGCCCGCGTGACGCCGGACGCAGTCAGCCCGACAGCGTGGGCAAGGTCGACTCGGCTAGCTTGAGAATTCGGCGCGTCAAACAGCGCACGCAATAGGCGATACTCTGCGAAGCTCACGCCTCGAATAGAGCCGAGACTGCTGTCCAGCCGTCTTTCTAAACGATTCCACGCCGAAGCGAGGGCGAGAGCGAGCGCCTGTCCTTGATTGCTTTGATGATCCATTCCTAAAGCATGACATATCCGTGATCAATCATGCAACTATCAACTAAGCAAGAAAGGGCCTAGAGACTGGATTGAGCATCGTCCTGAAGCGGCTCGCCGCGCTGAGCACGGGGATACGAGTTCACGATCACGTTCTCGGGCTTGATGTCACGGTGGGTAGGCCATCGCGATGAAGGTCTGCTCGTCGGCCTCGTCGATCTCGTAGCCGGTGCAAACATTGGCGTGATCGAGAGACGACGCCGCCTTCGCCGAGTTGATCCAGGATGCGGTAACGGCTGATAGTGCGACCGATCATAGCCAGGCCAATTCTAGCGCCTTTATCCGTTGGCCGGAGAAAACCAGCGTTCGCGTGAGCGACGCGCAGAGATGCCGTCAGCTCCTTGCGGTAGAGGGCTCGCACGTCTCTCCCGCCGCCCGGCAACCCACTTCGCCTTCGTGATATCGTGACGATTATGAACCGAATCATCCTCTTAGCCGCCTTGGCAATCGTGCTCTGCGCCAACGCCTTCGGAGCCGGAGAGCTGTCGAACCGCCGCGCGCCGGGGTTCTCGCTGCCCGATCAGAACCTCAAGCAGCACGACCTCTACGACTATCGCGGCCGCGTCGTCATCATCGACGTGATGAGCGTCTCGTGCCCCCATTGCGCCACCTTCTCGAAGGTGCTGGAAGGCGTCAAGCGGAAGTATGGGAATCGTGTTCAAATCCTCTCGGTGGTGAACTATCGCGACAATCAGGCGGCGGTCAAGAAGTACATGAGCGACCACGGCGTCGGCGGGTCGTTCCTTTTCGACTGCGGCCAGATGACGGCTTCTTACCTTCAGCTCAGTCCCGCAAAGCCGACATACCAGACGCCGCACTTCTTCGTGATCGATCGAGAGGGCTGGATTCGCGAGGACTTCGGCTATAACCCGCTGTATCAGGGTATTTTCGAAGGCGAGGGAATCTACGGCATCATCGACAAGTACGTCGGGCCCGCCGAGAAGGCGAACGGCGCAATCAACGTCGACGGCGAATAGCTACTGTCCCCGCTGGCGGCGCTCGTCTAGCCAGTCACTCACGCCTCTCCCGATCGCCTCTTCCACAGCCGCGCCGACCACGCAGCCCGCCGTAGTGTGCATGCCGGCGTAGGCGAGCCGTTCGCCTTCGACGGGCGCGGCGATCACCACACAATCGGTCCCGGTACCTGAGGCCGTGCGGTCTGAGAGGCGGCTCGGAAATCCCGCTTCAAACACCGCCGCCGTGCGAGCTTCGACCGCGATCGACAACGCCTCGACCATCGCTTCCGAGGTGAGCGGCGCGGAGAGGCGGACCAGCAGATTGATCGTTCCCGACGCCATGAGATCGCCTGGCGGATCGCCGCAACGCAAGGCGTTGCTGAGGCCGACGGTCGCAGTGCAATAGGCTTCGACGCCGTCATGCTCCGCTTGCGCCTCGGTGAAGGCTTCTATCCGTCGACTCGTCAGCATCCCGACCGCGCTCGATTCACCAATCGACTCCAAACGCGAGGCAAGCAACTGCTCGGGGTCGATCGGCGGCGCAAGATCCGCTCCGGTAACATTCAGCCAAGCAACCGAGCGCCGGTCCGAGCGATAGCCGCCGCCGACGATCGCCCAACTCAGCGTATCGTGAGGGGCGTCGAAGCGATACAGCAGCCAGGGCGGCCGCAACTCCAGCTTCACTCTTCGTCCGTGTGCAGCCCGCTGCGGCGGGCGAGCGCCGATTGGCTGTGGATACGCGGCTCGCCCGGCGCTGGAGACTCGCGCCGATAGGATCCGTCGGAGAGCATCAGCCGAGACATCGTATTGTCGGCAAGATAGACGCCGAGAACGTCGTCGCGAAGATAGCGCAAATGTTGCGGGTCGCCCACCGGGAAGACCGATTCCACTCGGAAGCTCAGATTGCGCGGCATCAGGTCAGCGCTGCCCATGTACATCTCTTCGTCTCCGCCGTTGCGGAAATAATAGATGCGGCTGTGCTCGAGGAAGCGGCCGACGATACTCACCACGCGAATGTTGTCACTGACGCCCGGCACGTCCGGCCGTAGGCAACAGATGCCCCGAACCAGCAGATCGACTTGCACGCCCGCTTGCGACGCCTCGTATAGCAGCCGTATCAGGCGTTTATCGACCAACCCGTTCGTCTTGAAAATCAGCCGGCCTTGGCGACCTTGCTTGTGTAGCTTAATTTCGCGCCTAATCATCTCGGCTAGGCGTTCTCGCAACGCCACCGGCGCCACGAGCAACTTGCGGTAACGATGATCCTCGACATAGCCGGTCAAATAGTTGAATAGGTCGCTGGCGTCGGCCCCGATCGCTTCATCACAGGTGAGCATACCGATGTCGGTGTAGAGCAACGCGGTGACCGCATTGTAATTTCCAGTCGACAGATGCACGTAGCGCCGAATGCGATCGTCCTCACGGCGCACCACCAACGCTACCTTCGAGTGGATCTTGAGCCCGACCAGCCCATAGACGACATGTACTCCGACGTGCTCCAGCGCGCGCGCCCACTCAATGTTGCTTTCCTCATCGAATCGTGCCTTGAGCTCCACCAGCACCGCGACCTGCTTGCCGTTCTCCATCGCTTCGAGCAGCGCCTCGACCACCGGCGAGTTACGACCCACGCGATAGAGCGTCATCTTGATCGCCAGTACTTTCGGATCGCGAGCCGCTCGGCGTAGAAAATCGACCACTGGCTGAAACGAATCGTAGGGGTGGTGCAGCAGGATGTCCTCAGAGCGTATCGCCCCGAAGAAATCCTCATCCGTCTCAACGCCCTCGAGAACACGAGGCGTCCGAGGCACGATCGGGGTCTCCCGCAGCGCCGGACGAACGAGCGAGCCGTAGAGCGACATCAAGCGGTTGAGCGCCAGCGGACCCTGGAGCCGAAAGACCTCGCGCTCGCCGATCTCGAACTTGCTCATCAAGATACGAAGAATCCGCACCGGCATGGCATCGTCGACCGCCAGCCGAACTACACTGCCGAAACGGCGCTTGCGCACTCCTTCCTCAATCGTCTCGAGCAAGTCCTCGGCTTCCAGCTCCTGGATCTCCATATCGGCGTCGCGAGTGACGTGAAAAGGATGTGATTCCACGACCTCGGCCCCGGGAAATAGGTGCTGCAAATTTGCGGCGACGACCTGCTCGAGCCAAACGAAACGGTGACGGCTGGGCTCCGAGTCGTCTTCGATCCGAGTAAGGTCCAACAACGCCGGCAGCGTATCAGGCACCTTCACCCGTGCAAAATGCGAGTCGCCTTCGCGCTTGCGAATCACGATCGCCAGGTTCAGGCTGAGGTTCGAGATGTGCGGGAAGGGGCGTCCCGGGTCCGAGGCCAGCGGCGTCAGTACCGGGAACACAATGTCGCGAAAATACTCGTCCGCGGTCTGCTTCTCTTCGGGAGTGAGATCGGCATAGGTCGACACCGATACGCCTTCCTGTTCAAGAGGAGGCAGGATATCCTCGAGCAAGCAACGGCGCAGCTCGACGAGAATTCCGAGCGCCTGGGCGCGAATTTCGAGAAAGAGTTCACCAGGAGCCGGCTCGTTCGGATCCTTCACGCCTGCGGCGACTTGATCTAGCACGCCGGCCACGCGCACCATGAAGAACTCATTGAGATTAGAGCTGACGATGGCGATGAACTTAAGCCGCTCAAGTAGCGGCGTACGTTCATCTTGCGCCTCCTCGAGAACTCGCCGCTGGAATGCCAAAAGGCTCAGCTCGCGATTGACGTAGAGCGAAGGATCCTCGAGCGAAAGCGCCTTCATGGGGAGGGGGGAGCTAATATTCTTCGCTGCAGAAGACACTCTTACCAGGTTACCTCACTTCATTTGGCTCGTCTGAAGAGTCAAGGGCGGAAGGGCCTCCGCCACTCAACTAGACTAAAGTGCGAATGGCAAAGCCGCGACGCAGCTCTGCAATCTCAACCGCCACGGCGGCCGCCCTCGTCGTGTTGCTGCTCACACTCGCCGGGTTGCAGTATCGCTGGGTCAACGAAATCGCGGACGCTCACCGCGTGCAACTCCGCGCGGACCTGGATCGCTCCGCCGAACAGTTTCGACGCGAACTCAGCCGCGAGCTCTCTCGCCTGGCGACACGCTTCAACGTTGGGGTACGGCAAGTTTCAGCCGGCGACCTCGCAGAGTACGGGGCGCGCCTTCAACAGGGACTCGCCCAAACCGACGAGCTACTGCGTGTCGAAGACATCTACTTCCGCCGCCTACGAGGAGGTCCGGGCGGGGGGCCTCGGTTGGGCGAGCTGCTTCGGCTCAATCCGACGAGCGGCGTCTTCGAACCCGCCGAGAAGCCCGAGGGCTGGCCCTTTTACCAGGATCTACTGCGGGGGAGAAGCCGTGGCGGGCGCGACAACAACCGGAGCTGGAACCGCCCGTTCTCTTGGTCATTCTACGCCGATGAGCCCATGCTGGTGCAGTTGCAGGCGGCGTTGCAGCAAGGCCGCGGCGGACGCCGATTCGGCCAACCGCGTGTGCTTGGCCTCCTGATGGTGAAGCTTGACAGTACGTATCTCAACGATACGGTTCTAGCGGACCTCGCTCGACAGTATTTCGGGGCCGGAGAGGACTCCCCCTACAAAGTCGCCGTCCTGGATTCCGGACGACCTGAAGACCCAGTCTACGCCTCGACGTCCGACGCGATCGACTGGCCTGGAGCAGACCTCTTCGTGCCGCTACTGCACGGAGGCGAGCCGCCGCCGGGCCAGCCGGGCCCCGAGCGCGGCCCAGGCGGACCTTCCGGCCGTCGGCCCTTTCGCGGACGCATCGCCGTCGCGCCGGCCGCCGTAGGCAGCGAATGGATGCTTGCGGTGCGGCATCGTGAAGGATCGCTCGAAGCGGCCGTTGATTCTTTTCGAACCCGCAATCTCGTAGTCAGCCTCAGCGTCCTCGCTATGCTCGCCGCCGCACTCGCGATGATCGTCGTCTCTACTCGACGCTCGCAGCGCTTGGCCGAGCTCCAGATGGGATTCGTCGCGGGAGTGTCTCATGAGTTGCGAACTCCTCTGGCCGTCATCCGCTCCGCCGCCGACAACTTGGCCGACGGTCTGATTTCGTCCGAAGATCAAGTTCGCAACTACGGCGCGCTAATCCGTGACGAAGGCCGTCGCTTAACCGATATGGTTGAGCAGACGCTGACATTCGCCTCGGCGCAGTCGGGACGCAGGGCGTACAAGTCGGAACGCGTCGACACGGCCGAACTGATCGAGAGCGTCGCCGCCGACAACTCCGCGGCCGCGGCCGAAGCCGGCTTTGTCGTCGAGACCAACATCGCTCCCGACCTCCAACCGGTCCGAGGAGACGCAGCAGCACTCCGCCAAACCGTCTCGAACTTACTACGCAATGCCTTCAAGTACGGCGGCGCGGAGCGCTGGGCGGCCCTATCGGCGCTGGCAGGCAACGGAGAAACGATTATTCGCGTCGAAGATCGAGGGATCGGCATCGAGCCCGCGGATCTGCCTCACGTCTTCGAGCCCTTCTATCGCGGCCGCCAAGCGACCGCGGACCAAGTGCCGGGCAGCGGTCTCGGTCTCAGTCTGGCGCGCGATGCGATTGAAGCCATGGGCGGACGCCTCCGCGTCGAAAGCCAGCCCGGACGCGGCAGCGTTTTCACGCTGAGCCTGCCGGTGTGGAACGAGAGCCAAGCCGAAAATGAAAACCAAGATTCTGCTAGTTGAGGACGAAGCCGGCTTGCGCTTGACGCTGTCGGACAGGCTCACGAGCGAAGGCTACGAAGTGGATACCGCCGCCGACGGAGACGAAGGTTTCCTAAAAGCGGCGAGCGGCGAGTATAAACTCATCTTGCTCGACGTGATGTTACCGGGCAAGAGCGGCTTCGATGTCTGCCGCGAACTGCGTGCAGCGGGCGTCTCGAGCGCCGTCCTGATGCTTACCGCCCGCGGCCAAACCGCCGACAAGGTACTTGGCCTTAAGATCGGAGCCGACGACTACCTCACCAAACCGTTTGAGATGATCGAGCTCTCGGCCCGCGTCGAGGCTCTGCTGCGTCGCGGCGGCTCGCCCGGTGCGGTCGCGTCCGCCCACGAGATCGGCCCGGTCCGAGTGGATTTCAAGAGCACCGAGGTGACGCGCGACGGCGAACCCATTGCGCTTTCGGCCAAGGAGTTCCAACTGCTCCGCTACTTTCTCGAGCATCCCTCCGAGACGCTCTCGCGCGAGGTGCTGCTGCATGAAGTCTGGGGTTATGAATCAACGCCCTCGACGCGCACGGTCGACGTTCACGTCGCCTGGCTGCGGCAGAAGCTCGAGGAGGAGCCCAAGCACCCGCGCCACATCCTGACGGTCCACGGCCTCGGCTACAAGTTCATTAAGGATACATAGAGACCGTCGTCGCAACGGCCGATTGTTAACTCGACGTAAAGCCGGTTTTACTTTCATTTAACCGTTCCCCTATACCCATCGCGCGGTTCCCTCCGTCAAACTAAACGAAGGGAAAAAACAAACGACTCTTCATCGATCATGCGGCTAGAAAACACAAAGGAGATACGGTCATGAAATTCGCGACATCCGCCCTACTAACCCTGCTCTGCGCCGGACTGCTCGCGGCCCAAGGGTCCGCCGGCGACGGAGAGCGCCGCCGAGGCGGCAAAGGCCTCGAAGCCGTCCAAGAGACACTTGTGCTGAACGACGCCCAGATCGAACAGATGCGGGTCAACCAACGGGAAGTGCGCCAAGCGATGCGCGAAGCTTTCGGCGAGAACCGGGAAAAGCGCAATCAGCTGCGTGAGCTGATGCAGTCCGACAACCCCGACGCGTTCCAGGTGGGCCAGCTCACTCTCGAGCTGCGCAACGCGGGCGCACAAGTCAAGGCGGCGCAAGCCGACGCGAGAGAGAAGAACCTGGCGCTGCTCGACGAAGCGCAGAAAGAGAGGCTCTTGTCGCTGAAGGACGCGTTGGCGCTTGCCCCCGCCATTCAAGGCGCCGCGGCGCTCAATTTGCTTGAAGGCCCCGGATTCGCAGGTCGCGGCGGCCCAGGAGCCGGCATGCGAGGACGCGGCGGGTTCGGCGGAGCCGGAGCGAAGGGTCGGGGTTCCCGCGGACGCGGACCCGGCCGGGGCGGTCCACCCGAGGGCGCGGCGGCCTTCTAAACCCTTTCTCAGCAAGACAACCATTGCCGGCGGGCCTTCCCGCCGGCTTTTTATTGCCCAGCCGGGCGCCCTACCCTGGAAGGTCATGGACTGGAGCCAACCTGAAATCCGTGACGCCGTTCGCCGCGCCCTCAAAGAGGACATCGGCTCCGGCGACGTCACCACCGCAGCTTGCGTGCCTGCCGACGCCGAGGCATCCGGCTACTTCCTCTCGCGCGAGTCATTCCCCCTCGCGGGCCTTCCGCTGCTCGAGCTGATCTACGACCAAGAGGAAGTCGAAACGCCCTTCGAGGACAGCGAGCTCGTCGCTGCCGACGTGATTATCGCGCGCGTACGCGGCAAGGCGCGACGCTTGCTGACACTCGAGCGCACAGCGTTGAACTTCCTGCAGCGCACCTGCGGCATCGCCGCCGAGGCTCGGCGGTTCGTCGCCGCCTTGTCGGGAACGAACTGCCGTCCACTCGACACGCGCAAGACCACGCCCGGGTTGCGTCTGATCGAGAAACTCTCGGTACGAGCCGGGGGCGCCGTCAATCACCGCGTCGGTTTGTGGGACGCAGTCCTTATCAAGAACAACCACATCACCGCAGCCGGGGGCGTCCGCGAGGCGTTCGAGCGTTGCCGAGCCGCAGGCCTGCCGGTCGAGATTGAAGTCCGCTCAAGGGCCGAGCTCGAAGAGGCGCTCGCCATCGGCGCCGACCATCTGTTGCTCGACAACTTTATGCCCGACGAAGTGAGGGAAGCCGTCAGGCAAATCGACGGCCGCGCCAAAATCGAAGCATCGGGCGGCATCACTGTCGAGACTGCGCGAGCATACGCCGAAGCCGGCGCCGACTTCGTCTCAGCAGGCGCAATGACGCACTCTGCTCGAGCAGTAGATATCAGTTTTCGAATCGAGTAGGCGGCGGCCTACGACGATCTGAGCAACGCGTAGAAGATCACGTACAGCCATCCCAAGATGCCGTGGATGATGGCCCATAGAATCGACTTGTTCGCCGACCACGAGATCGCGATCGCCAGCGCCGTTCCGAAGCCGACGCCCGTCGTCACAACTTGCCTTGAACCGCTCATGACGTTCTCATGCTCCTTGGACGCAGGGATTGCGCAGCTCGCCGACTCCGTCGATCTTCACCGCCACGTCGTCGCCAGGCTTCAAGAAGATCGGCGGCTTGCGAGCGAAGCCCACGCCCGGAGGCGTACCCGTGGAGATGACGTCTCCGGGAAGGAGAGTCATCACCTTACTGAGGTACTCGACTAGATAAGGAATATCGAAGACGAACTGCTTTGTGCTCGAATCCTGCAACGTCTCGCCGTTGAGCTCGAGACGAATCCGTAAGTCGTGCGGATCAGCGACCTCATCCTTCGAGACCAGCTCAGGACCCATCGGACCGAAGGTGTCGAACGTCTTGCCGATCGTCCATTGCGAAGTGGCGAGCTGATAGTCGCGCGCGCTCACGTCATGCACGCAGGTGTAGCCGAAGACTACGTCGCGCCAGTCTTCCTTGGCGACGTTCTTGCACTTCTTGCCGATCACAAAAGCCAGTTCGGCTTCGTAGTCAACCTGGGTCGAAACCGAAGGCAACTCGATCGCATCGCCGTGTCCGCAGATCGCGTTCGGATACTTGGTGAATACCGTCGGCAGCTCGGGAATCTCCATGCCGGACTCGATCGCGTGATCGCGATAGTTCAAGCCGATACAGATGAACTTGTCGGACTTGGGTACCGGAGCGTGGAGCTTGACTGCGTCGCGGCTCGGCGCGTCCGGGCCGGGCTTAAGATCGCGTGTTGCGGCGATCGCTTTGTCCCCATCGTTGAGGAAGGAGAGAACGTCGCCGTAACCGGCCGCGGCGAGATCGACGATCTTGCCGTCGACGACCGAACCAGCTCGCGGGGCGCCTCCGTTGGTGGAATAGGTGACCAATCGCATAAGGTCATATGGTAGCGCCCTGGCGGCTCAGTGCTCAACGTCGTAGCGCTCAACACCGCTGAGCTCAGCGCCGCCAAGTCAGCCGGAAATGGTAGCGGTCGTCGCCGCTCTTCTCTTCGCGCACCTCGATGATCGCCGTGTAGCCATTCCCAGCCGCCGGCTGCTGTACGAGCCGGACATCCCCGCGCCCGTCTTTCCTCTCTACCCTGACGTCGCGAAGGCGCCTTGACGGCAAGGGCTGCGAGAAAGAGAAGCGCTCGACCTCTACCGGACGGCCGCCTTGCGCCTCGGAAAAGACGCGGTCGCCTCGGACGTAGAAGCGACTAACGCCGTCGACCACACCTCGAAACTCGAAGAGGCCGCCACTGTTCGAGTTGTATGCCGTTGGGTTATTAGAGCTCGAGAAAAGCTCCGTGCCAGGGAGGGTCTGAGCGGCCGCCGGGTCCAGCAACGGCGGGGCTGTCGGCTCGGAAACCTCGCTCCCCGGCAGCTCCGGAGCGCGGATCTCAAGGCCATCGGCCTGCCGATTATCGGAAGACGCACGCCCGCGCGTGGGAGCCCTGGGCGGCGCGACCGCTCGATTCTGATCCACGCGTTCCCAAGTCAACCGCGCATGGTAGCGATCCTCGCCTGACTTCGTGTCGGAGATCTTCAACCGAGCCACGTAGCCGTTCGAGGCCGAGGGCGCTTCCAATAGACGAATCTGGCCGCGGCCATCCTTCTGCTCCAGGCGGAAGCTCCTGACTGTCGACTGGGGTAGGGGCTGGCTGTACTCAGAGCCGTCGTCTCTGGGCCGTTTACCGCCGTGCGGATCGATGCCGATCGTGTCTTCCGCGATGATTACGTCGACCTCATGGTCAACGTACAGGCGAATATCGAACTGACCCTGTCGACGGTCTTCGTTGTGGTCGGAGCTTCGTTTCGCCGCGTAGGAAATACCGCCGGTAGGAGCGGTCGGCGAGGCGTCGCTCATCGTCGGCGCCGGAGCCGCGCCGCGCTCGCCCGGATTTCCGATGCCGAGGTATGGGTTGTAGACGTAGTCGGTATTCACCCGCTGCGGGAAGCGCAAATTTTGCGAAACGCCGTAGGCGGGATCGATGCCCCACTGCCCGGTCGCCAGCACCTTACGTTTGCGGGTGCGGTTGTCGTGCCACCCCCAGAAAGGCTTCGCCTTGTTGGCGCCGTGCTTGCGCCCCAAGAACGAGCCCGCAATTCGTGATTGGGTCGGCCGCGGCCGATTGCCGAACGGCTGATAGGAGTAGTACTCGTCGAACGATTGATTGCGGCCCGAGCCTTCGACCGATCGCTTCCACCAGTAGTGATAGATCGGCAGCAGATCGTACCCGACGTCTCGATCCTGGGTATGCTTCGGACGTTCGGCGCGGCCCTTGTAGACGTAGGTCACTCCCGTGGTTTCCGAGAAATCGCCTTTCGAGACGTCGAATCGGGAGTGGCCGCCGTGAGAGCCATAAACGCCGTGTCCGCCTGCTTCGATGAAAACAACCGGGTGCGAGCCCTCGTGGAGCTCGACATCTCCGTCAATGTTGTGCACGCCCTTGCGGACACTGCGGTCGGCGCGAAGCGAGTAGACGTTGTTGTGAGCCAGCGTCTCCATCGCTTGCAGCTTGCCGAAGCGCGAGCCGTCCTTGAGGACAGTCAGAATCATGCCCTCGTTGTCATTTTCATGGCAAGTGCCGGCGACACACTTGTCCGAGTAGTCGCGCGGATGGAAGAAGTTGTAGATCAAGAACCAGTGCGAACCCGTCTCCATCGCGGCGTAGTGAACGTAGGCTTGCGAGCTCCCGATCTCGGCGTTGTCCCAGTTGTTGTCGCCCTTCCAATCGCCGTCGAGATCAAAACGCGCCAAATAGTCCGACTTCGGCTGGAACCAGGTCTCTTGCGCCACGAAGGGAGCGTAGTGCTCGGCCAACGTTCGATAGGGCTCTGCTTGGCGATTCTCGGAGCCAAAGTTCGTCTTCTCAGATTTCTTGGTCGAAGGAGCCGAGGCTTCCACGCGAATCTCAATCTCGGCGCTCTTGCCTTCGAGCTCAGCGCGTATCTTGTATCGGCCGGGCTTGTCGGGTGCGCTGTAGAGCACGCTGTCTTGAAGGACATAACGCGCTGTCATCTGCCCGAAGATGACAGCCCCCAGGCCGCCGCTCTCGGATTGGTAGAACGCCTCGTCTTCCTTGCCTTGGAAGCGAAATGGTTTCGAGATCCACCCGCTGTTCAAGCCTTCGAGCTTCCACGTTGCGCCGCCCTTCTGCAACCGCGCTTCCTTCACGCCCTCGCCGTCGGGAACCTCTCCGTAGGCCCTCGCCTGCACCACGATCGTCTCGAGCGGACGCACGCGCGCCTCGCCGGGATCGGCCTTGAGGCGCAGCGTCTTGATCGGAAGATCTTGCGCGACTAGCGGCGCGGAAACAAGCAGAGCGAGGGCAGCGATTCTGAGCGTCATGGGCGTCCTCTCCGTCAGTCGATAGGATAACCCGATCGACCGAGGCGGTAATGAACCGACGGCCCGGCCGCACAAACCGTTTCGGACCTCAGCGGTGAGGCCGCCCCGAGGTTACCCGCGACAGGCCCTCGCCTCCCGACTGGCGCCAAACCTATGCGTACCGCGGGAAAATTGCCGTTCAATTGCCCTGGATCGTGCCAACGCCCGTCGCGACCGCATCCAGTTCGGCGGGCGAACCCGTGTAGGTCAGATTCCCCGGGCCGGACACCCGAGCGAACAGTTCTTGGGTGACCTGTACGGAAACGTTGCCGACGCCCGTGAGCTGAACGTTCCCGCGCCTTGCCTGGAGGTCGGAAAGAAGCGCATTTCCAGCGCCCTGTAACACCACGTCGACAGCATCCACGCTGCCGCTCGCCTCGACCGAGCCGACGCCGCTCAAACGCACCTCAAACATCTCTCCCGATACGCCGGTAGCGACGACGCTGCCCACGCCTCGCAACTCAACACGGTCGAGACTGAGGGTCTTGAGGGTGATCGTCGGACCCTCGGATGTGGAGATCGGGCGATCCACCGTCACGCGCATCACTCCGTCGACGGCTTCCGCCCGGATCAATTCGATTAGGTTCGTTTCCGCCTCGATCTCGTAGGTCCCGCCCGCTTGTCCGACCGTCACGTTCACGCCGGCCACGCCGAGGATCTGGATGCGCTGGAAGTCGCCGATCTCGCGCGTCTGCCTGGTCAGAACGCCCGAACCCTGGATCGGCGCCGGGGCGTCCACGTCAATAGTGGTGACATTGGTACTGCGCCCGCCTGCAACCAGGAAAAGACGGTTGCTGATGATCTCGGGCGGCCCGACTATGTTTACCTGATAGACGCCTACAAACCCTGGCGCCAGTCCGGCGAACTCGACCGTTGCCCGCTGCTGACCGATGTAGACCTCCGGCGTTTCAATAACCCTGTTGAGCGGTTCGCTCCCAGCCCCGCCCGCCCCGGTCTCCCCGACGGGCTCGGCGGCGCCAAGGCCGGTGGCGTAGAGGATGAACCGCTGATCCGATTGGACGGTGTCTGTCAGGTTGAAACCGGCGTCGAACAGCAACGGCGCGCCCCGGCCGTCGGCGCTAGCCGTGAAAATGCCGGGGGCCGTCGATTGCAGCCCGACGACAAACTCCGGACTCCGGCCCTGGGGAGTGACCACGACGAACGACACGCGATCTCCGCTCGTCTCGAACGGAATCTGAGCGTTGATCTGCTCGTCTGATACGAAGTACAACGGGGCGGCGACCCCTTCGACTTCGACGGAGACGCCGTTAATCATAGTCGGCAGCGGGACGGCCGGCGCCGCCTCCGTCGAGGGGGCAAGGTTGACGCCGAACACCGAGACGAGCGACCCCGGCGACACCAGAGGCTGAAAGGACGCCCCGTTGACGACTGAGTTGATTGTCGGCTGGGCCACCGCTGGCGCGGAGAGAAAAAGGAAGCCCACGCTCAACGCGCAGACGCGAACTATTGTTCCAAAACGCATGGCTGTCTCCAACAGGCTGTGGGGATCTTAACAGGCCTTCTAACCTTGTATGCGGATTCTGTCGAGACAACCCGACAGGCGATTTCAGAAATCGAGAAAACCCGTGCCCTCTCGCCTGTGTGGCCAAATTGGGACGGCCAAACTGGGGCCAAGTTGGGACAGGGCCAAGTTGCGACAGCCTCTCCGGCAATCGACTCCAAGGGAGACCGTGCGTCGGCTTCGGGATTGCTGGACGTCATGTCCGCGAAGAGCCTACTCGCGCCAAACCACAAGCGTGTCCCAGCCGGACGAAGCTAGGGTCGGCGCTGGCGCAACAGCCAGTTGTAGAGATCGTCGCCTTCGTAGACTCGGGTCCAGACGTCGTGGTTGAGGTCTTCATGGACGGTCATGCGGACTTCGGGGTGGCCGGCTGCCTCGAGAGCTCGGGCGGAGGCGAGGACGTGTTCCACGGGTACAACCGGGTCGCGGCCACCCGTTTGGATCCAGATCGGCAGCTTGGCATCGACGATCGGTTTCATCTTCTTGAAATCTCCCGCGCCGCAGAGAGGCCCGACCGCTGCGAAACGTTCGGGGTAGGTTTGCGCCATGTACCAGGTGCCAAAGCCGCCGTAGCTGAGGCCGGTGCAATAGACGCGGTTTGCATCGCCGGGAAAGTCAGCGAGGGTATCGGAAATCATCGTCAGCAGGTCTTTCTCGATCAGGTCCCAGCCTTCGTCGAGTGTCCCCCTTTCTGCCCACCTCGGCGGCTCTCCAGTTTCCTTGCGCACCATCGGATCGGTGCTGCGCTCATAGCGGCTGCGTTTGGGCGGCGGCCCCTCCAAGTTCCGCTGTGGCGCGGGTGCGTTATTGGTGGGACGCCGGCGGTTGAACCAGGGTAGCTGGGGCTGAATGATGAGAAACGGCAAATTGCGGCCCTGAATCCATGCCTCCTGCAGAGGACCATGCTTGAGAGTGTTGTCGAGATCGCTCTGTGCGTTGCCGCGTTGACCGTTGCCGTGCAGGAAAAGTATCACCGGCCATTCGCGTCCGGTTTCCGTGTAGAATCCCGAGGGCACGTAGAGGAAGTAGTTGCGCTCCGCAGTTCCGTCGGCGGGCTTGAATGGCTTTCTTAGGAGCTGAGGCTGACTGCGGCTGTCGATTTGGGCTTTCGCCAGGGAAGCGGCGCCGCCTAGCGCGGCTCCAGTCAGAATTCGGCGGCGAGAGAGCTGATTTCTGGTATCCATCTTCGCCGAAAGTATACCAGCGACGAACCGGACCTTCGATGACGGTCATGAGATTCCTGACGGCACATCCAGGAAAGATTTCCTGCCTTGCCTGACCCTCACAGAAAGCTTGAATAGAGTTGGATGGCTAGAAACGTGTCTAGCGCGAAATCCTTAGTCCTGCTCTCGGTCGCGGAACCCGGCGTCTGCCGGAGTCCAATACGACCAGCCGTGCCAATCCGCCGGGGCGCTTTTGATCTGCTCTTCGAGTCGGCGCGCGAACTCGGCGACAGCCCTTCTCGCAAATTCCTTCCGTCCTATCGATCGATCTACTGGTATTTCCTCTCCCACGACGACACGGTACCGAAAGGGTCCGAGACGTAACGGACAGGCGGTCAGTAGCGCGGCATCTTCGGACCAGGCAAGTGACGGGGCTCCCAGCGCAAACTGCTTCGACGCTCCCAGTATCTTGGCCGGAGCATTCTGACGTCCTCTGTGTTCGCCAAAGATATTAACGCAATGGTTGTGTCGCAAATGGCGTTTGAGAGTATTGATGTAGCCTAACGAGCCGTCCATCGGAATAGAAACGCGGTCAGCCAGATAGAAGTTCTCCGCCCGGCGGTAAAGTGGAGCGACAATGCCGAGGCCCGTTTTAGTCATGGAAGACGCGCCGTGCGACACTCGGCTGAGGTGGGCCAGCGGCAACCCAGCGTGAAAAAAGGCCTGCTTCAGCGCCGTGGCGCTGGAGAAGCGCATGCTCCAGACAATGACGCCTCGTCCCCTGGACAGGGCTGATCGAACATACTCAAGGCCCTCGATCTCAATCTCAGGACGCCAACCTCGGACGCTTATCCCTCTCACCCTTCCTAACATGTCCTCCATCTGCATGGAGGAGTGCTCCAAGGCGATTCGTCGTGGGTCCCTCTGAGGGGACTCCTGAGGTAACACACGTGCCATGAGCTCACCCATTCTGCGGGTTCTGTCGGGGAAGAGCTTCTGGGAGGCTCTTTGGAGAAGTCGACACATGAAACCGTCCCACCGAGGGGGAACTATCGACGTAACCGCCGCGCCTGCTGAGAGCAGGATCAAGGCACGGATGTCCCGCAAGCACGCGAGACCTGCTCTTTCGCTATCTTGGGTCAACCGAGTTCGCCTGTCGAGAGCGAATGAACCGCCGCTTTTCTCCCGGCGTTAGGACAAACCGCTCAACGGCCTGGACCCGCACTTCTACGTCTGAAGGCAGTATGTTGCCGCAGCGACCTCGGATGAGCTCGGCAAGTTCGAGAACTCGCGAGGCGGAAAGCGGCTTGAAGCGGATCAGAAGGCTCTGCGGCCCCGTTTGTTCCGCCTCGTAGCGGGCTACATCCTCGATTGGGTCGAGTTCATCCATGAGCGTGTAGGGGCTAATTTTCGGACCTCCAGTGAATTTCAGGTACTCCACGGTGCGTCCTTCGATACTCTCAATTGTCCCAAAGCCAATGCTGCACGGAACCGGCGTCCGCGGCAGCCGAACGGCATCACCCACTCGGTATCGTATGAAGGGCATGGCAAAGGAGTGGAGCGCCGTGATCACTACTTCCCCCACTTCACCCGGTTCGGCTTCTCGGCCGTCTCGAAGCACTTCGACCATCACGCCGTCGTCGCAAGTGTGATATTGACCGCAGCGCACACACTGCCAAGCGATCAGGTTGCACTCAGCCGCGCCGTAAAACTCGATAACGGGACAACGGCAGATCTGTTCGAGCCGCTGACGTGTCTGACGCGAGAGGCGCTCAGCGCCCACAAATACTGTCTTCAACCCCAAGCTCGACATGCGATCCGGATATTCGTCAAGGAGCTGTTCCAGCGCACTAGGAGGACCTTTGAGCAGGTGCGGGCGTCGAATCTCAAGTTGCTCGACGGTCTCCCTTGCCGTGAACTCCAGCGGTAGACCAGTCACCGGGAATAGGCCTAGTCGGTGCGGGAGGAAGGCCCTCGGCGAGGCGCCGATAATCACACGCCGGCGCCAAGGGCGCAGGCCGCTAAGAACTTGGACTCGTAGACGCCGCCCGAATAGCCGCACATCTTCGTCTATGGTGCGCGCAATCCGGATGGGTTCGCCCATGGAACCCGATGTCTCGTGGATGCGGCAATCGCTCAGGCGTACGTCGTTGCTTAGTCGGTCTGTGAGCGGAACGGATTGGAGGTCGGCTTTCTCTGTGATTGGAATCAGGGTGTTGTCAGAGAGCTCGTGCAGTTGACGGGAGGACAGTCCGGCAACCTGGAACAGGCGCTGATAGTAGGGAACCTTGCGCCCGGCGTGTCGCACCAGCCTGAAGAAAGCGTCTTTCTGATAACGGCGTACAGCCGCCGGGGAACGGTAGAGGCGACCCCACGATGCGAGTTGCTCCCCCCATAGCCCGAATCGGGTGGTCCCGGCGCCCAAGATTCGATCGGCTGTCAACCTGTCAGCATTGGAACAGAAGACGGGACTATTCGACCACAACGGCATTTCCGAACAGTTGACAACCTGCAGACGCTCGAGCGGCGTCTTGCGCCGCTGTCGGCTTGCTCAGCGTCGGGCTAGCACGGGGCGGCCGGCCGAAAGCCGACGTGCGATCAAACGAACGGGCTCTTGCGCATCACCTGCTCGAATAGGCCGTCAGGCACCTTGTACTCCGACAACGCATCGTTGCCCACGTAGCCGAGGTCCTGAATTCCGACCTGGCTTGTGTAGTAGGCATCGACGATCATCTTGCGCGCCCAATCAAAAAAACCGACGGCGGCGGTGAGATCTGACCGCTGGGCGATGCCGTAGTCTCGGAAGCGGGCATAGTGTGCTTCGGCGCTGAAGTCGCCCTGCGCGTCGCGATCCTGACGCAACGCCTCTTCGGCCGCGACGAGAGTGTCGAGCATCTCGACCTGCTGCTCTTCGCTCGCAGCGACGAACTCCGCCCCAAACCGCGTCCGCATGAGGGAGTCTTGCCAAGCGATGCCGCCCGTGTAAATGCGTTGCAGGCGCTCACTCTCCGAGCACAGCAGGTCGATGAACTCGACCGCTCCGGCGTCGGCCGCACTGCCGCCTTTCTCGTCCGCCGGAAGGATGAGCTCGGCAAGCCGCTTGACTGTCGCCCACTCGTGCTCGTTGAGAAACTTGCGCTTGTACTCGCCTGAGGCTGTACTCTCCTCGGCAACGTGACGGTGAACCTCTTGGGCCGAGGCGTAGTCGAGCGCGCCGGCGCCGGCCGCGGTGAGCGCCAAGGCAATTCGCCGAATCGCATCGCGGCGGGAAAGATCTTCGATAACGACCAGCTTAGACATTGCCTTTCCTCATTTCCTCGGCTAGGTACTCCGCCGTGCGCCAGGCCAGCGCGTTGATCGTCAGCGTCGGATTCTTATCCGGGTTGCTAACGAACGAGGCGCCGTCGACGACGAATAAATTGTCGACTTCGTGGGCTTGGCAGTATTTGTTGAGCACCGACGTTCGCGGATCGACTCCCATCCGCGCCGCGCCGACCTCGTGGATGATCGTGCCCGGGATGGAGATGCCGTCCGACTCGCGATCGGCGTTCTTGAGGCCGAGCGAGCGGCCGCCCATCGACTCGATGATGTCGATGAAGGAGCGCTCCATGTGGCGCGCCTGTTTCCACTCGTAGTCGCTCCACTTGAAGTGGAACTTGAGCACGGGAACCCCCCATCGGTCGACCACCTCGGGGTCGATCTCGCAATAAGAATTGACGTTCGGGATCATCTCGCCGCGGCCAGCGAACCCTATGCGCGTCCCATACTCTTCGCGGATGCGCTGCTTCATCTTCTTGCCGTAGCCGAAGCGGCGCGCGGCGCTGTGATATGAGCCGACGTTCGGCATACGGAAGCCGCCGCCGATTTCGATGTGATAGCCGCGCGGGAAGCCGAGCTTGGCGTGGTCGTCGTAGCCCCACCAGGGAGCGTAGAGATGAGCCCCGCCGAAGCCGTCGGTGTTGTAGACCTGTAAACCTTCGAGCGCGGGCACGTAGCCCGAGATGCCGAAGCCGACGGTGTCCATGAGGTTGCGTCCGACTTGGCCCGAGCCATTGGCGACGCCGTTAGGGAAAAGGCTCGACTTGGAGTTCAACAGCAGCCGCGCGGATTCGCAGCAGCTTGCGGCGAGGATGACCGCCTTGCCCATCACTCGGCGTTCGCGCCGGGTGTTCTTGTCGAAGTAAGAGACGCCGGTGGCGCGACCGGATTTATCGGTGAGGACCTCGCGCGCCATGGCGTCGGTGAAGAGCTTGAGCCGTCCGGTCTTGAGCGCCGGGAAGATCTCGACTTGGCTCGAGCAGTAGGCCGAGGCGGTCTGGCAACCGCGGCCGCACTGGCCGCAGTAGTGGCAGGGGATGCGTCCGTCGACGCCGCTGGTGACGATAGCGCGGCGGTTGGCGATGATGGGGATGCCGAGTCTCTTTCCGGCTTCGCGAATTAGGGCTTCGTGGACCTTCGGCTGCGGCGCGGCCTGAAAGATTCCGTCGGGCGCTGAGGGGATGTTCTCGACTGTGCCGGTGACGCCGATGAATCGTTCGGCCTTGTCGTAGTAGGGTGCGACATCTTCGTAGTCGATGGGCCAGTTGCGGCCGAGGCCATCGCGGTCGTAGGCCTTGAAGTCGAGCTGCGAAAAGCGGAACGACATGCGACCGTAGTGGTTGGTGCGTCCGCCGACGATGCGCGAGCGGAACCACTTGAACTTGCTGCCGGCGCCGACTGTGTAGGGCTCGCCGTCCAGCTCCCAGCCGCCGGATGTGGTGGTAAAGAAGCCGAATCCCTTCCCTTCCCCGAAGTAGGCTTTGCCGCCCTCTTCAGCGCCGCGATGGCCGTAATCGTGAGGCCACTTGTGCTCTTTGAACTCCGTCGTTGGATCAAGCATCGGGCCGGCTTCGATCAGGGCGACGCGCATCCCTAGGTCGGTAAGGACCTTGACCGATGTGCCGCCGCCGGCGCCGGCGCCGACGACAACGGCGTCGTAGATTTCTTCGCTGCGAGCTGTTTGGGGCATGGGTTTTCCGCCTCGTCTATTCTACAGGGCGTGAGCGGTTAGCCGGGTGTTGGATGGCTAGCAGGTTCAGCCGCGCTCAGGCGGTTCGCGGATAATGACTTGCAGCATGTCAGACGCTATGAAGCCGATTCTCTTCTCGTTCCGCGGACTGTTCCTGGCGCACATCCTCGCCGGCGCGCCGCAAGTTTTAGCGCATACGACAATCGAGTACATCGCCCACGCCTGCTTTGTCATCGAATCGCCGTCTGGAACGCGCGTTGTCATCGACCCCTACAACAGCAGTCGGTGGCTTGGGTACAGCTTTCCGGAGGAAGTTCGAGCGGACGCGGTGCTCGTTACCCACCCGCACTACGACCACGACGCCTCTTACTATTGGTCGCGTGACGTTCCGGTTTTTCGTGCGCCTGGCCGCTATACCGTCGGCGATGTCAGCGTTCGCGGGCTGCGCGGCCACCACGCCGACCCCTACGGCAAGGAGTTTGGGCAGCGTAATACGGTGTGGTTGATCGAAGCGGGCGGGCTTCGGATTCTCCACCTGGGCGACAATGGGCCGCCGTCGCGCGAACTACTAGCTGAGTTTGGCCGCGTCGACGTCCTGATGCCTCCGGTCGATGACCTCGACCACATTCTTAAAGCCGATGAGCTGGCGGCGCTGCGGACCGAGCTGCGGCCGAAGATCGTTCTTCCGATGCACTATCGCCTGACCGCCGTCTCCGAGCTGCCGAAGTCCGTGGGACTGATCGATGAGTGGCTCTCGACCCAGCCGGGCGTGCGGCGGATCGAAAAAGATACCGCCCGATTGAGCCCTTTTGCGCTGCCGAAGGATCCGGAGGTCTGGGTCTTGGACCCTTCGGCGCACGTGAAGCCCTGGGACGAGCGGCTCCATCAGGCTTGGGCTCTTCGCGACGACGCGCGAAATGAGCTGAAGCGAGGCGCCGCCGATCGCGCCCTCAAACTGCTTCAGCAAGCAAACACCACGGTGCCGGAAGCCGCGGTCTTTGCCGTCGAGCTGGCCGAATTGCTGGCGAAGGCCGCTCATCATCAGGAGGCGATCGGGATACTGGAGCGCACTCTTGCCAGCGGTCCTCACGATTGGGAGTACCTCAATCGCGGACGGATTCTGCTGGCGCAGCTCTATGCAAGCTCGGGCAACAGGTCCGGCGCCGCAGAGCAGTATCGGCTTGTGTTGCGGGACAGCGACCGCTCCGAATGGCTGCTGGAGGCGGAACGGTTCCTCGGGGACTCCGCCGGGGCGTCGACTCGCTGAGTCCTGGCTCCATCGCCCAGGCGCAGCAACGTGTTGAGCTGTGTCTCCGAAGATCGACAGGGGTTTCGAGCCGCGGAGGGGCGGTCTCAGCCGCCATGCCGCCCCTCCGGGGCTCTCGGGCAGCGAGCCTCGCGAACCGATCCCCCGGGGCTTGCGCCACCGGGCTGGGGCCATGCCGCCCCTCCGGGGCTCTATAATCAAGCTGGCTTTGCGCACTCCGACAATGGAACACTTTTCAGGACTTGTACGAGTTGCACTTGCGGGCCTGGCAGCGTTATCGCTAACGGTCGACGCACGCGCGGCCGACTTTGACCGCGACGTGCGGCCGATCCTCTCGGATCGCTGCTTCACCTGCCATGGCCCGGATGCGTCGCAACGGCCCACGGCGCTGCGCTTCGACGACAAGGCCGGAGCGTTCGTCGAGCTCTCTTCGGGCGGACGGGCGATTGTCCCCGGAAGGCCGGAGGAGAGCAAGCTGCTCGAACGCGTCGCCTCCGACGATCCCGTTCGACGCATGCCGCCCGCCTACGCCGGGCACGACAAGCTCACCGAAGCCGAAATCGGCGTGCTGCGGGAGTGGATCGCCGGCGGAGCGGAGTGGAGCGGGCATTGGTCCTTCCGTACGCCCGTGCGCCCTTCGCCGCCTACAGTCGCGCAGAAAGAATGGCCGCGTAACGCGATTGATTCTTTCGTCCTACGGCGACTCGAGGAAGAGAAGCTGAGGCCCTCGCCGCAGGCTTCGAAGGAGAGACTCATTCGGCGCGCCGCGCTCGATCTGACGGGGCTGCCGCCGACGCCAGAGGCCGTTAACGCATTCCTCGCCGACGAGTCGGACGACGCCTACGAGAAGGTCGTCGATCGGCTGCTCTCCTCTCCTGCCTATGGCGAACGCCTCGCGTACTCCTGGCTCGACGCGGCGCGGTACGCCGATACGAACGGCTATCAGAGCGACGGCGTGCGTTCGATGTGGCGTTGGCGCGACTGGGTGATCGATGCCTTCAATCGCAACATGCCCTTCAACGAATTTACGATCTGGCAAATCGCGGGCGACTTGCTTCCGAACGCGACTCGCGAGCAACGGATCGCCACGGCGTTCCACCGCAACCATCGCTCGAACGCCGAGGGCGGCATCATCGAAGAAGAGTTCCGCGTTGAGTACGTCGCCGACCGCGCCGAGACCACGGCCAAGGTCTGGCTCGGGCTAACCGTCGGTTGCGCTCGCTGCCATGACCACAAGTTCGATGCGATCAGCCAGAAGGACTACTACAGCCTCTTCGCCTTCTTCAACAACACCCCGGACCGCGGCCTGGTCTACAACTTCGGCAACGAGAAGCCCTTCATAGAAGCGCCTACACCCGATAACGAGAGGCGCTTGGTCGAGCTTGAGACAGCGCTCGCGGACGTCGAGAAGCAATGGCAAACGATGCAGCCCGAGTTGGCGACGCTGCGCGAGGAATGGGAGTCGAAGGTCGGGAACTCCGCCAGGAAAGACTGGGCGGTGGAGCGAGGGCTCGCCGGCGAGTATTTGTTTGAACGCGCCAAGGGACTCAAGGCTGCGGGCTGCGGTGAGGGCGAGCGTTGCTCGATCGAGCTGACCGAAGGCAAGACTGGCCGCGCCGTCGCGCTGAACGGCCAACGCTACGTCGACGGCGGCGACGTAGCCCGCTTCAACATGGAGGACCCCTTCACGTTCTCCTTCTGGGTCCGTCCTGAGTCTGCGAGCGGCGCATTGGTTTCACGTGAAGAAGACGCTTCGGAGGGTGAAGGCTACGGCATCTACTTGCGTGACGGCAAACTCTGGATGCACATCACCCGCCGCTGGACCGACATCAGCCTACGGCTCGAGACCGTCGGGAGCGTTTCCCTCGGCGAGTGGACTCACATCGCGGTCAGCTACGACGGGAATCGCTTGGGTAAGGGCGTTGAGATCTACTTCAACGGCAAGCGCCAAACGAAGCACATCCTAATGGACGAGCTGACGTACCCCTACGCCGCGCGGGACCCCTTCAGAGTCGGCGCGGGTGGAGGGCCTGAGAATCGTCTTCGAGGGCGGATCGACGAACTACGCATCTACGACCGCGCGCTTTCCGAGCGCGAAGCGACTTCGCTGGCGGTGACCGAGACTCCCGCGGCAATCGCTCAAATGCCTCAGGGTGAACGAAGCGCAGCGCAGCAGGCCAAACTTGAGATGGCTTTCCTCGCCTCCAAGGCGCCGAAACGATTTCGCCTGGCAGAGGGTAGCGTGATTGTGGCGCGAGCGCGCCGCGATGACTACCGCAAGAGAATTCCGACAGTGATGGTGATGGAGGAGCTGCCCGAGCCGCGCACTGCGTACGTGCTGCGGCGCGGGGCGTACGACGCTCCCGGCGATGAGGTCGCTCCGGCGGCTCTTTCGGCGCTTCCGCCGCTCGATCCGGATCAACCGCGAAACCGGCTCGGGCTGGCGCGATGGCTCGTCGACCCCAAGAACCCGCTGACGGCGCGTGTGACCGTGAACCGCTTCTGGCAGATGATGTTCGGTGCGGGGTTGGTGAAGACGCCGCAGGATTTCGGCGTCCAAGGCGAGCGGCCATCGCACCCTGAGCTGCTTGACTGGCTCGCTGTCGAGTTTATCGAGTCGGGCTGGGACGTTAAAGCGCTGTTCAAGCAGATGGCGATGAGCGCTACCTATCGCCAATCGAGCCGCATGAGCACAGAGTCGATCGAGCGCGATCCGGAGAATCGCCTGTTGGCGCGTGGCTCGCGCTATCGCTTGCCGGCACAGACGATCCGCGACCAGGCGCTCTTCGCCTCGGGCCTACTGACGGCGAAGGTCGGCGGACCCTCGGTAAAGCCTTACCAGCCGCCAGGATTGTGGAAAGAACTCTCGGGGACGGTCTACAAGGCCGACCAAGGCGAAGCTCTCTATCGCCGCAGCCTCTACACCTATTGGAAGCGTACCGTAGCTCCGCCGACGATGGTCAACTTCGACGCTTCCGACCGCGAAAACTGCTCGGTCGAGATCGCGCGAACAAACACGCCGCTGCAGGCGCTCGATCTGATGAACGACGTGCTCTACGTCGAGGCGGCGCGCAAGCTTGCCGAGCGGGCGTTGCGCGAGGCGGGACCATCGGAAGCCGAGCGTCTTGCCTATGCTTTTCTCGCGGCATTGGCTCGGCGGCCCGATGGAACCGAGGCTCGCATGCTGGCTGCGGCGCTACAGCAATTCCAAGAGCGTTTCGCGAAAGACGGCCGTGCCGCTGCGGACTTCGTACGAGTCGGCGAATCTTCCATCGATCGTTCCTTCGACAAGAAAGAGCTAGCAGCGTACACAGCCGTCGCGGGTTTGATACTGAACCTGGATGAGGCGGTAACCAAGGAATGAGCGACATGGCCGACCCTCGCCAAGAACGCATTCGGCAGCTAACGCGGCGGAGCCTACTCCGAGGAGCTGCAGGCGGCCTCGGCGCCGCCGCCTTGACGGATCTCTTCGCGGGCGAACTGCAAGCCGACGCCTCCGAGATCGGCGGGCTTGGAGGTCTGCCGCACTTCGCGCCGAAAGCCAAACGAGCAATCTATCTGTTCATGTCGGGCGGACCGTCGCAGATGGAGCTCTTCGACTACAAGCCCGGGCTCTCAAAGCTTCACGGACAGGAGTTGCCGGACTCCATCAGACAAGGTCAGCGTCTCACGGGGATGACCTCGACGCAGACGAGCTTCCCGGTCGCCGAGCCGTTGGTTGAGTTCGCCCAACACGGCGAGGCCGGAGCGTGGGCCAGCAACCTGATGCCGCACACGTCGAAGATCGTCGACGATCTGTGCTTCATCAAGTCGATGCACACCGAGGCGATCAACCACGACCCGGCAGTCACGTTCTTTCAGACGGGGTTTCAGATCGCGGGCCGTCCGTCGATCGGCGCATGGCTCTCCTACGGGCTCGGCAGCGAAAGCCGAGACCTGCCGGCGTTCGTAGTGATGGTGACCCAAGGGACGGGCGGACAGCCGCTCTACGATCGGTTGTGGGGCAGCGGCTTCTTGCCGACCCGCTACCAGGGCGTGAAGTTCCGCTCAGTGGGCGATCCGGTCTTGTTCCTCAAAGACCCGAAAGGCTTCCGCCGCGAGGACCGTCGCGTTTTCCTCGACGCGCTCGCCGGCCTCAACGAACACAAGCAAAGAGAATTCGGCGATCCCGAGATCGCGACGCGCATCGCGCAGTACGAGATGGCGTTCAAGATGCAGAGCTCGGTGCCTGAGTTGACCGATCTCTCCGCCGAGCCGGAGAGCACGTTCGCGCTCTACGGCGAGGACGCTCGCAAGCCGGGAACCTTCGCCGCGAACTGCCTACTGGCACGGCGACTGGCCGAGCGCGGGGTGCGTTTCGTACAGCTCTTCCACCGCGGCTGGGATCAGCACGGCGCGATGATGAAAGGAATCACGAAGCAATGTGAGCAGACGGATCAGGCGGCCGCGGCGCTGGTGCAAGACCTCAAGCAACGCGGCATGCTCGATGAGACGCTGGTCGTCTGGGGCGGCGAGTTCGGGCGGACGGTCTACTGCCAGGGTCGGCTCAACCCTGAAGAGTACGGTCGCGATCACCACCCGCGTTGCTTCACGATCTGGATGGCCGGCGGCGGCGTCAAGCCTGGACAGACAATCGGGGCTACCGACGAGTACAGCTACAACATCACCGAAGACCCGATCCACGTCCACGATCTGCAAGCGACGATCATGCACCTGATGGGTGTCGATCACACGAAGCTGACCTTCAAGCACCAGGGCCGGAGGTTCCGGCTGACCGACGTCCACGGCGAGCTTATCGAGAAAGCGTTGGCCTAGTTGACGGCAACCGAGCCGCGCTCAAGCCGCGACAGAGCCGTCGCCAAGCCTAGAAGCCCCTCATCGCGCCTTGCGGCGCGGCTTCGAATCGCTTGTCGAATCGGTCCGGGACGCCATCGGGGCTTGCTTCGAGGCGGCTCGCTAGCGGCCCATGTCGGGCGCGGCCTGTCCTACCAGGGCTCGAAGCGCGCGGAGTGCCGAGCGACCAACACCCACTTGTCGCCTTGCTTCACCCAGGCGTGCATCGCCTGCGAACGCGACTGGTCGGGCTCGTTCACGTGACGGTAGTGGGCGTTGTGCAGCGCGATTACCGTATTTCCGAATTGGCGCAGCGTGGTTCCCTTGAAGTCGGTTTCGGTGAAGCCGCCCATCAGCTCCTCCATGAAGTCCGCCCTGGTGCTCGTGTGATCGGTAACGTGCACGTAGTTCAGCGAATCGCCGATCAAGCCCTCCATCACTTCCCGATCTGTCGCGATCATCGCGTTGACCCAAGCGGCCTCGTTGTCGGTGATGATCTTCTCGATCTCGGGAGTCGGCCTCGCCCCGACTTTGTCCGTGTCGTTGCCGCCGCCCTCCATGGTTAGTTGCGGCCCGATGGGATCGCCTTTGTGCGATTCGTGCCGGTGAACCAGCACCCAGCGGTCCCCCTGCTCGGCCCAAACGTGGGTAACCGAAGTCGGAGGGTATTCGGCTTGGCCGTTGAGCCGTAGGTGTCCGGTACTGACGGTGAAGACCGTGCTGCAAAACTGCCGCATCTCTTCCTTGGGCGTAGCAACGGCTTCCTGGTAGCCCTTGGCCAAGTAATCGTCGAAGAACTGTTGCTTTGTGTTGACTTGGCCGTTCTCGTGAACGTACGACATGGAGTCGGACAGCAGCCCGTCGAGTGTCTCGCGGTCTTGCGCCAGAGCCGCTTGAAGAAGAGCCTGCTCGTTGGCTTCGATCGCGGCGCGAGCTTCCGGCAACGGCGTGACGCCATCCAACTGTGGGCACTCAAAGCTGAATGCAGCCTCCACGGGGACGACAGTTTCCGGGGCGTCCCCGCCGCTCTCGACGGCTCCCGTGCAAGACGCGGATGCGATGAGGATCAGGCCGAGCGCGGCGCGTCGAGTCCCGGAAATCGTGTATTGAATTTGCATCGTGCGTCAGGCCAGTTTAGCGAAATTCTGCCGGCGAGAGGGAGAGTGCGCTTTAGTGCCGACGCTCTATAATCGGGAGGCTCGGCAAGTCTGGCAACCACTGATGAATCAACGAGACCTGATCACCCGCCGACGAATCCTTCAAGCGGCCGCTCTGCTGCCGGCAAGCCGCCTTCTGGGCGCCGCCGCTGAATCTCCGTGGGAGTGGCGGGCCTATTCGGCGGACGCCGCTTCAAGCTGCTATTCACCCCTAGAAGAAATCCGCCGCGACACCGTCGAGCATCTGGAAGTCGCCTGGGAGATCGAGACGTTGCCGAAAGGCAATCGCCCGCAGGGAACTTTGCAGTGCAATCCGATCGTCGTTGACGGGGTGATGTATGTCTCCGGCCACGGACTTCATACGCACGCCATCGAGGCGCACACCGGCAAGCTGCTCTGGTCTAATCGCGGCTTCGATACGGGCCGACGGCGAACGCGCGCCTCAGGAACCTCGCGCGGCGTGACCTACTGGAAGGACGGTTCCGACGAACGAATCTTCGCCCCGGTTCGCGAGCACCTCTTCGCCATTAACGCCAAGACAGGCAAGCTCATCGAGGGTTTCGGAACCGACGGCGCTGTAGACATGAATGCCGACCTCGGCCGCGATCTCGTCGACGAGACGGTCGTTTCGCCGACGCCTGCGGTTGTATTCGAGGATCTGCTGATTACAACCTCGAAGCCCGGCGAGGGTCCTCGCGAAGCCGCCCCTGGCCACATCCGCGCCTACGACTGCCGCAGCGGCAAGTTGCGTTGGATCTTCCACACCATTCCTCACCCCGGCGAGTTCGGATACGAAACCTGGTCCAAGGATTCGTGGAAGACAGCGGGGGGCGCCAACTGTTGGGGCGGGATGAGCCTGGACCCTGATCGCGGTCTGGTGTTCTTGAGCACCGGTTCGCCGACCTTCGATTTTTGGGGCGGCGACCGCATCGGAGAGAACCTATTCGGCAACTGCATCCTGTGCCTGAACGCCGCCACCGGCGAACGGGTTTGGCACTACCAGACGGTGCATCACGACTTGTTCGACTACGATCTCGGCTGCGCGCCCAACCTCATCACGGTGATGCACAAAGGCGAATCGCGCGACGCACTCGCCCAAGTGTCGAAAACCGGCTGGGTATATCTGCTGGACCGAGAGACGGGCGAGCCGTTGTACCCGATCGAAGAAAGGCGCGTGCCGCAATCGACCGTCCCCGGCGAAGAGTCCTGGCCCACCCAACCCTTCGTGACCGAGCCGCCGCCATTCGGGCGTCAGTATTTCGGTCCCGACGACATAGCCAATCTCTCGCCCGAGTCGAATGAGTACCTCGTCAAAGAGCGTCTCGCCGACGTCGTCTTCGCGCACATGTTTACGCCGCCGATACTCGACAAGGAAGTAGTTGCGTTCCCCGGCTACCACGGCGGCGCCATTTGGGGCGGAGCGAGCTGGATCCAGGAGTCGGGCGTACTGTTCGTCAATCACAACGAGGTGCCATGGAGCCTCAAGTTGGTGCGCGCCGCCGAGGATGCAGGCTATCCCTTCGATCACACCGGGTATTTGAGGCCAGAAGACAAGGAAGGGTATCCGGCGGTCAAACCGCCTTGGGGCCGGATCTCGGCAATTGACCTCAACTCAAGGCGAATCCTGTGGCAGGTTCCCTTAGGCGAGTACGAAGAACTGACGGCGAAAGGCGTTGCTCCCACGGGAACCTACAACCGCGGAGGCAACATCGCCACCGCCGGCGGCCTGTTGTTCAGCGCTGCGGCGGAGGACGGCGTGTTTCGAGCTTTCGATCAGAAACAGGGCACGGTTCTCTGGAGCCATGCGCTCGGCGGCGTTGGCTTAGCGACTCCGTCAACCTATGAAGCCGACGGCAGGCAGTTCGTGGTGATCGCCTCCAGCCCCCGGTCCACGGCCAAGGGCAGCGGGCCGAAGGCGGGCTTTACCGCGTTCGCGCTGCCTCGTTAGTGTTCACTTCGGAAACTTCAAGTATCTTGTCTGGCGCAAGGATGAAAAAATCCTTGACATACGACGATCTTCGTAGTAATGTCTTCGTACATGCCCGCCCGCAAGTCTGCTACGCCCCAGCCAACCAACGCCGAGCTCGACATACTCACCGTGCTTTGGTCCCGAGGACCAAGCACGGTCCGGGAGGTTCACGAGATCGTCGTCGAGCGCAAGCCGACGCAATACACGACGGTGCTTAAGGTGTTGCAGATCATGGCGGAGAAGGGCCTCGTGCGGCGCGATGAGAAGCAGAGGGCCCACCGCTATCGTGCCAGCCGCCCGCGTGAATGGACGCAGCGCCAGCTCGCCGGGGACCTACTGCAGCGGGCATTCGAGGGCTCGACCAAGAACCTCATGCTGGGCGCTCTGTCAGCTCACAAGGCTTCCAAGCAGGAGCTGGAGGAGATGCGCCGCATGCTCGACGAGTACGAGGAGAACGAAAGATGACCTGGACCCTCCAACTGCCGCTTGCCTACGGGCTGGCCTGGGCGCTGGTGCACTTTCTTTGGCTGGGCGCCCTGATCGCCTTGCTGTTGGCTGCGACGCTGCCGCTTCTCCACGCCGCGCAGACGCGCTACGCGTCCGCCTGCGCCGCCATGACGGCAATGGCTGCCGCGTTCGTCGCCGCCTGGGCTTGGTCGATGCCTCAAGTGATCGCGCATGCGATGCCGCAGGCTTCCGGCGTCGCATCAACCGGCGCAATCACTCAGCCGGTAGGGCTGATTGCGGCGTCGAGCGCATTCGAGAACGCCCTGCCCTGGGTGGTGACGCTGTGGGCGGCGGGCGCTCTAACGATCGGCCTCTACCACTTAGGCGGCTGGATTTCCGTGCGACGTATCCGCCGTGTGGGCGTTTGTACCGCGCCTCCTGACTGGCAAGACCGCCTGAGCCGACTCGCCAGCAGAATGGGCGTCTCGCAACGGCTGGTGTTGCTCGAGTCGAGTCTCGCGAATGGCCCCATGGTCGTCGGTCTGCTTCGGCCTGCGATCTTATTTCCCGTAGGTCTGCTGAGCGGCCTTCCAGTCTCCCAGTTGGAAGCCATCTTGCTTCACGAGTTGGCGCACGTACGGCGATTCGATTACCTGGTCAATCTGATTCAGACGGTCGTCGAGAGCTTGCTGTTTTACCACCCCGCCGTCTGGTGGGTCTCAAGACTCATGCGCATGGAGCGCGAAAACTGTTGTGACGACGCCGTAGTCGCAGTACGGAGGGACGTCGGCGAGTACGTGGCGGCCCTGGTGACGCTAGAAGAACGCCGCTGCTTCGGGCAGGAGCCCGCACCGGCCGCAACTGGAGGAATACTGATGAATCGGATCCGGCGCCTACTCCGTCAACCCGAAGAGCCGCGTGCAGCAGCCGGGCTCATCCTATCCATGGGACTGCTGCTTGGCGCGTTTTGCGTGATCGCCGTCGCTCAACAGGCCGAAGGCGGCGCTCAGGCCGCTGAGCAGAATCGCGCTCCATCGCCCCAAGCTGAATGGCTCAACAAGGACGTCGTCTACATCATCGCCGACGAGGAACGCGCCGCGTTTGAACGCCTACAGACTGATGAAGAGCGTGACCGATTTGTCGAGCAGTTCTGGGAGCGCTGCGACCCAACTCCCGGTACAACCAAGAACGAGCTCAAGGATGAGCACTACCGCCGCATCGAATATGCCGTGAAACGTTGGACCGCGAGCGTTCCCGGCTGGAAGACGGACCGCGGCCGCGTGTACATCCTCTACGGTCCGCCCGACGAGATTGAATCGCACCCATCGGGCGGAACGATGAAGATACTAAACTTCAGCAGCGCCGCCCCGTTTAGCGTCTGGCGCTACCGCCGCATTGAGGGAATCGGAGAAGACGTATGGGCGCTGTTCGAGGACAAAGACCGTACGGGAGACTATCCTCTCAATCGGGAACTTGTAGCTAGGAAACTTGAGTAGTCTCGCCGAAGCTGCCGCCGCCGCAGGCGACCGGAGCAAAGGGCCGGAGCGAAAGGGTTCACAGCCTTCGCGCGCCGGCCCTAAACCTAGATTCTCGCTCCGACGCTACAGGTCGAAACCCCGCCTATACTGGAGGGTACGTCATGGCGGACGCTCAATCCATTCCTTCGACGGCGGAGTCGCTGGCGCTGCAGGTCGAGACTCGACCGGGTACGGGCGTGCTGCACCTGCTCAGCGGAGTCATCGCCAAGCACGGCGGAGACATCACTTGGGTGTCGATCCTAGATAGCCGCAAAGAGGCCGAGAGCGTCTTTTTCGAGATCGCCGACGTTGAGCATGCGAGCGAGCTGATCGCGGAACTGGAGGCGACCGAGGGTGTTTTCTCAGTAACCGAGTCAAGCACGCTGAAGAAGATCTTCGGTAAACGGCTGATCATCATCGGCGGCGGCGCACAGGTCGGGCAGGTTGCGGTCGGAGCTGTCGGCGAAGCCGACCGTCACAACTTGCGCGGCGAGCGAATCTCGGTCGACACAATCGCGCTGGTGGGCGAGTCCGCGCTGGCAGAGGCCGTGCGTGCAGTCGCGCGTCTGCCACGCGCCCGAGCCCTGGTGCTGGCGGGGGCGTTGATGGGGGGCGAGATCGCGGCCGCCGTACAAGAAGTGCGCCGCAAGGGCCTGCTCGTGATCTCCCTCAACATGGCCGGCTCCGCGCCCGATGCAGCCGACCTCATTGTCACCGACCCTGTGCAGGCCGGAGTGATGGCGGTGATGGCGATCTCCGACAACGCGAGCTTCGATCCGGCGCGCCTCACACGCACCCGTTTCTGACGCATAAGCCTCCGCTCCTGAAGCACTAAGCCCGGAATGCTCTAGTGGTGGAACTAGGTCATGTTCCTCAGGGCAAATGGGATTTCACCTGATACGTTTCAGACGCCCTCCGGTCGATAATCATCTTGGCGTCCACCGTCGAAGCGCATTCATTCGCCTACCTAATCATGAGCAGTTCACCAGCCGAGCAGGCGTTCTACAACCAACAACTGGTCGACCCTAGTCGGTATATTCCGACTCCTCCGAAGACCCTCGAAGAGTCCGGCGTCTCCGCAAGTCTGGTCGAGCAATTGGTGCTCAAGAACCTCTATTACCGCGGGGAGATTACAGGCCGGGAGCTGAGCAAGATCCTCGGTTTGCAGTTCAGCGTGATCGAACCCGTCATTCAGTTTCTGAAGAACGGCCGTCTGATCGAAGCCAAGAGGGCGACTGGGTTCGGCGCCGTCTCCACCGCGTTCGCCTGTTCGGAAGAAGGACGCACGCGGGCTAAGGAGTATTTGGAGAGCAATCAGTTCCTGGGACCGGTTCCGGTGCCGCTCGACGTCTATCTGCAGGCCGTAAGGGCCCAAAGGGTCAAGCCAGGCTGGATGACGATCGAGATCCTGAAAAAGGCCTTCTCGAGCGCCGTCGTCACGGAAGACTTCTTTACCAAGCTCGGCCCAGCGGTCAACTCGTTCAAGTCGCTGCTGATCTACGGAGCGCCCGGCAACGGCAAGACCTTCCTAGCCGAGCAGTTGGTGCACGCCGAGACGAGCCCGATCTATGTCCCCTACGTGATTCAGGCCGAAGGGCAGATCATCAAGATATTCGACTCGATCTATCACGAGAGGCTCGACGACGACGAAGAGAGCGTCTTGGTTCAGCAAGAAGAGAAGTTCGACCGCCGCTGGGCCCAGTGCCGACGTCCATTCATCACGACCGGCGGCGAACTGACGATGGACATGTTGGACTTGATGTACATCGACGGCGCGAAGATCTACGACGCGCCCTATCAACTCAAGGCCAGCAACGGCATCTATCTCATCGACGATTTCGGCCGTCAGCAGATTACCCCCGCCGAGCTGCTCAACCGTTGGATTTTCCCCCTCGACCGCGGCAAGGACTATCTAATGTTCAAGACGGGGAGCAAGATCGAGGTACCGTTTGAATGTTTTCTCATCTTCTCCTCGAACCTAAACCCGCACGACCTCGGCGACGAGGCCTTCTTACGGCGACTCGAGTACAAGATGTACATGAAGAACCCGTCGGAAGAAGAGTACGTCGCAATCTTCCACCAGTACTGCCGAAAACTCAAGCTCGAATGCCCGACCAGTCTGCTGGCTACCTTGGTTGAGGAACACTACCACACGGGAAATCTCAAATTCCGGCGCTGCCATCCGCGCGATGTTCTCAATGTGGCGCTCGATTTGATTCGCTTCGAGAAGTTGCCCTACGAGCTGACGGAAGATCTGCTTTATCGCGCTTTTGAGCTGAAGTTCGTGGTCACAGACCCGGAAGACTAGTAGCGAGCCGCCGCCCCACGCCGCTCTCTACGCCTCCTCCTGATCGGCGTACAGCAGATTGTAGAGCTTGGCGTAGATGCCTCCCTCCGCAAGGAGGCTCTGATGCGTGCCCGACTCCCGCACCCGCCCCTTGTGCAGCACCAGGATACGGTCGGCGCCGCGAATCGTAGAGAGCCGGTGGGCGACCACCAACGCCGGACGGTCTGAGAGCAGCCGCTTCAATGCGCCGCGCAGCTCGTGCTCGGTCTCGGAGTCGATCCGGGAAGTCGCCTCGTCGAGGATCAGCAGCTTCGGCCCGCGCGCCAGCGCTCGGGCGACGGCGACGAGCTGGCGCTGTCCTGCCGATAGCATCGTGCCGCGTTCACCGAGTTGCTCTTGATAGCCGTGCGGCAAGGCCCTGACGAGCGAGCGCAGGCCAGCCTGCTCGACCGCCTTCTCGACCGCTTTGCGATCGATTTCGGGGTCGCCCATCCGGATATTTTCTTCGAGGCTGTCGGCAAAGACGTAGGGATCCTGCAGCACGACTCCGAAGCGTCCGCGCAGTTGCTCGCGCGGCCACTCTCGTACGTCTCGGCCGTCGACCAGCACCGTCCCCCTCCCCACGTCGTAGAAACGCAAGATCAAATTGACGATAGTGCTCTTCCCCGCCCCAGTGTGCCCTACCAGAGCCAGCGCCTGGCCTGGCTCCACGCGGAAGCTGACGTCCTGGAGGACCCAGTGCCCGTCCTCATAGGCGAACCAAACGTTTCGAAACTCGATCGCCGGTGTTCCCTTATCGGAGGTAGGAAGCGCCTTCGCCTCGGGCTCGTTTTCGACCGGACGGTCAAGCAGCTCGAAAACCCGCTCGGCGGCCGCCATGGCGCCTTGCACGACATTGACCTTCTCGGCGAGATCCTGCACGGGCCTCTGCACGCGAGCGCCGTATTGCAAGAACGCCGCCACAACTCCGACTGAGACAATGCCCTGCAACACCAGCGAGCCGCCGTAGAGCAGCAGCACCGCCACAGCAATCGCGCCGAACCATTCGATCGTCGGGATGAAGAACGCATGCGTCCGCACGGCCTGTAGCTGCGCGTCCCGAAGCTCACGGTTGAACAAGTCAAATCGCTCCCACATGCGCCGCTCGCGGGTAAAGACCTGCACCGTCTCAATGCCCTCGATGCATTCCAGCAAGTCGCCTTGGATCCGGCCGGTCGCCCGTCGCGAGACGCGGTGCGCTTGGCGCAATCGCCTCCGAAAAAGCCAGCTTGTGCCGACTACGAGCGGAGCCACGGCCGCGACGGCAAGCGTGAGCTGCGGACTCAACCAGAGCATGGCCAGGCCGATGAACCCGAGCGCCAAGAAATCCCCTGCCACAGCCGCCACCCCGGCGGTGAACATCTCGTTGAGGGCCTCGACGTCGCCGGTCACACGCGTAACCAGCCGACCCGACGAACTGCGATCGAGGAAACTTACCTCGGCATGTTGCAGACGCTCGAATAGGGCGCGGCGAAGGTCGCGCATGGCGCCCTGTCCGGCTGAATACATCAAGTGAATTTGCGTCGAGCGAATCACAAAGCTGGCCAGCAACAACGCCGCATAGGCGAGGCCGACGGCGATCAACGCTTGGCGCGGTTCGGCCGGCAGCAATGCCTCGACTCCCGTCGCCGGCTGCGCCCTCGAGAGCGTACTGTCGACAGCCGCCATGATGAAGACCGGCCCCGCCGCCGCCGCCAGCGAATGAAGCACCATCAAGCACGCCGAGGCGATCACGCGGCCGCGATAGGGTCCTAATGCGCCCAGCAGACGCCGCAGCAGGCGGGACTCGGGGCGTACAAGTTTCGCTGCGGAGCTACTCATTGTGCTCGAGCTCCTCCTCGAGCGACTGCTTGCGCCACAAGTCCCAGTAGCGGCCGCGCGATTCCACTAGATCGTCGTGCGTCCCGTCCTCGACAATCCGGCCATGCTCGAGAACAACCACTCGGTCAGCCCGTCGGGCGGCGCTTAGGCGGTGGGTTGCGATGAGAGTGGTGCGATTGCGTAGGAAGCGACGCAGATTCTCGATGATGCCGGCCTCGGTCTCGGCGTCGACGCTCGAGAGCGCATCATCGAGCAGCAAGAAACGCGGCTCGCGAAGCACGGCGCGAACCAACGCCGCGCGCTGGCGCTGACCGCCGGAGAGCTTCACGCCGCGCTCTCCAACGCGTGCCTCATAACCTTGCGGCAGCGACTCAACGGTTTCAGTCAGCGCGGCGATCTCGACCGCCTCGTCAATCTGCCATTGCTCGAGCGGACCGGGCGCGCCGAAGAGCAGATTCTCGCCGAGCGTCATGTTGAGCAGGAAGGGTTCTTGTCGCGCCAGCCCGATGGATCCTCGCAGCACGGCGATCGGGATTCGTTCCAGATCCTCGCCGTCGATGCGCACAACGCCGCTGGCCGGTTCAATCAGACGCGGCACAAGATCGAGCAAAGTGCTCTTGCCCGACCCAACCGGTCCGACGATGGCGACCGTCTGACCGACCGGTACGTCGAGAGTGACGTCGTCGAGCGCCGGTTGATCAGCCCCGGGGTGAAAATAGGAGACCCCGCTCAATGAGAGATCGCCGCGCACGCCGTCGATCGCCGAGTCGGTTGCGGGTCCGTCGGCGATCACCGCCCGGCGCGAGAGGATCTCGTTGACCCGCTCGAGCGCGGCCGAGCCTCTCTGGATGAGATTGACGACCCAACCGAGACCGATCATCGGCCAGGTCAGCATCGCCATATAGGCAACGAACATCACGAACGAGCCGACGCTGAGCTCACCGTCGAGAACGCGAAACCCGCCGTAGATTAGCACTACGACGTATCCGACGCCGATCAGAAGCTCCATCGTCGGGTACATCCGCCGCCACAACCCGACCAACTGCATATTCTCGTCGTAGTACAGCCCGTTGAGCTGGTCGAAGTGATTGTTCGCGTAGCCGCCCGAGGAGTAGGCCCGGACGAGCCGGGCGTTCGAGATGTTCTGTTCCACCGCCGACGTGAGCCCGCCTAGGCGGCCCTGTACCGCGTGGAAACGCGAGTGAATCTTACGGCCGAAGTAGCTGACAGTGAGCGAGATCAACGGCAGCGGCGCAAAGATCGCGCAAGTCAGCCTCCAGTCAACCGCACTCATCACCGCCAACGCCCAGATGAAGGTCAGCGAGAGATCGAACATCAAGCTCAAGCCTTGTCCGAGTAGAACCCGGATAGCCGTCAGATCGTTGACCGCGCGCGAGGTCAAGTCCCCGGTGCGGTAAGAAGCGAAGAACTTGCGCGAGAAGGAGATGATCCGCAGGAACAGATCGCCGCGCAGGTCGAGCTCCACCCGTCGTGCGGAGCCGGCAATCAATGAGCGGCTAATGAAGCGAAAGACGCCTTTCGCGAAAACCGCCGCCACCACCAGCGCCGCGGGCGCCTGCAACTCCGCGGGCGACGCGCCCGATACGAAGCGATCCACCGCTTCCCTAACGACGAGAGGCACGGCCGCGGCGAATGCACTGCCGACGAAGAGCGCCGCGCCGCCGGCCGCATAACTCCAGCGATACCGCACCAAGTAGGGATACAGCGTGCGAAAGGTGGAGATCATTCCGGCGGGCTCTCAAACAACGAGTTGACCGTCTTAAGGTATTCAAGCAGCACCAGCTTCCGGCCCGCTCTACTCTTCCACCAGTTGTCGGGGTCAAAGTCGGGCCATGGCGCGGCGACAAACGCGTACTCGACCTCGCCCGAGCCGAAGCGTCGGAAGATCGACCGCGCGCGACGCGTGTGAAAGTTCGACGTAACCACCAGCGCCTGGCTTGCCCCTCGCCGCAGCAACTCCGGCTCGAGCGCCAAAAGCTCCTCGAGCGTAGAGGTCGCCTCCAGGGCGAAGGGCTCGAGGACCTCGGGCCGGACGCCGCGAGAGACGGCCAGATCCGTAGCCGCCCGGGATTCGTCGATGCCGTAGAACTGTCGCGAGCCGTTCACCAAGACCTTTGGGGCATATCCTTTCTCCACCAACTCCGCCGCCCTGATCACGCGCTCGCCATGAGAACCGCCCGCCAGAACAACGACGATGTCGGCCTGCTTCGGCTGGTCGGTCCGGACCAAGAATCCGCCGGCGGCTCCAAGTAGTGGGTCTTGAAGAACCCAGGCCAAAGCCCCAACGGCAACGGTCGCGAGCGCGACGAAGGCTCCGATACGGCGAGACATTGTCGGTAGGGCGGCGGTACGGTAGAACGACGGCTAGCCGGGGCGGCACCGGGAAAGGAACGGAATTCCTTAGCGATCTTAAGCGATTGTACCGCGCCGATGCACCGCCCTGGCTTGCGGCCCCGAGGAGGCTTTCAGCTCTCAGGCTCGTCCGCGGACGCGTCGAGGCGTCCCACAGCTCGGAGCTGGCGGTAAAGCCTCTCGACCTCTTCTTCGTCCTCGGTACGCAGCAGACGAATCGTCGGAGCGCTCAGACGCTTGGCTTCGGCGCGGATCGGCGCCGCTTCGCCCCAGAACTCAGCATGCGGCACGCCGTCTATCTTCGCCATCGTTGCAAGGCGACGAACTTGCCGTAACAGCCGATCAGCCGACGCGACATCGCCGGGATAGATGAGCCGCGCGCGCTTTCCGCCGCGCAGCGTGAGATGCAGAACCAGCGGAGAGTTCCAAGCCGTCGATTCGACGCTCTCGATCTCGCTCCAACGGATCGATCGCACGCCGATGTAGAGGCAAGCCCGCGTCACTTCGATCACCGGACGCGCGCCGAGGAAGTAGAGCAGACACGCGCTGAGCACGAAAAGGCCGGCCGGGATCAGCGCCAAGCTCCAGTGCAGACCGCACCAGATCGAGAAGGCCGCCAAGGCGGACGCCGCCACGCTCGCCGGCAAGTACTGTCGGGCTGGACGATAGCGGTTCATCGCGCCTTCCAACCTAGACTAACCGCCTGGCTCCCAAGCGTCAACCATGCGTTCGCCTTAGAACTCGCGTCGCCCCCTCCGCCGAGGCTCGTGGCCTCCGCCGGAGACGTGCGATGATATGTTGGCGTGAACGACATGGCATCCACCGAAAACAACCGGAAGCACAACAATTACATCCTCGTGATCTTCGATTCTTGCCGCTACGACACTTTCAAAGAAGCGGCTCCTAAGTCAATGAGCAGGCTCGGCGAGATCGAGCAGCGTTGGTCCTACGCGTCCTGGACAGCGCCGTCGCACTACAACCTACTGATGGGTTTGTTGCCGCACCACAGCCCCAACAACGTCTTCGCCTCAGAGTATTACAAGAAGGGCTTCATGCAGTTCAACGAGAGGTTGGGCGCGGAAAACATCGAATTCAAGTCGTTCGTCCCTAAGCTTTTCTTTCCTGCTTTTTTACAGCAGAAGATGGGCTACCGGACCCACGCGATGGTCTCGCTGCCGGTTTTGAACCCGCGGACGATCATCAACCAGAACTTCGACACGTTCCGTTTGATGGATAGCCACAACGACATGCGCGCCATGTTGAAGGAGATGACCTTCCCCGAAGACAAGCCGTCCTTCTACATCCTCAACGTCGGGGAGACGCACTATCCCTACGCTTTGCCCGATGAGCCGCCCGAAAACTGGCCCCGCGTCAGCGGCGTACACGGCGTCTTCAAACATCTCGATGACAACATCGTCGGAGGCAAACTGATCGAATCGGCCGAAAAATTCTTCGACCAGCCGAAGCTCGACGCCCTCCGCGATCGCCAAGTCAAAGCGGTCACTTATCTTGATCGGGTGATCGAAGAGCTCTTCGACATCGTTCCCAAGAACACCTACATCACCATCACCGCGGACCACGGCGAGTTGTTCGGCGAGGACGGATACTTCGGCCACGGCCCGATCATGCACGACAAGGTGTTCGAGGTTCCCTTCGTAGAGGGCAAGATCCGCTGACATGATAGAGGCGCGGCGTTGCGTCCAGTCATGACAGGCCCGAAACCGCGGATCGGTCTCTGCGCTAGAATGAGGCTCGATGGGGATTCTAACTCGCAGATTGCTGATGCTTGCGGCCGTTCTCGCGCTGCCGCTCTCGGCTCAGCAGGTTGAGCCCTCGCCCGGCGATACGATCCGCGTCGAGGTCGAGGTCGTCAACGTTCCGGTCACGGTCTCCGACAAGGAGGGCCGTTTCGTCATTGACCTCAAGAAGGAAGACTTTCGCGTCTTCGAGGACGGCGAAGAGGTTGAAATCCGCTACTTCACCTCGAGCATGGAAGAGGAAGCCAAGCCGCCGCTGCACGCCGGCTTCTTGATCGACCTCAGCAACACCGCCCGACTCTACTACAAGAACTACCAAGAGTCGATCGGCGACTTGGCCTTCCTGCTCGTTCCCGAGACCGGCAAGAATCGCGGTTTTCTGATGGGCTATCACACTGAAGTGGACATGCTTGTCGACTTCACCGACGACCCCTATCCAATCGCCAAGAAGATGAGCGATCTGAAGCACGGCGGCGGCAGCGCCATGCTCGACGCGATCTATGAAGCTTGCGCGAACAAGCTCGAGTCAGCCCCCTACCTCGGGATTCAGGAGCCGCGCAAAGTGATCGTCGTCGTCGGCGACGGGCACGACAACGCCAGCAAGCACTCGATCGAAGAGGTCATCGACGTAGCGCAGCGAAATCAGGTGACGATCTATGCCGTCAGCACAGTCGCCTGGGGACGTCACGAGGCTGAGGAAGCGAACCTCCACAAGATGGCCGAAGCGACCGGAGGGCTTGTCTCAAACCCACTGCAAAACATCCACAAAGACATCGCCGGTTACCTCTCGAAGCCCCAGGACGCAGGCAACTATGCAAGGCAAGTCGGCACCGGCGGTTACGCCGGAGCACAGCTAGAGGCGCTCTACGACGCCATCTTAGCGGTGGCCGGCAACGTTCGCAGCCAGTACCTCATCGGCTATACGCCGCGCAGCCCGCTTAGCGTTGCGAAGTACCGGCGAGTGCGCGTCCAGGTTAACTTCGGAGCCAGCGCCGAGATCGACGTGCACTACCGCAACGGCTACTTCCCGCCTAAGCAGATCGGATCGAGCCAGTAGCGTCGTTCATCGTTCGTAGATCCTATCGACGCGGGCGGAAATTCCGGACAGAATCTCGTAGGCGATTGTGCCTGCACGCCGCGCGGTCTGGGTCGCCGTGATCGCGCCCCCGATCAGGATCGCCTCCATCCCCGGCTCGACGTCCGTTGCGTGACTGACGTCGACCATCGAGACGTCCATGCTGATGCGTCCAACGAAGGGACATCGCAGATCGCCAATCAGAACGTCCCCGGCTTCAGAGAGCGCTCGGCAGAGCCCGTCGCCGTATCCCGCCGAAAGAGCTGCGATCGTCATCGGTCTAGGCGCGCGAAAAAGACCGTCGTAGCCGACGCGATCGCCCTCGCCCAGCTCGCGTACGCTCAGAACTCGGGCGCGCCACTCGAGCGCAGGCTCGACGGAGAAGGGTGGAAGCGGCGCATCCCCGACGGAGGGCAACAGCGAGCCGTAGAGCGCAAGGCCCGGACGCGCCATCGTGCTGATCCCGAGGGGGCGATAGGCCAGGGCCGCGCTGTTAGCCGTGTGGAGGAAGGGCGGGCTCACGCCGGTTTCGCGAAAGAGGAAGGCGGCTTGCTCGAATCGCCCCAACTGCTCATTGCCGAGCGGGTCGGAGAGGTCTTCGGCCGAGGCGAGATGGGTGGCAAGACCTCGTACCTCGAAACGCTCGGCATCGGCGAGTTGTCGCGCGGCCCGGGCGTGCTCCACGAGCGGGATGCCGAGCCGGTTCATGCCCGTATCGACCTTCACGTGGCACGGCAGCCTGCGGCCTAGTCGTCGTGAGTGTTCGCCCCACCGCTCGATCAGGTCGAGGCTGTGCAGCATCGGAGTGAGAGCGGCGCCCTCGATCTCCTCTTCTTCCCCGGGGAGGAAACCGTTGAGGACGACGATCTCGCCTTCGGTTCCGGCTTCGCGGAGTGCGATGCCTTCCGAAGCGCATGAGACGGCGAACTGACGACAGCCAGCCTCAGATAAGGCGCGGCTGACAGGGACGGCGCCGTGTCCGTAGGCGTTGCCCTTGACCACAGCGAGCAGCTCTCTGCCTTCTCCTAAGAAGGTGCGAACGTTGCGATAGTTCGAGACCAGGGTGCGCAGGTCAACGCGCGCGAAGCACCTCATGCGAATCTCTCGAATCTAGCACAGGCCCTCTTCGCGCCCATCGGCAGCCCTCACCCGGTAAGATACGGAGTCCAACGCCGATATGGTCCCGCCCGATCCCAGTGACAAACCGAGCCGCCAACGCCGCTTCCGCTGCGCTTACCTCTTCGCGTCGCTGTCGGCAATGCTGTTGCTCTATCCGACCGCGGAGAGCAGTTCCGGCGCGGCAGTCATCCTGTACCTGATGAGCTCGGTTACGTTGGCGGCTGGAGTTTACGCGGTTGCCTCCACGCGAAGGCAAGGGATCGCGGCGGCCGCGCTCGCGCTCGCGCAAATCGTCGTGGCCGGAATCGGCGTCCTGCGCGAGTCTCGGTTCATCTACGTCGAGCTCTCGCTGTTTGTCGCCTTCTATTCCTACGCGATCCTTCGCGTTCTCGGCTATGTACTGCGGGGGCGCAAGGTCTCGGCAGACAAGATTCTCGGGGCGCTCAGCGTCTATCTAATGTTGGGACTCACGTGGGCCTGGATCTACACGATGCTGGCGTTGGACGATCCGGGGGCGTTCCGGGGCTCCATGGAAGGACCCGTCGATTTCATCTACTTCAGCTTCGTGACCCTCACAACGCTCGGCTATGGCGACGTCGCCCCCGCAACAGCGCGCGCACGCTCGCTTTGTATCGTCGAAGCCGTGATGGGCGTGCTGTTTCTCGCCGTGCTTGTCTCCCGGCTCGTCGCCGGGTACAAGCCGGAGGACGATGAGGCTGACAGCTAGCGTGCATTTCGAGACCGCAAGGTGGTCAGAAATTCAGACTAGGCCTTCACAACCCCCGGCCGTCCATTCTCCGTGGCCCACTTGGCGCGAGTGATCAGCGGCGCCCCTCGCCGGCTCACGTACGGCACCACCTGATAGTTTGCCCGCCAGCGCTCCGGCGTTAGCTCGCAGCTCACGTAACCCCGCTCGCGATTGTGCATCTTTACAAACGGATTCTCAGCCAGAATGTGATCGGTGTCCTGTCCCTTCTCGGCTCCGTCGCCGCCGGAGCTGATCGACGTACCGACAAACTCCGTCGCGACGACCGCCGACTCGGGCCGATCGAAATCGACGTGCAGATTGTTCACCCAGTTGGAGTGAATGTCTCCCGTCAGCACAACTGGGTTGGCGATGCGACTCTCGGCCAGGTAAGTAAGTACGCGGGTGCGCTCGGCGTCGTAGCCGCCCCACTGGTCCATACTCCAGGCAACTTCCTCTCCCCCGACCCGGTCCGCGCGAGCCATCATCACTTGTTGCGCCAGGATGTTCCAGCGCGCCTCCGACTTCTTTAGGCCATCGAAGAGCCAATCGCGTTGCTCTGCGCCGAGAAGCGTGCGCTTCGGGTCGAACACGCCTTCGCAGGCCGGTTTATTGCGGTCCCCGCACGACTGGTCGCTACGATATTGGCGCGTATCGAGCACGTTCATTTCCGCCAGCCGTCCGAAGCGCAACCGCCGGTAGATCCGCATGTCGTGCCCCCGGGGCCGCGTCGACGAGCCCAGCGGCATGTGCTCGTAGTAGGCCTGGTAGGCGTACGCCCGCCTCGTAAGAAAGTCGTCGACCGTCACGTCGGCCTGTTCGGAGATGCGATCGGCGTAGTTGTTGTCTACTTCGTGATCGTCCCAAGTCACCACCCAGGGGAAGGCCGCGTGCGCCGCCTGCAAATCGGGATCGCTGCGGTAGAGAGCATGGCGGTTGCGATAGTCGGCCAGCGAGACGATCTCGTCGCTGTTGTGCTGCCGCACTCGGTCTTTACCCGCCGGCCCCTCGTAGATGTAGTCGCCCAGATGGACGACAAGGTCGAGATCCTCGCCCGCCATGTGCTTGTAGGCGGTGTAATAGCCCGTCTCCCAGTGCTGGCAGGAGGCGAAGGCGAAGCGGAATCGATCGAGCTCGGCATCGGCCGAGGGAGCCGTACGCACCCGCCCAACGGGACTGATCTCACCCGCCGCGCGGAAACGATAGTGGTACCAACGCCCGGGCTCGAGCCCGCCGACCTCGACATGCACCGAGTGCGATAGCTCGGCGGGGCCGACTGTCCTCCCCTTAGCGACGATCTTGGTCATCGCCTCATCGGCGGAGACCTGCCAATCGACGGAGACGTTCTCCTGAGGCATGCCGCCGCCTTCGAGCGGCTTCGGCGCTAGCCGAGTCCAAAGCACAAAGCCATCGGGCGAAGGCTCACCCGAGGCAACGCCGAGCGAAAAGGGATAGTCGCTCATTCTCGGCCGTTCGGTGCGCGGCCCGTGCTGCTGCGCGAGCGCCGGCAAAGCGGCAAGCTGAAGAAGGAGCTGACGTCGAGTGGAAGTCATATCGAATCCTCTGTAGCCGGCGCGTCGCCGGACGTTACCAGTATCAAGTCTGGATCAAAGGCTGTCAAAGGCGCAGGCCCAGCGGGGCGACATAACCATTGCCCGGGGCGCCAGCCCCGGGGCCGCATAAACCCAGCAACCCGCGGGGACTGTCACATGCCGCCGGAACCCTGCGCCCCTGCCGGAACCCTCGTGTTGACCGTCCCCAGCGAGCACAAAGGCTAGCCCCGGCAGCCAGCCGCCTCAACCCGGCGTGATAATCAAGATCGCCGCCATGAGCCTATTTGCCCTGATCCTAGTCCTCTTCGCGGCGCTGCATCTCGCGCCGCTGCGCAGGCTGCGTCCCTTCGAAACCACGCGCGACCGCGCCGCGGCGGCCATCGCGGTCGCCCTTCTCCTCGCGGGATCGATGCACTTCACCAACCCCGCCCGCTTCGAGGCGATGATGCCGCCCTGGATACCGGCCCATCGGGAAATGATCTCTGCCTCGGGCCTGTTCGAGATTCTAGGCGCCGTCGGTCTATTTTTTCGTCGCACGCGTAAGCCTGCTGCCTGGGGGCTCATTGCGCTGCTGGCCTGCGTCTTTCCCGCCAATCTATACGTCGCGATGGAGGGCAAAACAGTCGAGGGACTGACCGACGCCCGCTGGTATTACTGGCTGAGATTGCCGTTCCAGTTGGTCTTCATCGTCTGGCTCGCTTGGGCGGCTGAGCTCCAGACACATACCTCAGCCAGGTAACGGCCGTTCCTCCGGATTGGCAACCGCGCGAGTGTATACTGTTACCTCTCCAGAGCCAAGTATCGCCTTCCGCCCCGAGATCTCCTATGAAACACGCTGCCGTTCTGCTCATTTGCCTAGGGTTTCTGGCCGCGCCGTCGGCATGGGCCCAGGAAAAAACCCGCTTGATCATCCTCGCCGACATGGGCAACGAGCCAGACGAAATGCAGCAGATGGCTCATATGCTCGTCTGCAGCAATGAGTTCGAGGTAGAGGGCTTGACCGCTGTAACCGGCAAGTGGCTGCATCCAGGACGAGAAGCGCACAGGCAAAAGACTCAGCCGGAGCTTTTCCTAAAACTAATCGACGGCTACGAAAAGGTCCGGCCGAACTTGCAGAAACACGCCAAGGGTTGGCCTGAGCCCGGGTACTTGCGCTCGATAACCAAAAGCGGCCAACCGGGCTACGGCATCGCGGACGTCGGCCAAGGCAAGACCAGCGAAGGTGCGCAACTGATCCTCGACGCCATCGCCAAGAGTGATCCTCGCCCGATTTGGCTCGTGGTGAACGCCGGCTCGAACACCTTGGCGCAGGCGCTCTACGTTCTCAAAACGACGCGCCCTGCTCATGAGCTGCGCCAGGCAGTCGCCAAGCTTCGCGTGTTTGAGAACGGTTCGCAAGACAACGCCGGCGCCTGGATCACCAGCGAGTTCCCCGAGATTCATTGGATCCGCAGCAACTACCAGACCTACGCCTACGGAGGGCCAGGCGGCAAGGGCGGTCAATCTGGAACGTCGGACGGGCTGGGGCCGCACGAGTGGCCGCCGTTTGAGTACTCCGTGGAGGGTCAAGAGGAATGGCTCGCCAAGCATATCCGGAAGGATCACGGGGCGCTCGGCGAGATCTACCCTCAGCGCCGCTTTCAAAACGGCACGCTTGCATACATGGAGGGCGGCGGGACGATTCCCTGGATGGGGCTTGTCAATCGCGGTCTGTTTGACATCAACGAACCCAGTTGGGGCGGCTGGAGCGGTCGCTTCACCCGCGAGAAGGTCGCCGGCTTTTGGTCGAGACACGCAGACATCCGACCTGACGAGGAACGCTTCGCTCCCTTCTACACCTATCGCGAAGCCGGCGACGTTTGGACGGACCCGAAGGACGGGAAGGTCTACGAAGGCGACAATGTGCCCGTGTGGCGTTTTCGCGGCGCTATGTACGCGGACTTCCAGGCCCGTATGGACTGGTGCGTGAAACCCTTCGTCAGCGCCAACCATCACCCTATCGCCGCGGTCGATGGAGACACTTCCGATTCGATTGTCCGCTTAAGTGCGACGCCCGGCGAGAAGCTGACCTTCGATGCTTCCGCCAGCGCGGACCCCGACGGCGACGAGCTGACGTTCAAGTGGTGGATCTACCAGGAGGCAGGCACCTATCCAGGGCAACTCGTTCTGCACGGAGAGTCGACGAGTACGGTCACTCTCAATGTTCCAACAGGCGCACGAAATCAACAGATTCACGTCGTTCTTGAGATTCGTGATGACCACGAAGAAGTGCGCCTGACCGACTATCGCCGTGTCGTGATTGACGTTTCGGGGCATGAACGCTGGAGCGACTCGCCTCAGGGACAAGCTCAAAGGGAGCCCCCGCTATTCCCAGGCTCGCGTTAGACTAGCCCAGCCGGCGCAAGGCCGCAGCCCAGGGACTGATCGCGCTGCTGGCCTGCGTACCAGCAAATCTGTACGTCGCGATCACGGGGCCAATCTAAGCCTCGTTAGCCGTGATGGACGCGGCGGAAGGCGTCAATGTCCCTCTAGGTCGCCTGCGAAGTTGTAGTCTGGTTCGATCGCACTTTGTTGGCGAGACCCTTCAGATTACCGTCGAGGACCTTACCCATCATCAACTTCATCATGGTTTGGCCCAATAACCATCCGAAGGGACCGAATTTCACGCGATAATCCATGCCCCACTTCACTCTCGCCCGCCCGTTGTCCAGCGGCTCGACCGACAGCTCCGCGTGCGCTTCGTGAAGAGGCATCGCTGTCATTTCCGACAAACGGACGCGATACCTACGATTGGTCTCCCACTTGGTCACCTCCTCTACCACTGAGGTACCATCGTCGAAATTGCAGCGCCGTTTCGACCCAATCCCGTCTTCGCCATCCGTGAGCGCATCCACGGATTTTACGAGTGGTGCGAACTCGTCAATGTGCATGAAGCGACCGATAACCGCCCATAGGGCGTCGGGCGTGGCGTCGATATCTAGAGTTCGTTCATGATGTATCACTTTTGATTCCTTGATTTTCCGCCGGGCTTGGGCGCCAACGCGGCTCGCTTGCCGATCCGCAAGACATAACCATCGAGGCGCGCGGGACCAAACAGCCGGGCTGATCTGTTGCCTATGTCCCCGGTCTCTACCACAAGAATCGTCGGATCTAACCCCTTGTCCGCCAATAGGGTCCGGTCCTGAAGAGGCCGTAGAATAGTAGGTTAACTGCCAAGCCGCAAGCGTACAGTATACGAGAGCAGTTTTCTGCTTGCTAACCCTACCGTATGCGAGAGCGAAATTCTGCTCACGACTCCTGGGGCTCTCCAGGGCTCCGGGAAAACGCGTTATTGGGGCGGAATCGACCGCGGCGACAGGGCGATGGTGGGCGTCGCCGAGCGGTCTTACACACCAGTCCATGCTGGCCGGGAAGTCCGCGTACATAGCGCCGCGAAAACGCCACACCGACACATAGTCGCCTTCCTAGACCTTCCGGCTCCTTCGGGTCCGTCTAAACGTCGCCGGCTTCGCGATAGGTGGGAGACGCATCCGATTCGATCGTCCGCTTGAATGCAACGCCCGGCGAGAAGCTGACCTTCGATGCTTCCGTCAGCTCAGACCCCGATGGCGACTAGTCGATACAGATCGTCGTGACGTCTGCTTCTTTCGTAGATACCAACCCGGAATGGGTCTGGCAGCTGCCAAGATCTTGCAGCAGCGAGAGGCGCAACAGCAGGAAGCGAAGCACGACCGGCAGTTGACGATCAGGGGCCTGAACTACTCGGCGGTATCCACGGCCGTCGCTGCAATCGGGTTGTTTTTCACGGCGTGGAATTCATGCCAGCAAAGGCAGCCGGCGGTCCCAAGCGACGAGCCCGCGCCCCTAGCTCAACCGACCGAGCCCGCAGCCCCAATCGCGCCAATCCCAGCAACCTCCGACCCCGACGCACAGCCTTAGAGTTCGATGCGTTGACGGGGGCGGCTCCGGCGAAGGAGCAGGCTCCGCAGGCGCGCAAGCTGCTGACAAAAAAAAAGGGGGGGGGGGGGCAACCGGTCAGTCTAGGCGTAATGACCGGTTCGATACAGGGGCTAACAGGATATCACATGAATCCAAAGGAATTGTTTTTTTTGATCGGCCAGCTCGGTACTGGGTACAAGGTGGCCTTTTCTATATAGACCAACAGCGCCGTGGCCAGAGTGCAGAGCAACGCCAACAGCCAGTACAGCACCTGGCCAATGGTGAGGAGATCGGCGATTGTGGAGAGCGCTTCCACCGTCTTCGCAGTATAGGCCGAGCGACGAGAACAAGCAAGCAAAAGCACGCCGTTTCGGCCGAGCCCGCCGTCCAATCGCGCCCGCACCCCCCGAACGCCTAGGGTCTCTGACTTGAGGGTAGCGCGGCTGTCAAGGGGCGGGCTCGCGGACTAGGACGAGGCCGCGCAAACTAGCGGAAAAGTCCGCTTATGTCCGGATTTGTCCAGGGTTTTTTAATTTCGCATCGAGATCGGTATCAAGTCGCGAGGGCGTTGCAGAGCTGCCCTTGTTGGACTATGCTGATCGTGAACCAACTCGAGCCGCGCCGCCTCGCGGTGCGGTGTAAGCGAGTCGTCTTCAGTCTGGGCTGGCGCGCGAACCGGAATGGCTTGGAATTGGAGACAACCTTGAATCGGTCAGCAGTGCTCACCTTCAGTCACGTTGCCTTGGCGACCTTGTTCCTGGCAGTCTACACGCCCGGCGTTGCTCAGGCGCCGAACGAGAGGGCTGCCAAGGACTGGGTTGAGCTCTATGAGCCTCACGCCGATGACGAAATGCCATACCGTCTCATGAAGCCGATAGCATTCGACCCAACCAAGCGCTACCCGGTCATTGTTTCATTGCACGGCGGCGGGGGCAGAGGGAAGGATAACCGGAAACAACTGCGCGACTGGAACAGGCCTCTTGCCCAGGAGCAGCTGCGCACCGACTACCCCAGCTATGTGCTCGCCCCTCAGGCGACTCACCTCTGGGATGCCGCACATCTCAGCAAGATCCAAGACGTCATTGCGGCATTGCCCTCCGTCGACACGGACAGGATCTACGTGCTCGGACACTCAATGGGAGGGCATGGGGCATTTATCCTTATACAGATTGACCCCGGCTATTTTGCGGCGGCGGCGCCCTCGGCAGGGACCGGTCGGCCCGGGACGGAGAAGTTCATCGATGCGTCGTTGATCAAGGACATCCCGAGCTGGGCCTTTCACGGGGACAAGGATAAAGTCGCTCCATTTGAGCGCGCTCAGAAACTTTTCGCCGAGATGAAACAGTTGGAAGCGAACATGAAGTTCACAACCTGGGTCGGCGACGACCATGGCCACGGAGTGACCCTAAAAATGATCACCGGCGGCGACAACGGCAACACTCAGTTCAGCAGCAATCGTTGTAATCGGGAACCGGAGTTTATGAAGTGGCTATTCTCCCAATCGCTCGCGGATGGGAGATGAGTCCTTGATCCGCTGGGGGTTGTGTCTTTGAGTCCGTAGTCGGGGATCAAGATGCCAGCGCTTTGACGCCGACACCTAGAATCGCCGCGATGCTCAGCCACAGCAACACATCGTAGAGGCGCGACGGCTGCAACTCGGCGGCGAGCGGATCAGCGGCAGTAGTCGGACATAGCCACGGTACGAAATGCGACCATAGCTCCATGAATTCCCGGTGGCCTTTCCTCCCTATCGTTGCAGGGCTGCTGTTGTCCGTACCGGCCACTGCGCAGCAGCCTCCTGCGGACTACTACAGCGTTCCCGCGATTGACGCTCCCGAACTGGCCCACCGCGGACCTCATGGGGTGGGCGTCCGTACGGTGGAACTGCTCCATCACAACCAAGTCGACATTCTCAATTTCAATCGCGATACCGGCGAGGCGCCGATCTATGACAGACCGCTCCCCCTGGAGGTCTGGTACCCGGCGACGATTCCCGAAGACGCGCGTGAGCACACTGTCTACGAAAGCGCCATGCCCGGCAGACCTGACCGGATGCCCCAGGGAGTACCTAGCTCGTTCCAGTTCTCCGGAAAAGCGTTGCGCGATGCGCCGCCTGCAGCCGACGGCCCGTTTCCGCTCGTGGTCGTCTCGCACGGCTACCCCGGCTCGCGCATGTTTCTGACCTACCTGACCGAAAACCTCGCCTCCAAGGGATACGTCGTTGCCGCGATCGACCACACCGATTCCGTGTTCGGCCAGGTGCGCGGCTTCACAAGCACCTTGCTCAATCGCTCAGCCGATCAACTCTTCACAATCGAGGCGCTCGAGGAACGATCCCGCCGGCCTGGTGATTTCCTACACGGAGTATTGGATGCCTCTCGCGCCGCCATCGCCGGTTACTCGATGGGGGGCTACGGCGCGGTGACGAGCGCCGGCGCCGGCTACAGCCCCAACGGCGGCGCCGCGCGCATGGTGCCCGGCGGCTACTTTGAGCCATGGACCTCGGGCAACCCGAAGTTCGATGCGCTGCGCCGGAACAATCTCAAGGCGATCGTGGCCTTGGCGCCGTGGGGCGCGCGGCCCCCGGCCAGTAATTGGGACGCTGAGGGGCTGGCGGACATCCGAATTCCCTCGCTGTTCATCGTCGGCGACCACGACGACATTTCAGGCTTCCATCCCGGCGTCAAGAATCTGTTCGAAGGCGCGGTCAACTCCGAGCGCTGCATGCTCGTCTACGAGAATGCGCGCCACAACGTCGGCGGCAACCCCCCGCCCCCCGAAGCGCTATCCAATTTCTCAACCCGCGAGTCGTTCGACGAACCAGTCTGGCGCAAAGACCGCATCACAGCCATCAATCAGCATTTCATCACGGCGTTTCTTGACCTGCATCTCAAAGGCGACGAAACCCGCCGCAAATACCTGCAACTGTCGGTAGAGAATTCGAACGAAGGGGAGTGGCCGTTGGAGCGAGGCGAGTCCGCGGGCGGCCGCTACAGCAAGGGCGACGAAAAGGAAGGACACAACTACTGGAAGGGTTTCCAGCGGCGCTGGGCGCTGGGATTGCAGATGCACTGCTCCGCACCTCGGCAGTAGCCGCCCACGGCGTCCTCATCCTGTTTTGTGAGCCCGCCCCTTGACGCACGCGTTATCATCGAGGCAGAGACCCTCGACTTTGGGGCAAATTCGCGGAGAAGTCCGCTGATGTCCGGATTTGTCCAGGGTTTTTTTATTGCGCAACGAAATCTGCCCCACCCCGCTTTGAGACCTGCCTGCCGGCCCAGTAGACCTCCGGCGAATCTTCATGTCAGAATGGCGTTTGACGGCGCACCGACTGAGTGGTCAGAAGCTAGCAAAATGTACCCAATAACCTGGAGAGCACGTTTACTCGCCGACAAGTTCAGGGGCTATTACCCGAATACCCGATTCGGGGATTTAGCATTTGGTCTTTTACCTGGCAGTCTGCTTCGTCTGCTCGGCCGCGAACGGACGCCGATTACCGCCATTGGTACTGGTACGGGAGCTTGTGCCGTTCTTTGGCAGACTCCGATTGGGTCCTTCTGGGGACGTGAGGGAGACGATGAGGCGCTGAAGTACATCGTCGTCGAACAACTCTCGAGCATATACAGCCAGCCTCCCGCTGATATTCATCCCGGGGACATAGTCATTGATCTCGGCGCCCACGTAGGATCCTTTGCTCGCATAGCGATTGATCGCGGTGCGGAGAAGGTGATTTCTTTCGAACCCAACCCGATCTCGGCGGAGTGTTTTGCTCAAAACTTTGCAACTGAGATCGAGTCAGGCCAAGTCGTTCTGATTCAAGCCGCGGCGTGGGATGAAGCCGGCTCGCTTGAGTTCGATCGCGGAGGCACCCGGTTTGGCCCGAGCGAATCGCCCAGCAGCACGGCTATTAGCGTGACGGCCCGAACGATCGACGAAGTAGTTGAATCGCTCAGCTTGCCGCGCGTAGACTTCATCAAGGCCGACTCCGAGGGTTCCGAGAGACATGCTCTGCGCGGCGCCCAAGCCGTGCTCTCAAAACACAAGCCTCGTATGGCCATCTGTGTCTATCATTTACCCGATGACAAAGAGGTCATAACGGGAGTGATCACCGGCGCCGATCCTTCGTATAAACACTTCTTCGCACACGACGACGAAGTCGGTCATTACTACTAGCTGGATCAAGACGCGAGCGCTTTGACGCCTACGCTTATAATCGCTGCGATGCTGAGCCACAGCAACACATCGTAGAGGCGCGACGGCCGTAGTTCGGGGGCGAGGCGACGGTAGCGAAAATGCCATGCTGCCAGCACAACCGGGAGCAGCAAAGTCGCGATCGCAATGCCTCCCGCCGTCACCATGAATACCGGCGCCCGCAGATACAAGAACAACACCGTCCAAATCGTGGGCAGCAGCCACGCCAGCACTTGAAACCAGCGTCCGCGGGCGACGTCATCCTTGTAGTCGAGCAGGCCGAGCTGTGCAAACGCGTCGGTGAACATCCGCGTGCTCGACGCACAAGCCACAAACACCGTGGAAAACAGAGCTACAAACGCCCCAGTCAAGAACACTCCCATCGCAGCAGGGCCAAGCGTTTCCGTATAGACGCGGGAGAGGACGGCGATGACCTCCGGTCCCTGCGGCACTTCCCCTCGGGCGTGCAACACAGCGGCGCCCAGGACGTAAAACGCCGCCGTGACGGTGGTGTAGATGCACATCGACGCGATCGCATCCACGTACATCACGCGAATCCAGCCGCGAGCGCGCGACGCCCACTCCGCCGATCCGTCGCGCGCCCCGGCGAACGTTGCGTAGCCTTTCTCCAAACACCAATACGGATACGAAATAATCTCGTCGGCGCTCACGCCGGTGAGTCCGAAAGCGGCGACGGCGACGCCGACAGCGGCGGCCGGCAGCTCGAAGGCAAGTCCCTCGGCCAGCATCGACCAGGTGACGCGATAGGGTGTCCATTGCAGCAGCAGGGCGCAGACCAACGTCAGCATCGAGAAACAGGCCGTGAGCACAATGGCGGTGCGTTCAATGAAACGGTAGCGGCCCCACCAGACCAGAAAGGCCGCCGTCAGCCCACAGACCCAAGCCCAGGCCGCCGTCGGGAGCACGGGGAACGCTATGTTCAGCGCCAACGCGACGGCACCGACAATGCCGCCATACTGGATGAGCTGAACCATCTTGACGCCGAACCACACCATCAACGACCACGAAACGCCGCGCCATCGGGGCCCCGGCAACTGGTTGAACGCGAGCAGCGTAGTTTCCCCCGAGCTGATGGCGTGCTTGCCGAACTCGAGCTGAACGACCACCTTGACGGCGCAGCTCACAAGGATGACCCACAAGGCGACGAAGCCGGCCGAGGCGCCGAGAGCCGTCGTCATAATCAGCTCGCCTGAGCCAACTATGTTCGCGGTGAGGATGAGCGACGGGCCGATGTTTCCGAGCGCGCCCCAGATTGTCTTTGGGGGCTCTCGAATGCCGTTAGCGCTCACGCCCGCACGGCCTCGAGAGCGTCCCAGTCAAACTCGACCCCGTGCCCGGGTCTGTCCGGCGCCGTAACGATCCCCTCGTCGATCTCCATGGGATGTAGGAGGTACTCGTCGAGCCCGAAGCCGTGCGCCTCCAGATAAGACGCGTTAGGAACCGCCCCAAGCAGATGAACGTGCAAGTCGTGGACGCCATGGGTCGTCACCGGCAGGTTGTGCGCCTCAGCCAGCCGCGCAACTTTCATCCAGCCGGTCACTCCGCCTATGTTCGAGAGATCGGGCTCGGGAAAGGCGACGCCGCCCGATGCGATCGCCTTCTGGAACTCGTAGATCGTATGCAGATTCTCTCCAGCGGCAATGGGCACTCCGCCGTCGCGCGCGATCCGAACGTGTCCTTCAACGTCGTCGGGGATCGTGGGCTCCTCGAGCCAGTAGATATCGAATTCTCGGAACGCTCGCGCCGCGCGCACGGCTTCTTCCGGGCTCCAGCGCATGTTGGCATCGACCATCAGCGGGATCTCAGGGCCCAGCAGCTCGCGCAAGGCGGCGACGCGCTCGACGTCTTCCGATAGTCGATCCCGGCCGACCTTCATCTTGATCGCGCGAAAGCCCCGCTCCAGATTGGCCTGCGTCTGCGCGCGCAGCTCATCGAGCGACATCAGCAGATCGATGCCGCCCGCGTAGACCTTGACTTGCGGGGCGTGTCCGCCGAGGAATCGCCACAGCGGCTCGCCGGCCAGCTTGGCCTTGAGGTCCCACAGAGCGACATCGACCGCCGAAATCGCAAAGGTGGCGACCCCGCCTCGGCCGACGTAGTGTAGCTCGCGCCACATCTTCTGCCATAGCCGCTCGACGCGACGCGGGTCTTCGCCAATGAGCCCAGGTGCGACGTCGTGTTCGAGGTGGGCGCGGACGGCCGCTCCGCCGGTCTTGCCGACGGTATAGGTGTAGCCGAGCCCTTCGGCGCCGTCGGAGGTTTGAACGCGGACCGTGACCACGGCGAAATAGGTCATCTCGCCGTGCGTCGAATCGGTCAACGCGGTCGCAAGCGGTATGTCGTAGTGGTCGACTTGAACTCTTTCGATTTGCACTCGGGCTCTCTTAGGCGATTAGCTCGTCGATGACTTGTCCGCCCACCTGAGAGAGCTGCTTGAAGCGGCCGCCGTGGAAGTAGGTCAGCTTATTGTCGTCGAGACCCAGCAGCCGCAACAAGGTCACGTGCAGGTCTCGCATGGGGTGAACGATCTCGACCGCGCGATTGCCGGTCTCGTCCGTGGCGCCGACAATTGTGCCGCGCGGCGCTCCGCCGCCCGCCAACAGCACGAACATGGCGTCGGCATTGTGTCCGCGGCCGTTGGGATCCACGCCGCCGCGGCGATTGTTGTCAGGCGTCCGGCCGAACTCGCCCGTGATTACGAGCAGAGTTTCGTCGAGCATGCCGCGCTCCTTGAGGTCTTTGATCAGCGCGGCGATCGGCTTGTCGACGCTGCGAATACGCGATGAGTGGTTGCGCTCCAAGAAGTCGTGACTGTCCCAGCCGCCCGAGAAGATCTGCACGAAGCGTGTGCCCTTCTCGACGAGACGACGGGCCAAGAGACAACGACGTCCGAATTCCGCGGAATCCGCATCGTTGACTCCGTAGGCGTCACGCACGTTCTCGGTCTCTCCGTCGATGTCGACGATGCCGGGAACCTCAGCCTGCATTCGATACGCAAGCTCGTAGCTTTCCATGCGGGCTGCTAGATCGTCGTGCGAGGGATGTTGGGCGGCATGCGAACGGTTGAGCAGCGCCAACTCATCGAGGCTGCGGCGCTGCTGTTCGCGCGACTTCCATTCCGGCGGATTCAGGTCTAGGATCGGCGATCCGGCGGGCCTCAGCGTGGTGCCCTGGTAGTAGGCGGGCAAGAAGCCGTTGGTCCAATTGCCGGCGCCGCCTTGCGGATAGGCCAGCTCGGTCATCACCACGTATCCGGGCAGGTTCTGGTTGAGTGTGCCCAGACCGTAGTTGACCCAAGCGCCGAGGCCGGGGTCGCCGCCCAACTGGCTTCCGGTGTTGAGGTGATAGAGCGCGTCGGGATGGTTGACCGACATCGCTTGGCAGCCATGATAGACGCAGAGTTCGTCGGCGACCGCCGAGTCGGCCATGTGCACGAACTGGTCGCACATGTCGATGCCCGCCTGGCCGACCTTGCGGAACTTGAACGGACTGCCGACGTAGTACGTCTTCTGCGCGACCTCGACCAGCACCTGATTCGGGTCGCGCTCCGACTCGCTCAAGTGAAACTGATTTAGCTTCGGCTTGGGATCGAAGGTGTCCATGTGGCCGGGACCGCCCTCGAGGCAAATGAAGATGCAAGCCTTCGCCTTGGCCGGCAGCATCGGCGCTTTGGGCGTTAGGGGTCCAGCGGCGTGTTGACCCGCGAGCAGGTCGGTGAACGCGACCGAGCCGAGCGTGGCTCCAAGGCCATAGAGAAGCTCTCGGCGGCTAGTAGACATAGGCGAGCTCATTGCTGTTAAACAGCAGCAAACAGAGGTCGGCTAGGGCGCGAGTTTCCGGCTCGACCTGCCAAGCTTTCACGTCGGGTACGTAGTCCTCGAAACGGTTGAGCATCTCCTGGTACTCGAACGGTTTCCCAGTGAACTCCTCTACCAACGAGCGCGTCACCGATGTCGGGTACTTCTTGGCTGCGGGCTCGTGATCGCGATGATGTGCGAGCATCTGCTCGACGTAGACGGCCAAGCGGGTGCGCTCCTCGATCGAGGGCTCTCGGCCAAAGGCCAGATCGAACGCCCGGTCAATCTGGCCCTGTAGCGTCTCGGCCTCTCGTTCCAGCCGCAGCGCGAAGGCGATGGAGCGATCGGTCGCCGCGTCTGAGTTCATCAGCGTCAACGCTTGCGGACTGACAGACGCGGAGTCGCGTCGCTCACAGGAGTCGTTCGGGTTCGGATGATTAAAGACCTCTAGGAAGGGGTCGGCCTGGCCTCGAACGCGATAGGCGTAGATCGAGCGTCGGTTGCGCTCAGAGGGAGTGCGCGAGGGCTGATGCGCCGGGGCGATTGAGAACTGGATCATACGCGGCTGAAGCGCGACTTCCATGTTGATTTCGGGCATCGCCGGCACGCCTCCCATCTCGAGATTCAGCTCGCCCGATACCGCCAGCATCGAATCCCGCAACTCTTCCGCCGTCAGCCGACGCGGCGTGAAGTAGGCCAGCAGCTTGTTGTCGGAGTCTTTCTCGCGGACATCCTTTATGTCCGCTCGCTCGGTTGATTGGCGATACGCATCGGAGGTCATGATGCTGCGATGCAGCCGCTTGATCGACCAGCCGTGCTCGACGAAGTCGCGCGTCAGCCAATCGAGCAAATCCGGATGAGTCGGCTTCGAGCCGGAGACGCCAAAGTTGTTGGCGTTCGCCGCCAACCCGCGGCCGAAGTGATACTGCCACACCCGATTGACTATCGAACGCTTAGAAAGCGGGTTATCGGGATCGGCGATCCAGTCGGCGACACCGAGCCTGCGACCGGTTAAGTCGTCGGTGATCGCCCAAGGATCACCTCCCGGCTCGGCGTCTGGCCGATAAACCGCGCTCATGACTCCCGGCGTTACAGGTTCGGTCGGCGCGCTCACGCCGCCGCCCGCCAAGATCGCGTTTTCAGGTCGCCACGCCGCATCTCGTTTCTCGGGCACCCGCAGCTTTCGCCCATTGCCCGGAATGTAGTCTTCGCCGTTGAACACGGTCTGCGCCAAGGGTTCGTAGCGCTCGAGCCGGCGCCCCCAGATCCAGCCATCCTGTTGACGAACCTTGAGCTGGCCCTCTTCCTGATAGTTGAGGCCGTAGTGGCGTGGAGGTTTCTGGTCGTCGGGAACGTTCTTGCGCTCCGATGCAGCGACGTACTCCTTGCCACGGTCGGCGTACCATTCGCGATCGGCCGCTTCCATCTTGGCCTTGAGCTGCTTCTCGTGCTGGTTCGCGAACTCTTTGAGCGCACGGACGTGCTCGCGCTCTTTTTCAAAGCGAGAAAGGTTTTCCGACGGCAGGAACGGCACGGGACGCTCGGCCATCTGCGTGGCAGCGAACGCTGCGTAGAAGCGGTAGTAGTCGCGAGTCGGGATCGGATCGAACTTGTGGTCGTGGCACTTCGCGCAACGCAGCGGCGTTGATAGGAAGGTTTGACCGACGCTATTGACCACGTCGTCGAGATAGGCCTGCCGAGCGATCTTCTTCGGCACCATGGCTGAGCCCCAGGGACCCATCCGCAAGAATCCGACGGCGATCAGCATCTCGGGATTTTCCGGATCGATCTCATCGCCGGCGATCTGCTCACGGACAAACTGATCGTACGGCTTGTCGGCATTGAACGAGCGGATCACGTAGTCGCGATAGCGCCAAGCGTTCGAACGTTCGTAGTCGTTCGAATTGCCGGCGGTGTCGGCGTAGCGCGCCACATCGAGCCAATGCTGCCCCCAGCGCTCGCCGTAGCGCGGGCTAGAGAGGAGCCGATCGATCAGACTTGCCCAGGCGTAGGGCGATTCGTCCTGTAGGAAGGCGCGAGCTTCTTCCGGGGTCGGCGGCAAGCCCGTGAGGTCGTAGTAAGCTCGTCGCAACAACGTGCGGCCGTCGGCTTCGGGCGCAGGTTCAAGCCCGGCTTTGCGCAGCCGCTTGCGATGAAACGCATCGATCGGGTTCGTGGCGTTGGAGTCCGGAACGACGACTTCCCGGACCCGTTGATAGGCCCAAAGATCGGCTTCCTTGTAACGCCGGTTAGTCCACTCGTCTGAGGTCCCGCCGCTGGTCCGAACCAAGACGCCATCCGCGGTCCGCTCTTGCTGTAGAGCCTCCGCGACGTAACGTTTCTGCGTATCGTCGTCGGGCCAAGGGGCCCCGGCGTTGATCCAATCGCGCAGCTTTGAGACTTGTTCGCCGCTCAGCCGATCGTTTTCCTTGGGAGGCATCTGGAGCTTGGGATTAGCCCAGACGACAGCGGTATAGAGCAGGCTCTGGTCAGCTTGCCCGGGAGCCAAGACAGCCTTTTTCGATGCGCCGCCGGCCAGCATCGCATGGCGCGACGTCAGCGAGAGGTCGCCTAGCTTGAGGTCGCCGCCGCCGTGGCAGGCGAAGCACTTCTCGACCAAGAGCGGCTTCACTTCCAAGCTGAAGAGACGCTCCTCCGCTTCGCCGCCGATCAGAGGCAATGCAGTCGCGAGGAAGCACGCCGCCCCACTGACGGCGGCTAAAACCGTCATCTGCATAAGAGATCAGGACGCCCCAGAGTCACCGTCAATATTGTACGTAATGGCGCGTAGCTGCGATTCCAACCGGACCGCTGCGAAGAGCGGGACAGCGAGGCTCACAGCGCAGTCAGCCGGCGGAGCGAAACGCCGCGTACGGATCCCAGATCGGATCTCTCTTGTCGGCGGGAATCTCGTCGAGCACCGCGCGCAGCTTCACTCGCGCCGCCTCGGCATCCGCCGATCCTTCGCCCTCCGCAATCGGATTCTGTTCGAGCAAGTCGCTCGGCACGTCGTAGAGTCGCCCGTCGTCGTAGAGCTTGTAGCGCTTGTCGCGAGCGAAAAGGGCAAGCTCGGTGAAGGCCTCCTTCATGGCTCCGGGACGCGGGTCGTGCCAGACGATGATCGACTCCTTCGGATTTCCCTCTTCACCCCGAAGCTGGGGCAGGAAGCTGCGTCCGTCGATGGTCTTGCCCTCCGGATACTTGCCGCCCCCGGCGTCGACGACCGCAGCGTAGACGTCGGTCGAATCGATTAGGTCGTCGTTGACCGCCCCCGCCTGGACCGCTCCCGGCTGATTGACCACTAACGGCACCCGGGTGCCGGCATCGGTCGGGGCGCCCTTGCCGCCCTGGACCTGCTCGTCGCCCATCATCGACGACGTCTCGCGCGGCGAGCCATTGTCGGAAAAGAAGATCACCAACGTCTTCTCGCGCAGGTTGAGCTCGTCGAGCTTGTCGATCATCTTGCCGAGCACGCGGTCCATGTACTCGACCATGTCGCCGAAGTATTCTTTGGGGTTGCTCTCGAAGCGATTCCCCGACTCCCACTCCTCGCTGTCGGGCGTGGGATTGAACGGCCCGTGGGTAAGCGCCATCGGATAGTAGATGAAGAAACGCTCGTCCTTGTTGCGCTCGACGAAGTCGTTGATGTAGTCGGTGTAGAGATCGGGTCCGTACTTGCCTTCGGTATTCTCGACTGGGTTGCCGTTGTCGAGGATCACCGGGTCGGGGAAACGCGAGCCCTTCTCTTCGGTATGGCGAGCGTGCCAGAGAAACCATTCGTCGAAGCCAGCATCCTCGGGACGCATTCCTAGGCTGCGAAACTCCGGCTCGAACTCAGGAGGATTGTAGCTCCATAACTGCCACTTGCCTGAGATGCAGGTCTTGTAGCCCGCCTCCTGCATGGTGTGGCCGAATGTCACTTCCTCGGGCGGCAATAGGCCGAACGCTTTCCAGTTGCGGAAATTGTATTGCCCGGTCATGAGCTGCAACCGGGTCGGAGTACACAGCGGCTGAGCGTAGGCATGCTCGAAGCGCATGCCCGTGGCGGCCAGCCTATCGAGGTTCGGCGTCTTCCAAGACGTACCTCCGTAGCAGCCAACCGCTTCGTAGCCGAGGTCGTCAGCCATGATCATCAAGATGTTTGGCCGCTCGTCCTCGGAGGGAGCCTCTGGAGCCGAGCCGCCCGAACAGGCTGCGCCTAAGCCCGTGAGTCCGAGCCCGGCGGTTTGGAGAAACTGTCGTCGCGTAGGTTGTGAATCCGGTGTGCTTGTCATGTCGTTTCGCAGGCTAAACAGGCGTGCCCTGTGCCGTCAACCGCTGGCCGTCGGCATGACGTCGTCGTAGCCAGTCTGCAATGCTCGTAATCTTCCTCGCAGTTCTTCTTCGATCTCGTCGTACTGCGAATCGCCCGCCAGATTCAATAACTCGTTTGGATCTTCTTGAAGGTCAAAGAGCTCCCAGTAGCCGTCCTCGGTGTAGTACTCGATGAGCTTGTAGCGATCGGTGCGGACGCCTCGGTTGGGGCCGACGCGGTGCGCGGTCCAGAACTGGAAAGTGGGATCAGTCATCTGGTCGCGGGCCATATTTCGCATTGCCCAAGAGTTCTCATAGTAGGAGTAGTAGGCATCGGTTCGCCAGTCCTCGGGCGGATCGCCCTCCATAAGCGGCCTCAGGCTACGGCCCTGCATCTGCTCCGGGATCGGTATCCCAGCGAAGTCGAGGATCGTCGGCGCCAGATCGATGTTCATTACGAAGGCGTCTTCGACGGCGCCGCTTATCTTGAGTTTGGGATAGCGCGCCACCAGCGGCACCCTCAGCGCGGGCTCGTACATGAAGCGTTTGTCGTACCAACCATGCTCGCCGAGGAAGTAGCCGTTGTCGGTGGTGTAGAGAATCAGCGTGTCCTCGGCCATCCCCGACTCGTCGAGATAGTCGAGCACGCGGCCGAGATTCTCGTCGACGCCGACCGTGGCGCGATAGTGGTCTTTCACAAAGCGCTGGAAGATCCAGTTGCGCTGCTCCTCCGGGCTCAAGTCTTTCGGCAGGTCTTCGTAGTCGCCGGCCAGGCTCACCTCGAAGCGCATGTCTCGCGCTTCTTCGGCGATGCGGCGCGTCGCATAGTCGTCGTTGTAAGTCTCCGGGTACGGAAACTCAATGTCGTCGAATAACTTGGCGTGGCGCGGCGCGGGTGTGAAGGGCCGATGGGGAGCCTTGTGTTGATAAACGAGGCAGAAAGGTTCTGAAACGCCTTGCTTGAGGAAGTCGAGCGCGAAGTCGGTCGTAATGTCGGTGGCGTAGCCGGAGTGTTGTTGTTTGGCGCCCTGCTCGATGAACTCCGGATCGAAGTAGACCCCCTGGCCGGGAAGAACCTTCCAGTCGTCGAAACCGCGCGGGTCTTGGCGGATGTGCCACTTGCCCATTAATCCGGTTCGATAGCCGGCCTGTTGCAGAAGTGCGGGAAAGGTCGGCAACTCGGAGTCTAGCTCCTCGACCTGATCCGCCTTCTCAGAGTTGCCTCGAATGCCGTGAACATGCGAGAGGCAGCCGGTGAGAACTGTGCCGCGGCTCGGCGCGCAAAGCGAGTTGGTGCAGAAGGCGTTCGAGAAACGAAATCCGTCGTTCGCAATGCGGTCGATGTTCGGAGTCTGGAGAATCGGATTTCCGGCGCAGCTCATCTGCTGCCAGGTCTGATCATCCGTCATCACGAATAGGATGTTCGGCCGCCGAGCCGAAGGGCCGGAACTGCAACCGTGAGCCAGGAAAGCGGCTGTTCCGCCTCCTATCGTTCGCAAAGCGTCGCGGCGGTTGAGGTTACTCATCGGCGCCCATTGTAACCCAGCGCGCCGCAGGCGGCGCACGCGCCGGCAACAGTCAGCGGGCCTCAGAAGACGGCGAGAAGAGAGGAGTCGCGATCTAGAAATCGCTGAGCTGCCGTACCGCTATCGCTTTGTCGACGAGCATTACCGGGATGTCGTCATCGATGCGGTAGATGGTCTGATCGTCCTGGGTAATGAGCGCCTCTTGCAACGGCTTATCGACGGCAGCGCCGTCCGCGTACTTGACGGCGCCGGCTTGCACCTGCCGGTTGAGCTTCTCGAGACGTTCCGAGTCGAGCATCTCGATGGGGACCTTCGTGTTCGGGCAACACAGAATCTCGAGCAAGTCGTTGCTGATCGGCATAGAGGATCTCATCTTATCAATCGGGCAATGCGAGCCGCTAGCGTAGAGCTGAGGGCAACATTTAGCGCCAATCGTTTCCGGCGCATGGTCACCTTTCCTCGTCGCCGATTCGCCATATGAAGGCGACGATCCAGATAGCAGAGGCGGCGAAACCGACGACCGCGCCGAGCCCAATCCAGGTCGGATCGTTCGGCCCTAGAGCCGAACAGATCAGCGCGTTGAGTGCGAGCGCAAGGCAAGAGGCGAGCACGGCAGTACGGTAGCGGCTGGTTCCAAAAAGTGTGCGTGAAAGCAGATCGGTGAGCCCGCGGCCGATCATCGCCGGCATGTAGCTGAGCAGTACGAGGGCGACTTGTGCGGTAGAGGTTTCGCCGAATCGCCCCCGCTCGAAGAGCACAGCCACGATCGGATTGCGCAGCACGATCATCCCCACGGTGATCAAGGCGCCGGCGACGATAACAAGGCCGGCGGCGCGCTTCATTGCTCGCAGCGCGCGAAGCCGTCCGCCGGCTTTGGGCTGCATCTCGGAAATTTCAGGCAGCAACGACTGAGAAAGCGGAACCACCAGCATCGCCAGCGGGACACGAAACAGCTTGTAGCCGTACTCGAAGGCCGCGGTCATGCCGGGGCCGAAGGTCGATGCGTAGGCTCGCGTGACGGCCGTATTGGCCTCCATGGCCAGGGCTTGACCAAGAATCGGGGCTGGGCCCGACAGCAGTGTCCAGAGCTCAACCCGGCGTCCTTCGGAGCCGGACTCGGCGGTCTGTTCCGCGATGAGTTTGCGCGCGTAGAGATGAGCGATCCCCAACTGCAGCCAGGCACCTGAGGCGTATCCGACGGCGAATCCGTAGGCGCCGATCGCTCCGTAGAGAGCGAGCGCGCCCAGAATTGTCGCGGTGTTGACCATCGCGTGGTGATAAGAGGGGAGGGCGAAGCGGCGGCGACTGAAAAGCAGGGCCGAGTAGACGAAGCTGCACCCCACCGCGGCGGGCGCCAACCCGACGACGCGCAGCAGTGCGGCGCCGCGCTCGGCGGTTTCGACGTCAAGCCCGGGAGCGAATATCCGAACCAACGGCGAGGCGAAGATCAGAAAGACGGCGCTCGAGCCGACGGCCAGCCGCGAGACTGGGCGCATCACGTCCGCAAATGCATAGCCGCCGCCCGGCAACATCTTGGGGACGAATCCGAAGATCACCGCCAAGGCGAGGACGCTCCACCAGAGCTCGACGGGCGCCATTGCGGCCGAGAGAGCATCGGCGTCCACGCCGGTGCCGAGCAGATAGCCGATCGCCGCCTGGCGCAGGAAGCCGGTGACCTGCGCCGCTCCTAGCCCAAGCGCCAGGACGAGGCCGCCGCGAATGACGCGCGCCCGGGAGATGTCGGGCGGTTGAATCTCGCCGTCTTTGATCATGCGAACAAGCGGCGCGGCGACGCCGAGGCGATCTTACTTGGCGTGAACCTTGACGATCATGTATGTGATCGACTCACCCGGGGCGACGACCACGTGATGCGGCGTCTTCGGGGGAATGTTCACGGTATCGCCTACGCTCAGCTTGACAGTCTTGCCGCCCTCGATACTCGATCCGCGTACTTCGCCGGGCTCGACGGTCTTCGCGTCGACGACCTTGCCGCCGAGGTGCAGCGTCGCTGTACCGGACTCTACGACATAGAAGTCCGTCTGGGTGTCGTGGATCTCGGCGGGTCCCGAGGCTTCGCGGTGGATCATGAGAACGTAGTGGGCGCCGAAATCGCCGAGATCCTCGCGCGCGAAATGCTCTTCGTTGATCTTTGGGGCGAGTTTCTTGGCGTAGCCCTTGAGCTCGGCGTTGGACCACACCTTAGCCTCGTCGGCAGCGGCGCAGAGAGGGACGATCGACAGCGCGAGGGCCGCGATAAACAGTTTCTTCATAGCAAGGGCTCCTAGTAGCGAATGACGTTAGGCGGGCTAGCGCTCGGCAACTTCAAGCTGCAACTCGCTCCAATCGGGGAACGCAGCGAGCGTACCGGATGCGTCCAGTGATGTCTCGATCTCCTTGGAGGCGAGAGCGGGAAGGCCATCGGTAATACGCACATCGAAAAGCGCCAAGGGCGGTGAATTCGGCGGGGCGGCCCGCGGCCGAAGCATCACCCGTAGGTCGACGTTCTGCTGCGGGTCCTCGCCGTGGTTGATTACCAAAGCGCGTACTTGGGGCTCATAGTCGTCGTTGTACCAAGCGCGCACGCCGGCAATCTCGATCGACCCAACGCCGGGAGGAGCCGCTGCCGCGATCTCTTCTTCTGACTCAGAGCCTCCGAATTGAAACAGAGACGGCTCGGCGACATAGACGGCTCCCAGTATGGCGACCAACATCACAATGCCGACCAGGGCAAACTGCCCAGGGCTGATCGACATGGCTGTCCGCCGCTCGCTCTGGACCGCCGTGTGGTCAGAACGACTCGGCTCCGGCAGACGGGCGGCCGCCGGCTCGGGGACCCTGCTCTCCACGGACCGTGCCGCAGGTGCTTTTCCAGACGCCTTCTCTTCAGGGGCGTCGCAGTCCGGGCAAATCTCTTCGGCGATGTCGACCTCACGGCCGCATTTTGGACATTCCCAAGTGAACATACGCTCTTTCGGCGCATTGTAGCATTCAGGGATTTGGCCGCCGGAGCGACGCGCGACTACTGGATGTAGCCGAGCGAGCGCAATAAGTCGACGTCGCGGTCGGTGATCTCGATCGTCTCGACGGCTCCTAGCCCGAGGCGCTCTCGCCTCTGCTCGGCTTCGGCCGCGAAGCGTCGCAGCAACGCTTCGCCGAGTTCGACGACTCTAGGCGCAAGCGGCGCGAGGTTGGCGGTTTCGCCGGGGTCCGCTTCGAGATCGTAGAGCTTGACTCGATTCCACAGTGGATTGCGAATCAGCTTCCATTTCTCGAAGACGACGGCTTCGAGATTCACGCCCAACAGCAAACCCGTGGCGTAGACCGGCGGCTGTGGTCGTCCCGGCATGGGCTTCTCTCTATCGTCTACGAAAGTCTGCAGGTCACGCGCAGAAAGATCTCCCGGGTCGAAGTTAACTCCGCTAAAGCGCAAAATAGTCGGCGGGATCGAGAGCGTCGAAACGCGTTCGTCGACGCGGCGAGTGACGGTTTCCGCTCCAGGCGGCTTGATCATCAAAGGCACTCGCAACAGTTCGTTGTAGAGCGTGTGTCCGTGATCAAGCCCGTCGTGCTCAAAGAACTCGTCGCCGTGATCGCTGGAGAGGATGATGAGAGCATCGTCGTAGAGGCCAAGCTCACGGCAACGATCGAGGAAGCGCCCGAGGTTGTCATCGACGTAGCGGACCTCCGCCTGATAGAGCTTTCGCACCCATTCCATCGCGTCGGGTCCGGGACGCCATTCGCCCTTGCGCGTCCTGCCGAGCAGCCGGTGGTTGAAGACACGGCCGACCTCGGGATGGCGGGGTCCCTCGGGTAGATACTCGTCCGGCGGCGCGTAGGGTAGGTGCGGATTCAAATAGTGGAGCCAGAGGAAGAAGGGAGACTCGCGGCGCTGCTCGATCCACCGCGTTGCGAGTCCCGTCAGCTCGATGGTCGTGACGTCAAGGCCGTAGCCGTAGGGCGGTTCACCGAGCAGCTTCGACAGCAGCGCCGTCTTGGGGCGTTGCCGCAGCGGATAGAAGCGTTGATGGTCGAACCCGCGCATCAATTGACCGCGCGCGCCCGCGTCGGAAAGGACCGCGTTGCGTCCGAACATGGCGGTCTCATACCCGGCGGCGCGCATTCTCTCGGCCAGCGTTGTGAGTTCGGCGGGCGGGAGGTCCGACCAAGTGAGGGCTTGATGCTCCCAGGGCGAGACGCCGGTCAATATGCCGGCCATCGCCGGGAGCGTCCAGGGGGCGGAGGAGTAGGCTCGATCGAAAACGATGCTGTCGGCGGCAAAGCGGTCGATCTCGGGGCTAGCGCCTTCGCGGCCGTAGACGCCGAGCGCGTCCCGGCGCAGAGTGTCGATCGTTATCAGGATTACTTGGCGGGGACGACCGTCTTCAATTTCCGTGGCGGAAGCTCGGCCAAGCTCGAGCGGCGCCGGGACGGAGCCGCGACTCGCGACTGCAATCAACGCCCCCACGGATCCGAGGTAGACAGCGGCCGGGAGCCATGGGCGTGCTGAGCGAGGCCACCCTCGCAGCACCGAAGCCGCAGCGGCAAGCGACACCGTAGCCGCAACGAAGAACGGAGCATCGACATGATCTCGAGATCGAAGCCCCTGCACCGCGAATGCGAAGCCGAGCAGCAACGGGGAGGCCAAGAATAACCGTTCGGTCAGCGCCCTCAACCGAACACGCGCTCGGGTCGCCTCGGATGCAAACCACAGCGAGGCTCCGCAGGCCAGGGCTGCCGCGACCCAAAATAGTTGGATCTTGGGCGGGACGGAGGCCCAAGCGGGTGTGCGGACTCCCACAACCCACACGAGAACCGCTGAGGGTCCGGCCAGCGACGAGGCAAGTCGGAGAGAATCGCGCGAAGAAGAGCCGAGCATCCGCTCCGGAACCCAGGCCGCAGCCGCGCCCGGCAGACAACCGGACGTGCATGCGGCCACCAACAGAAGCGCCGGAGCAGCGATTGCGGGCCCCGCCGCCCAGTAGAGCGTCACGCCCTGATGGTGGGCGGAAAGCACGAGGTCCAGGAGCGCGGCGCTGAGGCCCGACGTCAGGCCCCAGAGCAGGGTCCGGAGAATGCCGTTCATGATCAACGTTTTGCGCAGAAGGACGGGAGCAGCGGAGCCTCGACGCGTGAAAGCCTCTCAGTATGCCATAGCCCCGGTTGATATAATGGTTCAGTTGACACTCGCGGCGTTGGCCCGCATCACCGAACCGCGGCTGAGTTCTCGAAGCCAATGTCGATTCACCCTTCCGCCGCGGTTGATCCCCGAGCCAAGGTCCACAAATCCGCTGAGATTGGCCCTTTTTGCGTGATCGGGTCCAACGTGGAAATTGGCGCGCGAACTAAGCTCCTAGCGAATGTCTATGTCGAGGGGCCGACTTGGATCGGCGAGGACAACTCGTTCCATCCGTTTACGACCGTCGGGGTCTCGCCACAGGATCTGAAGTACCACGGCGAGCCGGCGGAGACGCGGATTGGCGACCGCAACCAGATCCGCGAGCTCGTCACGATTCATCGAGGCACTGAGGGCGGGGGAATGCTGACCTCGGTCGGCGACGACAATTTAATCCAGGCCTACGCTCACGTCGCCCACGATTGCCGCATCGGTTCGCACTGCATCATGGCCCACGGCGCCACGCTGGGCGGGCACGTTGATATTGAGGACTATGCGGTGGTTGGAGCACACTCTGGCGTGCATCAGTTTTGCCGCATCGGCGCGCATTGCTACATCGGCGGATACAGCGTCATCACTCAGGACGTGATGCCGTTCTCGGTCGTCGTCAGCGAGCGCGGCGCCAGGGTGTTCTCGGTGAACAAGGTCGGGCTCGAGCGTCGCGGATTCAGCAAGGACGCGATCCAGCGGCTGCACCGAGCGGTACGGACTCTGACCAAGGCGGGACTGAACCTAGATCAAGCCAAGCTGAAGATCCGCGAAGAGATCGAGGCTGACGAGCACGTCGCCCAGTTGCTGGAGTTCATCGACAGCTCGAAGCGCGGAATCGTGCGCTAGCTGGTCAGACGGGGCGGATGTTGCGGTGGATGGCGTAGAGCGCCAGCTCAAGCCGATCCGAGACGCCTAGCTTGTCGAAGATGTTGTGCAAGTGGTTCTTGACCGTCTGCTCGCTGATGAACATCCTCTCGGCGATCTCTTTGTTCTTGAAGCCTTGCGCCACGAAGGCGACGATCTCGCGTTCGCGATTGCTCAGACGCGGCTTGTCGCGATCACGCGGGCCGCCGTCGCTCGGCGAGGCAAACTGTCGCATTACAGCCGCCGTCGTTTTTGCGTCGAGCCAGATTTCTCCGCCGTGCACCTTGCGAATGCTCTTGATCAGCAGGTCGGTTGCAGTCTGCTTGAGCACGATGCCCGAAGTGCCGTACTTCATCGCCTGAACGTATTCGCCTTCGTCGTCGGAGGCGGTTAGGACGATAATCTTCGTTTTGAACTTCTGATTCTGGATGCGTTGCAGCAGCGAGAGCCCGTCGAGACCCGGCATCTTTAGATCGAGGAGAAGGATATCGGGGTTGTGGTCCTTCAGGATGTCGGGAACGTCCGCGCCGTCCTCAGCCTCCGCGACAATCTCGAAATCGGTTTCGAGTTGCAGCAGACGCCGGAGACCGTCGCGAAAGATCGTATGATCGTCCGCGAGCGCAATGCGAATGTTCTTCGATTTGGGGGCTTCGGTTTGGGCCGAGGTTGCAACGGCCGCCGGGGCGGTTGAGTCAGTAGACGGCATGACGGTTCCGGGTGAAGGACTAGAACAAAACCAACCCGATTTCGCTACTTCGCTATTCTAAAGTCCCATAGGTACCATGTCAACGAAGGAAAGCCCTTAGGGGCCCATTGGGCTCGTGAAGGCTAAACGGCGCACCGTAGCCTCGCCTACGGGAGAACCCTGAGACTAGGCTCGACACTGGGCTTGCCGACGTGGTAGCATCGAAGCTTCAGGCCCGTAGCTCAGCTTGGTTAGAGCGCTACCTTGACACGGTAGAGGTCAGCGGTTCGAGTCCGCTCGGGCCTACCATTGTTTTCAGCGTCTTAGGGTGGATTTTCGCAATCCAATCCCGCTTGGTTTTCCCCCGCCTGTGCTGCCTTAGCGGCTGTGGTTTGTGAGCGATTTCTATCGCTTGCGCAACCACTCCGGGCCCGCTGAGCGATGCATCGTCGTCGAGTGCAGAGTGCGGCGATCCCCTGAGTTTCCGGGGTGGCCTGTCGAGTTAACCCCTCTCCAGAAAAGTATTCAACATTACTATTGAATGGTGTCGCAACTACCGTGACCTCGTCGCTTGACGGCAGCGAATAGTCACTCCTGAGCAGACGGAACCCGCTGGAATGTGGATTTGGCGGATGGATCCGAGGTACCGGTACGAATGCCGTCGCGGGCGCGGGGCGTGAACCGCCCGTTTAGCGCGTCAAACGTTGGTTGAAGACGGCCGGACCGCAAGGTAGCTGCTAACCAGGGCAAGAAGCAGCTTCACCGAGTCCAGACTTGTGTAGGCGTGATGCAACCGCCAGAAAGAGATCTCCGCCGCCGAAGACCCGTCTCTGGGGATGAAATCGATCAGCCGGCCCAACCGAACGGTTTCCGGCACGACCCAGAGCGACAAGAAGACCGTGATCAAAAGCATCGCCGCCGTCGCGATCCGCAGAGCTGTCGGATTCGGGCCGACGTTCCAGGCCAGGACCATGGCGAGCGCCGCTATCGGGAGCTGGGCCATGCCCCAGGCTTCGAAGAACAAACGGTTGGCCTCGGAGGCCTGGTAGCGCATCACCAGCCGCAGCTCGTCGGACGAGAGAGCGTCGCTCACCTGAGTAAATCCTGCTCCGGGAGCAGCTAGGATCTCCGCGACCAGGGCGAAATTCTGCGTCGCCACGGTCCACATGAAGAGCGTGCCGCCAATCCAGACGCCAAGGACAAGAGAGAGGAGGACGCGGCGATTCACGCCTACGATCATCTCGCCGCCGAGCCGCCCGCGTCAACGCGAGCGGGTATCATCAATAGATCGAAGCTACGTCGCTTCCGCTCCCTTTCCCCTTCGCCGTCCCGCAATGAATGATTCGCGTGCATCGACCGACGTCGTGCGTCGGCCGTTTTTCGAGGAGCTACTCGCGCGGCCGGCGGCCGCCTTCGTGCTGTTCGCTTGTCTGGCGCTGACGGCGACTTGGCCGCTGGCGCGTAGGTTCACCCAAACGCTTCCCTTCGGATCGGCGGATCTGTGGCAGAACTACTGGAATCTGTGGTGGTGGAAGAAAGCGATCTTCGAGTTAGGCGTCAGTCCCTACAGTACGGATTTGCTGTTCTATCCCGGCGGCGCGGACCTGGTATTTCATACGCATTCATCTTTTAACACGATCGCTTCGCTGCCGGTCAATCTACTGTTCGGACCGGCCGCGGCGTACAATTTCTGCTTCGTACTGGCGCTGACGCTTTCGGGCTTCGCCACATGGCTGCTCGTGCGCGAGCTGACGGGAGACGCTCGAGCCGCCGTGCTGGCCGGGATCGTGTACGCGTTCTTCCCGCAACGCATGGAACAGAGCTTCGAGCACCTCAATCTGTTTTCTACTCAATTCATCCCTTGGAGTCTTTACTACCTGGTGAAGCTGTTGCGCGAAGGCGGACGGCGGAATGCGGTCGGCCTGGGAGTTTGCTTTGCGTTCAACGCGTTGTGCAGCTGGCATCTTGGCCTCATGTTGGCGATGACGCTGCCGTTAGCAGCGGCGTTCCTGGCGCTGCGTGGAACGCCCTGGAGGCGGCGACTGGGCGGGTTGGCGCTCGCCGGCGCGGTAGCCACTTTGATTGTGGCGCCCGCTGTTTGGCCTCTGGCGCAGGGAATGGCCGGCGAGGACGGCTACTACCGCAAGCCTGCCGTGGACCGCGGCATCGACGCCTCCTTCTTGCTGACGCCGCACTATGGGCATCCCCTCTTCGGGTCGCTGGTAGTCGGCTCCTACGCCGACGGCGCCTACCTAGCGGCTGGCTTCCTTTGTTATCTCGGCTATCTCCCTTTGGCACTCGCTTTGTGGGCGGCGTGGCGCAGGCGCCCCGGCGCTCTTTTTTGGATACTTTATGCGCTGGCCGGGGTGATTCTTTCCCTGGGCGCTCGGCCCTTGTGGCGCGGCGAACTGATCGAAGAGATCACGCTGCCGTTTGCGGCGATCAAGTATCTTCCCGTCTTGGATCTGTTGCGGGTTGCGAATCGGTTTCTGCTGCCTGCCTCGCTCGGCCTAGCCGCTGCGGCGGCCTACGGCTGGCTGGCATTGCCGCGGCGCACGAACGCCATCTTCGCGCTTTTGGCTTGCGGCATCTTCGTTGAATACCTCTGGGCGCCGTTTCCGGTTCGAGAAGTGGATCTACCCGCCGCCTACGACGCGTTGGCCGATGCTCCCCCGGGCGCTGTGATCGACATACCCTTCTACCAACGCAGTCGGACGGCGATCGACATGGTCGGGCAGACGCGTCACGGCCGCCCGATCGTCGCTGGCTACCTCAGCACGGATTCGCCCGAGACGGTAGCGATGTTGAGCGAGGAACCCGCGCTTGCGGATCTCGCCGAAATCCCCAAGTTGGAGCGGCCGATCGACTTTGAGCGGTTGCGCGAGTTGGGTTTCGTCGCGTTCGTGGTGCACAAGGACCGCGCCGAATCCTATCGACGCCGACTGCTCGAGACCGTCGATCCGACGAACATGCCCGCGCGCAAAAATGCTTCGCGCTTCGGCGGGATTCCGGACGAGACGATCGGCGAGATCCTTCGCCAACTGAACGAGGAGAGCGGGGCGCCAATCTTTGAGGACGAGCGCACGGCGGTGTTCTTGTTGTCGCCGGGGGCCTGAGCGTCATCGGCCGCTGTGCGGAACTCTACTCCATTCGAGCCGCGGGGCGGGCACGGGGACCCGCCTACTAAATCTCGACCGAACGCAAATAATCGTAGCTCTGGCGCAAGCTATCGATTGGATCGCCCGGCGTTTGGTCTTGCTCGACGACGTAGTGCTCGACGCCGGCGGCGGTGCAGGCTCGCAACACCGCTGGGAAGTTGATCGATCCGGAGCCGACCTCGCGGAACGCCTCCGGGGGGGCGCCTTCTTTGTACTGCTGGGGATAGTCGGGCGCTTTGTCTTTGAGGTGAACCAGCCGGACGCGATCGGCCTGTTCGGCGATCAGGGCGGCGGGGTCGGCCCCGGCGACGCTGACCCAGAAGACATCGAGCTCGAGCTTCATCAGGCCCGGATCGGTCCCGTCGACTAGGGCAGCGAGGGGAGTGGCGTCGCCCATCGGCTCAAACTCGAAGGCGTGGTTGTGATAGGCGAAGCCGATGCCGGCGGCGGCGCATTTCTCGCCGGCGGCGCTGAGCTTCTCGGCTAACGCCTTGTAGTGATCGAGGTCCGTGCCGCGATCCTCCTCGCGTAGGTAGGGCATCACGAGATAGGCAATCTTGTCGGCGGCGGCTTGCTCGATCGCGCCGTCGAGAGAGAGCGGCTTGCCGTCTTCGTCGTTCGCCGCGCCGCTCGTGATGAGCTCTGAGCTCAAGTGCATCGCTTTCGGTGCGAGGCCTGCGTCCAGGATCATCGGGCGGTATTTCGCGTAGTTGCTTTGCAGGACCTCGGCTTCGACGTAGCCGATCGCCGCGAGGCTTTTTAGGATTCCCGCCGGGTCGTCGGCGATGACCGAGCGCAAGGTATAGAGTTGCGCTCCGAGGTCATGGTCAAACTTGGCGACCACCGGCGTTTCGACCTCAGATTCGGGTTCCGGTGCGCTTCCGCAGGAACTCCAAACCGCGCCGCCTAGGGACATCGCGAGCAGTTCGCGTCTCGATTTTTCTTGCATGAAATCCTAGCCTAGCATGCGGAACATGCGCCTATACTGGTGGCCGATGCCGCTCTTGCTCCTGCTCCTCGTGCTTTCGTTTTCACTCTCCTGCAGCTCGGTCGGCGACTCCGCGGAGGCACGAAACACCGAGCTGTTGCTGGAACGCGTAGCCGCCGCTCCGCGCCTGGAGCTTGAGTCTACTCAGCTCGCCATGGAGCCGCCGAGCCCTGGTTGGGAGATGGAGATGGTGTCGTCGGTGGCCGCCGGGCCCGACGGTGTTTTCTACGTTCTCCAGCGCGGCCCGGGAGCGGATCCCGTCCTGGCGGTGGACTTCGATGGACACGTCCTACGATCCTGGGGCGCCGGTCTCTATTCGATTCCGCACAGCATCCGCGTTGACCCGGACGGCAACGTCTGGACCGTCGACTCCGGCAATTCGCACATCTACAAGTTCACCCCTGAAGGGGAGCAACTGCTCCACATCGACGTCGGCGAGATGCCGGAGAAGGAGAGTCCGTTTCGCGGTGCGGCGGATATCGCTTTCGCTCCGGACGGGGCGCTGCTGGTCGCGGACGGGTACGGCAACGCACGCATCCTTGAGTACACCGCCGAGGGTGAGCGAGTTCGCGAGTGGGGCAGCGCGGGGACAAGCCCGGGTGAGCTCAATCTGCCCCACGCCGTCGCGGTCGACGAGCGCGGGGTCATCTACGTCGGTGACCGCGAGAACGGGCGCATCCAGACGTTCGACCGCGAGGGCCGCTTCCTCGGCATGTGGGACGGTCTCGGGAAGACTTACTCGCTGTTCACCCATGGTGACGCGGTGTGGCTCGGATGCCACCGCCTCGACCAGCCGAACGGCTCGCCGGGTTGGTTGATGAAGCTGGATCGCGACAGCGGCGAGGTGCTCGGGCTGGTCGAGACTACGGGCACCCACTCGATTACAGTGACCGGCGCGGGCGATTTGCTGACCGGTACTCGGCCGAACTTGGTGCTGTGGTTTCGCGCGTTGCGGCCTTGACGCTGGGCTCGCTCCCCGGCCCAGACCCAAGCGGAACGGACCCGCACTGTGCGAAAAGCCTGATGTACGCCTCACATCGCTCGGCAGCTTCCCGGAGCGCCGGATGTCGGGCTGACTCACGGCGTTGGTAAGGTCGCGGAAACTGCCGTTTGCCGATGCGCTTGTTCCCGCTAGGAAACTATGCAAACCGTAGGTCTCTAACGATTGAAAGCGAACCTGGAAAAACCGAGACCCTAGGGGGCGGCCTCGGGGACGCTGCCTGCGCCGATCTCGACCGCGACCTGCGGCTCGCCGAAACCGCAGAACGGATAACCGACTCCTGATGCGCTTCGCCCTTCTGGGCCAACGTCATAGACGATGCCGTCGTTGCCGTTCTGTGGATTGGGCCCGAAATTGACATGGTCGAGCCCTAGGGCTTGGCGAACGCGCCAAGCAATATTGTGATCCGCGCAGGCCGTGTCTCCGCCAATGCCAAGTCCGCCAATGATCCTTCCGTCGCTATTGTACAGGGCCAGACCGCCGCCAAGAGTAGAGAATCCGCCGAGGATCTTACCAACGAGCGGGTCGCGCCCGGTACCGTAATTAGGGGCTCCCGACAAGCTGTTTCCGGTCGGATCGACGAATGCCACTCGGGGATCCATGGGCTGAGCAAGCGGAAGGCTGAATAAGGCCCCGCCCGGTTGGACGCCCGAATGTATATTCGCAGTCGAGAATGCCAAGCCATCGAGGCTGCCGGCGTTAGAGGTGCTTGCCTTCTGAGCGGCCGCCAAGCGGCTGATCGGAAACTGATCGCCGCGACTCGCGCCGCTCCTTGTAACGGCGCAGACTACGCCATCTCGATTGACCACGACGGCCCAGGCATGAAAGTCGAATCCCCCGTTGCTCGGACCACCTGTCGGTGCGATCGAAGTCTTCAGGGCCGATGTCAAATCAGCATGAGACGGCAGATCCTCGCAGGTAAACTGGGCCGACGCCGGAACGGCGGCAAGCACACCCATGAGCAAAGATATAGTCTTCCAGTTGAAGCGAGCTGTCATTGAGGCCTCCTGTGCGTTGTCGCTCCCGCATCTATGCGACAGCAGCAATGATGACGCCCAAGGCGCCCGACACACCAGTGAATCTCAGTGACTTCACAGTGACAGTACATGAAATCAACAACTTGCGGCCCGTCGTCAGAAGCGTTATGATCTTCGCGCGGTGCCGAACGCGACAAACGGACCTCGGAGCGCCGCTGTCACGCGCGACGATATCCTCGCCGAGCTGGACCGCGTGCTCCAAGACAAGCTCTTCGTAGACTCGCCCCGTTCGAGCAGGTTTCTGCGTTACATCGTCGAGGGCTCGACCAATGGCGACTCGGAACTGAAGGAATATACGATTGCGCTCGAGGTTTTCGACCGCGCGCCAGAATTCGACCCAAGACTCGACACCATTGTGCGTGTGCAGGCCCGGCGGATGCGGGACAAGCTAGAGGCCTACTACGCAAACAGCAACGGCTCAACCCAGGTCGTCATTACGGTTCCAAAGGGCTCTTACGTGCCCCGGTTTAGGCCGGTGGGGCCGAGCGATCGGCGGGAGGCAGCGTCTTTCTGGTCTCGGATTCGTTGGCGGATCGCGGCCGCCGTGGTCGGCGCGATCCTGTTGATGGCAGCGGCCTACCGTGCGCAGAGGTCCGCGCCGGCCGGAGATACCTTTACCGAACGCGCCCTCACGCATGCGGCGGGCCAGGACAGTCACCCCAGCCTCTCTCCAGACGGTACACGCGTCGCCTATAACCGGTCGCCAGCGCCAGGGAAAAACCCTGACATCTATCTCAAGCTTGTCGACTCGATATCTAGTCGGCCGGTGCGAGTGACGACAGACCCGCGATTCGAGATCGGACCCGCATGGTCGCCGGACGGGACGAGGCTAGCGTTCGCAAGATTCTTGGAACTCCGACCTGACCAGCAACTCGCTCGGTTTCAACTCGTAGTGGCAGCGCCGTCGGCGGACGCATCCGAACTGGTGCTGGGAACTTTCCGAACCCGGGGCCGTCAGGCTTCCCTTCAGTGGTCGCCGGACGGCGAGCACATCGCTTTCGCCTGCCATATCGAGGCGCCGCGCGGACTTGTCCAGATCTGTATGTATTCGATGGAAACCGGCGAATCGTGGCCAGTCTCGATTCCGAGTGGAAACGTCGGCGACAGGTTCCCCACCTATCGCGGCGACGGCGGTGCGATGGCGTACATGGGATCGGGCAAGCTGTACGTACTGGAGATGACCGACGATGGCAGAGCGCGCGGCTCTCGGATCATTGTGGCCCCGGAATTTGTGTTTCCTTACCCTGCAGGCTGGTCGACCGACGGGAGGCGTGTCTTCTTCGTTGGGTGGTCGCCCCGCGGCGAATATGGGCTCTGGTCGGTGGAGGCGGACTCCTCTTCCATGCCGCGCTTGTTGAAGTCGCTTGACTGGCCACTAGGCGCCTCGTTTCCCTACCCGACGCTGCGGTGGATTCCGTCGGGCGGCATGCGAGTGGCCTACCAGGCTCACGACCGAGAGTCCGAGATCATGCGCGTGAGTCTTGCATCACAAGCTTCGGACAGCGCGAGGCCGTTGATCAGCGCCAATCGGCCCGACTTCAATCCGGAATTCTCGCCGGACGGCGCTCGCATCGCGTTCATTTCCAATCGGGCTGGCACAGAAGCGCTCTATGTCTGCGACAGCGACGGTTCGAATCAGGAGTTTGTGGCCGATCTGCCGCCATTTGCAGGTTACGCCCATCCCAGATGGTCGCCGGACAGCACTCGCATAGCGTTTGACGCCATATTTAGAACTCAGTACCGCGATCTCTATGTCGTCGACCTAGCCTCGAAACGGGTGACTGGCCTGACCTCTACAGGGGGACGCTCACCAGACTGGTCGCGTGACGGCAAATCGCTCTACTACTTGCCCGGAAGAACAGCCGAGATCTGGAAGCTAACGGTCGCAAGCGGCGAGAAGAAGCTCGTACTGAAGGGATGGGGAAGCGGCCGGATCGTAGAATCTCATGACTCCCGGACCCTTTATTTTGAGCACGATCGACAGCTAATGAAGGCATCGTTGGACGCCGCCGGTCAAGTGACTGGAGAGCCGCAAACAATTGCGGGTCCGATTGTATCGTTCTCCGTAGTCGAAAGAGGCGTTTTCGCCATCACGCCAGCCGGCGATCTCTTCTTCTACGAGCCGGCAAGAGGAGCTATCCAATCAGTGGTTCACGGACTCGTCGAAACAGGCGTGAGTCCGCCCGACAGGCGAAGCGGCATTAGCGTGTCGCCGGACGAGAAAGTGTTGCTCTTCACGAATTGGACGCGCGACGAGTCTGACCTATGGCTGATCGAGTGAGAACAGTAGTCCGCGTGCCGACGCGCTCATCGCGGCCAGGCTTCGTCGTGTAAGAGCTCGAATTCAAAGCGCGCCTTCGAGTCCGCTACGACGGCCTTTGGGACGAGATAAGAGGCCCTAGGCGCATTGGATTTTTCGGGTCCAGGAGCAACGCGTTTTCCCGGCGCTCGAGATGATCGGCTTGGATACGAATCTCACTTGCGATGGGGATCGCTAGGTTGGAGGAGACCTTGGTACCATGACCGCTCCATGGCGTATACGATGGACGAACGGAACCTCGATCGGCAGCGGTTGCTGGCTCACTATCTCAGGCCGCATACCGAATCCCACCTTAGGCGAATTGTGCCGAGTCGACCTGGGCGATGGCTTGATGTCGGTTCGGGGCTTGGCGAAACGACCAGGATGCTGTCTCGATTCATGACGATGGACAGTGAGTGTATCGGCGTGGACCAGGATCCGGCGCTACTAGAGGTTGCCCGAAGTCAGGACTGGGGCGGCCGTCGCATGAGCTTCGAGCAGGGCGATGCCACGAGTTTGCCGTTCGAGGACGACTCGTTTGATTTCGTTTTCTCGCGATACCTTCTGGTGCATGTGCCTGAGCCAGTGAAGGCAATTCGGGAGATGCTTCGTGTTGCGAAACCGGGCGGTGCGGTCTTCGCGCACGAGCCGGACCTCGCATTTACGTGTTGTTACCCGCCAAACCCCGCGTACGAACAGACCACTGCAATGTGGGCGGCGGTGTTTCCGCATCCCCTGATTGGAAGGCAGCTTGTCCATCTGTTCCGAGAGGCAGGGGCAATATCACCCCGGGCGGCTGCTGACGCGAGCATCGAGAATGGCTCCTTGGATTTGAAGCGGCTGTACCGAATGAGCTTTGAGTCGATCGGAGCGGCCCTGGTCCAGGCAGGCTCTATGAAGCAAGCAGAGTTTGAGGAACGTGTTGAAGAATTCAGGTTGGTCGAATCCGACCCTTCCATCACAGTGATCCCTCACCCGAACATCGCGGTGTGGTCGATAGCCTAACCAAGAGGAGGCGTTCGAGAGCGAGTCAAGAGACGGGGAGCCTGGCCAGTGTTCCAATTGCGGTTTCGAGCGCCGCGGCCTTGACGCGTTCTCCCTCCGAAGCCATAGCGTCGCGGAACGACCGCCGCTGTGCGAAATGCCCGATATAAGCTTCGCGGCAGCCTATCTCGATACCCGCCATGAGACGCCGTGTTCCCCAGCGTTGTCGCATTTGGTTGTTCGAAGCTCCTGTCGAGAAGACGCCATTCTCACCCGCTAGCCGCGGAAGCGGTAGAATTGTGCCGTCGTGGTCGGCTCCAGCATCTCGCATTACAAAATCCTCGCCAAGCTCGGCGAGGGCGGCATGGGCGTCGTCTACAAGGCCGAGGACACCAAGCTCGAGCGCGCCGTAGCGCTCAAGTTCCTTGCAGCGCACCTAGTGGACGAAGGCGAAGCCAAGGAGCGCTTCTTACGCGAGGCGAAAGCCGCCGCCGCTCTGCACCACCCGAACATCTGCCCGGTCTACGAGATCGACGAGGCCCAAGGGAAGACCTTCCTCGCGATGGCTTTCCTCGAAGGCGAGCCGCTCGAAGACGGCATCGCCAAAGGCCCGCTGCCGCTCAAGGACGCCTTGGAGATCGGCAGGCAACTCGCCGAGGGCCTGTCAGCCGCCCACGGCAAAGGCATCATCCATCGCGACATCAAGCCGGCCAACATACTCGTCTCGCCTGAGGGCCGCGCCACGATCATGGACTTCGGATTGGCGCGCCTGACCGAAGCTTCCCGGCTGACGAAGGCCGAGCAGACGGTCGGAACCGCCGCCTACATGTCGCCGGAACAGATGCAGGGCGTCGAAGCGGACCATCGCACGGACATCTGGGCGCTTGGCTGTGTGCTCTACGAAATGGTGGCCGGCGTTCGGCCTTTCCAAGGCGAGTACGCCCAAGCCCTGGCTTACGAGATCGTTAACCAAGCCGTAGAGCCGCTTACCGGCGTGCGCGCTGGCGTGCCAATGGAGCTGGAGTTCATCGTTAGCAAGTGCATGGCGAAAGATGTCGACGATCGCTACGGCGACTCCGCCGAGATCGCCAAGGATCTGCGTACGTTAGCGGAGAAGCTCAAATCCGGGCGCTCGACCATCACCAGATTGTCCCGGCCGGCACAAGCGCCCCTCGCCAGCGCCGCGTCCTTACAAGCGGGAAGCGTCGCCATGCCTTCTACGGGTCCTTCCTTGCCCGCCGGCGATGTCGTACCGCGCAGCCGCCTGCGTCTGTTTCAGGCCGCTCTGGCCTTGAGCGTTCTCGCCGCTCTGGCCGTTTCCTTCCTTCACTTCGGCGAGCAGCCGCCAGAGCGGCGCGTGCGGCGGTTCTCAATCGCTCCAGACGGGCTCCTGGGCGGCATCATCTCGCCCGATGGCAGGCATATCGCCTACCTTGCCGGCTCGGGGGAGGCCGCACTTTGGTTGAGGACGCTGGAAAATGAGACCGCTCGGGAACTCGCGGCGCCCGTCGATATCGATGTGTTGCCTTGCTTAGCGTGGTCTCCGGACAGCTCCTCGATTGCTTTCGCGCAGGACAGCGAGCTCAAGCGCATCTCTCTTTCCGGCTCCGCCCCAGTGACTCTCTGCAAGCTGCCGTCCGAGGGCCAGTTCGACTGCATCGGAGCGACGTGGAGCCCTGACGGCGAGACGATCATCTTTTCCAGCGGCACGAAACCATACGGAGTGTCCGCGGGGGGCGGCGAGCCGAGTGTCCTGTTCGAAACGGGCGGGCCCGACGAACCCTCTAATTTCTGGTCCCCAAACTTTCTTCCGTCGGCTGCGGGATCGGAAGCGCTCGTCTTCGATGCCGGCGCCGCTGTAGACTCGAAGGTTTGGGTAGCGGATCTCGGAACGGGCGAGCAGTGGGAGCTTGCTCCCGGCAGCGCGGCATCGTATTCCCAAAGCGGTCACCTAGTTCACGGCCCAACCAGCGTGAACGAGCCCGGACTGTGGGCCAGGCCTTTTTCTCTCGATACCTTGACGCCCACGGGGGAATCCTTTCGTATCGAACAGACGGGCTTTCTGGCATCGCTCGGTCAAGACGGCACAATGGTCTACACCGATACGCCGCGTAGTGTGGAGGAGACGCTGGTTTGGCGGGACCGGGCCGGAGCCGTACGGGAGACGGTTGGTCAGCCGCAATCGCAGATGGCGCGTCCCGCCGTCTCTCCTGATGGCCGTTTCGTAGCGGTCGCTTCGAACGAAAGCGGAAGTGTCGACATTTGGGTTCACGATCTCGCGCGTGCCGCAAAGACCCGGCTAACCTTCAGCGAAGCCAATGAAAACGCTCCGACTTGGTCGCCTTCAGGGAGGGAGATCGCGTATTACACAAACGTGCAGGAGGATGGGGGCGGTTTTGTAGCCGGAATTGTCAGCAAGTCTACCGATGCCAGCGGCATCGCTGCGGTCCTGGTCGATCCGGAAGAAGGGAGCGCTTTCGACCCCGTCTGGCTACAAGATGGTCGGCGCTTCGTCTACACTCTCCAATTCAGCGGACAAAGCGACATTTGGTACGCGACGTCGGCGGGGGACGCTAACGGCTACGAGCAGAAGCCGTTCGTGAGCACTCCGGCGAACGAAGGGGCGCCAACACCCTCCCCCGATGGCCTCCACCTCGCCTACGTCTCCGACGAATCCGGGAGCCGGGAGGTCTACGTTCGGCGTTTCCCTGACGGCTCAGGCAGGCGGCAGGTGTCTATCAACGGCGGCACACAGCCGGTCTGGCGGCGTGACGGCCGGGAGCTGTTCTACGTAGACGGCACTACGTTGATGGCGGTGGCCGTCTCCGACGAAGGCGGCCTGACCCTCGGGCAGCCACAGGCATTATTCGATTCGGAAGATCTCCGCTCAGATGCACGTCACCCGCAATATGACGTGTCCCCCGACGGCGAGCGATTCCTGACGACTGCGCCCGCGGGAGACGAGCGAGGCAGCTCCGTCATCCGCATCGTCGACAACTGGTACGAGCAGTTTCGCGAACACGAATAGCCTAACGAACAGACTACACAGCGCTTAGGTCCAATTCGACGGTAGAGCGTTGCAAGACCGCCTTCCCGTGAAGAACCCTGCCGCGAGTCCTTCTAAGAGGGTGGTTCTAACTCGCTTCCACACACCGGCATCACAGCGTCTTCGTGACTTTGCTTAGCGTGCGAGGGCGATCCGGGTTGAGGCCCTTCTCTAGGGCTAGGGAAGCCGCGAACATCTGCGCCGGAATGATCCAGGGGATGGGGGTGTAGAGATCGGCGGGCAGACCGTCGTCGGGCGGCGGAGGGTCGGGCAGCGCGATCGAGCGTCGGGCGCGGTCGAGAACCTCACGCCGCGAGGCCGGACCGATCACCAAAGTCTCGGCTTCAAGACCGGCAAGACGATCAAGCATCTCGCGCGAACCTTCGAGCGTTGGGCCGTCGGCCGCGAACAGAAAGACGGGATAGTCGCGCTCGACCAGTGCGATGGGTCCGTGGGCGAAGTCGGCGCCGGAGAAGCGCTCGGCGGTCACGTAGCACGTCTCCATCATCTTGAGCGCAAATTCGAACGCGTTGGCGTAGTTGAGGCCGCGTCCCATCACGACGGCGCGCTCCATGAAGCGGCATCGTTCGGCGAGTCGTTCGACGTCGGACACGAGCGCCAGCGCCGATTGAGCCGCCCCAGGCAAGCGCTTCATGCTGTCGAGCTCAAGTGGCGCTCCGAGCGCGCGCGCCAGCAAGTACATAGTCAACACTTGGCCGGTGTAGGTCTTGGTGGCCGCCACGCTCCGCTCGCGTCCCGCATGCGACAGAAAGACCTCGTCGACGATGCCGGCCAAAGCGCTCTCAGGCTCATTGGTGATGCCGACGGTGAGAGCTCCGCTCTTGCGCGCGGCTTCGAGGCAAGCGTTGGTGTCGGTCGATTCTCCCGATTGCGAGATGCCGACGACCAAAGCGCGGCTCCAGTCGAGACCGCCGCCGTAGAGCGTCGTTACCGACGGCGCCGCAAGCGACACGGGGATGCCGGTGGTGATCTCGATCAGGTAGCGTCCGAAGCCGGCGGCGTTGTCGGAGGTGCCGCGGGCGATGAGCACAACCATTGCGGGCCTGCGCTCGGCCAGCTTGCGGCGCAGGGCATCGAATCGCGGCGCTTCTTCGCGCAGGGTTTTTTCTAGGACCGCCGGCTGTTCGGCGATCTCGGAAGCCATTAACGACATAAGGTTTTCAGAAGGCGTCGCCGGGATCGAGCTCAAGACCGTCGAGGATACGTGTAATCACTCGCTCGCGACGGCCAAGCTGAGCGTATTCGCCGTTGTCGCAGCGCCAGGTCGAGATGTGCTCTTCACGCGGATCGACCGGTCAGTGTTCCGTAGCGCCGTAGCGGGCGTAGTCGCTTTGCGGCTATTTCCGCCATTGTAGCTTCAATTCTATCACCCGGTCTCTCCGCCGTCGGCGCTACAATGACAACGCGTACGACCCAAGAAGAGGACCTCCATGAAGAGCTCGAATCAAAGCATCTCGCGCCGCAACTTCCTCGGCGCCTCCGCTGCCGGAACGGCTGCCTTTCAGATCATCAAGCCGGAGCTGGTTCGCGGCCAAGGCAAGGAGAAGCTAACCGCAGGGATTGTCGGCTGCGGCGGCCGCGGCACGCGCGGCATCGCCGAAATGATTACCGGAGCCCCGAACGTCGAGCTGGTAGCGATGGCCGATCTCTTCGAGGATCAGCTCGAGAAGTCCCTGCGCCGGTTGCGCGACAGCGACGAGTTCGGCCCCGACGTCAAGAAGAACATCAAGGTCGCTCCCGAGAACCGTTTTCTCGGCTACGACGCCTACAAGAAGCTGATTAACTCCGGCGTCGACATCGTGCTGTTGCACACGCCCCCGGGCTGGCGGCCGCTGCACTTTGAAGAAGCGGTCAAGGCCGGCAAGCACATTTTCGCCGAGAAGCCGCTCGCGACCGACTGTGTGGGCGCGCAAAAGGTTCTGAGATTGGCCGATGAATCGGTACAGAAGAAATTGACTGTGATGATCGGCGCCCAACGCCGTTCGCAAAAGGAGTACGTCGAGTCGGTCAAGCGCATCCAAGACGGTGAGATCGGCGAGATCGTCGCGACCTACGCCAACTGGGTCGGCACGCCCGTCATCAAGGGAGCCGAGTTCGAGGAGAAGACTCGACCGGGCTCGCTCGAGTGGCAACAGCGGGCGTGGTACACCCACGTTTGGATCTGCGGCGATCAGATCGTCGAGCAGCACCTCCATAACATCGACGTCATCAACTGGGTGATGGACGCGCATCCGGTCAGCGTCGTCTCCTCGGGCGGCGCAGCCTGGCGTCCGGTCAGTCGGCTCCAGGGCAACATCTACGATCACTTCTGCTCGGACTTCGTCTATGAAAACGGCGTCCGGATGACGAGCCACTGCCGGCAGTATCCGAACGCGAGGGACGGGGGCGTGATCCGTATCGATGAGCTGGTTGTCGGCTCAAAGGGCCGCAGCGACTGCCGCGATCTCGGGACCGAGTCAGAAACCAAATCCCTGGTGCAAGAGCACACCGACATGATGGCTTCGATCCTCGGAACAGGGCCTTACATCAACCGCGCCCGGGCCGTGGCCGAGAGCACTATGACGGCGATCATGGGACGCGAGGCGGCTTACTCGGGACTCGAGATCACGTGGGATATGGTGATGAATTCGAAGCAGGATCTGACTCCGAAGGATCCCAGCCTGGAAGAGGAATTCTATGTGCCGGTGCGGCCTGTGCCGGGCGAGTACAAGTTCATCTAGGGCAAGACGGGCTCGGCTGAGTACGCGAGGTCGAGTCCGTTCAGCATTTCGTTGATGTCCCCGATCAGCCTCGACAGGACGCCTGGTTCAACCACGGCGAAGAGTTCGACGCTGCGCTCTTCGTCCCCGTAAAGATAGCTCCAGATTACGACCGGTTTACGAGTGTCGGGGCTGGCGTTCAAGCGCACGCTAAGCACCGGGAAACCGTTCACTTCGAGCGTTTTCTCGTAGGTGATGCTTGCCTTCTTATCCATCGACCGCAATCGCGCCAGGCGCTCTTGCTTGAGCCCTTCCGCCGTGCCGGGTTGGGGGCTGACGATCAGCCGAGCCTGTGCAAGCCCGGTGCGATGGTCGAACAGCATCACGGCGTCGTTCGTCGATTCGGCCGGACGCCACTTCGCAGGGTCGAGCCAGAGGGTGGCCTCGCCGCCCGAGGTGCGGTGCAGCTTGGTCGCATTGGCGCTTCGCTCCCGGGAGCTAGGTCTTTCTTGAGCGGGTAGAAGGACCGGGCAGACCAAGGCGAGAGCCAGGGTAAGCGTCAATTTGCGACGTGACGTCAGACTACTACCTCGTCGCCGAGCCGTACGGTCTTGCCGTTCTCGGCCGCAGGAACCACCGTGTTGAGGGCTACTCGGTAGAAGTGGTCGAACCGACTCGCTTCGGCCCAGGACGGCAGCGCAGTCTTGCGCTTCTCGGCAAGCTTCTTGCTGAAGCTTGGGTCGGGAAGCTCGCCGGTCTTCGAGTCGCGAGAGGGAACCACGCAACGTTGACAGGGCTTGACGCCTTCGAGCATCAGGCTCCCGATCTGGAACCGCACCGTCTCGCCCTGTTTGCCAAACAGACGATCTTCCCAGAACGCCGGAACGCCGTCGATTTCGAGATTCGCGCGGAAGCGGCGGCGTGCTTCTTCCTCTTCCATTCCGAACCACGAGGCGATCTCAACCAAGGTGGCGCGCGAGACGAGCGTCGGCCCGGCGGCCTCTTCATCGTCGGGGAAACCACCGTCGGCGTTCTGTTCGAGCCGGATCTTTTTTCCGAGGCGTTCGCTCAGCCAGGATTCGGCGTCGCCCCAGGCTCGGCTGAGACGCGCGCTCATTGAGCTCTGTTCGTCGCTCAAGGTCAGCTCGCCGAAGCCGAGGCTGAAGCTGCTGCGAATTTGCAGAATGAGCTCACCGGCGCTCTTGCCGTTGACGACCTGGCCGGCTTCGTCGACGAGTCTGAATTCGCGATCGTGCGCAAGTCCGGCGCCGCCGCGCACCGCCGCTTCGCTGACCTCGAGAGGATCAAGCGCCTTGATCGGGTAGATCCTTATTCGAGTAAGCTGCGGAGTCACTGCGGAGCGCCCACGGAGATGACCGTCATGTTGCTCACCCGACCGTTGACGCGAATTACCACGGGAATTTCAGCGCCGATCGGGGCCGAGGCCGGGACACGGAGATTTACTTGTCCGAGGCCGACGAATCCCGGCGCCAAGCCGAGGAAGAGCACGTCCGCCGGTTCGCCGCCGATGGTGGCCTCGACGGTGGAGGTCGCCCGCGCCAACGGCTCAGAATCGGGAGCCGCCTCGCCGCTCGGGACCTCCGGATTGGTCGGACCAATGCCCGAAGCGTAGAGCGTGACCGCCGAGCCGGGCGCGGCGGGATTGCCGGGAGAGTTTAGAGTGAGGTCCTCGTTCTGAGCTACGGTACGATTCGGCCCTACCGCGGCCTGGTTAAAGAAGACACCGGGGTTGGCGGTCGCCAACTGAACCTCTTCCGGAACGGTGTACTGACCGCCGGAGCGGGCAAAGACCTGCGTCGTCGTCTCGGGGTTCAGCTCTACGGGCATTTGAACATTCATCTGTCCGCGGCTGCCGAAGTAGAGCGGAGCGGCACGGCCGCCGGCGAAGACCTCGACGCCCGCCAAGATTTCCGGCAGCGGAATCTCGCCGGCGGTTTCGGTCTCGTTGGTCAGGTTGCGCCCAAACAGACTTGTGATTGCGCCAGGGGCAATCGCTTGGCCGGAGGCGAAGCTCGCGCCGTCAACCACGCCGTAGGGTTCGATCGCCGGATTGGAGCCGCCCTCGACGCCACCGATGATCTCGGTGGAGTCCCCAAACGCTCCAGAGAGGCCGTCAAGCAGAATGTTTGCCTGTGAACCGGCGTTGCGGGGAGCCCAGGTTGCGGTGTAGAGGCCGCCTCCGGCGTGGCGCAAGGGCATCGCCGAGTCGCCGGTGTTGAAGCGCGCCAGGACGGCGCCGTCCTCGACGGGGCGTCCGCAGGTGTCGAGCAGTAACGCCTCAATGGCGGTAGCTCGACTACCGGCCGCAGCAAAGCCCATCGGAGGCGATATGGGAGCGACGGCTATACCGTTGGCGGTGCAGGCGCCAGCCGGGCTGGCAGAGACGATCAGCGTCACGTGAGCGGAGAGCACGAGGCCATCACCGTACGTAATGCTTACCAAGCCGCGGTGGACGCCCGGAACGAGCCCATCAGCATCAACGCTTACCTCAAGCGTCGTCTGTCCCCGCGCGTCCGTGGAGTCGCGAGCCGGCGCTACACTCAGCCAATCACCTGGCGTCGTCGTGCTCGCCGCCGCCTGGAAGCTGACGACGTCGGGGCGATTTCGCGCAGCGGTCAGACTCTGCGTCGAAGGAGTGGAGCCGGCATTGGAGACGAAAGCCAAGCCGCTGGGCCGCATCGTGCGCGAGACTGCTTGCGCGGAGGGTTTTACCCGCAGCATTGCAGTCAGGAAGCGCGCCGAGTGTCGCGACACCGAGCGCACCTCGACGGTCGCGCCGTACAACCCGGGAACGAGATCCGCCGCGTCGGGCGTCAGCAGCAATTGATTGGTCTCGCCCGGCGTCGCTAGCCCGGTGCTCGGCGAGACGGAAAGCCAGGCGCCGCCGGAGGTGAAGCCGCCGGTCAGGGCCGTCCAACCGACACTATCGAGGCCGCGATTGAAGACGTTGACGCTCGCCGGAGTGAGGGTAGACTCGTCGCCCTCGATCGTCTCGAAATAGACGGCGGACCGGCTCAAGTCGACGATGCCTTCGCGCGGCGATATCAGAAGAGAAACAGGGATCTCCTCTCGCTGCGCCCCGGCCTCGACGGTGATCTTGCCCTGGTAGACGCCTGCATCGAGTCCCGTCGTCGTCACCGTGGCACGGACGAAAGTAGGCGCGACTTCGGTACGGGGCGTGACGCTGAGCCAAGGCTCTCCGTTTTCGGTTTCGACCGAAGCATCCCATTTCAGTACCGGGCCGCCGCGATTCTCGACCACGATCCTCTGGTCAATTACTTCAGACGCGTCTTCGATCGCCTCGAAGCGCAGCGCACGTGGAGCGACGCCGAGCCTCGACGGCTGATTGATCACCGCCAATCCAACGGGAACGGCAATGCAGGCTCCGGACACACCGACGCAGGCAGCGCCCTGGCGAGGTTCTTCTTCGCTAAGCTGGGCCCCTCCCGCGGAACCCCTGATGCTGCTGATCTCGACCGTCGCCCGGAGGGCGGCCGCGCCGAGGCCGGTCGTGTCGACCTCGAGAACCAATTGCCCGGGAACCTCGCCCTCCGACGAGGAGAGCTTGAGCCACTTAGACTGAGGCTCCACGACGCGCGCCGACCAAGACCCAGGCTCGAGCGGGTTGTTAACAATGCTGAGAATCCGCTTTTGCCGCAGCGGAGTACCAGAGACGGCCAAGAAATCGACGCTCGTCGGGAGCACGAAGAACTGGCTCGGAGGGCCGATCGTTAGCCGCACGGGAATCAAGAACGGCGAGTTCACGGCGTTCGCTGAGGCTACGACCAAGTTGGCGAGAAACGTTCCCTGCGTGAATCCGCGCGTGTCGGGCAATACTTCATGCTGGACGGGCCCGCCGGTGGCGTCGCCGTCGAGCGGCTGAACGAACAGCCAGGGCTGATCGGGCTCGATCTCATAGGCGAGCTCACCACCCCCGGCATTCTGGATCACCATGGTCTGAATCTCAGGAAACGCGCCGTCTTCGGAGGCGAAGAACGAAAGCGACGACGGCGTTGCGGAAATTGTCGCGGCCGTGCCGATGGTGAGCGTGACGGGCACGGCCAAGGGACTATTGACGGCCTCGCCGCTGATCAGACCTTGGCCTTCTATGAGAATGTTGGCGCTGTACTGACCCTCTGGGAAGTTCGTCGACGTTAGGTTGACTTGATGAGCAACTGAACCGGTTGAAGACACCGACCCCTCGAAGGGGTCAACCTGCAGCCAACCACTCGGCTGACCAGCAGGAAAACTGATGCTCACCGTGTAGTCCATGATGTCGCCGCCGGAGTTGCGGACGATCAGGGTCTGGGGCGCGGGCGCTAGCCCGCCCGAGGTTGCGCCGAAACCGATGGCTGACGGCGCCGCGTCGATCGTTGCGGGACTCGACGGCGCCTGTACGTTGATTGTGACCTCCACCGCGGTCTGCACCTGCGACTGAGTGAGAGTCACGATGACGTTGGCGGACCGCGACCCGACCTTGTCGAAGCGCGAGGAGTCGACGATCGCGGTTACGGTAGCGGGCGTGGTGGCGATCTCCGGAAAGATGCTCAGCCAATCGGGGTTGATCAGCCCGCTCTGAGCGCGCGCCGAGAACTGCTGGCCGGGCGGCGAAGAGGTTACCAGGAAGGTCTGCGGCGACGGCGACGGCGCGCCGACCTCGACCTCAAATCCGAGCTCGACGGGGTCGACCGAGACGGTCTGCGACCAAGCCAGAGGGGCGAGAGAGAAAAAAACGAAGGGCGCTAGGCGCGTAGTCAAGGCAGAGAAAAGCCTCATAGGCTGCATTCCGTTCATCTTACTCCCGTACGCTCCTACGCACCGGAGCAGCCCAGACATTGCTCTCCCCGCTTTGATCAGTAGGCCGGCTTCAATTGGACAAACTCGAAATCGAGCGGGTCCAGATTTCGGCGGCGCAGCATGGAGACGCAATCAGCAACACTGTCGCCGATCGCCTCGATCCTTTGTAGAGGTAGCGTTTGCGGCGTATAGACCGCTCGTGCAATGTATTTCCCTACGAGCGCTTCACGCTCATCAAGCGAAAATCGGTCGGTAGGGCGGCCGACGAACTGTTCGAGGTCCAGCGTTTGCGGCATTGTAGCTATTGCACCAAAAACCGGGCCACCGAGGCAAGCAGAGACGTTCCCGCAAGTGTGCGGTGAGAACGCGGATCGCCGCAACTCAAGCTGAGAGGTCGCCGGCGGCCCCAACCGCGGGCTCGGGCCCAGGGCTCCGCTCGGGCTACAAGTCACCGCGACCTAGCGCTCGGGCTCGATCTTCATCAGGTCTTCGAGGATACGCCGCTCATTTGCTTCATACTTTTCGGCGAAGCCCTTTGATTCGAGACGCTTGCCGCGTTCTTCGGGCGAGGCGGCTCGCAGGCGCCGCACCTCTCCGCTCAGGGTTCGGCGGCGATCGGCGGGGATCTGTCGCCAGGAACGATAGATCCGCCGTGCTTCGCCTTGCTGCGTTGGAGAGAGTCGGCTGAAGAGCTGGAAGCGCTGCCGTAGCAGCTCGCGCTCTGGGGCGGGCATGGCGTCAAAGCGCCGGAGTTGGTTCTCGATTCGGTCCCGCTGTTGCCTCGGCAGTTGACGGAATCGCTGATTCTCTCGCAGAAATCGACGGCGCTGTGAGGGTTCCATCTGCATCAGCCGTTGCAGCAGTTGGTTGCCCCTCGGTGGCCGCTGTCCGCTGTTCCGGCCCTGCGGCCGCGGCGCGATCGATTGGCCTTGCCTATCGCGCGGGGCTTGGACTTGGCGCAAGGGTCCTGGTTGCGCCTGCGCCGCGGCCGGCCACAGCAGGAGCACGAGCGTACACAACGCGACCGCCTCCGGCAGCAGCCGTCGAGCTCGGGCGAAAGATCTCATCACGACCTGCCGGCGGGATCCGCCTCGATCGGCAGCTCTTCGAAATCGGCCAGCATTTCGAGGTCTTGGAGCGCACGATCGATCTCGAAGAGATAGTCACTCTCTCGAGCGGCAGCCGGCTCCGCTTTAACAGCTACTTGAGGCAACTCAGGCCGATCAAGCACGATCGAGGCGGCGACCAACGCCAAAGCCGCCATAGCGGCGGCGAAGCTCGGACGCATCCAACCGAGCCAGGCGGCCGCCCAGCGTCCCGGTGCGGCCTCTTGTTCGAGGCGTTCGTAGAGCTTTCTGTCGAAGCCGGCCGAAGGCTCCGCCGGCTCCCATAGATCCATCGCGGAGAAGAGCTCAAGTTGCTCTTCGTAGAGCGCCCTATATTCCGGCGAGCCGTCAAGCCACGCCTCGAATTCGCGTAGCTCCCGAGGGCCGCTCGGGGGACGCTTGGCCGCGTCGATGATTTTCTCCAGCGCTTCCTCGCGAGTCATAACACCTAGGCTCCTTCACGCCCCGCTCTTCTTGCGGCTGCGGGAAATTGCCCCCAACCGTCCGCGCAGGGTCTCATAGGAGCGGAACAGCAGCGATTTGACCGCCGCGACCGAGCAATCGAGGGCCTCGGCGATCTGCTGGTAGTCCAGCTCCTCATATTTGTGCATCAGCACCGCCGCGCGCTGCTTCTCGGGCAACGAGGAGATCGCCTCGCGCACCGTCTGAAGTCTGACTTCGGCGAGCATCCGCTCTTCTTGGTTCGCCCGATCGTCGACGGGCTGAAACGCCTGCCGCTCGTCGGACTGTTCGTCAATGCTTTGGGAGTTTCGCTCATGGCGACGATCCCGAATCGAGTTTAGCGCCAAACGCGTCGCGATTCGATAGAGCCAGGTGGTAAATTTGGCGCTCGGTTCGTAGCCGGAGCGGGCTCGGTAAACGCGTAGAAAGACTTCTTGGGCGAGCTCCTCGGCGACGCCCTGGTCGCGCACCATCCGGCTGAGATAGCCGATTACCGGCGCGCGATGACGGGCGAGCAAGAGCTCGAAGCTCACCGTGTCGCCCGCCCGCACCTGAAGCATTAGCTCTGCGTCGGGCTCCAAGGCGATCTCGACTCCCACATCTCTGATAACACGCTTCGGCGGAAAGAGTTGCGGTCGTGGACATTTTTGTCGGGATAAACTGGCCGCGGCTTGAGCTCGTTCTCGATTCGCGCCGAGGGGCGGGCGCGGGGACCCGCCACTGCTATCTCGCAGGTGTGAGTTCACTGAGCGGCGGCGGGCGGCGGTGCTATCCTCAAGGGGTTCACCCAAGGCCTCGCATCCCGTAACTTCCGTGATTTCCGTCGCTTTCCGGTCCGTCTCAAAGGACTACCCAATCTACGAGAAGCCCGTCGATCGGCTTGTCGAACTGGCGACGTTCGGCCACGCCCAGCGCCACACGAACTTCCCCGCCCTGCACGATGTCTCGTTTGAGATCGAGAAGGGAGAAACGTTCTGCTTGATCGGCGAAAACGGCTCGGGCAAGAGCACCACCTTGCAGCTTGCCGCGCAGATCTTCGAGCCGAGCAAAGGCGAGGTTGAGATTAAGGGTCGCGTCTCGGCCCTGCTTGAGTTGGGAGCTGGATTCAATCCTGAGTTCAGCGGCCGCGACAACGTCTTCTTGAGCGGTGCGATTCTCGGGCTCTCAACGAAGGAGGTCGAGAAGCGCTACGACGCGATAACGCGCTTCGCCGAGATTGGCTCCTTCGTCGATCAGCCGGTCAAGACCTACTCCTCGGGCATGCTCGTGCGGCTGGCGTTCGCCACTGCGATCAACGTCGATCCGGAGGTGTTGCTGGTCGACGAAGCGCTGGCGGTGGGCGACTACTACTTTCGGCAGCGCTGCCTGCGCAAAGTACATGAATTGCGTAAGGCCGGGGTCACGATTCTTTTCGTCTCGCACGCTATGGGAGACGTCAAGGCAATCGGCTCGCGCGTGCTTTGGCTCGAGGGCGGCCGCGTGGTCGAACTCGGCAAACCCGATGCGGTCGTCCGAAAGTACCTCGGCCGTATGGCGCAGAAGGACGCGGACTATCTGGCTCGGCGCGTCACCAGTGAGGTTCGCCGCGAGAGCTTCGTTGCTCCTGAGGTGATCGAGACCATCCCCAACGTCGACCATAGGCACGGCAACGGCGCCGCGGAGATCGTGGGCGTGGCCACGCTGGACGAGCAAGGCCGCCAGGCGGATCTGATCGAGCCGCACTCGCGCTTGATCTTGCGGGTCAGTGTGCGCGCCAACAGGGTTCTGGCGAGCCCGAACATCGGCTTCATGATGCGTAACCATCTGGGACTCGACTTCGCAGGGACGAATACGCTGCGCGAAGGGGTAGAGCTGCCTACGATGGCGCCGGGCGACGTTCACACCGTTGACTTCGTGCTTGACGTGCCGGAGCTTTATCCCGGAGACTTTTCGTTTTCGCCGGCGATCGCCGACGGCGATATTCACTCCTACGAGATGTGCGACTGGATTGACAATGCGACGGCGGTACAGATGATCCATCGCGGCGCCCCGGTGTACGGCTATCTTCATTTGCCATGCGCGGTTCGCGTGAACTCTCGCTTGGCGCCGGCGCCGGTCGAGAAATGAGAGGGCCGGCAACCTTCCTCGCCGAAGTTCTTTTTCTTCTGACGGTCGCTCCCCTGTTGCTGCTGGCCGAGTTCTTTTGGCTCTCGTTGGTGGACGTTTTTTCGTTTCTCGCGCCGCGCATCCGGCGGGCGGACAAGCCGGTCGACGCATCGGCGGTGAGTGTTGTGATCCCGTCCTGGAACGGGCGCGCTCACCTGGAGGCCAATCTCGCTTCGGTGGTCGCGGCCCTCGCCGGTAATCCGCACCACGAGATCTTGGTTGTCGACAACGCTTCCGGGGACGGAACGGCGGATTATGTAGCTCGCGAATTTCCTGAGGTCCGCGTGTTGACCCAGAAGAGAAACCTCGGATTCGGAGCAGGTTCGAACGCGGGCTTCCAGGCGGCGCGCAACGATGTCGTCGTTCTGCTCAACAACGACATGCGCGTCGAGGCTGGTTTTCTCGAGCCGCTGCTGGAGGGATTTCGCGAACCGAACGTTTTCGCCGTCACCTCGCAGATCTTTTTTTCGGACCCGAACAAACGCCGCGAAGAGACGGGGCTCGCGAGCGGGCGTTGGGAGAACGGTCGGCTGCATCTGGCGCATCGTGTCGACGAAGAGATCGACGAGCTGTTCCCGACCTTCTACGCCGGCGGCGGATCGAGCGCCTACGACCGTGCCAAATTTCTGGAGCTCGGCGGATTCGACGAGCTCTTCGCTCCGTTCTACGTCGAGGACGTCGACCTCAGTTACCTGGCTTGGAAGCGAGGCTGGAAGATCCTCTATCAACCGCTCAGCGTCGTCTATCACGAGCATCGCGGCACAATCGGCAAGAAGTTCTCATCGAGTTACATCGAGCGAACGGTTCATAAGAACAATCTGCTGTTCGCCTGGAAAGACATCCACGCGCCGGGCATGCTGGCAGCTCACTTTTGTTGGCTGTATCTGACGCTGTGGGTGAGACGCATTCTCGGACCGTCGGCGACCCGTCCCGACTCAGTTGCCCTGCTGCGGGCGCTCAGCTCGAGCTTGCGGGCGGGAGCTTCACGTCTTCGGGCGCGCCGGCTAGCCGAAGTGAGCGACCAAGAGGCGATGAGACGTCCGCTTGGCGGCTACTATCGCGATCGGTTCGAGGACATCAACCCGAACCCCGAACAGCTCAACGTACTGTTTGTCTCGCCGTATCCGATCGAGCCTCCGTTGCACGGCGGCGGGGTCTTCATGAACCAGACGGTACGGCGGCTGGCGGAGCTTTGCCGTCTGCATCTGTTCTGTTTGCTGGAGCAGGAGGGAGAGCGGACGTCCAACGAGCGCATCGGCGAAATCTGCACGAGCGCCGAGTTCGTCGTTCGATGGAGCGGACGAGGCCCCGGAGCCGGAGCATTGGCGCCGCATGCCGTCGATCACTTCTGGAACCCGGAGCTCGAATGGCGGCTGCATCGCACGATGTTCTTGCGCAATATCGACGTCGTGCAGCTTGACTACACGCAGCTAGCGATCTACGGCGGAGAGTTTCGGAGGATCGCGTCGTTCCTGTTCGAGCACGACGTTTACTTCCAGTCGGTCGGCCGGAGCATCGGCAGCGCCGCGGGGCCGGGCGAGAAGCTGCGTCATGCCTTTGAGTATTTGCGGGCCCTGCGGTTTGAGCTGCGGGCTCTTGACCGCTTTGACGCCGTGCAGGTTTGCACCTCTGCCAATCGCCGCTACCTCGAATCGTTCACCAACAGCGACGCTCCTCCGATCGAGGAAGGCTATCGCGCTGGAATCGACGTGGGCCGCTATGAGTTCGTCGAGGATGGACGGGAGCCCGATACGTTGCTCTTTGTCGGAAACTTTCGACATCCGCCGAATCGGGCCGGGTTGGAGTTTTTCTTGAAGGAGGCGTTTGGCCGAGTGCGCGAGCGCCGGCCGACTGCGCGCCTGATCGTGATCGGCGCACAGGCGCCGCCTGGGTTTGCGCAAACGATTGAACAACCCGGCGTCGAATATCTCGGCGAGGTCGACGATGTGACCGACGCTTACCGTCGCTACAGCGTCTTTCTGGCGCCGATCTTGAGCGGCTCCGGAGTCCGGGTAAAGCTGCTTGAAGCTTTTGCGGTCGGGATCCCCGCAGTAGCGACGCAGCTCGGCGCCGAGGGGTTGAGCGACGAGGACGGCCGCATCTGTCTGTTGGCGGATACGGGCGAGGCTTTCGCAAACGCAGTTGTTCGCCTGCTTGAGGACGAGGACGCAGCGCGCGAGCTTGCCAAGCGTGCTCGGACCGAGGTGGGGGAAAAGTGGGACATGGGTACGATCACTCGCCGCCTCGAAAAAAGATACCGCGAAGTCCTAAAAGCGAAAGCTTCTTAGATCTCGAATCATTTTCCCTCCCAGGGGGCGCGCCCTTTGAGGTAAGATTCTTCCGCTAGGAACGCCCACATGTGTCCCGCGTTGGTGTAGAGATTGTTCCTGAACTCCGGCAGGCTCACGTCGCCGCTGTTGTGCTTGTTGTAGCGCGGCCCGTCCGGGTAGGGGTTCGCGAGTTGCCGATCGATCCAGGAGATTGCGTCTGCTAAGGCACCTTTTAGAGTCTTCGTGCTCTGCTTCGGGACTGGTCCGCTATTGTCCGATGAGCTCTTTCTGGAGTCGAGTCACGACTTCGCGCGCCTTCTTGTTTAGCGCGTCCGGGTTGATATTGTACTCTTTGAGGTAGGTTGACCAGAGGACTTTACGTGTCTTGACATCGACGAGGAAGATCGTGCCTTGCGAACGCCCCAGCGGGCGGTTCTTTGGTCGCTCCATCCGAAAGTCGCCTTCAATGCTGTCGTCGACTTTCTCCTCAGGAGCTTCGGCGGGCTCGCTTCCGGGCAACGGAAAGAGATCGTCCATCGCTCCCAGAAATACGGCGTCGATGCGGTCGGTCATCACTGTGCGCGCCTGTTTCGGGTCAACCGTCACGCTATAGACGGCGTTGCTCTGGAACTGCTCGGCGAGGTACTGGTCGAGAGCACTTGCCATCGGCCAGAAATAGACCGGACCCGCGTCGGCCGGGGCCCCGAATGCGGCCGGAACCGCCGTCAGCGCCGAGACTAGTAGAAGAAGGAGTGGCAAGCACCTCGACATGCCTGCGATTATATCAACGAAGCATGCTTGAAACCGGCAAAGAGCTGCGCGCCTCGCCGCGCTCGAACGTCTCACTCGTGGCGGGCGCGCTCGTCCTGATTCTGGGAACGGCTTTAGCGATGTACATGTGGCGAGAGTCGTCGCAACGCGTGGAGGTCGAACCTACGCTTAGCGAGGCGGCGAAAGGCTATCTCTCGCTACTTGATCTCAGCGAAGTGCAGATGGAGGCGAACGAGGACGCGCTGGGCCAGACGCTGTTGACGATCGAGGGCACGGTCACGAACCTGGGAGAGAAGACCGTCACGCTGGCTGAGATCAATTGCGTCTTCCGAGATGTCAACGGCATGGAGATCGCGCGAGAGAAGGGCCGCATTGTCCGAGATCGGGGCGGTCCGCTGGCTCCGGCCGAACAGAAGGCTTTTCGACTGCCGTTCGACAACGTCCCCGACGACTGGAATCAGATGCTGCCAAGTCTCTACGTTTCACAGATCCTGTTCGCCAACGGTGATTGAGCCGCCACGGAAGCACTGCATGAAAGACCGACCCACGCTCTTGCTCCTCATCGCCTTGGCGCTGTCCGGCTGCAGCCCGCTGCCGCAGCCAGCAGAGGGCTTTCGCGTCGCCGACGGTCTCGAGCTGACGCTTTGGGCCGCCGAGCCTGATCTCGTCAATCCGACAAATATCGACATCGATGAGCGCGGGCGCGTTTGGGCGCTCGAGTCCGTCAATTACAGAGCGCAGCTCAAGGGACGCGAGGACCTTGTCGCGGAAGGCGATCGCATCGTCATCCTCGAAGACGTCGACGGCGACGGCCGCGCGGATTCGCGCAAGGTCTTCGATCAGAGACCCGAGCTACGGGCTCCGCTCGGCATCGCCGTCTTGGGCGACAAGGTGTACGTCTCGCAGTCGCCGGACCTGATCGTCTACACGAAGGACGCCGACGACAACGTCGTCGACAGACAGGTCTTGCTCACCGGCTGGGGCGGCTACGATCATGACCACGGCATCCACGCGATCACGTTCGGTTTCGACGGCCGTTTGTACTTCAATTCCGGCGATCAGGGATTCGACATCACGTTGCCCAGCGGCCGCCGCTTCGTCAGTTCGCGCGAGGGCCCCTACTTTGCCGGCGCCGCACTACGCATCAACACCGACGGGTCGGATTTCACTGTGTTGGCGCACAACTTCCGCAATCCTTTCGAGCTGGCGCAGGATTCGTTCGGAACGATTTGGCAAACCGACAACGACGACGACGGCAACCGCTGGACCCGGCTCAACTACGTAATGGAGGGCGGCAATTTCGGCTACTGGGGTCCAGGCGGACGTCGCTGGCGCGAAGACCGCGGAACGCACTTTCATCACGAGCTTCCCGGCGTTGTCCCCGACATCGCTCGCACCGGGCCCGGCTCGCCCGCTGGCTTGTTGCTCTATGAGGGGAGCCTACTGCCGGAGAAGTATCGCGGCGCGCTGATCCACGCCGAGCCGGGCAAGCGCAATATCTTCGGCTTCTTTCTTGAGTCCGACGGGGCCGGCTTCTCGATGACGGATGCGAAGATCGTCAGCGCCGACAGCCCCGACTTCCGGCCGAGCGATGTCTGCGCCGCGCCCGACGGGTCGATATTCATTGCGGACTGGCACGACCCTGTCGTCGGCGGTCACAACATGATGGACGTTGAGAAGGGGCGTATCTATCGGCTCGCTCCGCCGCGCTCGGCTCCGATTGTTGCGGCGCTTGACCTTGAATCGGGCGCCGGGCTCGCAGCGGCATTAGGGTCGTCCAACCAAGCTCGACGCTATTTGGCCTACCAAGCGCTGAGGGCGCAAGGCGACGCAGCGATCCCCACGCTTCAAAGCATGCGCGAGGGCGACGATCCGACCTTGCGCGCACGTGCGATGTGGCTCCTGGCACAGACGCCGGCGGGCGGCGATGCGCTCGAAGACGGCTTCAATTCCGCAGATCCACGCTTTCGCATTCTCGCCATGCGAATCGCGCGCTTCAGCGGAGAAGAACCCGTCGTGATTGCAGAGCGATTCGCGGAGGACCCTGATCCGGCGGTTCGTCGCGAGGCTGCGCTCGCGTTGCAGTACGTCTCGGGCCCCCGGGCGGTCGCCGCGCTTGTCACTCTGGCAGGGGGCTACAACGGCGAGGATCGCTGGTATCTAGAAGCGTGGGCGATCGGCGCGCGCGGCAAGGAAGAAGAGCTCTATCAAGCATTGATCGAAGAATTCGCCGGCGACTGGGATCCCAAGCTGGCGCAGTTCTTGTGGCAACTCAAGCCCCGGCGCGCATTGCCCTACTTGTCTCGCGCTTTGAAAAGCTCGAAGCTCTCGCCGGAGGACCGTGCTCTCGCCCTGCAAGCGATCGGCGACCGGGCTGAACGCGCGTCGGCCCGCATCGTCGCGCAGACTGTTTCTTCGCCCAATGCGATGCTCGCCGATCGCGCCTTCGACAAGGTCAGCCGGCAGCTCTTCAGCGAGTGGACGCCCTACCGGGAAGACCCGCTAATTCGCGGCGCGGTGCGGCAGGCGCTTAGCCGTGCGTCGACGCAACACGCCGCCATCGAACTGGTCGACGCGCTCGAAGACGAAGCGTATGCGCCGCAAGTCCTATCGATCGCGCGGTCCCAGTCGGCGCCCGAGGAGTCGCGTACCGCGGCGATCGAGACGCTGGGACGTTTCCGAGATGCGCGATACGTCGCGATGCTGGCGGCGATGACGGAGAAAGGCGAGACCGCGCTGCGACAAGCGGCCGTTCGAGGGCTCGGATCAGCGCGTCCCGAGGATCTCGATGAACGTATGGCGACGTTGATTCTGTCGGACGCGCCGAACGAGGTACGAAGTGAGGCTTTGCGCGTGCTGAGCCGCTCCGCTCCGGGTATGAACCGCATCCTCGACATGGAAGCGACTCAGGAGCTGCCCGCGGAGCTCCGATCTCTCGCGACGAGCATGGCGCACGCTAGCCGCGACGAGAGGATTCAAGCGCGTGCCGCCGAGCTGTTGCCTGTACTCTCGGGGCGAGACGAGAGGAAACTGCCGAGCCTACGTTTCCTCGCAAGCGCCGAAGGCGACGCGGAACGCGGTAGGAAGGTTTTCGAAGCCACGGACGGACCGAAGTGCGTGAACTGTCACTCGCTCGAGGAGGGCGTGGAGAAGGCCGGCCCCAATCTCGCGGCGATCGGTCTGAAGTACGACCAGGCCGGACTGCTCGATTCCCTGATCAACCCCAGCGCTGGGATCGCGCCGGAATACTATGTCTGGATCCTGGAGACGAAATCCCACGGCCTTGTGACCGGCGTACTTGCCGAAGACACCGCTTCGCAGTTACTGGTTCGCAACGAGCTGGGCGACGAGATTCGGCTCAAGCCGGAGGACGTGACAGCGCGCCGGCGCAGCAATCTGTCGATGATGCCTGAGGATCTCTACAAGACGATGACGGAACAGGAGCTAGTCGATCTTCTGGGGTATCTGTCAAGCCTGCGCTCCGAGAACTGAGCGTCGCTCAAATCGCCCGATATAGGCTCGTGCGATAGAGCAACACGTCTTCGGGCTTCGACGGTTCATAGAGCACGGTCGCGAGGTCGCCCGGCTCGATCGTTCGCCCACGCTCGACAGCCTTCACGACGCCTTCGCGGCCTCCAACCTTGTAGCGCGCCTCGTAGGCGCGCGCCGAGCCGCGCCGCGTGACGCGCTCGACGACGGCCGCGGCTGCTTCGCCTCGACTTACGAGCCGTCTATGTCGGCGGCGTTGGATGTCGAGCACGACCGCCAGCGCCAGCAAGACGGCCCCGATGGCCAAGCCGATCCGGATCGTTCTCGCCGATCGCGTGATCTCGGGCAGATAGTGCAAAGCGAGATCTTCGGGAAGGTAGACGACTTCCAGCTGATCGCCCTCGTCATAGCGCCGGTAGATCTCTGCGCTCACCTGCGCCGAAGCGCGCAGCTCGCGGTCTTCCGCATCGGCGAAATGGTAGTAGAGGTAGTAACGAGGCTCACCGTTCGCGGTCTGTCGGACGCGCTTTTCGTGCACTGCAGCAACGCCCTGGGCGCCGGCCTCGTCGATCACGGCGCGGGCCGGATGGCCGGGTTCGAGGCCGGCGACACGCTCCCACAACAAGAACCCGCCGACCAGAATCATCGCCGTCCAACTGAAGACGATCACCTGAGCAAGAGGCGCAAGCCGGACCCTGCGCGGCGTAGCCGCACGCAACTCCTGCTCAGGCTTCCAGCGTTTGAGACGGGCCTCGGTTGGTTTGGCTGGAGAGTCGGAGTCTTCGATGGATCGCGACCGTTCGAGACCGAAGGAGATCAGCAGCGTCCCGATGAGCAGACAGCCGACGCCAATCGAGGCAGTGAGCCCCGCTTCGGGCAGGGAAAGAGCGATCACGACAGCGCCGACGCCGTCGAGCACGATGCCGGCGATCAGTATCCAGCGCTTGCGGTCTATCATGGCCGGCGGCGTTCCCGCGGCGCTACTTTTTCTTCGCCGCTTTCTTGGACGCCTTCTTAGCCGGAGCGCCCTTGACCTCGACGCCGGCCCAATCTTCGAAGATCTTGATTGCGGCGCAAATATCCTCGTCGCCATGACCAGCCGCCATGCCGGCGCCGAAGATTTCGTGCACCAACGAGGTCGAAGGAAGCGGGACGCCCAACTCGCGCCCGGACTCCAGCATTAAGCCAACATCCTTGCGCATCCACTTGAGAGGAAACGCCGCCTTGAAATCACGCTTGAACACGAACGGAGCCTTGAAGCTGATCAGCCCCGCCTTGGCGGCGCTCTTGTCGAGCACCTCGAACATCAGCTCGGGATCAACGCCCGCCTTAGTCGCGAGCACCATGCCTTCGACGAAGCCTTGCAACATGTTCGCCAACACGAGGTTCTGCGAGAGCTTGGCGTGCAGACCCATGCCCGAACCGCCGCAGTAGAACAGCGTCTTGCCCATCGCTTCGAAGTATTCGCGGGTGCGATTGAAGACGGCGCGTTTGCCGCCGACCATGAAGGTGAGCGTGCCGCCGGTCGCCCCCGGCGTTGAACCCGTACAGGGCGAGTCGAGATATTCAACTTTTTTCTTGGCGAAGGCCTTGCCGATGCGAATCGCCGTGCTCGGCCCGATCGTGCTGCAGTCGGCAACGACCGTCCCCGGCTTGGCGCCTTCGATGACGCCGTTCTTACCGGTGAGCACCGATTCGGACATCGCGCTGTCTCCGACGCACAGGAAGATGTAGTCGGCGGAAGCGCCCACCTGCTTGGGCGTCGAGCAATACTTGCCGCCTTTCTTAGCCGCGGCAAGCTTGCGAGCTTTCTCTTTGGTGTGGCTCCAAAGCGCGACCTGGTGGCCCGCGTCGAGCAAGTGCTCGGCCATCGGGTGGCCCATCAACCCTAAGCCGAGAAATCCGAGTTTTGCCATTGTTTCTGCTTCTCCTTGTTCGCGAACGAAGAGCCCAATTGTAAGCTTTTCGCGGCGCGTGAGACAATGTGGGCCGAGCTGACGCAGACAATCACAGCTGCGGTACACGTTGTCGAGGGCGAGCGATGAAAGACGTTCTACGCAGCTTGTTTGCCAAGACACTCGAGGAGGTTGAGCTCGACGGAGCAATGCGTCGGCTCGTCTCGGTCCGGGACCACACGCTGGTCGCCGCCGGTGAAGAAATACCACTCGCTCCGTTCAAGAAGATTCTGACGATCGCGATCGGCAAGGCTGCGCACCGTATGGCGACGACCTTCGCCGATATCGTGTCGCCGAGCGTCGCCTCGGGCGTCGTCGTGAGCTCTGTGGAGGGCGCGCCGCCGCCGTACTTTCTCTCGTACCAGGGGGGGCATCCGTACCCGAACGCCGAGAGCTTTCACGCGGCGGCCGTCGTCGAAGAGATGCTCAGCGATCTCAAGCCGCACCACCTTGTGGTCTATCTGCTCTCGGGCGGGGGCTCGGCCATCTGTGAGCGTCCGATAACGGATGCGATTTCGCCCGAGGATGTGGAGGCGTTTTTTCGTGCTCTCGTTACCGGCGGCGCCGACATTGTCGCTATGAACGTCTTGCGCAAACATTTCTCCGCGATCAAGGGCGGACGCTTGGCGGCAAGGGCGCATCCGGCGCGGCAGCTCACGCTCTATGTCAGCGACGTTCCGGCGGATCAACCTTCGAGCGTCGCCTCGGGGCCGACCATGCCTGACGAGTCGAGCGTGGAGGACTGCTACGCGCTGGCCGAGCATCTTGGTTTGCGCGGAAATCTGCCGACGTCGATTGAGAAGTTCTTCACGGAGCGGTTGATTGAAGAAACGCCGAAGCCCGGCGACCCTGCATTCGAGAACAGCTCCTGGCATTGCCTCATCGACAACCAAGCCGCGCTTGCAGCGCTGGAGCGCGCCGCGGCGGCCGAGGGTTGGGTCACCGAGACCGACCTTTCGATCGACGACGAACCAATCGACGCTGCGCTGGACGTTCTGCTGGCGCGTCTCGACAAGCTCAAGGCGGTGCATCCGGACGGGACGGTCGCCGTGCTTACCGGCGGCGAGCTGAGTTGCCCTGTCACGGGAGACGGGCGAGGCGGCCGTAATCAGCACTTCGTGCTGCGCGCCGCGAAGCGAATCGCCGGGCGCGATGTCTCAGTGCTCAGCGCCGGCACCGACGGCATCGACGGCGTTTCGCCTGCCGCCGGAGCGGCAGCTGACGGGGAGACGATCGCTCGCGCCGCGGCGCTCGGTCTCGACGCCGAAGACTTTGACCGCCGCTCCGACTCTTTTACGTTCTTCGATCGTCTGGGCGACGCGGTTGTTACCGGACCAACCGGCAACAACGTCCGCGATGTGCGGTTGCTGGTCGCTCGCTGAGCTATGGCCGAACCCTGGAAAGTCTCGCTGCACGGCGGCCACAGCGGCGAGTTTTGCGAACACGCCCAGGCGACGCTGCGCGAGATGCTTGAAGCCGCGGTTGCAGCGGGCTACACCGTGTTCGGCGTCAGCGAGCACGCCCCGCGTAGCCAAGAGCGTTTTGTATACCCAGGCGAGAGAGAAAAGGGCTTCGACGTGAAGCGTCTTGGGGAGGACTTTGAAGCCTACGCGGAAACCGTCTTCAGGCTTGCCGAGGAGTTCGAGGACCGCTTGACCGTACTGCGCGGTTTTGAAGCCGAGGTCGTGCCCGCGGAAACGTATCGCGACCAGATGCTCGCGCTGCGAAAGCTCTACGGCTTCGACTACATGGTCGGCTCGGTTCATTACGTCTGCCAGATCTCGATCGACTTTTCATCCGAGGAGCATGAGCGGGCGGCGCAGGCGGCGGGGGGATACGAAGCATCGGCGAAGCGCTACTACGACGATGTCGCCGCGATGATCGAAGCGCTGCGGCCCGAAGTCGTCGGCCATTTGGACTTGATCAAGCTCTATGCTTCTGACCCGACGGTGCTCGACGCGCCGAGCGTGCGCCAAGCGGCCGGGCGGGCGCTAGAGGCGGCGAGGGAGTACCGGGCGATCCTCGACCTCAACACCGCCGGCTATCGCAAGGGGCTCGGCGAGCCTTATCCTGCGCCATGGCTCGTGCGCCGCGCGGCGGAGATGGGCGTCGGGTTTTGTTTCGGCGACGACAGCCACTCGCCTGCGCAAGTCGGCTCCGGTCTCGATGACGCGCGCGCATATCTAAGGGCCAACGACGTGCGAGAGATCACGACGCTGGATCGTCAGGGCGGCGAGATCGTGCGCCGGCGTGTTCCGATTTAGCCAACCTCGATCCAGCCTGTGTGCTCAAGCTCGAAGGCTGAAGCGCGTTTCCAGTCTGGAGGGCCGCTTGGATTGCGGGCGATCTCGGCCAGCAGGGAGATGACGCCGAGGTGCGCTACAACGGCGATTCTGGGTTCGGAGCGAGTCTTTAGGTCGCTCCAGAACGATTCCAGTCGAGCGAGGAAGTCGGTTGCTGGTTCTCCCCCTGGCGGCGTTACACCCCACCAATCGTCAAGTTTGCGGCGGGCGAGAACGGGATCGAGCTGTTCAATCTCCGCCCAGCGGAGCCCGTCCCAGTCACCGTAGCTGATCTCGGCGAGTCGATCGTCCGCGATGGGCGCCAGACGCAGGCTTCTAGCAACTACCTCTGCGGTCTCAAGAGCACGCAAGAGCGGGCTGGTTAGTATCAAGTCGACGCGCTGCGCAGCGAGTCGACTCGTCAGTCCACGGGCTTCGCTTCGCCCTTCGTCGCTCAGCGAAGGGTCGGAGCGCCCGAGGAAGCCGCCGTCGGCCACGCTGCGACCATGGCGCACGAGGAAGATGGCGGGCTTCATCGCGCACCGAAGACCAGCAAGACCGCAATCTCCTGAAGCATCGCTGCCGCGCCCAAGCAATCGCCCGTTACCCCACCGATGCGAGCACGGAAGAAAACGGCCGATGCCAGGACGACGGCAACGCAAACGGCGGAAGCGACCAGCAAACGTTCGGAGGCTCCCGGTGCGAGCAACGCAGCCGTCAGCGCCACGGCGGCAACAACGTGACCCCATCGAAGGGCTCTCGCTACGGCTCCGCCTGAGCCGTCGGTTGCTGGTCCGGCAAGGCGGGCCAGAAGCACCAGACCGGCCCGCGGCAACGTTTGGGAGGCCAAGAAGCCAGCGGCCAGTCCGCTCTCTGTCAACGAGCCGACTCCGAGCCAACGCAACAAAGTCGCCAAAATCAGCGCGATGACGCCGAAGGCGCCGATGCGACTGTCCTTGAGGATCTCAAGCGTGCGGTCGCGCGAACGCTGAAGGCCCATCGCGTCCGCCGTGTCGGCCAGCCCATCCTCGTGCAGCGCACCGCTCAACGCGGCCCAGAACACGAGAACGATGACAGCCGCGAGAGCTGAGGGCCAGTACGACACCGTTGCTTTGGCCGCAAGCCACCCCGCGCCGCCGAGCAAGAAGCCGACGAACGGGTACCAAACGGCCGACCAGGCAAGCGTTCGGTCAATAGGGGTGCGCTGGGGCGAGGGAACAGGTATTCGGGTCAGGGTTTGAAAGGCAAGTGCGAGCGCTTCGAGGAGGAGCATCAGACCTTCGGGCCCTTGACGTGAAGCGGGCAGCCGAACGCCATCCAAACTACTTCATCCGCCACTGCTGCAATTCGCTGGTTCATCTCGCCCGCCCGGTCGCGGAACTCACGGGCGAGCGGGTTCTCGGGGACAATGCCGGCGCCGACCTCATTCGTTACGAGGAGAAGCTCGCCGCCCCTTGGCGATGCGACCACCGCAGCGAGCCGGTCGAGCTCGACGTCCACGTCGTGGTCTTCCGCCAGAATGACATTACTCAACCACAACGTGAGGCAGTCAACCACAACACTTTGATTCTCTAATCCTTTAAACGTATCAACTAGATCAAGCGGCTCCTCGATGGTTCGCCAAAAAGAGCCTCGCTCAGCTTGATGCCGGAGGATGCGGTCGCTCATCTCTTCGTCGCGGGCTTCACCGGTGGCAACGAAAACACCGGCTGAAAAGCGTTCTTCGGCCCGCCGCAAGGCATAGCGACTCTTGCCGCTGCGCACCCCGCCGCCTATCAGGGTCACACCCACAAGCTGCCTCGCTTGGTTCGCAAAAGCCAGATGAAAAACGGCCCGCCCAGCATCGCTGTAATCACTCCGACGGGGATCTCGGCCGGAGCCATCGCCGTGCGCGCGATCGTATCGCAAACCGCGAGGAACCCGGCGCCGAAGCAAAAAGCCGCGGGCACGAGCACGCGGTGATCGGCGCCGATCGCCATCCGCAGAGCGTGCGGAACGATCAGACCGATGAAGCCGATTGGACCCGTTAGCGCCGTGACGACAGCGGTCAAGAACGACCCCAACAGGAAAGCGATGCGCATCGTTGCGCGGAGGTTGACACCGCGAGTCGCGGCCCACTCCTCGCCGACCGACAGCAGGTTGAGCTCGTTCGACTTCCACATGGCGACGAACAGCACGCCGCCCACGCCGAGCGCCAATAAGACAAGCGTCATTGGACGCGGCGAATCGATACCGCCCATGAGCCATCTCACAATCGCGAACGATTGCGTAAAGCCGGCCGAGTAGTGCAGAAAGAGAATCGCCGCCAAGCAGATGCTGTTGATCGTTACACCGGTGAGCAGCAGCGTAAACGACGACATACGGCGACCCTCGGAGGCGATTGTGGTCACCAACGCCATCACGCCGACCGCTCCGGCCAAGGCCGTGAACCAAACCGCGGGAAAGACGCCGATCATCCGCCACCCGAAACAGATCGCCGCAACGGCCCCCAGAGCCGATCCGTTCGCAACGCCGAGAGTATAGGGGGTAGCGAGTGCGTCGCGAAGCAACGCCTGAAAGATCACCCCAGCCAACGCCAGGGCGCCCCCGGCGAGCGCCGCCAGCAACACGCGAGGGATTCGGACCTGAAAGAAGATCTCCTTGTCGGGCGAGACTCCGTCGAACGCGGATTGGAGGGAGATGTTACTCGAGCCGATCATCGGCATCACAACGAGCGTAGTCGACAGGAAGGCGAGCGCGACCGCCAACGTCGTCGCGAACTTCTTACGGCTGAGCATCAGCAGTAACTAACCCAGGGACGACCGCCTTCACCACTCCGAATGAACGCCTCGGCATCGAAGACCTCGCGGAGGAAACGCTCGTTGACCGTCCCCTCTGGAGGCCCGTCAGCGGCGAGACGACCGTCGCGCAGGGCGACGATGCGCGAGGCGTAGGCGGACGCGAGGTTCAGGTCGTGCGTGACGGCGATGACCGCCATGCCCTCGGAGGCTAGCTTGGCGAGCAAGGAGTAGATGCTGATCTGATGCTTGATGTCGAGAAACGTGGTCGGCTCGTCGAGCAGCAACGCTTCCGGCTCTTGCGCCAAGGCGGCCGCGAGTACGACGCGTTGGCGCTCGCCGCCGCTGAGCTCGCGAAAGGGCCGCGGCGCCAAGTCGAGCGTATCGGTCAGCTCCAGCGCGCGATGGACGGCGCGACGGTCGTCTTCGGTCTCGAACAATCCATGGCAATGCGGCGTGCGTCCCATGAACGCGACCTGCTCGGCGGTAAACGGAAACTCGAGCCGCAACATCTGAGGGATGAACGCTGCGCGACGAGCGAGCGAGCGCTTGTTCCAGGAACCCATTTCGCGGCCGTCAAAGCAGCACGAGCCTGCAAACCGGTCGAGGACGCCGGCGAGAATCGCGAGCAGGGTTGACTTCCCCGCCCCGTTTGGACCGACGACCGCAACCATCTCCCCGCGACCGACGGAGAGCGCCACATCTCGAAGCACGGGCGTCTGATCGTAGCGGAAGCCCAGGCCGTCTATGGCGTACAACTCGCTCACTCAGCGACCTCGGGATGGATCATCTGGAACAGCGCTTCGGCGGTCTCGGCCACGCGCGGTCCTGGTACGACAAAGATGTCGTTCGCCACCGCGTAGACGCGTCCCTCGCGTACTGCCGGGATGTCCGGGAACGTCTGCTCCCAGAGCTTGCCGACCGAAAGACGGTGCTCTTCGCTGACCTTATCGGTGTCGGACATATCGCCCATGTCGACGACGACGTCGGGTCGACCGGCATAGATCTCCTCGCGGGGAATGCGGGGGTAGAAGGTCACGGCTTCGGCGAAGTGGTTGCGGCCCCCAGCGATGGCGATCAGATCGTTGAGGAAGGAGCCCTTTCCAACAGCGATGAGATCGCTGATCGTCCCCGGCGATCGTCCGACGAAGAAGACCACGCTGCGCCGCGGAAGATCGCGGGCGCGGGCGCGGACCTCGGCGAGACGGCCGCGAATTTCGGCGATCTTCTCTTCGGCGCGTTCTGGGACGTCGGCCTCTTGGGCAAGGTCGCGCAGAGACTGATCAATGCCGTCGAGATCGTTGTGCTGCAACGTTAGGACCGGTAGTTTGAGCGCCTTGAAGCGTTCGCCCATCTTTTGTTCGTGCAGCACTACGACGAGATCGGGCCGCATGGCAAGGACTATCTCGACGTTCGGTTGCATGTAGCTGCCGATCTTGGGCTTGTCGCGAACTTCGGGCGGATAGTGACAGAACGTCGTCACGCCGACGACACGGTCGCCGAGCCCGAGCGCGTAGAGCATTTCTGTGATCGAAGGCGCCGTCGAAACGATGCGCTGCGGGGCGGCATTCGCCGCCGCGGCTGCGAGCAGAAAGAGGACGAGCAGGCGTTTCATCCCAGTTCTTCCTTGAGCGCGGCGATCAGGCGGTCGTTCTCTTCACGGCCGCGCACTGCCACGCGGAACGCCGACGTTGTGACGCCTTCGATGTCGCTGCAGTCTCGGATCAAGATCTTATGTTCAACGAGCCGCTCGCTAAGCGCAGCCGTGCCGCCCGCGTAGCCGCAGAAAACGAAGTTTGCGAGCGACGGGCGAGGGGATAGGCCTTGCAAGGCGGCGAGGCTTTCGGTCAGCCGCACGCGCTCTTGCGCGATTAGCGAACGCGTCTTGTCTACGTAGTCGATGTCGGCCAGCGCCGCCGTAGCCGCGTCTTCGGCGGGTGCGCTGACTTGCCACGGCTCGCGTCGCGCTTGAAGCTCGGTGATCGACTGCGGGTGCGCCAGCAGGCAACCGACTCGCAGCCCCGGCAACGCAAAAAACTTCGTCAACGAACGGAGCAAGAAAACACCCGGGCGATCGATTAGCTCGGTCAGCGCTTGGTCAGATGCGAAGTCTACGAAAGATTCGTCGACTAGTACACTGGCCTGCGCCGGCAAGCTGCGCACCCAACGAAGCATGCGCTCACGGTCTTCTCCGCCGCCGGTCGGGTTGTTGGGCCTCGTTACGATCGTCAATCCGGCCGCTGGTTCGATGCTCGACGCCGCCGGCACTGCCAGTATTCGTGACGCCGCAAAAGCCCTGCGGTATTCGCTGAAGGTGGGTACCTCAAGCACCACATGCTCAGGCCGCAACGTCCTGGCTAAGAAAAAGATCAGCTCGACGGCGCCGTTGCCCGCCAAGACGTTCTCTTCGCCGACGCCCCAGAATCGAGCGGCGGCGCGACGCAGCCGAGGCGCGCCGATTTCGGGATAGTGCGCCAGCCGCTCCAGCGACTGGGCGATCGCGGCCAGCGCCGAGGAGGGAGGGCCGAGCGGGTTGATATTGGCGCTGAAGTCGAGAATCTCTCGCCAATCGCAGTTCAGGCGACGAGCCGCCTCAAAAACTCTTCCGCCGTGCTTCTCCGTCGCCGGCGCGGCCGCGATACCCGTCACCCGAGCCTCGCCGTCGCCGCCAGCAGCGCGCCAACAGCCGATGTCGCGTAGAGGCTTCGCCGCGCCCTGGCAAAGGACTCGAGAGTTAACGGATGGAGCGGCAGGCCAAGGGTCGGTTTGTCGCTAGGCGTCCCACTGTAGAAGCTCAGGCCTCCCAACTGCACGCCGATCGCCCCAGCCATCGCGGCTTCGGGGTAGCCTGAATTGGGGCTCGGCTGCTTCGCAGCGTCGGCGCGGACAGCGTCCCAGGCTCCGCGGGCCGAGAGCCCGACCAGTGCCGCCGTCGCCGAGATGAGCAACGCAGTCAAGCGCGCCGGAACGTAGTTAAGCAGGTCGTCGATCCGCGCCGAACACCATCCCAGTTCGAGATAGCGCTCGTTGCGATAGCCGACCATCGAGTCCAAAGTGTTTGCGGCCTTGTAGAGCGCCATTGCAACGGGTCCGCCGAGGGCGAGCCAAAACAGAGGCCCGACGATGCCGTCACTCAAGCTTTCGGCCGTCGTCTCGATCGCGGCCCGCACGACGCCCTCCTCGTCTAGGGCATGGGTGTCACGACCGACGATTCGGGCCGTCATTCGCCGCGCTTGCGCCAAATCGCCGCGCATCAACGGCGCGACAGCGGCAGACGCCTCGACGTCTAAGTCGCGCACGGCGAGGAACGAATAAATCCAATAGGCTTCTAGCGCCCGCCGCGGCCAACCCTCCGGCGCCAGCTCGAGAGTCGCCGCGACAAAGCCGCCGGCAACCGTCAGCACGAAGCCCCAAAGCAACACGCCCGCCGCACGCAGACCCGCGATGCGGCCGAACGCTCGCCAGCGGCGCTCCGACCACGCGATGAACGTCCCTAGCGCACGAACCGGATGCAGCGCCCAGCGCGGGTCGCCCAGCGCCAGATCGAGCCCGAAAGCGGCGGCCGTCGTCCAAGCCTGCGCCACGCTCATCGCAGGTAGAGTTCCTCGAACCGTGGCCAGTCGACGTGGCCTTCAAACCAGTCGGCAAGCCGGTCGTAGTGTTTTTGCTTATCTGCGACACCTCGGATCTTAGGCGCCGGTTTGTTCTTCCAGTTCGCGACGTCTTCGAGCAGGAACTGCGCCACGGCCGGGTCTTCGAGCGCGCCGTGAAGGTATGTACCCAAGATGCCGCGTCGCAGACAGCCCTCGGCCTTGCCGTCTATGAAGGCAAAAGGAGAGTCTCCGGCAGGGGGCTCGGTGTCGCCCATGTGAATCTCGTAGGCCGTGAAGTCTCGTCCGTCGACGGCCAGCCGGGCGCTTACTTCGCGTGTGGTCTTTTCGCTGGTGATGGTGGTCTTGTGGGGCAGCAGACCCAACCCGGGCAGGCGGCCACGCTTCGACTCGACTTCGCGAGGGTCTGAGATGAAGCGGCCTAGCATCTGGTAGCCGCCACAGACGCCCCAAACCGCCGCGCCGTCCTTGCGCCGATCGAGTATCCAGCGGTCGAGACCAATGCGCTGCAGCCAGGCCAAGTCTTCGAGCGTATTCTTCGTTCCGGGGATGATGATTAGGTCGGGATCATACTGCGCCGCCTCGGTCACGTATTCGACATTCGGCAACAGGCGAAAGTCTGTGAAGTTGGCGATGTGCGGCAGGCGCACGACGGCGACTCGAAGCTCGGAGGAGCTGCGCGGTTCGGACGGGGGAGCGTCGAGGGACACGCTGTCCTCGGCGTCGAGATGGATGTCGGGCGCGTAAGGGAACACGCCGAGACACGGCCTCTCGGCGAGGCGTTCAAGAGTTTGTCGCCCTTCGGAGAACAGGCTCCGCTCGCCGCGAAAGCGATTGATGACGAACCCTCGAACAAGCTCTTTCTCGTCGCCCTCGAGCAACTGCATCGTCCCGACGACGGAAGCAAAGACGCCGCCACGATCGATGTCGGCTACCAGCAGCGCCGGCACGCCGAGATCGGCCGCCAACGGCAGATTCACCAAGTCGCGGGAGCGCAGATTGAGCTCGGCCGCGGCACCAGCGCCTTCGATGACTAGGAAGTCAAACTCATCGGCCAGCCGTTGGTAGGCGGCGCGGACCTCGCCGAGCAGCTCTTCGTAGTGTTCGTAGTAGGCGGTGGCGCTAAGCTGCTTCCAGACCTTGCCGTTGAGGATGACCTGACTGCCGTCAGGCCCGGAGGGCTTGAGCAGCACGGGATTCATGTCGCTGCGCGGTTCGAGCCCGCAGGCCTCAGCTTGCGCCGCCTGCGAGCGTCCGATCTCCCCGCCGTCGACGCAAGGGTAGGAGTTGAGCGACATGTTCTGCGCTTTGAACGGCGCGACGCGGACGCCGCGCCGGCGCAAGAAGCGGCAGATCGCCGTCGCCGTCCAGCTCTTGCCGACGTGTGAGGCCGTCCCAACGACCATGAGGGCGCGTGCGTTCTTTTTCGTTGACATGCGGTCCGGAACGAAGGGGAAGAGGACGGGCCGACCGCAAGTAAAGAGGTCGCCGGCCTAGCTTTCACCCGAAGCTCCGCTCGGCTTCCTTCGGGCAGGTCTCCTGGCTTACGGCGCGGACGCCGATTACAGTGGCGGGACCACGCGGGACTCTCACCCGCTTCCCTATTCTCTCCGCCTTTACGCGGAGCACCCAAAGGATGGGGACCCGGCTACGCCGAGTCCGCTAGGGCGAACGTAGCAGTTTATTCTCTCGATAAGCAAGCAGCCGGCTCGGCAAAGCCCGCTCAAGAGCCGAGCTCCAGAACGACGTGAAACTCGTCCTCGGCGACCGGCATCACCGAAAGTCGGCTTTGGCGGATCAGCGCCATCTCTTGCAGGCGGGATTCCTGTTTGATCTGCTCGAGCGTGACGGGCTTCTTGAGCTTCTTGACAGGCTTGAGATCGACGACCGACCAGCGTTCGTCTTCGGTAGTCGGATCCTGGTAGTGTTCCTTGATGACTCGCGCGACGCCGACGACCTCTTTGCCTTCGTTCGAGTGGTAGTAGAGCACTTGGTCGCCTTTCTTCATGGCGCGCATATTGTTGCGGGCCTGGTAGTTTCGGACGCCGTCCCAGTAGGTCTCGCCGTCGGATACGAACTGATCCCAGGAATACTTGAAGGGTTCGGACTTCACTAGCCAGTAGTTTTTCTTTCGAGCCGCCATGGAGGACAGCATAGCCGATTTCGCCTGGGAGGCCGGTCTTCAGGTACAATCGGCCAACTGGCCCGCCCTAGGAAGAACCCATGACACAGAAGATCCTCTGTCTATTCCTCTTTGCCGCCGGACTTTCCGCTGCCGCCGAGCCGGTCACGCTTTACATCGAGCTAGGGCTGGGCGCCAATGCGGTCGACCGTTGGGACGGCGCCCTTGAGGTCTCTAACGGCAAGCTCGCCCGCCTCGAGGAACGCCACTTCGGGAAGCAGGATCAGCTCACAGCTCCGTCCGCGTGGAAAGCCCAAACTCGACGCGAGCAGATCGACGGCTTTGCGAAAGTCAACTACAACGAGATGAGTCCGGCCGAACTGCCGCCGACGCAGTTTTCGCCGATCGGCCTGTACGCGACCATCGACGCGGAAACTTCGGCGCAGGTGCGTGTCAGAACCGAACAGGGAGATTTTGACTTCCGTGTGGCCCAGATCGGTCTCGAACCCTCGCTCTTCTTAGACGGACGGGCCAGCGTCGCCTGGACGCCGACCGCTGAGCGGCTCAGCGACGAGACTTTTGAGGACGACGAGCCCGCCGTCGCGTTGTTGTCGGACGGTTCCCTGGCCGTGGCTTGGGTGGCCTACCGCGAGCGCGGCGACCGCGTGCTGCTTCGAACGCAAACCAACGGGTCTTGGTCGAGCCCTGAAGAGGTCACCCTGCAACCGGGCGACCTCTGGCGCACTTCGCTCGCCGTCGACGAGGACGGCGGCTTGTGGGCTTTTTGGAGCGCCCGCGACGGTACGGATTGGGACCTCTGGGGCCGCCGTCGCGTCAGCGGTCAATGGCAGCCGCCGGTCCGGGTCAGCGATGAGGGAACGAACACCTTCCACCGGGCGGCTGCCTCGCAAGACGGCAAGGTGTTTGTGGTTTGGCAGAGCTTCCGCGGGCCAGCGCGTCAGGCGCAAAGCGATATTTACTTGCGTACTTTCGCGGCAGGCTCTTGGTCGGACGAGATGAAGGTCTCAAGCTCGTCGAAGAACGATTGGGAGCCGACGGTTGCGGGCGGCGCGAGCGGTTCAGCCTACATCGCCTGGGACACCTACGATAAGGGCGACTACGACATCCGCTTTCGTGCTTTTGAGAGCGGCGCTCTCGGCGCAGAACAAAAGGTCACTGAGAATGCGCGCTTCCAAGCTCACGCCTCGGTAGCGGTCGACCCGCAGGGACGCCCTTGGCTTGCCTGGGACGAGTCGGGAACGAACTGGGGCAAGGACCAAGGCTATTTGGTCACGCCGCCGCTGGCCGTCCCGCTGCACCAGGAGCGCTCGCTGCGTGTGGCGATGTGGGATGGCTCGGGCTGGCTGGAGCCCAAAGAAGCTCTCGATCCGTTTTACGTCTACCGGCTCTTCCCAAACTTCGAAAATCCGCAGATCGCGTTCGATGGGCGCGGCATGCTGACCATGGTTTTCCGCCACTGGACGCGTCAGCGCGCGCACGGCGTCGGCGCCTACCTGATGTGGGAGAACTTTCTCACTCGCTTCGACGGCGACAAGTGGACGACCCCGACTCCGCTGACGCACAGCGCTGGTTCGATTGAGAAACGCGCGGCGCTGGTGCGAGCCCAGGACGGCAAGGTTCACGCAGCCTGGATGACGGATGACCGGCCATTTCGCACAATGAATCCGGGCAACGCTGAGATCTATTACGCCGAGCTGGGTTCGTCGAACGCGCCGCCCGCCTACGGTGCCGATAGTTTTAAGCCTCTCACCGACCCCTTTGCGGAAGCGGTCCCGATTCATCCGCTCGAGGAGGAGAACGTCAAGGCGATCCGCGAGTATGTGATCGACACGGGCGACAAGAAGTTTCAGATCCACCGCGGAGATATGCACCGCCACACGGATGTGTCACAGGACTTCAAGTACGACGGCTCGCTGCTTGAGGTCTACCGCTACGCGCTCGATGCGGCCGCTTTCGACTACATCGTCCCGACCGACCACCAACTCGGTCTTGACATGGAGTTCACATGGTGGCAGGACGAGAAACTGGCTGACCTATTTCATGTGCCGGGCTCGTTCACGCCTATGTTCGGTTACGAGCGCAGTCTGACTTTCCCCAACGGCCACCGTAACGTCATCTTCGGCAAGCGCGGAACGCGCACGCTGCCTATCCCCGACGATGAGCGGCGCGGCGAGGCTCGCACGGGCCCGAACCTGTTTCCCTACCTTCGCGAGAACGACGGCATCTCTATGCCGCACTCCTCGGGCACGGCGCAAGGCACGGACTTCTTCGACAACGATCCCGAGCTCGAACCGTTGATTGAGATCTTCCAAGGCTACCGCGCGAGCTACGAGTACCAGGGGGCTCCCCTGGCGGCCAGCGTTCAGAAGCTCCGTGAGCAGCGTTCCGGCTTTAACGCCAGCGGCTACTACTGGGAGGCGCTCGCCAAGGGTCTGAAGCTGGGCGTCCAGGCGTCGTCGGACCACTGGTCGACGCATCTCTCCTACGCCATGATCGTTTCCGAGGACTCTAGCCGAGAGTCGATGTTCGCGGCGCTCAAGAAGCGCCACGCCTACGGCGCAACGGACAACATCATCCTGGACTTCCAGGCCGAGGCCGGCGGCGAGACCTACATCATGGGCGACATCGTCGACTCCGACGAAGCGCCGCGGTTGAAGATCAAAGCGGTCGGGACCGACCGCATCAAGCAGCTGGTGATCATCAAGAACGAAGCGATCATATACGTGCGTCAGCCAAACGCCGATTCAATCGAGCTGCGCTTCACGGACCGGGATTTCGAACCGGGATCGAACTACTACTATGTGCGCGTCGTGCAGAACAACAACATGGTTGCTTGGAGCTCGCCGATCTGGGTGGAGTGAGAGAACCGCAAGAAGTGGCCCTCGCCACAGCTGATAGTCAATACACCGGCATGCCGTAGGGCGCGGGAGTCTCGACGCGTACGGTGGCTTCGACGTCTCTGATCTTCCATTCGTCGCCGGTTTTTGCCAGATAGAACTGCTGGGCTTCGTTGCGATCCTGGTAGACCCACTCGACGCGGACTCTCACTTCGGTGTCGGACGCTTGCTCGGGCTCGTCGATCGCAATGCCTTTGACCTTCTCGTTGCGTGCCTTGAGGTAGTTCGAGAAGCCCTCGGAAGTCATCTCGTCACGACTTTGAGCCAGACGCCTAGCCATGTCGCCGGAGTGGCAGTCGATGTAGGTCTCGACGTCTCCGTCGCGGGCAGCGTCCAGCATGCGGAAGAGTACGTCCTTGGGGTCTTCCGCTTTCTTGCGCTTGGGCTTGAGGATGGAGGCCGCGCTTTGGGCGGGCTCTGAGAAGTCGAAACCACCTTGGTCGGCTACAGCCAGTCCGACAATGCCGGCTAAGACGGCGATGGTGAGAATTCGGGCTTTGGCGTCTTTCTTCACTGGCCTTAGGGGGCATTGTCGCCTGGCGGCTGCCGGTTCGATTGGCCGCGGCGCATGATAGTCAGGTCTAGGTTGCCGTCGTCGTCAACAATGGTCTTCTTCAGGCGCGGCAGGACCTCTTCCATCGTTTCCAGATAGAGTCGGCGGCGGGTGACTTCCGGGTTCTTCGCGTATTCGCGAGTGAGCGCAGTGAAGCGCGCGGCGTCGCCTTCGGACCGAGCGATCTTGGCGTTGCGGAAGCCGCGCGCGGATTCCTGTAGTTGCCGGGCCTCGCCGCGGGCGCGCGGGATCGTGTCGTTGGCGTAGCCTTCGGCTTCGTTGACTATTCGGGCGGCGTCAGCGCGGGCGCCGGCAACATCGCGAAAGGCTTCGGCGGCCTCGGGAGGAGCGGTCGCCTGCTCGATGTTTACCGTCGACACTACGATCCCTAGACCGTAGCGGTCGACGAGCCCCTGCGCCTTGCCTCGCACGGCCTCTTGAATCGCAGGTTTTTCGGTGGTCAGCACTGCGTCCACCTCGCGTGCGGCGATCTGGCGGCCGAGCTCGGCTTCGACTGCATTCTTGACGATGCCGTTCACCTCGACCGCGCGGAAGAGGTACTCCTTGGGCGTCGCCACGCTGTATTGCACGACGGTGCGGACGTGGATGATGTTTTGATCGCCGGTGATGAACTGGGCCGCCACGGGGTCCGCCGTTCCGACGATGTTGTCGACGATCTCTCCGCCGACTACCTCGCGTTGGAGTTGGCGCACCTTGAGGCGAAATACGCTGCCGACCGGCCAAGGCCAGTTGTAGTGAACGCCGGGCAATACACGTTCGTCGGAGATGCTCCCGAAACACGTGGTAACCGCTTGCTCTTCGGGCGGAACCATGAAAACGCCGCTGAGTAGCCACACAGCGGCGACGCCCGCAAGAACATTGCGGCGCGTGAGCAGATCGCGCCACGGCGGCAGGGCGGAATCCGGCGAAACGGAGGGAGGAGCGGGCGTGCTCGGCTCGGCCTCAGCAGGCGCCGGAGGCTGTAAGGTAACGCTCATCGGTGTCGCTTCACTGGCCCCTCGTGAGCAAGCGCAGCAGCTCGGAGTCAGCGCTGAGCACGACGGTGGTTTGGTCGTCGAGCGTCTTTCGGTAGGTTTCGAGAGTCCGCGTCAACCGATAAAGTTGCGGGTTGCGCGAATAGGCTTCACCGTAGATGCGCGCGGCGTCGGCGTCGCCTTCGCCTCGAATCTGCTCGGCTTCCTTGTATGCCTCGGCGAGGATCTCTTCTCGTTGACGGTCGGCGTCGGCGCGGATGCTGAGCGCTTGCTCTTCACCTTCGGCGCGGTACTGCCGGGCAATGCGCTCGCGCTCGGCGCGCATGCGGGCGTAGACGCTTTGCTTGTTTTGTTCAGGTAGGTTGAGACGCTTGATCCGAACGTCGACAACTTCGATGCCGTACTGGTCGAGCGCCTTGGCGCCTGTCGCTTCCGTCAGGCGGTCGAGCATCTCGCGGGTCCGGATCTCCTCCGGGATGGGCGAGATCAGATCTTCGAGATCGTGGCGGCCGATTTCCGCGGCGAGGCCAGCCCACGTCACGTCGTGCAAACGCATCTCCGCGGCCGCCGGGTCGCCAACAGTTTGAACGAAAGTTTCGGGTTCGTCGATGCGCCACAGGACGTAGCTCTCGATCGAAAGGTTCTTCTTGTCGCGCGTAAGGAACTCGCTGCGGGTCGGGTTGTAAACACGCAGGCGGCGATCGAAGTAAGTGACTGCGCGATGAGGCGGCTTCCAATGCAAGCCCGCCTCGGTAACGGTGTCAACCGGTCGCCCGAACTCGGTGACCAGCACGAACTCGGTCTCGCTCACTGTGAAAAACACCGACCAGACGAGCCAGAGCGCCGCCAGGCCGATCCAGATGTTGCGATTGCGCTGGAAGAAGCCGGACCAGTCGAAGGGCTCGTGCGGGTGGTCGTGGTCATGCTGCCGGTGACCGTTGTCATGCGAGTGCTCGTGGTTGTGTTCGTGATGCAAATGATCGTGCATGGCGGGCTACTCCTCCTGGCCCGTGAAGGCCGGCGGCTGGGGCTGGGCCATTTGTGCTCCGGGGGGCGCGACGAGGACGCCGTCCTCGATGTCGAACAGAGTGCGGCGGCCGCCGCCGTTGTCGAGGATCAGCTTCTTGCGCCGGGGCAATACCTCGTCCATCGTTTCGAGATACAGGCGAGTGGCGTTGGTTTCAGGCGAGCGGCGATAGGAAGCTTCTAGGCTGCGGAAACGGCCGGCGTCGCCGGAAGCGCGGTCGACGCGGCCGGCACGGTAACCGACGGCCGTCTTAACGCGGGCTTCAGCTTTCCCGCGGGCGAGGGCTACTTGTTCGTTGCGGTAACCTTCGGCCTCGTTGATCATCCGGCTCTTCTCCTCGAGGGCGCCGGCGACTTCGCGGAAGGCGTCGACGACTTCCAACGAGGGGTGCAGGTCCTGGATGCGAACACTAAGAACCTCGACACCGGTTTGGTAGGTCTTCATGCGGCGGTTCAGCTCGGCTGCGACATCCTCTTCGACGGAGTGGCGGCCAACAGTGAGCAGCGGGTCGATCGCAACGCTGTTGACCACAGACCTGAAGGCGGACTCGGTCGCAACTTGAACTGTTTCTTCCGAGCTGAGTTGACGGAACAAATAGTCATCCGGCTTGTCCAGGCGGTAGTGGACGACGGCGCTCAGCTCGACCATGTTCTGGTCGCCCGTGAGCATCAACGCTTCCTCTTCTTTGGGTTGGATGCGTCCGCCGCGATGTTGGACGTCCCACTCGTAGGCGGGGGGAGCGGAAAATTCGCTGGTCGCGACCGTACGGAACCCGATCTCGACGGTACGTACGCGCAGGGCCTCGATGCGAATGAGCTCGTCGACGGGCCAAGGGAGCTTGAAGCCCAGGCCCGGCTCACGATAGGGCAGCACTTTTCTGCCGAACCGAATAACGACGCCGCGCTCCTGGGGTTCAAGAGTAAAGGCAGCCGTCGACAGCCACCAGAGCACAACCAGCGAGGTAGCGGGGCGCATCAGTTGGCGTCGGCGCTCCCAGAGCCAGGCGAAGCCGGCTGCGGGATCGAGCTGACGCAGCCCGTGCAACAGGTGCTCCCAGACGCCTGCGAGCCGTGTCCATTCGGAGAGGCGCTGCCAGCCCGACTTGACGCCCTTTGGCCGCTCCACGCGCAGCAGGCGTACCGAGTTGAGCATCACCAAGATCGACGAAACCTGGTGGACCGCCGCTCCGAGGACCGCGCTAAGGACGCCGATACCGGCGAAGTAGACCGAGACGATGTTCACCACTCCGGCGAAGAGAATGATGTTCTGCCAGATGATGGAGACGGTGCGGCGGCTGACCTCGAATAGACGAGGCAGCTTGGCGACCGTGGCGTTGAGGTCAACGACGTCGGCCGCCTCGGCGGCTATGTCAGCTCCGGAGCCCGCGATAGCGACTCCAACGTCGGCGGCGGCGAGTGCCGGCGCGTCGTTGACGCCGTCCCCGACCATGGCGACTTTGCGGCCTTGGAGCTGGAGCTGCCGGATGCGATCGAGCTTTTGTTCGGGCAGAAGCTCGGCCTCGACATGGTGGAGGCCTGCTTCGCGCGCCATCGCGTCGGCGGCCTTGCGGCGGTCGCCGGTCAGCAGGACGATGTTGGAGACGCCAAGCTCCTCGATTTCACGGATCGCTTCGGCGACACCCTCACGCAAGGTGTCGCGCAATAGAACGGCGCCGATCAGGTCGCAGCCGCGCGATACGAGCACGGGTGTCGCGCCGAGTCGGTCGGCTTCGTCCAGGTACGCTTTGGCGCCCTCGACTCCATTCTCAGACAGAAACGATTCATTGCCGGCGCGGACTAGTTCGCCCCCGATCTCGCACTGAGCGCCGCGACCCGGAATGATCGTCGCTTCGGTCACGATGTCGAACGAGAGTCCGCGCTCATGCGCTGCTTCCACTACGACCCGCGCCAAGGGGTGATCGGAGCCGGCTTCCGCCATCGCAGCAAGGGTGAGCGTTTCCTCCTCGGAGCGGCCCTCGGCGGGCAGAATCTTGATGATTCGAAACTCGCCCGAGGTGAGCGTTCCGGTTTTGTCGAAAACGACGGTGTCGATAGTCGAGCCGGTTTGCAGCGACGCTCCGCCGCGCACCAGAATGCCTCGCCGGGCAAGACCGCCGATGCCGGCAACCATGGCCGACGGCGTGGCGAGGATCAGGGCGCAGGGGCAGGCTACGATCAGCACCGCTACCGCGCGCATCACGCCGTCGGTTTCGCTGAAGTAGAAGGTCAGCCCGGCGATCGACAGGATTACGGGAAGGAAGTATTGAGCGTAGCGGTCGGCTAATCGAACGACGGGCGCTCGGTGGTCTCGGGCTTCCTCGACCATGTGAATGAGCCGCGCCAGGGTGCTCTCGCCTGCGGCGGCGGTGACGCGGATGCGCAGCAGTCCGTGGCCATTGAGCGTACCCGAGTAGACCTCTTCTCCCTGGGCCTTGTCGCGCGGGACGGATTCGCCGGTGATCGGGCTTTCGTCGACGCTTGACTGTCCTGAGACTACTATGCCGTCAGCGCCGATTCGCTCGCCGGCCCGAACGATGACGATGTCGTCCTCAACCAGCTCTTCGACATGAACCTCGACCTCCTGGCCGTCGCGCTCGACTCGTGCGACGTGCGGAAGCTGGTCGACGAAGCGGTGGATGGCGGCTTCGGTGCGTCCGGCGGCCCAGGCCTCGAGGCCTTCGCCGACGAGCATGATGAACATCGCCTCGGCGGCGGCCAGGTACTCGCCGACGATAGTGGCCGCGGCGGCGGCGATCACGATAGCGAGGTCGGCTGAAATCTTGCGGTCGAGTAGATCCGCGATGGCGCGGTAGAAGGTCTTGTACCCGGCGATAAGGGTCAAGAAAAGGGCGGTGTCGATTCCGCCGAGGGTGTCGAAGATGCCGAGGGCGTTGAGCAGCAGGAGCACCCCGACAAAAGCGGTAAAGCCGATGTACTTTACCCGTTCGCGGCGGTCGCGGTTGATGGCGTGATCTTCGCTAACTACGTGCATCGCCGACTGTTCACGATAGCAGAAGGTAGCGCGAGTCTGGACAGTTCTAGGCGGGGCCGTTAGGCCGGTCGAACCGAGCCTCGGTTCGGAGCAAAACCGCCGGCGAATGGAGCGAGGTTGCTAGAGTCCGTTTCGCCAGATTGGGCTCGACCAAGCCAACTCGCCGTTCTCTTGCTCGACTCGCACGTAGTACCAGTGCGAACCCTTCCCGGCGTCGTTGTCGACGAAGGTAAACTCAGCCTCAGGACTGTTCGGCGTCGCCTTGTAGAGGTATGCGCCGTCGCGGATCAAGTGGATCGCCGAGATTGCCCCCGTACCCATTGCTCTTACGTGGATCGGCTGGTTCTCGCTGGAAGAAAACTCTTCGCCCATGAAATGTTCACCGATCCGGAAGTCGAGGACGATGTTATCCGTCGCCCCGTAAGTCCGCCGAGCGCGAATGGACTGATGCACGTCGTCCCGGCTGGTCGAGGGCGAGTAGACCATGGCGTAGGAGATATGCGTCGAGTAGTGGTCGGAGCTGGCGATCACTCCGATGCGGTAGCCCTTCTTCCAAGCGTTCCAGACCGCCCCAGGCGATTGCCAATTCCCCGGCTGCTTGCCGTCAGGCGTCTTCCATCTCGGCGCGCCTTCGTGCTCGTTGTTGACGCGGGCTCCTTGGTAGATCTCGACCACAGCGTCGACCTCTGGATCATTGTCCGCCCAATCCGTCCCCATACCGCTGGACCCGGAGGTGTGAGGAATCGCCAACCCGCCGGTCTCCTTCACGACCTCGTAGAGAAGCCTCGTGTCGTTGCGAATTCCCGAGCCGAAGCTGTTCGAGTTGAATGTCAGCAACTCGCCGTCCGGCGTGTCCGGCATCATGAACTTCGGATTGATCGATTGGAAGAAAGGCACAATCGGATAGTCGCGGTGGGTGTAGACCATGTTGCGATGACCGAAGGGATTCCCCAGGTTGCGCTCGTAGGCATAGAGCGTCGAGTAGCGCTCGGGGAAATGGTACATGTCGGTCATCTTCTGCGTCATGAAGTTCCAATAATCAGTTCCGCCCGCCTGATGATCGGTCGAGGCGCCGAAGTCCATATCGGCGGCGTCGATCATGTAGCGGTAGAACTCCGGGAGCGAACCGTCGTCGAGGCCGCCTTGATCCTGCGAAAGCTCGGTGTGGCGATGCAGATCTCCGCGCAAGATGCGGTAGCTCTCACCGCCGACCTCGGCGCGATAACCTCGAATCGCACGAACGTCAGCCGGCTCGTTGGGGTGAACCGGAATCGCTTCCGCCGGTGCAGGTTTGTACGCCGTAAGCATTGGCTCGGTGGGGCGTCCAGGCAGTTCGATTGACCCGGCCACAACACGACTGGCGTGCGGACGGCTTGTAAACGCCCAATTACGGCTCTCGTGGGGCCAGAAAGCCCAAAGCCTACCGTTGAGGGATGTCATCCGCATACGCGTGCTCTTGCGCGTCCAAGAGTTGGGCAGAACGATCGGGTCGCTCCAGCCGCCGCCTTCCAATCTAGTCAGGAAGGATTCCCAATGGACGCCGCCATTGATTGCACGTCTGGCGTATCGCCGCTTGAACGACATCCACAGTCCGCCGTTCGGATCGACGTAGAGCATGGGCCGCGACTCGCCGCTAGCGCCGCCGGCCAAGGGATCTGACGGCTGCAATGCGGCCGGGGCCTTCCACTGTGCGCCGTCGAGGCAAACGACCTCGATTCTCCGGATGCCGCCGAGCGGCGAGCCCGGCGCGTTAGCTCCCAACACAGCGCCGGTGTCTTTGCCCCAGTTCGTTTCGCCGGTCTCCCAACCGACCCAAGGGCGATTGCGTGCGTCGACCGCCACGCTGGCGTGGGCTTCGAATCGCGCCGTGGAAGCGATACGGTGTCCTTCCCCCAAACCTTCGTCGGGTGAGAACCGACGGGCCCAAACGTCGTAGTTCCCGTCGTAGCGGTCCCACGCAATCCAGGCGGCCCCATCCGGACCCGCCGCAACAGCAGGCTCCCAGTTGCTAGCTTCGCTGTTCGTGACCGAAACCGTCTCGGACCATTCGCCGGCGCGCAGGTACTTGAGACGAATCTGGCTGCTCCGCCCCGCCATGGATTGCCACACGACGTAGACGGTTCCGTCCGGTGCGCGCGCTATGTCGGGTTCAATATCCGGTAGTGGATTGTCGGTGAGCCGAACCCGCTTGCCCCATTCGTTGTCCTCCCACGCCATGGCGTAGAGATCCCAGTTGCCGGGGCCGTCCGTCGCTGGCCGCTGCGACCAGATCAACCAGGGCTTGCCGTTTTCGGCGGTCGTCACATGAGGACGCCAAAGGTCCTCAGCAGCGCGGCCGACGGGAATCAGCCGCGTCCAGCGGCCGTCGAAATAGCGGCGGAAGTTCAGCTCTTCGCGGCGGTCGTGGTAGCTTTGCCAAACGACCGAAAGGGCGCCGTCTGATCCCGCGACGATCGACGGGAAGTCGTGCTGTCGCAGTTCCGTCCCGGAAAGATCGGTCGCCGGCGGCACGCGTTGAATCGAGACTCTCCCGTCAAGCTCGTGAATCCACTCGCCGAACGCCTGTCGCATCGGACGGACCTCGAACGCTCCCTGCTTCGTCGTGAGCGCTAGGCGCGTCGCAACCGAGCCCTTGCCGCGGACGAGTAGTCCTTTAGGAAGCAACTCCTGGGCGCTTCTCGCGACTCCATGCGCGATGCCGGACCCGAAAGAAACCCGCTCGATGCGCGTCGTGGCGCGCCAGCCGCCTAGCGCCGTGACCTCATCCGGCGGTTCGAAGCGATAGCCGTCGACGTTGAAGACCTCCCCGGCGGCAACCTCCATCGATCCATCCCACTCAGCTGACTCTTTGTCGCTTGTTCCAAACAGGATGAGAACCTGCCACAGCTCGTCCTCGGGGGTGCCCCCCGGAAAAGCTCCGTAGTGAGCCATATAGTCAAAGCGCTGCTGCGCGCCTAGCGGCAGCACAAGCAGCAGAATCGCGAGAGCTAGACGTCTTTGGTGCACCGCTTACTCCTAGCAGCCCACCCATTGTACGATGCGGCGGGAGGTGCGGAAAACCAGAACTCAGCCTCAACTCTTAGCAGATACGAGAGTTACGGCTAGCTCGCCAGTAGCTGACGTCGGAGTGCCTCGGGGTCCGTATCAACTGCTAGCGGGCGGCACTCAGTCCGAGACGACGGCGTTCGCTACAATCGTAGCCTTATTTCGCCCCAATGTCTGCCGGTCTACTAGCGACGCGCCTCGATCAGAAGATGATCGAGCAGAACTGCCAAATTTCACCCGCAAGCGTGCCCAACGATAAGCTCCCCATCAAGAGCGGCATAACCGTTTCGCAAGAGCTGTGCGGCAGGTATCTAGTCCGCTACCTCCTGGCTCGCGATGAAGGCCGGTTTCAACGAGGGAGCAACGAGAGGCACTGGGTCACGCCTACACCCTATTCAAGCGAAGACGCCATCATGCACTTGGCGCTTCGTAGAACAAAGAAGGAACGTAGGTCCACTCTGCTGCTCGATCCCGTCTTCATTCCAGAGATTCTGGGCCCTCGCTGGGTCGAGTGGGGGGACGGGATTGAGTACATTCTCCCGCACGGGTTTCCGGCGCGCGCCGTTGTGTGGGAAATCAAGTTATGAAGCAGTCGGGGCGGACTCCGCGTATTGCTTGCGGAGAAGCTGATGATGCTCAGTGAGGTCTTCGACCTTGAGACTAAGCGCGTAATCCATAGCCTGTTCGAAAGCCCCTTCCAACGCGGCTTTGTATTTGGGTTCGAGCCCGGCCACCCCGCTGACCTCGCCGATAAGCCGTCGAGCATAGCGTTGGCCAGCCTCTCCGCCGGCCCAGATCTCTAAGTCAACCGAAGGCTCGTCGCGGTCGCCTTGATCCATCGCCACAATCACGAGGCCGGTTACGCCGTCTTCACGGGTTGGCGTTCGGTACGCCACTTCCCAGACGCCGTGCCGCTGAGCACGCGGTCCCATCCGAGAGAGACCGCGCCTTCGAGCTGAGTCTGTGGTCAGCTCTTCGGCATTTGCCAGGATCGGATCCGTCAAACTCATTCCCACCGCTACTATAGCTCTTCGGCAGAGATGGACCGGAGCGAGAGACTGAGTAGTGGCGTGAGCAATATGGACCCGGCTGTCCGCGCGAGCTATCATCTTTGCGGGAGACCGCCTCATGGCTACATCTGTCGCGATCATCGGCTCCGGCAACATTGGCACGGATTTGATGATCAAAGTCCTGCGCAACTCAAAGACGCTCAAGATGGGCGCACTGGTCGGGATCGACCCGGAGTCGGACGGACTCGCCAGGGCGCGCGGCTTCGGAGTGCCCGCGACCCATGAGGGCATTGATGGCCTGATCAAGATGCAAGAGTTCGCGGACGTAGGCATCGTTTTCGACGCCACCTCCGCCAAGGCCCACTTCCGCCACGAAGAGGTGCTGCGGCGCCACGGTAAGCAGCTTGTCGACCTCACGCCGGCCGCCATTGGCCCCTACGTCGTCCCTGTAGTGAACACCGACGCGAACCTCGACGCGCCGAACGTCAACATGGTGAGCTGCGGCGGTCAGGCTACTATCCCCATCGTCGCGGCCGTCAATCGGGTGGCCAACGTGCGCTACGCCGAAATTGTCGCGTCAATCGCAAGCAAGTCGGCCGGCCCGGGAACGCGCGCCAATATCGACGAGTTCACGGTAACGACCGCTCGCGGCATCGAGACAGTCGGCGGCGCGGAGCGCGGCAAAGCAATCATCGTACTGAATCCGGCAGAGCCGCCCATCCTCATGCGCAACACGGTCATCTGTCTCAGTGAGGACGCCGAGCCCGAGGAGATCGAGAGCTCGATCGAACATGCCGTCGCCGCCGTTCAGACCTACGTGCCGGGCTACCGCTTGAAGCAGAAGGTGCAGTTCGAGCGCATCCCCGAAGGCGCGCCCTCCCCGTCGGCTGGCGGGGGTTTGCGTTCTACCGTCTTCCTCGAGGTGGAAGGCGCCGCACATTACCTCCCCGCCTATGCCGGCAATCTAGACATCATGACTTCCGCAGCTCTGAGCACGGGTGAGCGCTTGGCGCAACGCCTGGTCAACTAGGAGAGGATTCCCATGCCAAGCGAACCAAAGATCTACATCCAAGACGTCACGCTGCGCGACGGCATGCACGCCATCCGTCATCAGTACACCGTGGAGCAGGTTGCTGAGATTACGCGGGCCCTCGACGCGGCCGGCGTAGACGCCATCGAGATCACTCACGGCGACGGGCTGGCCGGGTCGAGCTTCAATTACGGCATCGGCCGCCACACCGACCTTGCTTGGATCGAGGCCTGCGCAGAGAACACGAAGAACGCCCGCGTGACGGTGCTGCTCATCCCAGGCATCGGCACCGTAGAGGATCTCAAAGACGCTTACGCCGCCGGCGCGCGCTCGGTCCGTATCGCCACGCACTCGACCGAAGCCGATGTCGCCCAACAACATATTGAAGCGGCGCGAAACCTCGGCATGGACGTCGCGGGATTCCTAATGATGGCGCACATGACCCTGCCGGATGAGTTAGCGCGGCAAGCCAAGCTCATGGAATCCTACGGCGCGGTTTGCGTCTATGTCACCGACTCTGCCGGCGGACTACTGATGGACGACGTCGCCGCTCGCTTCCGCGCCTTCAACGACGTTCTTGATGAGAAGACTCAACGCGGCATGCACGCTCATCACAATCTTTCTCTGGGCGTCGCCAACACGATCATCGCCATCGAGCATGGCGCAACGCGCGTCGACGCTTCACTCACCGGCATGGGCGCGGGCGCGGGGAACGCCCCGCTCGAAGTGCTCATCGCCGTGATGAATCGCATGGCGATCCCCCACGGCTGTGACCTGTTCGCGCTAATGGACGCCGGCGAAGATCTCATCCGCCCCTTGCAGGACCGCCCCGTTAGGGTAGACAGGGAAACTTTGTCGCTCGGCTACGCCGGAGTTTACTCGAGCTTTTTGCGTCATGCCGAGACCGCCGCGCAGCGCTACGGTATAGACACGCGGGAGATCCTGGTCGAGCTTGGCAAACGCCGGATGGTCGGCGGCCAGGAAGACATGATCGTCGACGTTGCTCTCGACCTTGCCAAGGCGAAGAAAGAAAGACCTGAGCCGGTCGCTCAATAGCCGACTCTGAACAATACAACAGGAGGAGTCATGTCAGAAGAGAAACGATCTACAGGCATCGCCGACAAAGCAGCGCTCGCGGCGACGCGGCGCGAACTACTACAGGTAGGAAATGCGCTCGCTCTGCCGCTGCTCTTCGGAGCGGCGAGCGCCAAGGCTGCACCGGGCCCGCTCACTCCCGGGCCGCAGATCTACCAGTCGATCGGCGTCGAGCCCGTCATTAATTGCCGCGGCACGTTCACGATCATCGGAGGCTCCTCCGAACTGCCGGAGGTGCGTGCTGCGATGGACGCCGCTACCCAATACTTCGCGCAAATGGACGAATTGGCCGACGCGGTCGGCCAGAGACTGGCCGAACTGACCGGCGCCGAATGGGGCATGGTTTCGGCGGGCTGCGCCGCCGGCCTCAAGCACGTCGCCGCCGCCTGCGTGACGGGCGGTAATCCCGAGAAGTTGATTCGGATTCCCGACCTGACCGGGATGGACAAAACCGAGGTTGTCGTGCCCAGGACGTCGCGAACCGCCTATGACCACGCGATTCGCAACATCGGCGTCAAGTTGATCATGGTGGATACGCCCGAAGAAATGGCCAACGCGCTTAGCTCTCGCACGGCCATGGTCTATCTGATGGCTGATCGTCCGGGCTCGGCCAGGCCGCTTAACTTGGAGACCGCCGCCAAGATTGCGAAACCCAGGAATATCCCGGTTCTTGTCGACGCCGCCGCCGAGATACTTACGATTCCGTGCGTACACCTGGAGCGCGGCGCCACGGTCGTCGCCTACAGCGGAGGAAAAGCGATCCGCGGGCCACAGTGCGCCGGGCTGTTGCTGGGCCGCAAGGACATCCTCATGTCGGCATGGCAGGCCAGCGCACCTCACCATGGCCCCGGGCGCGACAACAAAGTCGGCCGAGAAGAGACGCTGGGCATGCTGGCCGCGGTCGAGGCTTGGGTGAAGCGCGACCATGACGCCGAGTGGAAGACCTGGCTCTCCTGGCTTGACACGATCTCGAAGCGCGTGTCGACTGTGGACGGAGTGGGCGTGAGCCTGCGCGAGCCCACTGCCCTCTCGAACCGCAGTCCCTCTCTAACAATCAGCTGGGACCCGACGAAGCTGCACGTGACCGGGGGAGATGTGGCCGAGGAATTGGCGCGCAACAAACCAAGAATTGCGCTCGGCAGCGGTCGGCGCGGGCGTGGCCGCGCAGCCGACAACGAGACCTCGATCACCATCACAGCCTGGATGATGCAACCCGGAGACGACAAGGTCGTGGCAGAGCGAATTCACGGCGTACTATCCCAGAATCGAAGCCCTAAGGCGGACATGCAACCGCCCCGCATGGACGTCAGCGGACAGTGGGACGTCAACGTCGAGTTCTTTAGCGGCAAGACTACGCACTCGTTGTACATCGAACAAGACGGCAATTGGATCCGGGGCACGCACACGACGGATTTCGAGACGCGGGAGCTGTTCGGCACGATCGACGGGGATCAGGTCACGCTCCGCAGCGACACGCCGGGCCGACACGTCGGCGATTCCATCCCCTTCATTTTCTCGGGCTCGGTTTCGGGCGACGGCATCGCGGGCCCGGTTCACATGGGTGAGTACCTGAACGCCAAGTTCACAGCACAGCGGCACAGCTATCCGTCCCGCCGCGACCGGATACGCGTTCCCGGCGGGCCGCCGTTGGCAACCTAAGGAGCTTCGTTCAACAGCGCGATATAGCAATCCTCAGTTCCGGCGCGGAGGCGCTACAATAGCGGCTCCGCGGGGAGGCGGTATCTACTCTTGTCCTTCACACGCAGAACATTCGTGACCACAGCGGCCGCCGGGGCCGCCGCGATCCTGCTGCCAGGGCCGCGGCCGCTCTCGGGGCAGTCGGGCCGCAAGAAGGTAGCGGCGCTGTCGAGCACGTACCACGTGCGCTCGCACAGCGACAACTTCATCACGCGCTTCCTCGAAGGCTATTGGATCGGCGACGAATACCACGAGAGTCCGTGCGAGGTCGTCTCGCTCTATGTCGACCAGCAGCACCCGGCCGACATCAGCACTCGGTTGGCGAAAACCTGGGGCGTCAAGAAGTACCCGTCGATCGAGGAGGCCCTGACGCTGGGCGGCAACAGGCTCGCCGTGGACGCGGTTCTACAGATCGTGGAACACGGCGACTATCCAACGAACGTCAAGAACCAAAAACTCTACCCACGCTATGAGTTCATGGAGCGCGTCGTCGGCGTGTTCAAGCAATCAGGCCGCAGCGTTCCGTTCTTCACGGATAAGCACCTTTCCTACGAATGGAGCAGAGCGAAGCGCATGTACGACTGGTCGCGGGAGCTGAGCTTCCCGATGATGGCCGGCTCGTCGGTACCAGTCACCTTCCGGCGGCCAGAGATGGATTTTCCGCTCGATACCGAGCTCGAGTCGGCACTGTCGATCGGCGGCGGCTGGGTGGGCGACGGCGGCCTCTTCCACGTGCTGGAGACGCTGCAGTGCTTTGCCGAGCGGCGCAAGGGCGGCGAATCCGGCGTCAAGTCCGTGCAACTCGTCGAGGGCGATGCAGTCTGGGAGGCGGGCCGCCAAGGCCTGTGGAGCCGTGAACTTCTGGATGCAGCGCTGTCTCGCGGCCAGAACGTGACGCCTGGTCCCGTGGAGAACGTGGCCAAGAGGCCGGTGGCCTGCCTGGTCGAATACAACGACGGATTCCGGGCCGCCGGGCTGGCGCTTGGCGGCAAAGGCGGCGGCTACCTGGCGGCGGTCAAGATCAAAGGCAAGGCGGAACCTTTGTCGACGCTCTGCTACATTCCCATTGAGAACTCGAACAACTTCAGCCCGCTGGTCGACTCGATCGGCCGCTGCTTCAACCAGGGCACGAACGACTATCCCGTGGAACGCACGTTGCTCGTGTCGGGCGCTCTGTCGTATCTGATGGATTCCTGGCATCAAGGTCAAAAGCGCCTTGAGACACCGATGCTCAACATCAGCTATCGCGGGCCGGATGAGTCCTACTTCGCGCCCGGAATGGGGTCCTAGTCCAGTGAGAGTAGCCGGAATCTACGCGGAACACACCGATCTGTTCGACCTGGTGGAACGCAACGCCGAGATCATCAAGGTGGTCGGCGGATTCGAGTTCACCGAAGGCCCGGTGTTCAGCCGGATCGGCTTCCTGCGCTTCAGCGACTTGCCCAGCGAACGGATCCTCCAGTACACGATTCCGCCGTGGAAAAGCGAGCCCCTCGGCGGCGAACTCCGCGTGTTGCGCGAGAAGTCGAACCGCGCCAATGGCCTTACCTTTGATCACCAGGGGCGAATGTTGGCGTGTGAGACGGGCCCAGGGCGCGTGACCCGCACCGAAAAGGACGGTTCGATTACCGTGCTCGCCGAGCGCTACGAGGGCAAACGCCTCAGCTCGCCCAACGATCTCGTCTACAACATCAGCGGCGACATCTACTTCAGCGACATGCCCCGGCGCAACGTGCCCGATGCTTCGGAGCGAACCAATGTGGCCGCAATTTATCGGATTCGTAGAACCCAGATCTACCGTGGCCACTACGAGCTCGAACGGCTGACTGAAGAGTGCAAGCGCGGCAACGGCGTCGCCCTCGGCCCCAAGCAGAACACGCTTTACGTGGCCGACAGCACGGAGCGCAACATCCGCGCTTTCGACATCAGGGACGACGGAACGCTTGGCAAAGGCCGTGTCTTCGCCTCACTCGAATCCGAGGAAGATGGCGTGCCCGACGGGCTCAAGACCGACGAGAGGGGTAACGTCTACTGCACTGGCCCCGAGGGCGTCTGGGTCTTCAACCCCAACGGCAAGCATCTAGGAACGATCGTGACGCCGGAACGTCCGGCCAACTGCTGTTGGGGCCGGGGCTTCGGCGGCCTCTACATCACGGCGCGAACGTCAGTGTATTACGTACGCACAAAGATACGGGGAACGAGGACGTTCTAGCGGATCTGGCCTCAGCCTTGCTTCGGCATCGCTTCGCGAAAGATCTCCCGCAGCCGCTGACCGACGATCTCTTCTTCCCCCGGCCGCAATGTCGCCGAAACCAGTGTGAAGCCGTAGTGGCTGCTCAGCGTGGCTATCGACGGTCTACCCTCGCGCATCTTGCGCGCAACATCCCGACGGCTGATACCTACAGTCGCCTCATCCCACTCCACGTAGATTCGCGGAACATGCGGCGGCTCGATATCTTCGGGAAGAGGCTCTGCTGTAACACCCGGCAGATCTTCGAGATAACTCCGGATGCGATCGTGACGCGCCCACCACTCCTGCTCTTGAGCCTCCCAATCGAGATTTACGAAACGCTCCACGGCCGCTACGATCCCGACAATCCCTTCTTTGTCCACCTTCATCCCGCGGCCAACTGAATCACTATCGAGCATATGGTTCAGCATGCCCGCCTCGATCAGGTCTTTCCTGCCCAGAAGAAGCCCTGTCGATTGCGGCCCCAGCAAGCCCTTTCCGCCGCTGAAGCACACCAGGTCAGCGCCCTCGTCGGTGTAGTAGCGTAGGTTGCTTTTTGGCGGGGCTTCATCAGCTGCATCCACGAAAAAAGGCACGCCGTGCTCGTGCGCTATGGCAATGCCCCGCTGCATCGGAACTTGACCCGGCTCGCGCTTGCCGAAATGCCGTTCCGCCGCCAGGTGATACACCATCGACGTCTGCTCGTTGAAAGCCGCCCGGAACTCATTCTCCGTCTCGACAACGACGAGCTTTGCGCCGGACGACCGCGGCGCATGATCATACCCTTGCCGGTGGTTCTTCTGGATGATCACTTCGTCCTTCATTCCCGTCGTGTCGGGAAGTTGATGGACCTTCTCACGATCCGACCCCGTCATGCAGGCCGCCGCCGCGATGGTCGCCGCACTCGCCGCGCCCGCGCTCACGAGGGCGGCTTCGACGCCTATCAGCTCCGCGACATGTGCGCCTGCGTTCTTGTAGAGGTCGTAGAAAGGCACGAACACGTCCGCCGCCTCTCGCATGGCATCGGCAACCTCGGGCGGCACGAGAGCGCCGCCCAAGGCCGTCAGATAGCCTGATGCGTTGACAACCGGCTCAACGCCGAGCTTTTGAAAGTAGGGGCTACCCGCGACGGTCGGCGGCGCCGACGTACAGCCCGCCAGCCCCAATACAGGGGTGCCGGCCGCCGCAACCAACCACTCACGCCGGCTCGGACTGGCCAGAGTACCGTTCGTCAATGATCGTTGCTTCTTAGAATCGGGCATTAGGCTCTTCCTCTCTGGCTCAGGTCCGGACGCGGCGGGAGTCCAGCGTCAGTGTCGTCTCAACGGCCCATCCAGCCGCCGTCGACCGTCAATATAGCTCCGCTTACGTAGTTGGATGCGGCCGAGGCCAGATAGACCACGGCTCCATGGAAGTCTTCCGGTTGGCCCCAGCGGCCAGCCGGGATGCGGGAGAGAATCGCCGGGTTCCGAACCGGGTCGGCCTGTAGAGCCGCAGTGTTGTCGGTCGCGATATAGCCGGGGGCTATCGCGTTCACCTGAACGCCCTTTGGCGCCCACTCGTTGGCCAGAGCCATGGTGACTTGCCCGATGGCGCCCTTGCTGGCGGCGTAACCGGGCACGGTGATGCCGCCCTGGAAGGTCAGCAGCGACGCAGTGAAGATAACCTTACCGGAGCCGCGAGCGACCATTTCCTTGCCAAACTCTCGACTGAGAACAAACTGAGAATTGAGGTTAACTTCAATCACCTTGTCCCAATACTCGTCCGGGTGCTCGGCGGCCGGTTTACGCAGGATCGTCCCCGCATTGTTGACAAGGATGTCAATGACGGGGAAGTCGGCCTTCGCCTTTCCGATGAATTCGTACAGAGCCGAGCGATCAGAGAAATCACAAGAGTAGGCTTTAAACTTCCGGCCCCGAGCGAGAATCTCTTTTTCAACGTCGGAGCCTGTTGCCTCCAGTGACTGACTGACGCCGACAATGTCCGCGCCAGCCTCGGCCAGCGCGATCGCCATTGCCTTGCCAATCCCGCGCCTGCAGCCCGTCACGAGGGCGGTCTTTCCGTTCAGCTTGAACAAATCCATCACGCTCATATCACACCCTTCTTTGGGACGAGTCCGAAGTTACGAACACGCCACGAGAACCTTCATCACCTCTCCGCCTTTTTCGAGCTGACGGAAACCCCACTCAAGCTGATCGAGAGGGCAGGTATTGGTGATGATCTTGTCGATCGGGAGTTTTCGTGAGGTGGCCAGCTCGAGAGCGGCGTCGAAGTCTTGTGGTTCATAGACTCTCGCGCCGAGCATGACAACCTCTCGCCAGAAAAACTTGAAGAGGTCCACCGGAGGCGGGTCGCCAAAGACTGCGACGACCACGATACGGCCCCGAGTACGCGGCAGCTTTGTCATCGTCTCAGCGCCAGCGTTGGAGCCCGATACTTCGAAGACGACGTCGGCGCCGGCCCCGCCGGTCTGCTCTTCGACCAGGGCGACCATGTCCGTTTCCATCGGGTTTACGACCTCGACCCCAAGCTCCCGAAGCAGCTTGATGCGGAACGGATTGATCTCAGAGACAACAACCCGGCCTCCTTCGTTCATGGCAACCAAGGCGACCAGGGCGCCGATCGGTCCGCCGCCCTGGACTACGACGTACTCGCCTGCTTTCACGCCCCCTAGCCGTACATCGTGGCAGGCCACCGCTATCGGCTCGATCAGCGCGCCCTGCTCCATCGAAAGCGAGTCCGGCAGACGATGCAGCGTGTGGGCGGGAACCGTCCATAGCCCTTGCATGGCGCCCGGGGCGTCGATACCGATGAACTTCAGTTTCTGACAAATATGGGAATGCCCCGCTTTACAGGCCGGGCAGGCGCCGCAAGGGTCGAGCGGGCGCACCGTGACGCGGTCGCCGGCGGCCCAGCCGCTCACTCGCGAGCCGACTGCCTCGATCGCGCCCGACATCTCGTGGCCGATCACGGCCGGCATGGTCACGCGATGGTCCATCTTCCCGTGGAATACATGGAGGTCGGTTCCGCAAATGCCGCAGTGGGACACACGGATCTGCACCTGGTTCGGTCCCGGAGGCGCCGGAGTGCACTCACCGATTCGAATTTGCTCGTTTCCTTCGTAATACGCTGCCTTCATATGCTCCTTCCCGACGGTCCAAGAACCATCTAGCTACTCTTCGTGCCTCATGCTGTTATCAGCCTCGTAATCTATGGCCGCCGGCAAATGCTCTTTGCACTGGACGGGATCGGCTCAAGGCCGCCCGGCAATGGGCCGCAGCCGAATCTCCTGCTCAGTCGGAAAATCGTCCGGCACGGGGTAGCTCACAGCGCCGGTTGCGAGCCACTCCGCCGCGCTAATCAAGCTGGTCTGGAAACCCACGCATCGGACACGATCCGGCACGCCCTCGTCCGTCTTCCAAATGTGCCCGAAGGAAGAACTGTAGACACGGCCCTTGCCATAGGCCACAACCCATTCGAGCGGCCAATAGGCGTCCGTCGCAATATGGCGTCCGTAGGTGAGGACCGTCAGCTCTTCGGCTGGGCCGCGCGCGTGAGTGTAGACCTCGATGTCGGGAGTCATCCAGCGCTCCGGCAGCCCGTGCGTGATCGGGTGATCGTTGAGACGAATCACGAGTGTGTCTTGACGCGGGCCATGGCTGGTTCCCTCGCCTTCCCCCGCGGGAATACGTTCAATTCTCCCGCCGGCATTGAGCCGGAGCGCGGGGCCGTGGTCTTTGTCGCGCCAGCCGAGACCGATCATGCGGTCGTACTCGGGCCAGTGCGGGAAAGCGTTGTTGGCAGAGTGAAAAACTAGTAGCCCGCCTCCGTTGCGGACGTAAGCTTCAAGATTCTGCTCGGCCGCTCGTGGCCAGCGGGTATCGGGCTGTTGGATGTTGTTCATGCTGAGCACGACGACATCGTAGTCAGAGAACGCCGGCCGCCACTCTCCCCAGCCTGGGGCGTTGGCCTCGCTGGGAGAAGTCGAGACCGCGACCTCGAACAAGCCCGTCGCGGTGAGGGTCGCGTCGATGAAGGCCGTCGTCTTACGCCAGTCGTGATTGCTGAACCCGTCGACGATTAGAGCCTTCAATTTCCGCGATTCCGCCAGCGCCGCCTCTACCAGCAGGGAAGACAGAATGAGGCTGCGGCGAGTCAGTTGCATGGGTCCTCAAGCAATGATGTCATGAACTACGCCTCCATGCACATCGGGTGGGCGCAAGTCTCGCCCGACGTGGCGATCTAGTCCTTCAGCGATCGATCGGGGCGCCGGGCCAAACGTAGTCGGCCTTGCCGGCGCCAGGGTCGATCGGTCCGGGCGGCAGAGTCTTCTGCCACGCCAACACTCGACTGGAAAGCTGCTCAACGACCGCCGGTTGCTGTGCCGCGAGATTGTTCATCTCGGTCGGGTCAGCGGGAATGTCATAGAGCTCAACTCGGCTGCGGTCGGGGTTGATCAAGAGCTTCCAGCGACCGTCACGGATCGCGAGAATCGGGCTCTTGTCGAGAACGTGACCGTACACGGGAAAGCGGTTCTCCCACATTAGAGGTCTACTCCTGGAGACAGACTCACCGCTAAACGATGTTGAGAGGTCTTCGCCTTGAATATTCTCCGGAGGCGCTACGCCGGCAAGCTTGCAGACGGACGGCAGCCAGTCGGCTCCGCCGAAAACGGTGTCTCGATCCACGCGGTTTGCCGGAGTCTGGCCCTTCCAGCGAACAATGAACGGCTCACGGATACCGCCCTCATATAGGCTTCGCTTGAGGCCGCGGAACGGTCCGGACGACGCGGCGTTGCCGTAGTGCGAGACGAACGGGATGAGGCCGGATTCGGGGCCGTTGTCGCTGGTGAAGACGACGATGGTATTTTCGCTGAGACCCAGATCGTCGAGCCGGTCGAGGATGCGGCCGACCTGCTTGTCGATGTAGGTCAGGACGGCGTACCAGACCTGGAGCGCACCATAGTTCTCACCCCAACCCGGATTGAGATCTTTGTATTCCGCGAGCATCTCGTCGGTCGGATGGAGCGGCGAATGAGGATCGTACAGCCAAGCGTTGATGTAGAACGACTCGTCCTTATGCTGCTCAACGAAGTCAATCGTCGCATCGGCAATCTGCTCGCTCGAAGTGACGCGCCCGCCGGGCTCAGCGCGACAATCTTTGTAAAGGTCGATGCCGTAGTCTTGAGGCTGAGGTCCGGCCGAGCCCCCAAGGTGCCATTTGCCGAAGTGGCCTGTGGCGTAGCCGGCGTCGTTGAGCAGACGGGTTACTGTGGGAACTCCGGGCTCCAAGTAGTTGACGCAACCTCGTTGCCTATTGAGCTCTTCGCTCGCCAGGTAGTCGTGGATGCCCAGTTCACTCGGGAACTTGCCCGTCATGATGGCCGCTCTACTGGGCGAGCAGACGCCGGAGGCCACGTAGAACTGCGTGAACAGCGTTCCTTCTTCAGCCATGCGGTCGAGGCGTGGGGTCTTGAGGTCGCCGCGAACGGTCCAACCGCCGTGAGCGTCCACGTTGCGGTGGCCGTAGGCCGGCAAATCGCCCCAGCCCAGGTCATCGCAGAATATGAAGATGAAATTGGGACGTTGCTCCGCGGCGCTCGCGACGAACGGGGCAGCGCCGAGGAGTCTAAGGCAATCACGTCGATTCATGATTCATCTGTTGTAGCCGATTCCGAAGTCGAACCCCAAGCTAACGAGACCCGCCGACTACCGCAAGTGAGATCTATGCAGGCAAGAAGGTGAAGCAAAGAACTCCGTAGGTGAACCAAATCGCCGCGAACACGAGGTTGTACCCAAAATACTGGCGGTAGTCGATCCGAGCGATGCTTCCCACGATCACGGCCCAGAAAGGTGAAAGGAGGTTGCCCATGTGGTCGCCGATACCCAACGCCAGCAGCCCACGCTGCGCGCTCACTCCAATCGCTTGCGCCGTCTTGGAGGTGATGAAGCCCTGGATCACCCATTGACCGCCGCTCGAGGGTACAAAGACGGCCATCAATGTTCCGGCCAGCGCGGTCAACAGCGGAAAGGTAAACGGCGTAGAGAATGAGGCGAATACCGTCACAACATCCTCTCCCACGCTCGTGTATTGAATTACGCCCGCGACTCCGGCGTAGAGGTGATAGAGCACCACAACCGGCCACGCCGTCATGACCGCCGCCGGCAGCACTTTGGAGAACTTACGGATCGAACGGTGAAACACCAGGCACAGGAACAACAAGGTCGTATTCAGCGCATTGAGCTCTAGCCCCAAGCCTTTTACGAAGAAGTGGTAATAGAGCCAACCTGCCAACGCGAGGGCCAACAAAGCCGTCGGACCCGGGTTGTCTTCTAGACGCTCTGAGAACGTCCCGCTCGCCGAAGAGCTAGGAGTCGCCTTCGGCTTTTCTCTGGCGGCATCGCCTTCATCGGCGAGGTTGCAGGCGTCGGAGAACTCCGAGATCAAACGAGGCTTCTTCGGCATCAGCAGGCGAGCGGCCAGGAACACTAGAATCAAGAATCCAATCACAAACACTTTAGCGGCCGGAGAAAAAATGGTCGTACTCAGCGGCATGATGCCCGTGATCGCTTCCAGAAAGTGGCCGGGCGTATTCATCAACAGAGGGCCGCTCGCTGAAAAGCCGTACTGCCACACCGATCCCGAAGCGACGGTCGTGGCGAGTAAGAAGGGGAAGTCCACACACAGCCCCTTCTTCTCCGCCTCGCGAGCGAAGTAGACTGCGATCAGCGGATTGAGGGCGTAGCCCAGTCCCCAATACAGGTACGACATCGTCGCCCCGCCGACGACGCACATCGCCAGAACCGCGCTTTCCGTTTTCGGCTGCTTCGACAGCAGAGCGATCGCACGGCGGAAGAACGGAGCGGCCCCAAGCGCTGAGCTCAACACTAGGATGAGCGTCATTTGCATGGTGAAAGCCAACAGCATCCAGAGCCCGCGGTAGTAGGCTTCGGCGACGGTCTCCAACGGGTTGCCGAGCCAAATCGCGGAGGCGAAGACGACGATCAGTAGAACAATCGAAGTCGTGACCGCATCCGGGATCAACGCGCCAACCAGCTTTGCGATTTCTGAGAGTCGATCACGGCCGGCGTCGGCTTGGCGAGAGGGTGATGTCATAGAATCACAGTTTCGAAAGAGCGGGCACAGGTTAAACAACAGGTCGAGTGCCGAGCATCAATCACGAGCCTCGCCCATCAGCGGTCTTCGTGAGGCTCTATTTCAGGCTCGTCAATGTAACGCCCGCTCGTCACACCTGCTCGGGCACAACATACGGTTCGCGGTATTCCCGCTTTAGATAACCGTTGGCTTCCGCGTCCCCGGGGAAGGACTCCGTAGCAGGGTCGAACACGAGCTTGCGCCGCGTGAAGAACGAGATGTTCGCCAAGTGGCAAAGCGAGGTCGACAGGTGCCCTTCTTCGATCTCGCAGTGTAGATCTTCGCGTTTGCGCGAGCGCACGCAGTCGATGAAGTTTTGGAAGTGACTGACTTCCGGTTCGTCAAGCTGCGGAATCTCCGGCCCATCCGGATACTGCTGCTTCGGGAAGCTCAGGTTCGTCGTCCGCATCGAGATACCTCCCTCCATCTCGGAGCGCTCGCCGGGTGTGAAGTCGCCGCGCGTCGTTTTCCACCCGTCGACGGACGAAAGGTAGCCCTGGTCGGTGTAGAAGAAGTTCCCCATGCGCGTACCGCCGAACGTCGGACTGAAAAGCGTCGTGGCGTCGATCTCGGACAGCGTTCCGTCCTCGTACTCGAACGTGCCGACTTGGGTGTTTGGGACCTCGGAGTCTGAATCCTCGACGAACTGTCCGCCCGCGCAGTGGATGCGCACCGGGTGCTCGTTCTTGTTCATCGCCCAACGCGCGACGTCTAGGTAGTGAACGCCGTTGTTGCCGACCTCGTGGGTCGAGGTGTCTTTGAAGAAATGCCAGCCGTAATGGAAGCGGTTCATGGTGAAGGCGCGGTAGCGCGCGGGACCAAGGTAGAGGTCCCAGTGAACACCTTCCGGGATGCCCGCCTCTTGCACCTTCCCGATGTCGATGCGTCCGCGATATACGATCGCTTTCGAACGGTAGACCGAACCGAATCCGCCGCTTCGAAGATAGGCGACGGCCGACCGAGTCCCGGGTCTGCTGCGGCGGTTCAGGCCGACCTGTACTATGCGGTTGTATTTGCGAGCCGCGCGAACCATCTGGCGGCCCTCCCACAGCGTATAGGAGCACGGCTTCTCGACGTAGACGTCCTTACCTGCTTGGCAGCCCCAGATGGTCATCAGCGCGTGCCAGTGGTCAGGCGTTGCGACCGAGATGGCGTCGAGATCCGGCCTCTTGAGCAGCTCTCGGATGTCGTGCTCGGTCTGCGGCCGGTAACCACCGATGGCTTCGACCTCGGCCACCGCCTCCGGGAAGAGCCGCTCGTCTACGTCGCATAGGTAGGCGACGCGGACTCCCGGGATCTTTGCGAACGTGCGGTAGTGCGCCCGTCCCCGGCCGCGGAACCCAACGACGCCGATGTTGATCGTGTCGCTGGGGCTAGTTTGAGCCGGCGTGGGTCGCGCCGCCGAGGCCAAGCTCGCTCCCAGAGCCGCCGTCTTCACGAAATCTCTTCGGCTGGTTGCCATTGCTCCTTCCTCCTCGTTAGCTTTCGGAGGAATGTTAGCAGTTCGGCGGCGAGCAAGCTACAATCGGCACACTCCAAAGCTCACACGCCGCTGCGTTCTCGTCGACGCGCTACCCCTGGCCCTTCATACGTCACTACGGGCGCAGCAAGATCGCCCCCATCTCGACGTTCTTTAATACCAGGTCGGAGAACGCGACTTGAGCCGGGGCCGGCAAAACGGCATCCGTCGATAAAGATCTATCCGTCGACCGCAGAGGCCCTCAAGCTCGGCTAAAGCGGATAGCGCGAGCTAGACCTCCAAGACTTTAAGAATCTTCTCCATTAGCTCGTGAACTGAGGGCCATGCGTCCTCATTCGGGTCTTTCGGTTTGATCGCAGCTGCCACTCCCGGGAGGAACTCGCGGTAACGACGAATCTGGGTGCGCGTCGATTTCAGCGCGAAGTCATCTCGGCGCACCAGCCTGCGGAGATCTTGGGCAGCGAGCACCGCGAGCGTCTCCGCGACAACATTTTGGACTGAGAAGAAGCATTGATCGTCTGGGGCACAAAACTCGGTCATCAGATAGAGCTCAATGAGGTTGCCGTAGGCCCAGACTCGTGTGTCCTTGTCATCTGAGCGCACCTCTTGGAGCGAGACGGACTCCGCCAAGCGCCACAGCCTAAGATCAAATTGCCCGCGCTCCGGGGGTGAGAAATGGTCCGGAGCCGCCTTAACGGATCTCGCCCCTTCGAGGACTGTCTTCAGAGCCAGGGCCTGGACGAGATACCAGACGCTGGAAGGATCAAGCTCGAAGGCCCTCTCATAGTGGCCCTGCGCGCGCTGGAGTGCGGCGATCGCCTTCTCCAAGCGATGCGGAAAGTCCTTGCTCTGGGGCTGCATCCCTTGACGGTGGGTCTCCCAATGGATTTCGGCGAGCCGCTTGTGGGTGCTGCCCAGCTTGGCCTCGATTTGGGACCGCCTCTCTTTGTTCTGGTCGAGCTCGCTGAGCTCGTTCAGATTCTCGATGCAGCCCTCGACCTGCTTGAGTAGTTTCTTGTATCGCTCAAAGTCGCCGCTACTCTGTTCACGCCAGACCACGCCGTACACATGGCTCAGGGCTGCCTCCATCCTGCTATGAGCACGCCGAACGCGTGAATTCGCGACTTGCTCGTCGATGTCCTCCGGGAGAGCGGCGTAGGCAAGGAGGCTGGCCCAGTCGTGCGTGGCGGGCGCCCTCGTCTTGAGCCTCCTGCGGGTTCGGTCGATCAGCCCGCGCGGATCCTCCCCCGCCATGAGGCCCCCGTACAGCGTTTCCGTCATGACGACCGAACCGGCGAACGAGAGCGGAAATTGCGACGCGACCACCAGCGGAATGCCCGCTTCGTGCAAAGCGTGCGCAACGCTTGCGCCCGCGCCGACGACCGAGCCGACGTTGCCGCTGTCGCAGCTCGCCACCGTCACCACGGAAGGCAGAGCCAAATCGCCGCCCTTGCTGGGAACCTGGGAACGCAACAGCGTCGCAAGGCTTTCGGCTGGGACGATGTCCTTCTTGTCGGGGTCGCGACTGTCGTGAAGCGCTACGCCGTAGCGGCGGTCGTCAGCTTCGCTGAAACGGACGCCGTGGGCGAGGATGTGGATGTGGGTATAGCGGCCGGTCTGGCATTCGCGTTGCAGGTCCGCGACCGAAGCGCTCGGAAGCACCTTGAGCAGCTTGGCCCGCTGGCGCGTACGCTCCTCCGCGGCCGTGCCGTAGTAGCGGACCCAAGGGTTGATGGCTCGTCGCAGCGCTTGCAGGTGGGCCTTCCAAGGAACGGCGCCCGCATCCGCCGGCGATGCGAACGCAAATAGAATACGCGGGCTCGCGGGCCACTCGATCGATTCCGGCTGCACACGCCGAACCTCTCTCGTAACGCAGATCGGAAGCTCGGTCTGCAGAGCCAACGGCTGGCCCGCCCCCGGGCATCCGCTGGGGGACGCGGCCAGCTCGAAGGGCAGCAAGGCCAGCTCTTGACCGCTCAGCACCAGCCGCAGGTGAATCGTCTTCGCCCCGCATTGTCGAGCGTCGGCTAGTTCCCGAACAAGTCCAGGCATCTGCGCCAAGATGTCCATCAACTCTCTGGCGGTTTCGGCGAGTTGAGCTTCCCGAGTGGCGTTGCTGTCTTCGTAGCGCAAGGAGCGCAAGCGGCCCAAGAACTCCGAATGGAGGTAGGGAAGCTGGATCGACTCGGCGGCCTGGTTGCCGCAAAGGCCCAGATACCTGGTCAGCGGCGAGAGTAGTTGGTTGTTGGGCGGACCCTGGCGAAGAATCTCTAGGGTGACTGTTCGCATCGCGAAATCTACCTCGGGGTTGTCAACCGAATGCCCGTAGCCGTGCGTTCAACGCGTTTCAGAGCGGCAGTCGCAGCTCCATTCCTGGTGACGATCTCGACTACCGCCGGTCTCTTCAGCAACAAGCTGTCGCCGTCAAATAGGTTCTTTGGGTTCTCGAAATCATCGACTGTGCGACAAGCCGAAAAGATCTCATAGACGCGTTCGAACGTCTTCGCGGACTGCATCATCAGGTCGGTCAATTTGATTAGAGGCACCCATGTACCGCTATTGAAATACTGCCGCCGGCCGTGGGAAATTGACTTTTCGAAATGCGTGTGACCTGTGCAGACGATATCGAAGCCGCGGACATGCTCGGTAACACGCCGGTACGTCTCGTCTTGATGGCCACGGTCGAAGTCCTTGTTGCTTACTAGATTCTTCAGCGCCTCATAGAGGAGCTCCGCTGGGCCCTTGCCTCGCATCCAGTTCCAGATCCCGCTGACGGCCCCAAGCTGCTCGGCGCCGTCCCCCTCGAGCATGTCGAGCGGATCGGTATCCAAGTCGTCTTCGAGCGCGTCGAGCAATTCTTCTCCATTGCCCCCCTGCCCGCCGCGCGCATCTGCAAACGCTTCGCCCAGGAGTCGATCGAGGGACTCGGAGCCGCCGCCCGACTCCTTCTCGAGAAGCGGGCCTGCTTCCTCCTCTTCGCCAGCCGAGAGGAAACCCATCCGCTTTCGTACCTTGTCCCATTGGAGCTTCGACACTACGCCTACAACATTCGACAGTTGCGGCTTCTTGTCCGGATCGAGCGCGGCCAGAGTCGGAATCACTGCCTCTGTTTCCGGCTTGAGCAAGTCCACGAAGGCGTAGTCCTTCTTGATGTCGTTCATCGCATCGACGACGAGCTTTGTTCCGGCGTTCGGAGTCCAGGGATCGACCGTGCAGCCGCGGTGGAGATCGCGGCCCTGCCGCCGCAGAACCTCGTAGTCACAAACGTTCCATGGATCAAACTCATTGCCGTGCACGCAAATTATCGACTTGTCGGCAACGCGAGCGGTGTAGCCGGTCCCCTCGAAGGCCAGAGTGATACGGCCCTTAGCGGCATAATCGCCGTTAGAGAGCCGGTTCTTGAAGTGCTCGCGTACCCAGGGCAGGGCCAACTCGAGGTCGTGGTTGCCCAGGGTAATCACCAGGAAGCGGTTCTCTACCTGGACGAATTCGCTCAGCGCCTTGAAAACGTCGGCAAAATTCTTGTCGTCGATGATCGCGTCGAGCTTGCCGACAGCGCCTTCCGGATCGAAGTACGTGGCCTTCTTGTCGGCGATGAAATCCACGCTGTCGCCGTTAATGATCAGAGCGACCCTGCGTCGGACCGCGCCCTTGGCCCTTGATCGAATGAAGGCGGCTAAGAGGTCGCCTTGGCGAAATATTTGCTTCCATCCGGGTCCGCCGATGTGCAGGTCGGAAATCACATAAATGTCATCGAATTCAGGGGCTGGAATCATCTCGTAATCCTCGCTCTCAAATTTCGGGGCAACGCCAAAGCGGGGCGCGCCGGCTAGACGCACGCGTCAATTATGCAACAGATAGATCCCGGCCAGGCGGAGGGAGAATGACTGAGACCCCCGGCCTGGCATCATCGCCCATCCGGAAGAGGCTGGGAAGGCCGTACCTTTCCCTGCCACGGTATGCTTGAGTGCTCATGCGTCTTCACACTCCGCTCTGCGATCTTCTGGGCATCGAATCCCCGATCTTTTGCGCCCCTATGGGATTCGTCAGCGGACCCGAGTTGGCTGCGGCCGTGAGCGAGGCCGGCGGGATGGGCCTGATGTCATTCAGCCGCAATCCGCCTGATCTATTGCGCCGGGACATCAATTCCATGCGGGCCAGCACCGGACGGCCGTTCGGCGTGAACATGCTCTTGCCGGCGAAAGTGAGCGAGCACGTTGCCGTTTGCGTCGAGGAGCGGGTTCCGTTGTTGTCGTTATTCTGGGGCGACGCCGCTCCTTTTGTGAAGCCCGCACACGATGCCGGATTGAAGGTTGTCCATCAAGTGGGGTCGGTGAGCGAGGCCAAGGAAGCCGTTCGCGCCGGAGTGGACATCATCATTGCCCAAGGCGTGGAAGCGGGCGGGCACGTACGCGGTGAGGTGTCGACCTTCACGCTGGTTCCCCGAGTGGTGGATGCGGTATCGCCGGTTCCCGTCATCGCCGCGGGCGGCATCGCCGACGCCCGCGGACTCGTCGCAGCCTTGGCGTTGGGTGCGCAGGGCGCGGTGTTCGGCACACGCTTCCTTGCGGCGGCCGAGGCAAGAGCCCACCCCGTCTACCAGCAGCACGTTCTCGCCGCTAGTGAGGGAGACACAGTTCGCTCAACCCTCTTTGGCTATACCTGGCCGGACGCACCCCACCGGACGCTGCGCACGCCCTTTGTCGAGGAGTGGCTCGGCGAGGAAAAGCGGGGCAACGAAGGCCGGCCCGACGAACCGGTGGTCGGTGCAACGACCGTCGGCGACGAAAGTGTCGATGTCCGGAGGTTCATGGGCTACACGCCGCATCGCGAGACTTCGGGCGACATCGAGTCCATGGCGCTCTACGCCGGTCAAGGCGTGGGGCTCGTGAACAGCATTCAACCGGCCGGCGACATCGTTCGGCAACTCGTTGTCGAGAGCGAGTCGCTTTTGAAGCACTAGCCGAGTGCCGGTCCGCCGAGCTGATTCCTCATCCGTCCGGTTGGATTTTGTGTGTGCGCGGTTCTTTCGAAGTCCGTAGGGCAGCGTGATCTGAGCGCAGATGGTGTGGGCAGAACAGCTTCGGAATCGGGGACTGTACGCCAGATTTCTAACTGTCAGCGATCTACTCTGTCGTCGGGTAATCCGTGCAGCACTTCCTCGATTGCGATCCGAGCAGGACCGGTTCCCAGACCAGGGCCACTGTCCCGAACCACTCGTCCGACGAACACCACAGGCGTACCCAGCAGAGCGCTACACGCGGTGGGGTACTGAGCACACGAGCAGGCCGATACGGCCTGCCACATTGCCACGAGGGCCAATAGCACGATTAGGAATTGCATTGGAGATATCCTCATGCTAGCTGTCAGACTCGGCGTCGGGCATCGCGGGTCCCGTTTACCCAGGATTTCCGTCTGGCCATCCCGGCAGTGACAGGGTAGCCGGTAGAGTGCTGTGAGGCAAGGCCAGTCCGACGAACCGGTGATTGGTTCAACGACCGTCGGAGGCGAAAAGGTCGATATCCCGACGTTCACGGCGCCAGCTCGTTGTCGATAGAGAGTCCCTCATCAAGCACTATCTGCGGATCCAAGCGGTTGAGGGTTGCTTGAATACCGCATCGCGAGCCGTCGTCCCATCTGGAAGTGACCGGGATTGACCCTCCGAACAGATCCGCTACCCACGATCCCGGCGGCGTGGCTATCATGAAAGATTCGAAGCCATGCCGGTTGACGTCAAACAAATTAACGCCCGCGTCGAGCAAGTCGCGCCCTTGCTCTCCCAGATCAAGGAGGAGATCGGAGCCGTCATCGTCGGCCAACAGGAGCTCGTTGAGCGGCTGCTGCTTGGGCTGTTGTCCAACAATCATGTTCTGATCGAAGGCGTTCCAGGGCTCGCCAAGACGCTGTCGGTGACGACGCTGGCGCGCACAATTCAGGCTAGCTTCCAGCGCATCCAGTTCACGCCCGATCTGCTGCCCGCCGATTTGATCGGAACGTTGATCTACAGCCCCAAGGACGGCGAGTTTTCGGTCAAGAAGGGTCCTGTCTTCGCCAATATCGTTCTTGCCGACGAGATCAACCGGGCGCCGGCCAAGGTGCAAAGTGCGCTGCTCGAGGCGATGCAGGAGCGCCAGGTCACGATCGGCGCGGAGACCTTTCCACTGCCTGAGCCGTTCATGGTGCTTGCTACCCAGAACCCGATCGACCAGGAAGGGACCTATCCGCTGCCGGAGGCGCAGGTTGATCGATTCATGCTCAAGGTCAAGGTTGCGTATCCGACAAAGGCCGAGGAGCTCGACATTCTACGGCGGATGTCGCGCTCAGCGCCCGACGTATCCGTCAACCCGATCTTGAAGCCCGACGACATTGTTCAATTGCGGCGGCTGGCCGACGAAATCTACATCGATGCCAAGATCGAGGAGTACATCGTCAACCTGATCGAGGCCAGCCGCAACCCGTCGGCCTACCATCTCGACATCGGCGAGCTGATCCGTTACGGGGCCTCGCCGCGCGCCACGATTTTTTTGGCGATGGCGGCCAAGGCCCACGCCATGCTCGACGGACGCGGCTACGTCACGCCACAGGACGTCAAGTCGATCGCCTACGACGTGCTGCGACACCGCATCATCGTTACCTACGAGGCCGAGGCCGAAGAGAAGACGTCGGAAGATCTGATCCGTCGAATCCTCGATACCGTTGAAGTGCCATGATCTCGAAAGAGCTGGCGAAGAAAATCCGCCTGATCGAGATTCAAACCAACCGCGCCGTCAACGACATCCTCGCCGGCGAATACCACTCCGTCTTTAAGGGCCGCGGCATGGAGTTCGACGAGGTGCGGGAGTACGCGGCGGGCGACGAGATCCGCACGATCGACTGGAACGTCACGGCGCGAATGGGGCATCCGTTCGTGAAGCGTTTCGTTGAAGAACGCGAACTGACGGTTCTCTTTCTCGTCGATCTCTCGGCGTCGGGCTCGTTCGGCAGTCGAGAGAGACTCAAGAACGAAACGGCGGCCGAGCTTTGCGCTTTGCTTGCCTTTTCGGCGATTAAGAACAACGACAAGGTTGGTCTGTTGATCTTTACCGACGTCATTGAGAAGTTCATACCTCCCAAGAAGGGCGCCTCGCACGTCTTACGGCTTGTGCGCGAGTTGCTTGGCTATGAGGCGCGCAGCCGGGGGACGAACCTGGCGGCGGCGCTCGACTATCTTGGACGGGTGACGCACCGGCGCGCGGTCGTTTTTCTCGTTTCGGATTTCTTTGACGCGGGTTATGAGAAGTCGTTGCGGATCGTGGGACGGCGGCATGATCTCATCGGCGTGTCGGTGACGGATCCGCGTGAGGCGGAACTGCCGGATGTTGGCCTGGTCGAGTTGCAGGATGCGGAAACCGGCGAGACTTATCTGCTGGATACTTCTAGCGCAGAAGTGCGTCGACGCTACGCGGCGCAGGCTCGAGAGCGGGGTGAGACGCGGGCGGAGTTGTTTCGCTCGACCGGCGTTGACGAGATTAAGGTTTCCGTCGGCGAGGACTATGTGCGGGACTTGATGACATTCTTTCGGCGGAGGGAACGTCGGCTGTGAACGGGGTGCGTTCGTCGGCTGGCGGCTTTGCTCCGGCCAGCCCAAGGGCTTGGACAGCGGGGCGGGCGAAGGCGCCCGCCCCTACTGTTGTCTGGCTGCTCGCTTTGCTGCTCTTCGCTTGCGGGGCGCCTCCCGCCGAGGACAAGCCTTCCGCCGTTGAGCAATCACATGAGCTCGGCGAGGTCAGCATTGTGCTGCGGGTCGATCGCAACCCGTTCACTGTTGCCCAGTCGGCTCTACTTTCGATTGAGGCTGTGGCTCCCGAGGGCTCTGAGGCGGTCTTCCCCTCCCTGGACGAGCTGCCCGAAGACTTGCAAACTTCCGAACCGAAGCTCTCGGACCCAAGGTTGGTTGATGGCGGGCGCTTGGCTCAGATCTTTGAGGTCGAGCTGGAGGCGCTACTGCCGGGCGAGTACGAGATTCCCTCGTTGAAGGTAGTGGTCGACGAGGCTGCGATTGAAACAAACCCCTTCCTAATCACCGTCGAGTCGGTGCTTGGCGCCGACGCCGATCAGGCCTCGATCGAAGAAATCGTCGATCCGGTCGAGATTGCATTCCCGAAGGAATGGATCGTCGCCGGGGTGTTGGCCGCTGCCGCTCTGGCTGCCTTGGTCTACTGGCTGTGGCGTCGGCGCCGTGGGCCGAAAGGCGAGTTGGGCCCTCCCCCACCTCCACCCCACGAAACGGCGCTGGCAGAGCTTGACGCCTTGCTCGCTCGGAATCTGCTGCGCGAAGGGCGCGAGAAACTGTTCTACAACTTGCTGAGCGGCATTCTGCGGCGCTATATCGAAGAGCGGTTTGGCTTGCGGGCGCCGGAGCTGACGACAGAGGAGTTCCTTGACGAGCTTCGAACAGCCGACTCGCTCGACCGCGAGCAGAAGGACTTGCTGCGCGCCTTCCTGCGAGAGTGTGATTTGGTGAAGTTCGCTGAGGTGCTGCCTTCAGGCGAGCAGGCCGATGGGGCTGTGGCAGCCTGCCGCGGCTTCGTAGAGCAGACACGTCCGACCCTGGCCGAAGCCGAACTGGCCGAAGTCACAACCTCGCGATCGGCCTAGTAAATACAATAAGAAGACGTGCGTTTCGAATCGCCCTGGATGTTCCTGCTGTTGCTGTTGATCCCAGCCATGCTGCTGTGGCAGCGGCGGCAAGGCGGCGCGCCCGCGTTGCGTTTCTCGTCGACGGCGTCGGCCCGCGCTGCCGGAGGCTCTTGGCGTCGCACGCTTTCGGCATTACCCCAGGCGTTTCGCATCATCGCCTTGTGCTTGTTCGTCGTGGCGCTGGCTCGGCCGCAACGCGGGGCGGAGCGCATCCGCGACATAAGCCGCGGAATCGCTATAGAGATGGTGATCGACCGTTCATCGAGCATGGGCGCCGAGATGAGATATCGCGGCCGCAACGTCACCCGGCTGGACGCCGTCAAGCGGGTCTTCACGGACTTTGTCGACGGCGATACGGGCGAGCTCCCCGGACGACCCAACGACCTCATCGGCATGATCAGCTTTGCGCGCTATGCCGACACGGTTTGCCCGCTCACACTCTCGCACGGCACGTTGCGGGAGGTGCTCAAGAACGTCCAACTGGTTGAGCAGCGTCCTGAGGACGGCACGGCTATCGGTGACGCGTTGGCGCTCGCCGCCGCCCGTCTGAACACCGCTGAAGAGTCTCTCTCACGAAAGATCGGCGAAGAACAGAGTTACGAGATCAAGAGCAAGATCGTCATTCTTCTTACCGACGGAGAGAATAACGCAGGCCAGCGCAGCGTTGAAGACGCCGCCGAGCTTGCGGCCAAATGGGGAGTGAAAGTGTATGCCATCGGAGTCGGCGAGGATCGTGCGTTGCGGACGCCGTTTGGCATCCTCAATGCGCCCAAGGCGCCCGGTGTCGACGATGCCGCTCTGCGGGCGGTCGCCGAGAAAACCGGCGGCATCTACCGGCTCGCCGTCGATGCGGCATCTCTGATCGACGTCTATCGTGAGATCGACGAACTCGAGAAAAGCGAGATCCAAGCCGTGCGTTATCTCGACTACCGCGAGCTGTTCCCGCCCTTTGCCTTGGCCGGTCTCTTCCTGGTGGCGGGCGAGATCTTGCTGGGCGGCACTCTGCTGCGGAGGACGCCGTGAACGACCTTCGCTTGCATCAGCTCGAAATGCTCCATCTGCTCTGGCTGGCGCCGGCGCTCATCGCCGTTTTCATCTATGCCGCGAACCGCCGCAAGCAAGCGCTCGCCAAGTTCGTAGGCACGACAGGACTCGATCGCATTGGACTGACGGTGCGTCCTGGAGCGCGCGTGCGCAAGGCGATTCTGAGCACGGCTGCAGTTGCTCTGATCATCGTCGCCCTGGCGCGTCCGGCCTGGAATCCCACCGAGCGCAACGTCAGCCGCAGGGGGCGCGACGTGGTCTTCGTACTCGACGTCTCGCGCAGCATGCTCGCGGAGGATCTCCCGCCGAGCCGGCTCGATCGGGCGAAGCTTGCCATTCTCGACGCCATCGAAAGCCTGGAGGGCGACCGCGTCTCGCTAGTGGCCTTCGCCGGAGCGGCCACGGTCAAGTGCCCGCTAACGCTCGACTACGGCTTCTTTCGGATGGCGCTCGAAGACATCTCACCCGACAGCGTCGCCCGCGGCGGAACGCTCATCGGCGACGCGCTGCGCAAGGCGCTCAGCGAGGTTTTCGACGACAAACCAAGTCAGTTCCGAGACGTCATATTGATTACGGACGGCGAGGATCACGAGAGCTTCCCGATTGAAGCGGCTGCTGCGCTGGGTGAGCGTGGGGTACGGCTGATCGCGATTGGGCTCGGCGACGAGGATGCCGGCAAGCGGATTCCGATGACCGACGAAGCGGGGCGCACGACGTTCCTCACCTACGACGGGCGTGAGGTTTGGTCCAAACTAGACGCGTCCTCGCTACGCAAGATGGCCTCCTCGACGCCCGGCGGTCGCTACCTCAACGTCGCCACCGGAGCGTTTGACCTTGGCGAAATCTATCAGCAACTGATCGCTTCCGCCGACCGCCGGGATCTAGAGGAGCGGACGATCGAACGCTACGAAGAGAAGTTCCAGATCTTTCTCGGTGCGGGATTTCTATTGCTGTGTTTTGAGTCGTTGATTCGGGAAAGAAGGCGATGAGGAAGTTTGAAGGCAGCGTTTGGGTCTTCGCCTGCGTCTTGATGCTTGGGACTGCATCGCCCAGTAGGGCCGATTCGGCGCGTTCGCTGGTACTGGAAGGCAACCAAGCTTACGAAGCTGAGAGCTACGAGGATGCGCTCAAGTCTTACGAGCAAGCAATCGAGTCGGATCCGTTGGCGGCAGAGGCTCGCTTCAACCGCGGCGCCGCGCTCTATCGACGCAACGATTGGGCCGGGGCGCTTGACTCGTTTGAGAGCGCCGCGGCGCTAAGCCGAGCTGAAGGAGACGCGCAGCTCGAGGCCGCCAGCAAGTACAACGTCGGCAACGTCTTTTTTCGCCAGGGTGAACAGGCCAGTGAGAACGACCCGCGCTCGGCCGTAGAGGCTTTGCGGCAGAGCGTCACTTCTTATCGAGACGCGCTACGACTCGATCCGAATATGACGAACGCAGCACGCAACATCGAGGTCGCACGCCGCGAGATGAAGAGGCTGATCGAGCTCGCCAAACAGCAACCCCCGGGCGGTCCGAGCGACGACAAGAAGGGCGAGAACGAGCTCTCGGAGAAGATCAAGAAGAACCTCGAGCAACAGCAGCAGCTCGATCAAGATCGCGAAAAGGTCGAAAATCAGCAGAACAGCCCGCAGGAGCAACAGCAGCAGTCCAGCGAACTCGCGGACCGGCAGCAAGAGCTGCAAGAGCAGACCGAGGATCTCGCCAAAGAGGCTGAACAGCAACAGCAGCAGCAAGACGAGAACAACCAGACGCAGCAGCATCTTGAGCAGGCGTCCCAGCAACAGCAGAAGGCGGCCGAGGAGCTCGAACGCAATCAACTCGAGCAAGCTGGGGAGTCCCAAGAAAAGGCGCAGGAGGAGCTACAGAAGGCCCTTCAAGCTTCGCAAGACAGGCCCAAAGACAGCGAGAAGGACAACTCCGAGCAGCAACAACAGAGCGCTCAGAACGCGCCTAGCGAGGGAGGAAAGAACCAAGCTTCTTCCGAGCCCGCAACCATGCCGGCGTCGCAGGCATTGCGCCAGGAGCCGCAAGATCTTCTCGACGAGGAACGCGCCAATCGCAAACGGCGGCAACTGCTGCTCCTGGGCTCGGGAGAGAAGGTGGAGAAGGATTGGTGAGGGGTTTTGTCGCCGGCGCGGTTCTTGCGGCCGCTCTGTCTACGGCCTCTGTGATCGCCCAGCAGCAGCAGGTCTCAGTGGCCGCCGCGGTTGACGAGAACCGCGTCTACGTCGGACAGGCTTTTCTGTTTCAGATTCAGGTTCAAGGCAGCGACACGCCGGATCAGCCGGACATTCAACCGCTCAAGAAAGACTTCAGCGTCCAAGACGCGGGCGGCGGCGCGAACAATAGCCAATCGATCAGCATCGTCAACGGGCGCATGAGCCGCGTTACGCAAACCGGATACAACTTCAACTACCGTCTGAGCGCCAAACGGCAAGGCGTGCTGACAATCCCCGCGGTAGCGGTCAAAGTGAACGACCGCTTCTACCAAACTACGCCGCTGCGCATTGAGGTCTCTGCTCCTCAGGAGAACAAGGACTTCAAATTGCGGATGCGGTTGTCTGAAAACAAAGTCTACGTAGGTCAACCTGTCGTCCTGACAACGACCTGGTACGTAGGCTCAAACGTCGATCAGTTTGTCTTCAACGTGCCCCTGATGGAAGATGATCGATTCGAGCTTGCTGATCCACACGTCGAGGTCGATCCGGCGCGCCAGGGGGACTATCTCGACATCTTGCTCGGAGATCGGGCTGTCGTCGCCAAGAAGGGCCGCACTCAGCTCGACCGTTTGCCGTACATTACCGTCGCGTTCGACAAGGTTGTAATACCGAAACAACCCGGCAAGTTACGCCTACCCGCGTCGACCGTCTCATTTCGCGCCATGCAAAGCAGCGCGCGACGCCAGCAGCGCAGCGTCTTTGATGATTTCTTTGGAGACAGCTTGTTCAACCGCAGGGGGCGCTTCCAAAACTTCGCGATTCCCTCCAATCGACCTTCGTTGCAGGTCTTGCCTTTGCCGGAGGAAGGGCGTCCGCAGGACTTCAGCGGCCTCATCGGCGATTTCGCACTGAAGGCCGAAGCCGAGCCGCTGGAGGTAGGCGTAGGCGAGCCGATTACGTTGACGCTGAAGCTCTCCGGACCGAAGTACATGGAGTACGTCAAGTTGCCGCCGCTCGGCGAGCAAGCGATCTTGGCGCGCAATTTCAAGATCCCCGCCGAGCGTTCGCCGGGCGAGGTCGTTGGTCCCTCGAAGGTCTTTACGCAAACGATTCGGGCGCGGCGGGCGCAAGTCGCCGAGATACCGCCGGTCGAGATCAGCTATTTCAATCCGAAGCTCGGGCAGTACGCCGTCGCGAAGAGCGAGCCCATTCCGGTTCGCGTGACGGGCTCGCGGATGATCACCGCGCTCGACGCCGAGGGCCTCGGCCCGGAAGGAATCGTTCAGGCCGAGCTTGAAAGCCTCGAAGGAGGCATCGCGTACAACTACGAAGACCCCGACGCGTTGGATGATCAGGCATTCTCCATTGCTCGTCTCGGTTCCGCCGCTTGGATTGCCGCGTTGGCGGCGCCTCCGTTGGGTTACCTGGCGTTGCTCGGCTGGACCTTCGCACAACGGCGCGGCGGCAACCCGGCCGCGCGGCGAGCGCAACGCGCCTGGCGCCAATACGACGCGTCGCTCAAGAGGCTCGCCTTGGCGACCGGCGACGCAGACTTTCATGCGCGGCTGCTTGCGGTTATCCACGAGTATCTCGGCGCGAAGCTCGGGTTACCCGCAGCGGCGTTGACCTTCGCCGACGTACGGGCGCGCATCAGCGAACACACCGCCGCCGACAGTTTCCTGCCGGACCTTGAGACTCTATTCCGACAATGCGAAGCCGGACGTTACGCCGCAGGAGCGTTCGGCGAAGCCGACCCGGCACGACTGATTACGGACGCGCGTTCGATCTGTGAGCAGATTGAAAAGGCTCCGAGGAGAACGGCGTGAAACTAGCCCTTGTTCTCCTAGCGGCGCTGGCGTCGACGCTTGGCGTTCCGGCGCAATCGCTCGATCAGGCGATAGACCCCGCCTCTGCCGAGGTCCTTTTCAGCGAAGCGAACGATCTTTTTCGCCAAGCCAACGAGAGCGCGGAGAGCGACTCGGCCCGCGCCTATGAACTCTATCAGGGCGCTGCGCTGCGCTACGAACGTCTCATCCGCGAGGGCGGTATCCGCAATGCGCGTCTCTACTACAATCTCGGCAACGCCCGCTTCCGGATGGACGATCTGGGCCGCGCCATCCTCAACTACCGCCGCGCCGAACGCTTGCTGCCCGGCGACGACAACATCGGGCGCAATCTCGAGTACGCCCGCAGTCGACGCTTAAACCGGTTCGACGAGATGGTCGAGGCGCGAGTCCTCAAGACGTTGCTGTTTTGGCACTACGATCTTTCGGCTCGGACCCGCACCGTGCTGTTCGGCGTCTTCTGGCTGGGTTTGTGGTGCGTCGCCGCCCTACGGCTCTGGCGTCGCGAACTGGTCTCGCGCTTGCTGGTCGGAATGCTCGGGGTTGCGGCTGCGATGTTCTTGGGGTCAATCGCGGCTGAACAGATGCTGGCGACAGCGGATGAGTTCGGCGTGGTCGTGGCCGAGGAAACCGTTGCGCGGCTCGGAGACGGCGAAAACTACCAAGCCGCCTTCACCGAGTCGCTGCACGCCGGCGTTGAGTTTAGGCTACTTGAAGAGCGTCCGGGCTGGCGCAACGTCGAACTGCCCGACGGCCGTACCTGCTGGATTCGATCGGACGATTCCGAGCTTGCGGACGAACTGTAGCTGCTCCAGAAAGCCCGTTATACTTGTCGCTTGCGAGCCCCTCACAAGGTTTTGCTTGCGCTGGGCTCGTTCGCGCTGTGCTGGTGGGCCTGCCTGTTTTCGATTGACGCCTCGGTCTACTACCCCACCTCATACGCCGTTCTCTTGCAGGGCGCCCAACCCTATCAGGGGTCGTTCGGTCTTCCCTGGCCGATGTGGTATCGCTACCCGCCGCTGTTTCTGATCCTGTTCTTTCCACTGTCGTTGCTGCCGTTCCGCGTCGCCGCCTTTGCCTGGGCGCTGGGCAAACTAACCGTTCTCTATACCTTGGTTCGGACGATGCTGCTACGTCTGGAGGTGAGGCAAGACTGGCGGTTCTGGCTTCCGGCAGCGGCGGTCGCCGCTCCTTACTGGGCGATGGAACTGCGCTACGGCAACGCACAGTTCTATGTGTTCGCATTGACGGCGTCGGCCCTGCTTGTCGCGCGCCAGCGGCCGATCCTCGCCTCTGGCGCACTCGGTTTGGGCGTCGCGCTCAAAGTCTGGCCATTGTTCTTCGTTCCGTTCCTGGCGCTTCGCGGGCGCCGCAAGGCCGCCGCCGGAGCGCTCCTTGTCGCAGTCGTGTTGACTCTAGCTCCGGCCGCGGTTTTCGGATGGAGCCAGCATGTTCGTTGGCTGGGCGACTGGCGGGCGCAGGAGTCGCGGATCTCCGCCGACTCCGGGGCGATGTGGTTCCCAAGCCAATCGGTTTACGGTTTAATGCGCCGCCACCTGAGCGAGATCGATTACGCGGCCATGCCCGATCCAAACTACCCTTCGATCCATTGGGCGGATCTCTCGCCGGAGGCTGTACGGTGGATCTGGCTCATCGCCTCCACGGCTGGCTGCGGGCTGTTGTTTGTCGGCGCGGCCAAGGCGCCGCCCGAACGAGACGTCGAGTGGGCAGGATTGGCGTTCTGCGCACTTGTGCTGTTCCAGCCCTTCTCGCAGAAACAGTCCGCGCTGGTTGTTCTGATTTGGCCCGCGATCGTTGCGGCGGCTCGTGCGCGAGGTCCGGCGCGCATTGCGCTCTACGCGGCGGGAGCGGCAGCAACTCTCCAGACTCCGCTTGCCGGAGAGACGCAACGGCTGCTCCAGGTCTACGGACTTGACGCCGCGGTGATCGTACTGCTTGCTGCCGCGCTGCTCCCCGCGGCGCTCAGCCCGAGCGACGCGCCTGGGTAGCCTTTTTACCGCCGGACGCAGCTTTTACACTCCCGAAATCTGCCCTGGTGGTTCAGTTTCTACATTCAGATGCGACTACATCTGATTGCATTGCTGTCGGTTAGCTGTGATGCATGGACCATGTGAAAGGCATAGGCCGGGGACGTGCTAACCATTCCCTCAAGGAGACATCCATGCAGCTCAAGGCCCTCGCCGTGGCAGCGCTGGTTTGCGTCGCCCACGCTCAAGAACCGAATCCGCTTCAGCAGCCCGGTTCGGACTATCCCGAGCCCGGCGGCCGAGCGCCGCTCTATCGCGTCCGTGTCGTGGCCCGTTCGGTCAAGGCCGTCAACTACGGCACTCGCGGCATACCCACTCGAATCGATTTCGCGGGTACAGTCTTCTCACCTGAGGCTCGGGGCGAAGCGACAGTTCAGAGTAAGAAGGGAGCGGTCAAGGTTCGGGCCAAGCTCAAGAAGCTGCCTCCTCCGCACCGCTTCGGCCGCCAGTACCTAACGTACGTGTTATGGGCGATCACGCCGGAGGGCCGCGCCGTCAATCTCGGCGAGCTGATCGCCGGGAGCGGCGGCAATGCCAAGCTCGAAACCGCGACGCAGCTTCAAACCTTTGCGTTGATCGTCACAGCCGAGCCGTACTTCGCAGTTACCCACCCGAGCGACGTCGTCGTAGTTGAGAACCGGCTGCGGGCCGACACCGTCGGCCGGGTGCAAGCCGTCGACGCGAAGTACGAGCTGCTTCGCCGTGGGGATTCCACTCTTGAGCTCAGCGCGGCCGAGAGCCGCCAGAGCGAAAACACGGGCGCCAAGGTTTCGATGCGGGAATACGAGGCTCTCGTCGAGCTCTACCAAGCGCGCAACGCCGTCCAACTCGCCCAGGCCGAGGGCGCCTCCGAGCTCGCTGCCGGCTCTTGGATCAAAGCGCGCCAGCGGTTGGACCAAGCCGAAGAGCTCTATCGCCGCAATCCCAAGGACCGCACGATTGTGACCCTGGCCCGCGAGGCGACGCAGACTGCCGAGGACGCGCGACTGATTGCGATGCGCAAGAAGAAGGCGGGCGCGTAAGGAGGCTGAAGGGCGTCGGCCTGGGGTCGACACGGCAGGCGAAGGGCGCCTGCGCCACAAGCCCAGGCGCCGAAAACGGTACAATCGTTCCTCGCAGTCGGCTCGGTTTGGTGAGGAAAGATTATGGGCGCTTCAATCACAAGACGCGAATTTGTCGGAGGAGCCGCAGCTATTGCGGGCTCGCTTGCGGCGGCATGTGGAGGTCCGGCACCCGCGGAAACTCGCCCGAACATCGTTCTGTTGATGGGCGACGATCACGCTTGGGACGAGACCGGCTACAACGGCCATCCTCATCTGAAGACGCCCGTGCTCGACGAGATGGCCGCCACGGGTCTCCGCATGGACAACTTCTATTCGGCGCACCCATCCTGCTCGCCGACCCGCGGCAGCGTGCTGACTGGCCGCCACCCGGTTCGCTACGGGACGTTCACGCCCAACTGGTCAATTCGCCCCGAAGAGATAACCATCGCTCACCTGCTGGGCGAGGCGGGGTACGCCACCGGCCATTTCGGCAAGTGGCATCTCGGTCCCGTCAAGGCCGATTCGCCGACCAATCCGGGAGCGATGGGTTTCGAGGAATGGGTCTCGCACGATAACTTCTTCGAGATGGATCCTTACCTCTCGCGCAACGGCGGGCCGCCCGAACAGTTCAAAGGCGAAGGCTCGGAGGTTGTCGTCGAGGAGACGATCCGCTTTATCGACAAGGCTCGGCAAAGCCAGCGGCCGTTCTTCTCTGTCGTCTGGTTCGGCTCGCCTCATGAGCCCTACAGTGGCCTAGAAGAAGACCTCGCACTCTACGACGACTTGCCGGAGAGTTATCAGGAGCGCTCGGTGCGCCTCACTAGCATGGAGACGGGCTCTCCGGTCGAACGGCCGCTCCGGGAAGTGTTGCAAGAGCGCTACGCCGAGATCACGGCAATGGATCGCGCGATGGGGCGGCTGAGGCAGCATCTCAAGGACGAAGCCCTTCAAGAGAACACCATCGTGTGGTACTGCGGCGACAACGGAATCCCCACGAGCGGTCGAGTCACGACGCCGTTCCGAGGTCAGAAGGGCGACGTGTACGACGGCGGCATACGAGTCCCGGGCGTCATCGAATGGCCGCACGGCATTCCGGAGCCCCGGGCGACCGACGTCAATACGGTGACCAGCGACACGCTCCCAACGCTCTGCGAACTTGTCGGCGTTAGACTTCCGGACCGCCCATTAGACGGCATCAGCTTGAAGCCTCTGATTGACGGTGAGATGACGGAACGTCCGAGCCCGATCTGCTTTTGGAACTATGCCGTGAATCGCGAGCACGAGAGGAACCTCGAGCCTTATATCGATTCGAAGTTGCAAGAGGGTACGACGCCGCTAGTCAAGTTGATGGACGGCATCGCAACGCGTAGGTTCACCAACGTCCATCACACGAGCATTGCCGAGGATGATTTCTCAGGCTCACGGGCCATTCTCGATAACCGCTACAAGCTTGTAATCGACGGCGAGCCTCGTGAGACCACGACGGAACTCTTCGACCAGCGCCGGGATCGAGCTGAGGAGACGAACTTGATCGAGACAGAGCCGGAGATCACGCGACAGCTTTCCGGCGAGCTGCGAGAGTGGCAGCAATCGGTCCTGGAGAGCCTGACCGGCGCCGACTACAGCTAGTCGCCTAGGTACTCTCGAACGGGCTGGCGGTATTCCGCTGTCTCGATGTTCCGCTTCCAGTTCTCGAAACCCGGCCCCCCTAGCCCGGCGCCCTTCTTGCGCAGCTCTGCCATCTCCGCATCGGCGTACGGCTTGAAACCCTTGGCGATTCGGACGTCGTCTTCAATTTGGCCAAGCGTTGTGCATCCGACCGCAAGGCAGTGAATCGGAAGGCTGAGGGCGTACCGGATGCACTGCTTGGCGCTCATACTCTGCATCAACTGAGCGTTGGCCAGGCTCTTCATGCCCTGGATGCCGAGGCCTCGTTTGACTGCTTCCGGCAGGACAAGCTTTTCAAAGCTGAGGTACGAAGGATCGGCCGCGTTGAGGGGCATCAAGATGGTGTCGTAGCCGTCGTAGCGGCGCAGCATCTCAAGATGCACGTGGGGATCATGATGGCCGGTGAATCCGATGAATCGCGCTTTGCCGGCCTTCTTCGCCGCCTCAAAGGCCTCGATTGCGCCCCCTGGTCCGAAGATCTGGTCGACCTCTTCCATCTCGTTGACGGCGTGGATCTGCCACAGATCGAGGTAGTCGGTCTTGAGCCGTTTCAACGACAGCGCCAACTCGGCCTCGGCTCCCTTGCGCGTACGCTGGGTGCTCTTGGAGGTCAAGAATATCTGCTTGCGTACGTCGGCCAGCGCGGCGCCGTAGACTTCCTCGGAGCGCCCGTTCCAGTAGGTATGGGCGTTATCGAAGTAGTTCAATCCGAGCTCATAGGCGCGGCGGGTGATCGCCTTCGCTTGTTCGAAGTCACAAAGCGGAAAGCGCCCACCGGCTTGACCGATCACTGTAAGCTTTTCGCCCGTCTTTCCGAAAATGCGGGTTGGAACGTCGCTCGACCGCAGTCCCGCGGCCTCCGCTGAAGAGGTAAGAGCGGCAACGCCGGCCAGCGCGCCGCCGACAAATTTTCTGCGATCCATTTCGTGGGCCTCCTGTGCTTTTGAGCTGATAATACCACCTAACAGGCCACGAGGCTTCAGGACAAGAGAGGCCTCTCCCGTCGACCTCAAACCGTCGTCAGAGTTTCGATTTCCGGAACGAGTAGTCTTCTGCGCGGTACTCTACGCCCAGCGCCTTCGCCAGCTCGGCCGCCAGCGGGAAGCCCTGGCGCAGAGGCCCGTCGGGATCGGGTACATAGTCCGTCCTGAGGATCTCCAGGACCTCGGGCTCAACTCCGCGATCGGAGCGTAGGATCGCCTTCAACTCGCAGGCGTGGCGTTTGCCGGATCCGCCGCCATCGCTAGACACCTCATGATCGCAGGCGTGCGCCTCCAAGCGTAGTATACGGTTGAACGGCAACGACTTCGTACGAAACCGCTTGCGAATCGAGAGCGTACTGCTGGACCAGTCAAAGACGACTGCACCCGGCAGCATGGAGCCCAAGATTACGAGAGCCGTAATCCCGAAAGCTGCTGACAGCGCCGTGAGGATGAGCGTCTTTGGGACATGCAGCTCTTGGCCTGTTGCGAGGCCAGCGATCACGATCCCGGGTCCGACCAACAACAGCAAGGTGAAGGGGAATACTAGGAACACCGCTCTAGAGGACGGCCGCCGAAGCACCACTCGGCGGCCCGGCGCCCAATCCTCCACTTTGTAGGAGCTGTTAAGGCGATTCGGCTCAAAGGGCGGCAACTCCGCTCCGTCGACGGCGGCAGCGGCGGTGCTCGTTCTCGCCGCGTCGTCGGCCAGTTCTTTCAGGGGGCTCAGTCGAGGGTCCGCCGTGCGTGACAAGTGGACTTCAAAGCCTGCTCCGGGTACACAGAAAACCCCGCAGTAACCAAGCCCGGCAGCATCGGCGATTTGGTAGGACAGTGCGACCAGGTCTCGCTCATCCTCGATGCCATGTATGGCGTGGCGCAACTCCGTCTCTTTCGGCTGGTCCGCGTCCGCCTTTTCGTCGAACCGCACCGCGAGTTCCCTGGGCATCTTGGAAGCCAATTGGTCGGCGTCCATTTCACCGCTCTGAGACTGCTCGTAGGCCGTCCGCAGCAGATCTCCGATGGCGGCTAAGCTCTTGGGAGGAGTTCCAGTCAAGCGGACCGTCATGCCGACCAACTTCTCAAGCGGAATCGTGCGCTCACTTCGACGACCGAGCAAGGAGACACGGATCACGCTGATTTGATCGCGATTGCGGTCAATCGTCCATTCGGAACCGTCGCAGCGGAGGGCGAAGAACTTACCCTGTCGATATTCCAGTTCGCTCTGCATAGAAGCCTTCAAGCGGTCGGACCGACATCACCGACGAACGGGAATTGGCGGGGTACGCCGCTCAGGAGAACAACTGCTCGACCGGCCGATTCGCCAGGAGCTGCGTCGGCGAGAAGATCTCGATGTAATAGAACGCTCGTCCTGAAGGCGTCTCCTCGATCTTCTTAGTCCAGTCGATGCCCATCGCCGAGTAAATCGTTGTGGCGATGTCTTCCATGTAGATCGGACGCTTGCCGGCCCAACCCGGATCAACAATCTCGGCTCCCATGGCGTCGGTAGCGCCGATCACCTGCCCGGGCTGCACGCCGCCGCCTGCAAAAAGACCTGTGTAGGCCTGCGGGTAGTGGTCACGGCCGGCAATGTTCGTCAGCGCGCCCGGCGTACGGCCAAACTCGCCCATGGTGATCACGAGCGTCTCGTCAAGCACTGAGGTTCCGTCGGGACGCTTCGTAGCCTCCAGGTCGTCGAGCAGGTTCGCGAGGCAGAGGTCAATCTCGTGCGAACGCTCGTAAAAGCTGTTTGGTTCGTAGATCTTTCCGTGGTGATCCCAATCTGCGTGGGTCAGGAAGATGAAGTGCGTTCCTGCGTCGGCCGTGACGAGGTTGCGCGCCAGGATGAATGCGTCGCCGGTGACGTTTTCGCCGTAACGCTTGCGCTCTTCTTCAGGCAGACTAAATATCTTCGAGCTGCGCGGGTCCGACATCAGGTTCACCGCGCCTTCGTAGTGGTTGTGGTAGTCCCGGTAAGCCTTCTTCTCCAGTGCGGGATCGGTTCGCAAACGGGAGTCGAAGCGCTTGAGGAGATCCCAGCGCCGCTGGAAGTTCTCCTGCTCGCTCTGCGGGGGCGCCAGCGAGGAGATGTCCGACGACGTGTTGACGTGGAATGGCCCGTAGGTCGCCGGCATCATGCCGGGGCCGATCAAGCCCACCTGCGGAAACGTGTTGAAGCCGACGTAGGGCGGCAGCGAGTCGGTTGGGCGTCTCCGCGCGGCGTACTCCGAAGCGACTACGGCGCCAATCGGCGGGAGCTCCTTGGACAGCGCGGGGTTGTGTTGGTGAGCGGTCTGTACGTAGTACTGCCCGCGCCCATGTTGGCTCTCCCAAGCTCTGAGCGACCGGACCAAGCTGAATTTATCGGTGCGCTCGCCGAGCTCGGGATAGAGCGACGACGGCCACTTGCCGACGCCCGGGAATTCCTTGACGGCAAAGTCTTCCGGCGTCCAGTCGCCTTCTTTGAAGTCCCAGGAATCGACGTGGCTTTGGCCGCCTTGGAGCATCACGAAAATGCAGAAGCGAGCGGAACCACGCGGACTGGCTTTGCCCGCGGCTTGGGCGCGAGTCGGGATCAACGGCAGATAGTTAACGCCCAACATCGACACGCCGCCGATGCGCAGCAGGTCGCGCCGAGTTAGGAACAGGTCTTCAAATCGCCGCATTGCGTCGTTCCTCGGCTTAGTAGTTGAACAGGAAATCCACCTTGTTCGTCAAGATCCACTGCAAGTCTTCGCCGCCGTCGCGCCGGCCGCGCTCGGCCAGTAGGGTCAGCGCTTGGTCTTTCTCTTGGCTGTCCGGCGCTCGCGTCAAGAAGCGCCAAAAGATACGTTCCGCGAACTGCTCTTGGCTGAGTTCCTCTTTGAGCAACTTCGCCAAGAAGCTTCCCTCTTCAGGCTTGACCTTCGACTTGACGATCGAACTATTCATCATCAGCGCAGCCTGCAGAATGGACCCCTCGCGACTGGGCTCATTGAATTCCCGGTTAGCTTGCCCGAAGGATTCGAGAAAGAACTGCAGGTCCTTCTTGAAGGCCCGGTCGAGATTCTTGGCCGCCTTGACATCTGCTGGTCCGCGAGTCTGCGCCAGGTAATTCACTCTCGTATCCATTCGCGGGATCTGAATGGGCGTGGGCATGTTCGTCGCCTTTACGACCGCATCGTAAACCTGCTCGGCGGAGAGGCGCCGAACGAACTTCCGGGCGAAGTACTTGGAGTAGGAATCCTTCCATTCGCCGGGAAAGCTCGAGGAGAGTTGGTACGCGGACGACTTGGCTATCACTTTGAATAGGTGCTGTAGGTCGTACCCGCTGTCGACGAAGTCCTTGGCCAGCGCCTCAAGCAGCTCTGGATGGCTCGGCTGAACGTCCCATCCCTCGGGGACGGGCTTGCTGGGATCGATGCGGGTGAGGTCGAAGCCGTCAACAGGGTCGACAATCCCTACGCCCATCATCGCCGCCCAGAAGCGGTTCACCGTTGCCCGCGCGAATTGCGGATGCGAGGTGAACATGCGCGCCATCTCCGCGCGCAGAGGCTTGTTCGGGTCGGGTTTCTCGCCCGTCAGGATGAACGCCGGCTCGACTATGCCCTCGCTCAACCGAGGCACGCGTACCGTACTCGGCGCCGCCGCCGAGTAGCCGTTACGTTCCTTCTCGTCGATCAAGTATTCGTCTTGGGTGTTGCGCTCCTCGACGCGCCGCAGCACACGAGTCTCGCCGAAAAAGGCCGCTTGCGCCCAGAACTCACGGCGCTTGCGCTCGGTCAGCCAGACGTTCATCTGCTCGAGATGATTCGCTCCGTCGTGGCACGAGACGCACTGCAGGTTGATGCCCATGAAGTCCTTAAACATGTGGACCGTCATGTCGTCGGCGGTGTCTTCATGCATGATCTCGGTGCAGTTGTCGCCGAAGACGGCCCAGCGCACGAGGTAGCTGGAGGGGCCGACGTACCAATTGCTGCGAGCGTTCGCCGTCAGCATCTCGCGCACCAGCTCGTCGAAGGGCTGATTCAATTGCAGCGCGTCAGTGACATAGCCGTGGAAAAGGTTGCGGCCGGCCCAGCCGATACGGTTCTGGCTGGCACGCCATTGGTCGAGCAGAACGAGGGTCCACTGCTCTTGCCAACCCTCGCCGCCCACCAGCTCGTCGATCAGTTTGTCGCGCTTGGAAGGATCATCGGAGGCCGCAAACTTGCGGGCCGCGGCGTCGTCGGGGATGCGGCCAGTTAGGTCAAGATGGACGCGTCTGAAAAACGTGGCGTCGTCGGAGAGGGGTGCGTGTGGAACGTTGTCGGCCTCCATCTTCGAGAAGATCATCTCGTCGATGAAGTTGTTGCGCTCGATGGGTGAAACTTGCGCGGAGGGCCACGACGGGGAGACTGATTCGGTCAATCGACCCGCGTCGATACGCCGGTCGCGGTTGTCGAGGGGGGGTGGTCGGTGAGGGGCGGGGTCTGCGCCACGGCGGAACCGGCGATCATTACCAACGCGACCAGAAGGGGAAGGTAGTTCACCTGCGCTTTGCCGTTCGCCAATCTGACGCCTCCGTTGATTACCAGCTAAATCCCATGCTTTGTTATCTTACTCCCAATTGACCGCAACCCGGAATAATCTCCCTACGATTTGCGTCGACTCTCGCTGGACGGTCTCATTGCCGAGGCCCCTGGCTGTCGGCTATCCAGCGGACGCCTCATGACTTCACCTGGTACTCCCGCAGGAACTCGGGGGTTAGATCCACGCCGAGCCCCGAGCCGGCTGGGATTCGCCATTCGCCGAGCCCCTGACGCCAGCCGTCCAGGAAGACGTCCGCGTATCGCTCAGTCTCTTTGTTCCCCTCTTCCATAACTAGGAAATTCGGAACCGACGCCGCGACATGAATGCTCGCCGCGGCGCAGATCGGGCCGTTCGGGTTGTGCGGTGCGATCGTGATATAGCCGGTGTCCGCGAGCGCCGCGATCTTCTTCATCGCCGTGACGCCGCCGACTCGGGCGACATCGGGCTGCCAGATTCGCGCCGCTTGCTTGGTCAGTAGTTCCTTATACAGGAAATGGCCCTGGACGCCTTCGGCCGTCGAGATTGGAATGTTAGTGGAGCTTTGAAGCGCAGCTAGCGCATCGACGTTTTCCGGCGGCAACGGCTCCTCTAGGAAAAACGGATCGAAGGGCTCGACGGCGCGGATGATTCGGCCGGCGGAGGCTACGTTGAACTTACCGTGGCATTCGATGCAGATGTCGAAGTCCGGGCTCGCCTCACGGATGCCGCGAATCATCTCACGCACTTCATTGAGAACACTGGTCGGGAGTTGGCGCGAGGGTTCTGGATAGGGCCCGAAGGGGTCATACTTACCGGCCACCGCTCCTTCCCCGATCAGCTCTTCGGTTCGTTTGCGGTAAGCCGCCGCTGTTCTCGGAATATTCCCCCAGCGGTAGCTCGTGTACAGCCGCAGCCGATCCCAAATCTTTCCGCCCAGGAGCTCGTAAAGGGGCACGTCGAGATATTTGCCGACAATGTCCCACAGCGCGATGTCTATAGCGCTGATTCCGGCGTAGAGAGTGCCGCCGAGCGAGTTTTCCTCGACGGTGTACATCCTTCGCCAAAGTTTCTCGGTGTCCCAGGCGCGTTCACCTTTGACGAGGTCGCCCAGAGATCGGATCTGCGCCACGACCGGAGCGACGTTCGGCGGCGTAGTTCCCTCCCCCCAGCCGTGCAAACCCTCCTCGGTTTCTACCCTGGCGCAAACAATGTTCGTGCGCCGCCCAATGCGGATGACGTAGGGCTCGACCTTAGCGATGCGCAGCTCGTTGCCGGCGGCGCCCCAGGCTCGACCGAGCAACGGCGTCGCCGCGAGAGCCGCTCCGCCTCTGAGCAGGGCTCTTCGGTTCACCTTCGTCGTCATAGCCGCTCTACTGGGTAGGATGCAGCGCCGTAGAGCTTGCCTGCTTTCACGGTCGCGACGGGACGCAATCGCTGGCTGCCCGTCCGTTTCGCCCCAAGGGCATCGACGAGCTCGAAGCTGCCGCTATCAATGTCGAGCACCGAGATGTCCGCCTCGGCGCCCTCTTTGAGAGACCCTAGGCCCTTCATGGCGCCGAACAAGTTGGCGGGATTCACCGTCACTCGCTCTACGACTTCATCGAGGGATAGGCCAAGATGCAGGAATTTCGAAAGCGTTGTGGCCAGGTCAAACACAGGGCCATGGACGTTGAACTGATGAAGGTCGCTTGAAATCGTGCCAGGTTTCAGTCCCTGCTCCAGTGCCTTCTCCGCAGTGTCGAACGAAAAGCTGCCGGCGCCGTGGCCGATGTCGAGGTTGACGCCCTCAGCCACCTTCGCTAGCACTTCGTCGTGGATGCGGCCGTCGTCGTCGAGAATGCCGCCTTCGCCGCCCCGGAAGCTGTGGGTAATCACATCGCCCTTTTTGAGCAGCTTCAAAATGTCTTGTATGGACGAATGCGAGCCGCCGATGTGAATCATCACCGGCAGGCCAACCGCGTCCGCTGCTTCTCGCGCCCGGCGAAGGACCTCGAGGTCGTGGTCGCCCGCTATATTGCGCGTCAAACGCACTTTCATTCCGACGATGACGTCTTTGTGCCGCTCGAGCGTCTTGGCGGCCAACGCCACGTTGGCGTAGCGCAGGTCAAGCAGCTCCCCCCAGGGGTTGTCAGGCGAAAGCGTCGACTGCCCCACGACCGAGATATTGAGCAGCGCGAAAATGCGCGTGTCCGCCACGTTGATTACGTACTTACGCAATCCCGGGAACGTGTGGGCGCCGGCCGAGCCCGCGTCTACCGCGGTCGTAACGCCTTTCGCAATCCAATTTGGATCGGCAGGTATGGCGAGCGGCGCGACGCCGTCGTAGACATGGGCATGGATGTCAATCCAGCCCGGGGTTACGATCTTCCCTCGGGCGTCGAGTACGTGCAGCGCTTGCGACTCCGGAATATTCCGTGCGACCCTGGCAATTCGTGTGCCCGAGGCCGCCACATCGCGTGGTCCCGACAAGCCTTGAGACGGATCCACGACGCGTCCGCCCTTGACCAAGATGTCGTAGGTATAGCTGCGGCCACGGCTCTGCGCGTAGAGTGCATCGCAAAAGGGAGAAGCTAGGGCGCAGACGAGGGATGAACCCGCCGCTTGTCGAAAGAGCTGCCGCCGCGTCGGATGTCTATGTTTCATCTGTAATGGGCCTCGATCCCGTGAGGATTATACTCCGGGCGAGGGTGTCCCAACACAGGAAAAGGCTCAGCTTCGCCCACGGGACGCGCTCAACCGCTTCAACGGTCGCGGCGCGAGCGATTGTCTTGTCGGGAGCTTGTGGTACCGATCGGCACAGGCGCCGGTCGGGACTCGACGACTTACTCGCCTACCAGTCGACGACGGAGCCGTCATCGCCGTCGAACCGCGGCATGTACGGCCGTGGCTCGCCAACTTCAGCCATTAGCTTGTCTTCGTCGAGGGTGATGCCGAGGCCGGGATCAGTGGGCAAGGGCCGATAGCCGCCTCGAACCGGCGGCAGCGGTTTTGCGAGCAACTCATGCTCGCGGTCGCCTCGCTCTTGCACCATGAAGTTCGGGATACACCCTGCGATCTGCAAGCTGGCCGCCAACGAGCAAGGACCGTTGGGGTTGTGGGGAGCAATGGGCGAGTAGTAGGCTTCCGCCATGCCGGCGATCAGTCGCAGCTCGGTGATTCCACCGGCGTAGTTAACGTCCGGCTGAAGGATTAGCGAGGCCCGCTTCTCAAGAATCTCTCGAAAACCCCACTTCGTGAAGATGCGCTCTCCGGTCGCGAGCGGGATATGCGTCTTGGCCGCGATCTCCGCCATCACGTCGACGTTCAGCGCCTGAACGACTTCCTCGTAGAACCAGGGGTTGTAATCCTCAAGCGCCTTGACCAGCAGCATCGCCGTCGGCGGCTGCACGGCGCCGTGGAAGTCGATGCCGATGTCGACGCCGTCGCCATATTTGTCGCGGAGAGCTTTGAAGTTTTCCACGACCGCGTCAACGTACTTCTTCCCCTCGACGTACTTGATCGCCTGGCGGTCCATGCCGCGAGGCCCGACCTTGATGGCGTTAACGCCGGTCACTTCGCTGACCGTTCCGTAGACACGCGCACGATCACGGGTCGGACCGCCAAGGAGTTTGTAGACCGGCACGCCGAAGGCCTTGCCCTTGATATCCCACAACGCCTGATCAATGCCGCTGCTGATCGCCGTCTTGATGGGGCCGCCGCGATAGAAGGCTCCGCGATGAATCGCCTGCCAATGATGAACGACGCGCAGAGGATCCTGTCCAATGAGGTAATCGCCAACCTCGAGAGCACCTGCGGCGCAGGCCTTGGCGTCATCCTTGAGCATCTCGCCCCAGCCCACGATGCCGGCGTCGGTGGAGATCTTGACGAAGACCCAGGAGTTCTTCAGGACGAAGGACTCAATCTTGGTTACCTTGATCTGGTCGTTGGGTCCGATCTGCGCAGCGTCGGTACGTTCGGCCGTAAACATGGCGTCCAAGCCAAATAGTGCACTGGAGCCAGCGAGCGTTTGAAGCCAGGAACGGCGCGTCATCTGAGACATAATCACCCCTTGTCTCGGGATTTCCGTTCAGGGCGTCCCGGCAACACGTAGGATAGTTGAGCTACCGGCTGCGCTGCAACGTTCCTCGGAGCCGCTGCAGACTGTTGGCTCCGATCTTCGCGGGTTCGAAGTTCGGACGCCCCGCACCATGCTCGGGCAGGTCGTCGGGAGCGCTCCGGCGGCCTTGACGATGAATTGGTATAGAATACCGAGCAATTCTTGCCTGAAAGATCGAGCGTGCTTGCAGCCAGAACGCTTGCGAGGAGTTGTTGATGCCAAATGTCTCGGATGTCTTCCGTGTCGGAATTACGCCCGACTTCTTCGTCGATGCGAAGGGACGATTCGAGGCGGCAATCGAGGAAAAGCTCGACGGCGTGACGGGGCTGGAGTGGGCCTCCATGCCGCCGCAGCCCGGCCATGTCGGCACTGCCGACGCCATCGGTCAATTTGACGCAATCTTCTGCCTGAAGCTGGACGTTGACGAGGAGAGCCTGCGAGGGATTGAACGGACAGCCCTGATCGCTCGCTGGGGCGTCGGCTACGACAACCTAGATGTCGATGCGCTGACACGACATGATGTCGCGTTAGCGATCACACCGAACGCCGTGCGCAGGCCTGTCGCCGAAGCCGAGCTCACGCTCATTTTCGCGCTCGCCAAGGACCTGCTTCACCAAGACCGCATAACGCGAGAAGGAAAGTGGCGCGGCGATGTGCGCCGGGCGGGTCGTACGATGGCGGGTCGAACATTGGGATCGGTCGGCTGCGGCAACATCGGCCTGGAGATGTTTCGGCTAGCTCGCTCACTCGGGTTTGGGCGATTTGTCGCCTGCGATCCGTACGTCAAGGCCGAGCGGGTCGCGCCGCTAGGTGTGGAGCTGACGTCGCTCGACGAAGTCCTGCGGGCAAGCGATTTCGTGGTCGTGAACACCCTGCTCAACAAGGACACGCGAGGGCTGATCGGAGAGCCCGAGCTTGCCAAGATGCGCCCCGACGCTTTCCTGATTAACACCGCCCGAGGACCGATTGTCGATGAGGCCGCTCTGATCCGCGCCTTAGCCGAGCATCGAATCGCAGGCGCGGGCCTCGACGTCTTCGAAGACGAGCCGCCTGCAAAGGACAATCCGTTGCTAGCAATGGACAACGTTATCCTGAGCCCTCACGGCTTGGCATGGACGGAAGAGATCGTGCGCGATAACGGTCTGGAGGCTTGTGACAACATCCTCTCGGTGTTTCAAGGGGAGCCGCCGGCCACGCTCGTCAATCGCGAGGTGCTGGCACGCCCTGGATTTCAAGCGAAGCTGGAACGCTATCGTGGTCGACACGGCTAATGAGCATTCACTCCGACGGCACGCGATTGCCCGCAACCCAGACCGAATCAAGCGTCTTCGTGTTTGCGATGTCTTCCAGCGGGTTGGCGCCGAACACCGCCAGGTCGGCCCATGTACCTGCCTCAAAGGTTCCTAGCTCATTGAGTCCTAGACACTCCGCGGCATCCCCAGTTGCGGAACGCAACGCTTGGACAGGAGTGAGCCCGGCCTCGACCATGAGTTCCATCTCCATGTGCTCGAAGTAGCCTTGGAAGCGGGCTGGCGGTCCGGTGTCCGTCCCAAAGACGATCCTTACGCCGCCGTCGGAGAGTTTCTTGAGATTTCTCGAGGCGGTTTCGAGAGCAACCTTGTACTGTTGGGCGGATCTGCTCTCCTGGATTCCTTTTTGGCGCTCTGGGGCCTTGAGCTGCTCAAGCACGGCGGGGTCCGCGTCGCGTAGGAAGAACGGATCGCTGAAGAAGTCGGGGACGTCTTCGTAGACGTAGGTGGAGACTTCGCGCGTCAGCGTGGGGCAGAGACACACGTTCTTTTCTTTGAGTAGCGCAATAAGCGCATCGTCGACATCTTGGTCGCGTACGCTGTGCGCGATCAGGTCGGCCCCGGCTCCTAACAACCCCTTCGCATCGTCGAGATAGTAGAGATGCGCCGCGAGCCTCTTTCCCTTCTGATGCGCCTGATCGATGACGGCTCGATACACTTCGGGCGACATCTTCTTAGACGACCCCAAGTTGTCGTCGACCCGGATCTTGATCCAATCAGCCTTCATCTCGACGTTGTCGTCCACCATGGCACGCGCTTCTTCGGGCGTGTCGCCGACCACCACCGCTCCGGCGACAAAGACCCGCGCCCGGTCCAGATCGGCCGTGGATTGCTCGTCCCGGAGGCGGACGCTTTCAGGACCGTCTCCACCAAGACTGAGAACTGCAGTCACTCCGTAGCGGGCGTACAAGTCGAGTTGGTCCGACAGATTCTCACGAGTGTAGACGGCGGGCCCGGTCTCGAGACCCCGCGCGCCGCCGAGATGCCCATGCCCAAGGATCCATCCCGGCGTAATAAACTTGCCCGCAAGGTCGACCACTTCCGCCCCGGCCGGAACGGGCACGTTCGCCGCGGAGCCGAAGGCCTCAATGCGTCCGTCGCGGACGATCAGCACGGCGTCTTCAACGAGCTCATCATGGACGCCGTCAAACGCCGCCGCGCCGATGAACGCCTTCAACCCCTCGACAGGCTCCGGCGGCGGAGACGCGCAAGCAGCGAACAGCAGCGCAACGGGAATTAGGAGGGTCGTGCGGGCCGAGGACATGGTTCTGTTCTCCGAGTCAGCTAGACGGGCGTCGCCGGACAGTCAACGGGGTTGCGACCGCGGTAACCGTCGCACAATAGTATCAACAACTCTGCGCGAACGGGCCCCGCGCCGCGCTATTGTTCCGGCGGCGGCGGACTGGGCGTTTTCCGCGTCCCGAATCGCGAGGTCGGCAACTGTCGTCCCGAGCGGCTGTTCGGTTGGGTTGTCGGTGTGGCGGGGCCGGGCGGAGCCGGCGGCTGCGATGTGCGACTAGGCCCTGCGCCCGGTTGGTTTATCGGAGCCGTGGGCGGATAGAAGACCGAGGGTCCAGTACGGCCGAAGCCGCCGCGGGGATCGTTGGGATTCTGAGGCTGTCCCGGCGTACCGGGCTGCGCGGCTGGACCCGGAATGCGCGTGGCCGCACCGCCGGGCATGGCCGCTCCTCCGCGGGTCGCCGCCGTTCCGAGAGTTCCGGACGCATTGGCGCCAGGTTGTCCCGCCGCCAAGCCTCCGCCTCCCATGCCGCCAGCGGCTCCGCCCCCAAGTCCTTCCTCTTTGCGGTAGTCGTAGACGAACTCCCACTCGTTGTAGCTTTCCTTGCCCTTGTAGACTCGCACGCCGTGGTCCTCGGCTTTCGACGCAACGCCGGCAATACCCTCTTGAAACGCCGCCGGCTGGTTGCGCGACAGGGCCGAGTTCGACTGCTGAAGGCCTTGCAAACCGCCCGGACGCGGCGTCGTGAGCAGGCGCTGAATGATGTTCGACGCCTGCGGCCCGACGCCTTGCCGACCCAACCCGGCAGGCTGCCCTCCAGTCGGCTGGGGTTGCTGCTGTTGCTGCGCCCCGAGGCCGGCGTTTCCGAACCCCGGACGTTGCCGAGTCCTCGGGCCGGGCTGCACAGGCGGCGCGGGCTCACCCGGCCGCCGAGGCGGGCGCTGTCCGGCGTCAAGCGGCACTTGACCCGGCAGGACGCCTGAGAAGTCGGGCGCGGGCTGCTGTTGCCCTTCGCCGCCTTGCTGCTGCCCGCCGCCTACCTCAAGACCAGCGAGAGCTTCCTGCGAGGCGTAGGGGCCCCGGTCTTCATTGGGGTTAACGGCAGCCGATTCGCGGACGGCCAAAGCGCGGTCGCCGCCTGCGAAGTAGCCGGTCGGCGGCGGCCCCGTTTGCACAGGGGGGCGAGCGGAGCGGGACAAGCCCGAGGATCCAAACCCTCCCGCCGAGCCTCCGCGTAAGGGATCTCCTTCTTCTTCCTCTGTGTCGTACAAGAGAGAATCCTTGAAGCGCCCATCCGTGCCCATATGAATAACGCGCCATTCGTCTTCGCCGGTGATGGGGTCCTTGTAGCGTCGCCGGAGATAGCGCACACCGTTGGTGTCTTCGAGGTCTTCCAGTTCTTCGGGGTATTTCTTGTGTTCGCGGAAGTAGAGTCGGATGGCGCGCTCATACTGCTTGCCGCGATAGATCAGCCTTTCCTCGCGAATGCGTTGAGCGCGCATCGCCGCACGCGGCAGCGTGAGCGCCAAGCCGATTGCTACGACCGCCGCTCCGAAAATCAGGGCGAGCAGGATGTATCCGCCGCTTTGATTTCTACCGCGTCGTCGCTGTTCGGTAGCGCCTCTTATCTTCATCAGCCCGGCTGGTAGGTTATGGCCAAGGTCTGCTCCGCCTTGAACTGTATATCTTCTATGACGATCGAAGTGAGCCCTATGCGTACGATCTTATACCGATCTTTGAAGATATCGCCCTCGGCGCCGATCATCACGTCCTCGCCGTCAAGCAGGAAGGCTCGGCGGTTGGCCTTGGTCGACTCGGCCGCAAATCCGTAGTATTTCCAAGTAAGCTTCGGTGCGCGCGGCTTAACCGGCGGCGGCGGCGCTGACGGCGGGACCACCTTCTGCTGCTTCTGCTGTTGGTCGATCAGCGCCTGGGCCGCGGCTTGCTCCTCAGGAGTCGGTCCAGGCTCGGGCTTGCGTTTCCGATCGGTAAAAGCGAACAGATTGCGCTCAACACGTTCAAACTCAACTCCGCGGACAGCCGCGAGCAAGTCGGTCCGCAGCGTCGGATCTGTCTCCACCGGATCGAAGTTCGGATCCTCGCTTAGCCGACTCCAGACAGGCTCAAAGTCGCCGCTGCGATTCGTTGCGGGCGCCGACCGCTGAGCTTGGCGCGTCGGACGAACCTCGGCTGCGGCCGCTTTCGTCGCAGGCGCGGGCCTGCGTGGAGGGGGCCCTGGAGCGCCGGTGAAGAACTGCACATACACCGTGCCTAGCGCGACGAGTCCTAGGATGCCGGCCGCCGCCGTCTTCCTCTTGTCTTCAGCGCCCAGCTTCATATCTCTCGCATGAAAGTGTCGATGCGCATCACGATCTGCAAGTCGCCGCTCTCGCGCGGCGTAGCTCCGAGAGAACCGATGATCAAGAAACGCTCGGAGCGGTCAATCACATTGAGGAACTTCACCAGACTCTCGTATTGCCCGCGAAAGTTGGCGCGAATCGAGATCATGCCGTACTCATCGGCTCCGGCGACCGGGTCGTCATCGTAGTCGGTCTCACGCATCTCAACGCCGGCTTCTTGAGCCGCCTCGCCAAGCAGCGTCAGCAGGTTCGAATAGGTCGTCCGCCGTTCAAAGGTGAAGGTATCGATTAGCTCCGCGCCCTCCTCGCCCGCCTTCTCGGCTCGCGCCACGACCGCTTCGAGGCGTTCGCTCGATCGCTGTTTGAGTGCGATATTCTGCTCGATCGCAACGACTTTTGCCTGCTGTGCAATCTCTCGACTCTCGAGCGGCAGCACAGCAAAGACATAGAACAGCACATCGAACGCGAACAGCGCCGTCAGTGACCAGATCACGACCCGCTTTGGGATACGCCGCAGCGGCGAGCCGCGCAGCTTCGCCGATTTCTCAGAGCTGCTGCTCATATCGCACCGCCAATTCGTATCGGAAGAAGGGCTGATTCTCGTTCGGGGGCGAATAGCCGCGAACGTCCGGGGCGCCGAACATCTCCGCGCCCTCGATCGCTTTCAGAAACTCGATGAAATCCGCCGGGGTCTCCGCGCCGACCAACATCTCGAGATCGACACGGTTGTCGAAGCCGATCTCGGGACGAATCTGCATCATCAGAACGCGCGGCGGCAGAACGCTCTCGAGGTCAACGAAAGTCTTCGTCCACGAGACGCCCTTGCGCAACAGAATCTGATTGAGGAAGTACGATCGATCGTAGATCTCGATTGTCTCTGGTTGGCGCAGCCGAGCCCTCAATCCGCGCTCGCCAGCCTCGATACCGGAAAGCTCTCCACTGAGCCGCAGCTCGGCGGCTGAATCTTCCGGCGCGGGCTCGCGGTTTTGGAACCAGATGCCGACCAACGCCAAGGCGGCGATCGCCAAGACCGCTGCGGTCGTCGCGCTCGCCATCCAGAAGAGCCGCGCCCGGCCAAAGGGGCGCGTCGCGAGATTGAGATCAGCTCGCATAGGGTCCCTTCTCTCCTCCGCGCGGATTGTCCATTCCAAATACTGAAACCCTGCGACCGTGGTAGACCGTGTCGAAACGGGACGCCATGCCGAGCTTCTCGGCCACGCGGATTGAGCGAGAGTTGTCTGGCTCGATGATCGCGATCAGCTCGCCATAGTCCAGATTCGCAAACGCCCAATCGCGGCAAGCCGTGGCCGCCTCGGTCGCCAGACCTCTCCCCCAGCAGTCCTGCGCCAGCCGGTAGCCGATCTCAAGCCAGGACCCCTCGGGCAACTGCTGCATTGCCAGTCCGCAATAACCGATGAGGCGAGAATCGACGAGTCGTTCTACGCCCCAGTGGGAGTAGCCGCGTTCCTGGTGAAGACGCTGCTTGAACCTCATCCATTCCTCGACCTGCTCTCTCGACATCGGCCCGCGCGTGAACTTGACGAACCGCGGGTCGCCGAACATTTCCGTCAACGGGGAGAGATCCCCGGTACGCCAGGGCCGAACGCGCAGACGCTCGGTCTCGGCGACAATCAGTTGAGCAACAGGCAACATCAGCTTCAATTCTTACTGAGGTATCCCCAGATACCGGCGTCGGCCGATCCGACCGCGCCCTCGGACGAGCGCAACAAACCGACCTCGCAACCTAGCTCAGACGGCAACATCTCGAGCGCCGTCGGCGCTAGATCGTCGAATCCGGCCAGTAGAATTTGATTCGAGCGTAACCTTAGGTTTTCTCGCGTAAATACAAGAGTTGGATATAGATCAGTGATAATCTCGTTGATCACCTGTCGTGCCGGCGCGTCGCTAGACGCTGAGATTATGACGGAGCGCAACATTCGAACAACACCGCCTTCGAGAGCGCTCATCGTCAGCTCACGGCCTGCCAGCTTGACGAGCATTACCGCGCCCTCGTCGCGAACCAACGGCAGAGCGGCCGCTGAGGAAAGAGACACCCAGCCAGGCCAGAATCCGGCTCGCTCGATTGCCTCTTCGTAGGAGCGCACCACGCCCTCGAGCATCGCCGCCGTGAGTACGGACCAGTCCTCGCCATTCTTGCGTGCATCGAAGGAGATCCGGGCGGACGAAATATCGAAGGGCACCGTCTTATCGAGTCGCGCACTGATTTGCGTTTGCCGTTCCTTGCCGTCGCCCGGCAGCTCGTCAAAGTTGAGAACAGTGAGCCGAGCGCAGGCGTCAGGCAGGATCAGAGCTGCCTCTGGTCGCTTGATCTCGCCGAGCTCCGCAATCAAGGCGGCAAGCGCCGAGTCTAGCGCTTCGGTATCGGGGATGTTGGGCTTGGTCGCCGACGCCTCAATCACGCCGGCAGCCAGCGGCTGCCGCGCCCGCGCCACGACCTCGAGGGTCTTGGGATCGCGCCGCACCGCCGCCAGCCACTCAGTAGAGACCTCAAACACCGCCAATGGAGGCGGGTCCTGCAACAGCATCTTGAGTCGGTCGAGCATCCGCGGCGAGAGGCACTCCTCCCTCTGCCTATTCTGACGAAGTCGCCCCCGGGAGCGTGGAGGGAGATTTCGAAGCGGTCGCAACTCTCACCGCACCACACAACCACGCGGAGTTTCGGCAGCTAATGCGATTGACGCGGACCCAACCTCGGGAAAACGGCCAGAGCCTGCCAAAGCGTCTACGAGGGGCACCCTCTCGATAGATCAATGTCGACGATCGCAATAGTGTTGATGGCGATGTCTCTTCTTGCTCTTGAATCGTTTCTTGTAGCGGTTCTCTCGGTAGTGGCGGCGTCTGCTGGGCGCGCAATCGTACGCCCCGCGATGACCGTAGTTGGGGCCGCCGCCGGAGACGAACCCGGCGCCGTATGGGGTAACGATTGCTACGGCAAACTGTGCCGGAGCGCGGCGGTATTGGCGACGCGGGCGTTTGCGATCCGCCAGGAGCGGCGTGGAAAGGCAGAGTGGCAGTATGGCGAGCCCGACAAGCTTCTTGGACATGGCAAACTCCTATCGAAACAGGACGAGCGCGCGGTCGAGCGAACTGCAAGGACATGCCCGTTCAGACTCGAGCAAACGTAAGCCAATCAATAAGAGTCACTTACCTCTTGAGAAGACAGCACCTCCCGTGGTCTCTGCCGCTCGATTACCACCGGTCGACTGCCCGAGGGCAACCGGTGCTTGGACGCTGACCGGTCGTCTATCAGTTTGGGTTCAGAGGCTCCGTATTGGAGCGGCCAGTCACAATCCCGGTCGGGGCCGGTCGCTCATCTTGGGCCTGCCCCGTTAACGCTCAACATGTGAGTATCCTTCCTGGGCGCATTCCGTGCGCGGCGATGGCGACCCGGACACAGCGAGAGTGCGACGTGGCGAGCGATGCAGGCTAGTATGGAGGTTCGTATATGTCCACCGAGCTAGTCTGCTTCAACCGCGAGTGCCGCGCCCGCTTCCCCGTCAATCAGGTCGTCTACGAGTGCCCCGATTGCGGCTCGCTGATCGAAGCGGTCAACGATTTTTCCGGCACCGAACCGCAAGCTCTGCGAGCCCTCTGGGATCAGCGCCGCCTATCTCGTGAGCCGCTTGACGTCTCCGGCGTATGGCGCTTCCGCGAGATGCTGCCCTTCGTCGACGACCCCGCCCAGATCGTCACCATCCGCGAAGGCAACACTCCGCTCTTCGAAGCTCCCCGCGCGGCTGCCTATGGAGGTCTGGACGCGCTTCAGCTCAAGCACCAAGGTTACAACCCGACCGGATCCTTCAAGGACAACGGAATGACTGCCGGCGCAACCCAAGCCCGTTGCCTTGGCTTGCAGCGTGTCGCTTGCGTTTCCACCGGAAACACGTCCGCGTCGATGGCAGCCTACGCTGCGGCAGCCGACCTGCAGCCGATCATCTTTCTTCCTCACGGCAAGATCGCCTCCGGCAAGCTGGCGCAGGCGCTCGAGTACGGCGCCCTGACCATACAGGTGGAAGCCAACTTCGACCAGATCCTGGCCTTGGTTCGCCGCCTCGCCGCCAACGTCGGCATCTACCTGCTCAACTCGATGAACCCGTTTCGGGTCGAAGGACAGAAGTCGATTGTGATCGAGATGCTCGATCAGAGAAACTGGCGCATCCCGGACTGGATTGTGCTACCGGGCGGCAACCTAGGCAACGTCTCCGCCTTGGGCAAGGGTCTGCGAGAGCTCAAACAGATCGGCCTCATTGACCACATGCCGAAGATCGCGGTAGTTCAGGCCGCTGGCTCGGCGCCGTTCTATCGCTACTTCCATTGCGCGGAACGCAAGTCCTTCCAGCCGGTCGAGAACCCGGAAACGCTCGCGACGGCGGTCCGCATCGGCGCGCCCGTCTCCTGGCCCAAGGCTCTATTTGAGATTGAATCCGCGGGCGGCACGGTGGAGTCGGCGACCGAACAAGAGATTGCCGACGCCAAAGCGGTCATCGGACGCTCCGGCATAGGCTGCGAGCCCGCCTCAGCCGCGTCTCTGGCGGGAATCAAGAAGCTCGTCGCCCGAGGCTTGATCTCCCCCGACGCTGATGTCGTCGCCATCCTGACAGGACACCTGCTCAAGGATCCCGACTATGTCTACCGCTATCACACCGGCGGGCTGAAGGCTCCTTCCGGCCAAGAGATCGCCTCGACCTATGCCAACTCCCCGGTCGTGATGCCCAACGACGAGGTGAAGATCGCCAAGTTCCTGGCCGATGCGGTGAGCTGATAGTCGCCGCCCTGGACCGCCGTGCTGCGCAGCTCTTCGAGCGCCCCGTCGTGTCCGACCCGGAATGCCGCTGAGATCGCACCATAGACGTTTTTGATCTCACCGAGCTGGTCTCGATCTGCTTCGCGGGTCACTCCCGCCGGCAGCACCATCACCCGCCGATCCGCGAGCCGAACCAATAGACTGGGCGTCGGGCGATACCCGGCAAGCCTCATCGCGGCCAACGTTTCCGACAGGTCCGACCCCAGTTCGTTCCCCTCCGGCAAGAGAGTGCAGACGCTTTTCACCGTTCTCTCATCGCTCGCCCGACGCGGTCGGATAGCTTTTTTTGGAACCGGGTTAACTGAGCGCGCCCGCTGCGCCGATAAGCACAGTGGCGAATCGCTCCGCCGTAATGCCGGCCCCCTACACACGAACGGTTTTGGTCGTGGATGACGAAGAGCCCATCCGAGACTACCTGGCCGCCGTCCTGCGTCTTGAGGGCTATGAGTGTGTCTGCGTGGAAGGGACTGAAGCAGCCCTCAATTACCTTGAACAGTCCGACGCCGACCTCGTCTTGACCGATATCAACATGCCGGGCCAGAACGGCATCGACTTGTTGCGTTCGGTTCGGCGCGCCAGCCCCGACCTGCCGGTCGTGCTGGTCTCTGGCCTCTACGAGCTCGGCATCGCGCTCGATGCTCTTGAGTCCGGCGCCGCCGACTATCTCAAGAAGCCCGTCTTGCCAAGCGATGTCATCACGCTGGTGAGCAAGTACCTGCGGAAGGACATCAGCGGCGAGGAAACGGCGATCCGCGGCGCCTTGCGTGAGGTCGTCGCCGAACGCACTAACGATCGTGCGACATCAAGAGCGCTCGAAGAAATCTTCCTGAAGCTGGGATTCAAACGCTACGAGACCCTCCAGCATTCCAAGCGCGTCGCGGCCTATTGCTGCTTGTTCGGCCAGAAGGTCGGACTAGGCAAGGACCAGATTCGGCAGCTCGAGCTGGGCGCCTTGCTGCACGACATCGGCAAGATCGGAATCCCGCATAACGTGCTGCTCAAGCCAGGGCCGCTAACTGAAGACGAGTGGGACGTGATGCGTACTCATCCCTCGATCGGCCACCGCCTTCTGATCGAGATTCCTGAGCTGCGCTACGAAGCTGAGATGATCTACTCGCACCACGAGCGATTTGACGGGCGTGGCTATCCTCGTGGGCTTCGCGGTCGCGAAATTCCAATCGGCGCTCGGATCTTCAGCATCATCGATACGCTCGACGCGATCGCCTCCGATCGCCCCTATCGCGCCGCGGCCTCAATCCAAGACGCCCGACACGAGATCGCGAGCATGAGCGAAACACAGTTCGACCCGGACTTGGTTCGCGTCTTCCTGAGGATTCCGAGCGACCAGCTCTCCAAGATTTGCCGCAGCTATCCCGATCAAACCGCAGAGGCGGATCCTATGCCCGCCCTGCGTTCCGCCCCGCGCGCGGCGACTGCCGACGGGAACGAGCCCGTGATCGAAACCACCCTCAGGCCGGGCGCGTAATAGCGCCTTCGGCAGCAGAAGAAACGAGAGCGGCATACTTAGCGAACACCCCGGACTTGTAACGAGGCTCCGGGTGCCTAACGTTCTCGAGGCGAGCTACCAGAGTAGCCTCGTCGACCTCGATGTCGAGCCGACGCTGCCCGCAGTCGACGACGATCATGTCGCCTTCCTCAACCGCCGCAATCGGTCCGCCTGCTGCGGCTTCCGGCGCAACATGGCCCACCATCAGACCCCTCGTGGCGCCGCTGAAGCGGCCGTCAGTCAGCAGAGCGACGTCTTCCCCTAGCCCGGCCCCCACGATTGCGGCTGTCACGCCGAGCATCTCACGCATGCCCGGGCCCCCGATGGGACCTTCGTAGCGAATCACGATCACGTCGCCCTTTTCAATCTTGCCGCTCGTCACCGCCCGCATAGCCGATTCTTCGTTGCCGAAAACCTTGGCTGGTCCGCGATGGGTCAGATGCTTGCCGCCGGCGACCTTCACAACGCCCCCCTCTGGAGCAAGACTGCCCCGTAAGATCACCAGGCCTCCGGTCGCCTTGATCGGGTCGTCCAACGCGTGGATTACCTTCTGTCCAGGCGTCTCCTTGGCCCCAGAGACGGCTTCGGCCAATGTTCCTCCATCGACAGTCAGGGCGGACCCGTCCACGTACCCTCCCTCGATCAAGCGTTTGGCAATGAGCTGAATGCCGCCTGCGTGATACACGTCCGAGGCGACATAGGCTCCCCCCGGCTTCAGGTCAACCAGCAACGGTGTCCGCTCGCTGATCTCATTGAAATCGTCCATCCGGAGCCCGATGCCGGAATCGTAGGCCATCGCCAGCAAGTGCAATACTGCATTCGTCGATCCGCCGGTCGCTGCGACAGAAGCGATAGCGTTCTCGAACGCGGCACGAGTAAAGATCTTACTCGGCCGCAAGTCGTTGCGCAGAGCCTCCATCACCAGTCGTCCGGCCTCCTGGCCGACACGACTCTTGTCCGGGTCTACTGCCGGAACGCTAGCGCTGCCGGCCGGCGAAATCCCCATCAGCTCCATCACGGTAGCCATTGTGTTGGCGGTGAACTGCCCGCCGCAAGCTCCCGCGCCCGGACACGCTTTGTCCTCGAGTTCGAGCAGCTCTGCGTCGGTGATCTGTCCTGCCGCGTGTTTACCTACGCCCTCGAATACGTCTTGGATCGTGATGTCCTTGCCGTCGACCTGCCCCGGCAGGATCGAGCCGCCGTAGAGCAGCACCGAAGGCACGTCCAGACGTGCCAGAGCCATCGCCCCAGCCGGGATCGTCTTGTCGCAGGCGACCAAAGCAACGACCGCGTCGAACATGTAGCCGCGAGAAGTCAGCTCAATCGAGTCCGCGATCAACTCGCGGCTGACCAGAGACGCCTTCATTCCTTCGGTGCCCATGGTGATGCCGTCGCTGATGGCGATCGTATTGAACTCCATCGGCGTTCCGCCGGCCGCGCGCACACCCTCTTTTACGCTCTCGGCAAGCTCGCGCAGGTTGTAGTTACATGGCATCGTCTCGATCCAAGTGTTCGCGATGCCGACAATCGGCTTAGCCAACGCCTCGTCGTCGAAACCGATCGATTTGTAATAGGAGCGAGCCGGCGCGCGATCGCGCCCGTCCGTAATTACGTGGCTCTTGTGCTTAAGGGGGTTAGACAATTCCAAGACTCCAAACAGTTGAATAAAAAGGCTATTGTAACGTACCGAATCCTAGCGCCCGAGCCCCGCCGCGAGCCGCCAATGCCGTTGCGGCCACACGTGCCGAGCCGCGACCGTGAAGGAGCGATCAGAAATCAGTTCAGCCCCGCTTCAAAGACCATCACCGATCGACCGCCGGCGGCGATTCCCCTAGAGCGAAACTCCGAAGTAGCCCTTGAACAAGTACCCCGCCGCCATCGAGATTACAAAAAACCAAATCAGCCAATGCAGCTCGATGCCGCCGGCGCTGATCTCCCGCATGCTGTAGTTGATGTCGATCCACTCAACCGCTTCGTTCGTGACAAGACCCTCTCCCGGATAGAGAAACGAAAACCATATCGAGCTCACACGCCGCGGAGAAACGTAGCTGCCGGGCGGCCCCGCAGCGATCTCCTTCGTGGTGCGATGTCCGTCGAAGTCGATTTCGATTGTCGATTGCCCCTCTTCGAGCGCCGCGAGTCCCCAACTAAAGCGCCCGTCGGCCGGGGCGCGCACTACCGGCGTCTCAACCAACACGCCTTCCGGAGTCGAGAGTTCCGGCGCCTTCGTTCGAGTACTGATTCGCCCCGCGGTCTGCACCGTCAACACCGCTCTGTGCCCAAGCTCGAGCGGAGCTAGGCCATAGATGAAGTCGAGATGTACCAACAGAATCGCCAACGGCGGCGCAAGGAAGATCGCCGGCTTGAGCATTAAGCCCATGTAGCGCAGGTTATCGACCAACAATGCGACCTGCGCGTGCCAAAGCTGCCGTGGATCGTCGCCGTAGAGCCGCAGCTCCAGCAAGCGAGCTTGCATGCGCTTGCGTGTAACGCCGATCCGGTTCTGGTCCGATGTCTTCTTAAAGACCCACAGCATGCCCAACCCCGCCAGCACCGAAAGCGGGATCAGACTAACCATCGGGTGGGCGCCGCCGAAGAGCGTCGCCCATCCGCTCGCGCAGGCCCGCAGGCTGAGATTAAACCAGTCCAAGGTAGTACCGCTCTTACTCGAGGTAGCCGAGCCCTTGCAGCTTCTTGACGATCTCTTCGTCCGAACCCGCCTCTTCAATCTTCGCCAACTCGCGTTCGAGCACGTGCGTCGCGAACTCCTGCGGCGAAGAGTAGCCGCCCGCGTCGGCGCAGCGCTTGATGCGTTCGTAGAGGTCCTTCTCGAGCTTGATCGAGTTCGAGGATCCAAGCATGATTTCTCTCCTTCCCGGGCAGGTCGGAATCGCAGCCCTGGCCGCTGGGTCAAACTATCGTAGCGCAGCCCCGGGGAAGACGAGACGCCCGGCGACCCCTCGGTGGGCGACAATGGGGTTTCAGAGTCGTCGACCGTCCTCCTCGCAGTCGGCATCGCACAGGAGAATCCATGATTGAACGCATTACCACCGCCGGAGCCCCCGAGCCGCGCGGCCCCTATTCGCACGCCGTTCGCGCGGGCGGATTCATCTATGTTTCCGGACAGGCTGCGATCGATCCGCAGACGAACGAAGTCGCGATCGGAACCGTCGCCAAGGAAACCCGCCAAACCTTGGAAAACGTCAAGGCGATTCTCAACACCGCCGGCGCGGAGATGGGCGATGTCGTCAAGTGTTCCGTCTTTCTCGCCGATATTCGTGACTTCGCCGAAATGAACGCCGTCTACGAGGAGTACTTCGGCGCCGCGAAACCAGCCCGGACCACGGTGCAAGCGACCCTTCCCGCTCTAGGAATCAAGGTCGAGATCGACTGCGTCGCCTACAAGCCGGAGTAGTCATTTCTTGCCGAGCGGCTTGCTCGGCTGTGCCGCCGGGGTGTAACATGGCGAACCGCCCTATGCCCGACACCCCGATCCGCGCGAAGCTCCAAGCTTTCATCGCCTCCGTCCTTCCCGGTCTCTTCCTGATCGGCTACGTTATCGGTACAGGCTCGGTCACCAGCATGGCCAAGGCCGGCGCGAGTCACGGTATGAGCCTGACCTGGACGTTGGCGCTAGCATCTCTGTTCACTCACATCATGGTCGTTGCTTTGAGTAGGCTGACCATCCTCAGCGGCGAGACGACGCTTTTCACGTTTCGTAGGCACTTCGGCCGGCCCGTCACGCTGTTCATCCTTGCGTCGCTCATGACCACCCAGATCGCTTCGATCATCGGCGTAATGGGTATCATGACCGACGTCTTCCGCGAATGGACCTCACAATGGGCCGGTGGCGCGGGCGTTCCGCCGCTGGCCTCAGCCGTCGCCTTCACCCTTCTGTTGCTGGGTTTGTACTGGCAGGGCCGCCACGCGCTCTTCCTCAAAGCGCTGGCTGGCCTGGTGGCGATGATGGGCGTCGCATTCGTCTTCACGGCAACGATCGTAATGCCCGATCCAGAGACGATGCTTCGCGGGCTAGTACCATCCGTCCCAAAGACCGGAGACCCCGCTCTGCTGATCGCAGCGATGGTGGGAACGACGATGGCGTCGGTGGTGCTGATCACGCGTAGCGTGCTGGTCCAAGAGAAAGGCTGGACCGCGAGAGACTTCTCAGAGGTCAATCGCGATTCCGGCTTCGCGATGTCGGCGTTGTTCTTCATCAACGCTGCGATCATGGCCTGCGCCGCCGGCACTCTCTACGTTCAAGGGATGGAGATTGACCGTGCCATCGACATGGTCAAGACGCTTGAACCGCTTGCCGGGCGCGTCGCCGTGACCGGCTTCGTGCTGGGTATCTTGGCGGCCGGGCTGTCGTCGCTGTTTCCGAATTACGTGCTCGGACCCTGGATGATTTGCGACTATTTGGGCATCCCGCGCCGCATGGATCGTACGGGTTTTCGAGTCCTCGTGGCGCTGACGGCCCTGACCGGCTTAGTCGTTCCGATCTTCGGCGGCAGCCCGGTTCAGATCATGATCGCCTCTCAGGCTGTAAGCCCGCTGGTGATGCCGCTGCTCGCCCTATTTGTTTGGGTCTTGATCAACAAGCCCGAGATCGCCGCCAAGCATCCTCCCTCGCGGGCGCTGAATGTCGGCATGGCGGTCACCGTCTTGTTCTCAACCTACATGCTCATTCTCGCCGTCCGCGGCTTCATCGAGCAGTTCGGCTTCGCGGCTTGAAGACTCGGCAACCGCGGGCGCGGGCGGCCCCGCGGGCCTACCCGCCCGCCTCGACCAGCGACAATCCCCCGTCGCGCCGCCGCATTAGAACGCACAACGCGCCCGACTCCGCGTCGCGATACGTGATGTGATCGCTCTTCGTCTCCTCAAGTTGCATCGCAGCGCCTTCCGCGGTCAACGGCTTGGGATAGACTTCACTGCTGCGCGCGATGAGCGGCGCAGCGGCCTCGCCGTTGGGCCCTTCTTCAGCTGCCGCCGTCGGCCGCGGCTCCTCCACGACGACGGGTACCCGTCGGGCTCGACGCGCCCCCTGTTTCCGCGAGTCAATCAGCTTGTGCTTGCTCTTGACCGCTTGCTTTTCCAGTTTTTCCACCGCGGCCGTCAGGGCTCCGGCCGGTTGCGCGTTCGATCCAGTCACGACCAGGGTGTGGTGCAGCGCCCGTAGCGTGACTTCCGCTTCGCAACGATGGCGCACTCGCGTCAGGACGACGTGCGCCTCCAAGCTTCGCTCCGCGCTCAAGATCCGGTGGACCTTTTCAAACCGACGTTGCACCTTCACCTTGTCTGCCTCGGCGATCTCGACGTTGCGTGCGGTGTAGTGAACCTTCATTGTCAATAGCTCCTCTGCCGCCTACTTTTTTCGGCGGCGACGATGGGTCGACGGTATGTTCAAGTCTTCCCGATACTTGGCGACGGTTCGGCGCGTCACATTGACGCCGTCTTCGCGCAAGAGTTTGCTGATGGCGTCATCCGTAAGCGGCTTGTTCGAATCCTCGGCTTCAATCATCGCCTTCACGCGGCGCTTGAGTAGAATCAGCGGAATCGACGCCCCTTTGGGCCCTTGTACGCCCTCGGTAAAGAAATACCTCAGCTCATACACTCCGTGCGGCGTGTGAGCGTACTTGTTCGCGACTGCGCGACTGACCGTCGACGGATGCACGCCGATCTCTTCAGCCACGTCTTTGATCATCATCGGGCGAAGCTGCTCGATGCCGTTCGCCAAGAAGCCCTCTTGGCGACGTACCACGGCATCGCAGACGCTGTGAATCGTCTGGCGGCGTTGCTCGATGTTCCGCAGCAACTGCATCGCCGAGTTGTAGCGCTCCCGCACGTAGTTCCGTACGTCAGTGCTCGCTGCGCCCTTGCTTAGCAGCTTTCGATATCCTCGATTGAGGCGTAGATCCGGCACGTCGTCGTCGTTCAATAGCGCTCGAAATCCGTCGGCCGTCTTCATGAACTGCACGTCCGGTTCCACATACCGAGCATCCGACGGGTTGTAGCGCTCTCCCGGCCTCGGATCAAGCCCGCGGATCAGCTTAAGAGCAATCTCAATATGTGGTTCCGGACGATTCAGGCTCGCGGCCATCGCTGCGGGCTCGCCGCCTTCGAGGTCTTCCCAATGCTCTCGCACCAACTCGCCGGCGACCCCCTCGTCGGCCCCGAAAGCGCTGAGTTGGATCAGCAGGCACTCTTTGAGGTCTCTAGCAGCTACTCCGATCGGGTCAAAATCTTGCACGAGCCGAATCGACTCATCGACCTCGTCTAGGCTAGCGCCGGTCGTACGTGCCAGCTCTTCCCGGTCGGCATTGAGATAGCCGTCTTCGTTGAGGTTTCCGATGACCGCTTCGGCGACGGCTTCGATGCGTTCCGGCGCCGGGGTCAGACTGAGTTGCCACAGCAGGTGGTCCGTCAGAGACGTCGGACTCGAAAGAAAAGTCTCGAACGACGGTCTTTCAACGATTTCCGGCGCGGGGCCACGCGGCCCCGAATCAAGATAGTCGTCAAAGAAAGCCCCGAGGTCGATCTCGCTGAAGGCCTCTCCGGGAGTGTCGCCGTTCGTGTCGGCAGTCTCACTCGATTCCGCCTTGGGGGTCCCGCTGTCGGCCTCTGCCCCTGCGGTCTCCAGGGGAGAATCGTCGCCGGATTCCTCGCCAATGGTTTCGAGAACGGGGTTCGAAACCAACTCCTGGTTGATTTCCTCTTTCAGCTCTACCTTATTCAGAGCAAGCAGCTTAACGAGCTGCCGGAGGCTCTGGGTGAGGACTGGTTTCTGGGCCAGCTTGAGGCCTAGGCGTTGTTGGATCAACATTCCCTGCAATCACTATACCAATGCCAAGTCTTCCCGTTCGACTGCGCCTGCAAGAGCTCACAGCACCCCCTTCAGAGCGGTTCCCGCTAGGTACGCCAGCCCGGCGGCGGCGCCTCCCAGCCCAAGGGTCTCCAGACCAGAAATCCACCAACTTTGATCGACGAAACGGGCCTTCAGCGCGCCAACGAGGAAGAACGCGCCCGCCGTCATCGCGACGCTCCAGATGTAGGGCGCCGACTCGGCTCCGCTCCAATAGGCCAGGACGAACGGGGCCAAGGGTACAAAGCCTAGCGAGACGAAAGCGACAAACGTCGCCAGGCCGCCTCGCAGCGGACTCGGCCCGCCCAGCGCCACCCCGTGCTCCTCGGCCATCATCGTCTCGATCCACTGACGGCGGTTCGAGGTGATAATCCCGGCTAACCGTTCAACATCCGCTTCCGAGAACCCCTTGCGCCTGAATATCTGGCGGATCTCTTCCCGCTCGCCGTCGGGAATCGTCTCGATATGGTGTTCTTCCGTTCGGCGCAAGCGGTCTCGAAGCTGCTCCTCCGATCGCATCGCGAGGAAGTTTCCGGCTGCCATCGAAAAACCGTCGCCCAGCAGATTCGCCATCCCCAACACGATGACGATGCCGCTTGAGAGCTCTGCCCCGGCCACTCCGGATACGATGGCAAACGTCGTAACCGTCCCGTCTATCGCCCCAAATACGAAGTCCCTGAGGTAGCTATGGGCCGGGCCCTCGCTCAGACGATTCCGAATGGCGGAGGGGGTGTGCTCGGCGGCCAGGTCCGCCGCGTTTTTCTCGGGCGCTGCCATGGTCGTCGGCGTCCGGCTCAATGGCTCATTGCATCCGCGGCCGGTTCGAGTCCCGCAGACTCGGGCACATCATCTTCAACCTTGATCGGGCTGACGAAGCCTTCCGGTTTGACCGCCAATAGCGAGCAGTCCAATGTGCCGACAATTCTCTCCGCCGTGCTCCCGATCAGAACTTGGGCGACGCCGCGGCGAGCCTTCACGCCCAGTACCACCAGGTCCACGTGCTCGTCGCGCGCCAGGCGCTCGATGGCGTCGTCCGGCCTGCCGCGTACGAGGTGCACGCGCGAGGAGGGCAGCCCCGGAGCATGGCGGGAAATCGTCGTTTCGAGCGCCTCCTGCGCCTTGGCGCGCTCGGCATCGTAGTATCCCTCGAGCTCCTCGGGAGACACTCCGGCGCGACCCAGCAGAACCTCCTCAGCGAAGGGATGCCAGACGTGAACGACGTGGAGTTCGGTGCCTTCCAGCTTCGTCGCCTCGGCCGCGATCGCCAGCAGTTGCGCGTTGACCGCGTCGCGTTCCGGATCGTCCGGCGCCGGGTCAAGCGCAACCAAGACTCTCTCTCGCGCTACGGCTAGAGACGGCTTCACCAACTCCACCGCGCACGGGCACCGGCGCAGTAGCTGCATCCCGGTAGTGCCGAACAGCCGATTCAGGACGCCTCCCTCGGCCGTCTTCATCACCAGATCAAAGTGATGCCGAATGACCTCACGAATCAGCTCCGTTCCTGGCGAACCATGGAGCACGTCGGTCAAAACCGTCACACCGTCCGCCCGCGGACCCTTCGCAATTTCCTCAAGCCGCTGGCGCTTATAAGACGTTACCGCTTCAGAAAGATCAAATGGCGGAAACGGCAGTGGGCCATACGCCAGCGCCGGCGTCGAAACGACATCAACTAGCTTCAGCACTGCCTTCGAAGCCTTCGCCAGCTTCACGGCTCGTTCCACGGCGTCGAGCCCTTCTTTCGCGAGATTCACATAAACCAGAATCTTTCTAAGCTTCGTCATCGCGTCGCCCTCCGTCTCGCCGCAAGCTGGTCGACCGCTTAGACCCTCGCTTCGCGAACTCGAGTCTCGGCCTCGTACTCGCGCACCATGATGTAGAGTAGCGCCTCGAAGAAACCGTTCACTAGGTGCTCCAATTCTTCTTCGGCCAGTAGCGCGTAGCCGCTGTCGGCCATTGCGTGCTGGCGGGCGTAGCCCACGACGGTGCGCTTGAAAAGCTGAGCCAGCAGCACGATCTCCGCCAACGGAACGCCTTGGCGGCTCCTCTCTCGCGCGATGGGGCCGTACTCGTTCGCCATTCGGGCTTCGTCGGGATCAGTGAGCCAATCGCCGAAGTGGCTACAGGTACGCTCCAAACGCTCGAGCAACTCGTCGCCGCGCCCGGTCAGCACCGTGAATCGATTATCTGCGCGGACGCGCTCCAAGATGAGCTTGCTGATCTCTGAGGCATGCTCCTCTAAGAACTGAACCATCTTTGCGGGCAACATTGGAAACCTCCTTGTATTGAGAGAATGCAATCCTGGCGCCGTGATCCGCGCCGCCGCCGCGCCCGCCCGGAGGGCGATTTGCCCCAGGCTCGGGCTTCTCGCCCTGCGCGAGGCCGGCATCTTTTCAGCACCGCTTCCGCGAGACGCCGGCTCGTCCTCGAAGCCGGTCAGCGGCCACGATCTTTGGCGCCGCTCATGCAGTAGTCTGAGCGTGACGAAGGCGTCTAAGGAGGAGAAACCATGAATCTGACGAAACCACATTCTTCTCTATTGAGCCCATTCGCCGCGCTGGTGGATCGCTGGCTGGAGGACCGCCCGCTCAAGAGAGAGAAAGGCCTACACTTCGGCCGCCCGGCAATGGACATCCTCGAGAACGAGGCGGCCTACCAAATCAAGGCCGACCTCCCGGGTATCGACCTCAAGGACATGGAGATCAGAATGGACGGCAATGCCCTCACTCTTTCCGGCGCGAGCAAGCTCGAGCAGGAGGTCGAGCGAGAGAACTATCTTCGCGTCGAGCGTTTCCGCGGCGAGTTTGAGCGCACCTTCATCCTGCCCGTTTCGGCTGATCACGAGAACACCAATGCCGTTTTCAAAAGAGGCGTACTGACGATCACCATCCCCAAAACCAAGACTGAACCTCGCAAGGTTAAGCCTGTCAATGTGAAGTAGTTCCACCCGGAGGCGCGCTGGCCGCGTTCCTCCCCTTTTTTGTCATTTCTGCCCCAGGAAGCTGTGAAGAAACCGCCTCCGTGGGACTGAGCGCTCCCGATCAAGCGGCCGTAAACGTGCTGATTGCGGTTTAGGGCGAGACAGCGATCACTAGGGTGTCCGACGTGCTTTATTGTCTCAACGTAGTCTGAGTTGTAGAGTCAAGGCGGCCATTCTTTCATACCTTCCTGCGAGCAAAAACCAGGCCAAGCTGAGCCAACCGGGGTCAGTTCTCCGATTAGCCAGTGACAAATGCCCGCGGGGTGCGGTCTAATCGGCTCGGGCGGGCTCGCCGTGATCGAGGCTCTCGATGCTTTGACGTTTCCGAAGTTTCCCGCGGCAGCCTTCTTTGCGGCATTTTCGCACCTGGGCCGTCGGACGACACAACCCGCTTGTCGCCGGACGCCCTACCGCCAGCGGCCTCGAGGCGTGGTTAGCAGGAGGATAGTCGGTGAGCGCCCTTAAACATTCCGAATCGCGTAGGCTAACAAGGCGCGACGCCGTGCGCGCCGTGGCCGGATTCCTGGCCGGATCACCCTTGCTTCGCTCTCAGCAGGATCCTCTTCGCGACCACAGCCGCGTACCGAGCCTCGATGAGCTCGTAACGGCGTTCGATTTCGAAGCGGTCGCCTACGCGAAACTGCCGCGAGCAACATTCAACTACATGGCCCGGGGAAGCGCCGGCGAGTTTACGCTGCGGCGCAACCGTGAGGCTTTCGATTGGGTCGATATCGTACCCAAGGCGGTGGTCGACGTCGGCTCGATAGACACGACGACCGAAATCTTGAATACCAAGATGGCGTTTCCGATCATGGTCGCCCCGACCTCCGGCCACGCCGCGCTCCACCCCGACGCGGAAGCCGGCATGCGGCTGGGCTGTACAGCCGCGGCCGAAACGCCGATGATCGTCAGCCACGCCGCCAGCCTGCCGATGGAAAAAATCGGCTCGGCGGGCAGCGCCCCGCTCTGGTTTCAGCTATACGCGAGGCAAAATATTGAAGACAACCGCGCCCCGCTGGAGGCGGCGCGAACGGCGGGCGCCCGCGCCGTGGTCGTCACCGTGGATCAGCAGGCTGCTTACTACGAGAGAGTGATTCACGACCGACACCTTTCGTATCAGCCGGCCCGGCGGCAGCGGCGGCGATCAGCGCCGCCCAATCCTTATCGCGTCCCGACTTCCCGGCTCTGGTACGACTGGAAGCTCTTCGACGAGCTTCGCTCCCTTACGGACTTGCCGCTTTTGGCGAAAGGAATTCTCACCGCCGAGGACGCGCGCCGTTGCGTTGACCGTGGCCTTGAAGGCATCGTCGTGTCAAATCACGGCGGTCGAACCTTGGACTGCGTGCCTTCGAGCCTTGAAGTCCTGCCGGAAATCATCGATGCGGTCGGCGGTCGTATTCCGGTGCTGGTCGACAGCGGCTTTCGCCGCGGCAGCGACATCCTCAAGGCGCTGGCGCTCGGCGCCTCGGCCGTTTGCCTGGGCCGAGTGTCACGATGGGGTTTAGCGGCTTTCGGCGCTCCGGGCGTGGAGCGCGTTCTCAAGATCTTGCAGGGCGAGCTAGTGCTGGCCATGGCGCACACCGGCCGACCCAGTGTAGCCTCGATCGACCGATCTCTGGCGAGGACGGATTTCCCATGAGCTTCCCATTCAGCCTCCCGACCGCGATTTCCCCTTAGGATAGAAGCTATCTCAAATGCCGCTCTCGCATGCCGTCACCCTACCCTTCGGCGCACTAGGCCTTGCGTTGGCGGTCTACTGCGGGCGGCGGCTGATTGGATTCCTCAAGAACTCGGTGGTCGGACGCTGGCCCGTCGTCGAGCGGCAGAACCTGGAGCTCAGCGAGTCCGGACGATTCCTTCTCAACATCGAATGCCCGCAACTGTCTTTCAGCGACTTCGGCATGGGCGCGCTCACGCTTAGCGCATCAGTCACCGACGCTTCGACGGGCCGAGAGATCCCTGTTCGGAAGGTCCTTTTCGGCGCCGAGGTGAAAGGGTTCTCGAAGAGACGGCGGCCCTTGTTCAGCTTCGAGCCGGAACACGCTGGCTCCTACCATCTAGTCGTCAACGGCATCCCTGATCGAAAAGGGCTCGAAAAGTGCAACTTCTTGTTGTGCCGGCCGTTGGGCATCCGGGTGGTCGCGCTGATCGTCGGGATTGTCGTCGGCTTCGTGAGCTTGGCGCTGTCCGTGGTGCTGCCCTTGGCGAAGAGCTGAGCCGAGGGGCTCTCTTGTCGCAGTTGAGTCGCACAGCCCCTCCGCCGCCACACCCGCGCCACCGAGCGGACCACCGTGGCCAAATCTTGGACCCGACGTCCACCCGTCTTTGGAAAGCGCCTCAGAGCCGCGAGGAATCTAGCGTGAAGTCGGCTCCTCCCCAGGCCGCCTCAAACCGCCGGCGTGCGGCTGCGGCCTCGGACTCTTTGCCTTGGTCTAGCAGGCTCCTCCAGAGCCCGTAGAGGGCCCAGCCGTTTTCGCGATGGATCTGGAGGTCTTCCAGGTAGACTTGCTCAGCCTCGGCAGGCTTGCCGTGCTCCAGTAGCACTGCACCCAAAGAGTGGCGGGCCGGTTGGGGCCAATCGCGGGGCTCGCTGTAGATCAAACCGTCCTCGACTTGCGCCGCCTGACGCAGCAGTTCGGTCGCGCCGGCAACATCGCCTTTCATAGCCGCTACCTCCCCGCCGAGGATGCTCACCGCAATCAGTGTCATGTCCTGTAGCGAGTTGTTGCCGAAGATCATGAGTTCGGCCAGTTTCGGGTCGTCGCGGAACCGACTTAGCTCAGCCAACTCGGCTTCTGCCTTTTCGATGTCGCCGTTGGAGCGGAACGCCATACCCCGCGCAAAATGCCAAATCGCGACTCGAAAAGGACGATCGGCGCGAGGCTTCGGTTCCGAGAGGACCTCCTGCCATTTACCGAAGCGAGTATAGGCAAACAGAGGCACCGTGCCCAGCAGATGCGGAAACGCAAACGTCGGGTCTTCGAAATGATGGTCGTCGTGGCGGGTAGACGTCTTGTGCGCGGCCTCGATGGCTTCCGCGCTGCGGCCTTCCATCGTTAAGGCCGCCCAAAGGAAATGCACATTGTGCGGGTAGTAGGCCGACGGATACATACCCTGGGCGCGACATTGCGTGATGTAGTCTTCGTCAGCCTTGGAAGCCTTGATGTTCGCGATCGAGGCGTCACGGTAGCGTCCGACTCGGATGTAGATGTGCGACGGCATGTGAACGAGGTGGCCGGCCACCGGAACGAGACTGCCTAGGCGATCGGCGCTGGGCACCGCCAGTTCCGGATCGTCGGAAGCCTCGACCGCATGAATGTAGTAGTGGTGAGCGCCGGGGTGCTCAGGATGGTCACGAATGACCTTTGTAAGCGCCCTCGTGAGCGCCGCTACCTCGGGCTTCAACGTGTCGCCGTCGGCCCAGTAGTCCCACGGAGTTGTGTTCATCAACGAGGCGGCGTAGAGAACGCCGACGTCGGGATCGTCGGGAAACCGCTGGTAGACGTCGGCCATCGCCTCGGCGTACGCCTTGTTGCGCCCCTCTCCGTCAGCCGGCTTCGACGAAGGATGCCGGCGGCTGAGGGCGCCGATCAAGGCTCGTTCCTTCTGGTCGCCGCCGCCGATCTTCTTAGCCGTCTGAATCGCTTGGTAGGCCTTCATTTCCCGCTCGTCGTCGGGCAACGAGTCATTGATGTTTGGCCCCACAGCTAGAGCCTCGCCCCAAAAACACATCGCGCACTTCGGATCGAGCCGTTGCGCCTCACGGAAAGCTCGGTCCGCCTCGTGATGATTGAAAGCGTACAGAAGGGTCAGGCCCTGATCGAAGAAGCGCTGAGCCTCGGTAACTGTAGTCGTGACCGGGACGTGCAGCGCGCCCAGGTTCTGCAGTCGAGGCGCGACAGGTTGATTCGTTTCCGCTTTCGAGCAGATGCTGACGACCGCCAGCGCAAACAGTACGACAGATACGATACGCATGATTTCCACCTCCAGACGCCGGTAACTCAGACCGGCCTCTAACTAGCTATGCGCAAGCCGCGAACGAATCCCGACATCTGTTCTACATCCTCCGGCACGATCCGTGATGAAACAAGCTATCCCGCCCCTAGAGGAAAAAAAGATTCCGGGAGCCTGAGCGGCCGGTAGTCCTTGGGAGAGGCCGTTCCGATTCCCTTCCCTGGCCGTAGCGATACCACCATTTGGAGCCAAATCCAGGCAGGGATGGCCGCCGCTAGCCGGGTCGCGCCACGCTGGGCCAAGTGATGGATCGTGAGGGCGGCGGCGAAGGCCTCAGCGGTTCGAGTTCCGTCCCCGATTGGCCGATCTCGGCGCCGTTGATCCAGTGGTCGGCCGCCAGAGCACCGCTGCTATTTAACGGCCTCGAAGAGCGGCTTGGCATCCGGACGTTTCTCAATAACAAGTTGCAGAGCTCGTGTTTGCTTCAGTTCGCTGCCTTTGGTCCACCAGTAGTACGCGAATATATAAATTCCTATCACTTCGATCCAGAAGATCAGCGCGTCGTAGCCGCCAAGCGCGTTGACTGCTACCGCCGCCAACGGGGACACAGCGAGTGCGGCGGCAATCATCTTGTACTTCCGCGCGAAACCCTGTTTGACGGTTTCGTCATTGATCAAGACCAAAGTGTCCGCCGCTCGCCGCCAGCATACCGACGCGATTCCGACAAAGAACAGAACCGCGCAGACTCCGTGCGGCGTCAGGGAACCGCCGAAAGGCCGCCAGGTGTAGGGGAAGACCGCCACACCCAGGGCAAGCACGCCGGAGATGTTGAGCACGATGTTTTCCTCGTCGGTGAACCCCTTGTACAGGTAAAGACAGATGCCAGTTGCGAACAGGATGCCGCAGAACCAGTCCCTCATCCCGGTGTCGTAGTAGGCGCTGATGGAAGACTGGAGCCCCGTGTCGAAGAACACGCGCGCCCCGGCCCAGAGTATGACCGGCAGCGCGAATGCGATCACAACCATACCGGCACGCAGACCGATGTAGGTGCTGAAAATATGCTCTTCCAATTTGTCTTGGGTCATCTATCAAGACCTCCTTTTCAAGTCGTGCGGGCGTGTACTGATCTACAAACATATGCGTGAAACGCGCCGCGAAGGTGACACCAGTATTCAATACCGCGTTGTACAGCCGGCATGGTTGTCGTCCCGCCCCCCCGATGAGAACCGGCCGGAGTGAGCCATCGAGACGACCCCGACGCATCCGGCTCAAAAACCGATGCCGTGACCGTCCCATTTGATGTGCTTTGTGTTGTCCCAAGACATCACGGCACTCTGCGGGGATGCCTTGCCGTCTTTCGCTTCGGCGTATTGGCTAGCGATCTTGTTGTAGTAGAAAGCCACTTCTTCAGTTGGCCGATCGTCGGCATCCCCTGAAGTCGACCACGACTTGATGAAGCACCGGTCCAGCTTGTACTTCAGGTAAGGAAGAGGCCGCCCTACGCCGTCGCCGGCTGCGACCTCCACGAAATCGATTTCCGCAGTCCCGGGCGAGTTTCCGTTGATTGCGAACTGCGCGAGGCTCGTCGAAGCCATGTCCAGGCTCTTGCTAATGGTGCACTCCTGCAACTCGCCCACACCGATGTTAATGTCCGCCGTCCCTCCCTTCTCGCCGCTTTCCTTCATCTCCCGCTCGACGCCGAAGCTGAAGCTATCGGCGACGAACCAATTCCCGTCGTCGTAACCAGTTGTCTGAATTGAGTCGTCGCCCATGCCGGGGATCTTCACAAAAATCATGACAGCTCCTTCTTTCCTCTGTTATTTCGCGTATTGGCTCCGGCAAACGGCTGAATACCCTGAATAAGCCGGCAGGATCAGGGTACTCCGATCCATAGGACGATGCAATCCCTTCTTTCGCACCATGTAGAGCGGACAAACGAGTAGGCCAAAGGAGTTGTTCTCCCGACAGCCGTCGTGGCGAGTGCCGGCCAATGAGCGCATCGAGGAGAAACGAAACCCGCTACCGGCGTGCCGTCAATGATTTGGAGCGAGACGCCCCGCAGCCGACGCCCAAAGAACCATGAGTACTGAATGACAAACGAATCCAATTTTGGACCCGTCGCACTCACGACAACAACCCGCATAACTGCGTCGCTGCTGCTGAGAATTACGCAAACTAAGGTGGCCTAGACCTTGCGAGGTCCATTGTGATCGAGAGAGCCGACGGCGTCCCTGGTTCGACGTCCCTCTGCTAAAGTGGGACACTTCAAACAAGGGGTTCAACCGTCAAGAGGCAATCCATGAGAGCTCTGAGCACATATCCTTGTTTCGGCCGCATCGCGGCAACACTGATCATCCTCGTGTCAGCAGCTTGCTCGAGTGATCACGTCGAACTCGACCAATATGGCGGGTGGACGGGAATACAGGGTGAGAAGACCGGTTTCTTTCATCTGCAGGAGATCAACGGCCGAAACTGGTTCGTCACACCGGACGGTAACGTCTTCTTTCCGGTCGCGCTGAGCCATCTCCTCACTGGAGAGAGCTATACGGCAGCAACGAACCTGTTTGGGGACGACAAGGAAGAATGGATACGCGACTCGCTCGACAAGGCTCGGGCGATGGGCTTCAACTGCGCCCTCGGCGGCGCCACCAGCCCAGAACGCAATCTCAACGGATTCGTCGATCTAGATCTGGCGGAGAGTATCTTCCGCGAAGAAAAGTTCCCCTACGCAGCTGGAGTGATCCTGCTGAAGCACCCTTGGGAGTTCGTCGAGGGCGAAGTACTGCCGGACATCTTCGAACCGGCCTACGAACAGCTCATTGAATCACGAGCCGAGGCGGTGTGCCCGAAGGTTAAGGACGACCCCCTGATGATGGGCTACTACTACGGTTTCGGCGCATTTAACCACTCCGAACAATGGGTGAACCATCATCTTTCTCTCTCTCCGGGCAGCGCGGGCCGCAATGCGCTTGTCGATCTGCTCGCAGAGCGCTATGAGGGCGACGCTCAGAAGTTCAACGCCGTCTACGGCACCTCTCTACATCGGATTGAAGACTTGAAAGAGAAGGAGGTTTTGGTCTACGCCAAAGAGTTCGAAAACGCGAACTACCCGGATGTCGGAAAGACGCTGGATCCGACTCAGATGAAGGACTACGAAGCCATCCTGTCCCACATGGCGGTCACGCTCTACAAGATGGCTCATACAGCCATACGCCGCTGGGACTCGAATCACCTCATCATGGGATCGTTCATCAAGGAATGGGCGCTGAACGGCGAGTCATGGAAGGCTGCGGCCCCCTACATCGACATGATTGCGCCGCAACACGTCAATCGAGATGTATCGCTCAACGCTTTGGCCGACGCGGCCGGGCTGCCGATGATTGTGTCGGATGAAGACGCCGGATTCCACTACCCCGGCAACACCGGGACGCTCTACAACGGCGTGGCGTCTCACGACGCTCGCGGCGAGATTTACAGGGCGAACCTGATGCGGCACTACAAGGATCCCCAAGTCGCCGGGGTGACCTACTGCGCGTGCATGTACGACCAGGACGGCGCAACCCTGAAGAAGAACAATCAGAACGGGTACATCGACATGCAGGGAAATCCCCGTGAGAGCTTGATTGCAGCAGTGACGCAGATCAACGGCGAGGTGTACGCTCACGCTCCTCACCCAGGAACGCCCGAGGAGATTCGTTCCTTGGAGCGGACCCTTTTTGAGACCTGGGACAAATACAAACAGACGCGCAAGGTACCATGACGAACCGCCGAGTTTTCATCAAGTCTGCCGCAGCCGCTCTATCGGCCGCTACTGCGGCCAGCGCATCCGCGGCGGCCACCGGTTACGTCCGAGTCGAACAGATCGACGGCGTCTGGTGGTTCGTCGGCCCGGACGGCGACAAGTTCATCAGCATGGGGGTCAACCACATTGAACCCCATTTGTGGCTGGCTCCGTATAACAAAGCTGCCACCCTCAAGCGGTATGGTTCGGACATGGTGTCGGCCGACGGCCATTTCGACACCAACAGCGCTGCGGCGCAGAAGTGGATCGATCGTCAGGTGGAGATCTGCGAAGACCTTCAGTTCAATACGTTCGCCAAGCACACGCACCCCTCCATAGCCCCGTCGCTCTATCAAGACAAGATCTACTACATCGCCTCGCTCGAAACCGCGCCCCTTGCCGGCTGGAGAGAAGGTAACGGCGAAGGCCCGCGCCCCGACGTGTTCTCCCCGGAGTTCAGACGCTTCGTCGAAGATCGAGCGCGTGAGGTCTGCCGGCGGCATAAGGACAGTCGTTACCTGCTGGGCTACATCTATACCGACATACCGAGTTGGCTCCTCGGGCAAGGGGAAGAACAAACCTACCCCTGGGTCAACGCCATTCTTGCCCTCGGAGAGTCTTCACCCGGCAAGTTGAGATGGCTCGATCATTTGCGAAATCGCTACGAAAGCGCAGAGGGTTGCGCAAAGGCTTGGGGGCTGCCTGTCAGTCCGACCTACGGCATCGCGTGGGAGCAGATGGGTCGTCTCACGAAGTGGTTTGAGCCCGCCGACGCCGGCCGGGCGCGTCAAGACATGGTCTCGTTCCTGCCGGTGCTCGCCGACAAGTGGTACGGTTTGCATCGTGAGCTCGTTCTGAAGTACGACCCCAACCACTTGATTCTCGGCGACAAGAACCTCATCCAGAACTACTACCCGTTTCTGATTCCGGCTCTGAAGAGGTACGTCGATGTCGTCGCGATTCAAGCCTACGGCCGCTGGTCACACGACGGGCCGATCACGGACTCGATCTACGAACAGATCGGCAAGCCGATCTTCAACGGCGATGGCTCTCACAGCTTTGTAAATGCGCACCAACAGCAATGGGGCGCAAAGGGCTTCCGGACGCAAGCGAAGAGTCTCGAAGAGGTCGCAAGCTTCTATCGGGAGACCCTGGAAGGGATGATGGCGAAGCCGTACATGATCGGCTGGCACCATTGCGGATACCTAGAACAGTGGGACGAGGCCGAGCGAGGTGATTCGCCGCGAAACGAAAACGGCTTCATGGATCCGTTCGAGCGATACCACACGGTGTGGACGGACGTCATTCGGGAGTCGAATTCCAAAGCTGAAGAGTGGCACCGCAACGCCAGGTAGCGATGCCCCCCTACCAGCCCAGCGTCTCGACGTAGGCGACGATGCGCAGGATCTCGTCCTGAGTGACGCGGTCACCGAAGGCCCAAGTCTCGGGCCGCGAACGCCTCTTGATCCTCGAAACTGCTCCTCGGTGATGCCAAAAGAGCGCCGTCAGACGTCCGTTCGTGAGGTGGGCGAAGGGATTGCCGTCGGGAATCCCACGGGACAAGATGCTCTCCATCTGCCGACCCCACTGTCCAAGTCTCCCCAACGGATTTCGAGGACCAGGCGTGCGGAGCCGCAGGCGTTGTGTTTCGCTGAGCGGGAGGTGTAGACTGGTGCGGCTGGAGGAGCCAAATCGGTAGTCCTCCTCCAAACGCAATCATTTCATCGAGGAGGAACAAGCGATGGCATCGAATCGAGGTGTCGCCTACATGGAGCCCGGAAAGGTCGAGGTGCAATCCATCGACTATCCGAAGCTTGCCTTAGGCGACCGGAAATGCGAACACGGGGTTATTCTCAAGGTCGTCACGACCAACATCTGCGGCAGCGACCAGCATATGGTGCGCGGCCGCACGACAGCGCCGGCCGGGCTAATTCTCGGCCACGAGATCACCGGTGAAGTGATCGAGGCGGGGCGCGACGTTGAGTTTCTCAGTGTCGGCGACATCGTTTCCGTGCCGTTCAACATCGCTTGCGGGCGTTGCCGAAATTGCAAGGAAGGAAAGACCGGCATCTGCCTGAACGTCAACCCGGCGCGGCCTGGCGCCGCATATGGCTACGTCGATATGGGCGGTTGGGTCGGCGGTCAAGCCGAGTACGTGATGGTCCCTTACGCCGATTTCAACTTGTTGAAGTTCCCGGACAGAGACCAAGCAATGGAGAAGATCGGCGACCTAACACTGCTCTCCGATATCTTCCCTACGGGATTTCACGGCGCTTACACAGCCGGTGTCGGGCCGGGCTCGATCGTCTATGTGGCCGGAGCCGGTCCGGTGGGTCTAGGGTGCGCGGAGAGCTGCCGTCTGCTCGGAGCGGCCGTCGTGATGGTCGGCGACTTGATCCCGGAACGGCTCGAGCAAGCGAAGAGCTTCGGCTGCGTGCCCCTCGACTTGCGCCAAGACGCTACATTGGCCGAGCAGATTGAACAGGTGGTCGGTGTGCCTGAGGTCGATTGCGGCGTGGACTGCGTTGGCTTTGAGGCCCGCGGCCACGGGAAAGAGACCGCCGTCGAGCGTCCCGCCACCGTGCTGAACGCTCTGATGGAAGTAACGCGCGCGGGAGGTGCAGTCGGTATTCCGGGATTGTATGTCACAGGTGATCCGGGCGGAGTCGACGAGAACGCCAAGATCGGCAATCTCGGCATTCGCATCGGACTCGGCTGGGCTAAGTCACATACTCTCACGACCGGTCAGTGCCCGGTAATGCGCTACCACCGGCAGTTGATGCAAGCCATTCTGCACGGGAAAACGAATCCGGCGAAGGCCACGAATGTGACCTACATAAGCCTCGACGAAGCTGCCTCGGGCTACAAGGACTTCGACAAGGGCGCGGCGAAGAAGTTCGTAATCGATCCGCACGGCATGGCCAAAGCAGCATAGCTACTTCGCGCAAGGCGCTAGGCTTTTCGCCAGGGTGCTCGCCGCCGGCAGCGAGTCAGTTCGGAAGCGAGACGGCTAGAGGCGGTCCGGGATCTTTTTGCGGCACGAGGTCGCGGGCCGCCTCCACATCACGTGCGGAATCTCGGCTAGCCGGGCAGTGAGGGTTCTCCGGATTCGTAGGGGTCGCCTTCCCAACCGCCGTCGCCTCTCGCCGTATCGACACGGCGAAATCCAATCCAGCGCGGTACGAAGCTTGCCGCCTTTGCTTCCGGACCCGTAAGCTGAAGCTGTCCTCGTCCATGGGCCGCATCCACGTACTTCCCGACAGGGTCGCCAATCAGATCGCCGCGGGCGAGGTCGTCGAGCGGCCCGCCTCGGTCGTCAAGGAGCTGCTCGAGAACTCGCTCGACGCCGGCGCCAAGCACGTCCGCGTCGAAGTGGCTTCAGGCGGACGGCGGTTGATTCGCATCGTCGACGACGGCTGCGGGATGGGGCGCGACGACGCCATGCTGGCCTTTGAACGCCACGCGACCTCGAAGCTGCGGGAGGTCGGAGACCTGCTTTCGATCGGCACTCTCGGGTTTCGCGGCGAAGCCCTGCCCTCGATCGCCTCCGTGTCGCGTTTGCTGCTTGAGACGAGCGCCGCTGAGGAGCCCGAGGGCACCAAGATCGAGATCGCCGGCGGGCGCATGCTGCGCGTCGAAGACGCCGCCCTGCCGGAGGGCACCACAATCTCGGTTCGCGATCTGTTCTACAACGTGCCCGCTCGGCGAAAGTTCCTGCGCACGGAGAAGACCGAGCTCTCCCACGTTGCCTCGCTGGTGACGCACTACAGCCTGGCGCACCTCGACAAGTCATTCCAACTGTCGAGTGAACGCTCCACGCTGCTCAATGTCACACCGGTCGAAACCCTACGCGAGCGCGTCTATCAGGTCTTCGGCTCGGACGCGCTCAACGAGCTGGTGGAACTCGAACCGGTCGAGCGAGCCCTTGAGGTTGCCGGCTCGCCGCAACCGCCGACTCGCGCCGTCGCGGCGGCGCTCGACGGTCCCGGCGTCGAACGGCGCGTGTTTCGGGCGCGCGGCTTCGTCTCCGCGCCGCATGTACAGAAGCTCAATCGCAATGCGCTCTACGTCTTCGTCAATGGCCGACTCATACGCGATCGAATTGTGCTGAAAGCGATTTCGAACGCTTACCACAACATTCTTCCGCCGGGGACGCATCCCTTCGCGTTGCTGTTCCTCGAGATTCCGCTCGATGAGGTCGACGTCAACGTGCATCCGTCGAAGACGGAGGTGCGCTTCAGGCACCAGTCCTTCGTCCATGACTTCGTGCGGGACACGGTGCGACAGCAGCTGATGGAATCGAAGCCGGTTTCGACGATTCCGCTGCCGGCGTCTCCTGCACAGCCGGGGACCGGCATTCCTTACTCCGATGCCCTACCGTCCGAGGGTCAGCCGCTCCCCAGCGAGACGGACGAGCCGCGCCGGGTCGATGTCGGAGAGGCAGGCGACTTCGGGCTTCGGCGCGAGCCGCCGCCGACCCAGCGCTTCGATTTCTCCTCCTCCGCGCCGATCGAGTTGGGCTCTCAGACCGATTTTGAAGCGGCCGCAGAACCCGCCTTCACCGCCGCCGCGGCCGCCCTTGCAGATCTGCCGATCGATGCCAAGCCTCACTCGCAGGAGAGGCTGGCAGCAGGCAGCCGTGAGTCGTTAGCCGATGTGGGACAGCTCCGGGCGCTCGGTCAGATTCGTGAGAGCTTCATCGTCGCAGCATCCGACGACGGCCTGTGGATCATCGATCAGCACGTCGCTCACGAGCGAATTCTCTTCGAGAAGGTGCTCAAGCAGCGCGAAGACGGCCTAGTTGAAGGCCAGCGGATGCTCATGCCGATCGTGTTGACGCTGCGTCCCGATCAGCAGGTCATCTTCAGCGAGATCGAAGAGGAGTTGCGCGCCAGCGGCTTCGAGGTTGAGCCCTTTGGACACAACACCGTCGCCGTGAAGACCGCGCCTGCGGGTCTGTCGCCTCAGGACGTCGAGACCCTGCTGCACGAGATTCTCGATACTCCCGAAAAAGAGCTACGGGGGTTGTCGCTTGACGATCTACGAAAGCAAGTTGCCGCGACGGTCGCCTGTCATGCGGCGATCAAGGTCAACATGCCGCTCGACGGGCAGAAGATGCGCTGGCTGCTCGACGAGCTTGGCAATACGGAGTGTCCGATGTCGTGTCCCCACGGTCGGCCGATCGCGTTGAAGTATCCGCTGAAAGACATCCTGAAGGCGTTTCACCGGATCTGAAACGCGGGTTAAGGCGCCATGGGGCGGCCAGCTTGCTCGCGCGAGGCGCGCATCGCCAGCGCCATGCGCACCGACTCGGCGGAATCCTCGGGCCGGCAATCCCTGGGCGCTTCGCCGTCGCGGCAGGCTTGCGCGAACGCGCTGAGCTCGGCCTCGAAGCCGTCGATCGGCGAGAGCTCGGGCTGCTCCGAGACGCCGTCTCCCAGATAGAGCGTAAGCCGGCGCAGGTCGGAGCTGAAGTCGAGCGTTCCGCCGGCACAGACGATGGTGAACTCCATCGAAAACGGGTATTCCTTTGGGTGGTGCCATCCTCCGGAGATACAGACCCGCGGACCGCCGGGATAGCGCAGCCTAGCCTCGACGACGTCAACGCCGCGATCCGTGTCTTCCACCCCTTCCGCTTCGACAGTCGCCGGCACTCCAAACAAGTTCTGGCAGAAGTCGAAGTCGTGGATCAGCAGGTCGAAAGCTCCCCCGCCACTCTTCGAAAGATCATCCATCCAGGCGCTCCACATCGGGGCTCCGGTCTTGCGCCGGAAAAACGCGTGCCGGGCAGGCCCGATTCGACCGGATCGAACGATATCCCGCGCAGTGGCGTAATCGGGCCAGAAGCGGAGCACCTGGGCGACCATCAACACCCGACCGGCAGTGCGCGCGGCTGCGATCATGCGATCACACTCGTCCGCGCTCAGCGCCATCGGCTTCTCTACGAGAACATGCTTACCGGCCTCGAGAGCTCTGACGGCTTGATCTGCGTGGAGGTAGCTGGGCGTACAAAGGTCGACAGCCTCGATGCTCGGATCGCTCAGCAACTCTTCGAAGCTGCTGTATCTCGCCGCTTCGCCGAAATCAAGAGCGCCGCCGCCTCGGTCCAAGTTCCCTGAGATTCCACTGAGATCTCCGGCAAGCTTTTTGGGATCTGCGCTGACGACCGCGGCCAACTCGGCCTCGGCCACGTTCGGCCAAGCCGCCAAGTGCGCGCTGCCCATGAACCCAAGGCCAACGACTCCGAACTTCATCCGCTCTCCTGCGTGTCGATTATACGCATAAACTCAGGCCAACGACTGCCGTGCAAGAGTCTTGGAGATTATTGTTTCGTAAAGATCAGCACGTACTGATGAGGTAAATGGTCGAATTGCCGCTCGAGCGTGAAGCCGGCCTGCTCGATTTCCGCCGCGAAGCCGTCGCGGTCGAGCCGGATGTGCTTTTCCAACCGCTCCTTTGGCATACGCGGGTGCTTGCGACTGCGGTAGAAGTCTATCATGACCAGCTTTCCGTCGGGCTTGATCGCGTCCGCGACGTGGCGCATGGTCTCAATCGGATACTCAAAATGATGATACGCATCGAGAATAAACGCCAATTCGACGGAGGCTTCGGGCAGTTTCGGATCAACCTGTCCGCCAAGCACGGTCTTGACGTTCTTCCAGCCTCGGGCTTTTGCTTTCTCTTCGACCTGGTCGAGGAAATCCTGCTGGATATCCTCAGCGTAGACGCTGCCCTCGGGGCCTATCACCTCAAGGAAGTACGGAATCATGAAGCCGACGCCGGTTCCGATGTCGGCAACCGCGGCGCCTTTCTCAAGGCCGATCTCGGCCAGAAGCTCGCGGGGCTTCTGGCGTTGCTCGCGATCCTCAGAGTCGAGACCGCGGGCTACTCGCTTGCGGTCTTCCTCGGTTTGGTAGCCTTTGTTCGCTTCGACGGCGACCTGGGCGGATGCCGGAATCAGGCAGACAACGGCGCTCAGGGCTGCTGCTCGGAATAGAGTCATCAGGAGAGGCTCCTCGCGGATAGGGTAGCGCACACGAGAAGGCGACGCGAGAGCGCGGAACGTAACCCGCAATCGAAAAGAGTCTAGTCGCGACTCGCCAAGTTGTCTTCGCCGAGGGCTCGACGACGGACCTCACTGAGCGCTTCGGCAACCTGGGCGACCTTGGGGTGGCCTGGCCCGAGCTGCTTGGTGAACGCCTTCAGCGAACGTGCGAAGAGTTCCTCGGCATCGGCGTAGCGTCTCTGGTCACGCATCACCGTCGCCAAGTTGTGCAGGCTGACAGCGGTGTCGAGATGGTCGATGCCGGCGATCTCTTCCCAGATTTCGAGTGAGGAGCGGAAGTAGCGTTCCGCCTCTGCAAGGCTACCTTGCGCCCGATGGATCTCAGCGAGATTATTCATCGCCGTCGCCACCTCGGGGTGCGAGCGCGTCATCAGCTTCTCGCGCATCTCGAGCGATAGTTCGAGCAGTGATTCAGCCTCAGCGTACTGGAAGCGGTCGGCGTAGGTTTCCGCCAAGTGGCCCAAGTCGCGGGCGAATGCGACGCTGGCGCCCTCTTCTTTGGTCTCGCGAATCCGCACGGCCTGGCCAAGAGAGTTCGAAGCCATGGAGTACCGGCCGCTCGCGGCATAGATCACGCCGAGATTGCTAAGCGCCTCGGCGACTTCGGGGCTGTCGGCCGGGTAGTGGCCACGGAGCACCTGCAAGCTACGGACTTGGCGCCGTTCGGCCTCGGTGAAGTTCTTCTCCATGAAGTCGATCAGCGCCAAGGCGTTGAGAGGATCGACCAAGGCCAAGCTGTCGGAGCTGACGTGCTTCTCGAATATCGCCAGGCGCCGTTCGGCGGCCATTCGGGCCTTCTCTGGACGACCTTCGCTCAAATGCAGCGTCGAAAGACTGCTGAGCACCTTGGCGACATCAGGATGGTCTGGGCCTAGCGAGCTAACCAGCGTCTCGATAGCTCGATTGTAAAGCGGCTCGGCCGCTCTTGAATTGCCCCTCGAATGGTAGAAGAGCGCCAGTGTGTTGAGGCAGGCTCCCAGACGAACGTCGTCGGGGCCGAATTGCTCCGCCGCACGCAGAGCGGCAACGAATGCGTCCTCGGCCTGTTCGAACTTCCCATCCTTCTGGAGCTGTTGACCGCGCGACAACTCCTGCTTCCATAGGTCGGAGTCGCCGGAGAGAAAACTTTGCGCAGGGGCGACGAGACTTGTCGCCAGCAGGAGAAATCCGATTGCCGCCGCCCTCATCTCATAGATCGCCGCAGACATAGTGATACTCCCTCATCCCGAATTTCGCATAGCTCCGTGCATGCGCGGCTCGGGGCTTCCCCTGAAATGGAGCATTCTTTCACGCTAGGCTCGTCAGCCCTGGCAGGCGGAGCAATCACTCCAAATTGGCGTCAAAGTCACCCCCCTTGTCCCTAGAATACGCTTTTCCGGCGGCTCTCGGGAGGAGCACATTGCGTCCTAATCGGAAAAACTCCTAGTACGGCAAAGTGAAACGGCGATCTAAGAGAACATACGACCATCCCGGCGGCTCAGAGGCCGTTTACAATGCAGAAGAGAGATGTTGCGAGCATCGAAAGCAGCCGTCGCGGCGGTCTTATCCGCGGGATTGTGTGCGGGCGTTGCGGCACAATCGGCGGTGCGCCCGGCGATGGTCCGTGTTCCGGCGGGCGAGTTCCAGATGGGATCCAGCAAGGGCGCCGGCTGGGAGAAGCCGGCCCACCGCGTCGCCGTCGGCTCGTTCGAGATCGGAGCCCATCCCGTCACCAACCGGGAATTCAAAGTCTTTCGCCCGTCGCACCACAGCGTTGGAAACGACGCCGGTGATGCTCCGGTCACTGGTGTGAGTTGGCAAGAGGCGTACGACTACGCAGAGTGGCTCAGCGGCCGAACCAAGCAACGCTGGCAGCTTCCAACCGAGGCTCTTTGGGAACGCGCGGCTCGAGGCGGCTTAGAACAGAAAGACTACCCTTGGGGGGATGACCCGCCGCTCCCTTCGGGCGAGAGCGGGCCTGGGACGCCGAAACCTAGCGCTCGGCCGAACGCCTTTGGCGTCCACGCCGGCACCGACAATCTCTGGGAATGGGTGGCCGACTGGTACGCACCGGACTACTACGCCGCCTCCCCAACGAAGAACCCAACCGGTCCCGAGCAAGGCGTGTATAAGGCGCTGCGCGGCGGCGGCTATCGCAACGACCCTAACAGCGTTCGAACCTACAACCGCGGCAGCGCCCGCCCCGAAACTCGTTCGGATCGGATCACGTTTCGGTTAGTGAGGGTAAGCGGTCCGGGCGCCCCACCGCCGCCGGATCGATTGAGCAAGTCGAGTCCGCCGCGGCCGGCGCCCGCTCCGCGACCAGTGGTGACGACGGCCAAGCCTTCGCCGAAGCCGGTGGCAACTCCGGTCAAGGCGCCTACGAAGAAGCCCGCCACGACGACAACGAAGGCGCCCGCAAAGACTCCTCCCCGGCCCGTTGCGACGAGAACAAAAGCCGCGCCCAAGCCTTCGCCACAACCGGTTGCTCCGACGGCCGGCGTGGTCGACGTCCGCAGCTTTGATGTTCGGGCGACAGGCTCAGGCGCCGAGGTCACTTTCGCAACCAGCGGTCGCGCTGGAGTCAAGGGTTTCGCTCTCGATGGTCCGCCGCGCTACGTCGTGGACATCCAAGGCGGCCGCTCAAAGCTCGGAAGGGGTTTCGGCTCAAGGGCCGTCGGTCAAGGCGGAGTCGCGAAGGTGCGTTGGGCGCAGAACCAAACCGATCCGCCCTTGTTGCGCATCGTTGTAGACCTCGACAAGGCGATGTCGGGCTCCGTCGAAGCGAAGGCCGATTCGATCGTCATCCGTCTCGCTCCCTAGCTGCCGCTGGACACGGAGGGGCGAAATCTGTTGGACTAACTCTCCGCTCCGAGGAGAGCACGCCAACAATGAACCTGCCGCTTACGCCCATCCGCTGCCTGCTCCGCGCTGCGCAGGAATACGGCTCCAAGATCGGAATCGTTGACGGTGATCAGCGGACGACTTGGTCCGAGGTCTGGGATCGCACGCGCCGCATCGCGACTGCGCTTTCCGAGCTGGGGATCAACGAAGGCGAATGCGTCGCGAGCCTGAGCTTCAACTGCCGTCAACTCATAGAACTCTACTACGCCGCCCCGACGGCGCGCGCCATGCTGCTCTCTCTCAACGTACGGCTGTCGGCCGAGGAGCAGGCATTCATCTTGCGCCACTCGGGCACGAAGTTGGTCTTGTTCGAGCCCGAGTTTCTGCCCGTCATCGAAGGCCTCCGCCGAGAACTCCCCGAACTGCGCTGGGTCTCACTGGTCCAGAGCGACGACCTACCCTCGTGGGTGGAGCCGCGCCACTATGAGCAGCTTATCGCGGAGAGCGAACCGCTGGAGGTCGACTTCACTCAATACGACGAGAATCAAGTCGCCGAGCTGTTCTACACCAGCGGCAGCACCGGGCGGCCCAAGGGCGTGATGCAGAGCCATCGCACACTCTATCTGCACGCGCTTGGCGTGGTGATGGGCCAGCGCCGCCGCGCCTGCGCGATCGCGGCCGACGAAATAGTCGAGGCCCACACGATTCCGCTCTTCCATGCCAACGGCTGGGGACGAGCGCATACGATCACGATGATGGGCGGACGGCATGTGATGCTTCGGCGCTTCGACCCCGAGCAACTGTGCCAAACCATCGAGCAAGAGCGCGTGACAAGCTTCTCAATGGTTCCTGCGATGGCAGCGGCGCTGCTGAGCTTCCCCAAGCTGCATGAGTACGACCTGAGGAGCCTCGACGAAGTCAACATTGGCGGGGCCGCCTCTTCGCCGAGCCTAGTGCGCCGGCTCGAGGAGGCGCTCAGATGCAACATCTTCACTGGCTACGGCCTGACCGAGAGCGGTCCGGTCTCGACTATGGCCGACTTGAAACAGACTCTCGGTCCGCTCTCCGACGCCGCGCGCTACGCCCGCCAAGCGATGACCGGATGGGCCATGCCCGGCACGGAGCTGCGCGTGGTCGACCCCGAAGGCGTTGACTTGCCCCAAGACGGCGAGTCCATCGGCGAAGCCTTACTGCGCGGCGACGGCGTGATGGACGGCTACTGGGCCGAGCCCGAGGCGACCGCTCAAGCCATGGAAGGCTCCTGGCTGCACACCGGCGACATGGCCGTTTGGGACGAGGATCGCTATCTGCTCATCGTCGACCGAAAGAAGGACATCATTATCTCCGGCGGTGAAAACATCTCGTCGCTCGAGATCGAAAAGGTCCTAGCCGCCCACCCTGCTGTCTATGAAGCGGCCGTGATCGGTATTCCCGACGAAAAATGGGGCGAAGCGCCAAAGGCAATCATCTCTCTGAAGCAGGGCCAGAGCGTCGACGCCGAGGAGTTAAGGGCGCACGTCCGCGAGCATCTGGCCGGCTTCAAAGTTCCTTCGTCGATCGAGTTTCACGACGAGCTGCCGAAGGGCGCTACGGGCAAGATCCTCAAACGGGTGCTGCGCGAGCCTTACTGGGAAGGCCGCCTAAAGAAAGTCCAAGGCGACGCTTTCGAGGGATGAGCTTCTCGCGCTTGTTTGAAGCGCCAACGTTGCCGCGCTCGGGCCTGCATTTGACGAATCGGCTCGTGATGGCGCCGATGCCCACTTTCGCTGCGGACCCGGAAGGCGACGCCTCCGAGGCGGAGATCGCCTATTATCGCCGCCGGGCAGGTGGCGGTGTCGCAGTGGTCGTCACCGCTGGTTGCTCGGTTGAAGCTGCCGGCGATTGCTTTCCTGGACAGTGGCGGGCCGACTCCGACGGCCGCATCGCTTCCCTCGAACGAGTCGCCGAAACGATCCGCGCCGAGGGTGCCCTTGCTGTTTTGCAGCTCTGCCACGCCGGAGCTGCGGCGGAGGCGGGCACCCCAGGGCCCGATCAACTCGATGACGCCGACGCGCGGCGACTCATCCGAACGTTTGCCTCGGCTGCAGGGCGCGGCGCCGCAGCCGGCTTCGACGGGGTCGAGATCCACGGCGGCCACGGCTACCTGCCGCAACAGTTCTTTTCCCGAGGCAGCAATTCGCGAGAGTGGAGCTGGGGCGGAAGCTCGGTCGCGAAGAGATCGCGATTTGCGGTCGCTCTGGTCGAGCTCGTGCGGGAGTCGACCGGCGGAAGGTCATCGATATGGTTTCGGCTTACGCCGGAAGAGCGTGGCGCTGTGGGGATCACGATCGAGGATACGGCCGAGCTTGCCGCGCAGCTCGAGGCTGGCGGAGTCGAGGCGTTTGACGTATCCGTGCGCCGCTGGGATGAAGGATCCATCCGCGAGCGCGCCGACCAACGTCCGCGCTCGGCAGTTCTCTCCGAGGCGCTGAGCGACCGCGCGGCGGTCCTCGCCGTCGGGGGAATCGATCAACCGGACCAGGCGCTGCGGGCGATCGAAGCGGGCGCGAGCCTAGTCGGGCTAGGCCATTGTCTGTTGGCCGAGCCCGACTGGCCTCGCAGGGTCCGCGAAGACGGTCTCACCGAGCCCGCCCCCCCGGCGCCGGACGGTGATAGGCTAAAAAGCCTGGATGTGCCGTCGCCGGTGATCGACTATTTGCGGGAGAAGGCGGAGCGGCACCCGCCCCAGCCGGAATGACATCGCGCTCGAAGCCCGAAGCGGACTCGCTGCTCGACGCACTCTGGGAGCGCGGACTGATTCTGCTGGGCGACCGCGTGCGGGAAGAGTACGGCCTCAAGACACCGATCTTCATCGACCTGCGCCACAAGCTCTACGACGATCTCTCGACGCTCTCCGCTCTCGGCTCCGCGCTGCACACTAAGATTCGCGAACTCGTCTCGGCCTCAGCGATTCCGCAGCAGATTATCGGCATCCCGGATACGGCCACGCCGCTGGCGCTGTCGGCCGCTCTCGCCTCCCGCGAAACGGACTTCCCGCTGCAATACGGCCAGCTTCGCAAGAAGCCGGCGGCCTATCCCGGCGGCGAGTCCGGCCTGAGCTCTTACATGGGCTCGCGCGATGCGAGGCGGGAAATTACGCTGGTCGACGACGTAATGGCCTCCGGCCGGAGCAAGCTCTGGGCTAAAGAACGACTAGAGGAAGAGGGGCTCACGATCGCACGCATTCTGGTTGTCGTCCATCGCCGCCAAGGCGGCGGGCGGATCCTTGAAGGGCACGGCTGCCCGGTCCACAGTTTGTACTCAATCGACGAAGTCATCGACTACTACGAGAGCTCGGGACGCATCGACGCCCGGACCGCGAAACAGGTGCGTGAGCACACGGCAAGCCGCCGATTCGGCGACTGAGATTCAGGGCCGCCATCACGCCTCTCTGCCTGCATCCTCCTCCGCGCAAGGCTGCTGGAACACTTTCTCATCCTCAAGCCGCAACGCCGTCAGCGGGCCGCCCCAAACACAGCCGCTGTCGAGCCCGTAGACGCCGCGCTTGATACACAAACCTTGCGCCGCCCAATGGCCGAACACGATCTTCTTGCTCCGCCGATGCTCCTTCGACTCAAACCACGGCACAAGCCCCGAGGGAGCCCTTTCAGGGGGTCCCGAGAATCCATAGTCCGGCCGCCCGTCTTGGTCGACGAGACGCAGTCGCGTAAACACGTCCGAGAGAGCACGCAAACGAATCGGCCCGCGCAGGCTGTCTCGCCAGTCGGCCTTGCGAGCCGCGCGCAGCCGCCCGAGTCGGCGAGCCCAATCGTCAGCTCGTAGCAACGCCTCCAACTCGGCCGCGCGCTTGCGGGCCTCGACGAGCGTCCACCCGGGCAGTAGGCCGGCGTGAACCATTGTCCAGTCGCCCTCGCAGAGCATGACTGGACGAGCCCGCAGCCACTCGATCAGTTCGTCGCGGTCGTGAGCGCGCAGCACGGCGTCGAGCGTGTCGCGCGGACGCGTTTTGCCGATTCCAGCCGCCAACGATAACAACTGCAAGTCGTGGTTGCCCAAAACGCTCTCGACAACGTCGCTTCTTTCGCGGCACCAGCGCAGCGTTTTGAGAGAGCTGGGTCCGCGGTTTACGAGGTCGCCGGCTAGCCAAAGCCGATCCCTGCTCTCTTTGAACTCGATGTGTTTCAGCAGTTCCCGGAAGGTTCGGAAGCAGCCTTGAATGTCGCCGATTGCGTAGGTCGCCATGAGAGATTCGCGAAAAGGACTACGCCCGCAATACTAGACCCGTTCGATGCGGCACGCGAAGAAACCGTCGCCGGCGTCGCGCCCCGGAATCCGCTCCAGGCGCTCCGTCGTGCGGAAGCCGGGCCGCTCGTCCAGCACCGCCTCGACGACGGCCTCGTTTTCCTCGCGTTCGAGCGAACAGGTTGAATAGACGAGCGCGCCCGCCGGTGCCAGAACGTCCAACGCGTTCGTCAGAATCCCCCTCTGTTTCACCGCCAACTCGGCGAGGTCATCAAAACGCAGCCGGCGTTTGATCTCCGGATTGCGCGCCAGAGTTCCTGTACCCGAGCACGGCGCATCAACGAGGATGCGCTCGAAGCACCTACGAAACGGCAACGGACGTGTTGCGTTGAGCGTCGCCAGCGCGACCTGTGCGCCAACGGCATCCGCCGTTTGCCGAAGTCGGTGCAAATGAAGGTCGGCGGCAACGACTCCGGCGGCCGAGCCCCGCAGCTCGATCGCCTGCCGCGTCTTGCCGCCTGGCGCAGCGCAGAGGTCGAGCAAACGGCCCTCCGCCGTCAAGCGCAAAAGCGGAACAACGAGCTGCGAGCTGAGGTCTTGAATCCGCACGCGACCCTGTCTCCAGCACGAAGTCGCTTGCGGACGGCCCCGCAGCAGCCGAACAGCCGTCTCAATTTCCGCCGTCGCGGTCTCCACGCCTTCTTCGCTCAACTTCGCCCTCGTCTCGTCCAAGTTGAAGCGTGGATTCAGGCGCAAGTACGTAGCCGGTTGTTCAAGCCCTGCCGCGAGGATACCGTCGGCGCAGCCCTCGCCCCAGCGGGCGCGCCAGCGTTCGGCCAACCATTTCGGGTGAGAATGGCTCAGCGCTTCTTCACTTGAGAAACGCTCGGGAAGTCGGCGCAACACGGCGTTCACGAAGCCGGCGGCGGATCGCTTGCGAGCCTGCTTGACGAGCTCGACGCTCTCCGAGACAGCCGCCCTGCTCGGCACGCGATCGAGAAACCTCGCCTGGAAGCAGCCGATTCTCAGAGCCACGCGGACTTCGGGATCGAGCTTCTCCAAAGGGCGGCTCGAAGCCGTCGCAAGCATAGCCTCGATCTCTCGCTCGCGCCGAAGGCAACCGAACGCAATGTTTGAAACGAGGGCGCGATCGCGCTCGTCCAGAGCTTCAACAGCAGAGCCCCGAAGCAGCTCCTCAGCCCACGCGCCGCGCGTCTCCACGCGCAGCAAGACGTCGAAGGCGGCGCGTCGTGAAGCGGAGGCGGACATACCCCTGCATGGTATAATGCCCGTCTTGGTCGAGGGCTAATCGCGGGTGAAAACGGACTGAACTGACACATGGCCGACGACGTCGAGATTACTATCGCCAGCCATCCTCGTTGGCTTCGACTCGTACGCCAGGTAGTCGAGGAGTGCGCCCGAACGGCCGGCTTCGCAGCACAAGACGTCCACAACATCACGGTCGCCGTCGGGGAAGCCGTCGGCAACGTGATGAAGCACTCCTACAAGGGCGCCGTCGATCGGTCGTTTACGTTGGTCTGCCGCTCGGATCCGGATACGTTCGAAGTTCAGATCCGAGACGAAGGAGAGCCCTTCGATCTCGCGCGGATGAAGCCGCGGCCGCCGGACGAATTGCGCGTGGGCGGGCGCGGAGTGTTCTTGATGCGTACCCTCATGGACGAGATCGACTACTCGCGGAGCGACGGAGCCAACATCATTCGAATGCGTAAGAATCTGAGAACGCCGGTCTGCGGAACCCACTAACTCATGGAGATCAACGTTAAGCGAGACGGCGCCCATTCCGTCGTTTACGTCAGCGGCGACATCGACCTCTACACGTCGCCGAAGCTGCGCGACGCCGTGCTCGAGCTATACCGTAAACGCGGCCAAGAGCGCGTGATCGTGAACCTCAATGAGGTCAACTACATCGACAGCTCGGGCATCGCCAGTCTGGTCGAGGGGCTGCAGGAAGCCAAGAAGAAGAGCGCCCGTTTCGTGCTGGTGGGCCTCAACGAAGCGCCCCGCCACGTTCTCGAGCTGACTCGGCTCCTGAACGTATTCGAGATCGCCGCCAACGAAGAGGATGTGGCCGACTGAGCCCGCCAAAACCTTGATTTCGATCTTTGAAGCCGCAGGCCGATACGCCATCGACAAGACGGAGTACGTCGGCGGGCTGACGATTCAGTTCTGGCGCGGCCTGCGGGCGATCTGGAAAGTTAACCCCATCACCGGAAGCCGGCTGCGTTGGCAAAACACGGTCCGTACGATGGCCGTCGTCGGCTTCGATGCGCTTCCCGTAGTTTGCTTGATCGCCGGAGCGACCGGCTTGATTATGGCCTTTCAGGGCGGCGCTGAGTTGCGGCGCTTCGGAGCGCTGAAATTCGTCATCAACCTAGTCGGGGTCAGCATGACGCGCGAGCTCGGACCGCTGATGACGGCCATCGTCGTGATCGGCCGCTCCGGTTCGTCGTTCTCAGCCGAGATCGGAACTATGGTCGTGACGGAAGAGGTCGACGCGTTGCGTACAATGGCGCTCGATCCCATCGAGTTCCTACTCACCCCCAAGTACCTGGCCATGATGATAATGATGCCTTGTCTAACGGTCGCCGCCGTGGCCTCGGGCATCCTTGCCGGAGCGATCTTCATCTACTTCACCCTCGACATGTCCTTAGGGGTCTACCTGCGCGCGACATTCGACGCACTTCACATGCGCGACATTGTCTCGAGCATGATCAAGGCGATTGCCTTCGGCACGATTATCGTGCAGGTGGGTTGCTACGAGGGTTTCAACGTTAGCGGAGGGCCCGAAGGGGTCGGGCGCTCCACCACCAGCGCCGTTGTCAAGGCGATCTTCTTGGTGGTTCTGGCGGATCTGCTGTTTACCGCATTCTTCTACTTCTTTTGGCAATGAGCGAGCCCCACCAGGCATTGAAGGACCGCCTGCGAGACGGCGTCGAGCCAATCATCTCCGTCCAGGACCTGAGAAAGCGCTACGGCGACCGTGAAGTGCTCCAAGGGGTCAATCTCGATATTTACCCAGGCGAGACTATGGTAATCCTGGGAGCGTCGGGCAGCGGAAAAACGACGCTGCTGCGGCACATGGAGGCGCTGTCGAAGCCGACCTCGGGCCGCATCTACATCAAAGGCGTCGACATCTCAAATTGTCCGGAACGCGAGCTAGCCGAGGTGCGCCGCATCATGGGCGTGTCGTTCCAGAGCGCGGCGATGTTCAATTCGATGACGGTCGGCGACAATGTGGCGCTGCCGCTGCGCGAGCACACCAAGCTGGCCGAGCCCACGATCCGACTGATGACACAGATGAAGCTCGGGCAAGTAGGCCTCCAGGGCGTGGAAGACCTATTGCCCTCGCAGCTCTCCGGCGGTATGCGCAAGCGCGCCTCGGTGGCGAGGGCCTTGGCGATGGATCCCGAAATTCTGCTCTTTGACGAGCCCTCTGCTGGGCTCGATCCGATCATCGCCGCCGGGATCGACGAGTTGATTCTAGAGCTCAAGCGGGCCTTCAAGATGACGATCGTAGTCGTCACCCACGAGATGTCCAGCGCATTTCTGATCGCCGACCGCATGTGCATGCTCGACCAGGGACGCATGATCGCCGTAGGACCCGTCAATGAGATTCGACAGTCGAAGCATCCCTACGTGCGGCAGTTTCTCGAGCGCCGTCCCGAAGCCTCCGAAGAAGAGGGGGAGCGCAGCTATCTGAGCGGTTTGTAAACGCAAGAGCGCGTCGGCGAGGCGGCCGCAGCTCGAAGAGTTATGCTGAAAAGATTGCGGGAGATCGCGGATGAGCAGTGAAGCAAAAGTTGGTACGGTCGTCATCGTGGCGCTTGCGATATTTGTGGCAACCTTCCTACAGGTCGCGAGCATTCGACTCGCCGGCGAGAAGATCACCTATCGAACCTACTTCGCTTTCGCCGGCGGTATCGACTCCGGCGACCTCGTCCGCTACGGCGGGCGCAAGGCCGGCACGATTATCGAGGTACGGCCGGCGCCCGAAGACCCGACCAGGAACGAGGTTATTTTTGAGGTGCGCGACGACGTTCCAGTCAATGCCGACTCCATTGCGACGGTAGGCTCGCTCTCGGCGCTCGGCGATAACTATCTCGAAATCACCCCCGGCACCAACGAGGCCCGCAGACTTGAGCCCGGGGAAACGCTGCCGTCCCGCGAGGCCGTCTCATTCAGCGACATCACGAACAAGATGATCGAGGTAACCGAGACCGCCCAGGTCGTGATGGTCGATCTCAGGGACGCGATCAATCAGATTACCGACGACGCTCACGTCCTGATCGGCAACCTGCAAGAGATCACTGGAGAGAAGAACCGCCAAAGCATCGAAGAGATGCTCGCGAACGCCAACACTTTGGTCTCGGAGCAGAGCCCGAAGATCGATCGCATAACCACCCAGGTCACCGAAATGCTCGAACGCGTAGATCGCATGGTTGTCGATCTGCGCAAGGTAGCCGATAACGCCGACAAGATGGTATTGAACGCGAACCGTACCGTCGAAGAGACGCGCGAGCCATTGAAAAAAGACCTCGCTGAGCTAGAGGCGACTCTGGTCAAGGCGCGCGAGATGCTCGAGGATGTTCGGGTGCTGGTTATCGTCAACGAAGACAACATCAATGAGACCGTGGAGAACTTTCGCGTCGCATCCGAGAACATCGAGCAGCTCACCAACGATCTGCGGCAACAGCCGTGGAGCCTCGTGCGCGTCACGCCCAAGCCGGACCGCGCGGTTCCGGTCCCTGCCAAGTAACCCGCCTCCGATGGGCGACTTCGAACTTTCCTCTGCCAGCGCTCCAGACTATCTTCGCGCACGCGGCGCCGTTGCTTTCGGCACCCCGGTCGTCGGCCGCGAGCTTGGCGGCGGCGTCTCGAACATGGTTGTGCTAGTTGAGGCTGGGGCCGACCGCTTCGTACTCAAGCAGGCCCTTCCCCAGTTACGCGTTGCGGACGAATGGTTTGCTGACCAGTCGCGCATTTTTCGCGAGCGCGACGGGATGGCGGACGCGGCCAAGCTGCTTCCTGCCGGCTGGGTTCCCGAGGTTTTGTTCAGCGACGACGCCGAACACCTCTTCGCGATGGAGGCGCTCCCCGCGGAGGCCCAGGACTGGAAGAGTCGACTAATGCGCGGCGTCGTCGAACGCACATTTGCACGGCGGGCGGGAATCGCCCTCGGACTGACAGTCCGCGGGAGCCGAGGGTCGGAATCATTCGCGTACAAGTACGCGGATTCGACGGCGTTCGATCAGCTCCGCACCGACCCTTACTACCGCACGATCGGGCAGCGCCATCCGGACCTGGCCCAAGCTGCGGAGGATTGGATCGGCGAGGTCGCGGGCCGAAAGCAAGCGCTCGTCCACGGCGACTGGAGTCCCAAGAACATGATGGTCGTCGGCGAGCGGATGGTCTTCATCGACTACGAGTGCGCGCACTACGGCGATCCGGCCTTCGACGCCGCGTTTTGCATTAACCACTTCTTGCTCAAGGCGTTTCACCGGCCGTATCAGAAGGACGAATATCTTGGGCTGGCACGGGTCTTTTTCACTTGGATACTTGCAGTATTGCCGGCGCCGGCGCTCGCAGACTTCGAGCAGGCGACGGCGCGTCATCTGAGCTGGCTGCTCCTCGCCCGGGTGGACGGCAAGTCGCCGGCTGAATACATCGTCGACGAGTCACTGCGAGACACTATCCGCGGCACCGCAAAGCGCTTGATTGAAGAACGCCCGGCGGGCATCGAAGCTCACCTAGGAGCGGTCGAAGAGGCCGCTGGTCGGTCGTGAGTACGTATTCCGCGGCCCCCTACGGACTCGCGCCTAGCTCATCAACGACCGCCGCCAACTGTCGGACCAAACGATCCGGCACTCCTCCGCGCAGTGCATCGACGGCGCTGCGGTAGTACCACAGCGATCCCTCGCGCCCGCCGCGAAACATGTCCCAAACGATCGGACCGCTGGACCGCAGGTCGGCGAGCGTCGAGCGCGAATTGTGCAACTTGTCCGCCGCCACCACGAGCTTGACCTCCGGAGAAGCGTCCGACAAGCTTGCTAGGAACGCCTCCTTGCGCGCGCGCCAGGGAGGCTTTGGCGTTTGATCGGTATCCGAGCAACCGTCGACGATCGCGGCGACCCGACCGCCAAAACGCCGCTTGATCTCGGCCAGGGTCTCAGCGCCGCCTTGATCTTCCACCGCATCGTGCAAGACGGCGGCGATGGCAACGTCCTCATCGCCGCCGTGCTCGATGACCAGCGCCGTCACCGCCAGCAGATGCGAGATGTAGGGGGCGCCGCTTCCCTTGCGGTGCTGATCGCGGTGGAGCCTAGCCGCCCATGCCAGCGCTTCTTCGAAGCGTTCGGTATGTGGCGGGCCTTGCGGCGGCTGCTCGTGCTCAGACATTAGGAATCCAACTATCTTACACGCCGTTCCTGGCCCTGCCTCGCCAAGAGTCGCGAGCCGGCGATCCCTTGAGGCTCGCGTCACGTCGTCTTCACGGAGCTGTGGGCCGCCATTCGAAGCCCGAGGCATCAACCAAAGGCAGACTAATGGAGAGGCTCCCGTTGGGGCCCTGCCAGACGACAGAGCCGCTATTCGTCGTGAATGACGAAGGCGAGTCTTCCAAGGTCTCCAGAAGCGAGACGTACGTCAAGCTTCGCGCGCGGGCATGGAAGGACGCGACTGCGTCTTCGATTGCAGGCGCGAGCGGAATCGCTTCACCGTCGACCAGCCCGATACTGTCTACGCGCAGCAAGAATCGCCCCGAAGATTCAGCGCTTACCAGCAGTCTGTCTTCAACGACTGCACCCGCAGCCTCGTTGGCAATGCGGAAGTGCTGCCGGTAGTCGTGCTTTTCGTCCGAAATCAGCTGGTCGACAACCAGCACGCCGCCGCGACTCGGTCCGTGGAAAAGGCTCCGCCGATGCAGCACGCCTGGGTAGACGCCGCCTTCGGCTTGAATCACGGCAAACGCCGGCCCGGCTGAATCGTTTTCTGGAGAGGCGCGTATGTCGGAAAACGTGATCCGCGCCGGCACAACCCGCTGCGAAAGCGCATCGACGCTTACGGTGTTCTGATTCGGCGTGCCCGTGACGATGTCGCGCCGCGTCTCGCGATCGTAGTTCGGATAGCCAGGGCCGCTGAGCACGGGCTGACCGTTGGCGTAGAGCGTAAACGAAAGCGCATCCGGGTGCGTATGCGCGCGCGATCGGGAGCCCGCCTTGAAGGCGAGCATCAAAGAGGACTCGGCGTTCCATCGCGGAGCACCGGTCCGCAGAACGAAGTAGCCTGTGCCCGGCCACTGCCGCACGCCTGGAGAATTGGGCGGGCCCTCGGCGCGGTCGGTCGCCTCGGCCAAGTCGCGAATCTCAGGCCAATCCGGTAGGTCCTGGAGAGGCCATCCAGCGAGGCTACGTCGAAAGCCGTGCGTATCGGCAATCATTGGCAGCGTTCGATCCGGCTGCAGAAACTCTCGCGAAATCAGGGCGGAATTGCGAGCCGTCTCTTCGAATACGGAATCGACCTCTACACCTGCTTGGATTAGGCGCGCCGCGAACCAAAGCGCCTGCTCCATTCCGAACCACTGATAGCGCGGCGTCAGTTCGAGAATGACTCCCTGTGGGGTAAACGCCTCGCGCAGGTAGCGCTCCGCGCGCTCGATCGCCGTCTGCCGGAAGCGCCCGCCCCGGTCGAGCTCCGGATATCCGAGCGCGATCTCAAGCAAGGCAATGTTCTGCGCCATTCCATGATTAGTACCCGAGATGTAGGCTTCCTCAGGCATGAGACGGTCGGCGTGTCGAATTAGGCTTTCTAGAAACTCCAGCTCTTCTTCGCTAGAAACCTCGCCCGCGGCGCGAAGCTGATCCATCAGGACCATGTGGGCCATCATGCGATTCGAGGTTGGATCATCACTCCACGCGAAAAGATGGAAATTCGGCCAAACGCGATTGTTTTCGGCCCACTCACGCACGAACGCCCGCGCAGCAGCGACAACGGCGTCGTGTTCCGCGGCGCCGGAGTCTCTCAACGCGTGCAAGAGAAATGTCTGGCGCTGGAGAAAGAGCGCCAACTCGGAGCTCGATCGCTGGCTCCACGGGAGGGAATCTCCTGGCCGCCATCGAATCATCGTCAGGCCGGGCCGTTCTTGCAGCTCGCCCGCGAGGAAAGCCTCGCGCAACTCGGCGGAGGCGGCCGGGCTTAAGTCCCACAACTCGGGGTGCGTGAGCGTCGCGGCCGCGGGCCGACGCCGTGAGAGGTCTGCCAAGCGCGCCAAAGCAGCCTGATCGCCCTCGCCGCGCGCGACCTCCAAGACCTCGCGAGCTATCGGGAGCGACGGCTCCAGACGATCAAGCAGGTCCACGCGATTGACCTGACGCACGTAGAACTCGAAACCGCCGACAGAGGCGACAACGAGGGTCAGGGCCGCCACTGCGATTGGAACACGCCGTCGCCAACAAGCCTCGATCAGGCCCGCGAGTGCTCCGCGCGCGCGACTAGCCGATGCGCTACGGCTCGATGCCGTCCAGTAGAAAGCCGCAGCTCCAACCGCCGCGAGCAACGCCCCAAGCCAGAGCGCGCCGGCGAAACGCGCACTCTCGATTTCACCGTCGGGAGAGGCCAGCGGGCCCGCTACCGGCGGCAAGAGAAGAATCGCAGCCACCAACGCGAAGACCGCCGACGCTAGAAGCAGCCGGCGTGACGCTACGGCAAATCCGTCTGAACGATCGGGGCCAGGGGGCTCGGAGCTGGGAGAAACCATTCAAAGTTGGCCTGGGATCAAGGCCAACTCCTAAGATATCGCCTCAGTCAAAGCTGCGCACTCACTCGCGTCCGGCGCTCTTGTTAGACTGGAGCACTGTCCCTTGGGGGCAGCGGTTGCGTAGCGCGGCCGATTCCACCCCCCTTTTCGGAACCGTTATGAATCTCTCTTCTCGAATGCAAGGCGTGCGCGGCGAAGGCGCATTTGAAGTTCTCGTCAAGGCGCGTGCTCTGGCGGCGCAAGGTCGCGACATCATCCACATGGAAATCGGCGAGCCTGATTTCCCCACGCCGCCTAACATCATCGAAGCCGCCAAGAAAGCGCTCGACGCTGGCTACACCAAATACGGCGCCACCCAAGGCGATCCCGAACTGCGCCAGATCATCGCCGACGAGGTCGCGCGAACGCGCGGCATCGAAGTGACCGAGGACCGCGTTGTGGTCACTCCCGGAGCCAAGCCGATCCTCTTCTACACCATGCTGACGTTGCTCGAGGCCGGCGACGAGGCGATCTACCCCAATCCCGGCTTCCCCATCTACGAGTCGATGATCCGCTATACCGGGGCGACTCCGGTGGCGATGCCGTTGGTCGAAGAGCGCGGCTTTTCGCTCGATCTCGACAAGTTCCGCGAAAGCCTCACCGATCGCACCAAGCTGATCATTCTGAATTCGCCGCAGAACCCGACCGGCGGCACGATCCCGCCCGAAGACATCAAGGCAATCGCCGACCTGGTACGCGACCGCGACCTGGTCGTGCTCACCGATGAAGTATACAGCCGCATCTGGTTCGACGAGCAGCCGACCTCAATCGCCTCTCTGCCGGGCATGGCTGAGAAGACCATCGTCCTCGACGGCTTTTCCAAGACCTTTTCGATGACCGGTTGGCGCATGGGCTATGGGGTCTACCCGAAGTGGCTCGTGGCGCCGGTTTGCTTGCTGATGGTCAACTCGGCGTCGCACACCGCGAGCTTCTCGCAGCGCGCCGGGATCGAGGCTCTGACGGGCCCGCAGGACGCTGTGACCGCGATGGTCGCCGAGTTCAAGCGTCGCCGCGACCTGATCGTCGAGGGGCTCAACAAGATCCCGGGCTTTTCTTGCGCCAAGCCGGGCGGCGCCTTTTACGCTTTCCCTAACATCACAAAGACAGGCATCGAAGCGGGCGAGCTCGCCGACCGCGTCCTCGACGAAGCGGGCGTCTCATGCCTGTCCGGCGAGTCCTTCGGGGCCTATGGAAAGGGTTACCTTCGCTTCAGCTATGCCACGTCCTACGATCAGATTGAGCGGGCGCTCGAGCGTATTGACAAGCTGATGCGTGGAATCCTGGGCTGAGCGCCGGGCCGCCGCTCACTGTATGTAGCCGAGCGAACGCAATCGTTCGAGTTGCTCAGGCGACTGCTCCGAAGGCTCCGACACGGACTCCGCTTCCAACACCATCCAACGTTCGTAGAGAGCTTCGAGGGCTCCGGCGACCGCCTGGTCCTCGTCGATGAGATTGCGCGTCTCGCCTGGGTCTTGCGCCAAGTCATACAGTTCGCGTTGACCGCGAGTCATCACGAACTTGTGTCGAGCGGTGCGCACCGAATAGTCGCGGTCGAACAGGTGACCGACCGCGATCGGCGCCGCGCCGGCGGCGCTCTCGTTGCCGTCGATCAACACGGACAGGTCGCGGGGTGCGCGCGTTCCGCGCCCCCCAAAAATCTCCGGACGCGCCAGGCCAGCCAGCGACAACAATGTCGGAGCCGCGTCCATCAACCGCACCTGTTGACGAACCCTTCGGCTCGGGGGCGTCTTGGGAAGGTAGCGGACGATCAGAGGGACACGGACAGATTCGTCATAGAGAGTCTCGCGATGGGTCTTTCCGCCGTGCTCAAAGAACTCCTCGCCGTGATCGGAGGTTAGCGCGGTTAATGTCTGATCCCAGACACCGAGTCCACGCAAGGAATCGATGAGCCGGCCGATGTAATCGTCGGTATGACGAATCTCTCCGTCATAGAGAGCTCTCAGATGATCCCGGTCGCGCTCGGGCATCCGCGCGTTGATGGCGCCGGACGATTGTACGTCTCGGCCCGTGATCGGACCGTCGTACCCGGGATCGAAGAGCTGATCGAGCGGTGCGGGCGGCAAGTAGTCGTAGTGCACGTCCCACAAGTGCAAGAAGACAAAGAATGGTCGGCTCCGGCCGCGCTTGTCCCAGTCCGCGAGCCACTCCTCGACCGCGCCAATCAGCAGCGGCGAAGTCACGATCTCGGCCGACGCGCGCCCCATTCGTCTCACTGCCGTGTAGTCGTCGTAATGATCGAACCCCTGCAGAAAACCGAACGAAGAATCGAGATAGGGGCCGCCCACGAATCCGGCTGTTTCATAGCCTTGGCTGTGCAAAACTTCAGCTAGCGTCACCGCCTCAGGCCCGAGCCGTCGCCGCGGCGCCGTGACGCCATGGTCTTCTGGCGACAGCCCCGTCAGCAAGGTGATGTGTGATGGCAGCGTCCACGAGGTCGGCGCCACCGCTTGCTCAAACAGGGTCCCCTCACGGGCCAACGCATCGATGTTTGGGCTTGTCTCCCGTCCGTAGCCGTAGCAGTGCAGACTGTCGGCTCGCAACGAGTCGATCGAGATCAGCAGAATGTTCGGAGGCTGCGGAGCCGACGGTGGCAGCACGAAGCCTCGCGCAGACGATCCCGAAACGAGAAACCAGGGCAAGCTGCCCAACAACACCACCCTCGCCGCAATCGAACCGACTCGAATCAGCGCTCGAAACATGGAGGCCCGCGGCAACGCGACCAGCAAGACGCTGCCCAAGACGAAGCACCAAAACGCGCCACGGACGAGGCTAACGTCGAAAGCTCCCACCGCCACCGGGCTCTCACTCGACCCCAGTCTGCGGATGAGCTCAGGCGAAAGAAACCCAGTCAAGACGCAGACCGGGACGATGCGCCCCCACAGCAATTCCGCCTGCGGGAGTAGACGCCGCCCGAGCACAAGCCACGGAAGCACCACAGCACAAACAAGCAATGCCGCCGCCAGATTACCGGCCACAGCGGGAAACAAGAAAGCGCCGAGGTCCCCGGGCTGCTCGAGAGCAACCGGCTTGACGACGGCGACCGGCGCATAGACCGTTGGGTCGAAGCCGAAGATGCTAGGGATCCGCCGCGAAAGCCAGATCAAACCGACGTCCCGGACGCGACCGACCGGCTGAGCCTGCGAGAGCGCATATGCCCCGGCCGCGGCGGTAAGAACCGTGGCGGCGAATGCGGCTTCGAGAAGAGTCCAAACCCCGAGCCGCGGTTGCCGTTTCAGCGCTTGCATGCCGCCATTCTGCCCATTGTAGGCGAGACCGTCGGATGTAGCGATAACCCGCCGACGCGGCGAATCATTGGCGGTGATGAGGGCTAAGAAACCCGAGCCGACGCCTTCTCGTCGACCGGCGCCGACGGCGGCAGATCAAAATTGTCACCGAGATAGACACGGCGGACTTCCGGATCGTTCTGCAACTCGTGCGGAGATCCCGAGCGGAAGACCTGGCCGTTGTGGATGATGTAGGCTCGGTCGGTGACGCTCATCGTCTCACGCACGTTGTGGTCGGTGATAATGATCCCGATCCCGTCCGTTTTGAGCTGCCCGATCACACCCTGCAGCTCGATCACTTGCTTCGGATCAATCCCCGAAAACGGCTCGTCGAGCAACAAGAAGCTTGGCGAAATAACGAGCGACCGAGCTATCTCGACGCGCCGCCGCTCGCCGCCTGAGAGCTGGTAGCCATAGCTTCGCCGCACCGTCTCGAGGCCAAGCTGGACGATCAACTCGTCAACGCGTTCCTGCCGCTCGCTCCGATTGAGGCTGAGGGTCTGTAGAATCGCCCGTATGTTCTCTTCGACGGAAAGCTTGCGAAACACAGACGGCTCTTGCGGCAGGTAGCTGACGCCGCGCCGCGCCCGTTGATACATCGGCATGTCGGTGACGTCTTGGTCATCCAGCAGGACGCGGCCCGAATCCGGCGCAACGAGACCGACGATCACGCCGAAACAGGTGGTCTTGCCCGCGCCGTTGGGGCCCAGCAGGCCGACCACTTCACCGCGGCGAAACAATGTTGAGACCTCGTTAACAACACGTCGTCCATCGTAGGACTTCGAAATTGCCTCGGTACGAAGGGTGTCCATTGGGAGGGAAGCACAGCGACCCGGCCGCTAGCGGTTGCGGAACGTATAGGCTCGCTCGTTCGGCTTGCCTGAGACCCGCAGGCTATCATCGCTGATGCGGTAGGTCAACTCGCCGCCCCGAGTCTCTTCGTCGCGTTCGTTGCTGACGCGGGCCGGCGATCCCCGCAGAAGAGCAAGGTCCTGCCCCGGGAGGTAGCGTAAGAACTCGCCGAAGCCGCGACGTTGCTCCGCCGAACCGGCTACCGCGTCCACGATCCGCACCTCACCTCGAGCAATCGCTTCCTCAAGGCTCCGTGGCGACTCGCCTTGTCCCGGCACGCCGGCGGGAGAGAATCGGATGTCGAGCTCAGCGGCGGACACCTTCAAGGAACCGCGCTCGAGCTTCACATCGCCGCGATAGCGAGCCGTGCGTTCTTCGCCAACATAGAGCAGCGAGCCTGCAACCACATCGATCCGGCCAGCCGCTCCTGGACCCGCCTCGCTCTCGACAAGAGAAGAATGAGTCTCTCCTTCGGCCCGCAACGTGTCCTTACCTCGGTCAATGAAGATTCGGTCGCCCTCGATTCGATTCGACCCCTGCCAAAGCCGAGCGCCGCCGCTATATTCGATCAGCCCGCTCTCCTGGTCTGAACGCATCTCTTCGGCGGTCGCGAATACCGGTTCGGAGGCGGCAAAGAGATCGTCCGGCGAAGTCGACTCTCCTACCTGCTCCTGCAGGTAGCGCGTCCGCACCGCTCCGTGCGCGTGTAGGGAGCCCTGCCCTTCCTTGAGGCCAATCCTGTTAGCTGCAACTGAGCCAGTAGCGTTGTGGATCTTGGCGTCTCCCTCCAGGTCGAGCCGCTCGCTCGCGGGAAGATACTCCGCCTTAACGGCGCGGCCACTGCGCCCGGGCTGTTCGAAACGAAAGTCTCCCGTTTGCTCCAGGCGAGCAAGCTCGCCGCTCGCGAGATCGAAATCAGCAGATAAATGCTCACTCCAACTGCGCAGTCCGTCTCGTTCGGAGCCGGGCGGCGCAATTGTTTCGAGCGCGGCCGCGCCGTGCGCTTCCAGTTTCCGCAAGCGATTGCCCGCGGCGTAGTCGGCGCGGATGACTGCAGCGCTTAAGACACGGCGCAATGCGGTCGGGTCGGCTGGGGTGATATTGAGCCGACCGGGCTCGGTCGTCTCAATACTCGCGATCTCTTCCCCGCCCTCGCCCATGCGCAGCAAGATCGCTTGCGACTCAACGCGACGCAAGTCCTCGGCGTCAGAGCCCATGGAGCGCGAATACGAGTCAATCGAGGCGTTTCGAATAAGAAAGGTCTTCTCCAATAGACCTTCGTCCGCTCCGAGAGGCGTTCGATAGTGCAGCCGCACCGACTCCGCCCGAGCCTCGATGCGCGTCGTGCTGCTGGTCGAGGTCAGCTCGGCGCCGTCCGAGCCCTGCACCTGCTCGATGGTTTGATCAGGCCGGTAGCGGACTTCGAGCCACGGCGCGTGGAAGCGAGTCAATCGCCCCTCGCGACGGTTCGATCCCTTGGCTTCAAAGGCCTCGATCCGTTCCGTGCCGCCGTCCTTCAAGAAGACGAGCGCGTCACGCCCCTCGATCTCGGAATCGCCCCGCAGCAGCCGCGCCCCGCCGTGCAGTTCAACTCGCTCGGCATCTTCCTGGTAGATCAGCTCCCCCGCCTCAATGATGGTGGCCGGAGAGCCTGGGCCGGAGGCGAATCGCTCGACGCGAGCCTCCGAGTTCATCCGAAAATACCCGTTCGGCGAGTCGTAGTAGCCGCCGCGAGAGTGCGCCCGCCCGCCGTGGAATTCGTATTCGACCGGCTCGTCCGTGGACGCCGTCCCGGCCAGCGTGTTGAAGGTCACGCCAGACGTTCGAATGCGCGTCAGCTCCGGAGCCTGACTCTGCGGATCGTCTGCCGGCACTGCGAGCGTGATCAAGACATCTGCCTGCGACCGGAACGTGTTGGCCGCGATATCGAAAGTAGCGGCGGCGCTCTCAATGCGATCTAGCTCCTGCTCGCCGACGTGATAGATGTGCAGCTCGACGCCGCTAAGGTCAATGGCGGAATCGTCGGTGCCCTGCTGAAAATGTTCCGCCCAGATCTCGACCTTGGCGGAATCGCCGCTTTGCTGAGTCCAGTTCCAACGGCCCGTCTCCGAGCTCAGATCAGAGGCGATGGCCGCTGGAGCAACAGCTTGGCGCTCAGCTTGCACTTCCCTCGAAGCAAAGTAGTCGCGCGCGACGTAAGCCGCGACAGCTACTAGGGCTGCCAGCAGAACTAATCGCAGCTTCTTCATTTACAGCTACAGCGCGAAGACCGCCAAGTTCCCCGCGCGTCCAGCATCTGTCGTCGAGCATACCAGTTCGGCGGCCCTGGCTAGACGCGCCCCGGCGTGATACACTGGCGAAGAAATGGCGAACACAAACAACGACCGCCGCATCGACTACATCGAGATGCCTGCTCTCGATTTCGACGCGACTAAAGCATTCTACACAGTCGTTTTCGGATGGAGCTTCACTGACTTCGGCCCCGACTATATGAGCTTCGACGACGGTCGACTGACGGGAGGTTTCTTCCGGGCCGAGAAAGTCCACTCAGGCGGCCCGCTGCCGATAATCTACGGGACGAACCTCGAAGAGCTCTATGACGCCGTAAGAGCGGCCGGCGGGCCCATCGTGCGCGAGACCATCTCGTTCCCCGGAGGGCGTCGTTTCCAATTCAATGACCCCAGCGGCAACGAGCTCGCTGTCTGGAGCGACAACGAGCCCGTTGAGCCCGGGAAGTAGTTCGGGCGAAAACCGCCAAGAAAAGGCCGCAGGTCGTCGTACCTTTCGACAATGGCGCCCCGCATTCGGTCCACCGAAGCTCTGTTTCTATTCTTGGTTCTTCTCGGAACTTTGGCCTGGAGCTCTTGCGGTACCGAAGGTCCGGCCGCAGCCTTACGATTGCGGGCAGGGTTCTTGGGCGGCTCCACTGTAGATGACTGCGACGACATCGCGCTCGGTCGTGATGGCAACCTGTACCTTGCCTGCCACTCTGATTCACCAGACTTCGCGGGGCCCAACGATGAGCTGGGGACCGGCATGGATGGCTACGTGGTCAAGATCGACCCGAGGCGAGAAAGAATCATCTACCGCGTTCGCCTAGCCGGGAGCAACTACGACGCGGCTCTAGCCATCGCGGTCGATTCGCGCGGACACGCTTTCGCTGTAGGCATCACCAAGTCCTCCGACTTTCCGACGACCGCGGACTCGATGCAAGCCGAGTACGGCGGCGGCGAAGGCGATGCGTTTCTTGTCGAGATCGGCTCCGACGGTACGATCATGTACTCGAGCTACGTCGGCGGCTCCGCAGCCGAGCACGCCGATTCGCTGGCTGTCGGCGGAGACGGGCTCGTCTACTTTGGCGGGGCGTCTTCGTCGCCGAATCTGCCGGGCGTCGATCCCAAGCCGGAGCCTCTCAATAACGCCGAGTCGGATGCCTTCGTGTCCGCCCACCAGACTGGAAACGCCGCCGGCCTACGAACCATGCGATTGGGAGGCTCAGGCTACGACAAGGCGACTGAGATTGCTCTCGACCATGTCGGACGGCTCTACGTGGCGGGCTTCACGCATTCGGCCGACTTTCCCCAGGAGGGCGCTCAAGGCACGGCCTTACAGGGACCATCCGACGCCTTCGTCGCCCAGGTGAGCATCGCCGATGGGACGGTCGCTTTCTCGACTCTGATCGGCGGCTCGCAAGACGATTCCGCCTGGGGCTTGGCGCTCGACTCTCACAGAAACGTTTATGTGTCGGGACAAACCGACTCACCGGATTTCCCGACGACCGTCGACGCGTTCCAGTCCGACTACGGTGGGCGTGCGGACGCTTTTCTCGTCCGCCTTAGCAATGAAGACGCCATGCCGCGATACACGACATATTTGGGCGGCAGCGGCGAAGATTCCGCCGGGTACGACGGTTCGGCCTTGGCGGTCGACCGGGAGGGCAACATCTGGCTGGTGGGGTTCACAACATCACCCGACTTCCCTCTGAAGAACGAAGCTCAAGGTCGCTCGAACGGAGACGAAACGGACGGCTTTGTCACCGTGTTTGAGCCAGGCGGAAGGATGTTGCGGTGGTCAAGCTATCTCGGAGGCGAAGGCCGCGATCTGATCGAGGGCCTGGCGCTGTCGCCCGACGGAGGGGCTTGGATCACGGGCCTCACCGCGTCGGAAGCGCTGGGCTCATCGCCGTTTTTGCAGGCCGTACACGGAGGCGGTCGTTTCGACGCATGGCTCGCACGCATTCGGCACGAGTGAGATGAGCTTCAAGACTGTGGCGCGAGAACGTCTATTCCCCGAGCGCAGCGCTGAGCGGCCGCCATTGGTAGGGAGCTCAGCGAACGGGCGCTTCGGCCTCGGAGGCCGTTTTCGGCAGCGATGTGATCTGTTTCTCGAGCTGCGAAATACGTTTGCGTAGCTCACGGGCCTTCTTACTCTCGGGTTCGACCTTAACGAACTTTCGGTAGGCTTCAAGAGCCTCAGCCGGCTGTTTCAACTCCTCTCGGGAGCGTCCGAGCTTCCAAAAGGCCTCGCCGAAGGAAGGATTCCACTTGAGCGCCTCCATGTAGCGACCCACTGCCGCGCGATGGTTGCCTCTCTTGGCGTAGAAATCGCCGATCTTGAGGTCTTTTTTCGCCTGGATGGGATTGAAGGCGTACTCGGTCGGGTCGACGATCACATCCTCGTCTTCGTCGACTAGGTCTTCAAACCCGGGCGGCAGCTCACCCTGGGGAGTTTCTTCACTCGGCCGGTCCCGCCGCTGAAGTGTAGGAAGGTCGGAATCACGCGTCTTGAGCTGCGCCGAGCAGGGTAGCGCCAGACAAAGAGTGAAGATCGCGAAACGTCGCCTCACGCGCCCTCATTATAAGCCAGCCTCGGGGAGAGGCACTTGCAATAAGAAACGCCCGGGAATCCCGTCCTCCTCACTCGAAGGGTCGCGATTCCCGGGCGTTCTGAGGGAGCCTAGGTTTAGCGCTGCGCCTGCATCTCTCCCGAAACGACGGGCACGTAGACGCTGACCTCGACACGGCGGTTTTGCTTGCGGCCGTCGCGTGAATTGTTGTCCGCGGTCGGTTGCGCGTCGCCTAAGCCGACCCGATGAATGCTGCGCAACGGCACGCCGTGCTCGCCGGAGAGATAACGTACGACCTCTTCAGCGCGGCTCTGGCTCAAGCGCAGGTTGAGATCGGCGCTGCCGGTCTTGTCGGTGAAGCCGTGGACTTCGATCACGTAGTCCTTCGACGACGCCAAGGTCTTGGCCAAACCGTCGAGTTTGGCGCTCGCCTCGGCAGTGAGCGAGCTCTTGCTGAGATCAAACAGCACCGACTCGGTCAGCGTGAGCCGATACTTACGCATATCGGCGAACTTCCGCTCGAGCGTGACTGTACGCTCGGTCGAGGTCGCCGCCATGTCGTGGGCGTCGTCGGCGCGTCGCTGCGCCTTCTCCGCTTGGGCCTGCACCTCTTGCGTCTCTTCCGAGTTGGCCTTCGTGCGCTCGTCGAGGCGTGAGACGTCTTTGTCGAGCTTTCCCTCGACGCTCTTGATGCGATCGGCATTGGCCGTCGTCTTGGCGTCCACCTCGCCGACTCGCTCGTCGACCGGCGTCACCGTGTTGCGAACGAACTTCTTGGTCGCGCATCCGCTCGAGAGAGTCAACGCAAACGCAACGATGGCGGCAGGTGCCAAAACAGAGCTGAATCTAGTCATGTTAGCTGTCCTCCCCTCTTAAACCTGGGGACGGACTCAGCAAGCCGGGCGCCAAGATGCGCCGCTCCTTGCGAATCAACAAGATAAAGAACGCCGAGCGGGTCGCTATTCGGCGCTCGCTGTAACTTTTGCCCTCGGACCGGTAAGACTTACACATTACACGGCCACTGAGAGGACCAAACAACACGATCTTGACCTGGCGCACTACCTCAGCAGCAGTTGGGCTTGAGAGCCGTCTCGATTCGCTATTGGTGATGTAATCGCTCGATGATTTCCGCGTAGCGACCGTCGCCTCGGAGAGGATCCATCCAAGGCTCCACTTCTAGCCAGATGACGCAATCGGAGCGTTCGTCGAGCGCTCTCTCGAGCCAGCGGAAGGCGGGGTCCTGGTTCTCCATCACGGCGTAAGCCTGACCGATTTCGTAGGCGCACATGTAGCGCCGTGCAGCCATGTCTTCCAGTTTTTGGATAATCCGCTCCGCCCGCCTACGCTCCCCCGCCCATGCGTATCCGTGCTGGAGAAACAGATTCTGCCACGGATCGTCTTCCTGATCGACAGCAACACGGAGATGGTCGAGCCCTGCGGCAGTGTCGCCATGAAGCGAATAGGCCAGCCCGAGCGCCGATCTTCCAAGAGAGTATCCGGGCTCCATTTGTAGGGTCTTTAGACCCTCTTCGATGGCCGCCTCATAATCGCGGTCAAAAAGGTATGTGAATTGGGTCTGTAGTCTCGCCTTGACGGAGAATGGGTCAAGCTCTTGTGCATGTCGGAGATGGAGAAGCGCTTCGCCGACGCGCCCCTCCGACGACAGCGACGCCGCGTGCAGGACACGCGCCTCCGCCGATCTCGGATTGAGAGCGATGGCTCGCTTGACTCGTTCTTCCGTCGCCCGCCGGTTCCAGTCGTAGCGCAGATGAACCGTTCCTAGGGCGGCGTGGGCTTTGTCCAGCAACGGGTCCAGTTCGATCGCTCTTTCCGCCGCGGCCCGAGCCTTCGGCATAGCGTCACGGGGCGGCAGGTGAGCGTTGGAGAGTTGAAGGAAGGCATCGGAAAGACCCGCGTACGATAAAGCGTAATCCGGGTCAATGGCGATCGACTCCTCAAAGCATCGAATCGCTGCGGTAAGCGCCTCCGGAGCCGCTCGACTGCTCAGCCGACTTCCCTCCACATAGAGACCATGGGCCTTGGGGTCGGGACGGTAGACGCCGACTAGATGGGGATTCCCGTTGAGGAAACTCGTCGATTTCAGCCCGACTGAGCCATTGCGCAAGGGCGTACGTTTTCGGAAGTCGGGGACGTAGCCGCCCTTTGGGACCTCAATGAAAAGATCATCCGCCGCGCCCTCTCGCTCGTAGTAAGCGACGAGCTTCGCGCGCAGACGACGAGCTTGAACTCTAACGATGGTGTCGACCTTCGGGTTGAAAGCCTCGCCCCGGCCGAAGACATCGACGCCGAGAGTGTACTCCTTGAGCCGGTCGGCGCGGCCGGCGAGTGTTTCTTCCACTAAGTAACGAAGCAGCCTGCTGAGGCTCGTGGTCTGCGCAAACGTCGGCCCGCCGAGGATATTCTCAAGTGCCGCGCTGACGCCCTCGCCCGGCAGGCTGTGGCTTGACGGGAGAATACCGTTTCGATGTTGACCTTCACTCATCGATTCGTTGCTCCAGAGTATAGCCATGCAGTCGGCGTCTCGCAATCGAGCTTCACCAATTCGATGTCACCCCATGTCACTCCCCAACCGTAACGAGCCTGTATATAATCGGAACGCTTTTGAGCATCGAGTGAGACCTGGGGAGGATGTCTTGACCCACCGCCAAGCTGAACCGTTACTGGAGCGAGTTAAGGAAATCGCCGGAGTCATCGCGGAACACGCCCCGGAGGCCGAGCGAGAGCGTCGACTCGCGCGGCCTGCATTCGAGGCCATGCGCGATGCCGGCCTCTACACCATGTGGGTCCCTCGTGATCTAGGCGGATACGAAGTTGATCCAGTCAGCGGCATGAAAGTCATCGGGGCGGTCTCCGCCATAGACTCCGCGGCCGGGTGGAACCTACAACTTGCCAGCGCGGTCACGATCCTAATGGCGTGGCTCCCCGAAACCGGCTCCAAAGAGGTCGCGGAAGCGCCTTACTGCGCCGGCGGATTCTTCCCGCTAGGCCGGGCCGTAGCGGTTGACGGCGGCTATCGTTTGACGGCCCGCTGCCCTTTCTCGAGCGGCTGCCAGCAGGCGACGTGGTTTATCTGCCAGGCGCAAGTCTTCGACGGCGACACACCCCGCGTCGATGAGAACGGCCAGCCCGTCGTGATCTGGCCTTTCTATAAGGCTGAAGAAGGGAATGTCGTCGATACCTGGCGCACCATGGGTATGCGCGGCACCGGCAGCCACGATATCGTCGCGAAAGGAGTATTCGTTCCCGAACATCGTGTGGCATCGCCTCGTCCTTTGACCGATCCTCCCGAAACATACAGCGGACCGCTCTATCGCACGACGGTTTGGGTTCCCGTGGCGGCCCTTGCGGCTCCCGCACTAGGCATTGCTCAGTCGGCGATCGATTTCGTAGTCGCGCTTGGCAGGAAAAAGCAACCGAACTATATGACGCAGACGATGGGCGAACGCCCTGTCGTCCAGTCGCAAATTGCAGAGGCCACGGCGATGCTTAACGCGTCCCGAGCCTACCTACACGGGTCATTGAACAAGGCGCACGAAATAGCCATAGCGGGCCAGTTGATCAGCGAGGAGCAGAAAATCGATGTGCAGTTGGCGACGACATACGCCATTCGAACCGCCGCCGACGCGGTGGACCTAGTCTGTAGAGCAGCCGGTACGACGGCGATCCGAGAGACGGCTCAGCTCGAAAAACACTTCCGCGATATCCAAGTCATCACCAAGCACGCCTACTCCTCGACAGCGCGCTACGAGTCCGTGGGCAAGCTACTGTTCGGCAAAGAAACCGACTGGGGATTCTTCGCGCTTTGAGCTGGCTAGTCGTTCGCCGGCGGCACGGAAGCCTCGACTTCGATGGCCCAAAAGGTATCACACGTCGGGATGCCGCTCGTGCCAATCGGTCGCCTCTTCGTAGGCATGGCCGATGCGGCAGAGCAGTGCTTCGCTTAGGCGAGCGCCCATCAGCTGCATCGTATACGGCAGGCCACCCTGTGAGAAACCGCACCGCAGAGAGAGCGAAGGCGTGCCAGCCAAATTGGCGGGAACGTGAACTGCCACGGGAATCGAAGTTTCTCCTGCAGCGGAAGCATGCGGCCGTATTGCAGTTCCTTTGAGACTGTGAACGGAACTCTCCCCGCCGGACTAGCGAGCGCGTCGACCGTGGACAGCACGGCTTGGAAGCGCCTGCTGAAATCGCCGCGCATCGTGACGGCCTCCTGGTACTGCTCCTCAGTCACATCCGTCCCGCTCGCAAGGACATCCCGGAAATAGGGCCCGTACTCCTCAGCACGAGACGGATAGTTCTCGCTGTGTGCTTTCCGAGCTTCGACTTGCAGTATTGGGAACACGACTGGTTGGACCTCCGGCATGGTCACCTCGACGATCTGAGCGCCCTGCCTCTCCAGTTCTCCCAAGGCTTCTTCTATGGAAACGACGAGCCCGGAGTCCTCGATCAAATTCGCATACTGCCCATCGAAGCCGAGGCGCAAACCCTCGACCCCGCCGCCCAGTTCATCGAGCATCTTCGGCACGGGTTCTCGCAGCGACGTCGAATCATTGGGATCGAAGCCCGCGATCGCCTCGAAGACGATGGCGGCGTCAGCCGTCCGGCGGGTCATCGGCCCTACGTGATCGAGCGATTCCGCGAGCGCCAGAACGCCGTGTCGACTCACTCTTCCGTAGGTAGGCTTGAGGCCGACAGTCCCGTTGGCTGCGGAAGGGAAGCGAATCGATCCGCCGGTGTCGCTGCCCAACGAAGCGAAGCACAGCCCGGCCGCCGTCGCGACCCCCGAACCGCTGGAAGACACGCCAGCCCAGAGATCCTCTCCCCAAGGATTGATCGGTATGTCGAAATCGGGATGGTACCCGGCGGTAGCGCCTTCGGTCAGGTTAAGCTTGCCGAGCAGGACGGCGCCGGCTTCTTGGAGCTTAGACACCACGGTCGCATCTTGGTCAGGCACGAAGTCGGACAGTACGCCGGTGCCGCCCATCGTACGCACGCCCTTCGTGTAGCAGAGGTCTTTGACGGCTACCGGGATGCCGTGCGGCGGGCCGCGGTATTTGCCGGCCTGAATCTCCTGTTCAGCGGCACGAGCTGCGGCCATGGCGTGGTCAGTCATCACCGTGGCGTAGCCCTTGAGACGAGCATCGACCGTCGCGATTCGGTCGAGCATCATCCGGGTCAGCTCAACCGGAGAGATTTCCTTCGACTCAACCAGCCGCGCGACATCCGTGAGGCTTGCGTAGTGCAGCATTCCATCGTTGGCCTCGGAGCCAGTCGTCGAGCCAGGAGAGCACGAGCTGGAAAGCGGTGCGAAGGCGCTGCCGCCAACCAGAGTTAGAAGCCGACGTCGAGAAAGAGGCGACGCCGACGAGGACTCCGGCCCCTCGCGCACGACGCTCTGGCTCTCTGCATCTATCCTCATAGGGTCTCCAGTGTTTCGCCGTTCGCTTCAATCCTCGCGGCGGTCCGGTCCAACCGCATAGCCGGTCGGACGCGACTGTTCCGTCGCCCAAGGTCACAGCTTTCTAATCTTCGTGTTGCGGCGGAGTGTAGCATGGACAGTCTTGCGCAGCCGGGTTTCGCAATGCTCTAGCCAAACCTAGAAGTCCTCAATTGCTACCCTGATGTTTCCCCCTGAGTCGCGGGCGAAATCCATGCCGGAAAGAGTCTGGAAGGCGCTGTTCGCGCTGCTTGTCTTGGTTTTTGTCGCGCGAATCGCGTCGACCTACCGCGTCTTCACCAACACGATCGACGAGAACGATCACATCGAAGCAGGCATTGAATACTTCCAGCGCGGCGTCTATGAATACGAGCCGCAGCACCCCCCGCTGGCACGCATTGTCGAAGCCGCATTGCCCTACTTCCTGGCCGACCTGCGGCTCACCGAGGCCCGCATCGACAACGGCAAGTTGGTGCACAAGCCGATCGACGAAAAGAAACAGCGTCTAGAGACATTCCTATGGGGAGGGATGTGGCGCGAGGGCTCGCCCGAGTACTACTGGCGGACGCTTTCCCTAGCGCGCGCCGGCAATCTTGTCTTCGGCCTGCTGTTGTTGTGGGTGGTCTACGCCTGGGCGGCCGAACTCTTCGGACGCCGCACCGGAGCGATCGCCGCCTTGCTCGCCTCGTGCTCGCCGACGATCCTCGCCCATTCAGGCCTGGCGACGTTGGACGCGGCGGCGGCGGCCACGACGGCGGCGGCCTCGTATGCGTTTTGGCGTTGGAGCCGGGGGCCGTCGCTTCGTTCGGCTGCGATTGCCGGCGCGGCGACGGCGATCGCAGTCACGAGCAAACTCTCGACGGTCGCGTTCTTGCCTCCGATCTTCTTGTCCCTGTTCTTGCTCGCGCGTCGGGCACTCGCCCGCAAACAAGCTCTGCGAGAGCTCGGCGCATTCCTCGCCGTCGTTGCAACGTTGATCTGGGCCGTCTACCGGTTTGACTTCGGCCCGATCGGAGAGCTCGATCCCACGTTCGCTCAATCGATCGGAGCGAGCTCCGATAGTTGGATCCTGACAACACCATTGCCAGCACCAAGCTTCTTCCAAGGATTGCTGGACGTAGCCGGACACAACGAGCAAGGCCACAGCTCCTATCTGCTAGGCGAGTGGTCGAAAGAGGGTCGAGCAGCCTACTTCCCCGTCGCCCTTGCGGTGAAGACGACGCTGCCATTGTTGGCTCTAGCAATCTGGGGGTTCGTCGCCGGTTGGCGCTCCGGCAAGAAAAATGAGACCCTGTCCGCCGCGGCGCCCATCGCGGCGGTTATGCTGATCGCGGTACCGGCCAACATCAACATCGGCATTCGCCACATCCTGCCGCTGTTTCCCTCGTTGGCGATCCTGGCGGCGATTCCGTTCGCCCGCGCGAGCTTCGGACTCGACAAGAAGAACACCGCGGGCATCTTTGCCGCACTGCTGCTTGTCTGGCACGTCGGCGAATCGGTCGGCGCGCACCCCGACTATCTGCCCTACTTCAACCAACTCGGGCGCGGACGCGAGACCGCCGTTCTGCTCGACAGTAACCTCGACTGGGGGCAAGACCTCGCACGGCTCGGCGACTGGATGCAGCACGAAGGCTCACCAACGACGGTAATCTTGCGCTACTTCGGCGAAGCCCGAGCTGACACGTTCGGCATCAACACCTATCTACTGCCGCCGGCGCATCCCGACGCCGGGTACTTCGCCGTCAGCGCCAACTACCTGTTCGGCCTCGAGGGCAGTTCCGATCGCCTGCGGGCCCTGCAAAACCAAGAGCCACTGGCGAAGATCGGCAGGTCCATCTTCATTTTTCGCATCCCGCCGAACGACGTATTTCAGCTTGCGCCGCCATGGTTCTTCGAGAGCTACGAAGAGCTTGGCAAGCCCGTCGAGAACGGTGAATAGGCAATGGCCCGACGCGACCGCAAGACCAAGGCGGCGGCACCGGCCAAGAAGTCTTCGCCGACACCGACTTCCACTGCGACGCAGCCGAACCTAGCCTTGCCACTGATCGTCATCGCGGCCGCGATCGCTCTGCGGCTCACGCGACTGATGAGCGATGTTCCCGTCGTCGGCGACGAGTCCATCTACCTACGCTGGGCGGAAATCATCGACAACCAGGGCCAATGGCTCATTTCCTTGCTCGACGGCAAACAGCCGCTCAGTTATTGGCTGCTCGCCCTGACGCGCCTAATCTGGCCTGGCGATCCGCTCCTCGCGGGTCGGCTGATTTCGGTCGCCGCCGGTGGCGCGACGACGTGGCTCGTCTATCGCATCGGCGACCGTCTAGGGGGACGAAGCGTCGGCCTCGTTTCCGCCGCGCTGTACGCGATCTTGCCGTGGGCGATGCTCTACGACCGGCTGATGTACACCGAAGCGTTGGTGAACTTGGGAGGTTCGGCGGTATTTTGGACCTCGCTGTCTGCTTTTGGCGACGATCGCCCGAATCGATTGCGCGACCTCGGGGCGGGTCTCGCCCTCGGGCTGGCGTTCTTCTGCAAATCGACGGCGTTGCTGTTCGCTCCGCTGCCGCTGCTAGCGGGCCTCCTCTACGCCCGTCGCCAACCCGCCCGGCTCGCTGTCCGACTAGCGACGATCTATGCCGCGGCCGCCGTCTTCCCGCTGTTCTCGTGGGCGATGACGCCCGAGGCCCCGCAACTGGCGACGCACAGCGCTGTCTTCCACAAGACTCACTTCTTTCTTTCGGCGACGGAGCTGCTGGCCGATCCCTTCACTGCTTTGGGCGCCAACCTAGCCGCGCTCGCGCCGTTTCTGGGAGCCTACCTGACATGGCCGTGCGTGCTGGCCTTCGCTGCCGTCCTAGCCGTCGCGCTCAGGAAACCGTATCCCGCGGTCTGGCTGTTGCTTGCGGCTTCGATCGCGCCGGTGCTGCTGCAGCTAGCGATATTGACCAAGTATTTTTCGCGGTACCCTTATCCACACCTCTGGCCGCTGCTCGTGCTAGCGTCGCTCGCCTGGAGTTCCCTGCGCGAAGAAGGCAAACGCACAGCGGCAACGGCCCTGGTCACAACGATCGCCGTCTGTTTCGGGTTGCAGTCGCTTCGAATCGTACTCGCTCCAGCCTCGGCGTTGGCCAACGACGACGCAAGCTACTACTTCACCGATCGCCCCAACGCCGGCTTTGGCCTCAATCAAGTTGTGCGCCGGGTCCTCGAGCAAGCCGACAACGGTCCGGTACTGGTGCTCACCGATGCGATCTGGGGCACGCCGGCCGACGCGGTATTTCCCTACCTAAACCGAAAACAGGGCGTCAGGGTGCACGAAGCCTGGTGGATCGATTCCGACCCTCCCGGCCCGCTGCTGCCCGGTCAGGGCGCCGAGGTTTGGCGTTCCCACTACGAGCGAGTTTCCGCCGGTCGCATCGCCTGGAACGACTACCGCGCGATCTACTATGTCACGCTGACGAACTACCGGCAACGAGAAGACATGTTGGCGCGGGCGCCCGGAGCCGAGATCGAACTCTCGATCCCCAAACCCGGCGATCGTGAGGCGCTCGATCTCTACCGTCTGCGCTAACGAACTTCCGAGTCTTTGGCGCTACGCTAGACCCTTCCCCTCAGTTTCGCGTCGACGAATCTCGAACTTCTGCACCTTGCCGGTCACCGTCATCGGAAACTCGTCGACGAAGCGAATAATCTCGGGAATCTTGAAGTGCGCGATCTGCCCGCGACAATACTCCTTGATCTCTTCCGTCGTTTCCGATTCGCCCGGCTTCAGGCGAATCCAGGCGCAAACACGTTCGCCAAGCCGTTCGTCGGGCAGACCCAAGACATGCACGTCGGCGATCTTCGGGTGATGATGCAGAAATTCTTCGATCTCGCGCGGATAGATGTTCTCGCCTCCGCGAATAATCATCTCCTTCGCCCTTCCGGTGATGCAGAAGTTGCCGTCCTCCCGCATCGTCGCCAAGTCGCCGGTGTGCAGCCATCCGTCGGCGTCGACTGCGCGCTCGGTTGCCTCCGGATCGCCGTCGTAGCCCTTCATCACCAGATAGCCCCGCGTGCAGAGCTCGCCCTGCTCGCCGACGGCCGTGGTCTCTCCGTTCTCGGGCGATACGATCTTGACATCGGTACAAGGCAGCGCCCGGCCCACGGTTGAGGTGCGCACCTCGAAGGAGTCGTCTGCGGCGGTCATCGTGACCACCGGCGAGGCCTCGGTCTGTCCGTAGCCGATCGTCATTTGACCGCAATGCATTTCTTCAACGACGCGGCTCATCAGCGCCGCTGGACACGGTGCGCCGGCCATGATTCCCGTTCGCAGACTAGAGAGATCGTACTCGACCCGCTCTTCGTGGTCGAGCTCGGCGATAAACATCGTTGGTACGCCGTAGATCGTCGTCGCGCGCTCTCGGTCGATCACCTGTAGCGCCGCCAAAGGATCGAACTGTGCCGACGGCAGTACCATCTTCGCGCCGTAGACAAGGCACACCAACGTGCCCCCGACGCAGCCGAAACAGTGGTAGAGCGGCACCGGCAGACAAAGCACGTCTTCGTGAGTCCAGCCGAGCGCGCCTCCTATGAGCAGCGCGTTGTTGAGCAGGTTGTGGTGGCTGAGCAGAACCCCCTTCGGACTGCCCGTCGTTCCCGAGGTGTACTGAATGTTGACGACGTCGTGAATCGAGCCTACGTGTGCAGGCGGTTTGACGCCAGCCTCGATCATGTTGTCCCACGACGCATCCGAAAGCAGAATTGCGTCCCGCAGCTCGATCCTGGCTCCATCGCGGGCCTCGCCGAGAATCTTGACGTAGTCAGCCCGCGCGTCCCTCTCGTGCAGGAAGATAGCCTTCATGCGCGAACGTTCGAGAATGTAGCGGAGGTCATGGGTCCTATAGGCTGGATTGACGTTGACGAGCACCGCTCCGATGCGCGCCGTCGCGACCTGCAACAGAACCCACTCCACACAAGACGACGCCCACATGCCGACCCGGTCGCCCGGCCGCAACCCAAGCCCCCACAGCCCAGCCGCGGTGCGATCGACTTGCTCGGCAAGCTCCGCGTAGATCCAGCGAATGTCTTGGTGGACCGAAACGAGCGCCTCGCGCTCCGGGAATCGCGCGGCCGTCTCGGCAAACAGCTCGGGGATTGCCTTCTCAATCAGCGGAATCGTCGGACCGGCTGCGTAGCTTTCCATCTTGCAGCGGATTGTATCGCAAGCGTACGCCAGGGCAGTTAGTCCGTTTCGGGCTCGGTCTTGATGCCTCCCTAGATCCGCCTGATCCGGCGATCCTCTCCGCGGTCTCTACGGTCGCGCCGGGGAGCTGCCGATGAAGCTTGCGAGAGATGCGCGTATGCTTGGCTACCGCGAGATGGGTCAACATGGGGGCGGCTTTCGCGGCGGCCGCAGCCGTCGCTCCGGCTGTCCTATTGATCGGCGGGATCAAGCAGTCGCGCGACGGCCGCGAGCTGCTCTGCTTTGGCGCCGCGTTGGCCGCGGCGGCGATCCTGGCGTCGCGCAGAGCGGGCGTACGCGCCGAAGGGCTCGGCTGGTCGTGGGGAGCGCTGGCTGTAGCGTCGGCACCGCTGCTTGGACTCATCCCGCTGCCTCAAGAATGGCTCAGCAGGTTGCAGCCGTTGCGCGCCGAGGCGTTGAGCGAGCTTACTCGATTGGGCGTGGACACTCCGAGCGGCCTGAGCATCGATCCCCGCGAAGCTTTGACGCGCACGATCGTCTTCGCCGGCTCATTCGCCGTCTTCCTCTTGGCACGGCGGGCGGCTCGAACACGGTTGGGGTTCGGCCTGGTCGTCGGCGCTCTGCTGGAAGCGGCCTTTGTGCAAGGAATCTCAGGCGTCGCTCAGTATGAGCAGGGCTCGGTCACCGACAGCGCCCGAGCAATCGCGCATGGTTCGTTCGTCCACCGCGGCCAGTTCGCGGCCTATCTGGCCGCCTGTGGTTGTCTTGCGGTTGGGATGCTGTTCGCCTCTTTCGCGGGCGGTTGGCGGCGGTTGCTGACTGGTCCGAGGCTATGGATCGGACTTGCCGCGACAGCCGGAGCTGCGGCTTGCTGGGCGGGCGTGGCGCTGTCATTCTCTCGTACAGGCGTGTTCGCCGCGACGATCGGCGGCGTACTGACCGTCTGGGCCTCGACGCAACGCAAGCTCTTGACGGCGGGGCTATCGATCGCGGCTCTGTTGGCGTTGTGGACGATTTCCGGAGTGCCCGCGCGGCGTGAGTTGACGGCGCGATTCGATGAGCTGGCGACTGTCGGCGACGCGGGGCGCGCGGCGATCTGGCGAGACTCCGCCGCCTTGGTCATTGAGAATCCCTGGGTTGGCTCCGGGCTGGGCTCGTTCCGCTCGGTGTTCCGGCGACGCGAAGCCTACTTTCCGCGAAAGAGCGTAGCGCACGCCCACAGCGATTGGTTGGAACTTGGCGTGGAACTCGGCGCGCCGCTGGCGGTCGCTGTGCTATTCGCGGTCGGTGCGGTTCTGGTCGGCGGCGTGCGGCGTCTCGGCCGGCTCGGCGCCGAGGAGCGTGCCCTCGCCGCTGGGCCGCTACTTGGCTCGATTGCGTTGATGCTCGGTTCGCTGACGGACTTTCCTTTGCAGCACCCAGCGATCGTGGCGTTGCTAGCTTGCCTGTTGGGGCTCGCCGCGAAGGCCACCGGCCCCGTCGCCAAGCAGGGCCGAGCGACGGCTGCCGCGACGACAGTCGTGACGGCGACCTTGGCCGCAGCGGCGTTCGCGCTCGCCGCCGGTGCGGGAGAGGCTGAGACGCTTCCGAACACCCCTGTCCAAGCTGCTAGGCGAGCTCTAGCGGCAAACCCGCTTTCGGCCGCGGCGTGGCTAGGTTTGGCGGAACAGGCGCGCGTCCGGGGAGAACTCGATGAGGCCTTGCGGTTGGCGCGTTTGGCCCGCCGAATCGAACCGTTCACATTGAGTACCGAGTGGCCTCTGGCCGATCTTGAGGCCGAAACCGGCGACGCCGACTCCGCACTCGAACGCTTGGCGAGCCTGGTCGAGGCCGCCCCTGACCTACGGCCCTCGGCCTTGCTTAGCGCACGGCGCTGGGGTCTGCCGCTCGAGCAAATAGCAGCAGCGCTTGCTCCGGCGGAAGCGGAAGCGACTGGTGAGTTTCTCGCCTTCCTGGCGCGCTGCGGCGAGTGGGATCGCCTGCCCGTTTTCGAACGGCGCCTGGCCCACGATCGCGGCATCAAGCCGCCGGCCGAGATCATGCGCTACGTACGGCGACGCTTGGCGGAGAGCCGTGCCAGTGAACCGGAGTAAAACTCAGCGCTCGACGTAGAGATCGGCGACGTCGTAGTCGAGCCGTTCAACTTGAGCGGCTAGCGCCGAATAGGCCAACAGTTGCGCCTTCTCGCGCAGCTTCGTTCCAACAGCGGCGTCGACCACGCATTCATAGACGTCCGCCCGGTCGCGGTAAGAGTAGCGCCGGTATACCGGCCCGGCCGCGGTGAGCGCCGGAAGCATCTCATCCCAATAACCACGCCGCCGAAACAGGCGCTTCCTGAGCGCCGCTTCGCGTTCAAGCTCGATCGTCGTGCGAGCGCCGCGCAGAACGACTCGAACGCAACGATCCGCGGCGAAAGAGCGATTCGGATCGGCGTCGGGAAAGGCAGCCAACAACTCCGCGATGTCGCGTTCCTCCGCCGAGAGACCTTGCCAACGAAAGCGAGCGCCGTCGCTGACGATTGTGCCGCGCCTGAGAATCTCGTGAATCCGCTGCGGCTGCTTGCCGGTCACGGCCAGAATCTTCTCGACGAGTTCGGCCAACGGCAGCTCGCGCCGCGCCACTGGCGTCATCGAGACGTAGCCGGCCGCCTCGGAGCTGATCTTGACGACGACCGCTGACGGAAGAGCCACTTCGCGAGCCTCTCGCCCAGGCTACTCGACTAAGCCGAGCTCGCGCAGCTTGGCGCTGAATTCGGGTTCTTCGAAGAATTGGAAGCGCTCCAGCACGCGACCGTTCTCGACCGCCGCTGCGTAGGGCACGTCTTCGAAAGGGAACGTTTTCTTTAGGAGATCGAGGTCCGGCGAGAGCAGAACGTCTTGGAGACCGGTGTCCTCAACGAAGCCGGAAGAGAGATCGAAGTCCTGTGTGGGTATACCCACGAAGTCGACCTTCCACTCGAGCTTTGCCATCGATAGACCGACGTCGAGGCAATGTAGACAGGTGGGGTTAAAGAAATAGAGAAATACTTTGTCGTCTCGCAGCGCGTATTCTTGGTCGGCGGCGGTGATCGTCGCGGGGACTTCGTCGCCGGCCGCAGGTTTCATCCGATCGTAGCCAAGCATCCCTATAGCGAAGACCACAACGCCGGCGGTCACGTAGGCGGCCTGCTTGATCCGAGCAGTCGATACGGCGAACTTCGCCGCCAGCAACGAGACGGCGACCATCGCCGCGTCGCTCCAGAAAAACGCCGGACCGACCGCACGCTCGAGCCAGGGGAAGCAGCTGCAATCCTCGCCTTGCAACGTGCTGTAGTTGACTCCCATGTAGACCATGAACACAACCAACAGGGCCGTCGAAAGCCAAGCTCCTAGACGACGCCAAGCAGGGACAACCAACAAGACGGCGGCAACCACCTCGCTGATAGCAACAAGCATCGTCGCCGGCAAGCTAGCCCAAATCGGAACCAGCAGCTGCGTCAGCTTGAGCTGCCAACCGCTTATGTCGCTGAGCTTCCAGAGCCCCGCGCTGAACCAAAGAAACGCCATGATTAGGGCGGCGCCCCAGCCGATGGCCGAGCGCCAGCCAGTGAGCTGATTGGAAGAACTTTCCGTCATCTTTGTGGAGATTCGACGCTTCGCGGGAGGCAAAGGTGAGTACTCTTCAGTATAGCTTTGGGGTAGACGTGAGCGGTGAGCCGGGGCCTATTCGAATTGTCTGAGGGCTTCGCGGACGATTTCGACGCCGAGGCCCGGCTCGGTCGGCAGCTTCCAGGAGCCGTCTTCAAACTCGATCGGGCGTTTCACGATCGTTGTTCGCAGCGGGTTCTCGCTGCGGTCGCATTCGATCATCTTGTCCTCAGCGGTGGTCGTGAAGGGTTGTCGCGGCCGGGCGGCGTAGAAGTGCAGCGCCGCGGCCTGACCGATCGCGGAGCCCCAGGCATGAGGCGTCAGATGTACGCCGGTCAGAGAAGCCAGCGTCGCAATCTTCATTCCTTCGGTGATCCCGCCGCAAGCGCACAAGTCTGGTTGCACGTAGTCGAACGCTCGCTTGCGCAGCCAAGGCTCAAAGCCGAATCGGCTGTGCTCGCATTCGCCTCCAGCGAGCGGAATGTCGATCTTGCGCTTCACCTCCAGATATCCCTCAACGTCGATCGGCGAGACCGGCTCTTCGAACCAGTGGATGCAGTCTTCGTCGAGTCGACGGGCCAGGGCGATCGCCTCAGTCGGCGTATAGGCGTGGTTGGCGTCGATCATTACGCGCACGTCAGACCCAACGGTGCAGCGGACCAGCTTGACGAGTTCGACGTCACGTTCGATTCCCTGGCCGACCTTCACCTTCATGGCGCGGAAGCCGTCGGCTAGATAGGCCTCGGCTTCGCTGACGAAGCGCTCGTTGAGGTTCCCTTCGACCCAATAGAAGCCTGTCGCATAGCAGCGCATCGACTCAGTCTCAGCTCCTCCCAGAGCGCGGTAAAGCGGCAGCCCGGCGTCCTTGGATTTGATGTCCCACAGTGCGATGTCGAGAGCGCTTAGGGCGGCCACGGTCGAGCCTTTCTGTCCGTAGTCGACGGTACGCGCGAAGAGCCGCTCCCAGATCGCCTCGACCGCGCGTGGGTCGACGCCGACCAGCATCGGTCCGAAAAGCTCTCGAACGGCGGCGGCGGCAGGCGCGGCTGGTCCGTATGCTTCCCCCCAGCCTTCGACGCCGTCCTTAGTCTCGACGCGGACGAGCATCGATTCCCGCCGGCTGTAAGAGAATTGCGAAAACGCAAACGGCTCAGCCAAAGGAGCGCCGACAACAACTGCTTCAACGGAGCGAATTTTCACAAGAATCCCAAGAGAGGCGCTCTCAGGCGCCGGGGCGGATCAGCTCGATGGTGTGCCCATCAGGGTCGGCACAGAAAATCTGCGAGAAGCCGAGAATTTGATTGGCGCCTTCGGTGTAGTCGACTCCGTGCTTGTCGAACGTTTCGCGAACGGCGTCGAGGCTCCGCACCTCGAGTGCCATGTGGTCGGAGCGGGTGATCCGACCAGTCGCTTCCTTGCCGGCGTCTTGCTGTTCGATGAGATGAAGCTGGCGGTCGCCGATCGCGTACCAGGCGCCGGCGAAATCGAACGCAGGCCGCTCAATCTCCTGAAGGCCGATCACGTCGGAGAAAAAAAACTTCGAGGCGGCTAGGTCGCTGACGGCGAAGGAGACGTGGTGTAGCTTGACGAGCTCGATCATCGCCCCAGCATAGCCCCGCCGCACACATAGCGGCAAACCCTCAGCCGAAGAAGCTGGCGGCCGCCGCTACGATCTCCGTGGCCGTTTCGCGCGCAGCTTGGTCTCCGTCGCGCTTGGTCACCAGCCCGTGGGGTCGCCGCTCGAAGGCGAGCAACTGAGTCCTGCCTGCGATGCCGGCAATCTCGCGATGCATCTCCTCCAGCGTGCCGAATGTATCCTTCGAACCGTGCGCGAAGAGAACGGGCAGGGCCAAATCGGGAAAGTGCTCGATGCGCAGCCGCTCCGGCTTGCCCGGAGGATGTAGCGGGTAGCTCAGCAATAGTAGGCCGTCGACCAGCTGTGGCTCCTCGGCGGCGAGCATCGAAGCCTGACGGCCGCCGTAGGACGAGCCGCCGAGCAACATGGCGCCCGGTGCGATCTGCCGCAGCGCCTCGACCGCTCGCCGAAGCCCTTCGCGGTCGCGCGCTGCACCCGAAGGCGACGGGCCTCCCCGCGGTCTAGACTGGCGGTAGGGCAGATCACAACGCAACGCGAGCTTACCGGCCTGGGCGAGGGCGTCGGCAAGCGCCGCCAGCAGCGGCGACTCGCGATCCGAGCCTGCGCCGTGGGTCAAGACGATTCCGTCACGGGCCGCTCCTTTCGGCCGATGCAATACGCCGCGCACAGCCGGCGTATCAGAGAAGTCCCGGTCAAACGGCTCGATTCGAATCGCCATCTTGATCCAACTCCGCAGCCGCTTTCGCTTCGTGTGCGGAGCGGCGTCTCTCGGCGGCCTCTCGTGTTAGCCCGCGCAGCAGCTCTTGCTCGTCGAGTCCCGGAAAAAACCGTTTCGGCAACACGTATTGTTCCTGGGGAGAGACGCAGACGAGAAAGCTTCGGCGCGACTCGGCGGCATCCCACAGTTCATCCCAGGCGGCGATCCCTAGATTCTTTCCGGACCTCGCCTGCAACCCATCAGCTCCAATCTTGTAACGAATGCGGCGCTGCGCCGGATCCGAACGCTGGAAGTCGAGTTGGTTGATGCGATACAAGAAGCCAAAGACGAACAGCGGCGCCGCAACCAGCAAAGCGCCGAGGAGGTGAAGCGGCAGGCGCGGCCAGTTGGAAGGAATCAACGCCCACGCCCCCGCGACGCCCAACGCGACGACGCCGTAGACGATCACTCCGACGCGAGCGCGGCGCAAGAAGAGCGTCCACGCCGCGTCGAAGAGATCTTCGAATGCGAGCTCTACGGTAAATTCCGCGGTTCGTGCCACCGAATCAAGCCCCGCTGACTGTCGTGCGCGCTCTACGAAACGTCTGTGAGTCGAGACTAGCTCGTCGCGATCTCGCTCAGACTCGCGGCCGGGCGCGACTGTTTCCAGAGCTCGATGTAGGGCTTGAGCTCCTCCATCATTGCGGCAAACTCCACGAAGGTCAGGGATTGCCCGCCGTCGCTCCATGCAAGCTCCGGGTTGGGATGGACCTCGACCATGATGCCGTCGGCGCCGACGGCAACGCAGGCCCGAGCCAACGGCGGAATGAGCGCCCGCTTGCCGGAGGCGTGCGCCGGATCGAGAATCACCGGCAGATGCGTCATCCTGTTGAGCACCGGCACAGCTTGGATGTCCATCGTGTTTCGCGTCTCTGTTTCGAACGTGCGAATGCCGCGCTCGCAGAGGATCACGTTCGGATTGCCGTGCGAGACGATGTACTCGGCCGAGAGCAGCAGCTCTTTGATGGTCGAGCTGAGCCCGCGCTTGAGCAGTACCGGCTTGTTCGTCAGGCGGCCGACCTCCTTGAGCAGCGGGTAGTTTTGGATGTTGCGCGCTCCAATCTGAAGCACGTCGGCGTAGTTCGCAACGAGTTCCACATTGGTAACGGTCATCACCTCGGTAACCACGGCCATTCCCGTCGCATCGCCGGCCTTGCGCAACAGTCTCAGGCCTTCTTCTTCAAGGCCCTGGAAGCTGTATGGCGAGGTGCGCGGCTTGTAGGCACCGCCGCGCAGGAACTTGGCGCCGCTGCGCGCGATGGCCTCGGCCGTTGACATGATCTGCTCTTCGGTCTCGACCGAGCAGGGCCCGGCGATCACGGCGAACTCGTCGCCGCCGATAGAGGCAGCACCGACCGGGATGATCGTATGGTCGGGCTTTACTTCGTGGCTGACCAGCTTGTAGGGGGCTGAGATCGGCACGGCGCTCTCCACAAATTCCGACGAAGCCAGAGACTCGACGGCATGGGTGACGTCTCCAACCCCGACTGCGGCGATCACAACGCGCTCATCGCCTTGGATGGAACGGACTTGGAAGTTGAACTCCTCGATACGCTTGCAGATGTGCTCCACCTGTTCTTTGGTCGCACCACGTCTCATCGAGATAATCATTGAAATACCCTCAAACGAAAAAACCCACTCATCAGGAGTGGGCGTGTTCCTAGCCGAATGAATGTTGCGAGGAAGAGCTACCCACTCTACAGGCTAGAGGCCCGTAAATCGCCAAGAACGGTAGCTGAGATAGGCGAACATGTTCCTAAGAGGCTGACTGTAACACGGTGGCGGACACGCTGTCCAGCAGGAATCTGGGGAATCTGATCCGTGACGAATTGCAACGGAACGGCCGCTTTCGTGCCGCCACACCCGGCAGCTCACGATCTGCCGAAAAAGGCGCTGCTCGATCTACGGGCGTACAATCGGGATCGACGATGCGCGCGGGAATCGATACTGGCGGCACCTTCACCGACTTCGTGTTCTGGGACGGCCATCGTGCTTCTACGCACAAGGTTAGGTCGACGACGCCGGATCCCTCTGAGGCAATTGCGACTGGTCTGAACGGCCGTCGAGGCATATCGGAGATCGTCCACGGCTCAACCGTAGCCACGAACGCCTTGCTGGAGCGCCGCGGCGCCGCCACGGCGTTTGTGACCACCGATGGGTTTAAGGACTTACTGACGCTAGCACGTCAGAATCGAGCCGCTCTCTACGATTGGTCCGCCCCTCTGCAGCGGCCGCTAGCTGAGCCGCAGGACTGCTTCGAGCTGCCCGAGCGAGTCTTAGCCGACGGCAGCGTCGAGCACTCGCTAGCGCCACAGGCGGTCGAGCGTCTGGCTGCAGAGCTGCACCGACGCGAGATCCGGAGCGTCGCGGTGTGCTTGTTGCACTCCTACGCCAATCCTGTCCACGAGCGAATCATAGGCGAGACGTTGCGGGCAGCCGGACTCTGCGTTTCGCTCTCTCATGAAGTGCTGCCCGAGTATCGAGAGTACGAGCGCGCGGCGACGACCACCGTGAACGCCTACGTCTCGCCTCTGATGGAGGGCTATCTCAAGCGGCTGGAAGAACGCCTCGGCGCCACCGCCCGGCTGCGCGTCTTCGGTTCCAGCGGCGCTTCAATGTCTGTTCGAACGGCGTCTCGGTCCGCCGTTCACACAGTGCTCTCGGGACCGGCCGGAGGCGTCGCCGGCGCCGCCGCGGTAGCCCGACGGGCCGGTTTCCAACGCATCATTAGTTTCGACATGGGGGGCACCTCGACTGACGTTTCGCTCTACGACGCTGCGCCGCGGCTCACCAGCGAAACGGTGCTGGGCGGAGTGCCGATTCGCGTTCCGATGCTCGATATCGTCTCTGTCGGCGCCGGAGGAGGCTCGATCGCCCGCATCGACGAGGCCGCAGCGCTGCGCGTCGGCCCACAAAGCGCGGGCGCCAGTCCGGGCCCAGCCTGCTACGGCGAAGGCGATCAGCCGACCGTCACCGACGCCCACCTAGTCGCTGGGCGCATCGATCCGGAACGCTTCCTCGACGGACGCATGCGGCTCGACGTCGAGCGGGCGCGGCGTGTTGTCGGCGTCCTCGCCGCGCGAGCCGGCGAGACCCTCGAGCGCACGGCGGCGGCGGTGATCGAGGTGGCGACTTCAAACATGGAGCGAGCCGTGCGCGCGGTCTCTATCGAACGAGGCGAGGACCCGCGCGAATACGCCTTGGTCGCATTCGGCGGAGCCGGCGCTCTACACGGCTGCGAGCTTGCCGAGAGGCTCGGGATGCGGTCGGTGATCGTGCCGCCTCATGCCGGCGTCCTCTCCGCACTCGGTATGCTGGTCGCCGACTTCGCGCGCGATTATTCGCGCAGCATCCTCGGGGTCGACCCCGAGCCGGTCTTTGCGGAACTGGAAAGGAGGGCCGGCGAGGAACTCGCCGACGAAGGCCTTCCCGAAGCGCGCATGGAGCGGTCCATCGACCTTCGCTATCGCGGGCAGTCCTATGAGGTCACCTTGCCCTGGGCGGATCGCGAGTGCTTCGACCAGGCGCATCGACGTGTCTACGGACACGCCCACGAAGGCCGAGAGACCGAACGAGTCACGGCGCGGCTACGCGCCACGGGTTTCGATCCGGAGGCCGAGATTTACGATCTGACGGCCCCCGCCGAGCGACGCAACTTCTCAACCGCCTATGTCGCGCCGGGCTGGAGGGAGCGAGAAGACTCGGCGGGAAATCTAGTGCTTGAGAAGAAGTAAAGTCGGAAGAACGCTGGCGATGCGAACTTCCGTAGCTTCTCCGCGTAGGGAACCTTGTATGCGATCTCGACAATACGTACGTCATCGCGGCTGGCGAGGCTTTCGAGATGCTCCACGTCAATCGGCTGGGAGAGATGGCGCTCGCAACGCCCGCGATCGTTAGAGATCGGCTGTTGATCCAGACCGAGAGTCGTTTGTATTCCATCCGCCGAACGGACGGGGTACAGGATTGAACGGCCGACCGACCTGACCGAAGAGCCTGCCTTGTCCGTCTGAGTCACGGCGAATGTTCTTCTCTTTCTTGCCGTCCCCGTTGCGGTAGGCGTTGAGCTTGCGGTAGAGCGTAGTGCGGCTGATGCCAAGCATCAGCGCGGCGGCACGCATGTCACCCTTCGTGATCTCAACGGCGCGCAGGATGTGGCGACGCTCCACCTCGGCCAGCGGTAGGATCTCCGACGGTTCGGCGTCTCGATCGCCCAGCGACTGCGCGAATGACGGAAGCGGCGAAGGCAAATCTGCAAGCTCGATCACCGGACGCGACGAGAGAGCGACAAGGCTGCGGACCACGTTTTCGAGCTCGCGCACGTTGCCAGGCCAGTCGTATTCAAGGAAGGCCTTGTACGCCGCTGATGAGAGGCTCAGCTGCTTCAGCGAATTGCGATCGAGGAAGAACCGAGTCAACCGCGGAATGTCTTCGCGGCGCTCTCGCAACGGCGGGATCTTGATAGAGATCACCTTGAGCCGAAACAGCAGATCCTCGCGAAAACGGCCCGAGGCGACCTCGTCCGTGAGATCCCGGTTAGTGGCGGCGAGGATTCGCACTTGGACCCGCACAGGCTTGACGGCGCCGATCGGCCTTACCTCGCCTTCCTGCAAAAGCCGCAGCAGCTTAGCTTGGACTTCGATCGGCAGCTCGCCGATCTCGTCGAGAAAGAGCGTACCGCCGTCGGCCGCGCGCGCGAGTCCTTGCTTGTTCTCGACCGCCCCGGTGAAGGCGCCTTTGGTGTGGCCAAAGAGCTCGCTCTCCATCAGAGAGCCGACCAAAGACGCCGAATCAACAGGCAGGAAGACGCGGGATGCGAGCTGCGAGCGCTGATGAACGGCGCGCGCCACAAGCTCCTTGCCCACGCCGCTTTCGCCTGTGATGAGTACCGGGGAGACGTCGTCCGCCAGTTTATTTACGGTTCGGAGTACGCGTGGAATCGCGGGAGAGTCGCCGATCAATCCGCAATCTTGCGCCGCGTCGCCGAACAACGCTGGTTGAGCCAAGGTTGGTTGTCTTGCCCAATTGTACTTGGATCGGATCTGGTCCGGACATTGCGTCATTGGGACACGCAGTGGCATGATACTCAGCGACGCCATGCGAAAAACTCTTGCACTCCTCTTCCCTCTGTCCGTCGCGCTTGCCGGAGCAGCCGAAAAGACGGTCGTCGTCGACACGCCGATGCCGCCGCCGGGATGGGCTCTGATGGAGCACGCCTTGCTCGACGCCAACTCGCGCGCGATCGAGCTCTTCGCCGACCGCTACATCGACTCGCGCGGCTACCTCGCGCACACGCCGCGCTGGGGCACCCTCGACGGCCCCGACGACGCCATCGAGACTTACTACAACTGGACGTTGATCCACGCACTCGGTGCTGACGACTCGGTGCTCGAGCTCTACAAGAAGGGCCTCGAAGGTCACCTGTTGCAGTACAACGAGCTTCGAACCGTTAAGACCGAGCTCGCGAAGAACGGCGCCTATCACAAGGAGTTCATCACCCAGTCCGACTGGTTCCACACCGCCGAGGGTATGCGCGCTTTCTTTCAGTGGGGGCTCTCGGAGCCGACCAATCCTCGGCTCGTCACGCTCATGAAGCGCTTCTCCGGCATGTACATCAATGAGGACCCCGACGCGCCGAACTACGACCCCGAGAAGAAGATCATCAAGAGCATCTGGACCGGCAGCATCGGTCCGATGATGCGCCGCGCCACCGTCTACGACTGGGTCGGCGACTCGATTCCTGGAAAGTTTCACCTGCTGCACAACCCAGCACGCATGGAGAAGCTCCTAGACCTCGAAGAGTGGTATCCGCGCATGCTGGCGCACTGCGAAGAGTACCTCGACTCGGTCGGCGACAACTCGCTCAACATGGCTGCGACCCTGCTAACCCTCAACGCCTACGCGTTGACTCACGAAAAGAAGTATCGCGATTGGACCCTCGAGTACATGGACGCCTGGAAGGAACGCACCGCCGAGGCCGGCGGCATGATCCCTTCGAACATCGGGCTCGACGGCTCACTGGGCGGCGAGCACGACGGCCAGTGGTGGAAGGGAACCTACGGCTGGAACTTCACGATCTTCGACGGCGAGCTGCAGCAGATCGCCCATCGCAACTACTTCACGGTCTCGCCCTTCGCGGGCTTTGGCAATGCGCTGCTATTGACCGGAGACCAGTCCTACGTCGATGTCCTCCGCAAGCAGATGGACTTGATCTACGAACAGAAGAAGGTCGTCGACGGCAAGACGATGCTACCGCGCATGTACGGCGACCCGCGCGGATACAAATACAACGGTGAGCCAGAATTCTACGAGTACGGGCCGAACCTTCACACCGACCGTCTGACTGAGATCTACCTCTGGTCGATGAAGCGCAGCGATCTAGATCGTATCCCGACCGATCGCGGCTGGATCGGCTTCCTAGAGGGAGCCGACCCGGACTATCCCGAGCGGGCGCTTCATGCCGATCTGGAGCACGTGCGCGAGCGGGCTGAGGCCATTCAGTCCGACCAGACTAGCGCCGATACGCGCCTCGCTGACTATCTACTGCAGTTCACGCCCGGCGCGCACGACGCGCTGCTGCAGCTCACAGTGGGCGGCTACCTTGCGACTGGCCGGGTCTGGGTGATGCACAGTCGCATTAGACACTTCGACCCCGTTGCGAGACGTTCCGGCCTGCCGCCGGACGTGGGCTCGCTGGTGACGAAGCTGACCGACGAATCCGTTGAGGTAACTCTGGTGAACACAAACCAAACCGAGCCACGCGAAGTTCAGGTGCAGGCGGGAGGCTACGGCGAGCACCAATTCACCGGTGTTTCCGCGAACGGCGGCCCGGCGCAAACGTTCGACGGAGCGGTCACAACTGTTTATTTGGAGCCGGGTTGCGGCGCAGAACTGAAGTTCTCAATGAAGCGCTACGTCAATCAACCGACGCTGGCCCAACCATGGAACCGCGGCCTGCTGGTCAAGCGCTGAGGGCATAGGTTCCGAGCCGCGCCGCGAGGCGCGATGAGGCTGTGGAAACGGCTGGCAATGCTCGAAGTGTCTCATCGCGGCTTGCGCCGCGTCTCCGTGGTCGCGTGGCCGGCGTTTATTGGTGCAGCGAAGCGACCCCGCCTTCAAGCTCGCCCAGCGTCATCACCTCGTCTGCGCTAAGCGGACGGTTGAACACCGCCAGCTCATCGTAGAGCCCGACGTAGTTGACGCCGAGCCGTATAGTCGCCGTCGCCATATCCCAGCCAAACGATTCGGCGATGCCTTGGCTGGATCCCTGGGCCTCACCGTCGAGGTAGAGCGTAGCATGTCCCGCAGGCTGCCCGAGATGCTCGAAGGCGATCGCGACATGCGTCCACCGATCAGCGGCGAACGGCGGCTCCGAGACAATGACCAGTCGCTCCTCGAAAGCCGGGTAGTCGTCGGGCGACTTGTTCTCGGGGTTCCAAACATCACGCTCGCCGAAGACTCCGAGACGAAAGCTGCGCGGATTATCCTTGGTGAAATCGACCCAGATCGCATTGTCGTTGTAGGCCGTGTCGGTCACCTGGATCGGGTCGCAGAATCCCGGCTCGAGATCGGTCGCCGGGTCGAGCCTCAGCCAGAAAGAAAGGGTCCCGCTCCAATCGGATTCGAGGAAGGCGACGTTGTTCTCTGCCGTGTAGAAAAGCGCCGTCACGTTCTTCTTGTTGAACCGCAGCGCGTCACCGGCGAGCCCTTCATCGGCGACAATCTCAATATCCTCGCCTACGTACCCGGGACCGCGCTGGTCAAGCTCTTGATAGGAGGGCGCGTTGTAGATGCGGCGATCTCCTTTCGCAAAGGCGGCGTCCATGCCGTCGTCAAAAGAGGCGTGGAATGTGAGCGCCTCGCTGAGCGCATCCGTCGGGGTAGAGGTCGCCTCCAAATCTTCGGCGGGGCCGGCGCACCCGAGCGTCGCAATCAACACTAGGCAGACAAACTTCATTCGCATCTTCTTATCGCCTCATCTCTTCCATCAATCGCGGCAGAGAGCGCCGCAATAGGCCGCTCATCGACCACCCTTCAAGGTCGTCGAGCTTGAGCTGTTCTGCAGCTTCGTCAACGCTGACGCCTTTTCGGCTCAGTTCGCGAACCCGTTGCCGCACACTCTCGTAATTCTCTTTCCACAACACTAGGTCTTCACGCTTGGCGAGCGGGCCGTGGCCGGGGATGATTGTGTCGAACTCGAGCTGCATCACCGAGTCGAGAGTCGGATCCCACTCGATCGCGCTGCCGCCCGAGCCGTAATCGATGTAGGGGGCGCCGCGCACAAACAAGTCGCCCGTGTGGATGACCCGATGCTGTGGGAAAACGATAATCGAGTCGCCGTTGGTGTGGCCGCTGCCGAAGTGAATCGCCTGCACTTCGCGGCCGCCCAGGAACACCGAAGTCTGTTCCGAGAAGGTCACCGCCGGCAGGGAGGCCGACTCGACGCCCCGCATGTTGGCGCGAGCGTTCTCGTGGGCGATGATTGTGGCCTGCTCCGAGAGCTTGGCGTTGCCGCCCGTGTGGTCGCCATGGTGGTGCGTATTGAGGACGTAGCGGACCGGCTTGTCGGTCAGCGACTTCACCTTGGCCAAGATCTGCGGAACATGCCGGTCGAATTTGTCGTCGACGAGCAGGACTCCTTCGTCGGTGACCAGTGCCCCGATATTGCCGCCCGGGCCGACGATCATGTGAAGATCAGGCCGCACCTCCTGAAGCTTCAGCGGCGGCTCGTCTTGCTGCTGCGTGAAGGCGATCCAACCGGCGCCCAGAGCAAGTGTCAGGAGGAAAAGGCGGACAGCGGTGTGCTTTCCCATGGCGCACAGTCTATCACCGGCCAAGCATCGTGTCCAAAGAATCGGAGGCAACCTCAGAGACCGAGTCGTGCTCGACGTCTAGGCGGCGGTTGATTTCCTGCATACGCTCCTGTCCGACCGCGCCGGAAAGCGACTCGAGGGCGAGCCGTAAACCCGGCAGCGAATCGAGCGCTTCCACCCGAACAACGGCGGCCGCGTCGTAGGGAGGGAAATACCCTTGGTCGTCCTCGAGCATGCGCAGGCCCATGCGCGGAATCAGGCCGTGTGTCGAGTTGCCGACCGCGACATCGATTTGGCGCTCGCCGAGGGCCTGGTAAACGAGGTTGAGGTCCATCGTTTTCGGTTGTTGGGCAAACTTGAGATCGTAGGCTTCGGCCATGCCTGGGAATCCGTCGCCGCGTTCCGCGAACTCAAAGTTAAAGCCGAGTACGTAGCGATCCGCCGCCGCGGCAAGGTCCGAGATGGTTGCGAGCGACTCTGGCTCATCGCCGCGGACGAGCACGGCGAAGGTATTATTGAAGCCGAATGGCTCGATCCACTCGGCGCCGAACTGCTCGGCATACGCCGAGGAGACTCGCGCAAGCACGGCCTTGCGGTCGCCCTCGACAGGCAACTTGAGGATCGCCGTCAGCGCGGTGCCGCTGTACTCGGGATAGACGTCGATCTGTCCGCCGACCAAAGCTTGGTGGCAAAGGAAGGTACTGCCGAGGTTAAACCGCCGCTGGACGCCGTAGTCGGTGGTGCGCTCGATCTGTTGGGCGATCAGCTCTGCGAGAAACACGTTCTCCGTGAAGTTCTTGGAGCCGACGACGACAGTCTTCTCGCCCGCCGAGCAACCGCTAAGCAGCAAGGCTAGGAGGATCGCCGCGAGAGCGGCCCACTCCCGTCCAACGCCCGAGTTGCTCCAATTGATGCGTTTGTTCACCCTACTAGTCCATCACGGATTGCGCCAGCCACGCCCGCGTTGCAGGTCCAAGATCGGGCTCGTCGCGCAGCCGCAAGAGGTCCGCCGGGGTGTCGACATCCCACCAAGGCGGCAGAGCGAAGGTTGAGAAGCCGACTTTGCTGAATGCCGCTTCCGTTTGCGCAAACGTGCGCTCGGACGACCACTCGACGCCTCCAAACATTTTCTTATCCGGCGCCCGGCAACCGACCAGATAGTAGCCGCCGTCTTCCGCGGGGCCGAGGACAGCGTCGCACTCCGCGAGCGCTTCGATCGCGCGATCAACGAGCTCGACAGGCAGAGTAGGGCTGTCGCTGCCCACGATCACGATGCGGTCGAAGCCTTCCGCGGCAAGCTCGTCGAAACAGCCAAGCATGCGCGCTCCGAGATCGCCCTCGCGCTGCAGACGGAATCGTTCTGCGCCGGCGATCTGCTGATACGGCGCCCAGTCGATATCGCAATAGAGAAAGCGGGCATCGGCCGACGACGAGGTTACCCGCTCCCACACGTCGCCGACAAGAGCCGCTTGCAGCGAGGCGCAAGCATCGGGTGAGAGCGCGGGCTCGAGCCGCGTCTTGACGCGGCCGGGCCGGCTGGCTTTGGCGAACTGGACAATGGCGCTGAGCATGGTCCCGAAGCCCGGAAAACCCATCTAGGCTCGGGCTGCTGGGAGCCGCGAACAGGATTGAACGGTACGAGGCGGGGGCTCTCGATATTCTCGCCGAGCACCGCACCGCTCACTCCTGTTCGCGGCTCCCAGCGAAAGCGCCTACGATTTTCGCGGGGCAGACTCCTAGGTTAGCGCCGCCAACGCCTATACTGCGTGGGTGCTTCTTTCGCGACTCGTTGTTCTGTCCATGCTCTTGTTCAGCGGCGTGCGTTGCTCTTCCGCTCCAGCGGAAGAGCTCGGTCGACCACTCGGCGTCGAGGTTTACTCTGAGGCGCTGCGCGCCGAGCTCGCAGCGGCCTGGGAGTCGCGTCCTCCTGCCTACAAACCACGCACACACCACCTACTCAACGACGGGTCGCCGAGGTTCACGAACCGTCTATTCCTCGAGTCGAGCCCCTACCTGCTGCAACACGCCCACAACCCGGTCGACTGGCATCCGTGGGGCGACGAAGCCTTCGCCCTCGCGAATAAACTCAAGCGCCCGGTGCTGCTGAGCGTCGGCTACTCCACCTGTCACTGGTGCCACGTAATGGAGGAGGAGTCGTTCGAGGACGAGGAGATCGCACGTTACTTGAATGAAAACTACATCGCTATCAAGGTGGATCGCGAGGAGCGGCCCGACGTCGACGCCGTCTACATGGCTGCGGTACAGGCGATCAGCGGACGAGGCGGTTGGCCGATGACAGTCTGGCTGACGCCCGATCGCGAGCCTTACTACGGCGGCACCTACTTCCCGCCGCGTGACGGCGACCGCGGCGTTGGGGCGGGTTTCTTGACCCTTCTCAAGAAGCTCGACGAAGTCTACAAGACGCGCGGCGACGAGGTAGCGCAGAACGCTGCAGTGTTGATCGAGCAGATCCGGGCAAGCCTAGCGCCGCCCCCTGGCGGAGACTTGCCGGGCGTCGATGCTCTCAACGCCGCAAAGGATCTCTATGTCTCCCGCTTCGATGCCGTGAACGGTGGACTGCAAGGCGCGCCGAAGTTTCCTTCCAGCTTGCCGATCCGCTTCTTGTTGCGGCGTTGGCGTGCGACGGGCGACGACAACCTGCTTCAGATCGCCTCGCTGACCGCCGAGAAAATGGCGCGCGGCGGTATGTACGATCAGGTCGGCGGCGGTTTCCATCGCTACTCGACCGACGCCGAGTGGCTCGTTCCGCACTTCGAAAAGATGCTCTACGACAACGCGCTGCTGGTGGGCGCCTACCTTGAGCTCTACCAAGCGACGGGACTGGAAGAATTCGCTCGCACCGCGCGTGAGACGCTGCGCTGGATCGAACGCGAGATGACCTCTCCTGAGGGCGGTTTCTATTCGGCCGCCGATGCCGACAGCCTCAACCTCGAAGGTGAGCGTGAGGAAGGCTTTTTCTTTACCTGGACGCCGGAAGAAATTCGCAAGTCGCTCGGCGAAGATGCGGCTGAGGTCGAAGAGCTCTACGGCGTCAGCGAGCAAGGGAACTTCGAAGGCCGTACCATTCTCTTTCGCCGCAGCGAAATGGGCGCCTCAGAGGCGGCCCGCGAGAAGCTCTACTCGATGCGTGCTGAGCGCCCGCCTCCGTTGCGCGACGACAAGGTCCTCGCCGCCTGGAATGGGCTCGCGATTTCCGCACACGCCTTAGCTTCGTTCGTGCTCGACGAGCCCCAATACCTCGAGAGCGCTAATCGCGCCGCGGACTTCATACTCGCGAACATGCGCCGCGAGGGCCGACTGTTGCGCAGCCATCGTAACGGCCAAGCGCGACACGAAGCGTATCTTGACGACTACGCGTTTCTGATCGCGGGATTGATTGATCTCTACGAGGTGAGCGGCAATCCCAAGCGAATGCGGCAAGCGATCGAACTCGACCAAGTGTTAGCGAGCAACTACGAGGACGCCGACGGCGGCGGCTTTTTCCTGACTGGGCCGTCAAACGAAACACTCCTGGCGCGAGAGAAACCGACCTACGACGGGGCGGTCCCAACAGGGAATTCCGTCCAAGCGCTGAACCTGTTGCGGCTGTACGAATTCACGACCGACGAGAGCTATCGCGAGCGCGCCGAGAAACTGTTCGGCGCATTTTCCCAGGTCTTAAAGCAAAGCCCGTCGGCGCTGTCGGAGATGTTGACGGCGCTAGAGCTTCAGCTAGATGAGACCCGGCAGATTCTGATCGTCACACCGGGCGACCGAGACGAGGCCGAGCCGTTCGTACGAGCGCTGGCCGCACGCTTCGAGCCCAATCGCATCTTGGCGGTTGTTTCGGAAGGCGAAATCGAGCGACACATCGGACTCGTGCCTCTGCTCGAAGGCAAACTCGCGCTCGGCGGCAAGACCACCGCCTACGTCTGCAAACAAAGGGTCTGCAAGCTGCCTGCGACAGATGTCGAGACGTTCCTAGACCAGCTCTGAAGTGCCGCGGCCCCCGCACTAAGCCAAGAGCTTGTTCACCAACTCTCCATGCACATCCGTGAGTCGAAAATCACGCCCCTGGAACTTATAAGTCAGCTTAGTGTGATCGAAGCCCAACAGATGCAAGATCGTCGCATGCAGATCATGCACATGCACGCGATCCTCGGCAACGTTAAACCCAAGATCGTCGCTCTTGCCTAGCGTGAGCCCCGGCTTGACGCCGCCCCCGGCCAGCCACATCGTGAACGCGTTCGGGTGGTGATCGCGCCCGTCGTAGTTGCCGTCGCCTTGCACCATCGGCGTGCGGCCGAACTCCCCGCCCCAGATGACGAGCGTATCGTCGAGCAGCCCGCGTTGTTTGAGGTCCTTCACCAGCGCCGCGCAAGCCTGGTCGGTATCGCCGCAGTTCTTCGTCAAGCCGTTAACGAGATCGCCGTGCTGATCCCACGACTCGTGGAACAGCTGCACAAAACGCACGCCGCGCTCGACCATCCTTCGGGCCAAGATGCAGTTGTTCGCGAACGACGGCTTGCCGGGCTCGGCGCCGTACATCTCCAGAACGTGCTTCGGCTCCTTGTCGATCTCCATCAGCTCCGGCGCCGAGGACTGCATCCGGTAGGCCATTTCAAAAGCGTTGATGCGCGTCGCGATTTCAGGGTCGCCGACCGCGTCGAGCTGCATCCGATTGAGCTTGCTGATCGTGTCGAGCGAGTCACGCTGCAACTCGTCGTCCACCCCGGGCGGGTTTGAGAGATAGAGCACCGGGTCTCCGCTCGAGCGGAACTGCACGCCCTGGTAGACCGTCGGCAAGAAGCCCGAGCCCCAATTGGCATTGCCGCCCGAGGGACCTTTGTTTCCAGAGCTGAAAACCACGTAGCCCGGCAGGTCCTGCGACTCAGAGCCCAGCCCATAGAGCGTCCAGGCGCCCATCGACGGGCGGCCGAACTGCTGTGCGCCGGTGCTCATCATCACCTGCGCCGGCGCGTGGTTGAAGGCGTCAGTCGCGACTGACTTGACGACCGCGATGTCATCGACGATCTCGGCGGTGTGCGGCAATAGCTCAGAGACTTCCGTGCCGCTCTTGCCGTGCTTCGCGAACTTGAACTTTGGCCCGAGCAGGGTCGAGTTCGGGTTAATGAACGCCGCACGGTAGCCTTCGAGCAGCTCAGGCGGCGGCAGCGTGCCGTCGTACTTGGCGAGCACGGGCTTGTTGTCGAACATCTCCATTTGGCTGGGCCCGCCGGCCATGAAGAGATAGATGACGCTCTTCGCCTTCGGCGCGTGATGCGGCTGCTTCGGCGACAAAGGACCCTCGGCGGCGGCGTATCCCTCTTGGCGCAACAAGTGGCCCAACGCCATCGACCCCATACCCACGCCGCACTGCTTGAGGAACCAGCGCCGCGCCGTTTGTTTTGGATTGGCCTGGCGGTAGAGACGGTCTTGGCAGTTCATCGTTGAGTCCCTATTGTTTCGTGATGGTCTCGTCGAGATTAAGCAGTACGCGCGACACGACCGTCCAAGAGGCAAGCTCGGCGTCGCCCTGCGCGATCTCTTTCGGGTCAAGCTCGCCCGCGGCAAAGCGCTCCCGTTGGCGCGCGAGTAAGGCGAGCAGCTCGTCCGACTCAGCCTTGTCGGGCGTGCGCGTCAGGCAGCGCCGGAAGGCGTAGCTTAGGCGCTCGGCGTCGCTCGCTCCACCCGCGTCAAGCGTCTTCGCGGCCAACGCCCGCGCGGCTTCGATAAACACCGTTTCATTCAGCGTCGCCAACGCTTGCAGCGGCGTGTTCGAGCGCGCGCGGCGCACGCAAGCGGCGTCCCCGTTCGGCGTATCGAACGTATCGAGCACAGGATAAGGCACCGAGCGGAAGCGGAAGGTGTAGAGAGCGCGGCGATAGCGATCCTCGTCCTGCTCGACGTACCAACGTTTGGGGCCGTAACTCACCGGAGGCTGAAATAGAAACTCCGGCGCGGGAGGAAACACGGGCGGCCCGCCGACCTTCGGATACAGCAACCCACTCGACGCAAGCGCAATGTCGCGTACGATCTCGCCTTCGACTCGGAAGCGCGGGCCGCGGGCCAGCAGCCGATTCGCCGGGTCTTTCTCGATCAGTTCTTCCGAAGCGCGCGAGGACTGCCGGTAGGTCTTCGACGCCGCAATCAGACGGTGAACATGCTTCCGGCTCCAGCCGTTGTCCATCAGCTCCACTGCCAGCCAGTCAAGCACCTCACGGTGCGACGGCTTGGCTGCCCGCGTTCCGAGGTCCTCGCTGGTCTCGACCAGCCCCGTTCCGAAGTACGACTGCCAGATGCGGTTGACGATCGCCCGCGCCGTCGTCGGCGCCTCGTCGCTGGCCATCCACCGCGCGAAATCGAGCCGCGTCGGAGTCCCTTTGACGTCCAGAGCCTGCAGGAAGCGCGGCGTACCGGGCTCGACCTTTTCCTTCGGGCTGAGGAAGTCGCCGCGCGCCAGCCGGTGCGTCTCGCGCATCCCCTCGCGCTCGTGAAGCACGAGCTGCGCGGAGCCTTCCGGATGTTGATCAAGCAACAACTCGATGCGCGCGTTTGCCTCTTTCCACTCGTCGACCGTCGTGCGCCAGTAGCCGAAAACCTCGCGCTCTTGTTGCGGCGTTCGATCTGCAGACGGAACCGAAAACATCTCGCGTGCCCGCGCCGGCAGCGGGTCCGCGACAGCGTCCTCTTCCGTCGTCACCGAGACGCGAAAGCGTCCGAGATTGTTGTTCTGATTGTCGTCGGAGTTGTAACCTCCGTGCTTCTGCACGAAATGAAACGTGAGAATCACGTCCTCGTCATACTCGATCGGCTCGGCCAGATTGAAGACGGCCTTACGCGGCTGGTTGCGTCGACCCGGTCCATCGTCGGTAGACCAAGCGCTCATCTCGAAGCCGTCGATAGCAAAGTCGACCTCGCCGAGGATGCGTCGTTTGTTCTGCTTGTCGGGGAAAAGAAAAAGATCGAGCTCCGACAGGGGCGGGTTGACGTCGGCCGTCGCGCGCACGAACTTCAACTTCTTTCTCTTCTCGGGATCGCTCGCCGGCGCCGCTTCGACCTCTAACTCCGTCAGCGCCGATGTACCGAAGATCGAGCGGCCAGGCCCGCCCAGAGGCAAGCGCGGGTCCATCATCAGTTCGAGACGAAACGCCCGAATGCCGCGGACATTCGTCGTGGTCGACATGCGCACGTCATGACGCGTTGGCGCGTAGCCGTAGGTTAGGATCGAGCCGTCTTCGAGATAGACGTACTTAGCCCCGGTAGGCGCCGTATTCTCAGGAGTAATCGTCGTCCATTCGGGCTGGTCGCCGCGGACACTCTCTTCCCAGGCAGCCATGCGCTCGCGCCAGCCCGGCGTGCGATGGATCAGCTCGTCTTCGATCGCCCGAATTTCGCCGAAGAGCCCTGCTCGCTTGGCCTGCTCGGCAGGGGTGTAGACGGACACATTCGACTCGTGCGAGTTGTTCAGGAAGGCGAACATCCGGTAGTAGTCTTCCTGCGTCAGCGGGTCGAATTTGTGGTTGTGGCACTGGGCGCACTTTATGGTCAACCCGAGCATGGCGGTGCCGATCGCATCCATGCGGTCGAACATCGCCTCCATCCGAAACTGCTCGGGGTCTGCCCCGCCCTCTTCATTGATCATCGAATTACGCAGGAAGCCCGTCGCTACGAGCTGGTCTTGCGTCCGATTCGGCAACAGGTCGCCGGCGACTTGCTCGATGATGAACTGGTCGTAGGGCATGTCGCGGTTGAGTGCGTTAACGACCCAGTCGCGGTAGAACCAAACCTCACGCGGCTTGTCTTTTTCGAAACCGTCGGAATCGGCGTAGCGAGCGGCATCGAGCCAGTGGCGTCCCCAACGTTCGCCGTAGTGCGGCGAGGCCAGCAGGCGGTCGATCTGTTTGCGCCAGGCGTCGGGGCTCTCGTCGGCTAGGAAAGCGTCGACCTCCTCGATGCTCGGCGGCAAGCCGATCAAGTCGAGGCTCAACCGCCGCAGCAGAGCGGCACGGCCAGCCTCGGGCGAAGGCGTTAGACCTTCGGCGTCGAGCTTCGCCAATACGAAACGGTCGATCGCATTAGCCGGCCATTGTTCGTCTCGGACAGTCGGCAGCGTCGGCCGCTCGGGCTTGACGAACGCCCAGTGCTTTTCGATCTCAGCGCTCTTGGCGCCCGCGTCCTCGGGCCAGTCGGCGCCGGCATCGATCCATTCCTTGACGAGGGCGACCTGGTCCGTTGGCAGCGGCTCGCCGCCCATCGGCATGCGCGCTTGGTCCGTGAGCCCAGCGATCCGCCCGTAGAGCCCGCTTGCGGCCGCGTCGCCCGGCACGATCGCCGCGCCCGACTGTCCGCCCTTCCACGCCGCTTCTCGCACGTCGAGGCGCAGCTGACCCATCTGCTGTTTCTCGCCGTGGCAAGCGTAGCAAGAGCGTTCGAAGATCGGCTGAACGTCGGAGAATTTCGGCGGCGCGGCCTGGAGGCGCGTCGTGAACGCCAACGTCGAGACGCCGGCGACTAGGAGGGCAAGGCGGATCTTGGTGGTCATTTCTTTTGGAAAGCGAGGCTGCCGCTTATGATAACGCGGTGTTCCTTCTCAGACCCCCTGCGTTTCCGCGCCCCAGATCGTCTTGTGGAGCTGATGACCAAAGCGGGCGCCCACAATCTGGTCCTCGATCATCCAAGAAGCCATCGCTTGCAGGTCCGTCTCCTCGTGCACGGGTGAAAATATCACGGCGTTAAAGCGTTCGCCAAGGCGACGATCACGGCTGAGATCGCGGGCAAACTCGTAGTCCTTGCGTGAGGAGACGACGAACTTCACCTCGTCGTGGGGCGCCATGCAATCGAAATTCTCAAGGCGAAACGTGTCGGGCTCACCCGAGTCCGGGCACTTCACATCGACGATCTTGACGACTTCGCGGGGTACACGGTCGAGCGGACGTTCCCCGCTGGTTTCGAGCATCACGCGCTTGCCGCGCTCGAGCAACCGCTCCATCAGCGGATAGACTTCCTCTTGCAGCAGCGGCTCGCCGCCGGTGATCTCGACCAGCTCGCCTCCGAGCTCGTCCACGCGCTCGAGCACCTGATCGATCGTCGTCTGGTCGCCGCCGTGGAAGGCGTATTCAGTATCGCACCAGCGGCAGCGCAGGTTGCATCCCGTCAAACGCACGAAAACGCACGGCAAACCGGCAAAGGTCGACTCGCCCTGAATCGACTTGAAAATCTCGGTGATGAACATCGGCGCTGCTTTCTATCTCATCTTATCGACGCACGGCAGTTATGGACTTCAGCAGCCCAAGCGCTCGCTCCTTCCAGATCTCAGCGCCCGGGAAGAGCGCGCGCAACTCGCCCGTGTCGAGCAGGCGGATGTCGCGCAAGAAGTCGTCGCAGCCTTCGGGCGTCGGGTGGTGCAGAACGCCCCAAACCGTGCAGCGGCGAAGCAGAGGCCGCTGCCAACTCCTCGGCAGATAGTGGATGAATGGCGTCATCAAATGCGGCTCGACGGGAAACCACTTGTAGGGAGTCTGCACGTAGTAGCGCCGGCCGACGCGCGCAATCTCACGGGCGTAGTTGCGCCGACTCTTTTCGCCGGGGATGTGCTCGACGACGGAGTTTGAAAACGCTACGTCGAACGCCACATCGCGAAAGGGTAATCGCCGCGCATCGGCGACAACCCAGTCGAAACGCGAATCATGCGCGGCAGGCGGTTCCTGATTGACGATCGTCACACGCGGCAACCGCTCGAAGAAATCCCAGTAGTATCCGTAGCCGCCGACATCGAGCAGGCGCGTTCGCTCCGATACCGAGAACGCCGAGGCGAAACTACGAAACCTGCGGCCGCGAAAGTAGCGTCCCACCGGGCGATGCAGATTCGGAATGCTTAGGCGGATGAGAGTCCCCTCCGGCAGCGAACCTCCAGTGTAGCCGCGTGGGCGTGATAGATTGCCGGCATGATAGATTGGCGGGATGAAGCGGGCGACACAGGCGCTCTTGTCGCGCCCGCTGTGGTTCTTTCTGCCGCTGCAAGCGGCGTTGCTCCTGCCTTGGCTCGATCTGTTGCCGGTTTGGGGCGACGAACAGTTCACCTTGAACATGATCCGCCTGAGCTGGGACGCCATTCCGGCAGCTCTGGCTCGCGACATCCATCCTCCGCTTTACTTTTTTGCGGTCAAGGCCTGGGCGACCTGGACGGACAGCCCGCTCCTCGCGGCGCGTGCGTTCTCGGTCGCCGGCGTCCTCACGGCTACCATCGTCTTGGATCGGCTTCTTATCCGAAAACTAGAGCCAGAAAATAGACTCTGGTTTTTGGCCCTGTGGTGCCTCTCGCCCGCTCTGTTGCTCTATGGACGGATGGCGCGCTCCTACTCCTGGCAGATTGTCGCGGCGGCGGTTGCGTTCTGGGCGGCTCAGCGCGTACTCGAACTCCCTAACCGCAAGCGTGCCGCGGGTTTCGGCCTGGCGGCGGCGGTGACGCTGTACGTTCACTACTTGCCGGGGCTAGCCGTCCTAGCGGGAGGCGTGACGACCCTGTTAGTCGCGGCTTGGCGAGACAAGCAGCGCCAAGCCGCAGTCGCCGCCTTAGTCAGCACAGCCGTCTGCGTGGCGGCCTATTTGCCTTGGCTCGGAGTGCTCAGCGAGGGCATCGGCCAGGCTGCGGCGAAGCAGGTGCATTGGGTCGCCTCAAGCTTTCTCGCAGAGGCTGCGGTTCGACTCGGCTACTGGTTTATTTCGTTCGGTTTCGGAGAGGCTCTGAGCGTCCCGGCGTTGGGCGCCGCCGTCGCCATGTCCTTTCCTCTGGTCTGGCTGCTCTTGCGCGGCGTCGCCCAGCGTCCTTTCCCGCTCATGCTCGTCACGGTCGCCTCAGTAGTCGCGTTGATTGGGACGTGGCGTTGGACGGCATTTGCTTTTACGCCGGCTCGATCGTTGTTCCTGCTGCCGTTCTTCGCCGCGACGATAGCGGCCGGCATCACGATAGAGGGTCGCCGGGGGCGCTTAGCCGGTTTGGCGCTGCTGGCGACGTCGTTGCTCGGAGCGAGCTGTTATTACCGTCAAGCCGGATTCTTAAACAAGGGCTACCTCATTCCGTTCCCTGAGATCGCGCGCGTCGTGAGCGAGCCGCCGCGAGCGAAGATCGCGATCGACTTTCGCGCGACCGACTCATCGCCTCTAGCCGCTCAACTGCGCGAGAGAAGAGAAGACCTACTACTCATACGCCGCCCGGCGGGCGTCTCGAAGATGCGCCGAGAGCTGAGCAAGTCCACCCCGGGGCACGTTTGGGTGCTGGGGAGAAGGGGGCGACTCGGCGGGCTGAGTCGCAGCCTCTACGAAGAGGTTCACAGCGAAGGCTGGATGCCTTATAGCCCATGGGAGCGGGGGCTGTCAGAAATACTGAGCGGACGCCCCCCACCGAATCATCGCTACGAAGGCACTCTCTACCGTCGACGAAAACGGAGCCGCGACCGCTAGCTAGTGGAGAACCCGCCGACTCTGAGCCGCGCACTCGCTGCCGGATTCGACCTAGGACGTAGACGGCTTGGCTTCTCGAAGTCTTCGGACCGAGGCCACCAAGCCCTGTCCACGAAACACCAGCCACAGACCCGCCGCGCCTTGAACCAATGCCTCCACCAACCCCGGCATGTAGCTGGACCACGAAATGCTTTCCAGGCCTCCTCCCGCCACTTCAAAGAGAACAGAGTCGCCGACGCCAGCTCGAAGGTCCCGATACTGCATTACGGCGGACGTCGCCAACGACGCTATGCCGGTAAGGGCTTCTACGCCGAATCCCACGCCGACGACGACGAGCAACCCCTCCACGATCGGCAGCGGCTGTTCCGTTTTCCGACTCGCCGCTTGCTGATCGTCGTCCGCAGCCGTCATGTGGGCCGCAAGCCGGGGGGCGCTATTCCACAAAAGATAGGCCGCAAGGAAGTGGACCGATCCATACAAAACGAACGCGGCGACTCGCGGGACTGCCTGCCATCCGCTTTCGCCTGCCGTCGTCGCAACGATCGCCCACGACGAGACCATGGTGAGGCCGACAAGAGCGGCGTACAGGGCCATCCCGCGACAAATGACAAAGGCGAGTTGATTGGCGCTGAGTTGCATTGTCCACGACGAAGAACTGCCCTTCGTCGCGGCCTAGCTTATCAAGAATTGTGCCCGCTTTCAGCGTGTCTAGCGTAGTAAGCGAACAGACATTTCTCCGTTCACCCTGTCAAGCGGCCTACGGGCCCCTTACAGCCCCGGGTGCGGCAGCAGCAACGCAGGCCCCACGCCGCGCGGAACCTCGGCCCGCTCGATCTCTTCACCCGTCAACAGACTAATCACGCTGACGAAGTCCGAGAGTCGATTCGTCACATAGGCGCGCGTTCCGTCGGCGTTGATTGCTAGGCCTTCCGGACTCTCGCCGACTTCCCACTCTCGAAGCACCTCGTCGTTCGCCGTGCTGACCTCAACCAACCGCCCCGGCCGAGAGCGGCTCGTGACGTAGACGCGATTGCCGTTGGGATGAAACGCGATCGCATGAGGAGACTGCACCGTGAGATTGCGCACCACGGTATTCGTCGCCGTGTCAATCACCGACACGCGATCGTCTCCCGAGTTGGCGACGTAGGCCAGCGTCCCGTCGGGGCTGAGCGCGATCGAGACCGGGAAGCGCCCGACCCGCACCGCGTCGCCAGCGACCAGCCCGTTCGTATCGATCGGATAGACCAAACCCGTAGCCTCGGCGCTCACAACGTAGAACGTCGAGCCGTCCGAGCTCATCGCCCCGCCGTGAGGCTTCGCTTCGCCGGGCAACGTGACCCGTTCAATCTCCGTCAGCGTCGCAACATCGATCGCCGAGACATTGCCCGAGTCTTCATTGGCGGTGAAGACGCGCGCGCCGTCGGGCGTCACGCCGACGCCTCGCGGCATGCGTCCGACCGGCACTACGTTGGTCAGCACGCCCGCGACCGGGTCCCAAACCGCCAGAGTGTCGTTGGCCGCGTTGGTCATGAAGACCCTCTGCAACGGAGCGGGATCCGAGCCCGTGCCGCGATAGCGCGCGGCCGCCGTCGGAAGCGGCTCGATCGCGAACCCGCCCGAGAGAAGCTGCGCTCTCTGTGCAACGCCTTCTTCACCGAGGTTCGTCGGCGCGATGCCGAACACCCAGCGGACGACGTCGACAAGCGCCAAGCACCGGCTGGTAAGCGCCGCGGCTAAACCCGGCTCCTCGGGCTCTTGGTCGGAGGCGAATACGAAAGATGATCCAGGGTTGTAGACCTCGTCGTCCTCGATGGGAATCCCGTTCGCTATCACTACAAAATCAGTCGCCACGGAGGAACAGTCGGAGCAGCCGGAGCCGAGAAGGAAGAAAGCGATCTGCTCGTCCGAGCAAACGCCGCCGAAACAGCTCATCATCACGAGTAGACCGGCGAGCAGCCAACGCAGGCGAGTGGGCTTGATGTTCTTGTTCGTCATCACGGTTTCTCCCGGCCTCACTCGAAGACGACCGTCTTGCCGGCAGCCGACAGCGCTGCCGCGAACCCCGCGTCAAGACCGTCCGCTGAAAACGCGGCGGCAGCGGCGGGAAGCGTCCACAACAACACCGCGCCTTCAGAGCCGAATGTCTTAGAGCTCGAGGCGGGCAAGGCGGAGAGCACCGCCGGGGAAATAGTCAACGAGCCCGCCGCGGCGTCGGCCGTGCATAGGGCGGCGGCCAGCGCGTCCTCGCCGATGTCGTAATTGCCCACCAGCGCAATGAGAGTTCCCTCGGCGCCGCTCCAACGCAACTCAAGCTCGTCGGTGCGCGAGACGACCCCGACCTCGTCGCGGTTAGACCAAGTCGGAGGCGGCCGCATCGCGAAGGAAACGTTGAAGCCTCCCACCTCGGAGCCGCCCGGCGAAGTCGCCGTGTAGTCTCCCGGCAAAAGAAAGAGCCGCTCCACGCCTCCCGGCATGGCGCTGCCGAGACCGGCGAAATAGTTCGCCGGATTGAGCATCGCCTCGGCGAGGCTCTTGGCGCCGCGCGGACCCGAAACCCGCACCGCGGCTCCCGCATCGAGCAATGCCCCGGCGGTCGCGCTTCCCGGCAAGCTCGCGCCTCCCAGCAGATCGCCGGAGCCGGTGTAGACCGCACAGGTCCCGGGCGGGGGCAGCGAGTAGACCGGGTTAAAGGCGAACGCTCCCGGATTCTCATCGCGGAAGCTCGCGAAACCCGCGTCAAGCGTCGTCGTCGCCGGCTCGGGGACGTCGACGTTACGCTCCACGCTGAGGCTCGTCAGCAGAATCGTCCCGAGCGTTCCTGGCCGCCGGAACCGATCGCCGAAAGGATTTGCCGGATCGGAGCACTCGGACGCCCCTTCCTCGGCGATCGCCATGCTTACCGTATTGCTCACGACGTTTCCGGCGGTTCGCAGCCGGAGCGGAACGTAGCAACCCAACGGCGCCGCATCAGGAACGCGAAAGATAATCTGATCCACTCCCGAGCAGCAGGGGCTGCGGCCCGCGTAGAGAACATCCTCGTCGGCCACTGCCGCACCTCCGACCCAAATCTCGACCTCAACGTCGAGGCCGCCCGGAACCGGCGCTTCATTGTCAGGAAAATCGACCGCACCGAGACCTGTGCCCCAGGCTGTGACGATCTGTCCCCGAAAGGCAGGCGTACCCGGAGCGTTGTCGGGCTGCACGGTTTGTGAGATGAAATTCTGGATGCTCGCTGGACCAACGCCGAGCCCGGTCGCGCTGAAGATTCCGACACTGCTCGCGACGACTTCGGCAGGGGCCGGGTTAGCGCGCCGCACGCCGTTGCGTACCTCGATCGAAACTCGCCCCAACGGCGCGTCCGACGGCATGATCGCGTTGATCTGTCCAGCGAAGACAAACAGCGGAATCGCATCAACGCTGACATCGCCTTGGCGCACCGTGACGGTTACGCCGGCGAGCGCCTTCCCCAGAGGAAAGGTCAGATCGGGCGACGGTCCATCCGGACCGATCCGGGAACCGAAGATGCTGAAGATCGAACCGCGAGCAATCTTGCCGTTCGGCAAACCGGGGCGGGTGAAGCTCGCAGAGTTCACCACCGCGCGCGGGGGGACGCGCGGCTGCTGCGCCAAAGCCGGCAAGGCCAAGACGAGAGTGAGAAGTATGATCCGAATCCTCATTCGATGGGCTCTCCGCTATACCGGGCTACAGCTAACAACTCTAGCCGATTCCTTCACCCCACGGTAGCCCTGAATTTGCGGACTCGACACGGCGCGCGTGACTCCGTCGACCGCTCGTTCGAGCGATCTCTCACCCTGTCCTCGGTTCCGGCCTTGCCGGTTCAGAGAAAGCTGTTGCATAGTAAAGAACAGCAGCTTGTCGTTGGGCGAGTTGTAGGCAACGTCAAATGATTGACGATCCTGGAAGTTGTAGCAATAGGAACGCGCCTAGGCGCGGCCCGGCGTTCGCGTCCCTAATCGAACGTCCGGGAAATTACTTGGGGCGCCATGGCGACGACCGCAGTAGACCTCAATCGCACGGTCTACCTGACGGAGCTAACAGGCATGCGCCTAGAGGACCCGACCGGTCGGCGTATCGGAAGGGTTCGCGACGCGGCTGTAGCTCCCGGGGAGCACAGCCGACGTGTGTCTCGCTTTCTCTTCGGTGATTCGAAGACCCTCTTTTCGATTCGTCACGATCAGATTGCGCAGATCTCTCTGAAGAAAATCGTCCTCGCAGACGCCCGCTTCCAGCCTTACGATCCCGGTGAAACCGATTTCCTGCTGGCGCGCGATCTGCTCGATCAGCAAATTGTCGACGTCAATGGCCGCAAGGTCGTCCGCGTCAACGACGTCGCCCTGACCATCGAGCGCTCGAACAGTCACGACGAGCTCTGGGTCCACGAGGTGGGGGTCGGCGTACAAGGCGCATTCCGCCGTCTGACCGAAGGCGTTCTGCCCAACGGCGTCATCCGTCGAGTCCAGCAAAAGATTCCTCCCAACTCGATTCCGTGGGAGTACTGCAACATGGTCGAGCCAGACCCTCAGCGCCGGCTCAAGTTGCGCATCTCGCACGACCGCATCGAGCAGCTTCATCCGGCCGACCTCGCCGACATCGTTGAGGAACTCGGCCCGCTGGAACGCGAGGCGCTGTTCGAGACGATCGACCCCGAGGTAGCCGCCGACACGCTCACCGAGGTCAAGCCGCAGCTTCAGCGAAACATCTTGCACTCGCTCGAGTCCGAGCGCGCCGCCGATATTCTCGACGAGATGGAGCCGGACTCCGCTGCCGACCTGCTCCATCAAATGGACGAGGAAGACAGCGAGCAGATCCTCGAGGACATGGAAGACGAGCCGGCGGCCGACGTCGAAGAGCTGCTCGAGCACGACCCCGACTCCGCCGGCGGCATGATGACCAACAGTTACATCGCCGTCTCGCGCGATGGTACCGTCGGCGACGCCATCGAGGAGATGAAGAAGAACGACGATCTGGTCAAGACGTTGACCCACGTTTTTCTGGTCGACGAAGAGGAACGTTTGACCGGCGCCATTCCGATCGGGCGGCTGTTCTTGGGGAAGAGCGGCCAGCCGCTCAAGCCTATGACCTTTCGCGAAACGGTACGCGTCGATCTAACCGCCGACCGCGAGCGAGTCATCGAAATCTTCGACAAATACAATCTCTTCGCGCTGCCCGTCGTCGACGAGCTTGGCGTACTACACGGCGTGATCACCGCCGACGATGTGATTTCGGTGTTGCACCCCTCGCGCTGACTCTCCCCCGGATTTCCCATGGCGTTCCTGAAAAAGATCCGCCTTCAGGTCGCCGTCTTCTTCGCGGTGCTCGGGCCGGGGTTTATCACCGCCATGGTCGACAATGACGCCGGCGGCATCTTCACTTACTCCGAGGCCGGAGCGCGCTGGGGCTACATGCCTCTGTGGACTCTTGTTCCGATCACGGTCCTACTGATTATTGCCCAAGAGATGTGCGCGCGAATGGGCGCGGTCACCGGCAAAGGCCTCTCGGATCTTATTCGCGAGGAGTTCGGCTTCCGCGCGACGTTCGTCGTCATGGCGGTGCTGCTGCTCGTTAATCTCGCCAACATCGCGGCGAACTTCGCCGGCGTCGCCACTTCGCTTGAGCTCTTTCAGATTCCTCGCTACGCTTCGGTTCCCATAGGCGGAGCGATCGTATGGCTGCTCGTAGTCAAGGGCACCTATCACAGCGTCGAAAAAGTCTTCCTCGTAGCGAGTTCGTTCTACTTCGCCTACATCGCCTCGGCGCTCATGGTCGCGCCCGACTGGAACGCCGCCTTTATGGGAACGGTCAGGCCCGTGGTCTTGGCCGACGCCGACTACTTGATGCTGATGGTCGGGCTGGTCGGCACTTCGGTAGCGCCGTGGATGCAGTTCTATCTCCAAGCGGCAGTTGTCGAAAAGGGCATCGACGCCAAGCAGTATCGCGGCTCGCGCGTCGAGGTGATCGTCGGTTGCATCGTGATGACGGTGATCGCGTTCTTCATCATCGTCGCCTCGGCGGGCGCAATTTGGGAGCAGGGTCCGCGCTCGATCTCCGACGCCGCGGAAGCAGCCTTAGCGCTTCGTCCTCTGGGCGAATACGCCTATCTGCTGTTCGCCGCGGGGTTGTTGTTCGCCTCGCTGTTCGCGGCAAGCATCTTGCCTCTTTCAACGGCCTACAGTGTCTGCGAAGGTCTGGGATTTGAGTCCGGCGTCGATCGCCGCTTCAACGAGGCGCCGGCGTTCTACTGGCTCTATACGTCGTTGATCGTCGTGGGCGGCGCGATGGTGCTTGTCCCTGGCCTGCCGCTGGTACGGTTGATCTTGTGGTCGCAGGTGCTCAACGGCATTTTGCTTCCGATCATCCTGATCTACACGCTGATTCTGATCAACCGCAAGGACCTGATGGGCCCATGGACGAACTCGGCTCTGTACAACCTCATCGCTTACGCCAGTGCTGCGGTGCTGATCGTGATGTCGCTGGCACTGGCCGTCATGTCGCTATGACTGATTTAGGCTAGCTGCTGCCGGACTCGGACCCGCAGGTCCAGCTTCGGTAGCGAATATTCCAATATTCTCGTATGCAGCTATTCATCCGCTGCCAACATCACATAGCCCTTGGGTGATTTCCGCAATAACCCAATAAGTCATTCCATTTCACAGCAGAATTACCTCCGCCGCTCGACCCGCCGCCTAGATCAGGCTCGGCCCCCTCTAAGAGTCGCGGTCCGGAGCAGACATACCATCGTTTGATCTCGGGAGCAGGACATCACTGTACGCTACTCCGTATCTCATTAAAAACAAGATAGTTATATTGGTACGTCGAGTGAAAGACCCTAGGCCGTCATTACCCAAACGTGATACAAGGAGTATGGCCGATCCTACACATTGCTCGACATAGTCGTAGGTGACTCGCCGGGGCCAAAAGGAGTACTTGGGTACCCACAGCAATTGAACCCACTGGCCCATTGCCGCCCCCCTATCCTCATGTGAGAATTGAAGAGTACCAGGGACGGCTCACTGGGGTGCAGGGGGGACTAAACTCCAGTGACGTCGGAAGGCCGGTTCCGGATTTCCGGGATCGGCCTTCACTCTTTTCCGGACTTATTCCAACGTTGAGACAAAGCCCGCGAGACGCAGCGCTTCACGGCGAGACTTCCGACAGGGCTGCTAGGGCCGAGCGGTGAGCTCCGCCGCCCAATTGTCGACGATCCGAACCACCGGAGCGCCTGACTCAATGCGCTCCGCAGGCTCGACAAGGACGAATCGTTCCGCATCCGGAGCCACGTCGTAAGTCACCGCAAACGGCGAGCCGCTCCGCAAACTTGGATCGCGGAATAGTTCCGTCGGCGTACCGGCGAGGAATGTCGGATCGCGCGTGATCGGCACGACGACAAGCTTGTCGAGTTCCACATAAAAGAGCTCCAGACCGTCACGCGACCAGCGAGGCTGGCAGCCTCCGTCGGACGAAACCTGTCGGCTCACGCTGCCGTCGGGGAACTCGCGTGCATACACCTCGAAACGGCCCGATTCGTCGGAGCAGTACGCTAGAAGGCGTCCGTCGGGCGAGAGCCGCGCGCCCGATTCGGTGAACTCCGAGCTCAAGAACGGCTTCGCGGTGAGCTCGGCGCGCTCCGAGGTTCGCTCGGCATACCAGATGTCGCTGCCGTGCTCCTCGTCGCTGGCTGAGTAGATCAAGACGCGACCGTCTCGAGACCAATCGGTTGGGCGCTCGGGCTGTTCCGTGGTGACGACCGGTCTCGGCTCGGCGCTGCGGTCGACCGGAAGCACGAAGATGCCGGCGTTGCCCCCACGGTCCCAGCGGTAGATGACCTCGTCGCCCCGGGGAGACCAAATCGGGTCTGATTCGACAGCCTGGTCCGTGGTAAGCCTCGTCCGCGCGGGACGATCTGCTTCGTGAATCCAAACGTCCAGGTTTCCCTCGCCGGCGCGTACGACGACGCGGTTTCCGTCCGGTGAGATCGACGGCCGGCCCATACGGGCTTGGGGCGCTCCCAAGGTCCCCAAGCGCGCTCCGTCGCGACCTCGCCAGACGAGCTGCCCAGGTACCGCGCTCCGGTCTGAATCAACGTACACCAGCATCCCGTCGTTGGAGACGCTCGCTTGGCGGCCACTCGCCGCGATCGGAAAAGCCGCTCCGGTCGCGGAAAGAGTCCGCAATGAAAACGGCAAAGCCCACAGGCCAGCCTCCGCCGCCCCGGCCTGATAGATCAGATGGCCGCTGGGAGAGTACGCCGGCCGGCTGCCAGGTCCGAGCTCGACCAATCGCCCCGTCGTCAGATCGCGTACCATGACCTCGAGCTGAACTGGACCGCCGACGGCGAAAGCGAGCACGCCGTCGGCCAAGAAGGCCGGGTCGGCGTTAGCTCCGCCTTGTTCGACGACGACGGGCTCGAAGAGCTGAGTCGGTCGTCCCCCCGAGGCCGAAACCGTGCGCAGCGTCGGAGGCAGGCCGGTACCGTAGACAATCGATTGCCCATCGGGCGCCCAAGCACCGCCAACAAAGATGCCGTCGTAGTACGGCGCCAATGTTTGCGCGGGGCCGCCGTAGACCGAAATCTTCCTGAGCTCGCCGCGCGCTGCAAAGCCGATCGTCTCGCTGTCGGGCGACCAGAACGGAGACGAAGCGCCTTCGGTTCCGTCAAGACGCCGCGGCTCCTCGACCTCGAGGTCCCGTACCCAAAGCGCCGCGTCCGGGGAAGGGCTGACAAAGGCGATACTGCGCCCGTCGGGCGAAACGACGGTGGCGCGACGCGATTCGGAGACCGCCTCGGGAGTGAAGGAAAAACGCCGGACCGCCGGGTCATCTGAGCTTTGCCTCGTCGTGATCGCGAAAATGGCCAGCCCCGCCGACGTAAGGACCAACAATGTCGCCAGCGCCCAGCGTTCGCGCCTCAGCCTCACAACCGCCTGCTCCGCGTCGCTCGTAGCGAGCTCGGCGGCCGGCCTCTGCGCCTCGGCCGCGCTCTCATCGCCGTCGCCTACATTGACTACCGGCGCGACGAAGCGATAGCCTCGCTTGGGCAAGGTCTCGATGTAGCGCGGCTGCGTCGCTGAGTCGTTGAGCGAACGCCGCAGCTTCTTCACCGCCGTGGTGAGGGCGTGATCGAAATCGACGAAAGTGTCGTCGGGCCAGACCCTGGCGCGCAGCTCGTCGCGTGTAATCAGCTCTCCAGGACGCTCGATCAGGGCCGCGAGAACCCGAAACGGCTGATCCTGGAGAGAGACCTTTACCCCCGAGCGGCGCAGCTCGCCAGTCGACAGATCCACCTCGTGGACGCCGAAACGCAACGCTCTCTTTGGCTCAGTCGCCGTCGGCATTCTACTTCTTGAGATCTTTCGAACCCACCGGAGTCAGGTCACATGATGGCTCAAGGTTAACTATATCAGTATTTTGCCTGGTCACATTCGCTCTGGTCAAGATCCATCCTCAAACCATGGGCGCTGGCCGTCCGATAGGCTAGAGTTCAACCTGGGCGAAGACGCAAGCGAGCGCTTATTCGTCTGACTCGCAACTGGGCAGTGTGAAGCCCGGAGAATTCTGGAAATTCTAGCGAGGAACAGAGGGGCAAATGCTGGTAGAACCTGAAGTCATCGAACGCGCACAAGCTGGCGAGGCCGACGCTTTCAACGAAATCGTTCGGCGGTATCGCCACAAGATCATGGGGACGGCCTACCGTATCCTCGGCGGCGGACAGGACGTGGAAGACGTGGCGCAAGAGGTTTTTGTCCGCTTCTACCGCTCGATCGATCAACTGCGCACGACCGAAGTATTCGAGCCGTGGCTCTACCGCCTCACCGTCAACGCCGTCTATGACCACCTCCGCCGCCGCCGCCGCAAGACCGACACCATGATGAGCGAGCTCAAGGACGAGCAGGTACACGCCATCGACGCTGCGGCGAGCGGAAGCGCTTTCGCCGACGAGATGCGCGCCTCTGAGGCTCGCGAGCTGGTTGGCCGGCTATGGGAGCGAATTTCGGAAGAAGATCGCATTCTGTTGACGCTCAAAGAGGTGCAAGGCCTTTCGCTCAAGGAACTCGAGCAGATTTACGAGGTCAACACAAACGCTCTCAAGGTGCGACTCTTCCGCGCACGCAAACGAGCTCTCGAAGCGTTCCACAAGATGAAGGCCGAGGACGAACGTGTGCGGCGGCCCGAGGCCCTTGAGCCGTCGTTGTCTCCCGCTTAGCCGTCAGCAAGCCTCACGCTCAGGTTATCCCCGGCGTAGCTTCAGGGCGCCCCGCGCGGTGCGTCGAACGCGTCGTCAAGAGCACTCCCACACTTACCGAGGCGAGCCCCAAAAAGAGACGCGGCGTCAGCGCTTCATTGAAGATCCAGGCGCTCAGCAGTACGCCGGCCAGCGGCGTCACGAACGAGAACACCGACAGCGATCCCGGGCTGTGGCGTCGCAGCAGGTGCACCCAGGCCACGAGCCCAGCTCCGCCGACTACGATTCCCTGATAGGCCAACGCCGCCCACGGTCTCCAATCCGCCGCGGCCCGCTCGTGGACGTCCGGCACAAGCATCGCGCCGGCCGCGAAGAGCGGCAGCGAAATGATCATCTGCCAGAGGACAGCCTTCGAAGGATCCATCGTTTGCACTACGCGCTGGATGTACACCGTGCGCGCAGACAGCAGCAACGCCGAGCCAACGATCAAGGCGTTCCCCAATAGCGGGTCGTTAGCCGAAGGCATGTCCGGCCGTCCGAAGAACACAAGCGCGAGACCGCTGAAGGATACCGCCAGCCCGCCAATGCGTTGCATCGACAGCCGGTCCCCAGGGACGACAAAGTGCGCGATCGCGCTAGCGAAGATCGGGTTGGTGTTGATCAGCACGACGGCGTAGGCTGGCGAGGTAAGATCGGCACCCCAATGCAGCAAGCTGATCTGGACCGCAAACACCGCCGACAAAAGGCCGAGTCGGCGGCTCTCGCCCGGCTCGAGCGTCAGCGCAATCCCACGGGCGCGCGACCACGCGAACACGACGCAGGCGCTGATCGCCATCCTTCCGAAAGCGCTCCAGAACGGCGAAAAGGAGATCAGGGCCAGCTTCGTAGCGACCTGATTGCCGCCGCGGATCGAGGCGACCGTCGCCGCCGCCAGGGCTGAGCGCCAGTCGATAGGAAGGCCGGTTAGTGTAGCCGCTTTAGGAGGGCTCGGGGCCTTGCCTGGACGCTCGGGCTCCGACTCGCGCTTCACTACGGGGTCAGCCCCGCGCGACGCGGTCAAGAATCATCCGCGCCATCTCGCGCTTGGAGCTTCGCGGCAGCTCAACGCTTTCGCCCGAGGCGGACAGCAGCACACCCTGGTTCTCATCGGAATCGATCCCGGCGCCGCCGGCTGCTTCTCCGACCGGGTTTGCCACTAGGAAGTCGCAGTTCTTCTCGCGCAGCTTGCGCTCGCCTTCCGCCCGCAGGTCGTGAGTCTCGGCAGCGAACCCGACCAGAACTCGCCCGTTCTTCCGCTGCCCCAACTCGGCCAAGATGTCGGTCGTCGGCGACAACTCAAGTGACAACGACGCCGAGCTCTTCTTGATCTTCAGCTCACTCAACTCATTGGGACGGAAGTCGGCCACCGCGGCGGCCATGATCACGATCGATGCTTCCGCCGAGTGCGCCTCGACCGATTGACGCATTTGCTCAGCGGTCTCGACCCAAACGAGCTCACAACCCTCCGGGGGCGTCGCCGAAGTCGGGCCGCTGACCAGGATGACCCGTGCACCGCGAGCGCAAGCCTCAGCGGCGAGAGCATAGCCCATCCGTCCGCTCGATCGATTGGAAAGGAAGCGCACGGGATCAATCGGCTCGCGCGTCGGGCCGGCCGTGATCAGCAGCGTCTGTCCGGAGAACTCTCCGGGACGCGCCGCTCCCAACTCCTCGTCGACGGCCTCAACAATTCGCTCGAGCTCGGCCAGCCGACCGGGGCCGACCATCCCACAGGCCATCTCTCCCTCGTCTGGCTCTACGATGCGGGCTCCTCGCTCGCGCAGAACGGCAAGATTCGACTGCGTGGCGGGGTGAGTCCACATGTTGACGTTCATCGCGGGCGCTAAGACTAGCGGGCCGCGGAAGGCCAAACTAGAGGTAGTCAGGAAGTCGTCGGCCAAACCGTGGGCGAGCTTGGCGAGGACATCCGCGGTCGCGGGCGAAATCAGCAACAAGTTGGCGCGCTGCGCCGCGGCGATGTGCTCGATCGAACTCGCGAGCGTCGATTCGGCGGAGTCCTCTGGGAAAAGGTCGGTGATGACCTTGCGCCCGCTCAGCGCCGCGAAGGTCAACGGTTGGATGAAGCGGCGGGCGGCGCGCGTCATCACGACCTCAACCCCGTAGCCTCGCTTATTCAGAAGCCGCAGCAGCTCGGCCGACTTGTAGGCGGCGACGCCTCCGCTGACGCCCAGTAGGATCTTGGGATTGTCCTGACGCGAAGGGTCCATCACAGCGCCTCGACCGGCGCGGCTTGGGGATTAACCCTCGTCGCCGCCAGTCTCAAATACGGTGGAGCTCATCTGAGATGCTGCCAACGCCGCTTCCTTCATTTCCTCTTCGGTAGGAATCACGGTTTGTACCGTTCCGGTTCGGATCTCTTCCATCGCAATCTTCGTTGGCTTGCGCGAAGTCGTTGAGATCGCCGGCCGAGCGCCGCCTTGAAGCTGACGAGCTCGCTTGGCGGCGGCGATGATGAACCGATAGATGCCTTGCTCGTCGTCATCTGGAATGAACCAAGGCTGGTCGGGCGGCTTGGTGAACTCCGACGGCAAGTTTTCAAGAGTGTTGATTTGATCTTTCATCCACGCGCCTCCGACTCGAATCCTTCGAGGATCGGTCGAATCTCTGCTTCTACCCGATGCTTCCGGCACCGCTCGGCCAACACGATGCCCCGCAAGCGTTCGAACGACTCGTCCACCTGGTCGTTGACCAGCACGTAGTCATAAGAGCGGTAGTTGCGGGCTTCGCCGGCTGCCTCTCGCAGCCTGCGTTCGATCACCGCGTCGGAATCCGAGGAACGTTTCCGTAAACGAGCCTCAAGCTCCTCCCGCGAAGGAGGCAGAATGAACACCGTAATCGCCTCGGGCAGCTTGTCCTTTAATTGTGCCGCACCTTGCACGTCGATGTCCAGAATCAGATCGCGTCCCTCGGCTTGCGATTCTTCGAGCGCCAGGCGTGAGGTCCCGTAATAGTTACCGAAAACCTGCGCCCATTCGAGCAGATCGCCGTTGTCTCTTCGCTCAAAAAACTCTTGTTCACTTAGGAAATGGTAGGCTTCGCCGTCGATCTCGCCCTCGCGCTGCCCACGGGTAGTGACCGAAGTCGAGAACGCGAGCCGCGCGTCGTTGCGCATCAGTCGCTCTACAAGAGTCGATTTCCCTGAGCCCGAAGGCGCTGAGATGATGAAGACGAGAGGCATCGGGAAGCGTTGATTATTCCAGGTTCTGCGCCTGCTCGCGAATCTTTTCGATCTCCGCCTTGAGCTGTAGCCCGGCGTCGGTCGCCGCCATGCCCTCGCCCCCCAGCCCAGAGCACTTCGATAGTGCGGTGTTGGCTTCGCGGTTCATCTCCTGGGCTAAGAAATCGATCTGCTTGCCGGCTTCCCCGCCGCCGTCGAGAATCTCGTTGAGCCGAACCGCGTGGGCGGCCAGCCGCTGTAATTCTTCACTGATGTCCGCTCGATCGGCCAGCAGAGCCGCCTCTTGAGCCAGCCGCTGCGGCTCGATGCCGGTCTTGTCGAGCAGCTCGCTCATCCGTCGTTCGAGCCGCTGCTCAAAAATACGAGTCGTTCCAGCGACCGACTCACGCAGCTTCTCGGTCTCGGCTGCGATCGTCGAGGCTCGTTCGCGCAGCTCCACGAGAACGGTTTCGCCCTCGTTCGCCCGCGCTTCGTTGAGGATCGTCAGCGCAGCCTCGAGGGTGCTTTCGACACGCGCGGCCAGAGCGCGCTCGGCTTCTTCGTCAGAAGCCCCCTCGGCCGACGTCAGCACGCCCGGAGCCCGCAACAGCGCAGTCAGATCAGGCGAAGCTTCGCCGCCCGCCTCGGCCGCGAGTTCGCGGTAAGCCTCGAGGTAGGCTCGCGCCAAGGGACGGTTCAGCTTCGGGGCCGAGGCCGCATCGCCGCTGAGGGCGATCGTCGCCTGCACGGAGCCCCTCTTCAGCCGCTTCTTGACGATCCGCCGTATGATCGGATCAGAGGACTCCAGCTCGGGCGGCGTGCGGATCTTCAGGTCGAGGAAGCGGTGATTGACGGTTCGGAGCGTCACCGTCACCACGGGCTCTTCGTCGCCTGATCGGGCGCGGGCGAAACCGGTCATCGAACGAATCATGATTGGGTTTGCCCGCGCGCCAGCCTAGAACGTGCTCCCTGCGAGGCGACGGGTCGTGAGAACGCCCTTACGAGTTTTCTCAGAATACCATCGACCGATTGTCCGGGCGCCTTCAGGCGAAGAAAATAGAGCAAGGAGAGCGACTATGGAGCAATTCGAGCCCACTGAAAGAACGCGCTTGCGGCGCCTGGCCTCTCGCGGTAGCCACGACCGAAAGACGATCTACGGAATCCTCGACGAGGGCTTAGTGTGCCACGTCGCCTACGTGAACGACGGCAAGCCCGCCTTGACTCCGACTCTTTACGTAAGAGACGGCGACCGCCTCTGCCTTCACGGAGCCCAGGCAAATCGCACTCTGCGGTCGATCGTCGGAGCCGAGGCTGCTGTCAACGTGACTCTGCTTGACGGCCTGGTCCTGGCCCGATCGGCCTTTCACCATTCGGTCAACTATCGCTCGGTTACGCTCTACGGCCGCGGCGAAGAAGTCTCCGACCCCGCCGAGAAAGCGCGGATCTTCGAACTCCTGGTCGAACACGTGGCGCCGGGACGCTGGGAGGGCTCGCGGCCGCCTAACGATCGGGAGTCGGCGGCGACGCTGGTCGTGGCTCTACCGCTTGAGGAGTGTGCGGCGAAGCTGCGCTCGGGTCCGCCGATCGACGATGCGGAAGATCTGGAGCTACCCCATTGGGCCGGTGTACTGCCGTCGCCGCGCCTTTGGGGTACGCCGGAGCCTGCGCCCGATCTTCGCGCCGAGGTCGAGGCGCCCGAATACCTACTCGGTTACCGCCGCGACAGCGACGCGTCCGGCTGAGGCGGGCGCACGCCGCTCTGCACCAGAGCGCGGTTGACCTTGCCTAGCAGTTCGGGCCACTCGAATGGCTTGGCGACATAGTCGTCGGCCTTGGCGGCGAACGCTTGCTCGACGTCGCCCATCGTCGTTTTCGCGGTGAGCATGATAATCGGGATGCGGCGGGTGTCTTCGCGCTCCTTCAGCATCTGACATAGCGTGATTCCGTCGATGCCCGGCATCATGATGTCGAGCAGGATCACGTCCGGCCCCTCGCTGACTGCAGCCTGGAACCCCGTTTCTCCATCCGGCTCCATCAGCACGTTGAAGCCCTGGATGCTGAGCCGGAAAGCGATCGGCTGAACCACATCCTCCTCGTCGTCGACGATTAGCACGGTCGGCTTGGCGGTAATTTCTGCGGAGGGCAACTCGTTTTCTCCCGGGCGCTCAGCGGTGCTGTTCCATCGAAGCGTCGACTGACTGAAGCTCTCCCGAGCCGGTGAGACGAAGCATGTCGTCGGCGATACGGCGCGCCGAGTCGAGCGCGTAGGCGGTCGTCTCAGGGATGCCTTCGCCGGCTCTTGCCAAGTGCAGAACGTCGATCAGGCTACGAGACAAGGCGACAAGACTAGCCTTCAGCTCGCCGTCGACCCCGGCGGGCTCCTCTCGGCGCGTTCCTCTTTCAGGCCCCACGATCTCGAAGATTCGCTCGACGATCGAGCTTGCTCCGATCGTCTTCGGCAGGTAGTCGACGGCTCCCATCTCAATGGCTCGCCGGCGAAACTCCGGTTCCGTGTTGCACGAGAACAGCACGACCTTCACATCAAACCAGGTGGGATGCGACTTGATCATTCGAGTCAGCTCGATGCCGTTCATCTCCGGCATCATGAAGTCCGCCAAGATCAGGTCGACCTCTCGTCCCTGCATGGCTTCTAGGGCCCGTGCGCCGTTCTCTGCCGTCAACACCTCATAACCGGCCGCCTCCAAGCGGAACTTGAGGGTTTGCACAATATCCGGTTCGTCATCGACGACCAGCACTCGCGAGTGTTCCATGGGTCTTTCCCTACGCCTTCGTGTCCTTCTTCCTCGTCTCGGCATCCTCATCGGCTGCCAGAGGAAGAGAGAAGTAGAAGGCCGAACCCTTCCCCACCTCTGACTCGACCCAAATGTGGCCCCCGTGCAGCTCGACCAGCCTTTTAGAAATCGCCAAGCCTAGCCCGGTGCCGCCGACCTTGCGTCCTAGCCCGGTTGAGAGCTGGAAGAAGGCGTCGAAAATCTTCTCCAGCTTGTCGGGCGCGATGCCAGGCCCGCTGTCCTGCACCTTGACGATCGCTTCGGAATCCCGCCGCTGCACCGCCACCTCGATCCAACCCTTGCCGCAATACCGCACGGCGTTGCTGACGAGATTCACCAGAACCTGGCTGATTCGGTCAGGATCCATGCGAACCAGAGGAAGCTCGCCTTCAACGGTCATCTCCAAGCGCAAGCCCTGCTTGCGCGCCGCCAGACGCTGTTGCTGTACGATCTCGTTGACGAGCCGCGGCAGATCATGTCTGCCGGGTTGCAGTCGGAACTCGCCGCGCTCGAGCTTCGAGAAGTCCAAGGTGTCGTTGATCAGTCGATGCAGCCGGTCCACGTTCCGCTTCGCCAGCGAAAGGAAGTTTTCCTGCGTGGCGTTGATCGGACCCGCGCTGCTGTCGGCCACGATTCCGATCGCTTCTTTGATCGCCGTCAGCGGCGTACGCAACTCGTGCGACACCATCGAGGTGAACTCGCTCTTCACCATCACCGCGCGCTGCAATGTCTCGAGCAGCCGCCGCTCCTCGGTGATGTCACGGGCCACCGAAACGTAGTTCGTCGTCTTACCGGCGGCGTCGAGCACAGGCGAGATCGTCTGATCGCTGGTGAAGACCGTGCCGTTCTTCCTGCGGTTAATCATCGTGCCGTGCCAAACTTCGCCCGCGACAAGCGTATTCCACATGTCTTCGAAGAACCGGCGGTCGTGGCGTCCGCTTTGCAACAGTCGTGGGTTGCGGCCGAGCACATCTTCAGGGCTGAACCCAGTCACCCGTTCAAACGCCGGATTGACGTAGACTACCGCGCCCTCAGTGTCGGTCATCAGGACCGCCTCGCCGATCGATTCCAGCGCCTTGGCCAAGCGGGTGTGCTCGAGTTCAAGACGTTTCCTCGCGGTGATATCGAAGCCCACCCCGATCAACGCCGTCGAATCGCCGCGCAGGTCGACAACCGGAGCCTTGATCAACATCACCGTACGCTCGAGCTCTCCGAACGGAACTGTCTCTTCCTGACGCACCGTTTCGTGGTGAGCGAGTACGCGGCGGTCTTGAGCATAGAAGTGGTCAGCGGCCTCTACGGGAAACAGCTCAAAGTCGGTCTTCATCAATACGTCCGGCGGCGAGATCCCCAACGCGTCGCAAAAGACCCGGTTCGCCGCAATATACTGTCCGCGGGCGTCTTTGAGGAACGCGAAAGCCGGCAAGCTGTCGAGCAGCGCGTCGACCTCGCGCAGCTTCTGTGCGTAGGCCGAGGCCAATCGCAGGTGGGTGCGCTGGTCGAGCGAAGTCGTCTCGTCGAAGGCCTCCGCCAAGGCCAACTCAAGCTCGAGTCCTCCAGCCAACACCGCATCTCGCTTTCCGTCCGCAGCCGTAGCCAGAGCCTCGCGGACCGCCGTCCAATGCGCCCTTAGCGCTGCGGCGAGCGAGGCGTGCTGGGACGACATCTCGTGCACTAGCCGCATCACCGACTGGCGGTCCTCGTCGCGGTCTGAGGCCAGCCAACGGCCGACCGCCGCGCCATAGATGCCCCAGTTTGGACCCGAAACGGCGGTATCCAAACTCTGATCTAACTCAGTGTCGGCGCTCGTCATCTACGCACGGCTCTTATCGACAGACTGAGGCGCGAACCTGAGCGCCGAAGTCGCCGCACCCCAAACTGCCGCCCTGCTACTCTGCGAGTCGTTCTCAAATGTCAGACAGTATGGCGGTGAAGATCTGTCCGGGCAAGTCCTCGGGAGCTCCGTCCCACAGGGTCTCGGCGGCCGCCGTCCTCAAAAAAGAGGCTGGACTTTCCGCGCCAAGTCTGGCTCTATAGGGGCATCATGGCGCTTGACGGAAAACTTCTGCTGAAGATTGTCGATGTTTTCGGCAAACGCATCGACCAAGAGGTCAACATCAACCTGCACCATATGGGGCTCACTCATCGCGTCGCCAATCGAGTTCCAGGCGGTAAGACGATTCGAGTCGCCAAGCTGCACGGTCGCCCGCAGAACCTCTACCGAGTCCAAATCGACCCGCCTTCCTTTCAGCCGGTGCAACGGTTCGTGCGAACAGCAACCAAGCCGAAGTTGATCGAGATGCGCTTTCCGGTAGATCCCGGCAAGGTAAGGGAGGTCAAGTTCCCCTCGTTCGCCTCGCTGCCTTCGGCGCTGCGCAGCGTGCTCAAGGACCGCAATCTCTACGACTCGCTCGCCGAAATACCAAAGGCGGGGCTGCTCAACATTCTCACCAAGTCACTGTTCACCCCGTTGCTCGACGAGAGCGTCGTGGTCAGCCACATCGTCCGGGTGAATCGCATAAACGGCGACCGCATCATCGCCTCGGTCGGCGCCGCGCTGTGGGGTCAGGTCAACGACGGCGCCGGGGCCGAACTGTTCAAGAGGGTCGATGGCAGTTTGCATCCTGCGCCCGAGGCGGGATTCGAGCGGCTCGGCAGCTTCAAGACGCCCGACGATTACGGCAACCTGCAGATCACCTTCTTCAACAAAGGCAGCGAGTTCCTGGCCGACATCGACATCGACGACGCCGCCGGGCTGGGACACGTCTTCCAGGTACTGCGCAACCACCTCAGCGGCCGCGACACACACCCCTACGACATTCACCAGATCCTCTACGCCCACCAGTCGATCGACGCCGGCTATCGCTTCCAGGTGTAGTGGCTTGGCGAGTTTCGGGCTTGGCCTCACGGGGAGAATCGTGGGGTCTCCTCCTGTGCGAAACTGTCAATCGTGAGAGAACATCGTACCCGCCTTGTCTTTCTACTACTGTTAGCCGCGCTGCCGGTCGCCGCTCAGGTCAGGTCCCCGGAGATCCACGCCGACGGTCGCGCGACTCTACGCCTCGCCTCTCCCAACGCCGAGAAAGTCGAGTTGCTCGGCGATTGGCGCAAGCCGCAACAAACGATCGAGCTCGCCAAGGGAGACGACGGCGTGTGGTCGGTGACGATCGACCCGCTCGAGCCGGGCGCCTATATCTACGGATTCGAGGTCGACGGCGAGGCGATGCCCGATCCCGTCAACCCAGCCGCCAAACTGCGAGCAGCCGGCGTCGGCTCGCTGCTTCACATCCCGGGCAATCCGCCGGCTCTGTGGGAAGCGCGCGACGTGCCCCACGGCGAGGTCCGCATCCTCTTTGAGAAATCGCCCGTGCTTGGCGGTGAGACGCGTTGGATGTTCGTCTACACTCCGCCCGGCTACGATCAGAGTTCCGACAAGCGCTACCCGACGCTCTACCTGCTGCACGGCTCGAACGATACGGCTGCCGGTTGGGTGATGGTCGGCGCAGCGAACTACATCCTCGACAACCTGATCGCCGACGGCAAAGCGGAGCCGATGATCGTCGTCATGCCCTTCGGTCACGCTGTCCCCTACGCCGACCGCGAAGGGCGCGCTCGCAACACGCCGCTGTTTGAGCGCTACCTGATCGACGACGTAATACCGATGATCGAATCGAGGTTCCGCACCGTGCCGGGCCGCGACGCCCGCGCCCTGGTCGGGCTGTCGATGGGAGGAGGGCAGTCGTTGACGATCGGATTCAACCGTCTCGATCTCTTCAGCGCGATCGGCGCCTATTCCGCGGCTGCGCCCAGGGAATTCGAAAAACAGTTCGCCGAACAGCTCGCCGAGCCCGACAAGCTAAACGAGCGACTGAAGCTGCTATGGTTCGCCTGCGGCCGCGACGACCGGCTCTTCGAACGCTCCGAGAAGCTGTCGGAGTTGCTCACCTCGAAGGGCGTCAAGCACACATTCGAGGCGACCGAAGGCGTGCACAACTACGCTGCTTGGCGGAAGTATCTGGCGAGCACGGCGCCGCTGCTGTTTCGTTGACGTTAGCGTCGCCTCACGCGCAACGAACCTAGAGACAGCGGAAGCGCGACTCGCCCGGCTCCGGTTTCAGCTTTCTTCCCACGTCCTGGGCGCCCACTCTCGGGCCAAACGGTGGGCTTCGGAGATCTGCTCAGGAGTCATCTTAGCCGCGATAACGTCTCGGCCTTCGGCGTACGACTTCGCCAAGGCTCCGGATTCTCTCGATGCGGCTAAATTGAGCCACATGTGGGCCTGGACGTAGTCCTGCGGCACGCCTTGGCCGAGGCCGTACATCAAGCCGAGGTTGGACTGCGCATCGGGGTCGCCTTGTTCGGCGACCATCCGGTACCATCTGACGGCTTCCTCGTAGTCCTGCGGTACAACCCGGCCGACTTCATACGCGATGCCCAGCAGGTACTGAGCGGGAGCATATTGTTGTTCGGCGGCCTTGCGGACCCAGGTGACGACTTCAGCGTTGCTGCGGGGCACGCCGCGACCGTTTCCGTACATCACGCCGAGTCTATATTGTGCGTAGGCGTCGCCCTGCTCGGCGGCTAGCCGAAAGCATTTGACGGCCTCGGCGTCGTCTTGCGGCACGCCTTCGCCCAGCATGTACGCCACACCAAGGCTGGTGTGTTCGCTTGAGCTGACGCCTGGTCGATTCATCTGGTTCTCCTGGCTGCAACTACGAGGGCCATTCGGTTGTCGTCTCTGATACCGCATGACGCAGGGCGAATTACTAGGTCGATCTCGTCTACTAATATTGCTTGAACTCCGCAGCAGCCGACCATCGCCCAAAAGGACCATTTCTCGCTAGGGTCTTCGCCCCACAGGGTAGATCGGAAGTTACTCATGGCTACTGGTGCGAGCGGATTGAGCAGACCCAGACGGAGGAATTCCGCTCATGCCCGACGCTCGCGGGCCGCCGGCAGCGACGACGGAAGGACATCACCGCGGTGTTCGGCCGCGTTACAATCAACCGCGACGATGATCGGCCGTACGATCAGCCACTACAAGATCCTCGAGAAGCTCGGTGAGGGCGGCATGGGCGTGGTTTGGAAGGCCGAAGACACGCAGCTCCGCCGCACCGTTGCGCTGAAGTTCCTCTCGTCTGAGACCGTGGGCAACGAGGAGGTTAAGGCTCGTCTGATCCGGGAGGCGCAGGCGTCGGCGTCGCTCGACCACCCCAACATCTGCGCCGTTCACGGCATCCACGAAGAGCTAGGCCAGACCTTCATCGCGATGGCCTATATCGACGGGCCGTCGCTGGCGGACAAGATCAAGGAACGTCCGCTGCCGCTCGACGAAGCTCTAGGATTCGCAATCCAGATCGCCGAGGGGTTGCAGGAGGCCCACGAGAAGCGGATCGTCCATCGCGACATCAAGCCGCACAACGTGATGCTGACCGCCAAAGGTCAGGTCAAGATCATGGACTTCGGCCTGGCCTCGTTGGCGGGCCGCTCGAAGCTCACCAAGAGCGGAACTACCCTTGGGACGCCGGCCTACATGGCTCCGGAACAGCTCGAATCCGGAGAAGTCGATCGCCGGGCGGACATCTGGGCGCTGGGCTGCGTGCTCTACGAAATGCTTACCCAGAAGACACCGTTCGATGCCGACTACGAGCAGGCGATCGCGTACGGGATTCTCAACGAGGAGCCCGAGCCGATCTCGGCGCAGCGAGCCGATGTGGAGCCTGAGTTCGATCGCGTTATCGGGAAGGCTCTTGCCAAGGATCGCGAGCAACGTTATCAGCATGCGGACGATCTGCTGGTCGACTTGCGTACGCTGGCCGAAAAACAGTCGGGTCGCTCGCCGGGGCTGAGCGGACGGAAAATGCCCCCGCAGATGGAACCTGCGGCCTCTGACGTAGGAGTACAGAATGCTGCGGCGGCATCAGCCGATGGGACGCCATCGAACAACCTGCTCCCGAGGCGCAAGCTCCACCTAACCTCGGCGCTAGCGGCGGGCCTCGCGATCGTTCTCGCGGCCATCTCCTTCACGCATTTCAGCGAAGCTCCCATCGAGCGCCCGGTAAGCAAGTGGTCCTTCACTCCAGAGGCGCTGTCTTTTTTTGGCCGATCAGTGGCCGTCTCTCCGAACGGCAGGCACATCTCCTACGTGGCCGGTCCGGGCGATCAGAGGCTCTGGGTGCGCGACCTCGATGTCGAAGAGCCGCGCGAGCTGGCTGGGACCGAAGGAGCGAGCCAACCATTCTGGTCTCCCGACAGCCGTTTCATCGGCTTCTTCGTGGAAGGCGAAGTCAAGAAGATTGCGTTTCGGGGAGGCCCTCCCGTCACCGTTTGTCCGCTACCGGGCCAGCCTTTCGGCGGTTCTTGGAGCCCGGACGGGGAGTCCATCGCTTTCAGCGCCGTTCTCAACCGCGGCAGCCGGATCTTCGAGGTTCCAGCACAAGGAGGACAGCCCAAACTGCTTTTCGACAGGATGGAGACGGCAAAAGGATCGTACAACGGCGAGCCCCACTTCTTGCCGTCAGAAGCTGGGGCGAGAAGCTTGTTGCTGCGGGTTGGAAGCGGGCGGGAAGCCGACATTGTTCTCAAGAACCTCGAGACAGGAGAGTCTCTCATCTTGGCCGAGGGTCAGCGCGCCGTGTTCTCGCCCAGCGGACACATCGTCTTTGAGCGGGAGGGCGACCTGTGGGCTCTGCCTTTCTCCATCGATGCCTTACGGCCGGAAGGAGAGGCTTTCCCAATTGTCGAGAACGCCAGTAGTCCGAGCATCGCCAAGGAGGGGAAGCTGGTCTTGCTTCGGTCGCCGGACAGAACTCTGAGACAACTGGTGTGGCGCAACCGAGCCGGTAAGAAGCTTGGCGTGATCGGGCAGCCGCAAGAGGGGATTGATTTCTTGGCGCTCTCACCCGACGACCGCAGCGTGGCCGTCAAGTCAGGCGAGAGCGGCAACAACGACATCTGGGTGCATGAAGTCGAGCGGCCTATGAAACGAAGGCTGACGTTTGATGAGGCGAACGACAACCGGCCTCAGTGGTCGCCTTCGGGGCGCGAAATCACATATCAGTCGGGACGCGCCGGAAACCTCGACATCTACCGCCGGCCAGCCGGCGGCACGGGCGAGGCGGCGTTACTGATCGGGACGGAGGCGATCGACCGTCCATACGGTTGGTCCCGAGACGAGAACTATCTCCTCTACACGGCTGACCCTGCAGGAAGCAGCGACCTTTGGTATCTCAAGCGCAAAGTCGATGGGGAGGGCTTTGAGTCCTTCGAGTTGCTGGCTACGCCCTTCGACGAGCGCATGCCGAGCCTTTCGCCCGACGGTCGTTTCCTGGCCTACTGCACCAATGCGTCTGGCCGGGACCAGGTGCATGTTCGGCCTTTTCCTTCCGGTAAGACGCAGTGGCAGGTTTCGACGAACGGCGGTTGCCAACCGCGCTGGAGCCGAGACGGCAAAGAGCTGTTCTACGTCGAGGGCGACACGCTGACGGCGGTCGAGGTGACGACGTCTCCTGATTTTGCGATTGTTTCGACCACGCTTCTTTTCTCGAACCCGCGTCTATCTGACCGGGTTGGTGCAGTCACCTACGATGTTTCGACTGACGGGCGCTTCGTGATGGCGGACTCGGTGGAGGGCGCGGAAGCAACGCCGCCGTCGATCCATGTGGTCGAGAACTGGTACGAAGAGTTCCGCGACCGCGACCAGGACTGAACCCTCGCTGTCACCCGCCGGACATGAAGACCGCTGCGGCTCTGGCGGATTCGGCGCTACCGCCAACCTATACCCGGCTGAAGATCGAACCGCTCAAAGTCCCAGTGCTGTCGGCGAACGATTCCTCGCCGATGCCCAGAGAGTGCAAGACGCTGAGGTACATGTTCGACATGCGCGTCTCGCCGTTTCGCCAGTAGGCGCCATGCTTGAGGCCCATGTTGGCTCCGCCCGCGACCAGAGTCGGCAGATTGCGGGGGGTGTGCGTCGTACTCGCGCCGCTTCCGTATAGGACGATGGTGTTGTCGAGCACGCTGCCGTTGCGGTCCTGATAGGCGGATAACTTCTCGAAGAAGTGCGCCAACTGTTGGCTCAAGAAAAGGTCGTACTTGGCGAACTGCAACTGCCCTTCCCCGTTGACGGCGTGCGAGAGTTTGTGGTGCGTTTGCGAGAGGCCCAGCTTGAGCGGGAACGTATCGCTAATGCCCATGCCGTCTTCACGATTGAGCATGAACGCGACCGAGCGCGTAATGTCGGCATCGAACGCCAACGCAATCAGGTCGAACATAGCGCGGTAGTACTCGGCGGGCTCTCCCTCAGACGTCGCGTCGAGATTCAGGTGTGAGTAGTCCTGCTTCTTCAGCGGGATGTCGATCCAACGTTCGGATGCGATCAGCCGCGACTCTACTTCGTTCAGCGAAGTCAGGTACTGATCCATCCGTTCTCGATCGGACTGGCCGAGCTGCTGATCGAGCGAACGCGCGCTCTCGGCCACGGCGTCTACCAACTTGATCCGCCGCTGCAACTGGTCCCGCTGCGATTGCAGCGACGCGCGGTCGGCGCGGAACAAGCGGTTGAACACGCGGCGGGGATTGTTTTCCGCCGGGATCGGTCTGCCTTCCAGACTGTAGGAGATGGTGCCCGTTCGCGAGAGGAAGCCCGTGCCGGCATCGATCGACAGCACTAAGGAGGGCTGCCGGCAGTGCTGCTTGGTGTGCAGCGCGATGACTTGATCGAGCCCGACCGAGTTGTAGACCCCGCGCTGCGGATTGTGCAGCGGGGCGCCGGTGAGCCACATGTCCGAGCAGGTGTGCGGATCGGCTTTAGGCCCGCTTGGGTGGTACAGACCGCCCATAAAGCTGAGCTGCTTGCGGAAGGGGCTGAGCGGTTCCGTCGACTTGCCAAAGACGAACTCGCCATTCTGCTCGGCGGCAGGAAACCAACTCCATTCGTCGAGGCGGTTCTCCTCTCTCGGGAGCGACATGCCGTTGGCGGTGTAAAGCGCGCAAAACCGGCGGGGAGCTTGCTCGGTCACTTCCGCGCCCATAGCGTCCAGAGCAGGCAAAGCGAGCGCCATGCCTCCTAAGCCCTGGAGGAAAGCTCGGCGGTCGATTTTGAGAGCAGATCCCATCAGTGTCTCCCTGTGCGCTCTTCCGGCCTCTTCTTACTTCTCGAGAAACAGTTCGCTGTTGACTACGTATCGGATCATGTCTTTCATCCGGTAGTCGACGGCCCTCAAACTTAGCGCGTCCTGTTTCAGGTGATTCAGCTCATTGTACGTCAAGCTTCGTCCGTTCGCATACGTTACGAGGTGCTTGAGAACACTGAAGGCCACCTGGTCGATTCGGTCCTGAGCGAGATAGCGTTTCAGGTCATTGACGCCTGACACCTCGGTGCTGTCGGGCAACTTGGACCGCGCGTCGGCAGGCTCCTGCTTCAGCCGACCGCCTGCATCAAATTCCTCAAGGGCCACGCCCCACGGGTCGATCTTCGTGTGGCATTGCATGCAGCCGGGCAGACTGCGGTGCTGCTCGAGGCGTTGGCGCAGCGATAGCCCTTCGGTGCTTGCGTCGAGATCCGGCACGTTGGGCGGAGGATCGTCAGGCGGCTCGGCGATAATCTTCCGTGCTACCCATGCCCCGCGCTTCACCGGGTTCGATTCCCGGCCATCCGACAGCCCTGCCATGAGCGCCGCCTGGGTGAGCACGCCGCCCAACTCGGGCCGGCCGTGCGCGATGGGAACAAACTCGAAGCCGCTGTCGGTCTTGCCGGCCAGATCGTAATAATCAGCAACGACTTCATTCGCGAGCACGAAGTCGGACTGAACGATCCGACTCACTGGCAGGTTGTTCCTGATCAAGTACTGAAGATACTCGACCGGCTCCCGACGCAGTTGGTTGCGAGCATCGCGCGTAAGCTTAGGAAAGCGTTCGCGGTCCGGCTCGAGCACATCGAACTTGTCGAGGCTTAGCCATTGGGACGTGAATTCCTCAACGAACCGGGAAAAACGCGGGTCCGCAATCATCCGGCCGACTTCCGCGTCCAGGTGCTCACGGAGCGAGCCGGCGGCGGCGAGATCCAAGACGGCGCTGTCCGGCGGCTCGTTCCACAGGAAGTACGACAGCTTGGAAGCCAGTTCGGAGTCGTCGATCGGCTCGGGGTCGGGCGTGCTGCTGGCCTCAACCAAAAACAGGAACTGCGGCGACGTCAACGCAACTTGCAACGCGTCCTTTACGCTTGCCTGAAAACCGCCTCCCGCATCGAGTGATCGCTCAAAGACCGCCATCAGCGCCGACTCTTCCGCGGCGTTTACGGGACGCCGGTAGGCTCGCGTGGCGAACTCGCGAATGATTTCTCGCGCATAGGCGGGCGCGTCGTGCTTGCGCCCGAAATTGCTGAAGATCTTCTGATGCGACGGCGGCGGCCATGTCTCATAGAGCGGACCTTCGAACTCCACCGAGCGGACCAGCAAGCGCGGCATGTCTCGACCATCGGTGTACTCGCTGCGGACGCCGATCTCACGAAAGCCCGCCAGATAGTTGACATTGCCTTCCTCGACATCGGGGCTGGGGAAGTCGTTTATGGCGCCCTCGAACACATAGCGCGTGAGCTTGTCGTCGGCAACCGTTTGCGGCGCTCCAACAGGCGCGAACGTGCTGCCGCAATCGCGACGCAACCCTAGATGCACGCCGAGTCGCGGCACGCGCTGTTCGAAGGCTTGAAAGAGTTGTGAGATCTCGTCCTCGGCGGCTAGCGGCGTAAAGACGACACGGTCCAAATCGACCCTGCCGGTGTGACCTACGCTCACCGGCAGCGGCCCCGCCTCGAGCCGTACCGCCAGGAATGCCGGCTGCCGCAGCGTGCCGGTGAATGGCCGATCACCGAGCGTTATCGTCGCGTCTTGGGGCGTTTCAGGAGGCGGCAGCGCTAGCTTTTGTCCGGGTTGCACGAGCGCTTGAATCTCGGCTTCTCCCAGGGCTCGAGTATAGATGCGCGCTTCATCCAGCTGTCCATCAAAGTGCTGGGCGTAAGAGACGCGCCCGAAGTGGAGCTTGGCCTTCGTGCTGTTGAGGTTCGCCGGGCCGATATCCCCTTCCGCGACTACGTGTCCGTTCACGTAGAGGCGCGTCTTCTTCTCGTTCTTCTCACCGCGCCGCACGACCGCCGCAACATGCTGCCAGGCGTCGGAGCGAATGACTCCGGGGGGCGACGTCACAGCTCCATTGCCTTCCTCATCCGGCCCGATGGTCGTGATGCCCAGGACGCCTCTCCTGCCGAGCAATTGCAGACGCCAGCCCGGCATTTGGTCATAGGCTCCGAGCACGACTAGGCCCGCTCCGCGGATCTCGGCCGGGTTGACCCAAGCGGCAACCGTGAAGTCGCCGTCGCCAACGTTCAGCTCGCCCTGATGAGAGATGATCACCGCATCGTCGGCGCCGTCGAGCGATACGGCCTTACCAAACGGGGAATCAACCGGGTGCGCATTTCCCTCGAACACGCCCTGCGCATCGCTATCGAAAGACCACGAGCCGGCCAGCCCATCGGAGAGCCGCGACGCATCCGCGGCCGGCAACGCGCTCGGCGCCGCTTCGTACACGTCGATTTGATAAAGGCCGGCCTTCTTGATGTCCACCGTTTGAGAAGTAGTCAGATCTTCGATAGCGATGCTGTCTGCTCCAGGCGCTTTCGCTGGAACGCCCGGATCAAGCAACAGGCCGTCGCTATACTTCGCCGCCGTGACGGTGACGCGAAAGCGCCCGTGGTCAGGCAGTTCGCGCAAGGAGATCTTAAAGTTCGCCTTCGGTCCGTAGGTGCCCTCGCTTCCAAATAGCTCGTCGCTCGGAATGGCTGGCCGCAACAACAGCCCCCGCGGGACCGTGGCGTAGGGGCTCCCCTTGGGATAGCCGCGGCTGCCGCGCATGTCGGCGAAGACCGCGTGGTAAATACTGTCGAAATCTCTCCAACCCCTTACGGTCGCGTTCCCCTTGTAGCCCTCGATGAAGCGAAACTTGGTTCGCATTCGGTACGGCTCAAAGGGAAACGGTTTGCTCGGCGTGAGTTGCGTCACCAAGTGGTCTGCGTTGTCAAGCAAGAGGCTGTTTGCTCCGAGAATGAGCTCATCTTGGATAGGGTCGGGATTGATCGACTTGCCCAAATCGACCCGGAAGTTTCGGATCGAAGGCTTCGAGTCCGGATTGACAATCGATCGACTGAGAGCCTCTTCGGCGACTTCAAAGTAGGCTTCCATCAGCAAGGGAGACAGTTGCAGCGTCTCGGCGTTGTTGACGAATCCGTCTTTGGAGACTGCATCCGGAGGCAACGCCTCCGTCAGATCGTCCTCGAGCAGTAACAGCTCTCGCAGCGTGTTGCGGTATTGCGAAACGGTCAGTCGCCGGACGATGCCGTTCTTGGGCGTCGGTCGGGAACGGGCGACATCGAGGGCGTGGGTGATCCACTCGACCATCTGTTGGCGCTCAGGGCCGGTCGGCTGCGCAATGCCTTTCGGGGGCATCGTTTCGTCGCCAACCCTTTTCCGTACGACCTCCCAAAGCCGAAGCTGTCGATCCTCAAGCGCTGCATTGAGCTGGTCGAGCCGGATTCCCGACATCGCCGTGTCCTCGTTGTGGCACTGAATACAGTTCTGCTGCAGGAACGGCTTCGCGTGCTGCTCGAACGCAGTCTCGAGCGCGGACGAAGAGTCGTCCACCGCTTGGGCGAGCACCGACTGGGCCGTCCATGCGATTCCTACAACCGAAGACAGAGCCAGAGCGCACGCGGCTTGCACTCGAAGCCAACCGCTTCTCTTGTTCCGTGCGCCGCCGCGCCCGGATTGCACCCTTCGTTTGTTTTCCTCGATCCTCACTCCACTCTCCTCATTCTCTTCCGACGAGTGCTCGGCGACATGCCTGTACTTTCGTCCCTCCGCGTCTGGGCGGGAGGAGCGACGGCAGATGCGCGAGGTCGCTGTACAGCGGGGACCGCGGCGACGGTAGAGAGTTAGCACTAGAGCCATTTTAGCCTTCACCGCTGATCCGGGCAGCATCCCAGTGTCTGAGCGCAGTTCTCGGCAAGACGAACTCTCATGGTGTAAACTTGCGCTGGACCCGCCGCCTTCGGCCCGTCCGTGCGAGGCTCCCATGAAGAAGTTCCTTTCGCCCCTGGCGGCCGTTCTTTTCCTGTTTGGTTGTGGAGGCAGCGACCCCGTTACGATGGTGCGGCTGGTCGATGTCTTCGACTCCGCTTCCGTTGAGGGCGCGCCTCAAGACGCCGGCGCCGAGCCCCAGGCACTGTGGAACTTCGCCGAGCCAGGCGATGACCCCACCCTAGGCTGGCGGGCTGGTCCGGGCGTCGCCGACCTCCGCATCGTCGACGGCAAGTTGACTGGCCGTGCCGTCAGCGACTTTCCCATCATCTATGTCGCGCGGCCGGCGACCGTTGATACGGCAGACCGGTTCCATTCGCTGCAGGTCAAAGCGAGAGCGTCCGAGGACGCGGAGATTCGTGCGCATTTGGCGAATTCCGAAGACCCCAAACTCGCCGATCTGCAAACAGTTTCCGGCAACAACTGGCGCATGGAGGCCCGCATCAGCGGAGACGAGATCCAGTCGGTCACTCTGAGTAGTCCGGCTCGTCGGCCGCTGTCCAATGCGAAAACGATTCTCTTGCGGCCTGCCGACGCCGCGGGCTCCACCTTTGAGATCGAGTCGATTCGCATGCTGTCTGGCCGCGAACACCTCGAGTCGATCCCTTCGGGCATCGGCTGGCATGGCCTCGACGAGGTCTATCGCGAAACATTGGTTTCGCGTTCGCCCGAGACCTTCACCGTCGACGTCGACGTCTCTGCAAATTCTTGGCTTGATCTGCATGTGGGAACCGTCGAGGACGCGCCCGTGACCTTCGTCATCGACGATGTCACGGCGGGCGCCGAGACGACATTGCTTAGGCGGACTGTGACGACAAAGGACGCCTGGGAGCCGGTGTCGACGGACCTTGGCGGCGTGACAGGCGCTCGCCGGCTGCGGTTCTCAATCGATGTGGAGGGGGATCGAATGCTCGGCTATTGGGGCTCGCCGGCGATCCGCGTACACGGCGCACGTCCGGCGGCGCCGGAGACGGAGGCCGCCGCGCTCATCGGTTCGCCCGAACCTCCGCAGGGCGTGATTCTCATCATGATCGACACGTTGCGCAAGGACCATACCAGTCTCTACGGCTACGAGCGCGACACCACGCCGACTCTCGCCAAGATGGCCTCTGAGGGCGTGTTGTTCCTCGACAACATCTCTCAAGCTACGTGGACCAAAGTCGCGACGACCTCGATCATGACTTCGCTCTACCCGCAGTCCCACGGCGTACACGACTCTCCCGACAGGCTGCCCGCGGCGGCGAAAACAATTGCGGAGATCTATCGCGCCGGCGGCTACGCCACAGCGAGTTTCGCCTCCAACGGCTTTACCGGGCGCAACACGAATCTGCACCAAGGCTTTGAGGAGGTCCACGAGGCAGGGTCGCTCCACAACCAGGGCAGCAAGACCTCGCGCCCCGTTGTCGATCGAGTCGTCGACTGGCTCGAACGTCATGCGGACTCGCCTTATTTCATGTTCGTGCACGTCTTTGACCCGCACAGCGATTTCGAGCCTCGCGCGCCTTACAACACGATGTGGGCCGACCCGGCGGAAAAGGAAGAGCATCAAGAGCAGCGTCAGAAGGCGCTTGACTACGCCAAGGCCAAGGACGAGACCCGTCAGTTCAACGAACTCCCGAAAGCAGAAGACTTAGAGGCTACGGGTACCGACGCCAAGGCTTGGATGGAGTACGAAAAGTCCTGGTATGACGGCTCCATTCGCGGGATGGACGCCGAACTGGCCCGCCTCCTCGAACGATTGCGTTCACTGGGCATTGCTGAGGATACCCTCATCGCCGTCGTGACCGACCACGGCGAAGAACTGCACGAGCACGGCAGGATGGGCCACGCCATGCAGGCCTATGGCGAAATCGCCAACGTCGCGATGATGCTTCACCGGCCGGGCTCGGTCCCGGCGGGAGTCAGAGTGGAAGACACCACTCGCAGCATCGATCTGATGCCGACGTTGCTCAACCTCAGCGGCCTGCCCGTTCCTGAAGCGGCGCAAGGGCGCAGCACGCTGCCTCTGGTCGCGGCTTATCGGGACGCGTCCGGCGAGGAAGCACGCGCGGCTGCGGCCGAGTTGGGTTGGGAGACGCGTCCCGCCGTAACAGAAGAGCACAAGAGGGATCACACGAACGCCTACCAAACCGAGTACGACGACGAGTCGTACGCCATAGTCTTCGAAGGATGGAAGCTCATCCACAACGTCCAGACCATGCACAAAGCTGAGTACGAGCTCTACGATCACGCCAACGACCCTCTCGATGCGAAGGACGTCGCCGATGCGAATCCCGAAATGGTCGAGAAGCTCAACAGCGAGCTCGGCTACTGGCGACGCGAGGTCACCGACGCGGCCCTGCCCAAGGACTCTTCCGAGGGCATGAGCTCTGAGGAACTAGAGAAGCTTCGCAGTCTCGGATACATCCAATAGGCAGGAACTACGATTGGAGCACTTGCTACGAGTGAGACTGACGGGGCTGGTGCTGATCATTTTCGCGAGTCACCTTCTCGCCGCCGAGAAGGAAGCGCTCATCGACGAGTCTCACTTCCTACCGATAGAGCACCCGGCGATCGGCTATTCGAGCGCCTCGCCTAGCGATCGCATCGCGGAGTTGCAGGCCCAGCTCAGCTCCGGCGAGCTGAAACTCGTGTTCGACCGGAAGTTCGGCTTTCTGCCGTCGGTGCTCGATGCGCTGGACATTCCAGTCTCATCGCAGATGCTCGTATTCTCGAAGACCAGCTTTCAAGCAACCCGCATCTCGCCGCAGACGCCGCGAGCCCTCTACCATTCCGACGATCTCGCCGTCGGGTGGGTCCAGGGCGGAACCGTTTTGGAGCTCGCTTCGGTTGATCCGAAACTAGGGGCCATCTTCTATTCGCTAGATCAACGGCCGTCGGACCGACCCGCGTTCCGACTTCACAACACGGAGTGCACCGGGTGTCACCAAGGACCGGCGACTCTGGGCGTGCCCGGTCTCTTTGTCCGTTCCGTGTATCCAGACGAGTCGGGAATCATGTCGCGAGCTCCGGGTTTCTTCACCGATCATCGCAGCCCTCTGCAAGAACGCTGGGGCGGCTGGTACGTCAGCGGCGAGCACGGGACGCAACGGCATTTAGGCAATCGTACATTCGAGCAATTCGCGCCGACTACGAATCTCGATCTTCGGCCCACCGGCAATCTGACGGACCTAACATCGCTTTTCGATACCGATGCATACCTGAGCCCTCACAGCGACATCGTGTCGCTGATGACGCTTGAGCATCAAACTCGAATGACGGACTTGATCACACGCGTGGGTTACGAGGTTCGCATCGCGCTCCACGACGCAGACACCGGTCAGATTAGCGATCTTGATCCTGCCTCGCGAAGCCGGATCGCTAACACGATCGAAGGAATGATCCGTTACATGCTTTTCGCCGACGAAGCTCGGCTGGAAGCTCCTGTTCGCGGGACGACAGCGTTCGCCGAAGAATTCGCCGCGGCGGGACCACGCGATGAGAAAGGACGGTCTCTGCGCGATCTGGACTTGGAGACGCGACTCCTGCGCTACCCTTGCAGCTACCTAATTTACTCGGAACAGTTCGCGGCGCTGCCGCCGCCCGCGAAGCGAATCATCTACAGCAGGTTGTGGGATGTCCTCACCCGTCGCGACCAGTCCGAGGCATCTCGAACGCTGAGCGAGACGGACCGCCAGGCGATCAAGGAGATTCTGGTTGCGACGAAACCGGATCTGCCGGCGTATTGGCGCGATTAGCGACCCAAGAGCATCGCCAGCACGAAGGCTTCCGCGCTCGCGAACTTGTCAGATTTCGAGACGCCATCGATCAGTAGGTGGGTTTCGTGGCCGACGCGATCTGCCTTCTCCTTCATCTTGACGCCGTAGACGGGGTGGTGAATGCCGTGGCCGGCGTCCTCGGACGGAAGCGTCATGTTGTTCCCGTATGTCATCAAGAGCGGCGGGTCGTCCGCGGTCAGATGATTATAGGGAGAGAACTCCGAATAGAGATCGCGGTATTTGTCGTAGTTGGCAAGCGCGCCTTCGATCGTCTTCTCGCCGACCGCCATGTTGATCATGCGGTGCTTGAGCACGTTAGGTCCCAACCAAGGCTCGATCACTTTCGGATCGATCGACGTTTGGCCGGCACGGACCGCCGCTCCGCTCACGCGTGTCGATTCGCGCAGCACAGGGTCCGGCGAGCTCGTGTCGGCTAGGTCGTCGTGCAACAGCAGCCACATCGACGTGCATGCCCCCGCGCTGCCGCCCGTGAGAACAATCCTCGTCTTGTCGAGGTTCCATTCGGCGGCTTTCGATCGAATGAACTGAATGGCCCGCGCAGCATCGTGCACAGGAGCCGGGAGAGGCGCTTCGCCGCTCAAACGATAGTTGACCGCCGCGTAGGAGATTCCCTTCTCCAGGTACGGACGGAAGTTGTCCGCGGACTGTTTCTTGTCGCCTCCCGTCCAGCCGCCGCCATGAATGTAGACCAGCAACGGGCGTGGTCCGTCGCCCTCGGCCATCCAAAAGTCCAGCACGTTCATGTCGTGTGGCCCATAGGAGACTTCGTCCAGCGTCGGCGTCAATTCCGCGTCATCAGCGCCGAGGCCGATAGCGACAGTGGTCAGGGCAAGCAGCAGGGCTGCAAAAGGCTTCATGAGAGATTCTCCCGGATGCGGCGAGGCGCGTCCGAGCAAGATTACCACAGCCCTTCGACAGCGGTTGTCTTGAGGAGTCTCGGGAAGAGCGTATAATCGTTCGCGTTATGTGTAGACGAATCCTCGTAGGCCTGCTGCTGGCGGGTTGGTCGGCTCCGGCGGCCGAGATTACGCATGGGCCAATCCTCGGACGGCTTAGCTCGTCGGGGGTTGGAGTGTGGGCGCGGACGAAGCAACCCGGCGAGTTCCGGGTGCGCTACGGCACGGCGCCGGGCGAACTTCGTGAAACATCCGATGTGGTACGGACGACGCTCGACCGCGACAACACGGGCTGGGTCCACATCACCGGGCTGGACCCGAAGACGATTTACTACTACGAGGTCACCGGTGAGAGGGGCGGGCGCTCGCCGGATGAGCTGCGCGGCGACTTCCGCACGCTGCCCGACGCAAAGACGCATCACCACCCGACGCTGAACCCCGAGGGCCTCTTTAACTTCCGCTTTGAGTACGCCTGCGGGAACCAACAGAGAGTCGACCCGACGACGCCGACGTTTCGGACCATGCTCGATCGCATTGAAGACTCGATTGATTTCGCCATCCTCGACGGCGACTGGCTGTATGAGGAAATGCGCGACTATCGGCCGGACCAATGGCGCGAGCAGACGTCCGCGCAGAGCATGCCGCGCATCGTCGACCTGGCGCCGACCATCGTTGGGGTGTGGGAAAACTACAAGCTCTATCTAAGCCGCGGCAAGAATCTGGCGGCGTGGCATCGCGAGGTTCCGTCGTTCTTCATGTTTGACGATCACGAGATGTTGAACGACGTGAATGGAACGGGCACGCCGGGGCTGCGAGGCCGGCGCGCGGCTTTTCGCGATATCGGTATCGAGGCCTGGTATCAGTATCTGGGCTGGTCAAACCCTGTTAGGTGGCAACAAGATATCCACTTCGGCAAGGCGAAGCTTACCGGCGGGGACGACGTGTTAGTGGACGAGTCGGCGGACTTCCGCGAGCTCAAGACAAACGAAGCGGCGACGTTGACCGTGCATTGGGGGACTGCCGACGCCGGAGTCAACGACACAGCCCTCGACAAAGTTGGCGGCGACCCCAACGCCGGCGTCTATGAGATCAAGGAGGTCGTGGACCGCAACCGGCTGCGCGTAGCGCCCGCGCCGAAAGAGGATGGGGAAGCGTCGTATTCGATCGGGCGCTTCAACCACTTCCGTCATAAGGTTTCAAACGTGGAGTTCTTCTATGTCGACACACGCAGCCACCGGCAGATGCACGACCTGAATGATCCATTCAAGGAGGGCGTTTCGATTCTCGGCGGGCCGCAGAAGCAGTGGCTAAAGAAAGCAATGCAAGAGAGCGACGCGGACTTCTTGTTCGTCGTCAGCTCGGTCAACCTAATGGTGCCGCACGTGTTGGGCCGTGAGACGCCGAACAACAAGGACGAGGCTTGGACCGCGATCGCGGTCGAGCGGAAGGAGTTGATCGACTTTTGGGACTCGCTGGGCAAGCCGGTCCTGGTATTGACGGGCGATCTTCACAACAGTTTTGCGATCAAGATCACCGACCGCGTTTGGGAGTTCGCATCGGGCCCGCACAACTCCACGAATCATCGGCTGATCGAAGAAGCGAACCGGCCGACCAGCGGCAAGTACGTCTCGCGCGGACGGGAGGCTGAGATTCGCTGGTCGACGTTCGTACCCAATGAAGCGCAGGGACGGAAGCGGCGGCCCGTGTATACGGTCGTTCAAGTCAACAACACCTTCCGCGTGCCCGGCGGTTTGGGGGCGGAGCAGAGCGGCCCCGGTCTGTCGGAGACTGATATCTGGGCGGCGTACGACCGTCCTCAAGTGACGTTGCAGTATTACGACGGGTTCAGCGGCGAGCTACTCTACGCCGAGTCGATACTGGCTTCCGAGCGAGAGTAGGGCAGCCTGCGGCTGCTACTATCCCTTGGGAGCCTAATCATGCCTGACTACGAACTTCTCTGGGGCGACCTTCACAATCACAACGCCGTCGGCTACGCCCGCGGATCGCTCGAGCGCACCTACGAGATCGCGCGGGAACATCTCGATTTCCTGGCCTTCACGCCTCACGCCCAATGGCACGACATGCCCGAGATGCCCAACGACGCCCACATGAAGTGGGTCAACGGCTTCAAGGTGCTCGAGGAGAACTGGAAAAAAGTGCAGCGCATGGCGCGCGAGTCAAACCGAAAAGATCGCTTTGTCTCGTTCTTGGCCTATGAGTGGCACTCCAGCTACTTCGGCGACTATTGCGTCTACTATCCCGGAGATGATCTGCCCCTCAAGTACTTCGGCCACGTCGAGGATCTACAGGAGTACGTGCGCGGTACGAAGGCGATGATCATTCCCCATCACCTCGCCTACAAACAGGGCTGGCGCGGCGCCAACTGGGATCACCTCGACACCAACGTCAGTCCGGTGCTCGAGATCTTTTCCGAGCACGGCCTCTCGGAGCACGACTGCGCCGGACGCCCTTTCATCCGCCACTCGAACGGCCCGCGCTGGACGCGCAACACTCTACAACGGGTGCTTGAGAAGGGCTTCCGGCCCGGCGTGATCGCCAGCACGGACGACCATCTCGGCTACCCCGGCGCCTACGGAGAAGGATTGGCAGGCGTCTACGCCGAAGAGCTGTCGCGAGAGGCGATTCTCGATGCGATTTGGAAGCGGCGCACGATCGCGGTGACCGGCGACCGCATCCGGATGGCGATGAAGCTCAACGACGAGTGGATGGGCTCGGAGTTGAGCTTCACTCGCGACCGCGAGATCACCGTCGACGTCGAAGGCATGGATGAAGTCGAGCGCGTCGACATCCTCAAGAACAATCGCGTGCTTCATCGCTACTTCCCCGAAGATCGCGTTCGAGACGACGCAGCCTGGCCCGGTGAAGCGCTGTGCCGGCTAGAGTTCGGCTGGGGGCCCTGGGCGGACCTAAACATGGCGCGCATCGCCGATTGGGAGGTGACCGCGACAATCAGAGACGGCAAGATCCGCTCGGTGACGCCTTTCTTCCAGTCGGGCCCCTACGATGAAGACCGCCGCGATCGAATCGTCGAACGAAAGGAAACGAGTTGTACGTTCCAGTTGCACACCTCCCGGATGCAGGCCTACGAGGAGGCGGCGACCAAGGGAGTCATCCTGCATCTCGAAGGCGGGAAGGGCGCGGTCCTGGAGCTGAAGCTCAAGAAGCCGACGGAGATGACGTTCCAACGAACGTTGGGCGAGTTGGCTGAGAACAATGAGATCGAGTTCACCGGTCCGTTCACGAGCGAGTCGTTCGTAGTTCACCGCCTAGTCGTGCCCGATTGCAGGCGCTGCCGCTTTCGCTACCCCGACCAGGGTCGAGAAGGCGAATCCGACTGGTACTACGCGCGCGTCACGCAGGCGAACGGACATCAAGCCTGGTCGAGCCCGATCTGGGTAGACGACTGAGGCCGCCCTCGGAGTTTCTTCGGGGTGCGTCCGGCTGGTCGCTCGCGTGTTCAACTTTTAGTTCATCAGATGGGCCTCAACATTTTGATTCGCAAGTGATTAGACGAATCAGTGGGCAGCGCCGTCCTGCAAACGGACAAGAATCGAGCCGCCGGGCCGCGCTAAGCTATTGATTCTACTAGGGCGGCGAACAAACAAAAATACCCTGGACATTTCCGGACATAACCGGAAAGTGCGGACGCGGGATGGGCGTTTGCTCGAAGGATTGATCGCTCGACGAAGCTGGGCCTCATGACTTTTGCCCTGGCGGGCGGGAGAACGGCTCTCGGGGTTGAACAGGCTCAGGCTATCCGCGCCGCTCTACCGAATGGTTTGTTCTCTTCGCCTCCAGACTAGCAGAGGGGACCAAACTTTCCTGAGTCGTGACGGTTTAGGGAGAGCGGCTGCGCCGGCTCCTCTCGGAACGGATTCTCTAGAGGAATGGTGAGGTCGAACGGCGTGCCGTCAGCGTAGGTCTGCCATTCGGCTCAGGCGATTAGCTTCCGAATGTCGGCACGATAGCGGCGCCAGAAGCTAGGGTCCAATTCCTTGATATCGTTCGAACGGAGACCGAGCAGGGACCGACAGCCAGGTTTGCCAAATAGGCCCTGCGGGCGTAGTTACGCCGAGCAGCAGCGCAAGCAGCGTGTCAGCGGTGTCGCTCGAAGGGCGATTGTCAGGGGCCTGGTGGGCTCGGCACATGCAGGGCAGTTCACCAAAACGCAAGACCCCGGCGCCGATGGGTGCGACAGCCGGGGCCAAGGTCCACGGTAGAGAACGCGTATGCGAGTCTACGCTGGGCGTCCGGGATGGTGAAGCAACTCTTGTTTTCACCCACAGCCAGCTAAAGGGCTAGATCACTGCCTCGTTGGCCCTGGCCGCCGCCCCTATGGCACTAGTCCGTTCCTGACCATCAGCCTACTGAGAGCTTCTTCCATTGTGTCAATGGCCGTTTGCAGGTCGTCTAGCTGCATCATCGTCTGGCTCGGGCCGCCCGGCAGATGCGCCGCTGCTTGGACATTCGCGCATTGGTTCACGTCGCAGCCGCCTTCGAAGTTGCTCAGTTGCTCCTCCAAACGATCGGGGATGATCGCTCCTTTCGAGCGCAATACCGCGTGCACTTCACCGCCCGCGGGATTGGTCAAGCCCAATTGTTCGCGGCCACCGATGATGTCGCTCGTATCGCCGACATCGAGCCGGACTCCGTATTCGGCGCGACCAGTGCTGATGATGAGATTGCCGCCTGCATAGATAACGCTGTCGGGCGGGTCTGAGCCTCCTGACGGCGGAGGCGTGCATGGAGTCGACGCGCATCCAGACGGATTGTTCCAGACGAGCAGCCAGAGCGTGTGAGGGCCGGGCTCCAGGGTGGTGTGCATGGTCACAGTCACGCCGCCCGTGTCGCGGACGATCGTTGAGACGGCGCCGCCGCCCACGGCGTCAAGGTTCGGCAGGTTCACTATGGGGATCGTGGTAACCGTCTCGGCGACCGCGAACTGGCTCGTCACGATGAAGAAGGCGTAAGCAAGCGCCACAAAGGCGATCAACTTCCTAGTGGTATTTCTCAATTCTTTCTCCTGTTGCCGGATGCAACAGGTTGAAGGCTACAGCCGACACCGTCGCCCGTCAATGAGCGAACCATGAGAATCCCCTGAAAATTCCATGAAGGACTAAGCCTTTGATTTCAAGCGGCTTTTCCCGTATCCTGATTGTGGCCTGGCTCATGTTGAACACCCAGAGCGATCATCGAACCTCGCACGGCTATCGGTTTGGAGCCTTTGAGCTGGATCTCAGGGCGGCAAGGCTGAAGAAGCACGGCGTCCGCGTGCGGCTCTCGAAACTGCCGTTCCAGGCTCTACGGTTCTTGGTCGAGAACCCCAGACGACTCGTCGGTCGTGACGAGCTGAAACGTCGGCTGTGGAGGAATGACGCCGGAGAGGGCTTCGACGACAATCTGAATCATGTGATCCAGAACATCCGCGAAGCCCTGGATGACGACGCCAAGGATCCACGATTCATTGAAACCGCCCCCTCTATGGGGTATCGCTTCATAGCGGAAGTGAGCGCCGTCCCAGCCTTAGCTAGGGGAGCGCACCAGGAAGCCGCGAACAGGGCCGATGCGTCCCGGCGCGTGTCCAGCCTGAGTTGGACCCTCGTTGCGCTGGTTCTAGTGGCCGGACCGACGATTTGGGCGGTTTGGCCTTCGGCCGAGACGACTGAGGCGAAGACGAGTAGACCATCCATCGTGGTTTTACCCTTCGAGAACCTCGGGAATCCCGAGGCCGAGTACTTCGCCGACGGCATGACGGAGGAGGTGACCAGTCGGCTTGCCAGTTTAGAGGGTCTGGGCGTCATCTCGCGCACTAGCGCTATGCAGTACAAGGGTGCACGGCCTTCGCTTAAGCAGATTGGAGAAGAGCTGGGCGTCGACTATGTCCTTGAGGGCGCCGTCCGCTGGCAACGCTCTTCGAGCGGCCCAGGGCGAGTGCGTGTGACGCCTCAGCTTATCCAGGTTTCAGAGGGCACCCAGTTGTGGGCGGGTCGCTACGACAACGTCCTGACGGACATCTTCGAGGTGCAGTCCGACATCGCGAAGCGAGTAGTCACAGAGCTTGACGTCACTCTCCTTGAGCCTCAGCTCCGGACTCTTGAATCCCGGCCAACAGAGAGCCTGGAAGCCTACGACGCCTATCTGCGGGGTAACGAGTACTTCCATCGTGCCGAACAGTTGCAATCGAAAGACGACGCCTTGATTGCGGTCCGGATGTACGAGCGCGCGACCGAGATTGCCCCGAATTTCGCCTTAGCACACGCGCGGCAGGGAGTGGCCCACGGGTGGCTCTTCTCATGGCAAGCCGATCGCACCGAACAACGCTTGAACCTGGCGAAAGCAACGACGCACAGAGCGTCGGCGCTCGATCCTGAGCTTCCCGACGTTCACCTCGCTCTAGGACTTATTCACACTGCGGGGGACGACTGGAACAGTGCCCTCGAGGAGTACCAGGCTGCTCTCCGCAGCCGGCCCAACGACCTCGAGATCACCGTGAATGTCGCCGAGTTCCAATGGATGATTGGTCGTTGGGAAGAGTCGTTGGCGACACTGGAGGCCGCCATCGATCTCAACCCGCGGGACGGCAAATTGGCGTGTTGGGCCGGCGGTCGCTGTTTTGGGTTGCGCGACTACAGTCGGGCGCTCGAGTTCCACACTCGCGCCATCGAGCTGGTTCCGGATCGGAATTGCATGTACTGGTGTACCGCACTGATCCATCTCAACCAAGATGGCAATACCCAAAGAGCACGGAGCTTTCTGGAACAACTGCCGCCGACTGTCAATCTCGAAGGTTCGCCGCCACCCAACCACCCGTGGGTTCTCGCTGATCTGATCGACCGCAGGTACGAGGACGCCCTGACCCGGCTCTCCTCAGAACCGGAGTCTTACGATTGGATCACGATGCATTACCCGAAGGATGTACTGCGCGCCCAAATCTATGGCCTGATGAAACGATCAGACATGGAACGGGCTCACTATCACGCGGCGCGTGAGCTACTCGAACGGAAGATCGCCGAACGGCCGAGGGACTTTCGATTCCGCGGTTCACTAGGTGTCGCCTACGCAGGCCTCGGCCGTCCTGACGACGCTATCCGCGAGGGCAAGCGGGGTCTCGAACTCCTCTCCGGGCGGCGGCACCCCTCGTACGGCTTTTTGGTGAAGGACATGGCCCAGATCTATACGATGCTGGGCAAATTCGACGAAGCGATCGACCAACTCGAACAGCTATTGTCGGTCCCGTCCTTTTTCTCGGCGGCGTTTCTGAACGCCGATCCTACGTGGGAGCCCCTCCACGACCACCCACGCTTCCGGGCGCTGCTGATAAGTAACGACAAGATTGCTCACCCTTGATCTGTTAGGGTCAGTCAGGCCGACGCGAGTTCTAAGAATCGACGGAACGGCGTGAGCTCTTGTTCATCGTGGATCTCCGTAACGATTGCGTTTCGTGCGAGCCTACCAAGTGCGTTTCGCGAGAATTTCCTGGATCTGTTCCTTGGGAACGGGCAGCTCGTCCATGTGATCCCGCAGCCACCCCGAGAAGTCCTTTTCAATCTCGTCGCTCCAGCGAGTATCAATCTGGCCCGGAGTGTAGACGCCGGTGCGTAGGCGCTCATGGCCAAACATGTCGCGAAGTCGGATGATCTCCGAAGTGGCCACTACCTTCTCAGCCAAATGCGCTGGAATGAAGACTACCCCGCCGTCCCGGCCGAGAACGACGTCGCCGGGCATGACCATTGTTTGGCCCATGCGAATGGGAGCATTGATGCCCATCATGGTCGAGTTGAGTCCCCTTCCCAAGCTGGACTGGTGGTGAGAAGGGTGATAATCGCGGACGAAAGAGGTGAAGTTCTCAAGCTCCTCCAAGCCGTTGATGTCCCGGATCACACCGTCGTAGACGATTCCGTTCCCGCTGTTGGCGTAGATCGCGTTCGCCACGTTGTCTCCGATGGAGGCTCCGTTGTTCTTGAGCCCGAAGTGGTCGCAGACGTAGACGTCTCCCTTCACGAGCATGTCCACCGGCCAGGCGTTCTGGCCTCCTATACGGCCTTCCTTCTTGCCGACCTCTCCGATGACTTTGTGGACATCGGGCCGGCCCGGCATCCAAACGGCGGTCAATGCGCGGCCGACGAGCACCTTGTCCGGATGGATCGACATCCAGCCGTCTTCGTATTGGAAATTGAATCCTTCGTTGCGCAGCACCGCCCAGGCTTCTTCGAGCGTCACGGCCTTCATGCGCTCGATGATTCCGTCGGGGACCTTCGGCCGCCCGTCGTCAAACCGCTCTCCCTGCCATTCGGGGGTGTATTGAATCAGGTCTTGTTTTGTGAAGACGCCCGGTTGCGCGAACGCTTGGGCCGCAAACAACAGCACTGCGGCGAGTGTGAATAATCGCATGGGTTGAGTTCCTCGGAGCGCCTAGATCTCGGCGCGGCTTAGTCGCGGATGCAAAACAACTCGTCTTGACTCCGCAAGTAGAGACTACCGTCGACAACGACGGGAGAAGAGATGAAGACCTCGTCTCCCATGTTGTTGGCGGCGATCACTTCGTATGTCTTACCCATCTTGACCACAGTTACGAGGCCGCTCTCACCCGCCAGGTAGAGCTTGCCGTCGGCGGCCACCGGCGAGGCCTTGAACTTCTGAATGTCCGGCAAACGCTGCTGCATGTAGTGCGGCTTGCCGGTTTCCGCATCCAGGGCGCTGAGCATACCGGTGTCCGTCAGCATGTAAAAGATGCCGTCGTGCAGGACCGGAGAGGGCGTGTAGGAATTGCCGCGATCGTTGGTCCAGCGGACATACTTGGGGTCGCCGGTGATGTCGCCTTGCCCTCCCAGCTTGATCGCGAGCAGATTGGCTTGGCGCCACCCGGTCATCGCGATGATGAGCTCGTCGTTGACCTGCACCACCGCCGGGATCGCGTTGCCGCCGAGGCCGCCGCATTCCCAAACCAGTTCGCCGGTCTCGAGATCATAGGTTCGGACGCGCGTTGAGCTGGTGATGAGTTGAGGGCGTCCGCCATACTCGACAACGAGAGGCTGAGGCCAACTGCTGGGTTCATCGCGTGCGGCTCGCCACAATTCCTCGCCGGTGCGCTTGTCCAGGACTACTAGATAGGAGTCGCCTTCATGGTCGTGCTGGATGACCAGGTAGTGCTGATAGAGGACGGGCGCCGTGCCCTCGCCGAAGGCGTTGCGCATCTGCAAGGGACCAAGGTCCTTCTTCCATTGCAGCTTTCCGTCGAGATCGTAGGCATAGACCCCACGTGAACCAAAGCTGACGAACACGGTTTCGCCGTCGGTGACGGGCGAATTCGACGCAAAGCTGCCGTACTGGCGATGGTATCCTTCGTGCGGCGCCGCAGTCGTGGCGACCTGCTCCCAGATCACCTGGCCGGTGTTCTTGTCGAGCGCAATGACGAGAAACTTCTGCCCGCCGGCGTCGGCGGCGCCGTTCTCTCCCGCCGGCACGGCTGTGGTCAAGAACATACGTTCTCCGACGACGATGGGAGTCGAGAAGCCGCGGCCCTCGATACTGATTCGCCACTTGACTCCCTCGGTCGGCGAGAATCGCTCCGGAGCCGCGGACGCTGCAACCCCGTTGTTAGTGGGGCCGCGCCATTGCCGCCAGTCGGCGTTCAGAGCGGACGTTAGAAGGAGGGCTGACAGCGCAGCCGCGGTGAGAAGTCTTTGCATTTTGGAACCTTCAGCAACGCCCATTGGACGCCGGTATATAGACGACCGTTTGGCAGGACTGGTTATTGCTAGCTCGTCATCTACCGGGCATCTCTATTGGTGCCGTTCATGCGGAAGGCGAGCGCCGCTCGCTGCTTCTCCATTTCACGCGTCCGCTAGGCGTTGGCCGGAGAAACGCGCCGCGGGCCGGGCGGAACACGGCGGGCGACTGCGTACGGACGTGTGCGGCGGAGTTTTATAATACAAGGTTCGAACGGCCCGTATCTAGACTTGCGGCGCAAGGACCTGATGAGAGGCGGCGATCAGTGATAAACCTGCGAGTGATTCAGCGGGTGCTCGTGTTCGGCGCGGCTATCGCTATTTCAGCGGCCGGCGCTGAAGGTTTGGAGCCGGCGACCTCGGCTCGTCCTATTTGGGCGGACCGCGGGACAAACACGCTCGGCGGACCGTCTCCAAACGGCCGCTACTTGTCGTTCGTCGACCGCACCGGCAATCTCGCAATCCGCGACTTGAAGACGGACGCAAGTCGTGCCGTTACCCGCGATGCAGGCAAGAATGAATCCGGGCAGTTCGCCTACTTCTCGATCTTTTCGCCCGACGGCGGCGCAATCGCATACGCCTGGTTCAACGCCGAGGGATTCTACGAGCTCCGCACTATCGGCACGGACGGCTCAGATTCGCGAACCTTGTACCGCAACGCCGAGGCCGGCTTCGTGCAGCCCTGCGCGTTCTCTCCCGACGGCAAGCAGATACTGACGTTGCTCTTTCGCAAAGACAACGTGAGTCAGATCGCCCTCGTCTCGACGGAGGACGGCTCGGCTCGGATTCTGCGCTCACTCAATTGGTTCTACCCGAAGAAGATCGACTTCTCTCCGGATGGACGGTTTGTCGTTTACGACTCGACCGTCGATGACGACGAGCCTGAGCGAGACATCCATGTCTTGACACTGGACGGCGGCGGTCAGTCGACGATAACGGATCACCCGGCGAACGACCTGTTCCCGTTGTGGACGCCAAACGGTAAGGCGGTCGTCTTCGGCAGCGATCGAGCCGGCACGATGGACCTATGGATGATTCCGGTTACTGACGGCAAGCCGGCGGGTGAAGCGGTTCTCGTCAAGAAGGAGCTTGGCCGCGCCCTTCCAATGGCCTTCACTCAGGATGGAACGCTTTTTTACGGACTCAAGACGGGCCAAACCGATGTCTACGCCGCCGAGTTCAATCTCGCATCGGGAGGGCTCTCGCGAAAAGCGAAGCCGATCGCAAGCCGGTTCCGCGGCGAGAACCGCGCTCCGGAGTGGTCGGCGGACGGTCGCTATCTGGCGTACCTCTCGCGCATCGGGACAGAGAACTACGGCCAAGAGTATCGGGTTGTCACGATCCGCGATATGGAGACGCAGAAGGAGGTTTCCTTGCCTCCGCGGCTCGCCTATGTCGATAGCTTGCGGTGGTCGCCCGACTCCGCCTCACTGCTGCTCTCAGGCAGCGACAACAAAGGCAGGGCCGGGGTATTTCGATTGGAGATAACTACCGGATCGGTGACGCCGATGATCGTGGAACGCAACGGCGACTTTCGCGGTTTCGAGGCCGCTTGGTCGCGCGACGGCAAGAAGGTCTACTATGTCCAGCCGACCGGCGCCGACAGCTCGATGATCCGGTTGCACGATTCCGACAAACAAGAGGCGGTGGACGTCTATCGTCCGGGAAAAAACTCCCAGATTCGACTGCTCAGGCGAGCCTGGAACAGCGACTCCCTTGCATTCTCGGTGGCCGGCGGAGGTGACGGGCGCACGCAGTCATTGTTCGTGTTGCATCCCGGGGAAGACGTTCCCAAGAAACTGCTCCACTCGCAATACGGCGGCCTGTCGGGCGTTGAATGGACGCCTGACGACAAGCATGTGTTGGTGAGCACGGAATCGGAATTCGGCGCCGGGCTGTGGCGAGTATCGCTGGCCGACGCGGACCCTCACCAACTGAATGCCGGTTGGAAAGGCCCGGGGCCGATTCGGCTTAGCCCTGATGGAAAGCAGATCGCCTTCGCTCAGGGAGAATCGAAAGAGGAAGTCTGGGTGATCGAAAACATCCCAGCAGTGAGCCAATAGGCATCCCGCGGACGCGTCGTATCCTAAGATAGCCCCGCGAACACCCGCGCGATGCACCCAAGAAGATCTATCGGCTGCTTCGTCCTACCCGCCCTCTGCCTCTCGGGGTTGAGCGGGGCGGAGTTACGCTTCGACGATCGCCGACAGCAGACGGGCATCGATTTCAAGCATCACGCCAACCCGACCCCAGAGAAGCATCTGATCGAGACCATGGGCGGCGGCGTGGCTTTGTTCGACTACGACAACGACGGATTCGTCGACGTGTTCTTCGTAAACGGCGGAGGGTTGGTGGAGAAAGGGTCGGCGGTCCAGGTCGACCGGTCGAAGCCCGCTTACTTCGACCGACTCTACCGCAATCTGGGAGACGGGTCCTTTGAAGACGTGACTGCGGCGGCGCGGGTGTCGGCGTCTTCGAAGACGCTCTATGGAATGGGAGCGGCCACGGGCGACTATGACAACGACGGCTTCGTCGACCTGATCGTGACCGGGTACGGCGGCACAATACTCTACCGCAATCGGGGGGACGGCGCATTTGAAGATGTAACCGACGATGCCGGAGTTAGCGTTGCGGGGTGGTCCGCCGGAGCCGGATTTTTCGACGCCGATCTGGACGGCGACCTAGATCTTTTCGTCACGCGCTACCTCGACTGGAGCCTGGAAGAGAGCTTTCGTTGCGGCGAGAAGGTTCCTGTCTACTGCTCCCCCAAACGATACCCCCCGGTCACGAATGTCTTGTTGCGCAACAACGGCGACGGAACGTTCTCGGATATATCCGACGCGTCGACGGTTGGCGCTTCGCCTGGCAAGTCGTTGGGCGTGGCGTTCAACGACGCCGATTCAGACGGTCGCGCCGACGTGATCGTCGCCAACGATTCGACGGCGCAGCAGCTCTTCTTCAACCGGGGAAAGACCTTCGAGGAAGCGGCGTTGCCGTCCGGTCTCGCCTTCAACGAGGACGGCGGCTCGTTCGCCGGCATGGGCGTCGACTTTGAGGACTATGACAACGACGGCGCCCCCGACGTAATCATCACAAACCTGGCGAAGGAGCTCTACGCCCTCTACCGCGGCGACGGCGAAGGGGTGTTCGGCTACGTAACGCGCCAAAGCAATCTGGCCGAGATCACCTCGCGCATGTCGGGTTGGGGAGTCAAACTGGTCGACTTCGATCACGACGGCTGGAAAGATCTCTTCGTCGCCCAGAGCCACGTGCTCGACAACGTCGATGTAATGGAGGCTGGCCTACTCTATAGACAGCCGCCTTTGCTGGCTCTCAACCGCGGCGGCCGGTTCGAGGATGCCTCCGCCTCGGCCGGCGCCGTGTTTCAAATCCCCTCGGCGGGACGCGGCGCAGCCTTTGGCGACCTCGACAATGACGGGGACATCGATATTGTCGTCGGGGTGCTCGACGACGTTCCGCTCATACTGTACTCGAACGGATCAACAGGGGAGAATCACTGGATACAGTTCCGCCTCGTTGGAAATGTGAGCAACAGCGCCGGGGAGGGTACTCGGATAACGATTGAAAGTTCGACCGTCGGACTCCAGGCCCGCTATTCATCCACAGCGGGCAGCTACCTATCGGCGAACGATCCCCGGTTGCACTTTGGTCTCGGACCCGATCGTCGAGTCGAGCGTATTACGGTTCACTGGCGGGCGGGCGCGAAGCAGATCCTCAAGGATGTCGAGGCCGACCGAGTCGTTGAGATCGAGGAGCCCCAGCCCTGACAAGAACGGTACTACTGGCAGTGGTATCGATTGTCGCGCTTGGCGCGCAGACAATCGATTCGACGATGGCCGGCCACGTCAAGCGAGGCGTTGCGGCGCGGGAAGCCGGCCGGCTCGACGAGGCTCAGCGGGAGCTCGAGGCGGCCGTGAGCGGAGCCCCCAATCTCGCTGAAGCGCATCTCTTTCTCGGCCTTGTACTCCACGAGCGCGGCGATTTCGCAGGAGCCGCTGGTTCGCTGACCCGAGCGCTCTCGCTCAAACCAGAACTGCCTGGCGCTAGAAGGCTATTGGGTTACGATCTGCTCAGGCTCGGCCGAGCCAACGAAGCTATACCGCAGCTTGCGAACGCCCTGGAGGAGAACCCCAATGACGCGAAAGCGAGCGCCTGGCTGGGTCAGGCCTACTTGAGCGCCGGAAGGCTAGACGACGCCATTCCGCATCTCGAGCGAGCTCGGAACGCTTCTCCGCCGGATCCGGAACTGCTGTATCTGCTGGGAAAGGCGTACTCGCAGCTTGCGCTCTCGTCGCAGGCGGAATTGTTGGCTCTGGCGCCGGATTCGGCCCATGCCCGCCTCGCCGTAGCGGAGGATCATCACCTGAACGGCCGTCCTGAGGAGGCGCTGGCAGCCTATCACGAGGCCATCGATCGAGACCCCTCGCTGGCTGGCATCTGGCCTGCGATCGGAGACATCGAGCGGGACAGGGGCGAGTACGAGGCAGCGGCGTCAGCCTATGCTCGGGGGCTCGAACTGGACCCGAGTAATCAGGCGCTTCATCTCCGCCGCGGAGAAGCGCTCGTGCAGCTCGGGCGCTCGGAAGAGGCGCTCCCTTATCTGGAAACCGCGGTGAAGTCGGAGCCAGTACCGGCAGGGGCGCTGACGTCTCTCGGCAAGGCCCAGGCGGACCTTGATCGACTCGCGGAGGCGGAAGTCACCTTGCTCAAGGCGCTTGCGACTACCGACGACGAGTTCGAGCGCATGGGCATCCACTACCAGTTGGCGCTTGTCTATCGCAAACAAGGCGCACCAGAGGCGGCGCATCAGCACTTAAGCAAGTTCAGCGAGCTTCGCAAGAAACTGCCTGTCGATGAGGAGTAGGCCTTATAGGCCCTCGCGCAGCTTGCCGTTCAGCGCTTCGAGAAAAGCCACGAGTGCTGCTTTTTCGTCGTCCGACAGGTTCAGCCGGCTGATCTCGGAATCGAGATTCGGATTCGGGATCCCGCCGTCGTCGTAGCTGTCCACTACGTCGTCGAGCGTTGCAAGGCTGCCATCGTGCATATACGGAGGAGTCAGCGCGGCGTCGCGTAGGGTGGGAGTCTTGAAGGCGCCGCGGTCTTCTTCCTTTTCCGTGACCACGAAACGGCCCTCGTCGCTGAAACGGCCGTTTTTGTAGCCGACGCCGGTGTTGTGGAAGCGTTCGTCGGTCAGGTTGGGACCCATGTGGCAGGTGACGCAGTTCCCTTTTTCTCGAAACACCTTAAGCCCCAGTTTCTCTTGCTCGCTAAGCGCAGCTGCGTCGCCCGCCACATAGCGGTCATAGCGGGAGTCGCCGGAGAGAATCGTACGAACATAGGACGACAGGGCTCGGGCCAGGTCATCCTGGTTCGGCTCGTCGCCAAAGACAGCCCCGAAGTCCTTTGAGTACCGGTCATCGGCGCGTAATCGGTCGACGGCCTCAGGCAGTGTGAGGTCCATCTCAAGGGAGTTGATCACGGGCTGCAGCACTTGCTCTTCGAGCGTCTGAATCCGCCCATCCCAAAAGAAGCTGCGGCCATAGCCCCGGTTAATCAGCTTCGGCGACCGGCGCGTACCGACGCGGCCGAAAACGCCCTTGGCCTGCGACAGATCATCGGTGAACCCTTGTTGAGGGTCGTGGCAGGTCGAACACGAGACCGAGCGATCACGGGAAAGAATCGGGTCGAGAAACAGCCGCCTTCCCAGAGCGGCCTTTTCGGCCGTGACTGGGTTGTCGGCCGGCGTCGGCATGAACTCGTCCAGGCCGAGCGGCGGATCCAGAGGAGCGGCGGCTTTGACAGCAAGACACCCTGAGGAAAGGACGATCGCCATAGCTCGCCGAATGTAGCGCTTCATCCCTACGGCAGCGACCCTCAACTCGGGTTGAGGCTTGTCGAATATGGAGGCCAAGATCGCCACGATAACACAGCGGGCGGTTTACCGAGGCTAACGTAGAAAGAGCGGCCGCCTCTTACGAGACGGCCGCCCAGGTTGAAAGGTTAACTCTTTATAGCGGCTACCAGATAAAGCGCCCGCTGTATTGGAACTCGCGGCCGAAGTGCGTTCTGACCTGGCTGCTGATGCGGCCGAAGTTTCCGTTGTTGACGTCCGTGGACGGGTTGGCGCCCATGAAGCTGTTGGTCAGGTTGTAAGCCTCGAGCCTAAATTCGAACTCCAGCCTCTCCGTGATCCTGGTCCGCTTGGCCAGAACCATGTCGAGATTTGCATAGCGCGGGCCATGAACGCCCGAGTGAGTCCAGGGGTTCGCGCGGCGCGTGAACGCCGGGAGGTTCTCGAAGACGTCCGTATTGAACATGCGCTCCCTATCGGGATTGCTGAGCGCCGGATCGCCGTTGACCACCAGGCCGTTGAATCTCAGCAGCTCGCCGCCGACGTAGGAGTAGATGCCGCTGATCTGCCAACCGCCCACGACCTTGTTGACGCCTGACGAAATGTTCGCGCCGATAGGCTTCCCGATGCCGAACGGGAGTTCGTAGACGCCCGCAAGCGTCAACTTATGCCGTCCGCGGACGTCCGGTTGGAAACTGAAGCGTCGGTCCTTTTCATCAACCTGGTCGTAGAATGCCTCATTTCTCGCCCGGTGGTAGTTGTAGCCGAGAATCACGTTGAACCCGCTCGAAAATGGCCGCTGAAGCCGCATCTGAAGCGAGTTGTAGCGCTCGCGGCGGCCGGGGAAGACGCGCTCGGTGATGCCGTTGCTCCTGTAGTGCGGGAACGGAGTCAAGAGATCTCTGACCGCCACCGTGCGGTTGTTCGCCAGAGGTCCAGGCATGATCTCTTGATCCAGCCCGAAGAAAGGATTGTCCACCCGCTCGTTAATCCTGCTGCCGTGCTCATAGCCGATCCGGGGATCGAGCAAATTGTGCCGCCGGTCAAAGGGTTGATCGTGACCAAAGTTTGTAAAGTAGGTGACGTCCAACACCATCCGTGCAATGAGGTCTCTCTGCAACGAAACGTTGATGCGGTCGTTGATGCCAGCCTGCCAGTTCTGATGGAAGAAGATTGCTTCGTTCGTTCCCACGGTCGCGAACCGACCGAACTTTTGTCCGAACGGCTCCGGCAGCGGATTGGGGTTCGCTCCGCCGCTAGGCAGGGGGTCCCCGAAAAAGGCTCGCGGCGTTCCGTTGATCGAAGACAAAGGATTGCCTTCGATTTCAAATCCCGGATAGGGCGTGCTGCCCAGGATGTCGAGCCCGGCGCCGGAGGCTCCGCCGCCCTTCTCTTGGACCGGCGGAGTCGCGTAGCGGGCGTACCCGATGCGCAAGGCCGTGCGGTCGTTCAGCCGAATCGCGATTCCGGCGCGGGGTAAGAACAGGTTCTTTTGTCCTTTCCACCCGTTTCGATTGTCTCCGTCGGCGAAGACCCAGGCACCGCTGATGTCCAGCGGGGTCGTCCGAAGAGCCAAGATATCGGGTGAGATCGGTCCCATCTGCTCTTGAACTTCGGGCAAAGCCTGGCCGAAATCCAGGAATCGCGATATTCGGTTTTCGGGGTCCCGCATGGGCGTCTCGTACTCATACCGGAGGCCGAGATTCAAAGTGACTCTCTGGTTCAGCTTGATATCGTCTTGGACGAAAAATCCAAAGACATCAACGCGAGGCCGATTGACCGCAACCGTCCGCGCCCGGCTGTAGTTGTCGTCGCTCATCACACCAAGCAGCATCGAAGCCCAGGCGTGACCAAGTTCGCCGGTATTGGGGCTGTTGAACGTATCGGCCGTGGGGTTGGCTCGGAACCGGAAGCGCATGCCTCTCGGCCGTGCCGCCAGAACCAACTGCTTGCGGTACTGGCCTCCAACCTTGATGTAGTGGCGTCCCGCCTGCTTCGAGACCTTCGCTTCGAGATTCCAAGTCGTTGGCTCCTGGAACCAGAAACCGGACCGCCCGAAGGATGTATTGCTGTCGGCTCGCACGTTAATTTCCGGAAAGTGAACGGCCGGGATATCGCGCACGTGCGATGCATACCAAGCGTTGCCGGGCCAGAGTTCCGCAAGACCCTCCTCGCCGATCTCCGCCTCAGGGGTAGAGAACGAATCGGTGATCTTGGACCACGACCCGCGCACATTGAATACGGTGGTTGGATTGATCGTCCAAACCACGTCGCCCGAAACCTGGGCGCTGTTGCGCGCGCTGCCTTGGCGACGTTGAGCCACAGAGCCCGAGTAGTCCGGCTCGCTCTGGGTCGTGTGGAAACGGCTGAAACGGCCGAAAACCTTGACGCTGTCGCTGACGTTGTAGTCGACGCGGTCGGTGAAGTTCCAGTACTTGAACGTGATCGGAAACACAATTCGGAAGTTGTTCGCTCCGGAGGCGTTGTCGCCGGCGTTGTTCGGCGCCCAGGTCTTGTCCAGCACGTTTAGCGAAGTGGAGTCGAATCTCGAGGCGGGAATCATGTTGTTGGCGAAAGGCGTGCGATTGTCGCCGTTCGGATCGGTCGTCAACGGGTCATGGATGGTACGCAAGCCGCCGTTGCGATTGAAGCTCTGCGAGAAATCGCCGCCGCGCTCAGCGGGCCTAGGGAGCGTCATGTTCACCGTCGAGGGCGAACGCACGTCTTGACCCTCGTAGGAGACGTAGTTGAATACTTTGTTCTTGACAATCGGGTTGCCCGAGCTAACGCCCCAGACGTTGCGTTTGACTACGCTCTTGTTGGAGGAAAACGAATTCGGCCGGGCGTTCAAGACTGGGTTGCGTCCGAAATAGTAGGCCGAACCGTGCCACTCGTTGGTGCCGCTCTTCATCGACACCGAGATGATGCCTCCGGCGCTGTGGCCGAACTCGGCGTCGGTCGCGTTCTGCTGCACGTTGACCTCGGAAACCGCGTCCATCGGCGGGGTGTAGACGCCCTTGGCGCCGACGAGCTGCGGGACTCCGTCCATCAGCACGTTGTTTCGCGTGGAGGTGTTGCCGCCGACGTCCAACTGGCTCATCGCCCAGTGGTGGTAAGGGGCATTCTCGGCGCCGCCGCGATAGTTCACCGCGGGGTCGAGGGCCGCCAGCATGTAAGGGTTGCGGTTGAGCAGAGGCAACTCCTGCGACATTTTGGTGTCGAGGGTGGTCTCCATGGTCGTCGTCGAGAATTGCACCGCAACGGGCGCTTCTTCGACGGTTACAGTCTCCGCGACCTGACCGACTTCCATTGCCGCATTGACGGTAATGTCGGCACGAGTTTGCACCAGAATGTTTTGTTGTACGAACGAACGGAATCCCTCGACCTCAACGCGAATCGAGTAGGTTCCCGGCAGCACGAAGTCAAAAAGATAGTTGCCGGCCGCGCCGGTCTGCGCCGTTACGGCGACGCTGGTGTTGTCGTTCGTCAACGTGATGTTTGCCGCCGGAATGACAGCGCCGCTGACGTCGGATACGGTGCCTCCGATTCTCCCTCGTAGCTCTTGCGCTTGGGCGTTCGGCGCCCAGACAGAACCTGACACAGCCATCGCGAGCGCCAATAGCGCTCGCACGGTGAGTTTGATCATTAAGTTTCCCCTCTCCTATGTCCCCTGAGTCCCCGTCGCGTCCAGGAAGAACGCGATCCGGCCCAAAATTATCGATAATTAAGGCCTGCGAAAAACTCTAGCAGCGCCCGCTGGACGGTGTCAAGCGATTTCCATTGAGCGGCGGAAAGCGTTACGCCGCCTCCGGCGGAGGAGGCTGGCTGGGCGCCACACCGAAGAATCCGCCCTGAAACCTGTACATGTGTTGATGCACCTCTTCGCGCACCTGGTCCTCGCTGCCCGCCGAGAATGCATCGATCATCGAGCGGTGTGCCGCGACGACGCTCGCCAGCGACCGCCGGACGCCGCGGCGGCTGCGCAACAGGCCAACGAAAGCGAACAAGGGGGCCGAAACTTGCTCCAGCGTGTCCATGAGCACTTTGTTGCCGCAGCGACCCCAGATAAAGCGGTGGAAGTCGAAGTCGCTCTCGGAGAGCAGAAAGGGGTCGCGGCGAGCAGCGGCGGCGGCGATGGCGGCAACCTTGTCTTTAAGGCCGGCGAAGAAGAAATCGTCCGCCCGCCGAAGGGCGGCGGCAGCAGCCATCTGTTCGAGCTCGGACCGGATCTCGAGCCGTTGCCGGATGTCTTCCTTCGAGAGATCCGTGACACGGCTGCCGGAATTTGCGACGCGCACAACGAGGCCGGAGTGCTCAAGCCGGATGAGAGCTTCGCGAACGGTGGCTTGGCTGACCTGAAGCTCTTTGGCGAGGTGCAGCTCGCGCAGCGGGTCGCCGGGGAGCAGCTTGCTGTTGAAGATCGCATCGCGAATGCGGTAGAAAGCGCGGAGCCGCGGCGAATCGTGCCTGCCGTTGTTTTGCATGCTGCTCATTGGCGCGCCGGTCGATCGATCATCGGTGATTGGGCGTGAGCCGTCAAGCGCCGCGATGCGTCTCGACCGAACTAAGGTCATGGCGAAAGTGCGTGAAACGAGGTTGGATGTGACGCGGAAATCCGAAGACCAGAAGGCAGAGAAGCGTTGCCCAGCCAGCGCAGTTCCGCTATCCTACGCGTGCTGGGAGGGTCCGATAAGAGATCGGGTAACGCCTAGACCTGAGGGGCATCCGGCGAACACACGGACGGATCTAGAACACGTCGTCGACGAGCTGAAACCAATGCTGAGAATCCAGTTACTGTGTCTTGTCTTGGCTCTGACCATCGCGGCGCCGACGGTTGCGGCGCCCAAAGCCCCGGGCGACCGAGTGGACTTCGGCGCGGACGTTCGTCCGATCTTCTCCGATCATTGCTACGCCTGCCACGGCCCCGACGAGAAAGCGAGACAAGGGAATCTGAGGCTCGACACGAAGGAAGGCGCTTTCGCTGATCGAGACGGCCGGCCAGTCCTCGTCCCCGGCGATCCGGCGAAAAGCCTCGTCTACCAGCGAATGAGCCACCCTCAAGAGGTCGCGCGGATGCCGCCGCCGTCCGCCGAGCGGCAACCGTCGGCGGAACAGGTAGAGGTTGTCCGGCTGTGGATCGAGCAAGGCGCGAAGTGGGAGACGCACTGGGCCTACGAGCGTCCCGAGCGCCCCGAGCTTCCCGCCGTGAGCAGGGCGGATTGGGTCCGCAATGAGATCGACCGCTTTGTGCTCGCGCGTCTGGACGCCGAAGGTCTACAGCCATCCGAGGAGGCCGACAAGCGTACGCTGTTACGTCGGCTGAGCCTGGACCTGACCGGGCTCCCTCCGACTCCCGAGGAGGTCGATCAGTTCTTGGAGGACCGCTCGCCGAACGCCTACGAGAGGCAGGTCGAGCGCTTGCTGGCATCTCCCCGCTACGGCGAGCGGATGGCGATCCAGTGGCTGGATCTGGCGCGCTACGCCGACACGCACGGCTATCACATCGACAGCCTTCGTCAGATGTGGCCTTGGCGCGATTGGGTCATTCGAGCTTTCAACGAGAACAAGCCCTTCGACGAGTTTACCGTCGAGCAGCTCGCCGGCGACCTTCTGCCTAGTCCCACCGGCGACCAGCTCATCGCGACTGGATTCAACCGCAACCACATGATCAATTTCGAGGGCGGCGCAATTCCGGCGGAATATCACACCGAATATGTCGTGGACCGCGTCGAGACCACCGCCACGACTTGGATGGCGATGACGATGGGCTGCGCCCGTTGCCACGATCACAAGTACGATCCGATTAAGCAGAGGGAGTTCTATCAGTTCTTCGGCTTCTTTAACTCGATCGACGAAAAGGGACTGGACGGCGTCCTGGGCAACGCGGCGCCCGTCATGGAGATGCCCGATGCGGCGCGACGGCAAAGACTCGACCAACTCAACGAGAGAATCGAAGACATCGAATCGAAATTACCGGACGGACCCGTTGACGCTGCGGTAGAGACCTGGGAAGCGTCGGCTCTCCGCACTATGCCGTCGCCCGAGCGGCGAGCCTTACTCGCCCACTACGAGATGGAGGGCGGCTTCGCCGACAGCTCGGGGGCCTACCGCCACGGCCGCATCTTGCGCGGCGAGCCAAACTTTTCGAACGGGCGGGCGGGGAGAGCGGCGAGCTTCGACGTCGACACGCATGTCGAGCTGACCGGCACCGACGAGATCGACCTCAGTAGGCCGTTCAGCTTGGCTTTTTGGTTTCGACCCTCCGGCTTTGTCGAAAAAGGCCTGCTGTACAAGATGGAAGATCCCGACACTCGCCGAGGGCTTGAGCTGCTGCTGACCAAACCACGCTCGATACCCGACGAGTTGAGGCGCGAGTACGATCTACTGGTTCGCCTATCAAAGCGCTGGCCGGACGACGCGATCGAGGTGAAGACCAAAATCCCGTTGGACGACAGCAGGCGGAAAGACAGCACCTACCATGTCGTAATCTCCTACGACGGGTCGGGCAAGGCGTCCGGGTTCTCTTACACCGTCAACGGCGAACCGCGAGAGGTCGAAGCGTTGCGAGACGGACTTCGGGGCTCTCCCAACGTCAACCAGCCTTTTGAGATCGGCGCGAAACGGTTCGCGAGGCGCTACACGGGAATGCTCGACGATCTCAGGATCTACGGGCGTGTCCTCCCGCAAGGGGACGTGGACGTGCTCTACGTCCACGAGCCGATCCGGGCCTTGCTTGGCGAGCCCGCCATGGATTGCGAGGCCATCTTGGCGGAGGCCCCAAAAGAAGCGCCTGAGGACGACGTCTACGCTCCGAAAAAGGACAGCGCCGTGAGCCGCTGCGAGAATCGCATGCAGCGGTTGCGCTCCTACTACCTGGAGCACGCGGCGCCCCAGAACGACCGCCGGCTGTACTCGGAACTGGAATCGCTCAGGCGAGAGCGGGCCCAGATCAAGGAAGAAGTTCCGACACTAATGGTGATGCGGGAGATGAGCGCTCCCCGGGACACCTTTATGCTCGGCCGCGGAGACTATCGCAACCGCACCGAGCAGGTTGAGCCCTCAACGCCCGACTGGTTGCCTCCCTTCCCCTCCGACGCGCCCCGCAACCGCTTGGGGCTGGCGCGTTGGCTGACTTCGTCGGAGCATCCTTTAACCGCCCGGGTGGCTGTCAACCGCTACTGGCAGCGGTACTTCAGCTTGGGATTGGTTCGAACCTCGGAAGATTTCGGCTCGCAGGGAGAGTCGCCGACGCACCGAGACCTGCTCGATTGGCTGGCGACCGAATTCATCCGGAGCGACTGGGACGTAAAGGCCATCCAGCGACTGATCGTGACTTCGGCGACGTATAGGCAGTCTTCGCGAACATCCCCTGAGCTGCTTCAGCGAGATTCCGAGAATCGCCTATTGGCGCGCGGCGCGCGATTTCGGCTGCCGGCGGAGCTAGTTCGCGACAACGCGCTCGCCGTCGCCGGCTTACTGGAGGACCGCATCGGCGGGCCGAGCGTCTTTCCTTACCAACCGCCGGGCATCTGGGAGGAGATGGCCTACGGAGACATGTTCACTGCGCAGGTCTACCGTCCGAGCACTGGTCGCGATCTCTACCGCCGCAGTCTCTATACTTTCTGGAAGCGCACCGTTCCCCCGCCCTCTCTCGCGGCCTTTGACGCGCCGGACCGAGAGAAGTGCAGTGCGCGCCGGGCCAACACGAACACACCGCTGCAAGCGCTCGTCTTGATGAATGACCCGACCTACGTCGAAGCAGCCCGGGTATTGGCGCAACGGATGATGGCGGCTTACGAAGACGCGGGCGGAAGGGTCCGCCTCGCCTATCTCCGCGCCCTCGCGCGCGAACCCGGAGTCCAGGAAGAGCATCTACTGATCGAGCTGGCCGAGAAGCAACTTGAGAAGTTCAACGTGCAACGCAAAGAAGCGCTCGCTCTAGTCTCGATCGGCGAGACCGAGCGCCCGGCGGATCTCGACGTTGCCGAACTAGCCGCCTGGACGACCGTCGCAAGCGCCGTCCTCAACCTGGACGAGACAATTACCAGGGAGTAGCCACAGATGAACCCGCTGCGCGAACTCGAATTGACGATGACCCGACGCCGGCTTTTCGGCCGTGCCGCGAGCGGAATCGGCGTGGGGGCCTTGGCCTCCTTGCTGGGAAACGACGGCTTTGCAGCCGCCCCGGCACTGGACTCGAAAACCGGCGGACTGGAGGGATTGCCTCACTTCGCCCCCAAGGCGAAGCGCGTGATCTACTTGTTTCAGTCCGGCGCTCCTTCGCAGATCGACTTATTCGATCACAAGCCCCTAATGCGCAAGTTTCACGGGCAAGAGCTGCCCGACTCGGTCCGCGGCGGCCAACGCATCACAGGCATGACCTCGGGGCAAGATTCCCTGCCGGTCGCCGCTTCGCTGTTCGATTTCCACCAGCACGGCCAATCCGGCACGTGGTTGAGTGAGCTGCTGCCGCATCACGGAAAGATCGTCGACGACGTCGCGTTGGTCAAGACGGTGCAGACCGACGCGATCAATCACGATCCGGCGATCACATTCATTCAGAGCGGCAGCCAACAACCGGGCCGGCCGTCGCTGGGGGCTTGGCTTAGCTATGGGCTGGGCAGCGAAAACCAGAACCTGCCGGCGTACGTCGTCCTGATCTCGCAAGGGAGCTCACTCAATCAGTCGCAGCCGCTGTTCTCGAGGCTTTGGGGGCCGGGGTTCCTGCCGTCGCGCTACCAGGGCGTGAAGTTTCGATCGAGCGGCGATCCCGTGCTCCATCTCTCGAACCCGCCCGGCGTCGACTCTTCGACGCGCCGCGACATTATCGACGTGGTCGCGAAAGTCAACGAGATGCGCTCGAAAGAGTTCGGCGACCCCGAAATCGAAACGCGCATCGCCCAGTACGAGATGGCCTATCGCATGCAAACTTCGGTGCCGTCGCTGATGGACCTTTCCGGCGAGCCCGAGAGCGTATTTGAAATGTACGGGCCGAGCTCGCGCAAGCCGGGCACATACGCCGCGAACTGCCTGCTGGCCCGCCGCTTGCTCGAGCGCGACGTACGCTTCGTGCAGCTCTATCACCGCGGCTGGGACCAGCACCTCGACCTGCCGCGCGATATTCGGCTCCAGGCGCGAGACACGGATCAAGCTTCCGCGGCGTTGGTCCAAGATCTCAAGCAGCGGGGCCTACTCGACGAGACGCTCATCGTGTGGGGCGGCGAATTCGGGCGCACGGTCTACTGCCAAGGCAAGCTCAGCGAGACAAACTACGGCCGCGACCACCACCCGCGCTGCTTCACCACGTGGATGGCCGGCGGTGGGATCAAGCCTGGAATCACCTATGGAGAGACCGACGACTATTGCTACAACGTCGTCCGTGATCCGGTGCACGTGCACGATCTACAGGCGACGATGCTGCAGTGCCTGGGCGTCGATCACAAGCGCCTCACCTTCAAATACCAGGGCCGGCACTTCCGCTTGACCGACGTTCATGGAGAAGTTGTCGAGGCGCTGCTTGGCTGACGGCGGCGCTGAACAGCCCCCGCCATCTTACTCTCCGCCGGGTGAGTTGACAATGCCTGGGCCGAGCCCCCGCTCCTCCTCAGTCATCATTGCCAGAGCCCCGATCGAAAAGGCTTGCCGATAGTCGACAGGTACCCCCGGCCGAGTGCGGTCCATGTCTCGATGGAGCAGCTCGCAGCAGAGCTCGAAAGCAAGTCCGTCTTCCGTCTTGCCGGCGAGCCAGTCCAACACCGATTCTCGCTGCTGCGGCGATCCCAGATAGAAGTCGGCAAGCGCCTCGAGCATTTGCGCCGCCGCGAGCCCGCGGAGGCGGGCTTCTTCGTTCGGGCCGACGTCCGGTAGACTCATCGGCTCTCCTGCTCTTCGCCGGCGCAAGGGAGGCCCGTCGAGCCGCTCCTCTCGACCTGGCCCCAAGCCGGCGCGGGGGCTTCGCATGCGGAGAGCCAGGAGGTCGTGGACCGAATAAACGCCCTCGGATGCGTCGCTGCAAACTCGTATAGCTCCCGCGAAGTGCGCGCCTTGAGCCTGTCACGAATGCCCGCGACGTGGTCGTTTAAAGCCTCTTCATTGATAGAGAGCGCCTCAGCGATCTGCCGAAACCGGTAGCCGCGACCGATCAGGGCTAGAATCTGGCCTTCGTGCTGGTCTCCCGCGCCGTCCGACGATGGACGCTCTCCTCGGTCAATCATCCTTCCCTTGATAGTGCACGGACTATGACTGGGCCGACTATCGCCCAACGGGTTCATTTCTCGCTAGGGTGTTCGCTTCGCGGTATAGGACTGAGGTTCAATCATCAGTACTGGAGAGAGCGATTAGGGGATTCAATGCCGTTCAGCGGAAACTGTAGGACATGAGGGTCCAACCTCGTTTCGGCCAGCCGGCGACCACCAGCCTTGCTTGACTCGTTTTTCGATCACCGCACGGCCGATCTCGGATCACGTGGGCAGCTTCACGGTCTGGCACAATGGGCAGCGAGGTTCAATCGAATGCAGTCCGCCCTCCGCACGGCCATCGCTCTCGCAGTTCTCTGTCTTCCGCTTGCAGCCGCTGATCGCGGTCCGCACAAAGTCAAGACCGAACGCGGTGTGAGCACTGAGATGCGAGACGGCGTTGAGCTCATCGCCGACATTTACCGCCCGGACGGCGACGGCAAGTTCCCCGTGATGCTACAGCGCACGCCCTACAACCGCGACGGCGCGCGCAGCTCGGGCCCGATCCTGGCGTCGCACGGTTACGTCGTCATTATTCAAGACACGCGCGGCCGATACGACTCCGAAGGCGATTTCTACCCCTTCCTCAACGAGTCGAACGACGGCTATGACACAGTTGGGTGGGCCGCGCGACTTCCCTACTCAAACGGCGACGTCGGCATGTTCGGCGGCTCCTACGTGGGGGCGACCCAGATGCTGTGCGCTATGGCGGCGCCGCCGAACTTGAAAGCGATCTTCCCCTACGTTACGGCGAGCGAGTACTACGACGCCTGGACCTACCAGAGCGGCGCCCTGATGCAGTGGTTTGCCAGTTCGTGGACCTCAGGTCTTGCCGCCGATACTCTCCGTCGCGAAGTCGCCCGGCGAGCGCGCCTTACCGACTGGGCTTTCCAACTCCCCGTCGAAGATTACAAGCTGATGAGCTTGCCCGAACCCGACGAGATCGCTCCCTACTACGACGAGTGGGTCAAGCACGAGACCGACGACGGGTTCTGGAAACGCTGGAAGGTGTCTGACCACTACTCCCAGATGAACATCAAGGGTCTACACGGCATGGGTTGGCACGACATCTTCTTAAAAGGCTCGATCAAGAACTTCACAGGTTTGCGTGCCAGCGCCAAGACGGCTGAAGCCCGTGAAAACCAGCGAATGCTGATGGGCCCCTGGGCGCATGCCGGGACTTCGCCGGAAGGCAAGGTCGGCGATGTAGTTTTCGGCAAACAGGCCGTCGCGGACATGAACCAAATCACAATTGACTGGTTTGACTACGCGCTCAAAGAGAAGCGCAACAAGTTCGCTACGGACGCCCCCATCCAACTCTTCGTCATGGGCGAGAACGTCTGGCGCGGCGAGCAGGAATGGCCTCTGGCTCGTACCCAGCACACCCGCTACTACCTGCGCTCCTCCAGCCAAACTCGAGGCGGTGTCCTGAGTACCGAGAAACCGGCATCCGAGGCTCCCGATCGCTTCACCTACGACCCCGCTAACCCAGTGCGTACCATTGGAGGACGCCTGTGCTGCGGCGACGCAATTCCTCCCGGCCCGTGGGACCAAAGCTCCAATGAAGGCAGAGATGATGTACTGGTGTTTTCGACGCCTCCGCTGGAGCAGGCAGTCGAGGTCACCGGCCACATCGAGGTCGAGCTCTACGCATCATCCGATGCCCGCGACACCGACTTCACGGCGATGATCGTCGATGTCGATCCTGATGGCTACGCCCGCTTTCTAACCGACGGCATCGTACGAGCCCGCTATCGCAAGAACACGAGCAAGGCCGAACCGATCGTTCCAGGCAAGATCTACAAATACACAATCGATCTATGGGCGACGAGCAATCTCTTCAAGAAGGGACACGAGATGCGGGTCTACATTTCGAGCAGCAACTTTCCGCGCTTCAATCGCAACTTGAACACGGGTGAGCAAACTTCCAATGCAACGGCGATCGTAGCTGCTCGCCAGATGATCTACCATGACGCGGAGCATCCGTCGGCTATTGTCCTTCCGGTTATCCCACGCTAGCGACCGCTCGGACGCCGGCGTCAGCGGTTGCGAACCACCTTGTCGGCTTTGCCGACATGCAGCCCACGCTCGCTCGGCCGCTAAGATACTACGCAGGATCTCGGGCAGATCCGCACGACTTCTCTGCCGGCCGGGCGTTGACGCGTGGCAATCCAGTTGTCTAGCGGACCAGCGCTGCGCCGCTTTAGTTTCGGCCTAGAGGCTCAAGCGCCCCGCTACTGAACACGAACTCGCAATTCGGAGCCTTCATCGAGCCACAACTCAGGACCCGCAGTGCGCAACTCACCCTTCTCGAGCGTGACGGGGCGTTCTTCGTCATCCACGGACTTGTGGCCCTTTGAATTCACCCAGCCGACCGCCTTTGCGTACAGGGGGGCGTCGTCTTGCCTCTGTAAATGGCCTTGTCGAAACGTAAGACGAGCGCACCTCCGGGCTCTGAGGCGGCCTCTTCGATCTTTCCTTCGAGACACCTGCCGAGAACGGAGGCGCTCACCGCGGCGCGAATTGGATCGCCTACTTCACTTGTCTTGGAGTTGACCGGAGTACTCAACTTCACTAGACAAGTACGAGGCTGAGCGAAATGCTGCCGCAACGGCTATCAGCAGGACAGCCGCGAGCTGCTTCGTCATGTCGCCGATCCTTCCGCGGCTTCGGACAATTGGCGGCGCACGCTCTCAATGGCTAGTTGAGGACTAGTCAAGATCGGCGTTCCGTCGGCAGGAATCGAAGTGAGCACGCGGGCCATGGAAGCCTGGGCGAGCACCACGACATCTACACTCTTCATGAGTTCCTGGAGCGCCTCGGCAACCAGGCGATCGTGACGTTCAGTCTGGCCGCTGATCACCGCCTCAAAGGCGCCTTCGCACAAACACGGAATCGTTTCAATGTCCTTTTCGCCGCGACGGGCCGTGGCCCGAAGCAATTCGAGTGTTGGATCGAGGGTCGTCCGCAACGTCGCCGCTACGCCGATTCGGCCGCCTTTTGCAACCGCCTCTTCCGCCATTGCCTCGTCGATCCGAAATACCGGAATGTCGATGAATGCACGGGACAGCGAAACGGCCTGCCCGATCGAAGAGCACGTCACGATAGCCGCTTCGGCGCCGGCTTGTTGGGCGGAGTCAATCAGACTCAGCACGCGCCTCGCCGTTGCCTTGGTGAGCCGCCCCGCCGATATCGTGTTCTTGATCAGCGACTCGTCCACCATATGGTAGACATTCAGCCCCGGCAGCAGCTCACCTGCCAGCTGCGTAAACGTGGGAATCAGCACGGGAGCCGTATGAATAAACGCCAGCGTCTTGATCATCAATTCCTCCTCGCAGTGCCGGCCGTGCGGCGAACTAGAACGGCCGAATCTCTCGTCTTGTCTCTGGGAGCTTCTCCCAGGCTTCTCGCGCCGCCGGCTTGAACCGACCGGACGCTGCCGTCTTGCAGCGCTCCGCCGTGGCGAGCGTCGTACCATTTGACTTCGAACGAACCGGAAGCCTTCGTCAGATCCAATTCCGCCTTGCCGCCCTCGGCCAGATAGATCGCATAGACTTCGTCAGGCTTCGCAAAGACCCAGTCGTCCGTGCGAGATGTACGTTGAGCGTCGTGCCGCATTTGATGGAACGGCAGATAGTTGGTGAAGAACTCATGGGCGTAGCGCTGCAAGTCCCAGAAATGATCGCGGCTTCGCCAGTCTTTCGTATCGAGGTCGTTATTCGGGCACTTGGTTCCGAAGAAGAACACGCTGCGCGGCGGCGACGGCGCAACAGGCAAGAAACAGACACGCCGCTTTCATTTGCCTAACCCGCCTTCTCGACGCGAGTGATGTGCTCAACGCTCTCGTTGATTGCCTCGGGCTCGAAGACGCGCTTCCAGTCAGGTTGAAAAATAACGTTGCGCGCCCGATCGATGGCCTTCAGCGCGCCGTCGGAGAACACCGCACCCTCTTTCTCCTCGAAAACGATCGCCAGTTCCACGCGCATATGTCCCAGGATGAAGTCGCGCGCGGCCTCATAGGGAACGCCCCGCCGAGCTGCCTCGTCGGTCGCTTCGCGAAGTACCGTGAGACACGTTCCGAGTACCGTCTCCGACAAGGCCGGTTCGAGGATCGCCATCTGCTCGGCCGTGCAGCGATGCGACTTCATTACCGGTTTGTAGATGGTCCGCGCGATTTGCTCTCCGGCCGCATAGGCCTCTTCCGGCCCGCTGATCAGGCAGCACGTTATGTGTTGCTTGGCATGCTCGCCGCCAAAGAAATCGCGCTGCGCTAGCGGCTCCACTTCGTCGCTGAAGATGGGCGGGTGGCAGGGGTGAGTGACAAAGTAGTGTAGCGACGGGTTGTCGGGTAGAAGGCCGGCGTATGCGGCGGCTACGTCCAGAAGGATCACCAGCGTGCCTGGCGCAAGCTTCTTCTCGATTGATTCGAGGATCGATTGAATCCGGTTGTCGGGCACCGCGAGGATCACGGCTTCGGCGCCTGCGAGCGCGGTATCGGCCGATTGCGGTTCGATGCCCCGCGCTCGGAGTGCGGCCTGGCCGTTCTCGCCGATCTCCACATGACGCACGTCGTACGGGCTGCCTTGTAGATTGGCGCTCAGCCGCAATCCCATCTTTCCGCCGGCGCCCAAGAGGGCAATCGTCTTCATCGTCAGTTCCTCCCCTTTACCGAACCGCTTCTCACGGTTTCAAAAAAGTCTTCTTGGCCGCACTGGCCGCCTTTGAATACAATCTCTAGCCCCTGCCTCGACTGTGAATGGGACCAGGCCTTGCATAGCGGCGCGCCCGGGGCGATGTGCGAAACAAACGTCAAGGCATCGATGCCGAGTTGGCGGCCGGCGTGGCTCGAGGTATCGCCGCCGGCAATCACCGCGCGGCGTAGGCCGGTTTGGTTGAGGACTCGATCAAGGATCCGTCCGCAACGCTCACCGAGATTCCTTCTCTCGGCGGCGCCAAACGTCTCTACGCGATCCTTCACCGACCGGGCCGTGTGCAACACGACGCCCCGAGTGTCGGCCGAGAGTGCCGCAAGCGCGTCGGCGATGCTACGCTCATCGGCCGAGGCGTCGGCCGGGCTAACCGGTACCAGAACAAATCCATTGGAGCCAGCGTACTCAATTTGTCGCTCGGTCGCCTGCGAGCAGCTTCCGGATAGGACAACGAGGCGGTCAACAGGTAGAGCGACCGAGGGCTGCTGTCCCTTTTCGCCCCAATGCGCGATCAACGCATACTCGACACCCGATGAGCCCACGATGAACGGCTGGCGATCGGCGTCCCACAGCAGGCGTCCCGCCCTTTGCAGCGAAGCTTCATCGAGCACGTCGATCAGCACGGCGTCGGAACTCGATGCCGCTGCGGCGTAGTCTTCGCAAGACTGCAGCGCGTCCTGGAGCCCTATGCGCATCTTGGTCTGCTCTTTGAGATGCAACCGCAAATCCGCTTCCTTCATCGGCGTAACGGGATGGCGCTTCATGGCCGGATGGCGGTCGATCCGGTACACGAGCCCGTCCGCGGCCGCCGCAAACAGGTGGCCGAAAACCGTGTAGCGACGAAGGGACGGGGCGCCTACTACCATCGGCACAAACTCCGCTCCAAACACCCGTTTGCCGATCTCAGCGGCACGTCCGATACTGCCGACGGATGGTGAACTGTCGAACGTGGAGCAGACCTTGTAGTGGCATGTCGCCGCGCCCAAGCTCTTCAACCACTCGAAGGCTTCCGGCAGGCGCTGGTCCATCCATTCCGGCGTCTGGCTCCTGCTCGAACCAGCCAACCCGAAAGCCGCGTGCCCGGCAAATTGCTCGAAGAACTTGTCGTCCGGCCGCTTGAGAAACAGCACGGCGGACATGTGGGGAGACAGCGCCTCTAGTGCGTCGGTAGATCCAGTGAAGTCGTCACCGTACCAGCTCAGCACCCTTGATGGAAGTTCCACTCTCACCGACCGACCGCGGCCTCCCATGCCGCACGGATCGCCGCGACGCCCGCTCCGATTCCGCCTGGATGCCCCATGATGCCGCCGCCGCAAGCGAAAATCAGGTCCATGGAACCAAGCAGCCGGTAGGTGTCCGCCGCCTGCTGCGCTGTCTGGCCCGACGAAAAGACCGGCATGATTTCATAACCCGGACCGGAAGGCCCAAACATCGGAGTCAGGCACTCGCGAGCAGAGGCGATCACCGATTCGTCGCTCTCACAGAACTTGTTCCGCAGACCGTTCACATGAATGTGGTCGACGCCTGCGACCCTCCAAAATTTCTGATATGCGAGATAGCTCATTCCGATCGCTGGAGACCGGTCAAACATTCCCCAGCCATTGCGATGCGCGTGAATCGGCAACTGCGAATGCCGCCGCAAGCTCGTTACTCCCGGCAAACCCGCGGAGTTTACGCTCACCATCACACAAGTCCCGCCTGCGTTCAGCACCGCGTCATGGCGCCGCCGCATCTCGTCCACCTCACCCGTCAGATTGAAGGCGAACATCACCTTCTTGCCCGTCTTCTGAGCGTGCCCGTTAATCACGTCCATCACCGCAGCCACGCGATCGACAAACGGGCAGTGCGGCCCATCGGACTGGAGTTCGTCATCCTTAATAAAGTCGATGCCGCCTTCGACAAGTTGCGCCGTCATCGCCGCGGTCTCGGCGGGCGTCATCCCGACGCTGGGCTTGATGATCGTTCCGATGAGCGGGAGCTCTTCGACTTGTGCCAGTTTGCGCGTGCCGGCGACCCCGAACTGCGGACCCGGATATGCGTTTCGGAAGTCGTCCGGCAGTTCGAGATTGAGCAGTTTTAGACCCGAGAATTGCTTGAGCTCAAAAAGATTACCGGCTACGGTCGCCATCAGGTTCGGCAGCGACGGGCCCATACTTTCGATAGGCCACGACACGAGAATCTCCGCACGCTGATACACAGGAGCGCCCGTCAAGCCCTTGGGTACGCCTGCGCCGGGAAGCGAAGGCGCGGCGACCGCATCCAACTGAGAGATCTGCTCTACACGAGCTCCCGATTTGGCACGAAGCTCATCGGTCTCGCCGGGCACTCTCACGAAGGTCCCTGACGATTGCTCGCCTGCCAGCACTTCGGCGGCCTGATCGAGCGGGAAGGCCGACTCGATCCAGTAGCGGGCAAGAATTCTATTCATGCGGCCGTGCTCTCCATTGCGGCCTCGGGAAACAATGGCCGGCTCGCATCGATCCTGGTGAAGAGAAATGCACTGAGAGCCAGCATCCCCGCAATGACGAAGAGCGGGAGGTCATAGTCGTTGTACTGACCGACGATATACCCAAATAACACTCGCGCTTTCTCTCCTACCAACGCCGATGAAGACCGCACCGCAGGTCATTGGGCTCAGAGCCGATCGCGCGAGGCTGCGAGCGCGTGAATCTTCAAGATTTGCTCGCGAGTGAGCAATTCGCGGAACGACGGCATGCCGTCGCCGCCCCTGGCCGTTTCTTCGACAAACTGATCCGGCGACAGGCGCGTGCGGAAGAGATTTGGGCCGCTGCCGCCGCTAGCCTTGTGGCAACCAATACAGCGGCTTCGGTAGAGGCCGTCGGCTTCGCTCAAAGCATCGGCTTTTCCCAAATAGGGGTTGACGACGGGAACTTCGGAACCAAGGGCCGACGCTGTCGGCTGCGGAGGTCCTGCAGACTTGATCGGCTCAGCGCCGTCAGTCGGAGAGAATCCGTAGCCGGGCAGTACGCGGCCGCCAAGCGTGTGGCCGGGTTCGCCCACGTGCGGCAGCCCTCCTTCCAGCGTGGTCAGGTTCGTGCCGGGCGCAACGCGTGCCGGTCCGCCGCCGTCTAGGGCGAAGACCCAGATGTTCCCGGCCTTCGGCTCGGTGTAGTAGAAGGTCATGTCGCCGCCGATCCCCCCCGACGGAACAGCTACGTACTGTGTCCCATCGAGTTCGTAGGTGATCGGGCTGCCGATTATGCCCGAGCCGGTCTGAAACTGCCAAAGCAGCGTCCCTGTGTGGGCGTCGAGCGCCATGAAGTAGCCCCGCATGTCGCCAGTGAAAACAAGTCCGCTAGAAGTGGCGACGGAGCCCGCCCAGAACGGGGCCGGGCTCGTATGACGCCAGAGGATCTTGCGATTCACTACGTCAAACGCCAGAAAGTTGCCAGGATTCTCGCTGGTGAGGTACTGCTGGTAGTCCGCTCCGAGATACCATTCGCCGTTGGTAGGCCGTTCGAGCTTGTCTTCCTCCCAGAACTTGTACCCCATCGCCCACTGGTTCGACATGAAGTAGAGGATCTTCAGTTCCGGGTTGTACGAGAGCGGCTGCCAGTCGATCGCCCCTTCGAGACTTGGGATGATCGGCCCTACCTCAGGCCCGCCCGACTTGGCCACCATGTCGGGATTCACCTTTGGGCGGCCGGTCTCTGGATCGAGACCCAGCGCCCAGTTGATTCCCGGCGTGATCGGTTCGGCGTAGAGGAACTCGCCGTTGGTGCGGTCAAGCGCGTAGAAAAAACCGTTCTTGTCGTGATGGAAGAGTGCTTGAACGTGACCTCGATCACCCAACTCTAGGTCGGCCAAGACCGGCGTGCTCACTGCATCGTAGTCCCAGCAATCCCAGGGCGTGTACTGGTAGCCCCATTTGATCTTGCCGCTGTCGGCGTCGATGGCGATGGTCGAGGCAGTCCATTTGTTGTCTCCCTTGCGCACCTGGCAGTTCCAGGGAGCGGCGTTGCCGGTTTGCCAATAGACCAGCTCGAGCTTCGGGTCGTAGACGCCCGTGGTCCATGTCGGGCCGCCGCCGTTTTTCCAGGTATCACCCGGCCACGTTTCGTTGCCGGGCTCGCCCGGGCCGGGAACCGTGTAGGCAGTCCAGCGCAGCTCTCCGGTGTCGACGTCGAAAGCTCTCACAAACCCACGGGTCCCAAACTCTCCGCCGGCCATGCCGGTCAGGACCATGTCCTTGACGACGAGAGGAGCCCCCGTAATGCTATAGCCCTGCCGCCAATCGGCGACTTCCGCCTCCCACTCGACCTCTCCGGTGTCTTTGTCGAGGGCGACGAGACGTGCGTCCATCGTTCCTACAAACACCCGGTTTCCGAAGAGCGCGACGCCGCGATTTATTGATCCGCAGCAGTAGACTCGTTCAGTTTCAGCGGAAAGTTTAGGGTCGTATCCCCACTTCTTGGCTCCGGTTCGAGCGTCGACCGCAAAGACGCGGGATCCGTCCGCCGAAACATACAGGACTCCTTCGTGGATCAGCGGAGTGGCCTCGAGGCCGCGATTCTCACCGCCGGTTGCGAAGACCCACACAGGGTGCAGGCGGTCTACATTCGCCGGAGTAATCTGATCTAACTCGACATAGCGATGACCGGAGTAGTCACGGCCGTATGTGAGCCAAGCCGAGTTGTCGTCGGCCGCCTTCTCCAAATCCGCCGCGCTCACAGGCTGCGCTTGCCCTAGAGACGAAACCGTCGCCGTCAACACGAGCAACGTTCCTATCGCCGCGAATCTTGACGACAACACTGTTGATACCAGCGCTCCCACGTTCTCGACTCTAGCAGACGGCACGGCGCTGCCTCGGGCGATTGGGGGTTGCCCGAGCTAGGATCAACAGCTTTTGGCTCGCTACAGGTTCGGCAGCGAGCAGTGTCAACACAATCGGCGTGGGATCGACCATTCCGGGCGGCTCCAGTGCAACGCCGTCTCGCAAAAGGCGCGAAATCGTTCAAGTCCCGACGCAAGTCATGTCAGACTCAAGAGATGCTTGCTGGAAGAATCCTTGTACTGGCATTAGCGGCGGCAGCTCTCGCCCAAGCCGAGCCCCTGCGGGTGATGACGTTCAACGTCCGCTACCCAAACCCCGATGACGGCGGCAACGCCTGGGAACTTCGCAAAGATATGCTCGTCGACGCTATCAGCGAATACGATCCCGACGTCTTCGGAACTCAGGAGCTCTTTGACGTTCAAGGCCGATATATTGCCGACAAGCTCCCCGAGTACGAATGGCTAGGCATTAGCCGTCGCGGCAACCATGAAGACGAGCACATGGGAATCTTCTTCAAGCGGACCAAGCTATTTGTAGTGGAGTCAGGCAACTTCTGGCTGTCCGAAACGCCCAGCGAGCCCGGCAGCATGTCTTGGGATGTCTCCTTACCCCGGATGGTAACTTGGGCTCGTTTTCGAGACGCGGCAGGCGCGGAGTTCTACTTCTACAACACTCACTTTCCACATCGCCGGCAGGACGCTGTTGCGCGCCTCCACTGCGCGAAGGTCGTTGTGGAGGATTTGCGGCGGCGCGTGCCGGCTTTCGCGAAGCTGATAGTAGTCGGAGACTTCAACTCGGCGGCGGACAGCGACGCGCACGGGCTCTTGACCACCGAACTGCAGGATGCCTGGGAGGAGTCCGAGAAACGTTCAGGCCCGCAGACGACATCCTCGAGATGGGTGGGTCAGCAAGAGGGCCGGCGCATCGACTGGATTCTCTATCGAGGAGATTGGAAAGTGAGTGAAGTCGAAACCGTCGATTTCAATGTTGGCGGTCGATACCCCTCAGATCACTATCCGGTGTTCGCGATCTTCGAGACCAAGTAGGGATCAAGATCCAGGACCTGCTGCCACCGAAGTCTCCGTCGATCGCCGCGGAAACTCCCGATGGCGCCGTTCGCAGTCGCCGAATGTTATATAATTCGCCACGTCACCGGCCACGAGAGGGGGCAGCTATCTGCCTCTCCCGCAAAGCAGGTGACTGGGGGCAATATGACCAAACGAGAATTCCTCACGGCCGGCGTCGGAGCCGGTCTGGCCTTGGCGACCGAAAGCGCCGCGTTTTCGCAGCAAGCGTTGTCCGCCGCGCGAAAGCAGGCCGCGTCATCGGGAAAGGACCGGCGGGTCCGGGCGCGAAAGGCGAAAACCACGAAGCTCTTCAAGAGCCCGCCGGGATTCCCCAACGGGCTTGCCGTCACGCCCGAGGGGCTGTGGATTGGCGAGCAGAAGCTGTCGGGCCGCCAGGCCGCTTCATACAACCTGCCGGAGCCGAAATCCCTCACCGAAGCAGCCTGGCTTGTCGATTGGAACGGCAAGCTGCTGAAGACAGTGACGACTCCGTCTCGAAACACGAGCGGAATGGCCGTTGGCGGCGGCTATGTCTGGATGGTTGCGAACGCGCTTCCGGAAGGCGTCTTTCAGGTGGACATGAGCTCAAAGATCGTGAGCCACCGTCAGATCCCGCTCGGTCCAGCCGACAACGGCGGCGGCAGCCACGGGGCCCTCTGGCAGGACGGCAAGCTGTGGATCTCGTCGTTGCGGCTGCGCGGCAACCTTCGCGTCGACCCCACGACCTGGGAGCCGGAATTCATGATTCCGTTCTACCGGGCTCCCGACCGGGTTCGATACCACGACATCGCATGGGACGACGGGACCATCTGGCAGGTCGTCGGCAACAACAGCAAGAGACACAGCGAATATCGTCCTGGTCTCGTAAGGTATGACGCGGCGACCGGAAAGGTGCTCGAGACGGTCGACTTCGTTCCGCACTCCTCCGATCCTCACGGGCTCACGATGCATGACGGCAAGCTGATCGGTTGCGATGCCGGCATCCATCCGGGTTGGCCGAACAACGATAGTCCGACAGCGGGCTGGATCTTTCAGATCGATTTTGTCTGATTTGTTCCGCGAAGCCTGAAGTCATCGGGCGTTGTCACGACGGGCGGTACGTCCCGCGGATCAGGCGAGACTCCGCGCTTCAGCGGGCGCTTAGGGGATTCGAAACTCTACTAGGTCGGCTTCGTGGGAGTCTACAAGAGCAAAGAAAACCGTCTCTCCGTCTTGCGTCACGCTCAGGCCGCTTCTGGGCGCGGTTCCGATCGGCCCGATTTCACGGTCTTCCCCGCTCCCTAGATTGAATACCCGAACGACCTTCATTCCTTTCATGCCGGGCGAACCGCTCTCGGTGGCGTAGTACACGTTGTCGGCAATTACATCAAAGTTCTCAGGAAGGAAGACCGGAGTCTCGAAGACTTGTTCCTCCCGCCCGTCCGCTCCAACTCGGCACAACGGCGCACCGTGCGGAGCGCCCGCCTCATGTTTGGTGTAGTACACGAAGTTCCCATCGGGCGACGGGATCGGCCGGTAGCCCCCCTTGGACGTCACTTGAACGGCTTCGCCGCCGCTGGAGCCAACTTTCCAGACCTCGTTCCTGCCCGTGACATCGGATGTGAAGTAGATCCATCTTCCGTCAGGAGACCAGCTTGGCAACGATTCGTCGGAGGGGTCGGCACTCAAGACTCGCGGCTCGCCTCCCGCCGCGGATATCACGTACAAGTCGCCTTTATTCGGACCGCCGGCAAAGACGACCTCGCGGCCATCCGGGCTCCAGCGAGGCATTCTCGCTCTGTCTAGGCCAAAGGCCGTGAGCTGAACGACATTAGAACCGTCCACATCCATGATGTAGATGTCGCATCCGCCGTGGCGGGTCGATTCATAGACAATCTTGCTCCCATCGGGTGAAACGTGGGGAAAGCGATCGATCCGGTTCGATTGGGTGAGGACGGCGCTGTCCAGCTCTTCGTCATCGGCGGCGAGCGACAGCTTCCGAATTCCGACGTCGTACCGAAGATCCATGGCGATCAACCGGTCGCCATGCACCGTGATTCCTGGCTCAAAAAAGGTGTCGCCGAGCGCCGCCAGCAACTTCGGCTCCGCACCCCTGCGCGGCTCCATTTGCGACAGCCTCATGCTCACCCCGACTTCGCCCGACATATAGAAAAAGGTGCGGCTGTCCGACGCCCAAGCGGGAGCCGTGGCGAAGATGTCGCCGGGAGTGATCGCCGTCGGATCGCCTTCAGGCCGGCCTTGCGAATCTAAGTACTGCAGATGCACCTGGGCCGTGTGGCCGCCCTTTCGGCGGACGAAGAGCAACTTTCGACCGCTCGACGATAGAGCCGGCGCGGTGTCGCCTCCCGGTCCGGCGGGAGGCGTCGTCAACTGTCGTTCTTCGAGAGTATCGATATGGACGGCCACGAGCGCGCAGGGGCCCGTCGGACGGCAAGAGGAATAGATCAGTTCCTGGCTGTCAGGCGTCCATGCAAGAAACGGTCCCCAGTCGGGCTGACTGGTGGCCAGCCTCCGAGGTGTTCCGCCAAGCGACGACACGACCATGACCTCTCGTTCAGAAGCACGGCTTCGATTTCCGCTCACGAAAGCGATCCACTGGCCGTCCGGAGACCAAGCAGGCCCCAGGTCGAGCGTCCCGTCGTTGGTAATTTGGCGGACGTCCTCGGAGTCCATTGCCTTGGCATAGATGTCCACAGGCCTGCCGTCGGGGATCCATGTGAAGGCGACGTGATTGCCGTCGGGCGAAAATGACGGGAAGTACTCCGAACCCTGAAGGGTTGTCACAGGAATCGGTACGAGCAAGGGAGCGGGTAGGTCTCCGTTGGGCCTTTCGGGCCAAACCGCAAGAGCAGTAATGGCCGCCACAAGGCCAGCGCCCACCGCAATTATCCAGGAGCCACGTCGCGATGATCCCCGCGGGGCAGCGCCGCCCCGCTCATTCGACTCCGAGAGCTCGACCCGGCGGCCTTCCCACCATTTATCAATCTCTGACTTGAAGGCGTAGACGGTTCCCAGCTTGTCGTGGGCGTGTCGCAGTACCGGAAGGCCTTCCCGCTTTTCCCAGCGCTGAACCGTGCGCACGCCACGATCCAGATAGGCGGCGATCTCCTTCCACGACTCAAGCCGATCGGGGTCCATAGCCAACTGCGCTTGGCGCAGCGTTAGCGAGCGCCCGGTCGCAGCACGGAGGATATGTTAACATCTGTCACAACTCGGCGAGGGCTGTGTGAATTTCGGGCCAACCGTGCGCCAAAGTACGCCAAAAGGAAACATTCAACAGAATTGGCGTACTTTGGCGCTTGATTCACGAGTGGGTTCGACTTAGTCTCGACACAGTTCGAGTAGCGCGGCGCATCGGCGCGGGCAATCGATATTGGGAGGTACTCCAGTGTCAACCAGGAAATTCGCTTTCCGGCTAGCAGGTGCGGCGGTCGCCGCGTGCAGCTTGCTAGTGGCATTGGGCGGCCTCGCCCAAGCCCAAAACACGATCGGCGGAGACGCTTTCGAGGCGGGCGCCGCGGACTTCACACAGGGCGGCTCAGGAGTGGGGAGCGGCCCAGCATTTCAGTTCTCGGATGAGTTCTACAGGGCAAACGGGCTCGATCCGGCGGAGCTCCGGAATCAGGAGCAGGGTGCCAATGCACCGAGTAGATTCGGAGCGTTTTACCGAGGGGAAGGCGACGTTGGGACAGCGGCAGGAGGCGCTCCTGACGGCCGGTTCATCCGCAACACCAGGATCACCATCCACAACATGGGTTTCAACGCCGCGGGTGAATCACTCTTCTATCCGGACCCTCCGGCTTTCTTCTTCGAAAGCGCATTCCTAGGCGAAGAGACGAAAGAACTCACTAACCGCTCGTTCGTCTTCCTCTTCCCGCGGACAGTGGATCAGCCGAATCCGGTAGCGGGCTGCGACGGGAATCCTCTACCGAACGACCTCCTCAATCCAGCGCCGTGCAACCGGCGGCAGGACAATCTTTTCGACACGGGCAACGGCTACCTGACGGCAAACCCACTCCAACTCTGGCGCATCATGTTCGTGACCTGGGACGGCCCGGACGTCGAAACACAGGCCTGTCAGGCCGAGATGGGAAGTCTTGCCGCACGAAATGGGATTGACACCGAGGGAACCCCGACTCTCTCGACCGTCGCGGAAGTAATGCGGGTTGCTGGGCCGGATGTGATTGCAGGCCAGGGCGACAACGAGGTACTGCTCTCGGGCGTTCTTCCGGCGAGCGGACTTCCGAACCCTGACCCTCGAAACGATATCCCTGGCGTCGAGCCTACCGACGGCGGCGAGGTGTGCGTCACGGTACGGACTCGCCGGCAGCAGGACCTTTTCGGAAATCCGTCCCGGCCCGACGATCCGCTCACGGATGACAACGAGGCGTTGGACGGCCCGCCGTTCGTTGTTTGACCGATCCTAATCGACCCCCGTGCGGGGTCAATAACAAGCGACGCGACTGCCGTTCCGACCGTTGACGAAGACATCCTTCAGAATTTCATGTGCCTCCGGGAGACCGGAGAGTTTTGCGAGGCTCCACAACTATCGCTGACTCCGTTTATCCAGGGACTTCCGCTGCCGCCCGACGCGGACAGCGTGGTTGGCGTGTCGGCCCTCGACCCTCCGGTCGACCCTAGCGACAACTGCAAAAAGGCGAACCGTCTCGGAGGCGAAGACGGCTGCGATCTCTACCCAGGCGAACCTGGCGCGGAGCGGCCGCCGGATCGGGCTCTGCAAATGTATGACCAGTTCCCGCCGGTCAAGCAGTACGAGATGTTCGTGCGGCCCTTTGAGCACCTGTTCCACCCGGAGCTGATGCAGCCCTCGACGATCTGGGGATACGGGAACGCCGAAGGCGAGACGTTCAGCCCAGGACCAACGTTCCGGACACGCTACGGCGAGCCCATCGTCGTGCGAATCCATAACACCCTCCCGGTCGAGATGCCGGGCAACGAGGGATTCGGCATACCCCAGATCTCCACTCACTTGCACAACTTCCATACCGCCACCGAGAGCGACGGCAACCCCATCCTGTTCTACGACGTGGGCAACTATCTGGACCATCACTACGCGATGGCATACGCTGGTTTCACTTCTTTTCCTGGGGGGGATCCACGCGAGGCGCTGGGTCACCTGTGGTACCACGACCACCGCGCTGATTTCACCTCGCAGAACGTTTACAAAGGCCTTGCGGGCACGTTCCTAGCCTACGATCATCGCGACTCAAACAACGAGTCAAGCGTCAGCAACTCGGCGTTCCGGCTGCCGAGCGGCCGCTTTGACGTGCCCTTGATGCTGGCCGACAAGCAGTTCGACCCGATAACGCACAAGCTCGTCTTTGACCCGTTCAACCTCGACGGTTTCCTCGGGGAGCACGTCACCGTGAATGGGGCAGTAACGCCCTTCATGACGGTGCAGCGTCGCAAGTACCGGTTCCGGATCGTAGACGCCGGGCCGTCTCGCATCTATACCTTGCAGACTTGTCTGGCGAACGGCGCGGAGTGCTTGAACGACGAGCCCGCTACGGATCTCATCCTGATCGGCAACGACGGGAATCTTCTCGCCGAGCCGGTGACAGTAGAGAATGTGACGATCAGCCCGGCAGAACGGTTCGACGTGGTGATTGACTTTAGCGAGTTTCTGCCAGGGGAGCGGGTCAATTTGATGAACATCGCTGACCAGACGAGCGGCAAGGGCCGCACGGGGGTGTTCGTCCCGATGGCGTCTAAGTATGCCCAAAAGGTCATGCAGTTCCGCATCTCGGGCACGTCAGCGCGCGATCGCAGCCAAGTCCCGGCGTTCATGCGCACGAAGCCGGAGATCGAGGAGGACGAGATTGCCTGCGAGCGCAAGTTCGTTTTCGACAACCAAGAAGGGAGCTGGACAGTCAACGGTAAGCTCTTCAACTTCGCACCTCGATTTAAGATCAAGCGCGGCTCGGCCGAGAGGTGGACGATCGAGAATGCTTCCCGGGACTGGGAGCATCCCATCCACATCCATCTCGAGGAGCATCAGTTCGAGGAACGCGACGGAGCGACGCCTCCGGACTTCGAGCAGATGCGCAAGGACGTAGCGCTGCTCCGCCCGGGTGACTCGGTCACCCTCAAGATGAGATTTCGCGACTGGCTCGACGAGTTCCCCATCCACTGCCACAACACGGTGCATGAGGATCACGCCATGATGCTTCTTTGGGAGGTAGTGGACGAAGATGAAGTCGCTTGCGTCCCAGAGCCGTAGAAGCAGCGTCTCCCTCGCCGTCGTCGGCGCACTCACGGCTGTCGCCGTTTTCCTGAGCGCTGGCCCGGCTAGCGCTCAAAGCGGAGAGGACTCGAAGGCTGCCGAGGCGTGGCGGACAACGCTGGCGCGAAGAGTCTCTGACCCCTACGCGGACCGCTTTCCCAACGTTGTGCTGAAGACGCACGAGGGGAGGAATGTCCGTTTCTACGACGATCTCCTGAAAGGAAAGATCGTCCTTATCAACTTCATGTACGCCACTTGCAAGGAGCGTTGACCAGGCATCACGCAGAACCTCGTGAAGGTTCAAAAACTCCTCGGCGACAGGGTCGGTAAAGACATTTGGTTCTACTCTCTTACGCTGGAGCCGGACAAGGACACTCCGCAGGTCATGGCAAACTATGCCGAGTTATTCGGCGTAGGACCAGGATGGCTGTTCCTCACAGGCAATCCCGAGGACCTGGAGACGCTGCGCCAGAATCTTGGGTTTGCCTGGAGCGATCCTGTACTCGACGCCGATCTCACCAATCACATCGGAACCGTCAAGATGGGCAATGTGCCTAAGAGCTGGTGGGGCGCCGCGCCGGCGCTGGCGGATGCGAAGCAGGTCGCACGACTGCTGGTGTGGATGGCGCCCGAAGCCGACCAGACGGGTACGATCGGACAACTCCCAGGAGAATCAACAAGCTCGCCATGATTTGTCATGAGCAGGTCGTGCGCTGCCGGGCTACGGGCGTGCGGGTCATCGTAGCGGCGATCTTACTGCCTTGCCTAACCGGGGCGCAGCTCCTGCGGCAGGACTTCCCCGGTCCCGTCCTCGATTCTCTGCGGACCGCGCTCAATGCCTACGAAGAGATTCGAGAGAAACTCGCAACCGACCGTTTGGAGGGGTTGACGGAGAGCGCGCAACAGCTGACCGAGGCCTTGCACCAGGCCTTGGATGGAAGCGGCGAACAGGCCGGAGGGGCGGCGGGCGTCGTTGAGGAGGCTGTGCGTAGGGCCCAGTCTCTGGCAACCGTGCAGGAACTCCCCGCGGCCCGCGCCGAGTTCGGCGAGCTGAGCCGTAGCCTCCTGATCCTAGCCGCCGCCGACCCAAGATTGACCGAAGGCCTCAACGTCTTCGCGTGCCCCATGGCCAAGACATTCCCCAAGTGGATCCAGCCCTCCGAGGTCCTGAACAACCCCTATATGGGCAGGGCGATGCCGGCTTGCGGCTTTTCGACCGACTGGTCCGTACCTGCCCCCTCTTCGCTGGAGGCAGAGCTCTCCTCCTCGCGCGAAGAGGGCGTTCCTGGGGCTCAGGCGAGCTCCGACCCAGAACCTGAGTTCAAGCCAGGAATCCCCGGCTTAAAGATGGTGGACGTCCGCGACCACAAGTTCCTCTGGAGCGAGATCGAAGAGCTACAAAGGTGGGAACGCGGCGACCGGATCTCGACAGCCGAGTTTCGCAGCAAGGTGATTGAGAAGACGGCTCACTTCTTGGGGTTTGGAGGAAACGAGGCTGACATGTTCGCCGCGGTCGCGGACGAGGCAGTGGCGGGAGTCCGAGAATCCTTCGTAGAGTTGCGGAGGTCCGGCGTAAACCCCGGCGCGTCCCGAACCCGGTTCTCTTCTGACCTAGCTGCGAGCGTAGATGATGTGACTGCGTTGCTTCACGGCGAACCGAGACATCAGCTCTTTGCGCCGGGGTGCAAGAAATGGCTGCTCAAGCTTGCGTTTGGCCCAACCGAAAGCAGGGAATCCAAGCAGGACAGAGCGGGGAGCTGAACCCCGTTCCAAGCTGGACCCGCCAATTGGTAAACCGTCCGCCGGCGGTCAATCTTTCAACGCCTGGCGCAGCGCCACCGCGATTTCAGGATCGTCGGCTTCTATAGCTAGGTCCCTACGCAAGAGGACCCTGCCGTCTCGGGCGATCACGAGAGTAGCAGGCAGGCTCCGGCTGCGAAGAGCGCCGTATAGGAGCATCTCGGGGTCGCGCCAGACAGCGAATGGAATCTTCTGCTCGGCAACGAACCGGCGCACTCTGTCGGAAGCGTCCGCGTCATCTACGCTGGCCCCCACCACGACCAGCCCTTCCGAGTCGTAGCGCTCATGGAGGGCGGACAGCACCGGCATCTCTTTGAGACACGGCAAGCACCAAGTCGCCCACAGGTTGAGAAGCACGGCGCGACCGCGGAGAGATGCCAGAGAGACGATATCGCCGTCCAGGGAGGTGAGCTCGAGGCTGGATACGGAGTCCTCCAGCGGGCCATCTCTCGTCTGACTCGCAGGGTTCTTGCTGGACGGGGAGACTGCGCCGGGGCGTCCTTGGCGCGGTGCGGGGATGGCCTCGAGCGGAACCGTCAAGACGCGCAGACGATCGCCGTCGGTCCAGCTAACTGCTGTGCGGTCCCCCACGCGGCCGATCCGGGCGGCATCACCCATACGGTCAGTAGGCGCTTTGGCTAGAACAAGCTCGCTGCCCGGACCGTAGTCGGGAGACACTCTCGACAAGTACAGGACTCCTTCGCCGGACGCAACAGAAGCCCTCCAGAGGACGACGGCATTACCGGAGTCGTCCAGCGCTATGTCCACCGCACCGGACGGAGCGCGGTCCCCGTCCCCTACTGCAACCTCGACGGAGGGGCCAAATGTCCGTCCCGCGTTTGCGGAAAAGGACACGAGCACGCGAGACTGACCGTCCGTCTCCGTGTACCACCCGATCGCGACCTGGCGACGCTGGGCCGCAGCTCGGGGGCCACGATTCAACTCTCTATTCGGAAGCCACTCCTCATGGCGGATGAGCCTTGGCTCGGTCCACTGAGCGTCACGGCGGCGGATAGCGACGATGTCCTGGCCTCCCGCCGGGTTCTGGTCGCGATACGCCACGACTGGTCCATCCCAGGTCATGGCTGCAGCAACGCTCGAGCCGCCCACGACGCGGGGATCCACGACGGTTTCGCCGGCAAGGATGCGAGAGCCAAAAAGTTTCGCCGATCCTTGCTGGTCGGCGTCCAGCCAGAAAACGTAACCTCCCTCGTCTCCTCCCGCAAAGGCAGAGAAGGGAAGCTCCGGCCCGGGTAGACGCGTCCAAGTCCGTCCGCCGTCCCCAGAGCGGGCGACTACATCGCCAGTGCGCGCGACGAGGGTGCGACGGACCGCCTGCGTGTCAATCACGGCCAACGACGGCTGATCCTCCTTACCCAAGGTTGAGATGGGCTCGGCGACGGTTACCGGCTCGCTCCAGGTTCCAGCTGAAAGTCGAGAAAACCTCAGCCGCCTTCCTGACTCGCCGGGCTCAAGCCAAGTCATCAAGATCTGATGCTCCTTGATGACGGTGGTGGGGCTCTCGACCGCGAGAGACGGAAATGTTGAGCCTATCGGGGCTGGCGGGTCGATCGATACGATCTGCTGCGTTACGTCGGCCGTTTCTGCCGGGAGTCGCGCTTCGCTGATCACCAGATAGGAGGCCGTGGTAAGGACGCCGGCAATGATGCCGGCCGACCCAGCCCGCACCCATCTATAACGCCGGACAATACAGTTGCCTTTATTCATCAACCAGCCTGGCGCGCCCAGAATAGCTGATCGACACATGCGAGGCAACGCTTCCCGTGGTGTTGTGAGTTGGTGCTATTGATCAGTTTGGGCCTAGAGTCGACAAATCCGCAGCGACTTAGTGCTCCTGAGTTGCCTGCCCACAGCCCTCACGCTCTGGAAGAATTCGCGGCCGTCGGCCGCTCGCAAGCGAGCTCGATCTGGGCGCGGCCCGCCCGAACGAAAACCGGATCGTTTGTTTGCGGCAGCTAACAACGCAGAGGCTCGAATGAAGTGAATAGTCGGATTACATCAACGCTTTCGCACACCACCTCGCATGGCGCGGGCTGCAATACTATTCGAGTGCGCAACCTTATAGCTCGCCCCATCGCGCAAGCCCTAGCCCTGATGGTTCTTGGGGGAGCGGCCGCGTGGGCCGACGACGACGAGGCTCGGCTCTTCTCGGAGCTCGATCAGCGCCTCTGGCGAGAGCGATTCTCCGACCGCGGCGCCGGGGACTGGAAGAAGAATTGGTTCCTCGACGGCGACAGCGCAGAGGTTTCCGCCGACGACTCGGGCATGACCATCGACGCCACAAACGGCTACGCAGTGTTGTGGACTAAAGAGGTCTTCGAAGGCGACGTGCGCATCGAGTACGACTTCCAACGCTTAGACTCGTACAACCGTGGCGTCAACATCATCTACATCCAAGCGATCGGCGATGGCGAAGACGGTCACGCCGTAGACATCACCAAGTGGTCCGAAGAACGCTCCGAAGCGGCGATGAGCGACTACTTCAACAATATGCACGCCTACCACATCAGCTACGCCGCCTTCGACTTGAGGCAAGGATTCGAATACGTCCGCGCCCGTCGTTACATGCCGCTGGCCGGCCGGCGTCTTGACGGCACTCAGCTGTCCGGTGAATACAGGGATACGGGCTTGTTCGATAAGCCCGGCTCATGGATCCGAGTCACCGTGATCAAGACCGCTCGCGACCTGCTCGTCCGTTTCGTTCACCCCGAAGAAACGCTCGTGTGCCGCTTCAAGAACGAAGACAAGCCTCCCATCGAGGGGGGCCGCATCGGCCTGCGCTTGATGCCCGGGCGGAAATCGCTATTCAAGAACTTCCGCGTTTCCACCAGCAGCGATTGAACACAAAGCCACTCAGCGATCCGACAATCCCCGCTCAATCTCGCGTAACCGCAAACCAACCTGTGCCGCTAGCCGTCCCCGCTGGGTTTCGAGTCTCAGCCCCGCCCCGTGCCACTCACGCACCCTGGTCGAGCGGGGCGACCCCGCGCGCTGGGGAGACGACCGCGTCAGCCTTAACCAGATCGGCCTGCTCTGGAAGCCTTGATCTTGCGTCGGACGCGACCGGTTCGCCGTCTCTTGGCCGGTCGCCGGTGCGAATGAACGAAAGGCGCCAACCCACCTCACGGCCCTGCTGAACTTCTTCGACGGACTCCGCCGAAAACAGCCGGCGGAAGAAGGAAGGATAAGATAGGCGCGGAGGCGCGGCTATGCGATTCCTGATTCTTCTGGTTCCGATGCTTAGTATGGCGGCGATTGTGCCGGCTGACATCTCGGAGGTTCGGTCTGTCCCCGTCGCCGTAACGGCATCCGCCGAGGCGCTCACCGTTCAGTGGCCGGACGAAGCCGACCGCATCTGGACGGCCGAGTTCTCGCTCGACACCGAGGGTCCGCTGATCACGAGTATCAGCCTCGGCGGGAAAGCCGTTGTCCGGAACGCTAACCCACAATATTGGGCCACCACCGGGCGCCAGCTGGAAACAGATGCCGGCGGACCTGTCCACCTTGCGGCAGAGCGTTCGGGCTTTCCAGCTGTTGCACGGTTTCGGGGCCACACCCGAGGAGATTCGGTGGCTAGTCGAGCCGCAACAAGGCAGGATACAGCGAAGTGGAACGCTGATTGAGCGTGCTGTGCAGCAGTTATTCATTGCCGTGCGCGACACGGATGTTGAAAAAACAATTTTCCGCCGCCCGATGAGGAGCTGCCCGAGGCTCAAACAGCTGCCCGGAGGGCGTAGGAGCGCTCTCCGGACGGGTTCGGCCACCTCGCTGCGCGTTGTTCACGCGATCGTTTGTTCACGCCATCTATTCCTGCAGCCCGCTGTCTACGTACCGCACTCTTATTCGTCCGCATCTGACTTGCGACTCCGCCTTCACCTCACAGCCGCCGCGTCCATGGCATCTGCTCTACGAACATGGATGCGATAGGACACGTAGATCAGCATCAGCAACGGCAGCGTCAGAAAGGAGGCAGGCCAGTCAACCGTCTGTGCGGCAGCGACCATCAATCCGGCGAATGCCGTGCCGGTGAAGTAGTAGGGAAGCGTCCAGAAACAGCACAATTCCCACATCTTCTCGATGGGCCGTCCCTCTACGAGGCAGAGGGCGGCTGCGACTTGCACGACATTGCCCGAGTAAAGGACGGCTGTGGCAAGAAACAGAAACGGCACAAGCAGTGTTCCGCTGGGCGCTTCGAGCGCGGCGTGGCAAACCTGGAATGTGAAGCTGCTGCTGAGGACTATCGAAGCTGCGCTGAACGCAATCTGAACCGGTTGGGGAGCAACTTTAGGTCTCCAGACGCTCTGTACGATCGCTGACGCAGCGACCAGGCCGACGACCTCGGGCAGGCTCAGTTCGACGATTGCGGCCAACACTACGACAAAGTTGAGCGAGATAGTGCTGGTCATGCCCGGCAACCGCACCTTGCAACAGGAGAGGATCACGGCGGCCGCCAGATACGCCCCGAACCTTCCAATATCGTCCGTAGCCCAATGGAAGGCGTTCCAAATCAGGACGCCAAGCCCGGCTGTGATCACCATGCCGAGATAGAGCTTCGCCGCCGTAGACAGGTTCTTCTTACCGCTTTCCAGCTTGGCGGCGCCTTTCGTGGAAAAATCTCCTAACGACAGCCCATAGAAGAAATGGACTAGGTAAAGCATGGGCGCCAGAATCAGCCAAGCGTAAGGGCTGACGGGCCGCGGCGCCAGCAGCAGGCCGACCAACGCGGCGCCTATCAAATAGTACGGGAACGACCACACGTACCACTCGCGCGACACCGCTCTCAACGCCTTGCCCTGCAAGAGCGATAAGACGCTGGACACCAGCATCGTGTTGACAAAGAAGTAAACGGCCGCCGCGGCCGCGAGGGCGACAGCGGGGAACGTCTCGAGCACACCGGCCAGCAGTGTTTGGAGCAAGGCGAAGCACAAGCCGATACTGACCGCCAAATCGGCTACATTGAAGGCCGTCTGGATCGCCTGGGGACGTTTCTTGGTCAGCAGGACGGTTTGCACGACCGCCGCGCCGCAGCCGACAAGCAGTGTTTCGGCAAGGCTAAAGCGCAGTAGTCCGATCAGGATGAACAAGAAGTTCAACGAGTAGGTCCCGTCAATCCCGGGCAGCCGCAGCTTACACAGGGAGGCGACCAGCGCGGCGCCGAGGTAGATCAGGAACAACTCGAGATTGGCGGGACTCCACTGACTGAAGGCAACGGCCGCCACCCCGGTCCCGCTCGCGATCACCGCACCCAAATAGATCTTTGCGTTCGTCGGCATGGCGGCGCGCCTCTAGTCGATATTCCCGCGGCTCCCGAGCCGACTGAAACGGATCGGCCGAAGCTCGATGCAGGACGTTTCGCAGGCGTCCGCCGATTCGATGCCCGCCACGCCGCGGTGGTCGGAGTGATCGAGTCCGACGCCCAGCCCCGGCCGGCCGTCAGCAGTCCAGATCGTGGCCGCCGGACTGATCCGTTGCTCTACTCCATACCGGGGGCTTTGCGTGTCGTGCTTGGTCATGTCTTCCTCCAAGTTGTTGTACGGGCTCGGAACGCTCGGGTCATTCTTCGCCGTCGATCATCACGTGCATGTCGCCGGTGGCCACATCTTGACCGGCAGAGGCGACGCTAGAGGTTCCGGTGCTGTCCTTCGTGCCCCACATTGCCGAGTTGCCGTCGACGGTGTTCGTGCCCCAAATCGCCGAGAAGCCCTCGGTTGTATCGGTTCCCCAGATCGCGCTTGTTCCCCACATGGCGCTCGTGCCCCACATGGCCGAGTCGGCTTCGATCAGGACGCTCGTGCCCCACATCGCGCTCGTGCCCCACATCGCCGAGGTGCCCCACATCGCGCTCGTGCCCCACATGGCCGAGTCGCCGCTGACCAGAAACACTTGTCCTGTTTCGGAGTCATAAACCGCCTTCGGCGACTCCGCCGTCAACTCGGCCGGAGCGACTTCGTTGCTTGCTAGCGCGGCTTGCACATCGAGGTAGCCTGCGCCGATCGTGAAAATGTCGTACTGGCTGACGAAAACCTCGCCGGTGACCGGGTCCGTCGCCACGCTGCTAGTCGGGAAGGTCTTCGAAGCCGTCTTCATCAGCCTCGCCTTGACTTGGTCCGGCGTTAGGGTCGGCTCTTTCTCGAGCAACAGCGCCGCCGCGCCGCTCACCATCGGGGCCGCCATCGAGGTGCCGCTGAGGACGTAGTAGATCGAAGCCCGCTGCCTTGTCTTGACGTCGGCGACGTACGACATCTCTATTTCGTTCTGCGGGTAGTTGGAGTGCACCAAGCTGCGAGGCGCGAGCAGCGAGGCGATGCGGTTGCCCGGCGCCACCAGATCCGGCTTGACCACGTGATCGATCAGCGTCGGACCCTTCGAGCTATAACTCGCGATGACGTCGTCCGCCCGAGAGGTCGTACGCTTCATGTTCATCGCGCCGACGGTAATCACCCGTGGATGATTTGCCGGAGAGTTGATCGTGCCGTAGCCGTCGTTGCCGACTTCGTCGTAACGGCCCTGATTACCGGCGGCGACTACCACCACGATGCCCGCGCGCCAAGCGGCCTCGACAGCTTGACACAGCGGGTCGAGCTCGAAGCTCTCGAACACGGGCCGTCCGAGCGAGAGGTTCAGCACGCGGACGTTGTAGACGTCCTTAAGCTCGATCGCTCTATGGATCGCTGCGATGACGCCGCTTTCCGTCCCACGGCCGTTCTTGTCGAGAACCCGCAGGTCGAGCAGTTTGGCTCGCGGGGCGACTCCGTGAAAACTCTTCGTTGAGTTGTAGAATTCGGCGGTGTGTCCCGTGCCGGCGATGATGCCGGCGACGTGTGTGCCGTGCCCGAACTGGTCCTTGACCTTGCGGCCTATAAAGCCTTCGGTATAAACGACTCGCGCCGAGGGTTGATAGAGATCTTCGTGATCGTAGAATCCGCTGTCGATGACTGCAACGCCGACCCCTTGACCGTCCCAGCCATAGCTAAGGGCAAGGTCCGAGCCGAGTGTGGCCGTGGCGTAGTCGAGCGTCGCACTCACCGCACGATCCGGCGAGACGTACTTGATGCGCGGGTTGTTGGCCAGTCCCTTGAGGGCCTTGGCCGGCATCGAGAACAGCGCGCCATTGATCGCCGGAAGGTTGCGCTTGAGCGCGCCGCCGTTGACCGCGTTGTTTCGACTCTGCCCCGGCGGCGCGTCGAACTGGATGATTACGTCGACCTTCTCGGCGCCCGTGTCGGACAGGTCCGGCGAGAGCTTCGGCGAGTCAGCGAAACCGACTACAGCGCTCAGCAGAGCAATGACTGTGGAGAGAAATGCGTTCCTAGTCATTCTTGAGGTCTCCTTCCCATACGAGGGCGTTTGCACCGGTCTATTCCTCGCCTTCGATCAAGACGTTGGTTCCCCAGACGACACCCGTGCCCCACAGGACGCTGTTGGCGTAGGGCGACTCCGTTCCCCAGATCACCGAATTGCCTTCGGGCGAGCCGGTTCCCCAGACCACGCTGGTCCCCCACAGCACTGAAGTGCCCCATAGCACCGAGTTATCCTCGACGACCACGCTGGTGCCCCAGATCACTGAGGTGCCCCAAATCACGTTCGTTCCCCACAGGACGTTCGTGCCCCACAGCACCGAGGAGTCGGTGACCAGCGTCACCTCGCCCGTCGTCTCGTCGAAGCTGACCACCGGAGACAGCGCCGCCAAGTTGGCTGGGATCGGCTCGGTGTCGTTCAACGCGGCGGTGATGTCGAGATAGCCGGCGCCGACGGTGAAGATGTTGTAGTCGCTGGTGAACGTCTCTCCTGTCGTCGGGTCCGTGGCGGTGCTCGAGGTCGGAAACGTCTTGACGGCCGTCCGCATCAGCCGCGCCTTGACTTGATCCGGCGACAGCGAAGGGTCCTTTTGAAGCAGCAGCGCCGCCGCGCCGGACACAACGGGCGCCGCCATGCTGGTGCCGTTCAGGCGATAGTTGTCCTCGCCAACCATGTTTTCCGGATAGTTATTCAGCAGGTCTCTGTTGTTCACCCGCTTCGGCCTGCTGGACACAACTTGATTGCCAGGCGCGACGATATCGGGTTTTACGATGTGGTCAATCAGCGTCGGTCCTTTCGAGCTGTAGCTGGCAATCCGGTCGTTCGTGCGGCTCGCGGTCGAGCGCGTCTTCATCGCCCCGACGGTGATGGCATAGGGACTGTTGCCCGGCGAGGTGATCGTGCCGTAGCCCTCGTTTTCGAATGAGTTGTCACGCCCCAGGTTTCCCGCAGCGACAACCACAACGATTCCTGCTTCCCAGGCCTGCTTGACAGCCAGGCACAGGGGATCCGTTTCATGGCTCTCGAACACCGGGCGGCCGAGTGAAAGATTGATGACGCGAATGTTGTAGGTGTCCTTGAGCTCGATGGCCCGCTGGATGGCGGCGATCACTAGGGAATCGGTGCCTTCGCCAAACCGGTCCAGGACCCTCAGATTGATCAGGTTGGCGCCGGGGGCGATGCCGCGATAGACACCGGCGGAGACCTCGCCGCTATCGAGAATCGTCCCGGCCACGTGAGAGCCGTGGCCGTGGTAGTCATTCGCGTTCACCCAGGCTTCGTTGATCTTTTCCTGATAAACACGATTCTCTTTGAGCCCGATGCGATTCGAGACTCCGCTGTCAATGACCGCAACGCCAACGCCGCTTCCATCCCAACCGGAATCGAAGGCTAGGTCGGCGCCGACGGTGGGCCGCGTGTAGTCCATGGAAGCCTTTAGCGGGCGGTCCGGCGAGATGAATGCTATGTCGGGGTCCTCCGCTAGTTTCTTGAGCTTCGAAGCGCGCACTGAGAATAGGCCGGCCTTGCTGCGTCCGAGCGCCCGCTTGTGCCTGCCGCCTTTGCCGCGGACCCTATCAATCTGCTTCTGCTTGACGTTCTTCTTGAACTGAATGATGACGTCGATTTCTTTGTCACCCTGTTTCGGCAAGTCGCGCGAGAGCTTGCTGTTCGGCTGCCCAAACGCCACAACGGCGGTCAGCAAGAAAAGTGCAAAAGAAGCTAGGAATCGTGTCGGCATGCCTGGCGTTACCTCTGCGCCTCTAATAGGCATGTTGCGGGCCATTTCGACATGGTCGGGTTTGTCGCTTGTAATGAATGAATTAGAAGCTGTCCTAGGAGAAAGACCTGAGCGACAACTTGTCGCTTCACAAGCGCTCAGAGCGACAGGTTGTCCGGTCGGTGCGGTCGACAAGGTGAATTCGCAGCGTCTTCGACAGAGCTCCACTCAGAGTCGGCGCCAACGACTGCGAGGCGCTCGGCTGGTCGAGAGAGCAGCACAGCAAGAACGCACTACATCGCCGCCGTAACTGACTGCGACTGCCAGCCGCGTTGCAGCCGGGACGGTACGGAAGCCGTTCTACCTTGAGGTCGATACGCGGATCAGCGTCGAGTTTTCGAGGCTGGCTCATCCCAGCAGCAGGTCCGGCTCCCGGGTCTGCGGGAAGACGATCCTACATACGACGCCACAGCCGCCGGGCACCGCTTGATGCCCGGGCGGAAATCGCTATTCAAGAACTTCCGCGTTTCGACCAGCGGCGATTGAACACAAAGCCACTCAGCGATCCGGCAATCCCAGCTCAATCTCGCGAAACCACGAACCAACCTGTGCCTCTAGGCGCAGCCGACCGAGGGGCGTCGATCGAGCACTCGGGCGAGGTGCTCGATCGTGAGGAATTGCACTGCTGTGGTCGAACGAGCCGTTCCTCGAGTTCGAGCGCGGCCTTTCGACACCGGTTCAGACGATCCGTCGGGGGCTGGGCGAGGTGACTAGCAGAGATGCTACCGAAGCACCGCCGATTCATCGCGATGGGTGTCGTTGCAACCGCACGCCAATCGCGATCATGACGAATTGGCAACCGAAACTCGCGACTCAATAGTCTAAGAGTCGCATCGCCATGCCCTACCGGCTCCGTCACCGCAGTGCCGACTTCAATGTCAAGTTGGTGAATCAAGTTGGCGAATAATCGTCTGGCCGACATCACCTTGCTACACTATTCCAAATCGGTCGAGCCTCCGCAATTTCTAGCGGCCCGGCTAGAAGGAGATTGCGATGTTCAAACTCGATTTTCTGCTGCTTGCGCAGGTGCGCCCGCTATGCATAGGAGTCGTCGCGTCCCTAGCGCTGCTGACTCCGCTGCAGGCTTCGGATCCTCCCCAGGGGGGAGTCATCTTCGAAGACGTCGCCGCGGCGCTCGGCGTGACTTATGAGCGCGCCCGGTCGGCAACCTTCGCGTTCGCTCAGGCTTTCCGGGACGAATCGCTCGTAACCCCAAAGACCTTGATGGACGTGCCGAGTCATCCGCTCAAGGCCCGCGGGGCGCCTGGGGTCGCCGTTCTCGACTACGATGGCGACGGAGATCTGGATATCTATGTGACGAACGGTCCTGGCGCCGCAAACTCTCTGCTGTCTAGCCAGCTCCAACAGACCGGCACGCTCGGGTTCACGGATGTCGCAGCGACAGCAGGCGTGGACGCTTCCGGCCAGGACTCAACAGGAGTCTGTTACGCCGATATCGACAATGACGGAGACGAGGACTTGTACGTTCTCGGTCGGAATGAGCCCAACCGCCTGTTCGAGAACAACGCAAACGGGACGTTCAGCGACATCACGACGGCGGCGGGCGTCGGTGAAGGTTCAATGGGGTCGGCGAGCTGCTCGTTCGGCGACGTGAACAACGACGGCTTGCTCGACTTGTACGTAGCAAACGTTACGGATTTCAAATCGATGGCGGCAATTCTCGCAATTCCGTTTGCACTGAATCAACCCGATACTCTTTTCGTTAACTCCGGCGGGAACGCGTTCACGGACGTGAGTGCCGTCTCCGGGATCCGGGACCTTGTTGGAGTTCCGGACGACAGCGCTGGCCTTACGTGGGCCGTCGCGCTGGTCGATGTCGACCAGGACGGCGACACCGACATCCTGACCGCCTCTGACAACGGCGCCATCCCATTCGCGGCGGAAGGAGGCGTCGATCGCGGATTTCTGCGCGTCTTCGAGAACGATGGTTCGGGTGCCTTCAGCGACGTCACAGACACCGCTGGCCTGCTTGGCAGCCCAGGAGACTGGATGGGGATCTCGGTCTCGGATCTTAATCACGACGGGACGCTGGACGCCTTTGTGACGAACACCGGCGACTACTTTGAAGCGTTCTTGGGGCTTCCCGGGGCCGGCTTGGGCGGCCAGACCTCGCGGCATTTCTTACAGAATGCGGACGGCACGTTTACCGACGGCGGGGTCGACCCAACGCTGGCGTCGGTGTTCGGCTGGGGCACGTCCATGGTGGACTACGACAACGACGGAGACTCCGACGTCGCGTACGTCGGAGGACTCGACGTCGGCTTGATCGTCGACGCTTCGAATCCCGGCGTTATCCTGCAAAACGACGGCGCGGCGAATTTCATCTTCGACAGGCTGGCGCTGGCGCCGCCCCTCTCGGCCGACCACGTTCGCCGCTTCGAGCACGGCATGGCGGTAGGGGACCTCGATGGCAACGGGTTCGTGGACATGGTTTCCGTTTCGAACCAAAACGCTCCTCCTCCTATTCCCCTCGTGCTCTACGCGCCCGTTATTCCAATTACCTTCATGTCTCCTTTCAACGCCCTGGCATCCTTCGTCCCGGTGTTCTCCGCGTCCTCTCCGGGCTCTTTCGTTTGGACCGGCCTTGAAACCCCAAACGGTAGTCTGGCAATCGAGATGAACAGCGGGGGGAACGGGAACGGTTCCGCCGAGGTGAGGTTGTTCGGTAGTGTCGGGATTACGTCGAACGGCGTTGTCAACCGCGACGGAATCGGAGGGGTCGTGACTTTCGAGCCACTGTCCCGACCTGCCGCCATCAGGCCGGTCCTCGGAGGTTCAAGTCATGCCTCCCAGCACAGTCTGGCGCTCAGCTTCGGACTTGGTCACGCTCCTGGCGGACGCGTGGAAGTCCTGTGGCCGGGGGGCGTCCGCAATCGCCTATACGACGTGGAGGCCGGCGAGCGGGTCCTGTTCCCAGAGATTCCTTGTAGCTTCGCAGGTTCGTGGAAGAACCAGGGAGCCTACGCTTCTTGCGTCGCCCACGCCTTGAACGAGCTGCGCCGGGCCGGGGTCATTACAGGAGCCCAGCGTGCGCGCTTCTTAACGAGCGCTATTGTCGCGTATCAGGAGGAGAACTGAAGAGCGAGTATAGCTCTAGGGCTCTTCTCCTACGGGAAATGCGCCAAAACTCCTACCGATTAGTCTGGTGGGCAGGCGGAGAGGAATCCCCTCTTCACCTACTTTGTGTCATCGTTTCCGGGCCTACGATGTGCGACTGCAACTGAGCGTGCTGGCCTACAACCTGGGCAACCTGTGGCGAAGCTTGGGGCTGCCGAGCCGGCTCCCCGGGCACTGACTCCATCACCGAGAATCGGCACGAAGGCTTCCCTGACCGCGTGCAGGACTAACGGACAGAACAGAAAGCGCTTAGGGTCGATTTGCCCGGTTAGTGTTGTGAAATCTGAGTGTTGTAGCGCTTGCGACACCCCTCTCTGTTCACGCGCGCGCTAGCGATCAAGTCGCAAGCGCTACAACGATATGAACGAAGCCCGACCACGGAGCTTTGGAAGTCTATG